>Ga0247841_10000117_pt1 | contig 207261 bp, 167 predicted proteins | sample LaCruzMarch2015__2_FD_192410 | JGI IMG/M metagenome (GOLD analysis project Ga0247841, IMG submission 192410) | Freshwater microbial communities from meromictic Lake La Cruz, Castile-La Mancha, Spain - LaCruzMarch2015_18m | ecosystem: Environmental > Aquatic > Freshwater > Lake | place: Spain... | reverse complement strand
GGCCACCGATTCCGGACACTCGCAAAAAGTGGCCGATTAGGTTCCGGTTTGAGTGGCCGATTTATCCCGGTTTGGGTGGCCGATACAATCGCGGTTTCAGTGGCCGATTTATTCCGGAATACGCAAGCAGGTTATAGGCGACTAGTTTAGGGAACCCTCGGTGATTAGAAAACGGTGAAATATTGGAGGGGGGGCTGGCTCAGGAAATTCAGGAAATTAACAACTCAGCCGAACAGTTTACCGAATCTACCCTCTACGTCCTGAATCGCAAGGGCCGGTTTGAGTGATATTCTTCCGGTCTTCTTATCTCTTACAATTTCATCCAGCCATGCCATAGAGTAACCGGCCCGGGATTGAGCGATAACGGATAACCCTTCCGTTCTTTCTTCTTCCCTGAGTTCCGATACTTTTACCTCGCCGTCCATAATCTGTCGTAGTGTCTGGTCGTTCTTTTCTTTCGCCAATCTCATCCAGCATTCACAAATATGGACTACCCCGAAAATGTAATACTCGGTGATATGCTTCTTCATCTGTTCCGCCATTAAGTCCCTGTCCTCAAATCTGGCAGGAACGATATGCCCCTGTCCGTTTAATGGCATAAAGAAGAGCAGCTCGGCGTGGGTCTTGTCCTGAACCATAACCTCTTTTGCATGATTATGGATGAACTCGGCGAAGGCTCTAAAGGAGGCGGATGGATTTGCTTCATCCCATCCAGCCGGTCTCATAGGGATTATCTCTGAAGGGTTCTCATTCATATGTGCAGGATAGTAGGTCAGTGCAGAAATTCCAATCAATTGAAATTACTCTGTGCTCTTGGATTCTTAATCTATCTTGTCCCAGTATTAGGAACCATTTGTCGCATATGAGACATGGGCGGTGAATTCATTGTCTCATAGGGCGTGGGAATGAACATTAGAACCAGCTTGGGGATAGGCTTAACGACGAGAATCAACCCGACATGTAAAGATAAGGTCAAGATCCAGCCATTCCTCATCGTTGGCACGGGGTAAGCTTATATCTAAGTTAGCCCTTGGTTGGTTTGGCGTCACTAAAGCTCGACTTAATCGGTCAACAAAGCTTTCAGAAGCCCTACTGGTCAAAGGGCTTTTCCTTTTGTAGCTTGAATGACCGGAGCATTACAAATCCATCAACTCAATCCGCCTTCTCAAAATCACTGTACTCGCTGTCATTGGAATCACAGCTAACAATCTTGCCGACCTTCTCTATTTTCCCCTCAACAATCTCTACAACATCCCTGCTATCCCCCATGGTTGTAAGATATTCGCCGTCGTTCAGTTTTTGAATGAATTGCCTTGGGGTATCAGTGGTTAGAATTTCAATAGTCTGCCTGAATCCACCGGTCACATTAAACGTTACCTCGACTTCTTTTGCTGTCCCTGCACTCATGATTCACCTCCGTTGATTGTTTAAGAATGATAGCACAAATCTAAGTGGGAAACGAGCATATTCCGGCCATTTCTGATCTCTGGAATTGAAACCGATGCAGGAATTTCTTTGCCCACCCTCGAATAATTAAGCCACGATAAGGGTCACATCTAAACTATTCACACATCAACACCGTGGCGAATCGAACTCACAGCGCGACAAGTGAATAACCGGCGGTGCCGCAGGTCCGTATCTTCACATTTCACAATTCAGCCATGTGCCGGCTCAATCAACTCTCAATCTTGTATCCAGTCTTTTCAGAAAGCTCCTCCCGATCCACCTTCACACCAGCCTTTGCCAGTTTGAGCACATCATCCACAACCCGACTCGACTGATCCGACACCCCAGGTGCGAACTCGAAATAAGCCAGTACCGGCTGGCCGGGAAAGAATTCCGACAGAAGCGGCGCATCCAGATGCTCCTGCAGCACCTCACTCACCGTCAACGCATCGCCGCGAGCAATCTGCATGAAGGTTTCTGAATGCGCATTGCCGGCCAGTGTGCCGGATCCTGATTCCGTCAGCGTGGTCAATATTGCAACAAAGTGAGCGACTGACATGACGAATTGACATGGGCAGAGGGATGTACGATACTGGTTTTGCGTAAAGGATGACCGATACAGGAGGAACTCACATGGCGATCACAGTCGACGAAGTTTACAGCCAGGCCCTCACTCTTCCTGACGACTCGAAGGAATCGCTCGCCGAACTTCTGGTGGCATATATCGAGACCCATGTTGCGCCGGACATCGAGCGGGCTCACCTTGATGAGGCGAGGCGGCGACGCGACGAGATCAGGGCTGGCGTCGTTATGCCGGTGGATGGAGAATCGGTGATGACCAAGGCGCGCGAAATGGTCGGGAAATGAAGTGGAAGTTCCATCCTCAAGCATCAGAGGAGTACCTGGATGCCTGCAGGTACTATGTCGAGATTGACGGCACACTTGGTGCTGCGTTCGTTCGCAGTGTGGAGACCGCCATCGATCAAATTGCGCACCGTCCCACGGCTTGGTCTGTGATCGAGGAGGATGTCAGGCGTCATCTCCTTAGGCGTTTCCCGTACGGTATTCACTACACAATCGAGGACGGTTTCGTACTCATTGTTTCTGTCGCACACATGAAGCGCATGCCTGGCTATTGGCGGAACCGACTCTCATAGACCTGTGTCAGGATACCGGAGGAAGGATAATCTCAGCATACCGCCGCCGAAAGACCTGAAAGGAGTTCTGTTTACGGAAAACCACAGAAAAGATCCAATAACACTGTTGGTTATGGAGGTATGATGCGACTTTCAAACAAAGAACAGGAATACTCGCGTCTCTGGGGGCTTGTCGCGATTGCGGCCTTCAGTCTAGCGCCATATCCGTGACCGCAGCGAAACGGCGATGAATAGTCTCCGCTGGATGCAGACCCCGCGCGGCCAGCGTTGTTTCGTTCCTTATCCGCCCAGGTATGTTTCGCGGACCGATGGATTGGCGCGAAGTTCGGAGGCGGCGCCGTGCAGTGCGATCATGCTTGTCTGAAGCACGTATCCCCTGTGCGCAATCCGCAGCGCATGCCGGGCGTTCTGTTCAACAAGCAGGATGGTCTTCCCGGCCTTGTTGAGGTTCTCGATGGCGTCGAAGATTGTGTCAACCAGGATGGGGGCGAGCCCCATGGTGGGTTCATCCAGCAGCAGCAATTCGGGATCCTGCATCAGCGCCCTGGCGATAGCCAGCATCTGCTGCTCGCCGCCCGATAAGGTCCCGCCGCTTTGTGTCCGGCGTTCCGCCAGCCGCGGGAACATTGCGAATGCCTCCTCCTTCCGTCTCTTCAGCACCGGTCTCCGCCGTTCCATATAGCCACCGATGTCAAGGTTCTCGTCGACGGTCAGCCCCGCGAAAATCCGCCGGCCTTCCGGGACATAACCGATACCAAGCGCCGCGATTTCGTAGGGGTGAAGCTGATGGATATGCTTATCCCTCAGCAGGACTGTTCCGGTTCTTGGCCTCAGCAGACCGCACAGGGTTTTGAGCGTTGACGTCTTACCGGCGCCATTTGCTCCGATCAGGGTCACGATTTCACCCCGATGCACCTCCAATGACACATCCCTCAGCGCATCAACACGGCCGTAGCAGGCATGGACATTCCGCAGTTCAAGAATGGGTGGCGGCTTGCTTTTCTCAACATGTATGAAAGTGCTCATCGGAGTTCATCCCCGCCGCTTCTGCCAAGATACGCTTGTATGACCTCGGGATTGGCCCGGATTTCCGCAGGTATACCTTCGGCTATCTTTTTACCATAATCCAGTACCACAATGCGATCTGATATATTCATGACGACCTTCATATGGTGTTCTATGAGGACCAGCGTGATATGGAGGTCGTCGCGGAGTTGCCGTATGAACCTGGTAAGTTCGGTGGTCTCCTGCGGGTTCATGCCGGCAGCCGGTTCGTCGAGCAGGAGGAGCGATGGTTGAAGGGCCAGTGCCCGCGCAATTTCGAGCCTGCGCTGTTTGCCGTACGGCAGGTTATGCGCGAGCTCCGAAGCGGAATCGCTCAGTCCGACGTATTCCAGGAGAGCGAGAGCGCGCTCATGCGCCTCTTCTTCCTGCGCGAAGAAGCGAGGGGTGTGCAGCAATGCCGTCATGTAGGAGTAATTTATTCTGCTATGCAGACCGACGAGCACATTTTCGAATACCGTCATTGCGCCGAACAGCCTGATATTCTGGAAAGTGCGTGCTATGCCGAGGACTGCGATCCTTTCCGCAGGCAGGCCGGTGATGTCCTTTCCATGGAGCAGTACCTTTCCTCCGTCAGGAATGTACAGGCCTGTCATGATATTAAACAGGGTCGTCTTGCCGGCGCCATTGGGCCCTATGATTGAAACGATCTCGCGATCACTGACCGAGATGTCAATCTTGTCCAGTGCGGTCAGGCCGCCAAATGACTTCGCGATTCCTTGCAGTGACAGGATCATGATTTCTTCTTCGCCTCAAACCTGCTTCTCGTTTCAGGGATAAGCCCGCTCGGTCGGAAAATCATCATCAGGATTATGATCAAGCCAAACACCATCCGTTCATACTTTGCGGGTTCAAGCTGGCTCGGCAGCCGGGCGAAATCAATGTGCAGTATGCCGAGATTGAGAATGAAACCGGTTTGACGCAGGTTGTTCAGGAAGTCCGAGAAGCTCTTCAGCAGCTCGATATTGAGAAGCGTCACTGCCGCGGCGCCGAGTATTGCGCCGCGGATGGAACCCATCCCGCCGAGGAGCACCATGACAAGGATCGTTATGGACTGGAGGAATGTGAACGACTCCGGGCTCACAAAGATCTGCTTTGCCGCGAATATTGCGCCCATTGCGCCCGAAAAGGCGGCACCGGTCGCGAATGCCAGCATCTTCGTCTTCATCAGGGAAATGCCGACGGATCGGGCGGCAATCTCGTCTTCTCTGATTGCAACCCATGCCCGGCCGAAGCGTGAACGGTTAAGGCGGCTGCTGATCAGGACCGCGGTTCCGGCAATCAGCAGGACAAGCATGTAGAAGAAGAGCGAGTAGCATAGAGCAGGCGGTGCGTTGATGCCGAGCCCGTTCATCAGATGAATGAGCCAGCCGATTGGAGGTCTTTCAATGGGAGAGATGCCCTGTGGTCCATTGGTTATGTTGACCGGCTTGTCGAGATTGTTGGCCAGCAGTCTAACGACCTGGCCCAGTCCAAGCGTGACGACGGCAAGATAATCACCCCTCAGTCTGAGAGCCGGCAGACCGATGAGAAAGCCGGTGAAACCGGCCAGTATGACCGCGATTGCCACGAAGAGGTAGAAATACGGCCAACCTGGAAGCGGGAAGTGGTTTCCCGTGACAAATGAGTTGGCCTGTGATGATCCGAAGATAGCCCAGGTATAGGCGCCTATGGCAAAGAAACCTGCATAGCCAAGGTCGAGCAGGCCGGCCATTCCGACGACTATGTTCAAGCCGAGCGCGAGCGCCGCATAGATGCCAATCTGAATCCCGAGCTCGAACAGGAAGCTGTTGCGGAACCCGGCCACTGGTACCGCGATCAGAAGGATGCCAAGAAAGACGGCCACGCTGGTCCATTTCTGTGTCTTTACCACAAGGCATGCCATGAGGGCAGACAATGTCGCCAGTGTGTAGATACTGCTGCGGGGAAAGGCAATCAACAGCCCTGCCGACAAAAGGCCGAACAGCGGTAACAATATGTCTGATAGTTTTGTCTTCATCAATCGATCCAGGACTTCCTGTCAGCCTGCCCTGCGAAACTCAAACTCAGTGCCGAGCGAAGCATGGGTTGTCAGTGGTCCGTTGTCAGTTGCTGCTGTCCGCCGTCAGTTGCTATGCGATTTCACCTTCCACGTTCTACCTTCCACCTTCCACAATTTTCTTTCCGCCTTTCACCTCTCGCTACACCTTATCCGTATGGCTTTTGCCGAGCAGTCCGACTGGCCGGAATAGAAGCAGGAGAACCAGCACCAGGAATGCCAGCACGTCGGTATACTCAGTGCCGACATTGCCGTTTGTCAGCAGGGGAAGATAGGTGCCGCCGAGCGTTTCGATTTCGCCCAGAACAATGCCGCCGAGCATGGCCCCTGGAATACTTCCTATTCCGCCGAGTACGGCAGCCGTGAACGCCTTGATGCCGGGTGCGAAACCGACAAAGGGATTAATCTGTGTGAACATGATGCCGAACAGAACGCCGGCTATGCCGCCGAGAAATCCGCCGATGAAGAAAGTCTGGGCTATGATCTTGTTTGGATTGATGCCCATGATGCTTGCGGTCTGCGAATCCTGTGCCACGGCCCGGATGGCCTTGCCCATGCGGGTTCGTTTGACCAGCAGCATCAATCCCGCCATCATGATGATGGAAACAGCAATCACGATAAGCGACTTCACCTGCAGCTCGGTGCCAAGCGGCAGTTTGATTATCTTCTCCAGTTGGGCGGAACTGGGATAGTTCATGTAGAATTCGTTATGCCAGAGCCCTTCGATAAGCCGTACAAGGTCCTGGAGAAGGAACGATACTCCTATGGCGGTTATGAGCGGGACCAGTCGATTGCCGGTTCCCCTGCGCCGCAACGGCCTGTAGGCCAGCCGCTCCATACAGACGGCGACCAGGCCCGAGACGGTTCCCCCGGCAATGATGGCGAGCGCCAGCAGCAGGTATGGATTCGGAATGTGAGGGAGAAGATTCCGGAAGACCTCGATTCCAGCGACAGCCCCGATCATGAATACTTCAGAATGGGCGAAATTAATGAGGCCGAGAACGCCGTAGACCATGCTGTAGCCCAGCGCAATCATCGCGTAGACGCAGCCGAGGAGAAGCCCTTCCAGTATGACGCCGGGCAAAATCTGTATCAATGCGTCAGACAAGGCGAGTATCTCCGAGCAGGCTAGTTTGCCGGTGGCGCGGCAGAGGTGACTTTAACCGTGACTCCTGGATAGACCGGTTCCCTCATCTGTACAATGTAGTAATCCGACTTCCTGCGATCACCCTTGCTGTCAAACTCGATTGTTCCCGTAATCCCCTCACAGGAGAGTTGGCGCACGGCTTTGCAGACTGCGACACGAGACGGTATCTTGCCTCCATTCTGTGCGGCGGCGGACCTGATTGCCTCAATTATCGTCTTGGCGGCGTCGTAGGAATAGAGCGCAAAAGACTCCGGCTTCTTGTTGAATCTGGCTTGGAAAGCCCGGGAGAATTCGGCTGCTTTCGGGTATTGGTCGACTGGTCCGGCTACCGTGGTGTAGTACGCACCCTTTGCGGCCTCCTGGGCGATCCGCACGAATTCGGAAGAATCAAGACCGTCAGGCCCCATAAACAGGGCCTTTATGCCTTTCTCCCGCATTTGCTTCACCAGGAGCCCGCCCTGATCATAAATGCCGCCAAGGTAGACAAGATCCGGTTTGTGAACTTTCATCTGGAGAATCAGGGATTGGAAGTTCGATTTCTCCTCCGTGCCTACGAATCCGGCAATTCTTGCGCCGCGCGCCCTTGCTCTGTCCCTGAATGCTTCGGCAACGCCCTGGCCGTAGGCGGTCTTGTCGGTGACGATGAAGATGACTTTGGCCTTAAGTTCATCAATGGCGAAATCCGCACCAACCGGTCCCTGCACATCGTCGCGACCGCACACGCGGTTGACATTGGCATAGAGGCGTTCAGTCACCTTCGGGTTTGTGTTTGCGGGTGATACCATAACAAGGTCGTAGTCCTTGTAGACTTCGGATGACGGAATGGCCACGCCGGAATTGAAATGCCCCACGATTCCAAGAATCTCAGGATCGTTCACGATCCGCTTTGCCACCGCAACGCCGACATCCGGCGACGCCTGGTCATCCTGCGGTGAGAGTTCAAGTTTGAAGCCCAGTTTGGAGAAGGATGGCTGCGCCTCTTCCACGGCGATCTGCGCCCCGAGTTTGATCATATCGCCAAGGCTTCCCTGTGACCCGGAGAGCGGGCTGCAGGATGCGATCTTGATTACCTGCGATGAGGCTGTCGATGCCGATGCAATTACGATTGCTGCGGCTGCGATGGTAGACAATGCAGTAATTTTCATGCGGTGGTGGTATCAGACATCATTTTCGTTGTCAAGGTTGGCGACAGAGTGTGCCGGCATCCGGCAAATCGGCGGCGCGGCGTTTACGCGCCGCCGTCAGAGAGGCATTATGGTCTCCGCGTCGAAGCCGGTAACAATCTGAACGCGTCGATGATGCACAGGCGCGCTTTCACCACAGGCTGTCGCGGTGCTGTTGTTTGATGGTCTCGTTCAGGGCCTTGACCAAGCCGGCTGCCTCGGCAGCGGTAGAGCCGGTTTCCAACAGGAACTGGCCATCAGTAAGCCTGTGATCCACCAACCAAGCCATTATCGGCTGCCTGTTTAAGAACACAACCAGATACTGGCCCTGCAATCGCGTTGTGACTTCATCCAGAATGAACGCGCCGTGGGAATCAAAAAACAGCAGGATGGTCGAGTTGCCCGCCAGGTCTGTCTGTTTGGCGCCGAGCAAGTTCTTCTCCGTCAGGATTGGAAACGGATTGACCGCCAGTCTGGCGCCGGACTGCTTGATTTGCACCTGGCGGACGTGGCTCTCTGGAAGGTTCTCCGGCACCTGCTCGTGGAACCACACTGTCGTCATGTCGGTCGTAGCGCAGCCGTTGAGTAGAACAACGCATAATCCGGCAATTACAACTGTCTTGAAAGTTTGCACAACCGTTTGATCCTAGTACAGTCGGTCCGCAGTTACAACATTCAAGCAAGACAGGGCGTATCAAACACGGCGTCTGGTCGATGAACCGCGGACTTTGTCCCATGAAGAGGACCGCTCATGCTTTGCCGGCAGCCGCCGCCAACGCGGCGCGCGTGAGTTGTTCGATACCCGTCCAATCCCGTGCCGCGATCAGCTGCTTTTCGACCATCCAGGAGCCGCCAATGGCGGCGACCGACGGGCGTTCGAGATAGGTGCGCATGTTGGCCGCGCTGATGCCGCCGGTCGGGATGAAACTGACGCCAGTATGCGAATAGGGGCCCTCCAGTGCCTTCAGCATGGCTACGCCTCCCGCAGCTTCCGCCGGGAAGAACTTCAGGATCCTGCAACCGAGGCCGAGCGCCTTTTCAACATCCGACGGCGTCATCACGCCGGGAAACATATCGCAGTCGGCCGCCTTTGCAGCGCGCACGATGTTTTCGTTGAGACCCGGAGCGACGATGAACTTTGCGCCGGCGCCGATGGCGCGGCGCAATTGCTCCGGCTCCAGCACTGTGCCCGCGCCCAGCAGGATTTCTGGAAATTTGGTGGCGATGCGTCGGATAGCACATTCCGCTGCATCCGTGCGAAACGTGATTTCCATTATATCCAGTCCCGCCTTGAGAAGAGCTTCCGCCAGCGGTTCGGCCGATTCCTCTTTTTCCAGGATCACGACAGGCACGATTCTTCTGCGGCGGATCCTGTCCAGGTTAGTCATTGAATTCTGTGTCATGTTTTTTTACCTCGCCAGCCAGCCGCCATCAACGGCGATGGTGTAACCGTTCAAGTAGGATGCTGCGCCGGAAGCTAGAAACACAACGGTTCCCTTCAGGTCGTCTGGTGTGCCCCAGCGTCCAAGCGGAATGCGATCAAGTATTGCCTGGCTGCGGGCTGCATCAGCGCGCAGGGCGGTGGTGTTGTCGGTGGCCATGTAACCGGGCGCAATAGCGTTGCAATTGATTCCCTTCGGGCCGAGTTCACAGGCCATCAGGCGGGTAAGTCCCATCACGGCGCTTTTGGAGGCGGTGTAGGACGGCACGCGGATGCCGCCCTGAAATGAAAGCATCGAGGCGACGCTGATTATCTTCCCGCCCTTGCCTTGCTTGACCATCTGCCTGGCCGCGGCCTGACTGAGCAGGAAGAGGGCCTTGATGTTCAGGTTCATGACGTCGTCCCAGTCCTTCTCGCTGAAATCAAGGAAGTCCGCACGGCGAATGATCCCTGCGTTGTTAACCAGGATGTCGAGCCGACCGAGTGCGGCAACGGTTCGATCCGCGATCAGAGTTCCGGCCCCGGCGACAGTCAGATCGATCTTGATGGTTTCGCATTTGCGTCCGAGTTTGCGCACCTGCGCCAGGGTATCCATGCATTCGATCACGTCCACCGCCAGCACATCGGCCCCGGCTTCAGCCAGGGCGAGCGCCATGCCCTGGCCCAAGCCGCGCCCGGCACCGGTGACGACAGCCACCTTCCCATCGAGTCTGAACTGGTCGAGTATTCCACTCATCCGCGATACCTCCCTGTGTTTGCCCGGCTATCTCAGCGTGCCCATATCCGCTTTGTCCATGTCATCGAAAACCTGGTTTTCACCGCCCATTGCCCAGACGAAGCGATAGCTGCCGGAACCGACCCCGGAGTGGATTGACCACGGCGGGGAAAGCACCACTTGCTTTTCGCGCAACACGATATGCCTTGTCTCGTCCGGGGCCCCGAGCAGGTGCAGTGCCATTCCATTAACAGGCAGGTCGAAATAGCAGTAGACTTCTGTGCGCCTGTCATGGGTGTGCGGCGGAAACGTGTTCCATACGCTTCCCTCGTGCAGCTCTGTAAAACCCATAACCAGCTGGCAGCTGCGAACTCCGCCGGGGTAGATGAACTGGTGGATTGTCCGGCGGTTCGCTTCCCTTACGCTTCCGAGTTCGATATGGTTGGCCTTGTCAAACGGCGCGCCGGTCGTGGGATAATCCGCATGCGCCGGATACGAGACAAGATAGAACTGCGCAGGCGCATCAGGCTTGTCGCTCGAAAATGCAATCTCGCGGCTTCCTCGGCCGATGTAGATGAGCTCGCGCGGCGCGAGGCGGAACGCTTTCCCGTCCACGGTAACGATACCAGCCGCTCCGAAATTGATCACCCCGGCCTCGCGGCGCTCGCAGAAGAACTTACAGGCCATTTCGCGTCCACCCTCGAGTTTCAGCGGTGCGCCGAGCGGGACTATGCCGCCAACCACGGCGCGGTCGACATCTGTGTAGACCAGCTCAATGCGACCGGGCTGGAAAAGATTCTCGATCAGGAAACTCCCTCGCAGTTCCTCTGAAGTCATGCGGCGATACGAGCGGCTGTCGGCTGTCTGTAAGATTCTCATTCAGTTGCCTCCGTTAAGAACAATTCAAATGAAGCCGCAGATCTGCCTTCGCCGAGGCTTGCGCCGTCGCTCGCTGAGCTGTGGCGGAGAAGACGGCGGACATGTGCACGCGGATGAACGCTGATAAAGAGGGTCCAAAACAGATCTGATCGGGTCATAGATGACTCGCTGAACGGCGGAGCACTGCTTCATGCCGTCTTTGTCTTCATATCTGCGTCCATCTGCGTTTATCTGCGGCTGCTTTCCTCTTAGCCGTAACGATTCAGTTGCGATCAAGCTGCCCCTCACCCTAACCCTCTCCCTCCGGGAGAGGGAACTACTTTCTTCCTGATTGTAGTGGCACACCATTTGGTGAGCGCATCGCGCGTCCCTCTTCTACCCTCTCCCGGTACGCCGGGAGAGGGCCAGGGTGAGGGTCCCGTGTGGCCTCATCTGAATCGTTCCGGCTTAGGCATCGCTAATTGTTAACCTTTACAACAAGACTCATCCGGACACGGCAACAGAGTGCCGTGGCTACAGCGGAGATCTCCATTCCTGTAGCCGCCCCGCCATGGCCGCCATAGCCCTTTGGGCGACGGCGGCTCTGTCGGGGCGTGTGTTCGCGGCTGTCGCATTCCCACTTGACATAAGATGTTATGTGTTACCGGCTCTTACCTAGCGCCATCCGGTTTTCAGGGGCGAGTTTATGCGCGCTGCGCAAGCTCGCACTTCCGCGGTCCACGCGGCCTGATCCGGGAAGTCCGGCCCTTTGCTCCAGCCGGCACCGGCGTAGAAGCTCACCGTGTCACCGGATTTGATCTGCTTCAGGAAAAGTGCATGGTCGGCTGCCATCTTGTATTCACCGCCGGGCATAACGACCGATGTTCCGATCATTCCATCCTTCTTTGAATCGGCCGGTTCCCAGACGGCCGCCCAATCGGTGCCGTTTTCCACGAGGCCTGTGTTATGAATTGTCGCGCCGGCTGCGCCGGTTACCGGGTCTGCGCCATCAGCTGAGAAACGGCAGTCGAAGCGGCTGAAATTGGAACCGAGATCGAGCGAGATCCGCTTGGTTTCCGAAACCTTCCGGCCGGAGGCCTCCCATTCACCATACGTTAGTTCGAAAATCGCACGGATCGGGCCGTCGCTGACAAGTTTCCAAGAGTCGTAGCAGCGTCCGCTCCAAAGTCTGTCCTGCGCCCAGATGGCAGTGCCGCCGCAACCCATCGCGGTGCCGACCTTGTAGGAGTCGACGCCTTTGCCGTCGTCTGTGTGGTACTTGTCATTCTTGTACATGTAGTTGATCATCGGTGATCTGACGTGTTTACACCAGACGTCCACACCGCTTCCGGTGGCGGATGGCTTGTTCTTCTTCGGTCCATCCATCTTCCACAGAGCCGGCCCGTAGATCCGGTAGGCGATCCGGTCATTTTCCCAGGCAAAGTCATCGGCACGCTCTGGCACGAAGCGGGCAAAAGTATGCAGGACCGGCGCTGGCTGCAACGCACGATCTACGCCGGCAATCAGCCGGAACTCCTTTGTCTGCCTCGGCAGAAAGTCGCATTGGAACAGCAGTTTTTCCGGAGTGCCGTCGCCGTTCTCGTCAAGCACCTGGCTTGTAATCCAGCGTCCGGCAACACCGTCCATTACCGCCACATTGTCCGACTTGGCGCCTGGAAGCCTGCTTGTAACGTCTTTCCAGTCTACTTCCACCGTCTGCTGAGGGCGGAAAGCGTTCAGGTCGCTCGTTACGCTCAGTGTGGAGTATGCATTTTCGCCGGCCAGGGCCATGCGGTATATCTCGCTGCCGGCAAGCAGGAATGCGCCCACGCCATAGACATCAGTGTGGTTCTCGTCAAACGTCTTTGGATTGGCGCCGACCGGCTGGACGTGCGTCAGCTTGCCGTCAGGCTGCACCAGGCCATTGAGCGCCCGCCAGGATCCGATGGCAGCAGTCGCGTAGGGGTCACGCTCCAGCAATCCCTGGTTCACGCCCCATGCCAGTGCGTAGCAGTAGAAGCCCGAGCCGCTGGCTTCCGGCGACGGATAGTTTGCGGGGTCCAGCAGGCTCGCCCGCCATAAGCCGTCCGGTTGGCGGCACTTCAAGAGCGAGGCTGCCATTTCCTTGAACTGCGATACAAAGAACGCGCGGTCAGGATGGTCTGACGGCAGAACTTGAAGCACCCGCACCAGGCCACCCATTACCCATCCGTTGCCGCGGCTCCAGAAGATCTTCTTGCCATTGATTTCGCGTTTTTTGAAGTAGCTGTTGTCGCGGAAATACAGTTTTTCTTCGGTGTCGTACAGGTAGGCGCTTGTCGCCTTCCATTCCTGGATCATAAAATCCAGGTATTTCTTCTCGCCGGTTGCTGCGTACAGGCGGATCCAAGCCGGGGGCGCCATAAAGAGCGCGTCGCACCACCACCACCGCATGATTCCTGCCCTTATGTTCTTTTCATTGATGCGGTCCTGAACTTTGCCCGGCGACGGGTTTGCCAGAATCCTGTCGAAGCGCTTGAGTGTCGATGCGATCATGGCCTGGTCCCGGTACAATGAGTACATTTCGCAGTACATCTGTCCGACCGCATGATCATCAGCATGGTACATCATTGGGCCAAGCTTCCATGAATTCGTCCGGCCAACATCCATCATTGCAGCGCGATACTCCGGTTCGGGTGCCAGGTCGCCGAGTGCCATCATGCCAGTATACAGTGCGCCTTTTTCCCAGCAGGTCGGGTCTTTGCGGGAGGGATTGGCCAGTTGCCAGATGCCAACATTCCGCATTGCGGCAAGCACGTCTGCGGATTTCGGGGTTGCCTCGGGTTGATCTGCGCGCGCGGTTGCCAACCCAAAAGTCAAGGCCGCAGCCGCGAACACACAAGGAATCGTCTTCATAGGTGGTGGTCCTCTCGATTTTCGCTTCCTTCCGCCCGGCGTCTTCCTGCGGAATCTCAAGTCTCAGTAATTAGAACGCATCCGAAAAGGTTCAGGTAGGGCGAGGCATCCCAGCCGAGCCGGAGCAAGTGAAAGTCCATGTGCAGAGCCAAGAGAGAACTTTGTCTCTTCTTAGCACATTCAGGAGCATCTTTTGCACCGGCTCGGCAGGGACGCCTCGCCCTGCCTTCATATTCCCACGAACAGGGCGGATACTAGCACAAAGATTGTGCGAGTAAATGATTGTTTCAGGCGCCTGCTCTGCAATCCTGATGGATTGACAAGCCATTTTTGCATGATAGCATCACCATTCTGCTTTCATGCGGGTTTGGCCGGTTGGATGACGGGGTATATATTCATTTCGCAGATCAGGTTATGAGTCTTTCGAACATACGGATAACGATGGTCAGTCCGATCTACGGCGGGAACGTCGGATCGGTCTGCAGGGCGATGGCGAACATGGGCCTGTCGGACCTGGTTATCGCAGCACCGCGGAAAATTGACATGGAAGAGGCCAGGCAGATGTGTTGCTCGGCCAGGGACATTCTCGAGGCGCGGCGCGAGTTTCCCACGCTTGCGGACGCGGTTGCCGACTGCGGGCTGGTCATGGGGACGACGGCCCGTCCCGGTCTCTACCGGAGTCACTGCATGACGCCGCGCGAACTGGCGCCAAAGGTCCTGCAGGCAGCCGCGACAGGCAAGGTAGCGCTTGTGTTCGGCAGGGAGGACCGGGGCCTTACTAATGAGGAACTCGCGATCTGTACGCAGCTCATCAGGATCCCGTCCACCACCGAGTATAAATCGCTTAACGTCGCCCAGGCCGTAATGCTCTGCTGCTACGAGATCTATGTTGTAAGCGGGCAGTATGAGCCGCCCGTCGAAAAGTCCGAGGAAGCGCCCTCCTTGCTGAGAGAACAGATGTTTGAGATGTGGCAGAACGCGATGCTGAAGATCGGGTTCATGAAAGAAGACAAGGCATTGCACATGATGCTAGGCCTGCGTCGAATCCTCTCAAGGGGCAAACTTACCGGCAATGATGTGAAGATAATGATGGGCCTTGCCCGCCAGGCGATGTGGGCGGCAGACCAGGCGACGGTCGGGCGCAGAAAGGGCCGCACGCCAAAAGGGAAATAACTCGCTACTGTGCCGACAAATTGGTATATTCAAAAAAGCGATCAGATCAGCAATCGTCGGCAGGAACAACAATGACAACAACATCCAGGCTGGGTAATGTGCTCAAGCAGACGGGCCTGTTGACCGACGCCCAGATTCAGGAGTTGATCGCCGGCAAGCGTGGAACCGGCCTCAGCGTCACGGAGCTTGTGGTCAAGAACGGTTACGCGCAGGAGGATAAGTTCCTGGAAACACTGGCCGGCGTGCTTAATCTGCAATTCGTGCGGCTTGATACCAGGACGATTGAGCAGCCGGTGCTCGAAGCGCTTCCTCCGAAGGTCGTGTTCCAGTACAACGCAATTCCGCTCGTGATTGAGAATGGCGCTTTGCTGGTGGCAACTTCCGACCCGTTCAATGCAGAAGTCATGGATGCCTTGAGGCTCGCGGCCGGAATGAGGGTGCGCATCGCACTCAGTCCGCTCTCCGACATCACCCGTGCCGGCAAGAAACTGTACGGCATCGGCGCAGACACGGTAGAGAAGATGATCGAGGACGACCGCATCGAAGTGGACCTTGACCAGACACTGCTGAAAACCGACCTCGGCGAACTGGACCAGGAAGCGTCGATCGTAAAATTCGTGAATCAGGTCATCTGGGAAGCATATAACGAGCGATCGACCGATATTCATTTCGAGCCGATGGAGGATTCGCTGCGGGTCCGTTACCGCGTTGACGGTATTCTGCACCAGACTCCGCTGCCGCCGCAGTTGAACCGGTTTCAAGCGGCGATTATCTCCCGCATCAAGGTCATGGCGAACATGGACATTGCCGAAAAGCGGCTGCCGCAGGACGGGCGCATCGGGTTGCGGATACAGGGCGAGGACCTGGATATCCGCGTTTCCACCATGCCGACGGTGTATGGTGAAAGTGTCAGCTTGCGACTCCTGATGCGTGGCAAGGGTCTTGTAACCCTTCCTGAGCTGGGGCTTTGCGCAAAGGATGCAGAAGTGATCAGGAAGATGATTCACAGGCCGAACGGCATTATTCTTGTCACCGGTCCGACAGGCTGCGGCAAATCAACTTCGCTCTATGCCTATATCAACGAGATAAACACCATTGACCAGCGGATACTGACGATCGAAGACCCGATCGAATACGAGATGCCCGGCATAAACCAGGTCCAGTTGCGGGAGGACATCGGCCTGTCTTTCGCCAGCACGCTCAGGTCGTTTCTGCGCCAGGATCCGGATGTCCTGATGGTGGGAGAAATACGCGACTATGAGACGGCAGAGATTGCCATACGTGCATCACTGACTGGCCACCTGGTGTTCAGCACGCTTCACACCAATGATGCTGCCGGCGCCGTCACGCGCATGATAGATATGGGTGTCGAACCGTTCCTGGTTGCCTCTGCGGTGAAACTCATTATCGCCCAGCGGCTCGTCCGCAAGTTGTGCGCCGAGTGCAGACGGCCCTCGACACCTGATCACACGCTCCTTCGAAGCGCCAAGTTCCCGATGGATCTGCTCAGCGGCAACACGATATATGAGCCGGCCGGCTGCGAGAAGTGTCATGGTTCCGGCTACAGGGGTCGAATCGGAATATACGAGCTTCTTATTGTGAACGAGGATATTGAACCGCTGATCATAGCCAGGGAATCAAGCGGCAAGATAAAGCAGAAGGCAATCAGTCTCGGCATGCGGACCCTGCGCGATGACGGATGGGACAAGGTCATACGCGGCGTGACAACGGTTGACGAGATTGTCTGCGCTTCGGAAGAAGACGTGTAGGGGAAGAAGACCAGTCAGTTGTCCGTGGTCAGTTGTCAGTTGACCTGCGGTGATGCAGGCCGCCTCGACTAATCGCGGCGGTAGGGTGGGTGCAGGGTGACCCTGCGCGCAACGTGGATCGCGAACAGTGACAACTGACTCCCCGCTTCGCTCTTTGAGCTTCGCAGGGCAGGCTGACAACGGACAAATCATATGGCCAGTTTTACATACGTAGCCAGGAGCAGAACCGGCGGGAAGATCGAGGGTTCTGTGGACGCTGCCGACAGGCGCACAGCTCTTTCGCTCATTGATAAGATGGGGCATGTGCCGGTATCGGTTATTGAGAAGCGGGCCGCGGCTGAGGCTGGCGCGCAGAAGCGGAAATCTTTCTTCTCGTTCGAATCCAAGCGTCCGGCCCGGATGAAGACGCGGGAGGTGCTGACTTTCTCCACCGAGTTGAGCGACCTGCTGGTGGCCGGTATGACCCTTGGCAACGCGCTCAGTGTTCTTGCGAACAACAATGCTGGCAGGGCGAGCGAAGAGATCATCCGGCGGCTGCGCGACGATATTGTCCAGGGCACCAGTCTGTCGAGCGCCCTTGCGCAGCACCCCAGAACATTCACTGCCCTCTACGTGAACATGATCCGCGCCGGCGAGGCCAGCGGTACGCTTGGTGAGGTATTGAAGCGGCTCGTTGAGCACTACGAGATGGTGCTGGAGACGAGGGACAAGGTTGTCACGGCGCTGGTCTACCCGGCCATTGTCATGTCGATGGGTGTTGTTACACTTTTTGTGTGCATGTGGTGGGTGATTCCGAAGTTCTCCTCGATCTTCGAGGAGCTCGGCAGCACACTCCCGCTTTCAACGCGCATCCTGGTGGGACTCAGCTCGGCGACAGTCAAGTATGGCTGGCTCGTGGCGGCCATAATGATAATTGCCGGCGTCATGGCGTACCGCGCCCTCAAGACAGAGAAAGGCAGGGCATGGTGGGATGGCACGATCCTCAAGTTGCCGCTGATAAAGGGTATACTCACCGCAAGTATATACTCCAATTTTTCGCGAACACTTGCCACGCTCATGTCGAACGGGGTGCCGGTCTTGCGCGCCCTGACAATTGTCGAACAGACCATCGGCAACGTCATTATTTCGGCCGAGATTCGCAATGCGCGCGACCGCGTTACCGATGGAACGAGCATCTCTGGACCGCTTGCGGCCGGCAAGGTGTTCCCGAAGATGATGACCGATATGCTTTCCATCGGAGAGCAGACCGGCAATGTGCCTGGTTCGCTGCTGCATGTTGCCAACCGGTATGACCATCAGTTGAACCGCAACATCAAGATATTCACAACCGCACTCGAGCCGATCATGATAGGCGTGATGGCGGTGCTGGTCGGGTTTGTGGCGCTGAGTATTCTCTCGGCTGTCTTCAGTATGACGAACGGACTTGATGCCCAGCAGTGAGGCGGGGCGCTGAGGCCGCTGGTTGCGGTGGAGGGGAAACGAAGAAAAGGAGATATGACAATGAGAACAGAGCGGAACGAACGAAAGAAGTTGGATCTCGGCAGCAGGAGTGGTTTCACGCTGGTTGAAATCATGCTGGTGGTTGTGATTATCGGTATTCTGGCATCGGTTGCTGTCGTCGCTACAAAGGGCAAGACAAAGCGCGCGGCTATAATGGCGACCAAGCAGACGATCGAAGCTACAGGCACGGCAATAGACAATTTTGAGGTCGACTGTGGAGTGTTTCCGGCCTCGATTCAGGATCTTGTTACTGATCCCGGCTTCACGGGATGGCAAGGACCCTATATGAGAGGTGGCCGGGTGCCCTCCGACGCGTGGGGTAATGCTCTCAATTACACCAAGAGCGAAGAAGGATACAAGATATCGTCATCGGGGCCGGATGGACAGGCTGGCAGCGGCGATGACCTGACGAACTGAGGAACAGAGGGAAGACTTCAGGGATCAGATCTCAGAGGTCATAATTCCGGCGCTAACAAGCCGGGTCGGTCGCGCACCTGCTGTGGTTGAAGACACTATTGCTGAAGTCGCACCGCTCTGTCGGGGCACGGATACGCCTTTGCAATCGGCGGACGCGGCAACAGAGTGCCGCGGCCACAACGGGCGAATTTGTGTCGTAGCATTTGGGTTCGGCTGCTTGCGCTCGTTGCCAAGCGATGTATCCTGGACCCGGCCAGGATTGTTCATTGAGCAGGTTTGTTATGTCCCATAGATCCATGCCGATTTCCACAAGGCGCGTTCCAACCGGTTTCACGCTGGTGGAATTGATGCTCGTTCTGACCATTATTGGCATCGTTGTGGCGGTCGGGGTGCCGTCCATGGCCAAGTCAATCCGCGGCAACAGGCTCCGGCTGGCCGCCTCTACCGTAGTAAAGGCCGGCAGGTACGCGAGGAGCATGGCCATCATGCGCCAGCAGGAGGTGCGCCTTGCGTTCAACGTGGGCGATGGACGCGTAGAAGTCGGCGGCATAGGGGACGCAGGCTTTGATCGCAGACTTGATGGCATCAAGATCAGCCGGATTGAAGCAGACGGCGTGGCGCCGGGCCCGGAGGACAAGTCGGTCACCATCACTTACTCCAGGATCGGCCGGTGCACTCCGTATGTTGTCACGCTGGCTGACGAGCGGAACAAGACCATGACCATCAACGTGGACGCTTTTGCCGGCGCCACAATGGAAGGCGGCTACTGATGTCCCGCTGCAGGAACAATCCGGCATTTACACTGATCGAGGCGGTTGTTGCCCTCGCGATCATGAGCGTGAGTGCGTTTGCGCTGCTCACTGCGGCATCAAGGTGTCTTGCGGTTGCGCGCTCCGCCAAGAACCTTCACTCCGCCATCTCCGTACTCGACAGGGGGGAACTCGAATTCCCGCTCAAGCCCACGAATGAAGTCATGGATAATGTCGTGGATCCCGTCGCATACGACGAGAAGTACACCTTCGAGCGCAGTGTTGACCCTTTCGGTGAGGAGAAAGACCTGTTCCTCATACGGACAAAGGTTTCGTGGTCGAGAAAAGGAAAACAGGCGAGCGAGCAGGTTGAAACGCTGCTCTTCTCCACAAACCACGCGGAGAGTTTTCTGTGAAGCTGGAACAAAGAATGGCAGGAGTAGCCATGGAGACACGGAGACAAGTCGGCCTGGCTCATTCCGTTGGTCGGGATGGCTGGCGTGCCTCCGTGGTGAATTCTTCCCGTAACGGCTTCACCCTGATCGAGGTCATGATCGCGCTTGTGCTGGTTATGTTTGCCGCCAGCATGACGTATGTCACGTTCAGCACTGTGACCAAGGCCTGGCGCAGCGGGGTAAAGCTGACCGAGGATCTGCACCACGGCGACTTTGTGATGGACCAGCTTGTTCTCGGATTACGCTCGGCGTACTACGCGAGATCCTCCAGTTGTTATGGTTTCTGGCTTGAAAAGGATGGCAGTGGCGATTCCTCGTTCGACTCAATAAGCTGGGTGAAACAAGGCACTGCGCTCACCGAGTCCAATTCGCCGACAGTAGCGGTTCCGCACCGCATCCGGTTCTCGATGGAACGCAATCAAAAGGGCGCTATGGCGCCCGCCGTGCGGTATTGGCGACCGGTCGGTCTTCCTGACGACTTTGATCCGGCGCAGATCCAGCCGCAGTTCTTGTCCGACCGGATCCGTGGGTTCAGTTGCAGGGTTGCCACCAATACGGTTGACGGGGACTGGGAATGGTCGGATATTTGGGAAAAGGACGATACCAACAAGCTGCCGCGGGCGGTGGAGCTTACGCTTTATCTTGAACCGCTTGACAAGGAGAAGCCGCTTGTGCCGATGACGCGGTGCATTGAGATACCAGTATGGCCGCTTTCGTGGGGCAAAGCCGTGGGCGGCCATGGATCCGCTTCGCCCATACACAGCCCGGGTTTTCACAACCGGACGGGTTTTGATCGTGGTGGTGCCTTTGGTCCGGTTTCGCGCCGGCATAACCATGAAACCACAGGCGGTGGCAGCGGAGCGAATCCGCGTGTTCGCAGCGGGCAGGATACGAGGTGACGAAATGAGAATGTGCGGCTTGATCAGGGTGAAAGACGGGCGGTCTGGTTCCGCCCTGCTCTTGGCGCTATGGACTGTTGTGCTTCTCACGCTTATGGTCAGTTCGTTCGCTTTTGACATGCACCTGGAGGCAAAGATCACGTCATACTACCGCAAGCGGCTCAGGGCTGGTTGCCTTGCCCAGGCTGGCGTGGAAAGGGCAAAGATGCTGCTGGTCCAGAGCGGCGATCCTGAGATAGGTGAGGAGACATTCAAGAAGAAAGATGCCGAATGGTACTTGTCAGCGAAGAACCTGGCGCATGGTGCGGCTGTGAACTACATCGACAAGTTGGAAACAGGGACGGCCACCGTCGACATCGTGCCTGTAATAGCCATGAGGAACGTAAATCTCCTGGGATCAGAGGAGTGGCAGTGGATCCTGAAGGTCGGCAATGTTCCGCAGGATATGTGGGATGAGTTGATAGATTCCTTTCTCGACTGGACCGACCCTGATGCCATTCCGCGAAGGTATGGTGCTGAGCTGGACTATTACACCAGCCTGCCTGAGCCCTATAAACCGAGGAACGGGCCGATTGATTCCATCGATGAACTGCTTCTAGTCAGGGGTTTTACACCCGAAGTCCTTGACGGTGGGCCCGGAGCAGGCGAGGATGAACCAGGCATGGCCGGTATACGGGACCTGATGACCACTTACGGCGACGGGACAGTGAACGTGAATGCCGCATCTCAGCGTGTACTTATGACACTGCCTGGAATAGACGATGTGATTGCCGAAGACATAATCCAGGAGAGGGAGACGCCGCTGGAATCGGCCGGTTCATCCGGGAATACGGCTACGAAGAACGAGACTCGCCTTTTCAAGGATGCAAACGACTTCTTTGGGCGGTTTCCAACCTTGAATTCATCTGCGCGGAAGTATATAACAACCGCGCCGGGAACGTACCGGATTACATCCACCGGTTCTTCCCAGGGTGTAACAAGGGTGATATCCTGTGTTGCGAACGTGGACAGACGAACAGGCGAGCTGGCAATTCTTCAGTGGCAGGAAGGCGACGGGCGGTAGGAATGGCAAAGGATCAAGCAACAGGTTTGGTGCTGAGAGGCGGTATTCTGCACTGGACGACACTGCGCAGGACAAAGGGTTCCGCCAGCGCGGTGGTGGATTCCAGGGCCGAGCCTCTTGAACTCGAAGCCGGCCGGAGCGCCGATCCTTCAAGGCTTTCGGAAGGTGACCGGGTGGCACTGCTCTCGAAGCTGAGGGCCATCCGTGGTTCGCTTCAGCCGCCGGTGACCATGGCGCTTTCTTCAGCGCAGGTTCTGATGCGGGTTGTTGACCTGCCGACGATCGACACCGTCGAAGTCCGCAATATGGTGGAGCTGCAGGTTGACAAGATATCGCCATTTCCTACGGAAAGCGCCATAACAGCCTACGAAATCCTGAAGCAGACGGATGTCTCGTCGCTGGTGGTTGCGGCAACTGCCCTGCGGAAGACCATTGAGACCACGGGCTCAATCCTGACGGAAGCCGGCATAACGCCGCGGCGAGTTGATGTTGAGCCAATGTGCTGGTGGCGGCTGCTTGCCGATGCCGGTGCCATTCCGGACTCGGGTTGTCATGTCGTCATACTGAAAGACCTGGATACGTGTGCCATCGTGGCGGTCCGCGATGGGTTGCCGGTCATCTTCCGGTCGATGGGGAATGTCGCGGATGTCTCCGATGAAGAGCTGTGCTCGGAGCTGGACTACACGCTGACCAGTCTTGAGAGCGAACAAGGCATCAGCCGTGCGGACTCGGTTCTGCTGTGGCATCGGGGTGACGGGCCGATGGGTCTTGTCGATATGCTTGGAGAACGGTTCCAACTTGCCGTCGAAGCAAAATCACTTGAAACACTGCCGCCGCTGTCGGAAGGAATTGCGAGGCGTGCGCTTGATCATGGCCAGCAGGGTCTGAACCTGGCCGTTCCGGAATGGCAGGCCGGCCAGAAAGTCGTGCAGCTGCGGAAGAACCTGATACGCGCGAGCCTCGCCATAGTGGCGATCTGGCTGACATGCGTTGCCGGGTTTCTTGGATTCGTTCAGTTTGAGAAGAAACGTCTTGCCGACATGGAGAAGTATGCCGCGAGCCTTGTCAAGCCTGAGAAGGAGGCGATTGACGCGCGCGCGCTTCTCCTGGCAACCGAACAGTATACCGAAAGGAAGACATCCGCCCTTGAATGCCTGCGCGAAGTAACAAGCGTCAAGAATGCCACTATTGAGTTCGAGCAGTTCAAGTACGAGAACGACAAGCGCAGCGAGGTTGTGCTGGTAGGCGAAACAGCACAGGACAAGTCTGGGATTTTCGATTTCCAGAAGGCGTTGAGCGAATCGAAGCTGTTTTCGAAGATAAGTCCCGGCCCGATATCATCAAGCCAGGGAAAGAGCCGGTTCACAATCACACTGGACCTTCCGAGGAGAGGCAAATGAAACCTCGTGAAATACTCCTCGCCTGGTTAAGCGGCGTACTCGCTCTGTTTGGAGTGACGTTTGCGCTGTGTAAACCTCAAATCGACACGTGGAACGGGATTTGCGAGAGCAGGGCGAAGCTTGAAAAGCAGATAAGGAAAGCAAACGAGACGCTTGTGAAGAAGAAGGAGTGGGACGGGCGGTTGAAGGAACTGCAACGGATTGTACGCCAGATTCCAGCAAATGAGAATCCAAAGTATTTTCTTCCGAAGACAATCAATCTGCTTGCCGAGGCTAACCAGGTTCAACTGAGGGATACCAGTCTTGGCGAGGAAAAAACGTCCGGCAAGCTGCACATTCTTCCGGTCAAGTACCAGTGGGCAGATGCGAACACAAAGGGAATCCGGGACTTGCTCATTGCTTTTCAGGAAAACGATGTTATCTTCGATGTTGTCGAATTAACCATCAAGTCGATGGGACAGGACCGGCTCAAGGGTACCCTTACGGTAAACTGTGTCTATACGAAATGATTGCCGGAAAATGACAATGTGATATTGAGGGCATCCAAGTGTATCTGAAACGAGGAATATTACGGGACGTGGCGATTCTTGCGGGAGCACTCGCTGTTCTCCCTGCATTTACGACATATGCGCAGAAGGCCCCCGTGGTTGGTCCCGGTCCGGATTCAACACCTGTGAGTTCCGTATCCATAACAACCGGTCAGGTGTCCAGGGGTGTCGTCGATGATGCCGCCACTTTCAAGGCCGGATTCAATAACACCCCGCTTGATACTGTGATGCAGGAGTACAGCCAGCTGACCGGGCTGATTCCGCTTATAGCTCCCGGAGTGAGCGCCAACATCACATGGTACAACCGCAACAGTAAGCTTACAAAGAAAGAGTACCTGCAGGGTATTGTCAGCATGCTTTCCATGAACGGAGTCGCCCTGGTGCCGTACGGCGAGAAATTCGTCAAGGTCGTGAAGTCGGAGACGGCGCGCAGTGTTGCGATGGAAACCCAGATGGAGCAGCCGGTTGATCCCATCATCGACTCCGACAGCCTGATAAGCCGCGTAGTGACCTTCCAGAACATGGAGATAGTCGAGGCGACAAAGGTAATCGACGCCCTGAAAAGCCAGTTCGGGAAATGGCAGCCGCTGGAAAGAATCAACAGCGTCCTTCTTACCGATGCGGCGTCCAACGTCAACCGTATAATGGAAATGCTCAACCGCGTCGACCAGCCGATTAAGACCCAGGAGAAGTTCTTCATTCTTCCAGTGCGGTTCATGAAGCCGTCTGAGGTCAAGTCGAAGTTGGAGGAGCTCATTGCGGATCTGAAGGACAAGGCAGTTTCGGTGCCGACAGTGTCCAAGCCGTCGATGTCGGGACCGCCAACCATTATCCCAGGTATCATCCGGGCCAGACCAACAATGCCGTCGAGCCCGGGCGAAACGGTGAGCGCGGATGCCGAGGTCGAAAAGGGCATGATTCGCGGCAAGGTGAAGATGGTCGCTGACGACCGGACCGGGATTCTGATTTTCATCACCCATCCGTCAAACATGGAGTTTTTCGAACAGGCCGTCCAGGCGCTGGACAAGGATGTCAAGTCTGTGCCCGACGTGCTGGTACGGGTCTACCGGATGGAGTTTGCCGATGCGGATGCAGTCGCAGGGATGCTCAATACGCTAATAGGCGCAACGACCAAGAAGGACTCCACTGCTGCCGTTCCCGTCACGCCCAAGGCGACGGCAACGGTTTTGCCTGGCCTCGTGCAGGAATCCAAGGGTGCGGCGACATTGGCGGAGTTTGTGAAAACGCGGTCCCAGACCGATGAAGAAGCATCGGCTGCGATGGCAGGCAGAAAATCGAAGATCGGAGAGCTGGCAGCCGAGAACATCAAGATACTGCCGGATAAGCGCACGAATGCGCTCATCATCATGGCCAGCAAGTCGGACCAGGATACTATCGCGGATCTCATCAAGGAAATGGACATGATGCTGTCCCAGGTTCTCATCGAAGCGGTCATAATCAACATCGACCTGAGCGACTCGATGAAGACTGGCGTGCAATGGCTCCAGAATGCGATGGTTGTCTATGACAAGAAGAACGGAGGGAAACCAATCGGCTCCTTTGCCGGGGTTCTCGGTGGCGGGACTGATGCGCAAGGCGCAGGCGGTTTGCCGACCCCGTTGGATGCGGCAGGAGCTGCAGCTTTTCCCGGCGCCGCCGGCTTGAGCTACTACCTCACTCATTACGGACTTAACGTCAGTGCTGTCATCCAGATGGCATCCAGCGACAGCCGGACAAAGGTGGTCTCAACTCCTGTGATTCTCACAACGGATAATACCGAGGCGACACTGAAGATTATGGACCAGGTGTATGTTTCCAACGGTCAAACTTTACAGCAAGTGCTTAACCAGTATCAGCCGCTTGAAAATTTCACGATCAAGGACATTGGCCTGGAGCTTAAGGTGAAGCCTCACATCAATACCAACAAGGTTGTAATGATGGAAATCAGCCAGAGCGTCAGTGACCCCGGGGCAGTAGGTGCTCCACAGGCGGGAGCGAAAGTGTCGAGCACCAGATCCCTTACGGCTTCTATTGCGGTCAGGGACAGGGAGACAATCATATTGGGCGGTCAGGTTCACCAGAATACCGGTACCACCAGGTTCAAGGTTCCACTGCTGGGCGATATTCCGCTGCTTGGCAGACTCTTTAACTCCACTTCTGACAGTGGTGGTCGCACCGAAATGATGGTTCTCATCACACCGTACGTGCTTGATACGCCGTCGGCGATCGAGGCGGAGAGCATCCGTCGGAAGCGTTCGATGACTCTGGAGGGTGTCTGGAAGCGAGAATGGACCGACAGCAAGCTTGCCGACCTCACCTGGGAGCAGAAACTCCAGGCCCGGAAGGACGAACGGGACCGGCAGCGTGCGGAAAAAGAGGAGGCTGCCCGCGTTGCCGCAGAAAAGAAGGAACGGGAACAAGTCCAGAAGGAAGAGGCCAAACGCGCCGCAGAGGCCACTAAAAAGGCTGCTGCTGTGGATCCGGCACTTCTTGACAAGATGACCCGGCAGCAGTCACAATGGAAGGACTCGTTTGATCAGGTGGATCAGACGACATCGGTAGAGACTGGTAAAGTTGAGAAATAGGGTAATAGGGTGTTGACATGTTCCGCCGGAGAGGGTAACCTGCGCGCCTTTTGATGCAAATTGGTGAAAAATGAAAACATACTTGCCTGTTGAAAAAGAAGTGAAACGCGACTGGTTCCTTGTTGATGCTGAAGGAAGGACTCTTGGTCGTCTTGCCGTCCAGATTGCAGATGTGCTGCGCGGCAAACATAAACCGATCTACACGCCGCATGTTGACACCGGCGATTTCGTCGTGGTTATCAATGCGGAGAAGATCAAGCTTTCCGGAAAGAAGGAAGAGCAGAAGATCTACGCGCGGTATTCGGGATTTCGAAGCGGCTTGAAGGAGTTTACCACGGCGACAGTCCGTGAGCGCCATCCGGACCGGCTGATCAGTCTGGCTGTGAAAGGTATGATGGCGAAGAATCATTTGAATCGCGGCGCGCTCAGCCGACTGAAGGTCTATGCCGGCGACAAGCACCCGCACGCTGCACAGAATCCACAGAAGAACGACAAGTTGACAGGAAAAGGAGTAAGACGTGGCTGAGAAACCCGTAGAATACAGCGCCACCGGAAGAAGGAAGACAGCCGTCGCCAGGGTTCGTTTGACAGCCGGAACCGGCAAATGGACGATCAACAAGCGCGAAGCCAAGATGTATTTTCCGAACGAGACGGTCTGTAAATACATTGCCGAACCAATGACCCTGACTAATACCCTTGCGAAATTTGACATATGGGCGCGCCTTACCGGCGGCGGTCTCTCCGGTCAAGCTGGCGCGATGCGGCATAGTATAGCCCGTGCTCTTACAATTGCCGATCCCACCCTGCGTGAAGTGCTCAAGGACAGCGGGTGTCTCACCCGCGACTCGCGCATGAAGGAACGCAAGAAATCAGGACAGCCAGGAGCCCGCAAGCGGTTCCAGTTCTCGAAGCGCTAGTCCGCGGTTTCTGTGCATTGAATTACTTGTCCATGCTTCCAGGACTTATTCCGCAGTTGACAGCTCTGCGGTCTGTCTGGCACAATTCGCCCCGGATATATTTCAGGGCGAATTAAAATGTTATCTGTTGTGATGTGTCGCGATTCAATCAACACAAACTAGGTGAGGTGAATGATGAACAAGGTTCTGTTTGCAACACTGTTGACATCGGTATCGATTGTAGCCGGCGGCTGTCTTTCCGGAGGTAACGGTGGCGTGGCCGTCATAGATTTGGACAGGGTCGCCACCGCCATGGGCTGGCTTGATGAACTTTCAAAGTCTATCCAGACGACAGACACTGAACTAAGGAGTCAACTGGACGAAGTTCAGAAGATCTCCGTCCGGACAATTGAAGAGAAGAAAAAGGAACTTGCTGTCGAGGCAAAGTTGACGGAAGAGGAAACCAAGACCCTCCTTGAAGCCAAGGAACAACGCGAAATTGACGCTCTTCCGCTGAGCAAGGTGCAACGTGATGTCCTAATGGATACCGTGAACAAGGCAAATGCATCGTGGCAGAAGACGATGAATGACTATCAGCAGGCACTGCAGGGGCGTCGCTCCAGCCTCATACTCAGTTACCGGGAGAAGGTCCGTCCGGCGGCGCGCAGGGTCGCGACTGAACGGGGCTTGAACATTGTTGTCACCACAGGTGATAGCGTGCTTTGCTTCGACCAGCAGACGGCGGATATCACGGATAAGGTGATAGATGAACTGCAGAAGACTTTCGGCGTGAGGAAACTGGAATCAACTGTGCAGCAACAACAGGCGCCGGCCGCGAAGCCAGTGGCCGCCAAACCCGCCGCTGCCAAGCCGACTGCCTCCAAACCGACAGCCGCTAAATCACCGGTGAGCGCGAAGCCTATGACCAGCAAGCCGGCAGTCGCCAAACCTGTGGACGCCGAGGCTACAGACACGGAGTCAGCAGAACCGGATTCAACGGACGCGAAGTAAGACAGGATTCGGAAGAAGATCGCCCCGCAGTTCCTGACATTAATTACCCCGGATCGGGTAAGACAACGGTGTCTTGCCCGGTCATCCTCAATTCAGGTTGCACATGATTCCTAAAAAAAGGAATCAGGCCTGCAATAACATTGTCCCGCAAACGTTGTAAGCAGGGGAGTTGTAGTGTGCCTGGATTAAATATTCATTTCTCGTGGAAGATGCTGATCGCAGTGGCTTTCATTACAGTTGGCCCCTGTGTATTCCTGGCTGTGCGAACTGGCGGGCCCAGGGGAGTGCAGGAGGGGGGCAAACCCCTGACAACGCATTCTGATGAGACAAACTCCGTTGGTGTGGTCGAGGGGCAACCTGGCCCATGGGGACGGCTCCTGTACGCCAACCTGATGCTTGATCTTCCCGACGAATTTGTTCTCCTGCCTTCTTCCGACCAACCGGTGCGCTGGTTTTTCAAAGGATACTCCAGGGATGGCGTCATTGATCTTCTCAAGTCCGCGGATCTGACGGATTCTCAAGTCGAGAGCTTTGCGCAGGATGCCGTGTGGAGCGAGAAGGCTGATGGCACCTGGGTTGAGCCGCGCGACGAACAGGTTTTGGAACTGACCCCTGGCGCGAGGTCCAGGATTTACTCGGTATTGATCGAAATACCTGAAAACAGCGTGGATCTCGATCCTGTCGCGTTCAGGCCGGAAACGATCGATGCGCAGCTATCTGATAGCGGACTGCAACCTGCATCAGTACACCTTCTGAAGAGTCTCCTCTACCAGAATGGCGATTCGCCTTGGCTGATCTTCATCGACAGGGACGTAGCCCTGCGGCAGCTGCCTGACGACCGCGAACGGAGATTGTTCGTAAAAGCCTTGTCGCGGCGGGCTACGGTTATGGCTCGTTTGGTTGTCGATGCAAATACGGATGTGGAGGCGCTGGGTGGTTATTGGGGCGTGGGCGGCCGGAAGAAGGATATAGTTCCGCTGCTGAAATCTCTCGGTCGCGTTGAAGGCGGATGGAACGTCGGTCTCGTGTATCTTCTGCCGAGTTTTATCCGCGAGAGACTTTGCACATATCCCTTTCCGTCAAGTGGCACTACCGTCGTCAAGGAGGATTGTTTCTGGTCGGCTTTCAACGCTTTTAATCAGACACCCGATGACCGTTTCTGTGACATGAAGCACGTACGAGAGGTTCTTGACCGGGAATACTATACCATCTTTGAGCCGACACAGCTGGGAGATCTGGTGCTCCTGGCTACTCCCGGCAATGAGGTGGTTCACGCGGCGGTCTACATAGCTGACGATCTTGTTTTCACGAAGAACGGTTTTCACTATACGCAGCCATGGATACTGATGCACATGAATGACATGATTGAGACCTATGCAGCTCGTCACCCTGGAAGTGGCGAATTGAAGACACGTTTCTTCAGGAAGACGGAGAATTGAGGTCTCCTGTTGCGAACCGGGTTGGTTTCAGGTTCAGGCAACCCAGCAGCCGGCTCCCTTTCGGGACGATTGTCTGGCTGGTTCTTTACCCGGCTGATGTTATTGACAAAGTAGAAGCTATTTCCTAGCCTCCTCACCCTGGCTTACCGGAAGGCAATTTGCGAACGGTGCCAGTACATCCTTGGCGGGGTAGCTCAGTTGGTAGAGCAAAGGACTCATAAGCCTTGGGTCGGGGGTTCGATTCCCCCCTCCGCCACCATTCTTTGCCGGTCGACTGCTCATATCCTTGTCATCAGTGCGAAATTGCAGAAGCGGATCTCTGGCAGATTATCGGGGCTGCGCAGGATCATGCCATTTGAATCAATCGAGAGGAGGATGTGCCCCCCCTTCAGGTTCAGATCCTCCACGCCGGCATCCCGGAGTTTCGAGGCTGCAACTTCCTGCAGTGCGGCGGCATCGTTCCTGCTTATGTATCCGCGCTGACACGCCATGTTCAGGCTCAATCCTTCGCAATATGGCCGGTCAGAGTCCGCAAGCATCTCATCAAGCCCGTTCCAGAATCCCCAGATTGTGATGTAGTTTCTGTGTTCATTGAGGACGGGACTGCCATCCGGGCATCGTATTGAAGCATGAGACCTGTACCTGGTTTGATCCTCGATATATGTCGCGCTGTCAAATTCGAGGCCGGTCATGTAGATTGCGCGCGGGTAGACAGTAGGAATCCCTTTCTTGCCGAGCTCGATGGCCAGTTTGAATTGTTCGAAAGGACTGTTGTAGCCGTGCTGCAGTATTCGACTGGCATTGGGATGTGATGGATCGATGTCCGGCCTCTCGCCGACTCTTGATACTCTCCAGACCACGTTGATATTGTCTTTGGTCTTCGTGTAGTATACCTCACTCGATGTCGACAGCGCGATGCGGTTTGTGCGCCGCCACCGTTCGGGCAGGAAGAAATCAAAAAGTTCTGGGAGCTTTCCAGCGACCCACAAGACTCCGTGTGTGCTTTCGGTGTGCCCGAAGACGTAGTCTATTCCGAAGACGCTTACCGGATGGAGATGCGGCGGAAAAGCTTCTGCGGGAATCTGGCCGAAACGTTTGGATTGTCCCTTGAGATACTCGCCGCGCCTGGCCACCTTGACGACCTGTTCGTGTTCGGGAGTTCGCTCCAGCAGCTCGAAATCGACCAGGGCGTAAGCAACCTCCTTCGATCGGCCGGTCATCAGCTTGCGGTCGCTGGTTGTGCGTACGATAATGTGGGCCGGTTTCATGTCGATCACACGGAAACCTCTCTGCCCAAGTTCGCTGATGGCCCTGTTGGTCAAGTCCTTCATTATTTCAGGATGTTGCTCCTTCGGGATATCGGTCTGCTCCAGTATTTCCACCACGGAAGCGCCCTCGATCCACTGGTAGATGAGAATATAGTGCCTGTAGACATCTAGTTCCACATCGCGGTGTTTGGCTGCCTTGTGGGCTATTTTCGATTCAAGGCGACCGGTCTGCCAGAGGTGGAGTCGTTCAGGCGGTGCGTAAATGGCGAGTGGTTTGTGCGTGCGGATGGTTCCGGGTGCCTTAAGCCGCCGCATCTCCATCACCATTGCAAATTCCTCGTAGGGACTATTGAATTCGGCCTGGGCGAACTTGTTCAGCGTGATTGTATCGAACGGCACTTCTGTCCCCACGCGACACCACTTCACCACAATGTCGAGGCTGCGTCCGTTCACCTCGCGGGTGCGGACCTTGTAGACCGTGCTCGATCCTTCAAGTTTCTCGCGATGGCCTGAAAACCACTGGTCCGCGAACCAGTTCTCCGGCAGGAGATGCTGTATCAGGTGCTTGCCGAATCCTGTAACATAGAGATCTCCGCCGTCGGCAGTTGTCAGGTGGGTGTAGTCAACACCAAGAACGTTTATTCTATCCATCGGTCAATCTCCGCGTGGCGATTACAACCAGTACCCAGGGATTATTCGCCGTTGCGGCCCTGCTGGCAAGCTTTCTCCGGTTGTCAAGTGACCTGCCGAATATGATGTCCCCCAGCTTGACATTGTCAGGGGACGGGACATAATCCCACTGCATTTGAAATCATAGCGTCAGGATATGTTTCTGGCAGGCGCCGGATCGGGGACGGGATGATCAAAGCTTTCAAACTGGAAGATGGCCGGGTGGTGGAAGTGCCGGATGGCAAGGGGCCGATCCTTCGCGTTACCGAACCGACCGCAGAAGAGAAGACCTATCTTCAGCGCGAATTCCATATTGACGAGCACAACCTTGTTTCCACCCAGGATCCGCATGAATTGCCGCGCCTGGAGCTGGATGGCGATCATCTGGCTGTCATCTTCAAGCAGCCCAAGCGCTATTCAGCAAGAGATCACTTCAATTTCAAGATCAATGCTGTCGGTCTGTTTCTCTTCAAGGATCGCCTTGTTGTTGTGACGCCCAACGAAGAACCGGCATTTGACGGACGCACGTTTGCCAAGATCCAGAACCTGCAGATGCTGTTCCTGCGCATCCTGTCGTCCTGCATCGCGCATTTCATCTCCCACCTTCAGGTCATCAATGACATAGCCGACGAGCTTGAAGAGAAGCTTGTGAAATCGATGGAGAACCGCAGCCTTATGCTGATGTTCACAATCGAAAAGAGCCTGGTCTATTATGTGAATGCCATCAGTGCCAACGGGCGCGTTATCGAAAGACTGAAGACAAACGCCAAGAACAGCATGACCGAAGGACTCACTCCCGAGATGATGGAATTCGTTGATGACCTTGCTATTGAGAACGCCCAGTGCCTGGAACAGGCGCAGGTGTATGCCAATGTGTTTACGGGCCTGATGGATGCGCGCGCATCAGTGGTGAGCAACAATCTTAATGTCCTGATGAAGAGACTGACGGTCATTAATGTCGTTTTCATGCCGTTGAATGTCATCGCGGGTATTGGCGGCATGTCGGAGTTCTCAATGATGACGACCGGCATTCCCTGGCCGTACGCCTACAGCGCTTTCGCATTTGGTCTTGTTCTGATAGGCATTGTGACCTACCGGATTCTCCAGGCGCTTGAGAAGAAATCTTTCGGAAATTGAAGCGCCCGCCGCAGAGGCTTTGCTTGACATGAGACGGCCAGCGCGCCGGCAGAGGATATGAAGACGTTCTCAACGCTGATCTTCCTTGCATGCCTCACCTCCACTTTGTGTCTTGCCGGAGAAGACATCATCTACAAGTCCTATTCTGTCCGGAATCCGCGGATGGAGGTGCTTGAGGCCCTGCAGCAGGTTGTGGGCAGCAGGGGGAAAGTCATAGATGACAGGGCCTCCGGCAAGCTCATGGTCCTGGCAACATCAAATGCTCATGTGCAGGTCTCAGCAATGCTGGCTGATCTTGATGTGCCCATCCGGAATGTGCGTGTTGATGTTACAACACGGCAGTCGGTCAGGCAGACCGAACAGGGCGTTGATATCCAGGCGCGGGGCAGTGTTGTCGCCTCGGGGCAGGGCGCGAACTTCAGGATCAAGGTGAATCCACGTGTTGTGGATGAATCGTCGGCGGCGAACTCTGTCGTAGAGCAATCGCTTGTCATTATTGATGGCGGCGAGGGGTCTCTTTCCGTTGCTCAGGAAGTGCCGCACTTTGAATGGTTGTGGGAATATGGTCAGGCTTCGGGTTGCGTTCCAAGGGACGCAGTCATGCAGCAGGCCGGCGCATTCCTCACCGTGCAGGCGAAGATAATAGGTGATGGACATGTGATACGGCTGAAACTTGTTCCGGAACTGCGTGGCCTGGTGAATAAGAAGTCCGTCCGTCTCCAGTACACGAAGATGGCAACTGAAGTCACTGTTGGGAACGGTGCCTCACTCCAGATCGGCGGATTCGGTGAAGACCAGGAGTTCTCAAGGAAGTTCCTTGTGGGCTTCAATCGGGGCGGCCAGGCGCAGAGCCTTGTGGTGACAGTTTCCCCGCACGTCCTCGGTCCCGACGGGCATGAAGCCGCCCGGTGATCCTGGCGGGTGTTCCGGCTTTCAGGACAATCGTTTGCTCAGCTGTTTGTCCGCCAGTGCGGTGCTGACAAACGACCTCAGATGGATCAGCCCTTCCAGATGGACGAGCGCCCGGTTCATCATGATCAGGCCCGGCCTTATGTATCGGCGGAAGCGACGGGTTTCCGGGACCACGCTGAGCCGGCCGTATGCGCCCAGGGCCTGGGCAAGCCTCTGTACCGCTGCAAACCAGAAGATGTCTTTCACGTGGGCGGGTTCATTTCTGCCTGCGTAGTATTCCAGCAGTCGGGATTGGCAGGCGTGAGGCAGCATAACATAGGGATCGCACAGCAGCGATGCCAGGTCGTATGCCGCCGGCCCAAGCCGCATGCCCTGAAAATCAATGAATACAGGTTCTTCGCGACGCCAGAGGATATTGCTGGACTGCATATCCCTGTGGATCAGAACTGACGGAACCTTTGCCAGCAAGTCCGACACCGATTCCAGATCGCTCATGATTCCGCGCGTATTCCGGCCGGACAGTCCAGGGTAACCCCGAAGGAAGTGATCCGCAAACAGCTTCCTTTCCCAAGCGTAGAGTTCCGTCGAGAATGGCGGTTCAAGCCTGACCTTTCTTGCCATCAAGTGGCTGAGAGGGATGTGATGCATGACCAGAAGTGAATCAAGCGCTTTCCTGTAGATGGCTTCAATAGTCTTGCCGCTCGAGTCCGCGGCAAGAGATTCCAGCGAAGGTCCGTCAATGTATTCCATGATCATTGTTCGCCTGCTCGGATGATCGGAGATGATTCGCGGGACCGGCACCCCTTCTTCGAACAGGAACCCGGCATGAGAAGTATATCTGGCGTTTTCGGGGCGGACCTTCCCGTATTGCACAAAGATGACACTCTTCGACTTCCCGATCAGCCGGGTAAATGAACGATCAGATCCTCGGCCGCCGAGCAGGATCGCGGTTGTCGTGCCCATCTTCCATCCCATGTGCCGGAGCGCGCGTCTTATTGGATCCGACTGATCAAGCTGTGTGCATGGCAGCGCAATTCCGGATACATCGCCGGATACGGATGCGTTGGCGGCAACGATTGCGTTGCTCAGTTGAGTCCGAGGGGCAATGCGCGCGCCATCCCACACGACGGAGTTTGAAATCCCGGTTGCGGTGCCCACATCAGCGTCTTTGCTGACGGCCGCAAACCCATTCACAGTAATGCCGCGCTGCCGCAGCGAAGTTCTGCCGACCGTGGCGGTCCGTTTGAGCATTCTGCCGCCGGCCTTGCCTCTCTTGTGTCTTTGAAATACATCAGCGTGCGCTTCGAGGTAGCGCTCGGGAGTGCCAACATCTGACCAGTATGCCCCCGGCACTGTTACCCCGTGAACGCGTTCGCCAGCGGCCATTGCGTTCTCGTAGAGGTCCACAAGGGAGAATACGTCTTGCCGGGGTAAGTAGTGCAGCAGGGCGGGTGTGGCCAGTTGCAGCCCGCAGAATGTGTATGTGTCTGCGGTACGCGGCCTGGCGCTTCTGAAGTTGGTGATCAGCCCGCGCTCCATTTCCACTGTTCGGGGCCCTGCTTTGTCGTGGAGCCAGAGGACGGCGATCGGGTTGTGCGAGCGCAACTCCGAAAGAAACGGGCGCGGCGAAACATCCGCGGCCACGTCGGTATTGATGATCCAGAAGGGGGCGTCGTCAATGAACCTGGCGGCACGCTTGAGCGCGCCGCCTGTCCCGAGTATCTTTGACTCAAATGAGAGATTGATCTTCAACCCGCCAGCCCTCCCGCCCGGCGGGAGGGAGCGGGCAGGCCTGTCAGTTTCTTTCTCCAGCAGGTGCTTGACGAGCGGGTCGGGACAATGATGCACATTCACGAGGATTTCCCTGACCCCCCAGTCCACGAGGAGATCAATGGTGTGCCCGATCATAGGTTTGCCCCACAGAGGCAACATGGCTTTGGGTATGGTATTGGTCAATGGGCGCATGCGTGTGCCAATTCCAGCCGCCAGCAATATCGCTTTCCCGGGTGTATTGTAGTGTGGCATGTAAGTCTCTTTCGGCGGATGCCGTCAGTCGTAAAGAAGGCAATCTTGCCGTTGTTCCCGGAATCTAGACAGGGCCGGCTTCCATCGCGCTGCAATGGTCTTGCCGTCTTCGCCGTCAAGAAGCGCTTCCCGCACAGAGTTTGTGCCGAACAGTTTGTCGAAAAAATCAGGACGACTTGTCCGCGGGGCCCAGACCCGATGCCTGCCGTAAAGCTCCTGCAGGCAGTGAACAATCGAAACAGCCGTCAACACCGGGCGGAACCTGTCAGGCTCTGTTACCACGAGACGGATTCCGGGCAGAACCTTCGTCTCCGGTTCGAGCGGTTTGGGCATATACCAGTGTGGATAGAAACACACCCCCGGCAGTTTCAGGCTTGAGAGATAGCCCGCGACTTCGCCTCCGTGCATCCACGAACTGCCCAGCACCTGGAAAGCCATATTTGTCGCCCGGCCATGATCGAAGGCGCCAAGTCCCTCAAAGCAGACCGTGGCCGGATAGCACATCGCCGATTCCCAGCTCCGGATCCCCGGTGATGGCGGAATCCAGGGCGGCCAGTCTGCCGCCCGCCCGGGCTGCCGGTGGTATCCTTCCATTCGAGCCACCTTCAGGTGGAGGTCAAGGCCAAGAGTCTTCTTCAGCCAGACCGCGGTTTCGCCGGGAGTCATGCCGTATGACATCGGGGTTGCCACAAGCGAGACGAAACTCGTGAAACGTTGCTCGGTGACCGGTCCATCAGTGACGCGGGGCAGGGGAACCGGGCGATCGGCAACGATCACGGTCATGCCCGCCTCGCAGGCGGCTTCAAGTACGTACCGCAGTGTAGAGACGAACGTGTATGGCCTGGCAGCGATGTCCTGCATATCGAAGATGATCGTGTCGATGTTTCTCAGCATGGCCTTTGTGGGCTTTCGGGACTGGCCGTAGAGGGAAAACACGGGTATGGACCAGGCTGGATGGCGGATTGCCCGCAGCAGCTTGCCTGCCGGGGCCGCGCCGAAAAACCCGTGTTCGGGCGCGAACAGGCATTTCAGCCCGGGGCCCCCTGGCAGGTGCAACCGGTCGGCAGCCGGGCACCCGGCTGAGTCGACGGCGGCGGGGTGGCTGACGAGGCCGATTCGCCGGCCGTGCAGCCAATCCGCGTGTCGTGAAAGAAGGATATCTATGCCCGGTTTGAAATGCTTCATGATCAGCCTGCAGAGGACGTTACTGGTCGTCTTCGAATGTGAATTGAAACCGTTTTCGCCAGTTCTTCTATATCATATGGTTTGGCAAGGAATGCAAGTGCGCCCTGTTGCATGCACTCCACTGCAGTCTGGTCTGCAGCATAGCCTGAGGCAACAAAGACCCTGACGGTAGGATTGATTTCCTTCATGAGTTCAAACGCAGTCTTTCCGTCCATGTTTGGCATTATGAGGTCCAGGATAACCAGGTCTATCTTCTCGTGGTGATCCTTATAGAACTCCACGGCCTGCGCGCCATCGGAACAGGCTGATACAACGTAGCCGAGCTCCTCCAGGGTCATGGTCATGAATTTACGTACGGTCTCCTCGTCATCCACTATCAGGATGTGGCCGTGACCACGCGCAAGATCGCCTTCAAATCTTTCTTCATCCTCGATCTGCCTGCCAACAGCCGGCAGAAGGATTCTAAAGGTGGTGCCCTTCCCATGTTCGCTTTCCACCTCGATTGTGCCGTGGTGGTTCTTCACGCATCCATAGACGGCTGCCAGGCCAAGCCCGGTGCCCTGTCCCGGTTTCTTGGTTGTAAAGAAAGGCTCGAACAGACGCTGGCGCACTTCTCTCGGTATTCCAATGCCGGTGTCGCCCACGCTTATTTCCAGATATTCGCCAGGTGAAATGTCATACGAACGCCGGCGGCAGGTCTCCTTGTCAACATCCACCATCCTTGTTGAAAAGGTTAATTTACCGCCGTTTGGCATGGCGTCGCGGGCGTTGACTCCAAGGTTGATAAGGGCACCCTGGATTTGTGAGGGATCCCCCATGACAACCGGCCTTGAGGCAAGGAAGTCCTGTCTTATCTCGATCAGCTTGTCGATGCTTCGCTGCAGGAGACTGATGGCCTCCCGGATGCTCTGGTGAACATCAACGGGGACTATCTGGAATTTCCCTTTACGCGCGTAGGCGAGGAGTTGTTTCGTCAGTTCTCCGGCGCGTCGCGCCGCCCCGATGATATCCTGGAGCAGCGGGCTCTGCGCATGATCCTTGCCAAGCGCAAGAAGGAGCAACTGGGCATTGCCGAGAATCGGGGTAAGCAGGTTGTTGAAGTCATGAGAGACGCCGCCGGCGAGCTGACCCATTGACTCCAGCTTCTGAGACTGCCGAATCTGCTCGTCAAGGCGCTGTCTCTCTTCTTCAAGCACCTGTCTCTCGGTAACGTCCGAAAACATCACTATTATGCGGCCGTCACCGATGGGCGCGGCCTGGAAATCGACGCGCCGGGTTTCTCCGTCCCGTGGCTTGATGGACATAATGAAACCGCCTTCAGGAGTACCGCCTTCTCCCAGCTTCTTCCATCGCTGGTGTATTCTCGAACGGTATTCCTTTTCCGGACAAACGTTTTCGAACAACACGGCGAGGGTGGGCGCTTCCTCCATCTGGAATCCGAACATTTCAACAAATGCCCGGTTGGCATAGATGACATCGGAGTCCCAGTTCCAATCGGCCAGGACAACTATCCCGTACGGAGCGCTTCTCAGGAGCGCGATCAGGCTCTGCTTGTCGGAGGTAAGGGAGTTTTCCGTGTCCTTGAGGCCACGGATCGTCTTTTCGAGCGCGGTTGTCCGGCTGGCCACGAGTAGTTTCAACGAGCGGGACCAGGTCAGCACTATCAGGATGGCCACGAGTATCAGGATTGCGGTTGGAATGGCGTACCGGGATGCCAGGCTTTTCTCGGCCAGGTAATCCTTGAGCCATTTCCTGTCGAGGACGCCGTACATGCCCGAGGATTTTACCGCGCTGAGTCCGGTTTCGAGGCTCTTGAGAAGTTCCGTGTCGCCCCTCCTTACGACGAAGCCGTAGCGCGAACGGAGATTGGCGGAGTCATGGCGGTCAACCTTCTCGAAAAGGCGCTGTTTCTGCAACTGGCGCTCGCCGAGTTCTGTCGGCAGCAGTGCGCAGTCATAATTGCCGAACATGAGAAGATGCAATGCTTCGCTCGTTGTATCAACCAGCGTAAGCTTGCCGGAAATCCCGATGGTTGCGAGACGGTCCGTCATGGAATCGCCATTCCTTGCAATGATCCGCCTTCCGGCCAGATCATCCTCTGTGGTGATGGGCGATCCCTTTTTTGTGAAGATCGAATACTGGATCAGGAGGAAGGGTGTACAGAAATCAGCGTACCGTGAAAGCGTGGTATTCTGATGTACGCCGGCCAGCATGGTGATTCTGCCGCTGCGAAGGTCTTCTGTGATTTCATCAAGAGAGCCAGTTTTGAACTGAATCTTCACGCCGGCTGCTGCGGCCACGGCTTGCAGGAGGGCAACGTCAAAGCCCGCCGGATTGCCGGAGTTGTCCAGAAACTGGTTTGGCCGGTCATTGAAGTTGTAGCCGGCGATGAGGGCTTTCTCTGCCGTGGCCTGTCCCGGCGCGCTGTTCGTAACATCCTGCATCGGGGTCGCAAAGGCCCCAAGGGCGAATAACGCGATGCACGCACCTGTAACGGAGAGTATTGTCTTCATCCAACTATCCCCGCTTACTCCGCTGGCCGCTTATCCAGCAATTCTCTCAGTTTGAACAACAGCTCTTCTTTTGAGAATGGCTTCATGACGGCTGGAATGCGGGCGCGAACCACCTCTTCTGCTGCCCCGGGAGCGCCGGTCATCAGCAGGATGGGAATTGCGGGCTCAATGTCGCGTATGGCGCGCGAAGCAGCAAATCCATCCATGACAGGCATTCCAACATCCATTACGACCGCGCGGATCTCTCCCTTGTTTTCTGTAAACACCGTCGTCGCCTGCGACCCGTTGTCTGCCAGCAGAACCCTGAAGCCGTTGTTCTGAAGTGTCGCACGTATGACCGCGCGCAGAGATGCTTCATCGTCCACCACAAGAATGAGTTCTCCATTTCCACGCGGGCATGTGCCCGCAGGCGCAAGGACTTCTTCCTTCTCGGCGCTGGTCGGCAGGTAGACCATGAACTCTGAGCCGCGACCGGTTTCGGAACTTACGGTCATAAATCCGCCGTGGCCTTGCACAATGCCGTGTGCTGTGGAAAGGCCGAGCCCGGAGCCCTTGCCGACCTCTTTGGTTGTGAAGAACGGATCGAAGATTTTCGGTAGAACATCCTGAGGAATGCCTTGGCCGTTATCCTTCACCGATACAGCGATATGTGGACCGGGGCTTGCCCCTGGATTCAAGGCTGCGAAATGATCGTCCACCATGCAGTTCTCAGCCTTGATGGTGAGCAATCCGCCTTCCGGCATGGCATCGCGCGCGTTGATTACGAGATTCATGAAAACCTGCTCCAACTGTGTCGCGTCGCCCATTACTGGAAACAGATCAGGGGAAATATCAGTGATGATCTCAATCGTTTTTGGGAATGTCCCGCTGATGATGCTGATTACGTTCCGGAACAGGTGCTTTGTCTGAAGCAGCCCCCTCTTGCCCTGCATGCCACGGGCAAATGTGAGGATCTGCTTCACAATGTTTGCGCCCCGCCCTGCGCTCAAGGCCATCATGTCCAACACCTTAAGATCTTCAGCACTTGTGAGATGTTCCCGCATGATATCCACGCCCATACCAAGGGGGACAAGCACGTTGTTCAGGTCGTGCGCTATGCCGCTGGCCAGCACTCCGATGCTTTCTAATCTCTGGGTGCGCAGGAGCCTTTCCTCGATCACCTTGCGCTCTGTGATATCACGGAAGGCTCCCATTATGTACTCACGGCCGTTCATCAGGATGCGTGAGCCGCTGATTTCAACACGGATGATGTTCCCGCTCTTTGAAACGAGGAGATCTTCAACTGTCTTTCCCGGAGTATTCATGTGAATGCGGAAGCTGAGCGATTGCCGGTTCTCGCCATCCTCATGTGGATGAAGGATTCCCTGATGCTGTCCCAAGAGTTCCGTCTTTTCGCGTTCCACCATGAGGCACAGGGCAACGTTGCAGTCCACCAGAATGCCGGTTTCGGTTTCGGCCAGTGCTATCCCGTCCCGTGCATCATCGAACAAGGTCCGGTAGCGTTCCTCGCTCTCGCGCAGTCGCGCTTCAGCGTGACGCACGTCCTCAAGAGTGCCAAGCAGCGCCACACGGTCCACTCTGTTCTGGTCCAGAAGGGATTTGATCGTGGTGATAGCTTCATGGGTTGCTGTGGCGTCAGCAAGGGTCACGAGTGCGTGTTTCTCGCCATCGAAGATGACTGGTGCGACACTGAACTTCAGCCAGAGACGGACAACTCCACCGGGAGCTTCGCGAGAGAATTCAGCCTCCTGATCGAAGACTCCATCGCTGTCTGCCAGTACGGCTTTGACTGCGTTGTTCAGTGCGCAGGCCGGACACTCGGGCGTAAAACCGCAGCCTCGATCATTCTTGTGCCGGTGTGAGCAGCCGACCAGATCGCCGCATCTCTTCCGGTCGAGACCTTCCAGTTTTTCTTGAAAGAGACGCTCTGAGGCCGGGTTTGCGATGATCACGCATCCTGCCTTGTCTATCACAAGCATGCCGACCGGGGCTGTCGCTACGATGGCCCGCAGGGTATCGCTCTCGCGCTTGAGAGCTCGCGAAGCCGCGCGTTCAGCGGTCTGGTCCTGAAAGACAAGCACCACGCCGGCGACGATTCCATGAGCATCCCTGATTGGAGCGCTCCTGTCAGTTATGGGACGCTCGATTCCGTCCCTGGAAACCAGCACCTTGTGATTGGTCTGACCCACCACGGCGCCATCATGCAGCACTCGGCGCACCGGATTGCCGGCCGGCCTGCGGGTATCCTCGCTGATGATCTGGAACACCTCTTCGATCTGCCGCCCGCCGGCTTCGTGCTGTTTCCATCCGGTGAGAAACTCGGCCGGCGGATTCAGCAGTCGCACCTTGCCGTCTGTATCGGTGACGATTATCGCGTCTCCAACGCTTACCAGCGTGGTGCGCCAGAGCTCCTCGTTATCGCGGCGCGCAACCTCCAATTTGTAAAGCGCGAGGAAGTGCTGCTTCCGGCGTCTTTGGAGGATCATAAGGACGCACACTCCAACCCCGGCCAGAAAGCCTGCAAGAATTAGCAGGATGATTGCGGATTCAAAGCGCCAGGTCGCGAACGCTTCCTTCTCATCTATCTTTGCCACCATGAACCAGGGCGAATCAGGCACGGCTTTGAGAACCGATATCACATTCACATCACGGTAGTCCTTGCCGTAGACGACTCCTTGTCTGCCCAGCACCGCCATAACCGCCGGCACTCTGGTGCGACTGAGCGGAATGCGCAGTTTCATCGCCGAATTCTTCAGGTATCGCAGATCGTTCAGATAGAGCACATTGTCGCCGTCCCGGCAAACAAGCAGAGTCTCGGCGCTTTGTCTCTTCACCGGCCAGGACTTGATGAACGGATAGAGAAACTGGTTTGGATCGATCTGAAGAACCAACACGCCTTTTGTTTTGCCGTCTTCGGTGATCATCGGTGCCGCAACGTCCATTTGAAGCGGCAAATCTTCACTTTCATCGTAGAGAGAGACCAGTGCTGGGTGCCATGGGTGTTGTGACCCTGACAGATCATTCATTATCGCCTTATGAATCCGGCCATGGCGGTCGCGAAGACTCAGGCGTATCGTTCCATCGGGATCTGCCATCAGGACATCCCGGTAATGATGGTGTTTTTGCAGGGGTCGGAACTGATCGAGGATCAGAGAGGCGTTCCCTGGTACTGGATCTGCCGCCCAACGCTTTACCATGGGCTCAAGAAGCGGGTTTTCCAACAGCGCAGCGATGTCCTCAAATCTCTCCCGCCGCCACTGCGCAATCTGGGCGACCTTGAGGTTGGCGATGGATTCGAGGTCGTTCTCGACAGCCTGACGAACGCGACTTTCCTGTGCAAGGTAGAACCATCCGCCGCCAGCCAGAACGCACAGGACAAACAGCGAAAGTACTGCGATCTGCCAGCGAGGGAAAGTGAACATGTTTTGTTTGTGGTTCATGCCATTCCGTCAAGCCGGTCCATGTTGAGCGTGAAACTCGGGTTCTCGCTTCACGACGTTGTCCAGCCTTACCGGAAGACTATCCCACATCAGGTGTGGAAAGTATAGCCCCAAATCCTTGTCTGGACTGGTAAGAGGCGCAGGCGTAGTTTCGCCTCAGCAGTATTCACCGGAATCAAGACGGGATTGCGGGAATAGGATGGTTGGAATGGACGCCATGTATGTCCATCCCGGTCAGGTCAATCCTGTTCATCCTGTGCTGCTCTGCGAAGGCATCCTTCGCTACGAAGCGCGAGTCAAATTCCCGTTTCCTGCTTTGCCCTCCGGCTGTGCGCGACTCCCAAAAGAACTGACAACAAGAAGACTTGCGCTCGATAGGATCCGTGCCTACAATCAATATTCGTTAGATTACACGGTAGAAAGGGGAAATGGATTGCATGAATCAGGAAACAGAAACCGCGTCGAAGGTGTCTATTGTCTATGTTGACGACGATTCGACTGCGTTGGAAATGATGGGTATTGTACTTCGCCGCACAAAGGCTGAAGTCCGATTGTTTACGAATCCAGGGGAGTGCCTGCGCCAGCTCAGGAATCATCCGGCTGACATTGTCATTACCGATCTGGACATGCCCGGAATCAGCGGGTTTTCCGTTTTGGAGCAGGTAAAGACGATGTGGCCCGACACTGATGTCATTATCGCCACGGGTATCGGGGATAAAGACAGTGCCATCAAAGCTCTCAAACTTGGGGCCTACGATTACTTCGAGAAGCCCATTTCCGCGGACGACCTGGTCGCTTCGGTTATGAGGACAGTCCGCTATCGTGCGGCGATCAAGGAACGTGACAAACTTGAAAGTCAGCTCTCCAGCCTTTCGGAGCAGGAGGCCCGGCGATGGGGCTTGAATGCATTTGTCGGCAAGAGTCCCGCGCTCAAGAAAGCGGTTTCAGACATAAAGTCGCTTCAGGCAAGCGACAGGACCACGGTCCTTATCGCCGGTGAGAGCGGAACCGGCAAGGAACTGGCGGCCCACGCCATTCACTCCGGGAGTGCGCGTTCGAAGGGTGCATTTGTGGCCGTCAACTGCTCCGCGATTCCCGAAAACCTTGCTGAATCAATCTTCTTCGGCCACGCGAAGGGATCGTTTACCGGCGCCTCGACGGACAGGAAGGGTTCCTTTGAATTGGCGGATGGCGGGACGCTGTTTCTGGACGAAATTGGCGATATGCATGCGGCCATCCAGGCAAAACTGCTGCGGGTCCTCGAAGACCATGTGGTCGAACCGATTGGCGCCGGGCGCAGTCGCGTTGTGGATGTCAGGATCATAGCGGTGACCAATTCAGACCTGGACAGGCGGGTTGCTGAAGGCAAATTCCGTACGGATCTCTTTCATCGGCTGGTTGCATTCAGGATCCACATGCCGTCATTGAGGGAAAGGAAGGATGACATTCCATTGCTGGCGCGCCATTTCTTGAAGCTTTTGTCTGATGAAATGGGGCTGGCGCCACAGGGTCTTTCCGACCCGGTTCTCGGCTTGCTGTCCTCATACGACTATCCGGGCAATGTGCGTGAGTTGAAGAATCTTATCGAGCAGGCGCTGATCCGCTCCGCCGGGCATGTGATTCTGCCGGAGCATATTGTCATCCCGTCCAAGGTTTCCGCCAGGAAATCCCAGAAGGCTGCACCGGCATCCGCCGTGCCGTTGGATGGCTGGCCGGAACACCTCCCGTTGAACCTCAGGGAACTGGAGAAGAAGGCGATCAAGCAGGCCATGATCCGGACTGGTGGAAACGTCTCTGAGTCCGCCCGCCTTCTCGGGGTCGGCAGGAGCAAGCTCTACCGCGATATCGATGAGATCTGAAGAGTGACTATCCTGTCTTTGCTCCAATAGCAGACAATTGCCGCTGCTATCCTGATACCGACACAATCGATTTCCTCCCGTTAGAATGGCCCGCGTTTTATAAGCGTCTAGTATGCAACCTCTTGAAGTCGCAGAGAGGGTTTGGCACGCAACCTGCTAAGTATATTTGCTAGAGGGAGCGTGTGTAATGGGTATGAATGATATTGCGGTGGTGGCGAGCAACCTCGGGGCTGCAATACTAGCTTTTCCGCAACGGCTCTCATGGGGTGGTGCCGGTAGAAAGCAGGTTGGGTTGGTGATAGACGGAACGGAATTGAAACGTAGACACGCTGTGGGTTTGGGAAGACTCGACGCCGTGACGCAGGCAGCTTCAATCAAGACCCTTGGAGCCAGGAGTCAGTTCAGGATTGCGCTGGTACTGACCATCCTCTTCCCGGTGCTGACCGTAGTCAGCCTCATTGCGAGCGGCGTTGTGGAGGTCAAATTCGTATCGGGTCACGGCACTGTAATCCTGCTTGCCGTTGCACCGGTTATATTCCTCGGCTACTGGCTCCTGGCAAGGTATCCCAGGACTGTGGTCGATTTGCGGCGCAGCCTTGAACGAATCGCCTCCGGTGAACTGCCGGATGAGGTCTTGCTGCCGGATGACGAGGACGATATCTCCGCGATTACTGCGTGCCTTTCGATGATCCTTCAGCAGACCCGGACGCGTCTTGAGACCATCAGAAAGCAACACGAAGAGCTTATCGCCGCTGAGCGGGACAAAGTGGCGTTGGAAAGCATGGGAGCGGCCTGCCATCATATCGGTCAGCCTGCGGCGGCGTTATTGCTGTATATGGGTATGATCGAAAAGGAGCGGGCGAATTTGCCGCAGAATGTTGCCGTGCTGCTTGCTGATATCCGAAGCAATGTGGAACAACTATGCGACATTCTCAACAAGATGCAATCGCTGAGCGCATACAAGACCGTTCCTTATCTTTCCGCCTTCAGAGAGGGAAAAGAGCAGAACATCCTTGATATAGACGCCGCGTAACTCCCTGCCGGCATCACCCGGAAGCTGCGAAAGAATCATCTCAGGTCGTGACCGACATGTTCAGGCAACAACCAGCACGCTATTGAGAGCCCCCATGCCGTTCGGAGCCCACTCCGGACATTCGGGATCGATACACCACACGTCGCCTATGATAAACTTGTATTCGTGCCTGCCCTGCGGCACCAGCACTGTGGCGGAATACACCCCGTCGGCATAGGTCAGTTTGTGCTTGTTTGTGTCCCAGTTGTTGAATGTTCCTGCAACATAGACTGCGACGCCGGGTTCCGCCTTTACCGAGAACTTAACCCGCTTCTTGACGGTAGCTGTTGATTCTTCCATGACAGACCTCCTATTATCGGACGGGACAGTTTACGGCTCCCCGTCAGGTTGGATAATATGCAGCAATTGGCGCTGCGGCAAGCATTTCAAGCATCTTTTGTGCAAGGCTGGAGTAGAAGAGGGGAAGTGGACTTTCTTTGATCTGATGGCAGGTCTTCTACCGCACCGCGGCGCCGAGAGTTCTGTCGATCTCGCTCGAAGTGCGCCGGCTGTCCCATCCGGCTTCGCGCGCCATCAGTTCCGCGCACAACCACAGCACTTTCGTGTCCGGCCTTCCAGCCGATCCCAGGTCCGTCCTGCGGAGCACGATGTCCGCAAGGGTTTGAGCCATTTCGGAGCGGACGGCATGTACGACTTCCGCCCCGATCAGATCGGGCGAATCGCCAACCGGCCGCCCAAGCGAATCATCTTCGCTGCAGAGATCCAGGACGGTCCGGTAGTCGGAGCCGTAGCTCCTGACCAGGCGGACGATGTCCCTCTCGCGGATCTTTGTGCCGGTGGACTGAGTGGCCTCCCGCAGGAACCGGTTGAAATCCGGAATATCGCCGCTGTGTAGCCGCTTTTCAATTGAAAAGGACTTCCGGCCGCCGTTGCGGCCCAGCTTGCGGAACGCAATGTCAATGGTACTCGCTGCGACATCACGCGCCGTCGTGTACTTGACTCCAACCACGGTGAGCAGTCCGTCTATTCCATCGCTGGCCCTATGGTCGATGATGCTGTAGTGCCTTGTGATTTCCGGTTCGCTGTTCGGCGCATCGACCGGATCGGCGGGGAGCAGACCGGCGTGTATGAGCGCGATATCGGCGCGGACGGCATGAGCCGGCGGGTATGCCCTGTTGATGTCGCCGAGAAAGAGGGAGATGTCGTTCTCGGTAACCTTCATGTCGCCGGCTTTCCCCTGGTGTTCCCTGTAATAGGTGCCGGCAATGGTTCGGCCGCGCCATGGGACAAAGAAGAGCAGCCGCTTCTTGCGGTTCGCCTCCTCCGGGCTTGTCAATCCAGCGGCGTAAGTCGGGAAGAGCTGCCGTGTCAGAACGAAGTTCATGGCAAGCGCCAGCCTGCGAATCGGAGACTGCATCTTCGTGTCCAGCATGGAAAGAATCTCCGGGATCCATGGGCCGGCGCTGTTTATTACCAGACTCGACTGGACTTCGAACCGGGCGCCTGTCAGCGAGTCCTCCGCGATGATCCCGGTGATGCTTCCATTGTTGCGGATGAATCCGGCGAGCCTGACGTAGTTGGCGGCAACGGCCCCGGAATCGCAGGCTGACAACACGGCGTCAAGAACAAGTCTTTCACTGTTGTACGTGGAAGCATCCGTCCACATGGCAGCGCCGGTTATGCGCGGATCGGTGAGCCCCGGTATCAGTCGCAGGCACTCATCCCTTGAAACCACTATGCCTGCCGGAATGGTCTTCTCCGGATCACCCGTTGTATTCCGGTCGAAACTCAGTATGTCGTTGACCAGGAGTCCCATGCGCATGACTGGCTTGCTTCGCATTGCAAGACCGGTCGTGGGCATGAGGCACGGGAGCGGGTGGATCAGGTGGGGCGCGATGTACATCAGGTTCCGCCGCTCGCAGGCGGATCTTCTGACTCGGTCAATATCGAGCTGTTGCAGGTATCGCAGTCCGCCGTGAATGGTCTTAAGGCTGTTCGCCGAGGTGGCGCAGCAAAAATCGCCGGCGTCGATGATTGCCACTGACAATCCTCGAATCGCTGCTTCTCTTGCTATGAACGCGCCGTAGACTCCGCAACCAGCGACAACAACGTCGAACTTGCGGCCGGTAAGCGCTTTGAGATCCCGTTTCATGCCGACTTTGTAGTCTTTACTTCCGCCAAGCACAATCCCGGATATTGCACTCAACCAGGAAGAGCCGTGTCGTTTGCGTAAGAAGATCATATTACGTCTTGCATACAGCGTATTGTGAATGTATCTTCATAGTATATACATAAGGAGATGCGTGACATGATTACGAAGATTCAGAAATGGGGAAACAGTTTGGCAGTACGGATTCCTCGGTCTGTGGCACAGGACACGCATCTGAGTTCCGGCAATTCGGTGAATGTGGCTGTAGAGGATGGTCAGATTGTGATTGCTCCGGCAAGACGGCCTCGTTTCCGGCTCGATGAGCTGCTTAAAGGAGTCACTGCGCAGAATCGGCATAGTGAGTTTGACTCGGGTGTTGCCGTCGGACGGGAGGCTTGGTAGTGGCTGCCTATTGTCCGAAGCGTGGCGACATTGTCTGGCTTTCCTTTACTCCGCAGGCCGGTCATGAGCAGGCAGGCCATCGGCCCGCATTGGTTCTTTCCCCGGAGTCCTATAATCGCAAGGTGGGTCTTGCTCTGTTCTGCCCCATAACGAGCCAGGTTAAGGGGTATCCGTTTGAGGTTCGAGTGCCGCAGGGATACGAGGTGTCAGGCGTGGTATTGGCTGATCAAGTCAAGAGTCTGGATTGGAAAGCTCGACGGGCAACCTTCTGCTGTGCACTTCCGGCTGAGGCTGTTTGCGATGTCCTCAACAAGCTTGGTACCTTGACTGATGAATGAGATTGAGCGTCGAACCGGAAAGTCCAGGATGCCTCGAGTTCCGCTCGAAACCTGACTTTCACCGTTACCGGAAGGATGTGGATAAGGAGAGGAAAGCCATACCACCATCATGAATCGCTTATTGCTCGTACTGTTATTCATCCAAACATGCTGCGGCACTGTATTTGGGGAGATCCCCGACACGCATGACGTTTCCGGAACGAACCTTCTCGGCAACGGAGATTTCGAGAAAGGGACCGAGGGATGGGATGCGCTTTGGGCGCGTGAGGACGGTGTCGCCAAGGCCGTCTTCGACCTTGCAGAGCGCCATGGCGGTGTACAGGCCCTGCGCATCGAGCATACCGGCCAGAAAGACTGGAGCCTCGCTCATTCACTCAACCTGAAAGTCCAACCAGGCGAGATTTATGAACTGACCGCCTGGGTCCGCGTCCAAGGCCCAGGCAGCGCGACGCTCGGCGTTGTCACACGTGATGCCGCCGGCAAGACTGTTGACTGGACATACGGCGGGTGGGTGACGCACGAGACGAAGGCGTGGCGTTTCTTGCGTTCCCGTTTCGTCGTCCCCACCGGAGTCGCGACAATCCGGCCACGCCTCATCGGGGACGGTCCCACCACCATCTGGTGCGATGATTTCGCCCTCACGCGCCAGGGACACCTCACGGCATTGCGCGCACAGGGCCTGCCGGCAGTGATGACCATCAGCAACGCGACCATCGACGTCACCCTTCGGACTGCCGACGCCACGTTTGACGTGAAGGACCACCGAGGGAACCAGCGATGGGTTCAAATGGAAGGAGCCTCGTTGGTGGTTCGCGACGCAAAGCTCGCCGGCCACGCGATCTACATGAAACTCCTCGACCCTGTGTCAATGCGCGAGGTGACGGCAACGGCACAACTCGACGGAGACACCCCCGAGCTGGTCGTCGTTATCCGCAGCGAGGGCGAGATGGCTGCCCCGCTGGCTTGGCCCGCTGCGTTCGCGTCTGCCAAAGGACAACTGCTCATTCTGCCCGTCAACGAAGGGATTAGTTATCCGACCGACGATGCATCGCTTCCCGCGATGCACTACCATCTATATGGCGGCCACGGGCTTTGTATGCCGTGGTACGGTGCGGTGGAAGGCTGCACTGGCTGGATGGCGATCATTGAGACACCGGACGACGCGGCCGTTCAGATCCCACGGCGCGACGGCCTGCTCTGCCTCGTCCCTGAGTGGCAGGCGCAGAAGGGGGCTTTTGGACCAGAGCGCGTTATCCGATACGTCTTTCTTAGCGAGGGCGGCTATGTCGCCATGGCCAAACGTTACCGGGGGTTTGCGAAGAAGACAGGGCTCTTAAAGACGTTGGACGAGAAGCGCAAGGCCGTCCCTGCCGTGGACCTCCTCGTCGGCGCCGTGAACATTTGGTGCTGGGACCAGGATGCCGCGGCATGGTGCCGCGAACTCCAGACACTCGGCATCCGTCGTATCCTGTGGAGCAACGCTCTGCCGCCGGACCAGATCAAGGCTCTGAACGACCTGGGTGTCCTGACCAGCCGCTACGACATCTACCAGGACGCCATGAACCCGGCGAGCTTCCAGCGTCTCCGATGGGTTCATCCCGATTGGACAAGCGAAGCGTGGACGAACGGCGATCTGATGGTCGGCGCGGACGGCAAATGGGTGCGCGGCTGGGAAGTCGAGACGAAGGACGGGCAGATGATCCCGTGCGGCACGCTCTGCGACCGGCAGGCCGTGGCCTATGCAAAGCGGCGCATCCCGCCCGATCTGGAGACGCATCCCTATCGCTGCCGGTTCATCGACACGACGACCGCAAGTCCCTGGCGCGAGTGCTATGACCAGAAACACCCCATGACTCGCAGCGAGAGCAAGCGTTTCAAGATAGACCTGCTGCGGTACGTCAGAGAAGGTTGTGGTTTGGTCTGCGGCAGCGAGACCGGCCACGATGCGGTTGTCCCGTTCGTCGATTACTTTGAGGGGATGCTCAGCCTCGGCCCCTACCGCGTTCCTGATGCCGGGCGGGACATGATGCGGATCTGGGATGAAGTCCCGGAACCGGTCACCAAGTTCCAAACCGGCCACGTCTACCGTCTGCCGCTTTGGGAATTGGTCTACCACGACTGCGTTGTGGGCCAGTGGTACTGGGGCGACTACAACAATAAACTGCCGAAATTATGGGACCGAAGGGATCTCTGGAACGCCCTCTACGGTACGCCGCCGATGTTCATGTTTGATCGAAAGATCTGGGCGGCAAACAAGGAACGGTTCGTGAAGAGCTATCAGACGGCGACGGTGGTGGCGCTGGCGACGGGCTATTCGCAGATGCTTTCCCACGAGTGGTTGACGTCCGATCACTCTGTTCAACGAACACGCTTCGCCAACGGGGTGGTCGTGACGGTCAACTTTGGAGATTCGCTATGCTCGTTGCCCGAGGGCACACACCTTCCCTCGTTGGGGTACCGCGTAGAAGGGCTCAAGTAACAATAAGAGAAACCAATGAGCATTCTATGTTGCGAATGCCATAAGAAACGGGCGAACCATCGCCTCACCGTAAGGCTCACCCGCGGCGGGTTCGCCGTCCGGTGAGGCGTGACGTTGGCTGGAAGAAACAATAATGAATCCATTATCAAAACAGTACATGCGGTTACGATATCAAGAGCGTATTGACGCGCTAAAGAAAGCCGGCAAGCCTGTCACGCAACAAACTGTTTACGATGAAAGCATTGACGTTGGCGTTCCAGTTCCTGATTTCTATAGCGACAAACGAAGCGGAAAACGACAGAGCGACTACAATGTCAATCCAGTCGCTTTTTTCGTAAAGTTTATAGGATCTTCAATTCTCGCTTTTTGTCATTACTTGGTCACACCACAAGGCCCAACGGTTTTCGAGGAAGCTAATCGGAAATATTTCCAGACCGGCGGTTTTGCGAAACGAATGAAGGCATCGTTGCTTATGGTCGCAATTGGCCTATTCGGCGCAATTTGGTCAGGCATAGTTGTATACAAAGGGGTCTCGAGTCTATCATGGCCAGCTGTCTCGGGAGTAATCAAGTCATCAGAGTTGCACGAAGACATCAGCAAGGAGCATGGCCGAACCAAAAAGACATATCTGGCAAACTTAAGATATGAGTATTCCGTTGCGGGAAATCGCTATACCTCAGATCGTTTTTGTTTCGGGAACTATGGGAGTAGCGAAAGAAAACGGGCTTGGATGATTTGCAACCGTTATGCTAAAGGCACAAACGCGCAAGTGATTTATAACCCAAAGCACCCGGAGGAATCCGTTCTCCAAGCCGGCTCAAATTGGTTTATAAATCTCTGCCTGACCATTGCCTCTTTCGTTACGTTCGCAGGTAGCATGGGAGTGATAAGAGCCATCAATGCACGCCGATATTATGGGAAAGCCGAACCTGTTTCTGTAGATGATTCTTCACCCCGCGCGGCGCGGGTTTCGAACACCTGAGAATGACGTTCCTTGGTGATTGTGGTGATTGGATATTCAGATCTTCGAGGGCGAAAGTACCCTGTCGAGCAGCCTTTAACTAACTGTCGGCGCAGTAGTGTCCTTCGGCGGCTTGAACCACTCTTCGTCCATCGGAATGTCGCGCATTTTGGCGTCATCGAAGAAGGTGGGCTTTACTCCGGTGCCGACAAAGCGGCCGATCAACTTGCCGGATTTTTCAAGGCGGTCGGCCTGGAAGCGGATCAGGTCCTGCGTCACATACTCGCCGTTTTTGAGCGGCATCACCTCGGCAATATTTGTGATCTTTCTGGTCCCATCCGACATACGGGCGGTGTGAACCACTGCGTTGATGGCTGATGCAACCTGGCTGCGTACCGCGGAAAGCGGTATTTCCACGCCGCTCAACAGTGCGCAGGTCTCTATGCGCGAGAGGGAGTCAATCGGGCTGTTGGCATGTATGGTTGACATACTGCCGGAATGACCAGTGTTCATGGCCTGCAGCATGTCCAGCGCCTCGCCGCCCCTGATTTCGCCGATTATCAGGCGGTCGGGCCGGAGCCGGAGTGATGAGGCCACCAGGTCCCTGATGGTGATCTCGCCCTTGCCGTGCTCATCCGGCTTCCTGGTCTCAAAGTAGACGGCGTGCGGCTGCTGAAGCTGCAACTCGCTTGCATCCTCGATGACGAGAATGCGCTCATTGCCCTGTATGGCGCTGCTGAGCACATTGAGAACGGAGGTCTTGCCGGATGACGTCGGCCCGGAAACAATGACGTTCTTGTGAAGTCTCACAATCGCCTCAATCAGTGCAGCGCCCTGTTCGGAGACGCTGCCGAAGCTGATGAGCTGGGGCATCGTGAGCTTATCCTTGCGGAACTTGCGGATTGCGACAACCGTGCCGGCCCTTGAAATGGGGGGAATAACCGCGTGAACGCGTGATCCGTCAGGCAGGCGCGCATCCAGTCTGGGGTTTTCGAGGTTGAAATTCCTGCCGATATTCCTGGCCACATTCTTTACCGCGGCCTGCAAAGCCTGCTCGTTGATGAACTTTGCGTCGGTTAGCGTAACCTTGCCGCGTCTTTCGACGTAGATCGTGTTCGGGCCGTTCATCATGATTTCGGAGACTTCATCGTCCTCAAGGAATTGACGGATCGGACCAAAGAACAAGATCAGGTATGACTCCGGCTCCTTTGTGACGATCTTTGCGCCCGGTGCTTCACCGGCGGGATTGTTTGCCGGTGCTGCCGCCTTGGCGGGGGATTGTTGCCCGGCGTCTGTCTTCTTTCCAGGTGCTGGCGCATCAAAGGGTGCCTTTTCGATGCCTGTTTCCTCGATGGTAACCTTGTAGACGCCCGCAGTGATGCTGTCTCCGACCCTGACGGGAAGAGTGCTGTCAATAGGCTTCCCGCTGATGCCAAAGATTCCAGGCATGGAAACGGGCTCTGTGATATAACGACCATCTTTCTCAAGGCGAAGCCTGATCTCGCCGCCCTTTGGATCGAATGGCTCCAGACTGATCTCGGCGCCTGGCCTGAAACCTATCCTGATTTCAGGCGCTGAAAACTGGAAAAGACGGTTTTCCCGGGTGTTGTCTGTGACCTTGATTGTGATCATTGTGTTTTTCCGCCGCCGTTACCACGCTGCCAGGAACTCGCGTTTATGCGTCAATCCGAACGCCGCGTGAGGTTACTCGGACTTCTGCAGATCCCAATGTTTCATGGGTTGCGACAGGCCAGATGGCAACACCGGGCGACTACTTTGGCGCTCTTTAATGAATATCATCTTCGTCTGCGATAGTACGATTTTCACATTGAAAGATACAATCGCATTCTCCTAGAATCGCCAGCAATCAATGCATAAGGTGTTGATGGTGTCTGAATTGTACTTTCAACAGGGAGGTGCAGAATGCGGGGTTTGAAGTCGAGTTCTCCAGTGCGGCGCAAACGCGGGCAGGGGATGACCGAGTACATCATCGTTATCGCGATTGTTGCCATCGGAGCCATTGCGATCATCGGTCTGTTCGGCAAGCAGATCAAACATGCGTTCAGGCGCATGGGCGGGGCCATTGATGGCGAAGTCGTCAAGAGCCAGGGCGATATCATGAGCGGCGAAGCTGGCAAGCAGGACGCCATGAATACGTTCGACAGTGACGCCAACAAGGGCGCCGAGTAGCAGGATCAAATCGCATATCCAGAGTTTCTGGGAAAGAAATCAGGAGTCAGTATAGGAGAATCGGCAAAGACATTCGAGGATTTGACCGTACTGCCTGATTCTTTCCCGAGACCGTGACTACGGCGATGTCTCCGGGTTACGGACGGTGTTGGTGGAGGTTAGCAAGTTGCTGGATGCGTATTCGCAGACTATTCTGACTCCTGTCTCCTGACGCCTGGGCTCGGAATACCTGAGTGATTACAAAAGATCGTCATACCCCAGGGGAGACAACATGAAGAGCAGGTTACCGATTATTGCTGCGCTGATTGTCGCGATAGCAGCCGTTATTGCCATCCGAGCCTATCTAAGGGGCATGGAATCCAAGTACGCCGACCGGGACAAGGGGCCCAAGGTTGTTGCTGCTACCGTCGATATCAAGACCGGCACGACTCTTGAACTCAGCATGCTTACCGCAAAACAGGTTCCGGAGCGCTTTCTTCCGTCGCAGGCCATCCGCGGCAGCCAGGATAACGTGAAGATCATCGTGGGCCAGAAAGTTGCAGTACCAGTAAAGGCCGGCCAGACCCTGTTGTGGTCGGATCTGGTCAGTGAACGGCGGACCGGCTTCGAGTCCGTAATCCCGTCGAGCGAACGGGCATTTACGGTGAAGATGTCGTCAGGTATCAAGGGCAGCCTGATGCAGCCCGGTGATCACGTTGATATCCTGGTAAACTTCGCAATACCAGAAGCGAAGGGCGCGACAGCCGCGAAACCTGAAGTCACATGGCGGGCCAGATCGGAAATCGTCAACATTGTTCTCCTGCAGAATGTTACAGTGCTTGCAGTAGGCGACACGTTCCTTCCCGAAAGCCAGGGCCAGCGCTCTTCAGCGGGCGATATCACAGTGGCTGTGACGATCCCGGAAGCCCAGTTGCTGATGTTTGCCGCCCAGCATGGTGACCTCGCCGCGGTTTTGCGAAAGCATAACGACGTCGAAACCCTTGCGCGCGACAGCGCGCCGCGTGTTACTTTTGAATCGCTTGAGAAGCTCGTGGGCGATCTCGACAGCCAGCGCAAGCGGAGAATAATCGATGTCATGAAGGGTGGAACAGTGGAACATGTCATGGTTGACGAGAAGAAAGCGCCCTGACGACGCAAGGAGTCTTTCATGAAGAAGACGGCAATCGCTTTCCTCGTTATCGCGGCAGTATCGGGCGTCATGGCCTATGCCGCTGAGCAGATAAGCCTGGAGCCGAACAAGACCATGCGCCTTGATGTCGATGGCCACATCGAGAAAATCATGCTGTCAAATCCAGGCGTGGCCGATGCTCATCCATCGGACGACGGCAAATCGGTTGTCGTCAGGGCATTGGTGATGGGCAAGAGCGAGATACGAGTAGTCCGGTCCGGGGCGCAGGACCTGATCTTCGATCTGACGGTGAAGGCCGACCTGGCTCAGCTCGCCAGGGATATCGAGCAGCTCCTGTCCGGGGTTGAGGGGCTGACCGTAAAGGTGATTGGCGACAAGATAGTCCTGGATGGGAATCTAATAGTAAAATCGGACTTCGACAGGGTTGGACAGATAGCCGGTACTTATTCCGCGATGATCCTCAACCTTACAAAACTGGACCGGACCAAACTCAACGACTACGTTGCAGCTGCCATCCAGAAAGAAATCGGGATAAAGACGATCAAGGTTACTGTTGCGGGCGATGTAGCCACTCTGGAGGGGATTGTCTTTGATCCGGCGGATGGTGCCGTGGCGATGGAAAAGGCAAAACAGCGTTGTTCAAAGGTGGTCAGCCTGCTTCGGCTCGAAGAGGTAATGATAGAAACAGACGTGTATTTCATCATGATAGACACCACAGAGGACAAGAGCTCAGGCTTCAACGTACTCAAAACGCTCAATGTCGGCGCATCGGTCTCCGCAACTGACGCCGGCGCTAATTTCAGTGTGTCGGGCCAGTTGATGGCGAGGATCAACGAGTTGGCAGGGGAAGGGAAAGCGAAGTTCATCGCCACTCCGCACCTCAGCACTAAGAGCGGTGGAACCGGCCGGTTCCACTCCGGCGGCGAGGTCTTCTTCGAGGTTTCGGGGACCACAGGGGGCAGTCTTGAAAAGGTTGAACATGGCGTGATCCTTACCGTCAAACCTACTCTGCGCGGGCAGGATCGGGTTATGAACGAGGTATCGCTTCAGGTCAGCGTGCCGAGCGCGAAATCGAAGGGCTCGTTCTCCCTGGACAAGTACGAGACCACCAGTACGACAATGTGCAAGGTCGGAGAAAGCATCCTGATATCAGGGCTGTCGCAGTCTCTTGAGACGCAGTTCAAGGAGAAGACTCCGCTGTTGGGCGATATTCCGATCCTCAAGATCTTCTTCAGCGAGAAGGGGAAAACCCGGACAAGCCGGGACTTGGTGGTCGTCATTACCCCGAGGCCTATGTTCCCGGTTGATATGGGCGGCGAATCCTACAGCAAGGAACGCCAGAACCTGATCGAAAAATAACGGGCAGGAATAGAGCATGCTATGCCGGCAGTTGTCGTCAATGGCGGGGAGTACAGTAATATAGTTGTTGAAGTGCCTGGTGGCCGCCTTGCCATCGGTCGTTCGATCGAGTGCGACCTGATTCTGCATGACAAGGAAGTCTCCTCTCGCCACGCCCAGGTGATCCTTCGCGACAAGGCCTTCTGGCTTCAGGATCTCGGCAGCACGAACGGTACAATCGTCAAGAAGAAGAGAATCATCAATCACCGGCTCTCGCCCGGTGACGAATTCACGATCACCCGTTATCAGCTCAGTTTCATCGAAAATGCCGACAAGTTTGCCGAATTGCGCCGGGCCAGTTTCGAGGAGGTGCGGCGATCGCTTCACGGCCAGCTTATCAACGAGATGAACCTGAAGCAGATTTCTGTGCAGCAGATGGCGGACAAGACGCTGCGTAAGCGGGCTGAGGATGTCCTTGACCGGCTGTTGGAGCAGAGGAAGAACGACATTCCGAAAGACTACGACCGGGAGACGCTGAAGAAGGCGGTGATCGATTCGGCACTTGGTTTCGGTCCGCTGGAAACACTCCTGGCCGATCCAAGCGTTACTGAAATCATGGTTAACGCACCCGATCACATCTACATCGAGAAGAAAGGCAAGGTACAGCTTGCTGAACTCACTTTTACCGGGCGCGACGAGATCTACACTGTGATCGAACGGATAGTAGGGCCGATAGGCCGCCGGATCGACGAAAGCAGCCCGATGGTCGATGCACGCTTGCCCGACGGATCGCGCGTGAATGCTGTGATTCCACCGCTGGCGCTGGACAGTCCGACAGTGACGATCCGGAAGTTTCCATCCAAAAAGATGTCGACCGATGATCTGCTCACATTCGGGGCGCTGACGCAGCCAATGGTCGATTTTCTGCGGCTTTGCACTGTCTCGAGGAAGAACATGCTCATTTCCGGCGGAACCGGCTCGGGGAAGACAACACTGCTCAATGTGCTTGCATCATTCATTCCTGACGGCGATCGGATCATAACGATCGAGGATTCGGCCGAGTTGCGATTGCCCCAGGAGCATGTTGTGCGCATGGAAACCAGGCCGGTGAACATCGAGGGCAAGGGAGAGATAACAATTAGGGATCTGGTCAAGAATGCGCTGCGAATGAGGCCTGACCGCATAGTCGTGGGGGAATGCCGCGGTGGCGAGGCGCTGGACATGCTCCAGGCCATGAATACCGGGCATGACGGATCGCTTACCACGGCCCACGCCAACTCACCGGATGATATGCTGCGGCGCATGGAAACCATGGTCATGATGGCCGGCATGGAATTGCCGCTCAAGGCGGTCCGAGAACTGGTGTTCTCGGCCATAGACGTCATCATCCAGATAGCGCGCATGTCGGACGGTACGCGGAAGGTGATTTCCATTTCCGAGGTGTCTTCGATGTACGAGGGTGAAATCCGGCTTCAGGAGATCTTCCGGTTTGCGAAGACCGGCATTACGGCCGAGGGTCGGGTGGCCGGGACTTTCTCAGCCACCGGTGTTGTCCCCGACTTTGTCGAGGAATTGCGCCAGGCCGGCATGGGCGTAGATATGTCCACATTCGTGCCTAAGGAGGGGTAGGGGATGACGGTCAGCTTCCTCGTATTCGTGATAGCCTTCGTGGTGGTGATGGCGGCGGTGTTTCTGGTATTCGTGCCGCTGCGCGAGAGCGTCAAGCGGGCCGCCGAGCACGAACGCCAGAAGATGACCAGGCAGCTCGACGACATGTTCGTGTTTATCCCGGTTGATCACCTCCTGACGATCAAGGTGATTGCGGCTGTTGTCTTTGGCGCACTGGTGTTCTTTCTGTGCTTCAATCTTCCCGGATGGACACCGTATATCATGGCGGTCCTGTCGGGGATAGCCGGCTATTTCTCGCCTGAACTTATGGTCAAGTGGATGAAACGCAAGCGAAGGAAGGCATTTTCAGACCAGCTTGTCGACTCGCTGATCATGCTTTCCAACGGGCTCCGGGCCGGTTTTACGCTCCAGCAGGCGATCGAGATGGTGGCGCAGGAAGGGAAACCGCCTGTTTCCCAGGAATTTGAACTGGTTCTCAGGGAGTTCCAGTTCGGTGTGGACCTGGAAACGGCTATGCTGAATTGCGCGAAACGAGTCAACAACGATGACTTCCACCTTGCCGTCACGGCACTCTCAATCTGCAGGCAGGTCGGTGGCAATCTAGCCGAAATATTTGACCGGATCGTATCAATGGTGCGGGACCGGAAGCTCATCGAGGGCAAGGTCGATGCCATCACTGCGCAGGGTAAACTGCAGGCGATAATTGTGGCGCTGCTTCCATGGGTCTTTGCCTTCTTCTGCACAAAGATTAATCCCGAACTTATGCGGCTGCTCTGGACCACCATGCCGGGAATCCTTGCGCTCGCGGTTGCCGTGATTCTCGATATTGCCGGTTACTTCTGGGTCAGGAAACTTGCAATGGTGAAATACTAGTATGAAGCGTTCGATCAGAACGATAGTCGGTGAAGCAGTCTGTTCGGCCGGTGGTCCAACGGCGGATGAGTATGTGAAACGGCTCAACCAGACAATTGTTGCCGCCGGGCTGGAAGACAGAATCACCGGTGTTGACATCCTCGGTGAGCAGGCATTCAGCGTGGTGCTCTTCCCTGCATTCTGGTTGTACGTATGCTCACAACTTTCTTTCCTGTCGTTCGTGTATGAGGGCCCGACGCAGGTCATCTTCTATCTCATACTCATCGTGGCCGGGTTTTTCTTTCCCACTCTGCGCATAAGGGATGCAGTCAAACGCCGGCAGGAGAAGATTGTTGTCGCCATACCTGATGCTGTTGATCTCCTCACGATTTCGGTAGAAGCTGGTCTTGATTTCATGACTGCGCTAAGGCGGGTGGTTGACAAGCAGAGGAAAGGACCGCTGAAAGAGGAATTTGAACGGTTCTTCCGTCAGATTGAACTGGGCCGCACCAGGCGGGAATCTTTGAAAGAACTGGCGGATCGGGTTCAGCTTGATGATCTTTCCAACACCTGCTCGGCGCTCATACAGGCCGACCGGCTCGGATCGAGCATTGCCCCGGTTCTCAGAATGCAGTCGGATGTTCTGCGCACGAGACGCATGCAGCGTGCAGAGAAGAAGGCCATGGAAGCGCCGATAAAGATGATGGCGCCCCTGCTTGCCTGCATATTCCCCGCTGTCTTCATAGTGATTTTTGCGCCGCTGTTTATTCAGATGTTCCAGAATCTTACGCAGTAGGTATTTGTTTATGGACGATGCACAGTTTGAGCTTCTGTTTCTGAATACCAGCCGTGCTGGGGAGCATTTACCGCTGGCAGCCGAGTTGTTCCAGATAGGCCGGTCGCGGTCAAACACGCTGGCGCTCGAAGACGCGTTGATTTCACGCCAGCACCTGTTGATCAGGAAGGAAGGCGGCTCGATAATTGCCGAGGATACCGGCAGCTCACATGGCACATTCCTGAATGACAAGCGGATCAGGGGATCCGTTTCCCTCAAGGATGGCGATATTCTGCAGTTGGGTGACGTAAAACTGAAGTTTGCGGCTGTAAAGCAGGCGGATAGAGAGGAAAGGCCCGACTCTATTGGCGCTGCGGAATCCAGGATTATTGAAAACCGCGCCACGGAATTCGCCGAGGTTGCCGTAGGCTCTGAAACCCGCTTCATGTCCCGGGATGAAAAAGATGAAGAAGACGATGATCTTGGCAAGACTCGCGTCATCGGTGACGGGGAAACAAGGCTGATGGACGTGGCTGAACTGAAGGGACTGAGGGCTGCGCCGCGGGCGCCGGTTGCAAGGAAGAAGAAGGTGTTGATCGCGGTGCTGGCCGTGCTTGCAGTTCTTACGGCCGTCATGTTCATGGTCAAGGGTGGCGGAGAAGATGGTGACGGGGCGGGCTCGCTCTCTGTATCGCATGCGAACGAACAGTACTCTCTTTCTGTTGCGGCTCCTTACGGATGGAAGCTTACCCAGGGCGGCAATGGTGCGCTGTTCGGATTTGAATACAAGTTTGCGTCGAGTCGGCCGCCTGCCCGCATGGACGTCTACGGTGATAGACACCAGGACTACCGGACTACAGGACTGAGAGCAGGGTTTGAAGCCTACCGGGAAACCATTGCCGCCAGGCATCAGGACCTGAAGTTTCAGGGTAACAAGATCATGGTTGTGAACAATGTCACTACTGTCTTCTATGCTTTCTCCGCACAAAAGGAAAAGGGCAAGGGTCTGTTTCTGCTCTCTGGTGACAAACGCATCTGCCTTGAATATTCCGTTCCCGAGCATGGCTACCAAACGCTGGAGAAGCCTTTGAACAACGCGCTTCGAACTCTCCGGCTGAACGGGGCCCAGGAGTTTATCGACTTCCCGCCTCCGACAGAAGCTATCCGCCGCCTTGGTCTGGCGAACAAGGACCACCTCGTAGCAATGGCCAAACGTGACTTGGATATCGGGAAGGAACTGTTCAAGAACCGCGGCGTCCGGCCGGAGAATCTCTATATGTCCAGACAGGCGCTTATGCGCTGTCTCACAACGGCATCGGCGGTTGGTGAGCGGCCTGATTTTCATGCAGAGGCGGCGATGCACCTTGCCGAGGCTACCCGCTGTCTTGATGGGCAACTGCGAGACCAGAAGTTCCGCATAATTGTCGCGGAGCAGCGGCATGATGTGGAGCAGGCGTACTGGGAATCCGTCAAGCTGGCCCAGATGATACCGGACAAGACAAGCGAGCATCATCAGTTTGCGGCCTCTCGCATCGAGTTTTACTCTAAGAAAAGACAATAGAACAGCCAACGGAGTTTACTGGCGTCCCATAGGGCCGCCAAGGCTGTAGCGGTTTAGACTGTAGGCTGTCAGGCAAAACGGCTGAAAGTCCGAATGTAAATATTGAAAATGCCATAGCATGAAAAGAAACAGAAATGCGCATATTTCCTAATAGTCTACAGCCTACAGCCTATCAACCTGCGTCCTATGGGACGCTAGTGAACGGAGTTCAAACACCATGACTGCAGCCCTGATCGTTACAACCGCTGGCAGGCAAACCGGCAAAGCCATTATCGAGAAAAGTAATTTTGTCATAGGCCGATCTAGTCGCTGCGACTTGGTTCTTGACGACAAGAACGTATCGCGGGAACACGTTGTGATCGTTCAGAAGGAGGATCGGTACGAGATTCTGGATCGTGGGAGTAGGAACGGATCCTCTCTTAATGGAACGCCCGTGGTGAAACAGTTGGCGCTCAAGGACGGAGACCGGATACAGATTGGGCCATACGAACTTCAGTTCCTGTTGGCTGGCCGTGCTTCGCCTGCCGGAGACGCAGATCGATCCCGGACCCGCTTCATGCCTGCCGGTGGAGTATCAGGCAAGGACAAAGAAGCGGGGCGAAGGAAGAAACGCGCTGAGGCAGGGTTCATCTTCAAGCTTGTTGCCACTGAAGGTCCGCTCAAAGGCGACTTCTGGACCAATTGGGAAGGGGACCTGACCATCGGACGCAGTCCGGAGAACCATGTTGTGCTCCAGGAAGATGTGGTGTCCACAGCGCACGCGAAGATCAGGCAGGATGACGGACTGTTCTTTATTGACGATTTGGGCAGCAGCAATGGCACATTCGTGCAGGGCACACGGGTGCGCACTGCACGATTGAAGAACCGGCAGCATATACGCATAGGCGCATCAACTTTTGTATTCACCGTCCTTGATCCGGAGAAAAGGAAGTTCGTCCTCACACTTGCCGCGGTATCGCTCCTGTTCGTGGCGGTCCTGTTGGCCGTGGTTGTCCTGCTGACCCCGGAAGACCAGGCCGGTCCTCTGGTTGAGCAGGGCTATCAGTACGGAAAGGCGGGAGAATTCGGCAAGGCAAAGGAACTGTTCGAACGGGCGCTGATCATGAAGCCGGGCGACCCCAAAGCGACTAAGCTGCTTAGGGACATTGATGCCTGCATACAACGCGATGCGCTGCTGCAAAAGGCACGTGAGGCGGCGGAGAGCGAACAGTTTGACAGCGCTCTCGAAATGTGCGCAAAGATCCTGGTGAAAAGCCCAACTTTCAAGAAGGCCAAGGACCTGGAGTCGATAATCGGCAAAGTGCGTGATTCGCAGACAGCGTTTGAAGCCAGGAACTGGGCTGATTCCGTCAAGCTGCTGGCAAAGGCTATGGAATCGTATCCGGATTCAGGCCTGCTGGTCAGACGGCTTGAGATGTCGCAAGCGGAAATGGTTGCCAGAGAGAATCTGGCGAAAGCCAAGGAGTTTCTGGCCCGTGCCCAGGCAGATAACTCTCAGGAATTGCTCATAACCATTCCAGCGACGAGCGTGTACTATCCCGAGGCTCGCGAGATGCTGCAGGGCATGAAGAGCGCGGATGTCGTGGCGACAACCATCAAGGAGGCCCAGTCAGCCTACCGTCGCGGGAACGTGGGGGAAGCGCGGATTCTAATCAAGAAGGGACTCAAGCTTTCGCCTTCCAATATCGAGTTGAAAGGACTTGAGCGGCACATTGGTGATGTTGACTCGGCCATCAAAGGCATTGAAGGTGGGAAAGTGCTTCTGAATTCTGAGGATGTTGGGGCCATTCGTGAAATGATCGACACATGCCGGAAGCTCACGACGCTGGAGCCGGATGCTCAGAACTATTACAAGCAGGAGTCGGAGCAGCTTAGATCACAGCTCGAACGAACGCTGGGTGAGATCGAGCACGTTGCTCTCGCAAAGGCCGAGGCCCTGATGAAAGAAGGAAGCAAGCGAGAGGCATGCAAGTACTATCAGCAGGCCATATTGGCCAATCCCGGCAACCAGTCGGTTCGGGCAAAGATGGACAGTATTGGCACGGAGATTTCAGCGGACTGCCAGAAGATCTTCCGCGAGGGCCTCGTGTACGAGGAGACCGGCCAGCAGGATCTGGCAATCGCCGCCTATGAAAAGGTGCTGCGGATCGCGGTCGATGGCGACAAATACAGTGAGCGGGCCAGGGAAAAATTGCGCCAGATGAAGAGGTAAATTGTTGGCCTATTCTCTTCCGGAAGTTCCAAGGGCTTTGGCTGCGGCATTCAGCATCTTGTCTCTTGTCCAGAGAGGGACGTGATTGAGCAATGATGAGGACAGGAGGTGAATGTCGATCCAACCGATTCCTTTTCCGTGAAGGGATCTAGCATTAATCAGATGCAGCGCTTCAGAATGACTGGCAATCTTCAAAGTTGGCAAAGCCGACAGCAAGTTCAGGATTTCGGTCCGATTTCGCAGGTTGCCGCAGGCAAGTTCGCCGATGATGAATGGATGAGTTGCCACTTCTCCGGAGTTCAGCAAATCCTCCAGAAGTGACACCCTGTGTCGAAAATGATCAACCCAGATTGATGTGTCTACCAGAACCATGAGATCTTCTAGAGTCTTCTACGGGGAATAGGGCGAAGATTTCTTTCTGTTCCGCCAAAGCTGGCAAGCCGTCTGGCGCTTTCGAATGACACAAGCGCCTCGAGTCCCATTCGTACTAATGCGGTCTTTTCTTTGACCCCGGTAATTTCTTCAGCTTTTCTCAATATTTGATCGTCTATGTTAAGCGTCGTTCGCATGCATATGAATATGCACAAATAGTGCATCTTCTGCAAGTTCTTTCTTCAGAGCCAAACGCGCCCTTTGCCCACTTCTCCCTTGCGACCTGGGTATCAAGGCTAATGGATAGGGATGTCGGACGAGTCTTGGCGGTAGAGTATTCATGTCAGAAACAGCGTTGCGCTTGTTTATTCGGTTGTCAAGGCAGGCATTGATTCATATCATGCCGGACGAGCATCAGTCCGCCCATTATTTCCGACGTGCACGAGAATGTTGAATGGAGGTAGAACAATGAAACGGGTCTTTAGCATTATCGCATTAGCCGCATTACTCACCGGATGTGCCGGGACTACAGGCACAATGTCTGTCAGTTCTTTGATAGTGAACAATCGGACCAATATTTCCAAACTCAGCTATGGCATGTCCAAAGAGGATGTGCACGCGATCATGGGACAAATGACGGTGAAATCCGCCAGCAATCCACACCGTACATCAATGTTTAAGACCAGTGATGGTATTATGGTTGATGTCTTCTTCTATTGGACTGAAAAGGCCCCGAGCTTCGTTCATGTTACGGATCGGGAGATGACCCCGGTCGTTTTCAATAACGGCAAAGTAGTCGGGTGGGGCAGAGAATTCTGGCACGACTATAACAAGAGGATGGGGTCAAGCGTTAAGTAGCGCTGACGCGCATATGAGCAGAAGGTATTGGCAAGTAACAGACGGATTGAATGATGGGCTTAGAACCACTGCAGACGAATTTGTCGACCTGGACGAGTTGATGTTTAGATAGGCAGAAAGTGAACGATGGCCATAAAGAAATCCGACCTTTACTCTTCTCTCTGGGCTTCCTGCGATGAACTGCGCGGGGGCATGGATGCCAGCCAATACAAGGACTACGTCCTTTTCATGCTGTTCATCAAGTACATCTCGGACAAGTACGGTGATTCTGATGACTTTGCCCCGCCCGTCACGATTCCAAAAGGGGCCAGCTTCAAGGACATGGTTGCTCTCAAGGGCAAGGACGACATCGGCGACAAGATTAACACCCAGGTTATCCAGCCGCTCATTGACGCCAACTCCCGCCTTGCCCGAAGTGATTTTCCCGATTTTAACGACTCGAACAAACTCGGCGATGGCGCTCAGAAAGTCGAGAAGCTGGGTAACCTCATCGCCATCTTCGAGAACCCGGCCCTCGATTTCTCGAAGAACCGTGCCGAGAACGACGACATCCTCGGCGACGCCTACGAATATCTCATGAAGCACTTCGCAACTGAGAGTGGCAAGAGCAAGGGCCAGTTCTACACCCCATCAGAAGTAAGTCGCATCATAGCCAAGGCCATCGGCATCTCCCCGGCAAATTCCAAAGCCGCAACAACCGCTTACGACCCCACCTGCGGTTCCGGTTCTCTGCTGCTAAAAGTCGCCGCAGAAGCCGGCAAGCACACCACCCTCGAAGGGCAGGAGAAGGACGTGACCACCGCCGGTCTCGCCCGCATGAACATGATCCTTCACGATTTCCCTACCGCCAATGTCCTTTCGGGCAACACCCTGTTCGACCCAAAGTTCAAGGACGGTGAAAAGCTCCGTACCTACGACTACGTCGTCGCCAATCCGCCTTTCTCGGACAAAACGTGGTCCACCGGCCTCGCCTTGGGAGAAGGCGGCAGCGGCGATAAACATCAGCGCTTCACCTGGGGCGTGCCGCCAAAGAAGCAGGGCGACTACGCCTACCTCCTGCACATCATCCGCTCCATGAAGAGTACTGGCAAAGCCGCCTGCATTCTTCCGCACGGCGTCCTTTTCAGGGGCAATGCGGAAGGAATCATCCGCCAGCAACTCGTCCGATCCGGCTATCTCAAGGCCATAATCGGCCTGCCCGCCAATCTCTTTTACGGCACCGGCATCCCGGCCTGCATCCTCGTGCTCGATAAGGAAAACGCCACCGCCCGCAAGGGCATCTTCATGATTGATGCCTCTAAGGGCTTCAAGAAGGATGGCCCGAAAAACCGCCTCCGCGAGCAGGATCTCCACAAGATCGTGGACACCTTCACCCGACAGGATGTAAGCGACCCGCGCTACGCCCGGATGGTGCAAGTCGCGGAAATCGCCGACCCGAAGAACGACTACAACCTCAATCTCCCGCGCTACATAGACAGCACCGAGCCGGAGGACTTGCAGGACATCGACGGCCACCTGCGCGGCGGCATCCCGGAGCGCGACCTCGATGCGCTTGGCCATTACTGGAAGATCATGCCCGGCGTTCGATCCGTTCTATTCAAGAAGGCTGACCGGAAGGGCTACTCCCTGCTCCGGTCTCCCGGCTCCCAGCTCAAAGAGGCCATCTTCGGCCACGCCGAGTTCACCGCCTTCACCAGCAAGGCCAGGAAACTCTTCACGAAATGGCAGACGGCCTCCGTCTCGCAGCTCAAGGGCCTTGCCAAGGATGGCCATCCCAAGCCGCTCATCGAAGCCATCGCCGAGGACCTGCTCGCCACCTTCAAGACCGCGCCGCTTCTCGACGCCTACGATGTCTATCAACACCTCATGGACTACTGGGCGATGACAATGCAGGACGATTGCTACCTCATCGCCGATGCCGGGTGGAAGACGGGCGCCTTGCCCCGCGAAATCCGGCAGATCAAGAACAAGGAAGGCAAACTCGTTTGGCCCGAGGCGCACGACTTCAAGAAGGGCAAGCGCCGCTTCAAGTCCGACCTCATCCCTGCCGCCCTGCTCATTGCCCGCTACTTTGCCCCTGAGTGGGATACCATCGCCGCCCTCGAAGCTGAACTTGCCGCGATGGAGCAGCAACTCGATGAAACTCGCGAGGAACAAAGCGGCGAAGAAGGGCTGCTCGCTGAAGTTATCGAAGGCGAGGGCGAGAAGCAGAAGATCACCGCCAAAGCCGTGAAGGCTCGCCTCAAGGAAATCGGCCGCGACCCGGACTACGCCGAGGAACGCCAGGCCCTCGAAGATTACTCTGCACTGCTCGACCAGCAGACTGAGGCCAAGGCCCGGCTCAAAGCCGCGCAGGAAGACCTCGAAGACAAGCTGGACGCCAAATACCCCATGCTCACCGAGGACGAAATCAAGACCCTCGTGGTGGATGATAAATGGCTGGCCACGATTGCCGCCGCCGTGCAGGGCGAGCTGGACCGCGTATCCCAGACTCTTACGGGGCGCATACGCCAGCTGTCAGAACGCTATGCCACACCGCTGCCGCAGATTACAAAGGAAGTCGAGAAGCTCGCCGCTAAAGTGGACACACATCTGGAAAGAATGGGGTTCAAGTCATGAAGAAGACAGCACTCACATTACCCGCTGACTATGCCGATTGGCTGACCAGTCTCAAGCAACGCATCAGTGGCGCACGTCAGCGCGCTCTTCTGGCCGCCAACGATCAGCAAATCAGACTCTATCACGATATTGGGTGTGACATCCTGGAGCGGCAAAGCCGACAGGGGTGGGGTGCCAAAGTAATCGACCATCTTTCAGCGGACCTTCGCGCAACGTTTCCGGACATGAAGGGACTTTCGACGTCGAATCTCAAATATATGCGATTCTTTGCGCAAGAGTGTCCTCAACGTCTAATTGGTCAGCAGTCTGCTGACCAATTGCCGTGGTTCCACATTGTCATCCTGATCACCAAGGTCGCCGACCCCATTCTCCGCGAGTGGTATGCGCGTGAGGCCGTCCAACAAGCATGGCCCCGCGAGACCCTTGCCGTTCAAATCAAGAACCAGCTGCACCTCCGTAAGGGTGCCGCCGTCACCAACTTCAAGAAACGCCTTGCGCCATCGCAGGCTGGCCTTGCCTCTGAAGTCTTAAAAGATCCATATCATTTCGACTTCCTTGGGCTGGGCGATGAAGCGCATGAGCGTGACATCGAGAACGCTTTGATCCGTCACATCACCCGGTTCCTCCTGGAACTGGGAGCGGGTTTTGCCTTTGTTGGCAGGCAATTCCGTCTAGAAGTCGATGGAGATGAGTTCTTTATCGATCTCCTCTTCTATCATACCCGCCTGAAGTGTTATGTGGTAGTCGAACTCAAGGCCACGGCCTTCAAGCCAGAGCACGCAGGGAAGCTCAATTTCTATCTCGCCGCGGTCGACGCCCAGATCAAGGCCGTGGACGATAAGCCGACCATTGGCCTGCTGCTTTGCAAGACCAAGAAACGTCTGGTGGCTGAATATTCCCTCTCCGGCATCGACAAACCCATGGGCGTTGCGGAATACCAACTCGTCCGTGCCCTTCCACAACCGCTTGACACCTGCCTGCCCACGATTGAAGCCCTGGAATCCGAACTCTCCCGCGAACTTGGCCCGGAGAATCCAGAATGAGTCGGAAAGAGGAATCAAGACCAGCCATAGCGCCATCGGCGCGACGTCGGAAGCTCAGCGATGACATGGTGCCGCTCTCTGCCCGCGTAGATGGACACCTCAAGAAGATGGGGGCGGTATGGAAGTGAAACCACTTCGACGCAGCTCAGTGCCGGCCGGCTACAAGCAGTCTGAGGTGGGCGTTATACCGGAGGAGTGGGATGTGAAGCCGCTCGCCGATATCGCCGACAAGATCATGGTCGGAATCGCCAGTGCTGCGACCCATGCCTATAGAGTTAAAGGTGTGCCGATGTTCAGAAATCAGAACATCAAAGCAGGCCAACTTGAAGATACCGATCTGCTCTTCATCGCGCCGGAATACGAAGAAACATTCAAGAACAAGAGGCTTCGTGCCGGAGATTTGCTCACCATGAGAACGGGCTATCCGGGCGTCACGGCTATTGTTCCGCCGAAGTATGATTCCGCCCAAAGTTTCACCACCTTAATCACACGGCCAAATCAGCGCGAGGCCGAGAGTCCTTATTTGTGCCACTACGTGAACTCGGAGATGGGACAGCAGTTCTTCACTCAAAGCCAAATCGGCGGGGCGCAGAAGAACGTAAATGTCGGCACTCTTCGCAAGATGCCAGTGCCGCTTCCCAAGCCGCCCGAACAACGCGCCATCGCTACGGCGTTGAGCGATGTGGATGGGCTGCTGGGCGGGCTGGACCGGCTCATCGCCAAGAAGCGCGACCTCAAACAGGCCGCCATGCAGCAACTCCTCACCGGCCAAACCCGCCTTCCCGGCTTCCACGGCGAGTGGAAGGTGAAGATGATCGCTCAACTCGAAAGTCAGAATCTGCTGAAGCTCTCCCGTGGACAAGTCATTTCGAAGAAGGACATCGACAATACGCCGGGCGATTTCCCCATCTACTCGTCGTCAATTCACAATGACGGCTTGTTCGGTCGCTACGGGGACTTCATGTTCGATGAAGAGCTGATTACCTGGTCAGTCGATGGTGGTGGAAACTTTTTTCATCGGCCGAAGCACAAGTTCTCCGTCACAAACGTCTGCGGTTTCATGCGCGTGGATACTTTGCGGATAAGCTATCGCTTCTTCGCCGCAGAACTTCAACTCCTGCACAGTCGAAAAAGCTTCGACTACCAGAGCAAGTCGCATCCGAGCGTCGTGAGGAAGGAATACGAAGTTCAGCTTCCATCCCTCCCCGAACAAACCGCGATCTCCGAGGTGTTGACGGAGATGGATGCGGAACTGGCGGCGTTGGAGCAGCGACGGGAGAAGACCCGCGCCCTCAAGCAGGCCATGATGCAGGAACTCCTCACCGGCCGGACGCGACTTATTTCGACGGAGGCCGCCCATGCCTGAACAACCCAGATCCGAACGCAAGACGCAGAACCGCGTCATAGACCTGTTCACGGACAAGGCCAGGCCCGATTACCTCGGCTTCGATTATTTGGGTGAATGGAACAAGCGGGAGAACAACCGCTGCATCGAGGAGAAACACCTCCGGACAAACCTGAAGCGACGAGGTTACTCCGAGGCGCATATCTCAGCTGCCCTGCAAAAGCTGATGGCCGCAGCGGACGCAACCGGCATCACGCTGTATCAGGCCAACCTGCGGACCTATCAACTGCTGCGTTACGGGGTGTCCGTGCAGATCGCCGCCGGACAGCCAAACGAACAGGTGCATCTGGTGGATTGGGAGCACCCGGAGAATAACGACTTCGCACTTGCAGAGGAAGTGACCTTGCGCGGCGGCTATGAGCGGCGGCCCGACCTCGTCATTTATCTGAACGGCATCGCCGTCGGAGTCATCGAGCTGAAGCGGAGTTCGGTCGAGATAGCGGATGGCGTGCGCCAGCTCATCACTAATCAGGAGGAGATTTTCAACCGCGGGTTCTTTGCAACAGTGCAGTTGGTCTTCGCGGGCAGCGATTCGCAGGGGCTGCGCTACGGCACCGTGACCACCAAGGAGGAGTTCTTCGTGGACTGGAAGGCGGCGAACACCGCCGCGCTCACCACCGGTGCCTTGCTGGACCGTCCACTGGCTGAGATGTGCGAGAAGTCCCGCCTGCTGGATCTGATCCGCAACTTCATCATCTATGACAACGGTATCAAGAAGGTGCCGCGTCCTCATCAGTTCACCGGCGTTAAACTGGCCCAGGAACGCATACGCAAACGTGAAGGCGGCGTCATCTGGCACACGCAGGGGAGCGGCAAGAGCATCCTCATGGTGCTGCTCGCCAAGTGGCTTCTGGAGCACGATTCCGAGGCCCGGATCCTCGTCGTCACCGACCGCGACGAGCTGGACAAGCAGATCGAGGGAGTAATGAAGAACGCCGGGGTCATCGGCGAAAACTCGCCTTCCCCGCGAATCCTGAACCGGGCGGAGTTTGTCGCAAAACTCGGAGCCACCGCACCCCGGCTGCTCTGCGCACTCCTGCACAAGTTTGATCCCGAAGATCTGACAGGCCAGCCGCCGCACGTTCACGGCCGGTTCTACGTCTTCGTGGATGAATGTCATCGCACCCAGGGCGGCGACATGAACAAACAGATGAAGCGCTGGCTGGAGAACGCGATCTTCATCGGCTTCACCGGCACGCCGCTTCTCAAGAAGGATGCTGCCAAGCTAAGAACCCGCGATATCTTCGGTACCTACATCCATACCTACAAGTTCCACGAGGGCGTGGCCGATGGGGTCATTCTCGACCTCAAATATGAGGCCCGCGATGTGCCCCAACGCATCACGTCGCCGAAAGCCATTGAAGCGTATTTCGCGCAGAAGACGAAGACGCTCAACAATTTTCAAAAAGCCATCATCCGCAAGCGCTGGGCGACGATGGAGGACTTGATGAGCGCTGAGGAACGCAAGGCGCGCATCGTCGCCAGCATCATCCACGATTTCGACACCAAGCCGCGCCTGAACAACGACCGGGGCACGGCCATTCTCGTAGCCGCCAGCATCTACGACGCCTGCCACTATTACCGCATCTTCCAAGGCAAGCCGTTCGGCCAATACTGCGGCATCATCACGTCCTTCGAGCCGCAGCCAGGTGCGATTGTGCTGGAGCCGCCCAATAGCGATGAGCGCTATAAGTTCGACACCTACACCAAGCATGTCCTCAAAAGCGGCCAGACCACCAAAGCCTACGAGGACGCGGCCAAGCGCCGATTCATTGAGGAACCGGCCAACCTCAAGCTCCTGATCGTCGTGAGCAAGCTTCTGACCGGTTTCGATGCGCCTAGCTGCACCTACATCTACCTGGATAACGAACTGCATGACCACAACCTCTTCCAGGCCATCTGCCGCACCAACCGGCTCGATGGCGACGACAAGGACTACGGCTACATCGTTGATTTCAAGGAGCTGTTCAAAGACGTGCAGGAGGCCATCGCCATATATAGCTCCGACGAACTGGACATTGATCAGGGCAGCGGCGGCACTAACAACGTTGAGCTGAAAGACTGGCTGAAGGAAGGGCGGAAACAACTCGAAGCCGCCCGCGAGGCGCTCCGCTATCTCTGCGAGCCGGTGCCGCTTCCGCGCGAGCTGGAGCAGTTTCTCCATTACTTCTGCGGCGACGCAGCCAATCCTCAAGCACTGGCTGAAACGGAGCCGTTGCGTATCTCTTTCTACAAGTCCGCAGCCACCTTTGTGCGTGCTTATGCCGAAATAGCGCAGGACCTTATCGAGGCCGGCTGCTCTGCTGCCGAAGCCGCCGCGTTTCAGAAAGACGTGGATTTCTACAGTGACATCCGCGCCGCCATCAAAAAGCACTCTGGCGAAGAGCTGGACATCAAGCCCTACGAGGCGGACATGCGGCACCTGCTCAATACCTACGTGCAGGCCGATCCGGCGGCGGAGATGGGCAACCTCAATTCGCTGTCCCTCACGGAACTGATCATCGAGACCGGCATCCATGATGCCATCGCCCGGAAGCTGAACGAAAAGGGCAAGCTGTCGAAGAACGCCATTGCCGAGGGGATCATCAACAACGTCCGCAAGACGATCATCCGAGACCAGCTCACCGACCCACGGTTTTACGCGGAGATGTCGAAGCTGCTGGATGACCTCATCAAGCAGAGCCGTGTCGACGCCGCTGCCTACGAGGTGTTTCTCAAGAAGGCCGAAGAACTCGTGATGCGCATGGTGAAGAAGGATACCGTGGCCGGTGTGCCTGCGGTTCTTCATGGGAACCCCGAAGCCATCGTGCTCTACAACAATCTCGGAACCATCGCGGCAACGACATTTCAGTATCCCATGAAAGACGAAGAGAAGGCTGCGCTTGCGCTGAAACTCGATTTTGCTGTGAGGGAAAGAGCCCCGGCAGGGTGGAAGAGCGACAGCGAAGGCCCGCGCGGCATTCAGGTCATGAACGCGTTGTATCCCATCATGTCGCGGGATCGCGCGGCAACGAAAGCGATTTACGAAATCATCAAGAAACAGGGCGGCTACTGATGATTGAGACTATTCGCGTAGGGAATCTTTCCATTGCGGTGACCAGGAAGGATATCAAAAACGTCCATCTCTCTGTTTATCCGCCGGACGGCCGCGTCAAGTTGACCGCTCCCAGCGCGACCCGTCTGGATGTTGCCCGCGCCTACGCCATCTCCAGGCTCGTCTGGATTCGAAAGCAGCAAGCGCAACTGAAGAACCAGGCGCGGGAAGCACCCCGTCGATTCATCGAGCGCGAGAGTCACTACCTCTGTGGTCGGCGTCACCTCCTGACAGTCGTCCTGCGTGACAGCAAACCTTCCGTCACCCTCGATCATAGACGTATTACCCTGAGCGTTCGACCCGGCAGCACGCCGGAGAAGCGAGCCGAGATCATTCACGATTGGCATAAATCCCTTCTTCACGCGGTGGTTCCTCTGCTGATCAAGAAATGGGAGGGGAGGATAGGTGTTCATGTTTCGAGCTATTTCCTTCAGCGCATGAAGACCAAGTGGGGTGGCTGCAATCACCGCGCCGGGAACATCCGCCTCAATACGGAACTGGTGAAGAAGCCGAAGGATCTACTCGAATACGTCATCGTTCACGAAATGGTCCACCTGCTCGAACCGACGCATAGCGATCGTTTCACGGCGCTCCTTAACAAGCACTATCCCACTTGGCGTGAGGCCCGCGCCGAGCTCAACGATCTCCCGCTTTCTGCAGAGTCATGGAAGGAATGACTTGCAGCTCAAAGGCATCGGGGCAACCTATCGGGATCGTACCATAAAATGACGCTTACCCCATGATCACCCGCTCCCGCCTCCGCTTCATGGCAAAGTAGTACCTTTCACCACCACCCACCCGCAGCATGTGTCCGCAATTTTCCGTTTCCCACCGCCGGTGATTCGCGAGTGCCAGGGCCATCACGCAGTCATCATGATATCCGGACGGTGCGCTGTAGGCGATACCGCCGCGCGGGCTGATCTCGTACTCGTACCGCCGCATCTCGGCGGTCAATATTTCCCAGGAAGCCGGCCATGAAACACGGCGCTGCTCCAACGCCACACTCAGCCGTTGCACCAGCGCTGTCTTCGACGGCTCCGTGAACTTGAAAGCCTCGATATCACTACAAACCTGTTTCAAGTCGTCATAGATCGGATCCCCGACACCGGACGCATCCAGAATCAATCGCCCCCTGTATTTCCGGACAAATCCCAGTATCCGTTCCTTCTGAATCGGCCAGTCCAGATGATTGAACCGCTCCATCGCAAAACAACGCCCCGTCTCCGCATCCATCGCAATCAGCACTGTCCAGTCCGTATGCTTCGCCACATCACAGCCGATGACCACGGTCCGGTGATGCTCGCTGACTTCTGAATCCTTACTTCTGACTTCTAAGCAGGCGTCGATGTTCCTGAAGACGCCTGCCGAATCCTCCATAAACTCCGCCTCGTACTCCTGCCGGAACACATCTGCCGGCAATGTCCGCCTGGCTTCCTCCCATTCCTTCGCTGGGAAATACGGTGAGGCATTACTCGGGAACCGTAAACTCGCGTAATCGGTCTCACTGGGATCCAGCCCACGGGTGAACAGGTCGTAGAACCAGTTACGGCCCTTCGGCGTGCTTACAAACACCGCCCATCCAAGCGTCTGCGCAATCGTCGGCCGCAGCACATAGTGCCACACGTCTGCCGGAATTGTCGCCGCCTCGTCAATCACAAGACCCTGGAACCCGAATCCACGGATGTTGTCCGGATTGTCTGCCGACAGGAACCATACCCTGACCGGCCCATTCGCCCCCTCAAACTCCACCCGGCACGGTCCCTTGCCAACCACGCGCACACAACCCTCCGCGATCATCCGGAAAGCCTCGATCCCGCGATCAGCCACGTTATACGTCGGCGCCACCCACCCGTAATCTCCACATCGCTCGCGGCCGCCCCGGTTCAGCAATTCGGCCGCCAGGCTCAGCGTCTTGCCGAACCTTCTGCCGGTGCATACTGTCCTGAATCGTGCGCTCTGCGCCCGATGGATAGCCAATTGAGCTTCGTGCGGTCTGTAGTTCAACTCAATGTTCATCTTCACCCCGTCGTGCTCTTCGTGGTGAGTAGTTTCCTCATCGAGAAGCGAACGCCAGAAGATCCGGCGGTCGGGTTCGAGGCGTATCGCCTTCGCCATCTGATCCGGCGTCCATGGGTTACCCCGCCACGCGATGAATTGCTGCTCTAACGGCATCTGCTCTTTCAGTTGTCCCAGTCTCTTCTCCCACTTTTTCATTATTTGCTCCCTTTCTTCTGGTTCTTCGCCATCGACTTCTCCTGGGCAACCAGACGGTTCTCGAAATCCTCCAACTCACGGACCTTCATGGCGCGGTCCAGAATATCATTGCAGACCATCCGGCGTAGCCGGGGGTCGTCCACGCTCAGGAGTCGCGCGAGCTCCGCTGCAGCCCGTGTGGCCTCTGTCTTGATTCTTTCGAGCGCCTCGGATAGCACGGCGTCACGCCGGCGCTTGAGTTCGTCCTGGAAGGCCGGTTGCTTCAACCAGCGGTAGGCCGTCATGCGACTGACGCCGGCGACAGTGCAGGCAGCTTGAACCTCCGGGTCGGACACAAGTGCCACCAGCAGCCGCATCTTCACGGGGGCGAGCTTCGAGTCCGGATCGTGCGTCGCCGACGGCGGTGACGTGTTTAGATCGGACTCATCGACACAACTTGCAGACTCCGCAGACTCTCCGGTTCTCAACGACCCTTCTTTCATGGTGTTACCCCTTTCGATGTTTTTGACTCCCTGGTTGGCTTGCACGCAGTCATCTGCCAGCATGCCCCCCTATATAATGTACGGGAATCAACTGGGATCTCCTTTGCGCACCTGTCGGGCAAGCCTGGATCAACTGTGCATGTACCTGAACAGAATAGCCCCAATGGAGACAAGTTGTTACGCACCAACAGTTTACACGTGACAAGTGTTCGTTCGTCCGGACGAAAGCGATGTCTGCCGCAAGCCCTTCCCGATATCCTGCCATCCAGTCAGACCGTTCTGAACTTAGGCTTCCGGCTGCTGCCATTCAGGTTGGCTGGCCTGCCTGCCAGCCCCGCCCGACACTGTCGGGGGGCAGGCTGGCTCCGAAATTCGCTGGTTTGTGTAACATTATGTAACATTGTGTAACATTGGGTCCCGCTGCCTTGACACGAGGCTGTCGAGCGTGCCTGAGCACCACCTGCGGCAGAACTAAACATGAAGAAGCGTTCTCCCGACAAGTGCGAGAGAACCGACGCTGGAGGCAGCGTCATGAATAAGCCCTGAGTGAGGATAAACATTTTCTACGAAGGCGAATTGCGCCGTGAGGCAACTATCCGGAAATTCCGGATAGTTCGACAGGAGGGCGCCCCCGAAAGGCCTTTTTGCGAAACGAACCCAAAACAGTAAAGCGCGCTTGTTTATACGTTGTCAATTCGTGCGACGATTAATATCATGGCAAAAGTGTGTTTCCGGACTGTCAGAAGATCTTCCGAGAAGGCCTCGTGTACGAGGAAACCGGCCAGCAGGATCTGGCAATTGCCGCCTACGAGAAGGTGCTACGTATCGCGGTCGATGGCGACAAGTACTGCGAACGGGCCAGGGAAAAACTCAGACAGATGAAGAAATAGATCGGCACCACGCTGCCGCAGATTACGGATGAAGTGGCGAAACTCTCCGCCCGCGTGGAAGGGCATCTGGAAAGAATGGGGTTCAAACCATGAGCAAGAAGAAATTGCCCGACAACCAAATCGCCGTCTATCAAACACCGGATGGTTCAGTGAACATCGAGGTGCTGTATGCCCATGAGAATATCTGGCTGTCGCAGAAACGCATGGCCGAACTCTTTGGGTGCTCGCCCGACAACATCTCCCTGCACCTACGGAACATTTTTCAGGAAAAGGAGTTGGATGCAGTGGCAACTGCCGAGGATTTCTCGGTAGTTCAAAAAGAAGGGGACCGGGACGTCGCCCGCGTCGTGACCTGCTATTCTCTGGAGGCGATCATCGCGGTCGGCTACCGCGTAAACTCGGCGCGTGGTACCCAGTTTCGCCAGTGGGCCATACGCATCCTGCAGCAGTACATCCACAAGGGCTTTGCCGTTGATGGCGACCGGTTTAAGTACGGGTCAAGGTTCAGCGCTCGCTTCTTTGACGAACTGCTGGAAGAGATTCGGGACATTCGCGCCAGCGAGCGGATGGCGTACCAGAAGATCACCGACATCTACGCCACGTCCATCGACTATTCCGCCAAGGCTGAGGACACCCGCGAGTTTTTCGCCACGGTCCAGAACAAACTGCACTACGCCATCACTGGCCACACTGCCGCCGAGATCATCACGCAGAGAGCCGACCAGTCAAAACCCCATATGGGGCTGACATCGTGGCGCAGGGGGGCACGCGGGAAGATCATGCCGTCGGACGTTGTGATTGCCAAGAACTACCTCGACAAGCCGGAGCTCGATCACCTGAACCGGATTGTAACGATGTATCTGGACTATGCGGAACTGCAGGCTGTGCGTCAGAAACCCATGACCATGAAGGGCTGGATCGTCAAGCTGGATGCCTTCCTGAAGTTCAGCGAATTCGAGATCCTGACCAATCCTGGATCCGTCAGTCATGAAGTGGCGCTGGCGCTGGCGCTGAAGGAATATGAGAAGTTCAACAAGCGGCAGGACACCGAATACGTCTCCGACTTCGACCAGTTCCTGAAGCACCTGCCCAAGAAAGGCGGCGCACCGTGATGACGCAACGCTACGCCACCACGCTGCCTCAGATTGCAAAGGAAGTCGAGAAACTCGCCGCCCGCGTGGCCGGGCATCTGGAAAGAGTGGGGTTCAAGTCATGAAGCAGACAGCTCTCGCCTTATCAGCGAAGCGCGCTTGTTTATACGTTGTCAAGGCGTGCGTCGATGCATATCATGCCCAACAGGTCTTTAGAATGAATCGCAGAATTTCTACTGTCTAAACTTGGTTTATGGAGGAACCTGATGAGGGGAAAGTTCTGTCGTGCTTTGCTTGGTGTTGCCGGTATGTGCCTGTTGAGTCAGGGGGCTTGGGCTGGCGAGGGCGGGCTGGCAGTTCTGGTCGTCAATGGAGTGCAGGAGGTGGTTCAGTATAACTTCGCTATTCATATCCTGGCAATGCTTCTTGTGGGTTTCGGGTTTCTCATGGTGTTCGTCAGGAAGTACGGGTATGGCGCCACAACCGGCACTTACCTCGTGGTGGCGACTGGTCTTCCGCTTTACATACTGCTGCGTTCAACGGGGATTATCTGCAGTGAAGCCATTCCTCCAAGCACGATCAAAGCCTTGCTCTACGCGGAATTCGCCGTGGCCTCCACGTTGATCGCCATGGGTGCCGTGCTCGGGCGGCTGCGGGTCTTTCAATACGCATTGCTGGCGCTCCTGCTGGTTCCGGCTTATCAGGTGAATGAATGGCTGGTGTTGGATGGCGGGCTGGGTGTGACCCGAGGGTTCGTGGATACAGCCGGATCAATCATTATCCACGCCTTTGGCGCCTATTTTGGCATTGGATTGACACTGGTTCTGACCACCAGGCAGCAGCGCGGTAAGCCCGTTGAATCTGATGCGACCTCTGATCGCTTCGCGATGCTCGGTTCAATGGTGTTGTGGCTGTTCTGGCCCAGTTTCTGCAGTGCCATCGTTTCGCTCGAGGAAGTGCCGCGAACCGCGGTCAATACCGTACTCGCACTTTCGGGTGCCACCCTGAGCACATTCCTGTTGAGCACACTGCTTCGCAAGGGCAGGACCTCGATTGCCGACATGGCGAATGCCGCACTTGCCGGCGGTGTGGCCATCGGCGCGACTTGCAATGTGGTGGCTCCAGTGGTCGCTTTCGGAATCGGTTTGCTGGCTGGCGCCGTTTGCGTCATTGGCTATGTGTTTGTTCAACCGGCCTTGGAGTCACGACTCAAGGTCGTTGATACCTGCTGCGTTCACAATCTGCACGGAATGCCAGGACTGCTTGGCGGTCTGATCGCTATATTGGTGGTACCCGGCGTTGCCCGGGCTCAACTCTTCGGCATAACTGTCACCGTCGCCATTGCACTCGGAAGCGGCATCGTGGCCGGCGCCCTCATCATGTTGACGGGTACTGCGCGCATACCGTATGAGGATCGTGAGGAGTTTGCCGGCGTCGAATAGGAGCCTGTCAATACGGGAGGGTTTACCATCATGACATGTCGTTCCATCAGGCTGTGTTTCGTCATGTTCCTGTACCTGCAGAACTGATTTATGTTGCGCCCCATTGACCCTGACGCAAAACGGCGGGATTGCATTTCCGGCTCCGGTCTGTCATCTTTTCGGTGTGCAAGTGCCAAATCGCGACAAGCCTGACAGCCACATGGATACGAACATCTATCTTGATTTGACGCGGCAATTGAATCATGGCCAACTGCGGGCAATATTGGCCGGTGGTCAGGCCATGGTTCTGCATCGCCTGGCAATAATGAGCAAGGATGGCGATTGGATATTGCGCGAAAATGAGGAGACATTCGAACACGTATTGACGGTTTTGGAGGGATATGGTGCTCGATATCGCTTCTGTGCGCCGCTTGAAATGCGCTGGATGAAGGGCGGATGGAGTTCGCATTTCGAGTTTTGCTGGCGCGGACTACGGATTCGAACTGACTTCGTCACCCGCCCGCCTCGATTGAATTCAGCGCACTTGGAGCGACTTTGGGCTGAACAGACAGGTCGTGACATACCGTTTGCAGGCGCGCAAGATCTTGCCGAGATGAAGAAGACCAGCAGGGAAAAGGATTACCCGTGCATCGGTGAACTTGCCAGGTCCATTCCAGCTGTTGAGGGTCAGATTCTACAGTCCCGGTCTGCCCGTGATCTCATTAGATTGGCGGGAGAACAACCTGTCAGATTTCATGAGCTGAGTATGACGAGGCCCGCATTGCAGGCGGCGGTATCCGGTTTGCCGGCTTTGGAGTCGGCTCTGGACGCGGAACGTCGCGAACTGATGCACGCTGACGAAAGAAGGCTTGCCCGGTATTCTACCGCAGCTGCGTCATGGGCGGCAATATGGCCGGAGATTGAGAGAGAGATCAGCCACTCATCATTGAGGGAGGCGCATGCGATCATGGTTAGACGCGCGGCTGACTGTTTACCTGTTGAAGTGATGGAGAGTGAACTATGATCACCGCAACGGATAATTTCCTGAGCGAGGAGGATCTCGATCTGAGAAATCTTTCCGAAGAAGAGTTGTTACTGTACTGGAATACCTGGCTTGAGCAGGCGCAGGCCACGAACGATGCCGATGCTGATTCATACTCCAATGGCGTGTTTGTTCTGATGAATTCCAACTTGCCGACCGCCAAAGACACGGGGAGCATTTCGAGAGGGGAGAAGATCCACCACTGAGACACGGAGGCATCCGCCTGCTCTCGAGGACGACGACGAGGACGATTACGAGGGGAAGCGCAGAGTCGCCTGCATGCTTTCATTTACTCGATCTTGAAGCAGTATTCCCCAGACCCGACCTCGAAGGCAATAGCGTCGGCATCCTGCTTGCCACCGGTTATTCCAGCAACGCCGTGGACGTAGGAGCCATCTTTCCAAACCGCGTTGCCGCCCTCGGTAATCGTGAAGTGTTTCAACCCCATCGTAGGCAACCTCACGCGGCCCGTTGTGTTACCAGGCAGGGTTACGTTCAGAACAAGCGAATTGCCCGTCTTCTTCCAGCCCGATGAGACGATGCCCCTAACCGTTTTGATCGAGGCGCTGGCGTTCGTCAGGTCGCCAAGCACGTGCGGCTTGATGCGGATCACACCGTAACCAGGCTCGAACTCCCGATTGCCATAGAAAGCTGGTTCCTGGATACCGGCGATGCTGTCATAGAAAAACCGGCACACACCGGTCAACATGGTCATGCTCTCTTCCCTCTTATATGTGCCATTACTCAAGCTCCAGCCTTCCCATACGGTTGTTGCGCCCTCGGAAATCATGTAGCCCCACCCGGGAAACTCGGTCGTATTGACCGTCTTGTACACGATCTCACCAAGCCCATTTTCAACCAGCGCCTCCATGTAACCGGGTAGTCCTGCATGACCGACCCGGAATTTTCCACCGTCGGTATCAGTTATCGTTCTGGCAATGTTCTCGACCAATTGCTTCCTGTTCTCCAGGGGCACGATCCCGATGGCCAACGGAAGAATTTCCGAGGTCTGCGATTTGGTGGCATAATGCCCCGTCGCTGTATCCAGCCAGGTCTTGTTAATCACCGCCCTGATCTCTTCAGCCAACGCCGCATAACGCTCTTCATCCTCTTTCTTCCCTAACACCCGGCTCATGTTCGAGAGCGACCTTGCATTCTGATAATAGAAGCAGGTCCAGATGAGATCTTTGGGCGTTTCCGTGCTGATGAAGTCCCAGCCTGGAGCGCCTCGCTTCGGCAGCATGTGTTCGCCCAGCCAGCCCGTTTTGACAATATGAGTGGGTTTCTCCGTCAACTGCCGTCCGATGAAATCAACCCAGGCCTTGACCGTGGGGTAATGCTGCTCCAGGAGACGTTCATCGCCATAACATTCGTACAGATACCAGATCAGCATTGGATAACTGGCATTCTGGGAAACATCGCTCCGCCGCTTCATGCCGGGCAGTCTTGGCACGATATCGCATAGATCGCCATTCGTGGACCCGGCGAGTTGGATACTGCGGGCAAATCCAGTCCAGAGATCCGGCATGCATTTGCGTGTCGACAGTGATCCGAAAATGCTCGCCGGCTCATTGTAGGCGATTGGCTCCCGGTGCAGAGCGTCAAGAATAAATCCCTTCAGGCCGACCTTCAGTGACCGCTGAATATTCTCGTGGATCTTGTTCAGGAGTTCGTTGGAACAAGTGAAACGGCCAGACAGGTCGACGTCACTGTAAACTTCCCGACCGGCCAGCGTATCCAGCGTGGGTCTTCCTTCGATCCCCGTCACCCGCACATTCCGTACGCCATGGAGCGCAAAACGTGGCTCATAGACTTCGCCCTCAGGTGCGCCCTTGAGAATGTAAACGTCCTTCTCGCCATCCTCATGGTTCATTGTGATTGTTGTGCCGGATTTGCCTTTGACGTTCAAGCGCACCCAGCCCGAGAAATACCGGTCGAACTCAAACAGCCAACCACCATTGCGTTCGAGGGTCAACTTAATCGGACGCAAGGTTTCCTGAACTTTCATCGGCGGGATCGTCCTGCACACCAATTGGCCCGTGGGCGCCGGAGCAACCGAAGCCTGGCTCCACTGGCCATCGTCATAACCAGCCGTATTCCATAGCGATTTCTCAAGCCTGGCATCATACACTTCCCCGATCTTCTTCTGGTTAAATAGGATCGCTCCGGTTGCCGCCTTCCAGGATTCATCGGTAAAGAAATGCTTCTCGGACCCATCGTCGTAATTAACTGTCATCTGCAAAATTGCCTGCGGCCGATCCTCCCAAAACGCTTTCTTGCCCAGGAGTTTGTCAGCGGCAAACCAGCCATTGCCCAGCATCATACCTATCGCATTTGGACCCTGCTTGAGCAACATCGTGACATCATAGGTACAGTATTGGATCTCCCGGGAATAATCAGTCAGTCCAGGCGAGAGCACATCCTCCGAGACTTTCTTGCCATTGATATAAAGCTCGCTCCAGCCCAGCCCCGACATATACACCCGTGCGCGCTTGATCTTTCCGGTGACGGCAATCTCTTTGCGCAGTAATGGAGAAGCCTGCGTTCCTTCCGGCCCGCCCAAACGAATCCACTTTGCTTTCCATGAGCCCGGCTCCAGCAATCCCATTTCAAAGGATGCCGGCTTGCTCCAGGCGGACTCAGCGGGGTTGAGAGGCGAGATTGTCCACACTTTTACTTTCCAGAAGTACGACTGGCGACTGACCAGTGGTTTCCCGCCATACACAATCTGGATGTTCCGGTCTGACGCCACCTTTCCGCTATCCCATAAATCGCCGGTATTCTTTTGGAGGATTTCTTCGGAACTCGCCACCAGGATTTGATATGCCGCCTGCTTGATCCCCCGCTTACCCTGCGCCTCCACTTCCCATCCCAACCTCGGTTTTGCAATATCGATCCCGAGCGGACTATTCAGGTATTCGCAGCGCAGGTTTTCAACTGTCTCGGCCTGCAGCCCGGTCAGCGGCAGCAGCAGGGCGGTGAGAAGTGCGATGTTAAGCCTGTTCATGTTTGTGTCTCCATGCTTCCCTTTAACCCCCTTGAAGGGTTGATCTTCTTTTGGTTATGAAGCCGACTTCATTTCACCCGCCATTCGAGGATACCACCGGAAACATTTGGTTGCAGTTGCACTTCGATGCGCAGTGCCGAGGCGGTGACAGGCGGGAATGCGACACGGTTGAACTTGTCGCGTTTGATGCCGAATTCGGTTGCGCCGGCGACGGGTTTCCAGGTCTCGCCGTCCCTATAGAGCAACTTCCACGATTGCGGGACGCGGCATTGTCCTTTGCCGGTGTCGTCATACCAATAGACTTCCACCGCAGAGACAGAGCGCGGCGATTTGAAATCATACTGGACCCATTCTACCGTGCCTTTGTGCGGCCACCAGGTGAATCGCGGGATGTTGTGGTCGCCGGAATTGGCCGGCTCAATGCCATCACACGCACACAACGTCTCGAGGGTATCGCCCTCGAAACAATGGGACGCGGAGGCTTTGAACAGCGGTTCGGGTGAGCCGGTCCACTCATGCGCGTCGGCGCCTTCACCGATGACGGGAAACGCGGTGATGCGGAGGCGGGCGGCGCCCATTGGGATCAGCGAGATGGATTCCTCGGGTTCGGTGGATTTCACCGGCTGGGGAACCACTTCGTTGACGGCACCGCGCGGGTCGAGCTTCCAGTTGGGGATTTTGCGGGCCCTGGTGGTCAATTGGATCGGTGCGGTTTCGTTGCGGAACGGTTGATCGTCCACCGGCCAGGCTCTCTTGACGACGGTGAACGCGGCGGCGGCCGCGGAAGTGATGCCGAAATTCCATGGTGAGGCAGGGAAGATATCCCAGGACGGCCAGGCGTCGGTGCCACCGCTGCGGCGGTATTCCTCCTTAATCCACAGTGAGTAAGTGAGCGGGCCGCGAGAGACGGATGCAGTATTTCTGTTGTGCGTCCAGCGTTGGGTGCGCACGCTCATCGGAAACTCAAGCAATACTTGATCGCCATCCTGCCAATCACGCTCAAGCCGCACTGCTTTACCCGACGCCTGATCCGGCAGTGGTGATGGCTTGCCGTTGAGAGAGATCTTCGCGGCGGCGCACCACGACGGCACACGCAGGTCAAGCGGGAAACGGGTGGTCTTTGGGAGGTGGATTGTCAGAACAACTTGTTCCTCGAAGGGATAGCGGGTTCTTTCGGTGATGCGAACTTCGGTGCCGCCGGCTACTTTGGCGGTGACTTCGCACGGGGCATAGAGATAGGCGGCGAGACCGTTGCCGGGTGCGGCGAACCACAGGTGTTGGGTGAAGTAGGGCCAGCCGTGGGCGGCGTTGTGCTGGCAGCAGCGGTGGTTGTGGGGGTTCATCTCGAACATCGGTCCGCCGTTCTGCACGGCCGGGGACTTGGTGCCATGGTCGCTTTGCGGTTGGTTGGGTGCGGTGAGATAACGCAGTGCTTTCCAGTCGGCGGTGAAGGCGGCTGGAAAGGTGTTGAAGGCGACATTCTCGCAGCGTTCGGCCCACAACGGGTCGCCGGTGACTGAGATGAGGATGCCATCGGAGAGCATTTCCTCGGCGATGCCGCAGGTTTCGATCGCCTGCCTCGGGCCGGTGTGGTCCAGACGGGCGTTTTCATCGGCACCGAACATGCCGCCAGGCACCTGACCACACAACTCGCGGATTTTGCTCCAAGCCCGCAGGCTGCCGTCGCGCTCGGCGGATTTGTTGCTGAGCATCCAGTAGGTGGTGGGTTCGCGGAATGCCTGGGCGATGTTGACATTATGCCAATTGGGCAACTGCTTGCCGGGCGTGTCGGTGACGGTGTCCCAGCGGGCGGTGCGGCGGTGCGTCTTGTGCGCCAGCTCCAACAACCACTCCTCCCCGGTGCGATTGTAGAGCCAAAGAATGCTGTAGAGTTGGTCGCCACCGCGCATCGACGGCCAAAAGCCGAGCAATAATTCGTCTTCGGGCAGGGCGTTGAGATAGTGGAAGTATTTTGTCATCAAGTCGGGCACGCGGGGGTCGCCGGTATAATCGAACCACTCCTGCAGGCAGAACAACATGACCATGTTAGGCCATAAGTCATCGCGGCCCTTGAGCGGGGTGGCCTCGCCGGTTCGACCTTTGCCAGGCCCGAACCAACCGTCGGGCTGCTGGCTGCCGATCACGCCCTCGATCCAGATTCTCGCCTCGGCGAGCATCTTCGGGTCATGGGTGAGGATCGCGCAGCCGAGGTAGCCTTTGAGCCAGTAGGGCACTTCCTCCCAGCCGCGCTCGCCGGTGCCGGTCTGGCTGAGCCACGCGTTATTTTCCTTTTTCAGAAACGAGCTGATTTCCGCGAGGTGGCCGTGGAATCCCGCAGCTTGCAGGACGAGTTGCTGCTTCAGCCAACCGTCCGGTTTGACCGCGCCCATCGGCAGCCGCACCAGCGGACTGGGTGCGAGGGGCGGGCGATTGGCGGCATAATGAGCGATCAGTCCGGTGGGCGGGACATCTAACAGCTTGATCGCTGGATCGTCGGCAGCGGAGGAAAGCCGCGGGACGAGCAAAACAACGGCGGCGATGAAGGAACCGGAGGTCAGGCAATGTGTTTTCTTCACAGCGAGGGCAGTGAGCAGTGACTTCATGGTGTTTGATTCTTTCTGGCGGACGGATTGTCAGACACCACCCATTTAAACTGGGCAAAAACCACTTTGGTCATGTCCTCGCCGGCTTTGGGCTTGAGATGAAGGGCGGCGATGTTCTCCCATTTTCCCATCCGTTTCTGATTAGCGCGATTGATGAACTTGTTCGTCGGAATCTCCATAATCTGCCAATTGTCTGACGCGGTGATTTCAATTTCGGCATCGTAATCGTCCGCGGAGAAGATCAAAGTCTGTGGCTCGGTGCAGTAGAACTTGAATCCGAGCCGGGCATTGAGCGGGGCTTTCCACTTGGGGTTGCTCAGCAGTTCGGTCCCGGTGCCGGCCTTGTTGTCGGTGCAGCGGAACCCTTTGACGCCGCCGACGCCTTCGACCTCCGCGACATTGTTCCAGGCGCCGAGCCCGCCATCGCCGGTATAGATCAACGCCTCCACCTTGTCGGTAGCCTTGGCGTTGCCAAGCTTGGAAGGAATGGCTGCGTTGAAATCGGTGGAGAGAACAACGGTCGTATCGTAAATCACATTCGCGTAGGCAAAGACATACTCCTCAATATTCGTTACCGGCATTTCGGACACCCACGTATTGCCTTTCCTTACAGACCCGGTGTCCCGCCAGACGCGGGAGACCCAGACAGGATTCTTGAGCGCATAATAGATTTCAACTTTATCAACCCGTTCAGGCGAGGCTGGTGTAACTATCAGCTCCGGCACCCCATCAGCATCGAGCTTTATTTCCGATTTCGGATGCGCAGGCCAGAACACATCTTTACCCATGACATATTTCTCCAGCCACATCTTGCAGTCCTGTTTGGTTTTATCTGCATTATGATGGCCGCGCACCTGCACGGCAAATGCCCACGGCACGCCTTGCTTGAACATCTTGAAACTCTCCAATCCGCGCTCCCCACAGCCGTGATGATCATTGGAACCATTGAGAAACAGTGTTGCAGCCTTGATATAGGGAACATATGCCTCGGGGGCGATGCCGGCAAGGTAGATTCTTTCGCCGGGGGTTTTTTCAGGTTCGACGTACGGCGTGGCATACATCATCACGCTGCGATTCCGGTAATATTCAGTCCAACCAATGCCGAAGTAGGCGACGACCGCCTTCACGCGCGGGTCCATCCCGAGGAACCACATCAGGGTTCCTCCGTAGGAGTATCCTTTGGCGCCGAGCCGCGTCTTATCGACCTCCTTCTGCTGTTCCAGGTAGCTGAGAACCCGCGACTCGATGGCATACCAGAGATAGTCGGAAGTCTGTTTAGGATCGGTAATTGATTTTCTTCCCGGTGCCGGGAATGAAGAGTTGGTCACTTTCCCTCCGCACATATTGCCATGACTCAACTTTTCCGGGTATTTCGTGTAATTGACCCGCGTTCCATTTGTTCCGCAATAGTCATACGACATGACCGCCCAGCCATCCGCAACATACTCGTTGTCGATGCTGGCATAGGCCATCCATCCATGGACGTTCAAAAGTCCGGGCGCTTTGACGGCCCCTGCCTTGACTTTGTACAGACAATAGACGCGGACCTCTTCTCCAAGCACATAGGCGCTGATGTAGGATTCCCGGTAGTAGTTTCCGTCCTTCGTCTCTTCTTTAACGATCTCCTGTTTGAAATCTCCTTTATTCGGATCGTAATCTGCCCAGACCTGCGGTGGAGTCTGCAGTTCCTGCTCGCCCGCCGATGCCATGTGTCCCAGAACCAGGAACGACAATGACAATACACATTTCAGTACTCTCATCGCTATTACTCCTGTTTTGACTCAATCCACCTCATGTTCTGAAACACCGGCTTTGTACCCTTCCACTCCGCGCCCAACTCCAGCTTCACATCCTGTCCCTGCGTCTTTCCCCTGAGCGTCTCCTTCGCACCCAGACGCAATTCTCTGATTCCCGCCCAGTTGGTAAGAACAGTTCCCGCCGCATTGCGAAAATCCGCCGGAGCAAGCGCCACGGACTGCCAATCCGATCCACCATCGAGATGAACCTCCGCAGCATGATTGTCCAGACCGACAACCAGCTTGTTCGGATGTTCCGTCTTTACTTCCAACGCAAGCTTCGCTGCCACGGGCGCCTTCCATTTCGGATCATAAAGCTTGTGAGTCTTTCGAGCCCAGTCACCCGAGAGATCGTAAGTGAACCATTCCTTCTGCCAGTCATCCTCAAACTTCTCGATGACAAGCGACGGCTTGTCCGTCGCCGTTACTCCGGACGCCTTGAACTGGTCTGGCGTGGCAATCAGCATTTTGGAGGAAAGGTTGAACTCCTTCGCCGTATAGACCTCATAGTAATACCCGGCCCCGGTCACCGGCTCATCCAGCCGATACAGCACGTTGGCGTAAACCCACAGCGGCTTGGAAACATTAAACAACGGCAAGGCTGCCGTCCACATTCCCGAACGTTCTCCGGCAGCCGCATGATGCCAGAAGCGTGCCATGGTGTTCTCATGCACGGATGGCTCCCCCTCCAACTGCCCCTGCTGAGTATAGAACACATCGACAGAAAGAATCTTGCGTGATGCATCCGGCGTCACATTAAACAGCGGCACTCCATCTTTGGTTTGCAAAACAAGCGACGCGTCAGGGGTCTCCGGAAACTTGAAAACCGCCTTCAAGTATTGATCAAACCACAACGGACCCGCCACCATGTACGGCTCGGTATCCTGATGATTGTGATGCGGCGAAGAGGTCACCCGCCAATTCCTGCTCTGAATCTCACCCAACGCCTTCTGCAAATCGTTTATGTGGCCATGAAAGTCATTTGCCGGACTGAGAAACATGATCGGGCAGGTGATATGGGACAGGGAAATACCGTCATCGAGTGGCGTGGGTGAAACGGATGGGGCCGACCGGGCGCTGACCCCTCCGGAAGAAGGGGCTGCGGCTTTCACCCGTGCATCGGTGGCTGCCGTCAGAACGGTGAGCCTGCCGCCCATGGAATGGCCATACACGCCGAGTTTCCCGGGATCCACTTCCGGCTGCTGCTCCAGGAACGTCAATGCCCGCCGCGCTCCCAGGGTCCACAAGAACCACGGAGAGTTCCGCGGAGAGTCGGAGACATCATCCAGTTTCCAGTCAGCCTCAACAGCGGCTGGCCTGTTCTTTCGATCCACAGCATGATAGCCATTGAACCCTTTCCAGTCGGTCGTCACCTTGTAGGCCGGATCCGCCGTTTTCCCCTCGATGAACAGGTTGACGATACCGCTATCGACCGAATACCCGGGGGCGCCAATCCTGCCGGCCCAGGCAAGCGAGATCGTTGCATAACCGCGCTTTGCGTTCGTCAGAGGCGCCTTGTAGTCGGCGAATTGTCCGCCGCCATGGACCTGAACCAGCCCGGGAAGCTTCGAGCCGCCTTTGGGATAACCATAGATCGCCGCCATCATCACCTTCCGGCCTTTGAAGACACCAATGCGATACCGGAGGACCTGCAGCACAACACCGTCCTCCTCCCACTTCTTGAGGACTTCAACCTCCAGCGGCTCCTTCCGCGGATCATACCCGGCCCAAAGCTCCTCGAAATTCCGCGGCGGCTTGCCATCCTTTAGAACGGGAACCGACTCTTCCTCGCCACGCGCAACATGTCCCATTCCTAACCCAACCGTCGCCAGCATTAACACCATCATCCATTGCCTATTCATTTCATGCCCTCTTTAACAACCATAGGCTTCCCTGTCACAATGGCCTGCAATTCCAGCCATGGGCGCGGCGCACCGCCCGCAACATCCACACGCACCGGCGCATATCCGGCCGGCATGACATAATTTTCCCTTGCAACTTTCAATTCCTTCAATTTACGCCAGTTCCGGTCATGAACAGCCGCCACATCGCCGCCGTCGTATCGAAGATAACAGCCGGTTTCGATTTCGCCATTGACCCTGAGCTTGCCTGCTGCAGTCACAATCACGGGATTAACCAGTTTCGATGGCACATCGACCAGCACCCTGATATCAGATATGCGAACCCGTGGATTGGTCTTCGGCGGGATGAACCCATAGCCAAGGCTTGCACCATGAACCCTGCTGTAATCAAAATGCTTCGCGCCAAATCGCCAGCCCCAGTTTCCATCAGCCCATGATGCTTCACCGCTGGGAATGGTTATCGTCCGGCTTCCCTTGAAATCAATTTTCGCAACATAGTCCCTCGTGCCACCGCCGCTGAGCTGCAGTAGTACTTCAGCGCCACTGCCATCGCCCTCAATATCCATTGCAATACCACGCCCCGTAACCATCGAGAAATCCTTGCGCCAGGAGGGAAGATCCTCCTCGATCCTGGCCGGTCGGGTACGCTGGTTTTCTGCCGTCATCACCAGGGCATCACCATCCTGTACAAACTGAGCAAACCTCTGGTTGTGAATATCCTTTGCCTTCGGCAGGATGCTATTCGCGGTGCTCACCGTCTGGCCCGCCTTTGCGCCATCAATGACATGCTTACCAGCGGCATCAGCGCCGGTGCGGTAACTCTCTACAATCGCATCACCGGCGCGCGCAACAGCCCGCACCGTTCTGCCGGTGCTGCTCTCACCCATCCCGGCCAGCACCCTGATGACAAATCCGGCCGGTTGCGCCCCGAACGGATTTTCCAGTTCAAGCGACTGGCCTGGCTGACAAAACTGACGCGGCCCTACCGGCCCGAACTCCTGCCCGACCTTCCACAGAACATCGCCCTGCCGCCGCACCATGACACGCGTCGGAATCACTTCGTAACTACCACCAGTTTTGCGCACCTGAAAAAAATCCTTGCCCTGCATGTGACTGCCAAAGTGCGACAGGGTACTGCGCATCGCTTGCATCTGTTCTTCCGATAAAAGCGGCAGAACCTCGCGCCAGAGATTGAATGCCGAAAACATTTCATCAACAAGCCCGTGCGTCGCCAGGATATCCAATGACACACCAAACATCGGTTCAGGCTTGAGTACCTGGAAGCGCCGTACACCCTTGGCAATGAGGGACGACATTTCAAACCAGGCGTCCATGATTGAGGTTGCGGGACGATGGCCATCAAGCTGGAAGGAGAGATTGACAGTGCTGTATCCAAACTGGCCGATATTCCTGATTTTGCTGAAACGCATTTCAATATTGGAAGTCACCGGCTTGCCACCCGATGTAGTACTGACCACCGGGTGATCAAGATTACGCGCAACCAGATCACTGAACTTCTGCGGACCCCATGAGTACTGGCCATGAATTTCATAGGCATCATACTCCAGTTGATCAAGGTGAACCTCGTTGGCGAATTGCGCATATTCGAGGGCCATTTCCGCCAGCAATGGCGAATCGTTGTCCGGCACAAAATTCTGGCCGAACGCCGAAAGAAGCCCGACGGTCTCAGCGCCAGCTGCGTGCGCTGAAGCGACTGTGGCGCCATGTGCCCTGCTACAGTTGCGCAGGATCCAGACCGGCTTGTCCGTGTCGGCGAATTCGCCCACCCTTATAATCTCTTCGTCAATCCGCACAAAGTTACTGTCAAAGAAATGCCATTGCAATCCCGGCCCATTACCAACCCGGCCCGGCGAAAACGGCACATCAGAACCAGGCAGGGGCTTGAACTTTATTTCCCGGGCAGTATTGTCAACCGCCTCCCCGAGAACTCCGCGACACCATGCGGCAAGATTGCGGTCGACATGTCCGGCAATTCTCTTCGGATCCTTCGGACCAATGCCGCCGCAGGTATAATGAAGGTCCAGGTTCATACCTCGTTTCTCAAGACTTTCCGAGTAACGCTTGAGATCAGCCCGTCCTTTCGGGAAAACCTTCTCATTGACATGCACGTGCGAATGCTCCATGGGCCAGTATTCGCCCCGCCACGTGTCGGTGTGCAGGTAGATCATCTTGATTCCCTTTTTTTCGGCGATGTCGGTGAGCTTGTAAAGTTCCTCCTCACTGCCAGCACAGAGGATCATCGTGGTCATATCCTTGAACCTGTTGTAGTAATCGTCAACCCAGCGCCGGGCGCGATCCTTCGTCCATGGTTCGCCGATTGCCGGTTTCGGCAGATCTTCGCCGCACCAGATATCCAGCAATGCATCGTCCTCCTCCGCATCATTGGCGGCGACGTACAGGGCGAAACCGCCGAGCGGGTCCGCCGGATTCCGGTGCCAGAGATAGTTAAAATCCACAGTGATGGTTGCGCCACGCTGATCCAGACTGGTCATGTAATCCAGCGGTATGGCCTTGAAATCACGGGTGGTGCAGGTCATCTCGAAATGCAGGGACGCCTGGCTCACCGCCGGCAACCCTTCGACCCTGTTCAGTTTGAACGCCATGTAGCGCCCCTTGCGGGTTACATCAAATGTGAAACGCGGCAAAGGTTTTACGCTGAAATTCGGCACAGGTTTTACGCCGGTGACAATAAGCACATTGTCTTTGATTTCAACCGTACCCAGGCTGGTATCCTCAACGGCGCTCCCGGTAAAACTGCGGATAAAGAATCCCTTCCCGGGGCGTGCCGTATCGATCAGGTTGATCCCATCGCCCTTGTCAAAGCGGCTCACAAGGCCGTCCGCTGCAAAAAAAATCTCAGGTCCCTTGTCCTGCGCAAACGAAGCAGTACCCGCCGTGAGGCACAATAGAAGGGCAAAGACCAGCCGGCAGCGGTTCATTTCTTCCTCAGGTGTTTGTCGAAAGACTCAACGACGACCGGACGCAAGTCGCGCTGTACGGTGAACGAACAGATGGCGAGCGTGGCAATGCTGAGGCGGGTCGTCATGCGGCGATTGTGATGAGGAAACGGGTGCAGGTCAAGCGGTTCTAACTTCATGGACTCTCCTGAATTGACTTTGCGGTGCGATGACGGTTGCTTGGTGAGACGATCACGCCGCCAGTGCGACAGTCCTCGATGCGGACGAACGAACCCGTAACGCCCTGCGATGAACAGTCTCGGACCAATGCGTCCTGCACCTTGCTCAGCCGAATGGTACAATCGCCGCCGAACGCAACACCCATTTTCGTGCTCGCCAGTTCGAGCTCCGTCACATTCTCGCAGACGACCGCCGGCCTGGCTTCGTTTTTCGCGGCATCGATACGGACATTCGACAACGTCAGCCCTCGCACATACCGGGCATAGAACCCGGCGAACGGAACCTTTTCCCCGAACACATAGAACTCCGGGCGGCAGTCCACAAACTCCGGCAGATCCCGGATCGCAGCCTGTTCTGCTGTGCCGCCGCCAGGCAGTGTGAGCGAAATGTTGTCGAAGACAATGTTTTCAACAGAGTGTTCAGGCACCCCGCTGATCACAAACCCGCAAGGAATGCCGGCCAGTTCCGAGTTATCCACGCGGATATTGCTGAACCGCATGTCTCGCAGCGCCTTCATCGGAGGGAGTTCCTTCGGGCTGTCCACACCCAGGCGGATCTGGTTGAACGTCATGAAGAGCGGACGCGGAACGTTGCGCATGATGATATTCGAAAACAGCATGTTTTTCATTGTGCCGCCTTCGCACATCTGGATCTTCATTCCAGCGTCCTGGATGTCGTGAAAAATACAGTTGGACACCGTCACATCCTGCATGTCGCCCAGCGACGACATGCCGATGCGAATGGCCGCCCACCGGCTCTGCATGACGCAGTTGTTGACGACCACGTTGCGGCAGGGACGATCCAGGCGGGATGCCTGCAAACAGATGGAGTCATCACTGGTGTCGAACGAGCAGTTGCTCACGCGCACGTTTTCGCAACCATCAAAGTCCAGACCATCGCCATTACCTGCGTTGTCGCGGCTTTCGATGGTAATGCCGTCTACAACAATATCGCGGCAGTAGAGCCAGGCGGACGTCCACGACGCCGGGTTGCGCAACATCAGGCCGCGTAAGTTCAGATGAGTGCATTCCAGAAAACGGATAAGCATGGGACGGTTCCTGGCCGGGTCTCCCTGGTTTGGGAAATGCGTCTTCACGCCCTGCCCGTCGATCATACCCTCGCCGGTGAGTGCGATATTGGAGGCGTTGCGCGCAAAGATCAGGCATCGGTCCATGTGTGACTCGCCGTCGTAGATGATCTTGTGCGTGTCGGTGGCGTAGTCGGCAATGTTGGTGCTTCCGAGTAGCACCGCACCGGAGGCAACGTGGAACTCCACATTGTCCTTAAGATAGATCGTTCCGGTCAGGAAACGGCCGCCGGCCACGAGCACTTTACCACCACCCGCCGTGGTGCATGCGTTGATCGCCTTCTGGATGGCAGTCGTGTTCAACGTCGCGCCATCTCCCGCAGCCCCGAAGTCGCGGACATCAAAAAGGACCTGCCGCTCGGATTTGGCAAAAACTGTTGTCTCAATCGGAGCCAGTAACAAGATAGCGAGGAGTGCAAGGGTGTGTTTCATATTCACTAGCGTCCCATAGGATGGAGGTTAATAGGCTGTAGGCTGAAGACCGATAGAAAATTCGCATCATTCTGCATAATTAGACTCGACCCTGTTCGAAAAGGTATTTGGACCACGAAAACAAGAATATCCAATAACCAGCCAGGCTTCGCAGGATGCTACGCCCTGGCGCGCAAGGAATATCCAACCGAACATCGGAACCAAGGTTGAAAATGAACGGGAAAGTCTGAAATTTTGCGATGGTTTTAGGATATTCTTATATTTGGATATTGGACTTGGCTGTTGGATATTGGATATTCGGTCGGCAGTACCTTTTCGGATGGGCTCTGGACTAGATGTCATTTACGGTAGTCCCGTGTTATTGAATTCGTGTTCTACCTTCAGCCTTCAGTCCAAATCGCTTCAGCCTTGGCGGCCCTGTGGGCCGCCAGCAAGTTTCAGATCGTCCTCGTCCTTCGTCCTCGGCAATCGAGATATTAGAGGACGACGACGAGGACGATGTCCGGGTCCCTGATCAGACCGCGACAGGCGTGAGATTGAATACCCCAGAAAACGTGAATAGGCCTGTCGACCCAAATAAATACTATCTTGCATCACAACGTAACGCAACCCGTTTACTACGCCAGTTTTCAACACATGAAATCAGGAAAGGATCTCTGATTCGTGAGTTCCTGAGTTTCAGATCGTCCTCGTCCTTCGTCCTCGGCAATCGAGATATTCGAGGACGACGACGAGGACGATTACAATGTCCGGGATCCGGATGGCGCGGCCTGAAAAAGGGCTGTTGGACGTTTTCTATTTGGCTCCGGCCCGTAGCCGGCTGTTCTGCAACCTTCCCGAAGTTGAGAGACCGGGCGGATTTGATTTCAAGGAAGCCCGTCACATGATTGCCCGAATTCCATTCCCAGCGCGCCGCGCCATGGTGGAACAACGCTTCAAGCAGTGGTGCAGGCCACAGACCCGGTAAGACAGAGCAAGCGGCCGTGGGGAGCGTGGAAATTGAACACTTTATCCCACACTTAAACGCCACGCTTACTCGGATACCCTTAGACGAAACTGCTGCTTCGATTGGTTTGCCAGTAGCCACGGCGCTCCGTCGCCGTGCTTCTGTGCGGCCGTGCGGAAAAAGAAGACAGAAGAGAAGGATACCGATGTTTCGGCGGCACTAAGACCTTTTCTCTTCGGCCAAACTGATCTTCGAGAGATTTGCCGCCGGGCCTGCAAGCCTCGTTAAAGAGGCCCCAGGGCTCTACGATGTTCGTCCCGCCAAGAAACGACTGGAATAGGCAATGCCAGCGTCTTGACGGATCACAGTTTCACAGTTAATGTGGAAGCATGAAGAATATCACAGTTTCCGTAGATGATGAAGTCTATCACGCGGCGCGAGTGGAGGCGGCGCGGCGGCATACATCGTTGAGTGCCATCGTGCGCGGCTTCTTGACGGAATTGCGAGCCGGCGCCGATGCGGTGGATCAGGAATGCGCCGAACGCAACCGCTTGATGGAATCGCTGCTTCGGCGCACCGCACATTTCCGCGTTGGGCGCAAGCCTGTGCGAGAGGAATTGCATGCGCGTTAAACCATTTGTGGACACCAATGTCCTCGTTTACGCAATTGCCGGCCCGGGGCCGGATGCGGATAAAGTGGCGCTCGCCCGTGAGATTCTGAAGGCCGGTACAGTATGAATGCCCACTCAGGTGTTGGGTGAGTTCTACTCTGCAGTGACCAGCCCTCGCCGGGCTTCCCCGCTGCAGCACGGGGAAGCCGTGGCATGGATACAGGTGTGGAAACTGCACGAAGTCCGGGATATCACACGGGCGCATGTGGATCTTGCGTTGGAAGTGCGCGCGCGGTTTGAGATCGGTTATTACGATGCGCTTATTGTGGCGGCGGCAAGGTTGGCGAGGTGTCCCGTGATATTCACCGAGGATTTGAACGACGGCCAGGACTACGGTGGTGTAAGGGTTCAGAATCCGTTTCAACCCGTGTGAAATGAGGCTGGCGAACATCTCTGCATCCCTAAAAAGTAAAGAAATCCGGGCGCGGCGGAGAGTAGTGGGTCCAGCCTGACCAATTTTGACGACGCGGAAACTGAACCCCGCCCCGGATGCTGGCCCCTTTCGACTGAAAAGAGTACCCTATTGTTAATGGGAGTTCGAAAATGAAATCAATCATGAAAACCGTTTTCATTGTCTTCTGTTTGCTCGGCGATAGGGGCTTTGCCGCCGAATTGCGGTTTGCCCGCGTTTTCAACGATCACATGGTGCTGCAGCGCGATGTGCCGGTGCCGGTCTGGGGCTGGACTGGGCCGGGTTCGAAGGTGACTGTCACGTTCGCCGGCCAGACGCAGACTGCGATGGCCGATGGGAAGGGTAAATGGCTTGTGCGTCTGGGTCCGCTGACAAGTACACATGGCAATACGGGCGGCGAACTGACGGTGGCCGCTTCTGTCGGCAAGGTTACGATTAAGGATGTGCTGGTTGGCGATGTGTGGGTTTGCGGCGGACAATCCAACATGGCCTTCGGTCTTGGCCGCGCCACTGGCGGAACTGATGCCATAGCGAATGCCAATCATCCATTGATTCGCCTCTGTGATGTGACTGGGAAGTCAACGCGCCGGGAAGATCCTTATCCAGATGATCTCGAGTCGGCACGATGGGAAATCTGTTCGCCGACCACAGTCAGCAATTTCAGCGCAGTGGCCTACTATTTCGGCCGTGATCTGCAGCCTGCGCTGGGAGTTCCAGTAGGCCTTATTGATGTGTCGGTTGGCGGAACTGGAATGAGGAGCTGGATGAGACGGCAGACCATGGAATCCGACCCTGATCTTCGCGAACAGGTCATTCGCCACGACGACGAAGTGAAGCGCTACCCGCAACTGATGGAGAAATACAACAAGCAGCTGGCCGAGTATGAGAATCGGCTGGCGAAAGCAAAAGCCGGTGACCGCGCCTTGCCGGAAAAGGAAAGCATGCCGCCGGTAAAGCCCAAGGACCTGGACAGCTCCTACCGGCTTGCGTATTTCTATGCCAGTATGGTTTGCCCGCTGCAGCCGTACGCCATGAAGGGTGTGATCTGGTACCAAGGCGAGGCGAATGCGGGCAATTACGCCAGTTTTCGCAAGCAGTTCACCGCGTTGATCAATGAATGGCGGCGTGATTGGGGGCAGGATGCCTTTCCCTGGCTCTATGTGCAACTTCCGCCGTATGCAGACCGCATTGGAGGCTACTATCCCCGCGTGTGGGAAGCCCAGTCGCAGGTGCTCTCTGTGAAGAATACAGCCATGGTGGTGGGCCTTGATGTTGGCGCACCGCATGATATTCATCCGCCGAACAAGGAGCCGATTGGTGCGCGACTGGCCTTGGCGGCGCGCGGTATGGTGTATGGCGAAAAAGTTGTCTGGAGGAGTCCGATGTTTCAGCGGATGGAGCGAAGGGGATCGGAGCTTGTCCTGAACTTTGAGCATATCGGCGGGGGGCTGACGGCCAGGAATGGAGCGCTGAACTACTTCACCATCGCCGGCGACGACAAGAATTTCAAGCCGGCCACGGCCCGGATCAAGGGAGACGCGGTTGTTGTTTCAAACCCGAACGTGGCCAGACCGGTGACTGTGCGATATGGCTGGTATGACAAGGGCGAAGAATCCGGCGGCAGTCTCTTTAACCGCGAAGGCTTGCCCGTTGCGCCATTCCGGACCGACAACTGGCCCGACTCCAACAAAGGAAAACGCCAATGAAACGCTCTATCACTAAGAATACACCCACCTTGCTTGTCCTGTTCTTGTTCTGCTTTTGTGGTCTGGCGCAGGGCCAGGTTCCTGGCAAGGAGGATAGTGCAGTTGGGGGCGCTCCTCACCCCAAGAAGGGAATTGGGCTTTCAACCAAGAAACACAAAGACGATTGGCAGGCCATGGTCAAGGTTTCCGGCGCGAGCTGGCACTACTCCTGGGGAGACACGCTTCCCGGGAAGGAGCCGGCGGGCGTGGAGTTTGTGCCCATGATCTGGGAGTGCCGCAGGACGAATGCCGCGTTCTTTGCGCGTATCAAGGATTTGACTGCCGCGAAATCAGCGCATACACGGAAGTATCTGCTGGGCTTCAACGAGCCGGATCACCAGGAGCAGGCCAGAATGACGGTCTCGCAGGCCTTGGAGGCATGGCCGTACCTGATGCAGACCGGCCTCAAACTTGGCAGCCCCGTGATGGCATCGAGCAGGGACTGGATGCAGGAGTTTATGAATCAGGCAGCAACGAACAAATACAGGGTCGACTTCATCTGCGTTCATTTGTACGGAGGGCCTAATGCGGCGAGCTTCACGAACCGCCTTGAGGAGATTCACAAGGCATATGGCAAGCCGATATGGATCACCGAATTCGGGGTGGCCGACTGGAAAGCAAAGAGCGTGAAGGAGAACAATTATACCGCGGAACAGGCGCTTCGGTTCATGAAAGAACTACTGCCGAAGCTTGATGCGCTTGATTATGTCGAACGTTACGCATGGTTTCCAGCCGACGAGGACGATAAGTCGACAGGCATATCGGCTCTGTTCAAGACGGACGGGTCATTGAATGCGCTTGGCCAGTGCTATGCATCACACCAATATCGGAAGACGAAGACGAATAAGTCACAAGGACGCAAGTCGAAACCATAAAGCGGAGGAGGCAACATGGGCGGAACGAAAGGGTCGGCAAAGATTCTGGCCGTGATGACGGTGGTTGCAGGATTGGCAGCGCAATGCTGGGCCGCTGACAAGGTTCAGAAGTCGTCAGGTGGAAGCGACGGAGCATTGACGCCCGAGGAAATAAAAGCCGGGCAAACGATTGTTGCAGACACATGCAATGCCTGTCATGAGAGCAAGAAGCCGCTCAGCATCAGGCTTCTCAAGGAGAAGTCACCGGCGAAGATGACCAGACATTTTCAGAAGAAGGCCGAGCTTAGTGGAGATCAAATCTCACTGGTCGTACGATACCTGACGGCTGTGCGCGCCGGCAAAGCGGAACTGCCCAAGACGGCGGTTACGTCCTCCAAGTCGAAATCCGGTGCGAAGTCGAAGCGTGGCGAGGAAGACGACGAAGACGATGATGAATGATCAGGATGACAGAGACAAGGACTGCCGGACTTATGGTGATCGGTGTCGCGTCGGCTGGAATGAGCGTCGCGTTGTGCTTGTTGCGAAATCATTTCAAACCGGCGGAATCGAAGCAAAGGTGCCGGAAGTTGTTCGCGCGGAGCTTACGTAAAAACTCAAAATTGATGCGCAAAGTCGACTACTTTTTTCCGGGCTGATCGCTTACTATCAAACTATGAAACTTTACGGCTTGAGGAGGATTATGGCGCTCGTCCTGATGATCATGGCATGTACTGTCCTTGCTGTGTCGCCGGCCAGCGGCGTGAGCTGTGGACTGCGGCAATCGCTGGACGGCGTTTGGCAGTTCACCACCAATGAAACCGCTGCTGTGTGGGATTCATTGCCCGTACCCGGCAACTGGGACACTACAGCCAGATACTCCACTTTCAAGGGGACCGGCTGGTATCGCAGGGACTTCACCGTGCCCGCGGACTGGAAGGGGAAACACTTCCGGCTGCGGTTTGGCGCGGTCTATCATGACGCTACGGTCACGTTGAACGGCGCGGAACTGGGCAAACACGTCGGAGGCTACACGCCGTTTGAATTCGATGTCACCGGCAAGCTCAAGATGGATGGCGAGAACACGCTGTTGGTGGCAGCCGACAACACTTTCCGCCGTGGCGCGTGGTGGCACTGGGGTGGGATCAGCCGCAGCGTCGACCTGATTGCCAACGAAGACGTGCGCATTGTCTGGCAGCACATCCGCGCCGAGCCGGATTTGAAGGCCGGCACGGCAAAAGTCTTTGTAACGTATAAACTTGCGAATGCCGGTAATATCAACCGGGACGTTACGTTGGAATCGGGCGTGTCGTTTGGAAACCGGACAGAGAAGCTGGACTGCCCTCCGGTATCCGTGTCGGCGGGCTCGGAGGCGCAAGCGCAGGCTGTGCTTGCGCTGAAGTCGGACCTGGTTCATTTGTGGGATTTCGATCATCCGAATTTGTACCAGATCCATACGAGTGCGCGGATTGCCGGTGAAGTGCAGGATGAAAAGACCGACCGGTTCGGGATTCGTAAGGTCGAGGTGACGAAGGATGGGTTGTGGTTGAACGGCGAGAAGGTGCGGCTGTGCGGTTTCAATCGTGTCAGCGACAGCAACAAGTATGGCAACACCGAGCCGGATGAACTGGTGAAGTCGGACGTTGACATGATGAAGCGGGCCGGGGCCAACCTGACACGGTTGATGCATTATCCGCAGGCTCCTAACCTGCTCGATTACCTTGACGAGAAAGGCATGCTCATCTGGGAAGAGATTCCGGTCTGGGGCGGCAAGACCGATCCGAACATGAAGCCAGACAACCCGGTCACAAAGCAGTGGCTGACCGAGATGATAGAGCGCGACTACAACCATCCGTGCATTATCGGTTGGAGTGTCGGCAACGAGTTGGAGAAGCACCACGATTATGTGAAGAGCATGATCGAATACACGCGGACGCTTGACCCATATCGGCTCAACACTCATGTAAGCTTCAGCGGCGCGCGAAAAGACTACAATCCAACCAACGATCCAATTTCAATAAGCGACATCACGCTCTACAACACCTATAGTTACAACAGCAATGCTGCTTCCGTTTTGCGCGGGAAATGGCCGGACAAACCTGTCTTCTTTTCAGAGTTTGGCATCAAACAGTTTGGCGGCAATCTGGACGCCAGTATTGCCGGGTTGGAGGGCTTCTACAGGAGTGTTACAGCGCACCCGTATGTCATTGGCGTGTCGCTGTGGACGTTCAACGATTACCGTAGCGATTACAAGGGCACGCCGCCCTCCGGTAACCGCGAGTGGGGCGTGGTCACCGTGGATCGCAAGCCGAAAGCGGCCTACGAACAGGTGCGCAGGCTCTACAGCCCGGTGCGTTCGATCACAATCGTGAACGGCATCGTGCGTGTCACGCCACGCGGCGCAGATGAAGCTCCAAGCTATGTGCTGCGCGGCTACAAACTGAAATGGGAAGGCGGTGAGATGGAGTTGCCGGAATTGAAACCAGGTGACCCGGTTTGGACGAGCCCGATCAAAGCGACGACGGTTAGTCTGGTGACACCCACCGGCTACGCCGTTGCGGAATCAAGATCTGGCGGGCAACAGACAGAAGCACAGGCCGCAGACTACGATTTTGCCGCGATGATTCAGCCGGTGCCCGCCACCGCGATGTTCTCGGACCCCGGTTACAACATCTGGTGCGGCTCGGCCATCAAGGGCGAAGACGGCAAGTATCACATGTTCTATTCGCGCTGGCCGCGCAAATTCGGTCACCTGGCTTGGGTGACGCATTCAGAGGTTGCGCATGCAGTGAGCGACTCTCCGTTCGGGCCCTGGAAACATCACGATGTCGCCTTGCCGGCACGGGGGACGAATTTCTGGGACGGTTCGTGCACGCACAACCCCACGATTCTGCTCATCGCCGGCAAGTACTACCTGTATTACATGGGCAACTACGGTGACGGCGTCGTGCAGAAGCCGTTGAACTGGACGCACCGCAATCACCAGCGAATCGGCGTGGCGGTGGCGGATTCGCCCAACGGGCCGTGGCGCCGGTTCGACAAGCCGGTGGTGGATGTCGGCGCGGATGCGGACGCGCCGGATGCATTGATGACGTCGAATCCAGCCGTCACGCAGCGCCCCGATGGCGGCGTTTTGATGGTGTACAAGGCGGTGGGCAAGAAACGTCCGGCGCCGTTTGGAGGCCCGGTAGTGCACCTGGCCGCAACGGCCGACAATCCGACCGGTCCATTCAGAAAAGTGCCGGGAGAGATTTTTGGCGCAAAAGGCGTGATGTTCGCGGCTGAAGATCCGTTTATCTGGCGCGGCGCCGACCGGTACTGGGCCGTGGTGAAAGACAACGAAGGTAACTTCACGCATCGCGGGTATTCACTGGCGCTGTGGGAATCGGCGGACGGATTCGACTGGAAGCTTTCGCGGCATCCGCTCGTAACGACGCCGGAACTGATGTGGAGCGATGGTCGTAAACACAAGCTTACCGCACTGGAGCGTCCTCAGGTTTTGTTCGAAGACGGTAAACCCATTGCATTGTTCTGCGCCGCTGCCGACAAGACGGATCGCGCAGGCAGCTTCAACGTTCAAATTCCCCTCAAGTCGGAGCTGTAGGCCATGCGCAAGTTTCCGAATGAGGTGATGTTCAACATCCGCAATTACTGGAGATAACCATGAATACATTGCCTCTCAAACTCGCGCTAACCCTGCTCGTCCTTGCCTGGACACACTCAGCGGAGGCTGAACGCATCACGCTCGATGATGGCTGGCGCTTTCACCTCGGCGACCTGCCGTTTCCGGTCGTTACCGGCCACAATGCCTCCTATCGCCACGCCAAGGCCGGCACGGCCGAGGGCGCAGCGGCGATCAAGTACAACGATGCTGATTGGCGGCAGTTGGATCTGCCGCATGACTGGGCAATCGAATTGCCGGTGAGCAAGACGAACAACCTGTCGCAAGGCTTTCGCACGCGCGGCATCGGGTGGTACCGGCGCGCGTTCAAGCTCGACCCTGCCGACCAGGGTAAGAATATCGAGCTGCAGTTCGACGGCGTCTCCACGTTCTGTACCGTTTGGGTAAACGGCACTGTCGCGCACCGGAACTGGTGCGGGTACACATCGTTCTACATCGACATCACACCGTTTGCACGGTACGGCAAGGACGAGAACGTCATTGCCGTGCGCGTGGACGCCGATTCGCAGGAGGGCTGGTGGTACGAGGGTGCCGGCATTTACCGGCACACGTGGTTGGTGAAACGCAACTCCATTCACATTGCCACCGACGGGGTCTTCGCAAACCCGGTCAAACGACCCGACGGCCGCTGGACAATTCCAATTGAAGCAACGCTTGGTCATTCCGGCACCCAGCCTGCAACGGTTGAAGTAGAATCCAAACTGTTCGATCCGGCAGGCAAGCCGGTCGGCCGCGCGTCGGCGAAACAAGACATCGCGCCGTTTGAAGTGCCGGTAGCCAAGTACGACATCGTTGTCGCATCGCCGAGTCTGTGGTCGGTCGAAAAGCCGACGTTGTATACCGTGCAAACGGTGGTGAAAGCCGGCAACGAGGTGTTGGATGACGTCACGACGCGTTGCGGGTTCCGAACGATTCGTTTCGATGCCGACAAAGGATTCTTTCTCAACGACCAGCCTGTAAAGCTCAAGGGAACATGCAACCACCAGGACCATGCCGGGGTCGGCGTCGCTATGCCGGATTCGCTCTGGGAGTGGCGCGTCCGAAAGTTGAAGGAGATGGGCTCGAACGCGTACCGGTGTTCGCACAACCCGCCGTCCGCCGAGTTCCTCGACATTTGCGACCGTTTGGGGATGCTCGTGATGGACGAGAACCGTAACTTCAACACGACCGACGAGTATCGGCGCCAGCTTGAATGGCTTGTGCGCCGCGACCGCAATCACCCTGGAGTTATCCTCTGGTCAGTGTTCAACGAGGAGCCCATGCAGGGTAGCAGGCAAGGATACGAGATGGTGCGGACGATGGCCGCCGTCGTGAAGCAACTCGACCGCACCCGGCCAGTCACCGCCGCGCAAAGCGGTGCAATGGGCGTGACTTGGAACGCATCGAAAGCCGCCGATGTTGCGGGTTTCAATTACCAGGCTAACGGCTACGACTCGTATCACAAGGCGAACCCAACCAGGCCAATCACCAGTTCTGAAGACACCTCGGCGGTGATGACGCGTGGGGAGTACACTACCGACCTGAAGAATTCGATCCTCGGCTCGTACGACACAGAGCATCAAAGCTGGGGGCTCACGCATCGCGAGGCGTGGAAGCGGATTGCGATGCGACCGTTCCTGGCCGGTGGCTTTGTCTGGACCGGCTTCGATTATCACGGCGAACCGCAACCGCTCGGTTGGCCGGCAACCGCGTCGTCGTTCGGCTGCCTGGACCTGTGCGGTTTTCCGAAGACTGGCTTCTACATCCATCAAGCGCAGTGGATCGAGAACCGTCCCGTGCTTCATCTCGTGCCGCACTGGAACTGGCCGGGCCGCGAGGGTAAACCGATCAAAGTCATGCCCATCACCAACGCGGACACCGTTTCGTTGAGCCTCAACGGTCAATCGCTCGGCGAAAAACCCGTGGATAAGTTTGACTTCGTCACATGGGACGTTCCTTATGCCCCCGGGAAGCTAGAAGCCATCGCCAGGAAAGGCGGCAAGGAAGTCGCCCGCTGCGCGGTCGAAACCACTGGCGTGCCGGTCGCGCTGCAACTGATACCGGATCGTCCGACACTGGCCGGTAATGGATACGACGCGCAGCCGGTCACCGTCCAAGCGGTGGATGCGAAAGGTCGTCCCGTTCCCACCGCCGGTAACTTGGTGAAGTTTGAACTGACCGGCCCCGGCGCGATCATTGGTGTTGGCAACGGCAATCCGCTCTGCCACGAAATGGAGAAAGGCAACAGCCGCAGTCTCTACAATGGCCTCGCCCAAGTGATCCTGCAGTCCGCCCGCAACGCACAGGGACCGCTCGTTTTGAAAGCGACCGCGGATGGTTTGAAGCCAGCCGATGTTTCCATCCTGATCCAATGAAACTCACACGTATTATCATCGCTTGTTTGATTTCGCTGAGCGTCGTTCGCGCCGGGGAACCGGCGCCTCCCGGCGAAATGCTCCCCGGCAAGTGGAAGCCGGCCATTGCGCCGAACCCGCATCCCGACGCGCAATGGTTTCGCTCCGCAGCTCTGGGGTTGTTTCAACATTGGGGCATCGTCAGCGGCAGCGAGCGCGGCGAGGCGTGGGACATGCGGGTGCGGATGAAATGGGGCGGCAAGGATGTACCGGAAGCCGACCGGTTCAAGCGCGCAATCTCACCGGAGAAGATGTTTGCACGCGCCGATGGTTTCAATCCGACCAACTACAATCCAAATCACTGGATGAGCGCGGCGCACGCGGCGGGCTTCCGGTACGCTGTGCTGACGACCCGTCATCACGACGCATATTTCCTGGGAGATAGCAAATTTGGCGACTGGCATGCCGGGCATTACATCAAACGCGACCTGATCGCGCCGTGGGTCGAAGCTTGCCGGCAAAACGGGATCAAGGTTGGTTTCTATTTCTCCGGCCCCGACTGGTATCACGGCTGCGAGTACCAGGCTTACAACTACCCGGATGCGAAGCAGCCGCCGTTCTATAGCTGGAAGCACGAAATGGTGAATTCGATACCGGCAATGCCGGAGAAACTGCGTGCGGAGATCAAGGACATCGCCCACGGCCAGATCCGCGAACTCCTGACGAATTACGGCAAGATTGACCTGCTCTGGCCCGACGGTGGAATGGCCGGGTTCAGTGTCGAGGAAGCGCGGAAGCTGCAACCGGGGATGATCGTCGGACGCAGTTTCGAGTATGCCACGCCGGAAGGTTGGGACATGATGAAGATGGAGTACATCAAGGAAGCCAACCGGCGCGGGTATCCGTGGGAGTTGTGCAGCATTGGCAACGGCGGTTCGTGGCATTGGAGCGAGAAAGCCGAGGAGCACGGCATCAGCGCCAAGAGTTTGCTTTCTCAACTGGCGCAGGTCCGCGCGCGTGGCGGTTGTCTGCTGTTGAACATCGCGCCGCGGCCCGACGGTGAAATGCCGCATTGGTTCTATCCGCTCTGCGACCAACTCGCAGCGTGGATGAAGACTGGCGCGGAGGCGATATACGACATCAGCGTTACCGGCCCGTTCCCGTATCCAGACCAATGTGCCCAGCCGGTAACAGTCAAGGGCAACGCATGGTATATCTTCGCGACGCGACCCGCCCCGGTCATCGTCAAAGACGTCGAGAAGCCGCTAACTGTCACGCTGTTGCGCACCGGCGCGGCTGTGCCATTTGAGTACGCTTCTCAGAAACTCACCATTCGCATCCCGAAAGAACAGCGCACCGAATTGCCGGACGTCGTCAAGGTCACATGGGCTAAGTGAAAGGACTGAGCATGATTCGTACGAAGAAATGTTTGATTGCTGTAATCACTATCTGTTTGACGATGCAGGCGCCTATCTTTGCTGCCAACGATGCCGACTTGCAGGCGCAGACTCTGAAGCAGTCAGGAAAGCAGCAGGCCGGGCCGCGAAACGCCCATCCCGGCGCGCAGTGGTTCCCGGATGCCGGGCTGGGATTGTTCATCCATTGGGGACTGGCCTCCGTCGGCGCGACCGGGGATTTATCGTGGGGAATGCTGGCGAACAAACCCTGGAAAGACGCCACCGTCACGCCGAATAAGTATTACGGCTGGGCAAAAGAGTGGAAACCCGAGCAGATGGACTACGACAAGATGCTCGCCGGCGCGAAGGCTGCCGGGTTCACCTACGCTGTCATGGTCACGAAACATCACGACGGGTTCACGCTCTGGCCGTCGGAGTTTGGCGACATTGGAACGAAGTACACACTTGGCGGACGCGATTTCGTCAAGGAGTTTGTCACGGCTTGCCGGAAAAACGGGCTGAAGGTTGGCTTGTACTATTCGCCGCCGGATTGGTGGTTCGACCGGCAGTACAAGAACTTTTCCATGGGCGGAAAGGTGTTGGACATGGATCATCAGCCGACGAAGCTTCCGCCGCGCCCGAAAGACCACGACGCCAAGCGAGCGGAGCTGGTCCGTGGTCACGTCCGTGAATTGCTGAGCCGGTATGGCAAGATTGATCTGATCTGGTTCGACGGCGGCCGCGGCGAGATTTCCAATGGCGAAGTCCGCAAGCTTCAGCCCGGTATCGTTGTCAATCGGCGCAACGGTGGCGGCGGCGACTACGGCGACTCCGAAGGAAAACTGCCTTCCAGGCGTTTCACGGGCTGGTTCGAGACCTGTGAAACCTGCTGGCCTGCCGGCAAGTGGTCGTACACGGAAAACGCCGGCTGGGATACCGCTCCGCAGGTAATCGAGGAATTGGTGAGACTGCGGGCGTGGGGCGGCAACCTGCTGGCCAACGTCGGCCCGAAAGGCGACGGTAGCCTGCCGGAACAAGCGTTGTCAGCATGGAAAGAAATGGCCGAGTGGATGGCACGCAATCGGGAATCAGTCATCGCTGCAAAACCCGGCCCGTGGCCCGAAGACGTCAACATACCGGTTACCATGCGTGCCGGCATTGTCTACGTTCATTTCCTGCCGGGGTTTGAAGACGAAGTCGTTTGGAGAAACGCGCCGCAACCGGCTAAAGCTGTTTTGCTCGGCACGAAAACGGAAGTCAAGTACCGCTATGAAGAAGGCACGCTGCGCCTAAGCTTACCGATCAGTGTGCGAACGAAGAATGTGGATGTCGTTCGAATCGATCTAAAGCCGTGAAACTCGTTTTCATAATAGCCGTGCTCGCCGTCTCATCCGTTCGCGCGGAGCCCGAACTGTTCCGCGATATGTCGCAGCCTGTGGAGAAGCGTGTCGCGGATTTGGTCGGGCGGCTGACGCTCGAAGAGAAAGCGACGCTGTTGAACCACAAGGGGACGACCGTCGCCCGGTTCAACATTCGCGCCGACCAGTGGAATCAATGTCTCAATGGCGTGAAGTGGGATCAGCCGACGACGTTGTTTCCGGCCTGCATTGCGATGTCGGCCACATGGGATACCGGGCTCGTGCACGAAGTTGCCACCGTGCTCTCCGACGAGGCGCGCGCGATCTACAACGGTTGGCATCGCGATCCGAACGCGCCGGGCGAGCACAAGGGGCTTATCTACCGCGCCCCGGTAATCAACATCGGCCGCAACCCTTACTGGGGACGCAACCACGAGGCGTGGGGTGAAGATCCGTATCTTACCGGACGCATGGCGGTGGCCTACGTTCGAGGGTTGCAGGGCAACGATCCCCGGTATCTTAAGCTCGCCGCTACGCTGAAGCATTTTGCGGTCAACAACGTTGAGTCCGACCGGCAGAAGCTCGACGCGAAGGTGCCGGAGCGTTGGCTGCGCGAGTATTGGCTGCCGCATTTCCGGGACGCCATCATTGAAGGCCGCGCGCAATCAGTCATGGCCAGCTACAATGCCATCAACGGCACGCCCAACAACATCAACCGTTGGTTGCTCACCGACATTCTGAAGAACGAATGGCATCACGAAGGGTTCGTCGTCTCTGACCTCGGCGGCGTGAAGACGATGGTTACCGGCCACGCTGCCGGCAAGCTGAGCTATGTGGATGCCGTCGCGCAGTCGCTGATGGCCGGTTGCGATTTCTCTGACAAAGAATACGAGCAGAACATCCCGACTGCCGTGCGGGCCGGCAAGATTACCGAAGCGCGGCTCAATGATGCCGTGAGTCGCGTGTTGCGCGTGCGGTTCCGGTTGGGTGAATTCGACCCGTTCGAAGCCGTGCCGTACAGCAAGATTTCACCGGAGGCGATTGACAGCGCGCCACACCGCGCCGTTGCGCTCAAGGCAGCACGGGAGTCCATCGTCCTGCTCCAAAACCGCGACAACTGTTTGCCGCTCGACAAGACGAAGCTCAAACGCATCGCCGTCGTTGGTCCGTTCGCCGACCGGGTCGTCCTCAATAACTACAACGGCAGGGCCGGTAAGACCGTCAGCGCGTTGCAAGGTATCAAGGACCATACCGTTGCCGGTACGCAGATCGTGACCAACAGCTTCCAAGCGGATGTCGTCATCGTCTGTGTCGGGACAGACAAGAGCATTGAACAGGAAGGCCGCGACCGCAAATCGCTCGGCTTGCCGGCTGCCCAAGAGGAAGTCGTCAAATCCGCTCTCGCCGCCAACCCGAACACGGTCGTTGTGCAGATGAGCGCCGGGCCGCTGACGGTGCCGTGGCTGAAGGAACACGTACCGGCAATGTTGCAGGCGTGGTGGTCCGGCGAGGAAGGTGGCCACGCCATCGCGGACGTTCTCTTCGGTGATGTGAACCCGGCTGGCCGATTGCCGCACACGGTTTACGCCAGCGAAGCGCAAGTCCCGCCGGTCAGCGAGTACGATATCTCGAAAGGTTTCACTTACATGTATGTCAAAGGCGAACCGCTGTTCCCCTTCGGCCACGGCCTGAGCTACACGAAGTTTGCGTACAGCAACCTGCGCGTCGCTTTACCAGGCGTGACCGTGGATGTGCAGAATGCCGGCGACTGCGACGGCGACGAAGTCGTCCAAGTCTACGTTCGTGAGGCGAAACGTCCCAAACGGCTATCCGGGTTCGCCCGTGTGTCGCTGAAGCCGGGTGAAACAAGAACTGTTTCGTTTCAGCTGCCGCGGGAGAAACTCGCGCATTGGGATGAGACTCAGCACACGTTCGTCGTCGCGCCGGGCGAGTTCGACGTGATGGCCGGTAGTTCCTCTGTGGATATTCGCCTCACCCAGCAAATCGAGGTCAAATGAAGTGGTATTGTCTCGCACTCTTGCTAACCGCCACAGTTGCCGCCATGTCGTGCGGCGACCAAGGTGATGGCACGTTCAGGAATCCGATCTTGCCGGCGGACTATAGCGATCTAGATGCGATTCGGGTCGGGTCGGATTACTACGCGATCTCGTCCACGATGCAATTCTCGCCGGGGATGGTGGTGTTGCAGTCGAAGGATTTGGTGAACTGGCGGATTGCCGGGCATGTGGTCGCTGATGTGTCGCAGATTTCGCCGGTAATGAATTGGGACAAGATGGATCGTTACGGCCGTGGCATCTGGGCGGGCGCGATCCGGTATCACGCCGGTAAGTTTTGGGTGTATTTCGGTACGCCCGACGAAGGCTATTTCATGAGTACGGCCACCAACCCCGCCGGACCGTGGGAGCCGCTGACGCCGGTGATGAAGGCCGCCGGCTGGGATGATTGTTGTCCGTTTTGGGACGACGACGGGCAGGGCTATCTGGTCGGCACGAACTTCAAGGACAGCTACAAGACTCATCTTTTCAAGCTCACGCCGGACGGGAAAGGTTTTGTTGCCGGCTTTGATCACGTGCTCCACCAAGGACAGGGCCGCGAGGCGAACAAGCTCTACAAATGGAACGGCTGCTACTACCACTTCTTCAGCGAAGTGAAACCGGAAGGTCGCGTGCCGATGATCGGGCGCGCCAAGAACATCACCGGCCCCTACGAATACCGGCAGTTGAACCACGTCAATCCGCGCGTGGATCGCGAACCAAATCAGGGCGGCATCGTGCAGACGGAGAAAGGCGATTGGTGGTTCGTGACGCACCAGGGCACCGGCGCGTATGAAGGCCGGACGATGTGTCTGTTGCCGGTCACTTGGCGTGAAGGCTGGCCGGTGATTGGCGAGATCGGCGCGGACGGCATCGGCATCATGGTCTGGCAGGCGAAGAAACCAATTGCCGGTTTCCCGGTCGTCACTCCGCAGACGAGCGATGAATTCGACGCGCCGTCATTGGGTGCGCAGTGGGAATGGAATTACCAGCCGCGCGCCGACAAGTGGTCGCTGACCGAACGTCCCGGCTGGCTGCGCTTGCACGCGTTCCGACCCTTGCAGCCCGGCAATCTGCTCAAAGCCGGCAACACGCTGACGCAACGACTCATGGGCACCGGCGGCGGCGAAGTGACGATCAAGCTCGACGTTTCCCACATGTCAGATGGCCAAGTTGCCGGATTGTGTCATTTCAGCAAAAACTCCAGTTGGATCGGTGTTGCGCAAACCGGCGGTGTCCGACGAATCGTCTCTCCCAAGGCTGCCGGTCCGGAGGTCACCTCGGCGGATGTCTGGCTGCGCTCGATCATCTCCACAGAAGGTGACACGACGTGGACGTTCAGTCTCGACGGCCAGAGCTTTACCGGCTTTGGCGAACGCTACAAGTTCGAGTGGGCCAGTTATCGCGGCGACCGCCTCGGCATTTTCTCCTACAACAATGAGAGCGATGCCGGTCAGGTTGACTGCGACTGGTTTCATTACACATTCCCCAGTCCGGATGAAGTGCTGCTGTTCACCTACTTCCGCGATAACGGACAGAACGGCGTTCACCTCGCCATGACGACGAACGGTGTGGACCTTGTCCCGCTCAACGACGACAAGCCGATCTTCAAGCCACCGGCTTGGCCGGGACAGAACCTGACGCGCGACGCTTCGATTCTGTACCGGGATGGTTTGTTTCGGATGGTGTGGACGTCGAATTGGAAAGGCCGTGTCTTCGGCTACGCCGAGTCGCGCGATCTCGTCCGCTGGTCAGACCCGAAGCAAGTTCGTCCGTTCCCAGAGTCGTTGCCGGCGGCAGACCAGCCGGACAACATCTGGGCACCGGAAATCCACTGGGATCCGCTGAAGCAGGATTATTTCATCCTTTTCGCCAGCACAACGCCGCGTGAGCGCAACGATGACGACAACAGTAACAACAATGGTAAATGCGGTTCGCAATACGACAACCGGATGTACATCACCCGCACCAAGGATTTCCGCACGTTTACCGACGCGAAGCTGTTCTTCGACCGGGGCTTTGCCTCGATTGACGCCGTGATGTGTCGCGATGGTGCGAACCAACGCTGGGTGATGGTGATCAAGTGTTCGCGCGACTGGAATCTGAAGACCATGCCAGGCCGGAATCTCTGGCTCACCTTTACCGGCTTGGACATGGATCATGTCGACTTCACGCCGCTGGAAGGTCCGATTGCTGGCAATCACTCGCCGATGTTCGGCAATCCCGAACCGCGCAAATCCATGGCCGAAGGCCCGTCGCTGTTGCGTTACCGGGATCGCTGGTTGTTGGTGTGGGACGAGCCGGCCGGTGACGGCGTACAACTTGCCACCTCACCGGACCTCAAGACGTGGACGCACATCAAAGCGGCGACGTTTCCGCCTCACGCGCTTCACGGCACGCTCTTACTCGCGCCGCGTAGCGCCGTCGGTTGTCTCGGCACGAGCGAGGCGCGTGTCGTTGGTTGTCTGACTGAAAGAACGAATCGAAAGGATACTCCATGAAGAAAGCATTGTTCACTATCTGTTTATTGCTGGCGACAATCGCCCAGGCAGTCGATCTCTCGCATGTGCCGCAGATCAACGAGACGAAGGAACAGCGCGAAGCGCGGATGCAATGGTTCCGCGACGCGAAGTTCGGGATGTTCATCCACTGGGGGCCGTGCTCGGTCGGTCAGAAGGAAATCGGCTGGGGCCGCGATGCTAACCGTCCGTGGGACATCAACAAACGCGGGCCGCGCACCAGCGATCCTGTCTACGACAACTACTTCAAGGAGTTCAACCCGACCAACTACAACGCCGACGCGTGGGTGCAATTCGCCAGGGAATCCGGCATGAAGTACATGGTGCTCATCACCAAACACCACGATGGATTTTCGCAGTTCGATTCGAAGGTGACCGACTATAAAATCACGGCCGGGCCGTACGGGCGCGACATCATCAAGCAGTTCGCCGACGCCTGTCACAAGCACGGCATGAAACTCGGGCTCTATTACTCGACGCGCGACTGGTACAATCCCGACTATCTCGTCGGCGACAACGCGAAGTACGACGCATGGTATCGCACGCAGGTCGAGGAACTGCTATCGAACTACGGCGCGGTGGATATGATGTGGTTCGACCACGTGGGCGGCCGCGACTGGGGCAAGTGGAAGTTCGACGAGTTGTTTGCGATGATGTACCGACATCAGCCGAAATTGATCGTCAATAATCGCGCCGCTAAATTCTGCGGTCCGAAATCGCCCGAAGACCGTGGGCCTGCCTCGCCCAGGATCCAGAAGATGACCGGCGGCGACTTCTACACACCCGAAGGCAGTATCGGCGCGATGGACATCGCGCGCGACTGGGAGTCGTGCATCCACGTTGGTAAAGGTTGGTCGTATCGCGGCGAGGATGGGTTTAAGGGACCGGAGAATTGCATCAGGATGTTGGTTAGTTGTACTACCGGCGGCGGTAATCTGCTGTTGAATTTCGGCCCGCGCCCTGACGGCACGTTTGCCGACGGGGAAGCAAAGGTGGCGCGCGCGATGGGTGAGTGGCTCAAGAAATACGGTGACGCAATCTACGGTACGCGTGGCGGACCTTATCGGAACGGCACATGGGGCGGCAGTTGCCACAAGGGCGACAAACTCTTCCTGCACGTTTACCAGTGGCAGAAAGGCGGTCTGTCGTTCGATGCCCTGCCGTACAAGGTGAAATCCGCCCGGACACTTACCGGCGCGTCGGTGCAGTTTGCGCAAAGCGATAATGAGTTCACCGTTCAAGTTGCCGAAGCAGACCGCGACACGCCGGTAACGGTCATCGAATTGACGCTGAACCAACCGGTCGAGGACGGCAAAATCATCGGGAATGCCCGGCCAATGTTGTCGCGGCGGGTCGCCGGTTACGGGGAAGAATAGTGATTCTGAAACACTGGCGTCCCATAGGGCCGCCAAGGCTGTAGCGGTTTAGACTGTAGGCTGTGGGCAAAAAGGCCGAAAGTCACAGTGCAAATATAGAAAATGCCATATCATGAAAACAAATAGAAATGCACGTATTCCCTAATAGTCTAGAGCCTACAGCCTATCAACCTGCGTCCTATGGGACGCTGGTGATTCTGAAGCTGATTACCGCCTGTCTTTTCATGCTGACCGCGTCTATCCGCGCTGACGAGGTGCTCGTCACCGTTCACGCGGACAGGAAACTATTCACGCTTTCGGACATGATGATCGGCGCCAACATGGAGGACCTGCATTACCAGATGGTCGGCGGGCTGGACAGCCAGCTCATTCACGGCGAGAGTTTCTTCGAGCCGTCGCCGACGCAACTCGCTGCGCAGACTGGACTGATTGACGGATTTGCCAATTGCGGCGGCAGAGTCAGTATTGAATCGAATGGCGAACTGGTCGTCGGAAATGGCACGCGTCTGACCTCTGCGTCGCAAGCGACCGAAGCCGGCATTGAACTCAAAACCAGTGGCGGTGCCGGGGTCGCCATCTGCGTCAGTCCGAACAATTCCGACAACAAGTGGGAATGGTACAGCGGCTACACCGCCGAGGTGATATCGAACGGGGTCGTTCTCGCCAGGGCCGAACGGGCCAACAAGCATCTTGAACTGGCCCGTGCTCCGCTGGACGCTGCTGGCTGGGTAAGACTCGCTCTACGCTTCGAAGCAGGCGTCATAACAGTCTTCGCAAATGGCAGGGAAGTTATACGGCACCGCGATGAGCGGCCGTTGTCCCCGGCACTTTGGGCTGTCGTGGCGCGAGGAGAAACCAGATTTCGCGGCAAGTTTGGGCCAAACCCGCTTCTGAAAACCCCAGGTGACGCCATCAGCCTCCGCTGGACGAAGGTCCAGACAGGCACGGCGATCGGCGGCTTCTCGCTGGAGTCCTGGGGCGGATGGTTTACAAATTCACCAAGCCAGACAATCATATTCAGAGGCGGAGAAGGGGAATGGGGGATTGATAACGCCGGATTGAAGCGCTGGGGCATCAATCTTGTCGCAGGGAAGCCCTACGAAGGATATCTGCGCGTGAAAGCGGCGCAGCCGACCACGCTCTGGGTTTCACTTCGCAAAGCCGACGGAACGATTGTGGCAGAAAAGCGGCTTGAAGCGGGACCCGGCATTCCGGGTGGTTCCGGTGGTGCTGGGCAGGCGGCAGATGTTTACCGGAGACTTGCATTTACGGTGACGCCATCCGAAGGCGACGGGAACGGCCGGTTTGCGATCGCATTGAAGAAACCCGGCTGCATCACGGTTGGCTATGCCTTTCTGCAACCGGGTGAGTGGGGCCGGTACAAGGGACTGCCGGTGCGCAAAGACCTGGCGGAGGCGCTGCTGGCACAGGGTATCCGGGTGCTGAGGTTCAATGGCGGGATGATCGAGGTGCCGGGGTATCGTTGGCGAAACCTGCGCGGTCCTCGCGATCAACGGCCGCCATATGATGGGTTCTACGACCGGTATTGCAGCAGCGGGTTTGGTCCGGCGGAAGCGGTGGCGTTCGGCAAAGCAGCGGGATTGCCGGTAGTGCCGGCATTGAATCTCGATGAGACGCCGGAAGATGTTGCCGATTTCGTGGCGACCTGTCGACCCCCTTTCTATCAGCACGCGAACGAGAGCGGGTTCAATCGGAAGTACGTGGACAAATTCAAGCTTGTTGCGGAGGCGGTGTGGAAGGTCGCGCCCGGGATCACCCTTGTCACCACCAGTACGCGCCCTGACGTGAGGGATGACGCTACCGGGGATGTTGCGCGCAAGAAACTCGCGTTGCATCTGGAACTGGCTGAGCTTGCACGCATGAACGGCAAGCATATTATGTTCGACAGTCACTCTTTCAACGGCGCAGGAGCAGTGGAAAGCATTGCCAGTTTTGCCCGCTGGCTGCAGCGGCTCGCGCCGGATCCGAAGCTCGTTTCCGTCGGCATCCTTGAATTCAATGCCGGGGCATTTGATTTTCAGCGCGGCTTGAACCACGCGTTGGAGATGAATGCCGCGCACAGCGCGGGAGATGTAATCCGTGCCGTCGGCATGCCCAACGTGTCTCAGCCGTGGGGTGTCTATCAGACCGATTGGAAGGCCGTGCTCTGGACGCAGGGCAACATCTATTATACCCCGGACAAGGTGTGGTTTCAGACGGCCTACTACGTGGATCAGATGATTGCGCAACACTGGGCTTCTGACGCGGTCGCCGTCGAGTCTGCTGTTTCGCCGAAAGCTCTCAGTGTCTTTGCCGCCAAAACCGCTGATGGCTCGAAGCTGGTCGTGCGTGTCGTCAATCCGGCCGGTACGGCACAGGCGGCGCTTTTGGATGTTCGAGGTGTCGCACTTGGAAAATCCCCGGGCCTGGTGACAGTGCTTGCGCACAATGACCCGCGGGACTCCAACACGCGAAGTGAACCGGAGCGAATAAGACCCGTCTCGACCGATTGGCAGCCCACCGGCAACCCAGCGGCGAGTACCTTTCCGCCGTATTCGTTTACCGTGATCGAACTATCGCTCAAACCATGAGGCTGAAATGAAACTACATGCAAAAGTATGGATGCTCGCTGCTGTCTGTCTGGCCGGCGCGCCGCTGTTCGGACAAACCTTTCCGGTCAAATCCCTGCTGCCCGGCGGCGCGGAGAAATGGCAACTGGTGTGGAACGAAGAATTCGACGGTTCCGACGCCGCCCTGACCAATACGTGGGTTTCGCAGAACGGCCCGAACGGTCACATCCTCTGCAGTCGCTGGCGCGAGAATGCGGTGGTCACCAACGGCCTGCTGCGCCTCGTGGCCCGCAAGGAGCAGCGCGGCGGTCAGCAGTGGACCGCCGGCAGTATCTGGTCCAAGCGGTCGTTTCAATACGGCTATTTCGAGTGCCGTTATAAATACGCCGGCGCGGAAGCGCTGAACAATTCCTTTTGGCTCATGCCTACGAGCAAAGTCCCGGCCGGGCAGAAGCGATTCGAGCTGGATATCAACGAGGGCCACTTTCCCAACAAGGTTAACAGCAACATCCACAACCATTCCGACAGCATCGTTGTCAACGGCAGGAAGACGCATCCGACAGCGAGCAAAAGTTCCGTCCTCGGTGTCAGGCCGGATGTCACGATCCGGCTCGAGAATCCGATCAGGACCCGCCGCCTGCGTTTCACGTCCAACCACGCGAACAGTGTGCATCTAGGCGAGTTCCGCATCTACAACGTCAATCCCGCCGGCTATCCCGATGCGTTCTCACCGACGGCGGACAAGGACAAGCCCGGCCTCGTCAACTTTGCGCGCGAGGCCGGCGCCAAGGTCACCGCCAGCGGCTTTGTAAAGGCCAATTCCGACACCTCGAAGAATCTGGCGGATGGCCGCGGCGATAACCGGTGGGTTTCGCAGAGGGCGGGCGCCAAGTGGGTCGAGTTCGAATTCGCAGGCGAGCGCACCATCGGGTGCATCCAGTTTCTTAACGGGTACGGGAAACCGGACGACTGGAAGAGTTTGCTCAACGACTATCGCGTGGCATATCACGACGGCACGAAGTGGGTCGATCTGGCCGTCTTCAACGTCAGGGATGGCATCTATAACTTTGCCCGTGAGTTCCACGTTTTCGGCTTCGATTGGAGCGAGCAGGAGTTGGTGTTCTACCTCGACGGCAAGGAACTGCGGCGCGAGAAGAATGTGTTCTGTTTGAGCCCGGCAGCCGTGTGGTTGAGCTTGGCAATCATTCCGTGGGGTGGACGCATCACAGACGCGATTGATGGCACGGCCATGGAAGTGGACTACGTGCGCGTTTATCAAAGGAGGGTTGAATGAAATCATCGCTAATCGCAGTGTTGATCGGCATGGCCGCCGGCGTGGAGGCATATGCCACGCAACCGGCATCTCAGTCCGCTCCAGCGGCGCATTTCGGAGAGATGACTTCGTTGGAGCAGTTCGGGGGGCCTTCCTCTGGTTCCTACAACCCGACGCAAGCCGAGCAACAACGCGTCGCCTGGTTCCGCGACGCCAAGTTCGGCATGTTCATGCACTGGGGGCTTTACTCGAAGATGGCCGGCTATTGGAAAGGCCGGAAGGTCGGCGGCGGCGAGTGGGCGGTGAAATTGAGCAAGCTTCCGATTGAGGAATACCGGGCGCTGGCCAGGGAGTTCAATCCTGTAAAGTTCAACGCCGACGAATGGGTGCTGCTTGCCAAGTCGGCTGGCATGAAGTACATGGTCATCACCAGCAAGCACCACGACGGCTTTGCCATGTTTGGCTCCAAGGTGAGCCCCTACAACATCGTAGATGCCACACCGTTCAAGCGCGATCCGATCAAGGAACTGAAGGAGGCTTGCGACCGGCACGGGTTGAAATTCGGTCTCTACTACTCTCATGCTCAGGACTGGAACGAGCCGGATGCTTACGGCAACAACTGGTCGTTTCCCGGTTACAAGCGGAACATGGACAAATATCTAGACGAGAAATCGCTGCCGCAAATCCGGGAGCTTTGCGAGAACTACCGGCCCGCGATTCTCTGGTTTGACACCGCCGGCGAGATCACGCAGGCGCGCGCCGAGCAAATCGCCGGTATGGCGCGGAGTCTCGTCCCGGGCATCCTTATCAACAGCCGGATCAAGCTTGGTAAACCCATCGGGCTGCCGGTGACCGATTTCGACGGCAGCGGCGACAACGAGGCCTTTTCCCAGTATCACAAGGTTCCGTGGGAACTTTGTGGCACATTGAACAAGAGCTGGGCCTACAAGGAATGGGACAAGGAGTTCCGGCCCGTCAGTGAATTGCTTTTCCGCCTGATCGACGCGGTGTCCAAGAACGGCAACTACCTTTTGAATGTGGGGCCAACCGCCGAAGGTGTCATCACCGAACCCTACGCATCGCGTCTGCGCGAGATGGGGGCGTGGCTCAAGGTCAACGGTGAGGCGATCTACGGCTGCGGTGGAACAGCATTCGGGACCGAGTTCGGCGACTACGGCAAAGTGGACGGCAAGCGGAAGTTCATTCCCGCACCCGCCAACTGGCGCTGCACGACCAAGCCTGGCAAGATCTACATCCACGTCCTCAACTGGCCGAAGGACGGAAGACTGGAATTACCCGCGCTGAAGGAGAATATAACCAAAGCTTACCTGCTGGTGGATCCTTCTGCCCAAGTCACAGTGACACAGACTGTCAACCACGTGATGCTGACATTGCCGGAGAAAGCCCCTGACCCAGTTGCCTCCGTTGTATGTCTGATAGGCCAGAACGGTTCGGCAAGACAGGAAATGCATCCGCAGATTTCGCCGATTAACGCAGATTAAGAGAGAATTGTTTTGAAGAATGAATTGTTACGGCCTGGTTCTTGAGGGATCATGAAATATGAGCAAGATAAAGAAATGCGTGTTGGCTGTAATGTTGACGGCTATTTCAGTGATAGCCGATGGTTCTGCGCAGACGTATCAGAATCCTGTCATACCGGGTTTCTATCCTGATCCTTCTATCGTGAGGGTCGGTGAGGATTACTATCTCGTTAATTCAACCTTCCAGTATTTTCCGGCGATAATGATCAGTCATTCGAAAGATCTGGTGCACTGGAAGCAGATAGGGCACGTGTTTGAAAGAAATGAGGAGCTGGATCTCAGCAAGTTCTTTGACAGCATGGGAATCTGGGCGCCGGATATATCGTATCATGATGGCGAGTTCTATGTTTTTTACTGCCTCGTGCAGTTGACGAAAGATCGGAAGATCAATGTCCGTGGTAATTACATGGTGAAATCCAGGGGCATTATGGGGCCATGGAGCAAGCCGGTCCAGCTGACTGCGGAAGGGAACGATCCTTCTCATTTTGTGGATGATGACGGCACTCACTACATGTGCTATGCCGGCGGGATACCGAAAGGCAGCGCGACAAAGATAGTGAAGCTTAATGCGGACTGTACCAAGGTTGTGGATGGACCGTTGTGGATAGAGTATGGAGGCGAGAAGAAGGCGCCGGAAGGGCCGCACATGTTCAAGAAGGATGGTTTCTATTATCATACAATGGCGGCTTCAGGCGGTATCTATGACGGGCATCACCAGCTGATCGCCCGGTCCACCAATGTCTTCGGGCCATTCGTTGCGAGTCCGCACAATCCCTTTATAGCCCAGATGGACAAGAAGGCGATGAATCAGCATCAGGGCCACGCGAAGCTGGTACAGACGCAGAAAGGTGACTGGTGGGCTGTGTATCTGATGCAGCGCAGGATTGACGGGTTCAGTCAGCTTGGACGCGAAACGGGACTGGATAAGGTGGACTGGCAGGCAGATGGCTGGCCGCTGCTTAACAATGGCAAAGGTCCGTCCGAGGCAAACAATATACCAGATTTGCCCGTATCGGTACCGACGAACGATACCAGTGACGATTTCAGCGCTAATAAGTTGGGTGTTCAATGGCAGTTTGTGAGGAATCCTGATTTCAGCGGTTTCAGCCTTACGGCGCGGAAAGGATACCTTCGTATCCTGGCAGGTGATTTTGATCTCGACGATATCCGTGGGCGAAATGTCATTCTCCAGCGCGAGACCAGCCTGAAGTATACTGCTTCGACAAAACTAGAGTTTAGTCCGGCAAGTGGCGAGCAGGCAGGATTGCTTTGCTATTACGATACAATGAGCTGGATAAAACTTGCACTTACGGGAAGAAATGCCGAACGGCGGCTGATCCTTGAAGAATGCCGCAAAGGCAATCGTAAAGTGGTTGCAGACATAGAGAAGATCAAGCCGGGTCCAATCTATCTGCGCGTCACGGTGGAAGAGCTGAGCCGCAACTTCTTCTACAGCTATGACAACAAGGATTGGGTTGAGGCAGGGCCGGTAGTGGATGCTTCTTGCCTGAGTGATCAGGGCACTTCGCAATGGGGGTTTACTGGTACGATGGTGGGTGTGTTCTCATCAAAGTGTGGATCGCAAGCGGTTGTGCCCGCAGATTATGATTGGTTTAATATTGAGAACTGAATTCGGACAGAATTGAGATATGTTCAGTGCACTGGCGTCCCATAGGGCCGCCAAGGCTGAAGCGGTTTAGACTGAAGGTTAAACACGAATTCAATAACCTGGGACTATCGTAAATGACATCGTGTCTAATTATGCAGAATGATGCGAAGTTTCTAGCAGCCTTCAGCCTATTAACCTGCGTCCTATGGGACGCTAGTGTGTTCAGTTGTATGATTTCACGTTCGCCCTCAAGCATGTGGAGATTTTCGGCGATCGGGTTCTTTTGGGACAACGCGCTGCTTGTGTTTCCGGCTCTGTTCTGACAACCTTTGGACGTTTTAAAGAATCGCATCTGGAGGAAGAGTGCTTTTCCTTGTCGGTCTCATCATGCGTGTGTCTGTCCCTCGGAAAAGCGATTTCCTATCAGACAACGAAAGCGAGGTGGCAGAAGCTCATGGTGAGCGTCATTTGTCGCAGCAGTGATGGGGGTTTGGGCCGGTAGATATGACAGAGTGGTGAATAATGGTTGCTCAAAACAGAGGGGGAACTTCAATGCGCAGATTGATGTCTTGTTTGGTGCTGGCTGGTGTGGTTGCCGTGGTGGGATGCTCTTCGAGCGATGACAACAGCAACCCCCCGCCAGATGTTGCCGGCACATGGACGATGGTTGCCAACGTTGTCTATGGGTTCGATCTTACCATTACACAGTCCGGAGGAGCCATTGACGGGACTATGGTACGTACAAATGGTGTTGAACCGACCGACACGATCAGTGGCACCATTGACGGCGACGGGATGATCTCATTCATTCGATCACGTGTTGATCAGCAGTATAACGGCATTCTGACCAGTGACGCAACCCAGTGGATTCTGGAAGGTACGTTTGGCGGCGTTGGCAACACCAATGTGTATCCCTGGCGGGCCACGATGGCCAAGTGACGAATCCGTTGCCTGACGGCATCACTGGCGTCCCATAGGGCATCCAGTGATGCCGCGAGGTTTAGTCTATTGTCTACTCGTAAACCAGCCACGCCGTGGCTTTGCACGGCTTGTCTGCTGTCACGCGCAGCCAGTATGCGCGCACATCGTCCAATGTCACCTGTACCGGCTTTCCAGGTTCGACGCGATAAGTCTCATAGGCCCGCCATACGCCGGCACCAGTGATGTCCAGCTCCAATGTCATCTGTGATGCCGCCGTGCCGGTCTGTGAGAGCGTCAGTCGTTTCTTGTCAAACCCGGTCATCAGATAGGCGTCAGAAGACTCGCCCGCCTTGACGACTGTGTCCTTCCAGGGGCCACCCTGGCCGCGCGGCTTGCCGAACGCCCAGAGGTCGTCCACCACGCCGACCCACACAGCCGCCTTCCCGTCATTGGAACGGATGATGTGTTCCGATGCGGAGGCCGCGGCATCGACGCCCGAAAGCACCAGCAGGCCGCGATACGAGCAGTAGTCATGAATCCGTCCGCCATGCGTGGCCACCGCGCGCGTCTTGCCGAAGCCTCCCGCATTCTTTGCGGGCAGTTCGTAGAAGGTTCCGCATATGTTCAGCAGGTCGCGCTCCGTACATATCTCGCGGCAGAGCCGTTCCTTGTTCAATAGCCCCGGCGAGTCGTAGGTCGCATCCGCCTTTGGGAAACGCCAGCGCCGACCGGCGTCGTCCGTCATAATTGCCGAGGCCGAATCGATTGTCAGCCCCGAGCCGTCGAACGGATATTTCTTGCGGGCATAGGCCATGCCACCCTGATCATCCGATCGCTTCAGGTTCAGCGACGCATCCAACTCGTAAAAGCCGGTATCCTTCACGCCGTCTGTTCCAGCCTGCATCGCGGCCAGGCCCAGCGTGCGCTTGTCTTCCCCCTGCACATAGACGATGCCTGCCCTGGCGTTCGTGGTCTTCAGTGTTGCCAGTCCGGCGAACCGCGCATCAGCAACCGGCTGTCGCACATCGGGGTTTGCATACTGGAAACAGGCATATACGCCAGAGGCATCGGCCTGCGGTACAATCCGTATCCAGGCGCCATGTTCATCCGCCGCAAAGTTCACAACCGTCAGTCTGCCTGCGGCGGCTGAGACTTCACGCAGCGGAGACCATGTCCCATCACCTGCACGGTCCACCTCGATGACAAAACGCACCGCGGCGCTGGCGCCGTGCGCCAGGGATAGACTGCGGGCGGCATAGCCCGCAAAGAGATACGGATCGCTGGCCAAGCCGGTCTTGACCGCGTCATCCGCCCACACCGCGCCGCGTCCTATGACCGGCCCCAGCGTATCCAGCTGCGACGGGTCGATGAACCACAGGTTCGAATTCGACTGGCCCGGACCGTTGATCGTGCCCTTGGCTCGCCGCTTGTTCATAAACTCAGATTTTGCGCTGTCATCGCACCCCAGCACCACCTTGTCGCCCCAACGGCAAAAATCGCCAATGACCTTCAGGTAATTCGAACGCGGAGTGATCCCTGCCGACTGCTTGACGGAAAACGTTCTTGGAAAATGCCAGAACGTGCCGTGCATGGTCATCATCAGATCGCTACCACCGATCTCGCGGATGCGCGGCCACTCGGTGTTCCATCCGTGAGCGCCGTCATAGCTGTGGCTGCCCTTTGGCAAGCGGTATTCATGCCACGTGCCGCCTTCCAGGGCCATCAGAATGAGCGAACGGTGATCCCAGCCGATGCTCCACACCGGATCGCCGGTCGGATTAGAACTGCCCTCAATGCCGCCAGGCCCGGTTACTTCTGTGAACTGGTTGCGCCGGACTACGCGCCACTCCCTGCCAGGACCCTCCCACTCAGCCAGTACGCCGGAAGTGGTGGTGGGATCAGTCAGAGCCCGCGGGCTGCGCTCGCCATTGTTGGCGTAGATCACACGCCCCTGTCCAGAATATAGACCTTTGCCGTGATAACCAGGCAAAAGGCTGCCGCCGTAATCGCCCTTCTGGGCATTGCCGTCCTTGAACAACTCGGTTACTGCCAGCGTTTTCACGTCCACCTCATAAAAGCCCTCTTCCATGGTGGCGTAGTAGATCTTGTCCGCCGGAGCTGTCAGGTGACGCGCGTTTCCAGTGAGCCTCCCATACAAGGAGGCATGTGGGATCGCCCTCACGTTGCGGTCTTTGTCGACCACATAGGGGCCGATGAACAGTTGCTGTGACTCGCGGTGGATCATACGGTTGGCGCATGTGCCGCCGGTACTCTCAGGCCGCACGGTCCGCTTGATATCCGTGCTGATTTCATAAAGCTTGTCGCCCGATCCATTGGGCATGTGGGGGGCATAGGTGATCACCCACAGCCGGTCCGCCCACGGCACCACCGCGCCGGTGCCGCACTCGCCATCGTTGTTGTACATCGCCAGGTGAGGATAGATTCCGCTGACGCATGTTTCCGTCGCTGATGCCTGTGCGCATCCGGCGAGCACCACGAAAGCGAGAAAAGACAAACCAGCGCCGCATCTTAATAGTTTCATGTTTTCCTTTCTTGAACGACATCAGACGGGCAATTGAGTTTGTGATGTTATGTGCAGTGCGCGCGCCTGTCACGCAGAATATCATACCGCAGAATCTGTGGATAAGCTCTATCGCGTATTGAATCGTTCCATTGTAACGGCTTACGTCAGGCCGCGACAAAGTTAGTTGCGCAAAAGATTAGATTATATGCGCAACGACAGATTGTTATCGTTGTGATAATGCGGTATTATAGCGGCAAATGGGGAGCGGTGTGGATTGTTTGAATTGCTTGTTGTGAGCGGGAGGTTGTCGATCCTGATGAGCATCGGATTTGAAATGCGCTGGATAGCGGGGAGTTGAAGATGAATATGGTGGCAGAAAGGTTGCTGAGAGTCCGGGCATTAGGTTTGGCGGTGTATGTAGCGGTTGCGTTGCCCGCACAGGCGGCAATTCTCTACTGGGATGCCAATGGTGCAGGTGCCACTGGTAACCCGCCGGCGGCGAATGTGGGAGGCACAGGAACATTTACCGCCCAGGCTGGAAGCGCGCTGTGGTGGAATGGTACGGCCTATCAGGACTGGGTAACCAACAGCGTTGCCGATTTCCGTGTCACGGCAGGCACGGTTACGCTCTCCACAAACACCACCGCTGGCGGACTTGTCTTCAGCAGTGCCGGCTGGGTTCTCGCCAATTCCGGCGGTGCAATCCTGACAATGAACAATGTTGCTAGCAATATTACGTTCTCAGGCAATAGGGTAACAATCAGTTGTCTGCTGGCGGGTCCCCTCAATTTCAACGGTACGTCGGACACCACAGGACACCTGATTTCAGGTGCCAACACCGGCGTCACATCTGTAAATGTCGGCATGGCTTCCGGGTCCATTGTGAGCGTCAACAATCCCGCCTCGTTCGGAAACGCTGCGGCTCCAGTGTCAATTGCGGCTGGAGCCAGGTTGTATTTGGAGAATTCCGCTGCTGGCGGGGTTTCGTATACCAACTGGCCTACAACTCTTGCCGGCGGATGGATTCGCGTCCGGAACGGGCAAAACGCTACCGCAGGGGTCAGCACCTACCCTGGCAACATCACGTTGTCTGCCGATTCGGGACTTACCGTCCGCGGTGCTGCGAACAACGGATTGATCTGTTACGGTACCATTGAGGTTGCGGCCCACGCCTTGACTGTCACTGCGGCCGATCTTGGGAATGGTATAGATTTGCAGAATACTGTTTCTGGAACCGGGTCAATCACTCTTGACAGCAATGTTATCGACGTGATTACCACCGGTGCCGGAGTTGTAAAACTGAGCGCTGATAATTCGTTTTCGGGAACTGTCTCCGTGGTCAAGAGTACATTGGCTCTAAATAACACCAATGCCGTAAAGAATGCCGAACTTGCCACGGGATCGGCGACTACGGCCAACACGGTCACATTTACCGTTGGAGGCACCAATACCTACAATATCGGCGCGATATCCGGTTCTGACAATCTGGAAATAGGCGGAAACGCACTGCGCATTGGATCCAAGGCCATGAACACGACATATTCGGGAACAATCTCTGGTTCAGGCGGTGGGCTCGTCAAAGTCGGCGGCAGCAGTACGCTGACCCTGTCAGGCGTCAACAGTTATTCAGGCTCCACCACGGTCAACGCCGGCGAATTGAACATCCAGAATGCCGGGGCGATTGGCGGCAGTAGTGTTAGTGTCACTGGTGGCCGGGTGGTGGTCCGAGGCGGGACCACTATTCCGAACACTAAAACCATCACTGTCAGAGGTGATGGAGTAAATTACTTTGGCGCTTTGCAGGGAAACAGCGGTGTAAACGAGTGGCAGGGCGAGGTCACCATCGGATCGGCCACCACCCGCATCGGAGTCAATACGGGAACATTCACGATTTCAGGCGCGATAGGTAGTGGTGGCAGCTACGGCATAATGTTTCGTCCCGGCACTGGAGTGTTGGTGCTCTCCGGCGCTAACAATTATCTCGGTGATACCACTATTGTATCCGGTGGCGGCTTAGTTCGACTCAGCGGTGGGATAAACCGTCTGCCCACCGGGACGAAACTGATTCTAGGTGCTTCCGCCACTTCCGGTACTCTTGATCTCAATGGCCAGAGCCAGGAGGTAGCCGGGTTGTCCGTTGGCAGCGGGACGGCGAACATTGTGATGAACAGTTCCGGTACTCTCAGTGTTCTCACCGTCAATACAACGGCTTCTTCGACGTTCTCCTCTGATGGAACGATCACGGGAAATATCGCCCTGTTGAAGAGCGGGTCGGAGACCTTGACCCTGGCCGGCGTGAATGCCTATACCGGCACAACCAGCATAGCCGGGTCCGGGGCGCTAAAGCTTTCAGACAACCTGGCCATTCAGAACAGCGCATTCAATACAGACATCACCGGTGGCGGCACCCTTGACCTGACCTCTGTCAACACACCGACCTTCGGCGGTCTGACTGGCGCGGGCAACCTTACCCTTCCGGCCAATGTGACCGGCTTGACGCTGAATATTGTAACTGGGGCGATGCTTACCTACACCGGCATCCTCAGCGGAGGCACTGCGGCGACCCTTACCAAGAATGGCGCGGGTATCCAGACCCTGTCCGGAGCCAGTACATATACCGGCCTGACGACAGTCAATGCAGGCACCTTGCAGCTCGGGATCAACAATGCCATTAAGTCAGGCAACAGCGTTAAGGTTTATGGGAATGCAGCCGGGGTGACTGCCGTCCTGGATTTGACCGGAAACAATCAGACCATCAATACACTGACTCTCGGCGGGGCCACAACAACCAGTCGCGCCACAGTGACCGGGGCCGGGACGTTGACTATTACCGGTGATATAGCCTACAGCGACACGAACGATCCGCTTGGAGCGAATATCTCGGTGACGACTCTCGATCTGAACGGCGGAACAAGGGATGCTAACGTCAGGTATTCAACAGGAGTTAATACGGAACTGACTATTTCCGCCAACATCCAAAATGGCAAGCTGACTGTAAATGACGAGGGTGGAGGCAGCAGCACAGCATGGCTGTATTCGACAGTCAAATTGACAGGCAGCAATATTTTTGGCGGCGGGCTGCAGCTGGGCTCGGCGAACAATTTCAACAACTACGGCACAGTGCAACTTGCGAGCGCGACCGGCAATGCGGCCGGTGCCGGACCGGTCAGGGTGTACGTTGGCGCCATTGATTTGCTGAACACTGTCCAGACCATCAATGGACTTTCAATGGGGGGGAGAGCTGACGTTTCAGGGGAAACAGTTTCTACCGTAAATATTGGGACTGGGGAGTTGAAGCTTGGCGGGAATGTGACACTTGATACCGGGGACTCTATTGCTCTCGCAGGTGGCGGAGTAATATCTGGAACCGGAGCCGGCGCAATCAGTCTGCTGGGCAATCGCACCTTTACCGTCAGTGATGTAAATGCTACGAGCGATCTCGTTATCTCTGCGATCATTCAAGATGGAGACGGAACGGCGCGCGGGTTGACCAAGGCTGGAGCCGGTGTCATGAAGCTCTCCGGAACAAACACCTTCAGCGGCGTGGCTACGCTCACCGCCGGCACATTGAATCTGGCCAATCAAAATGCGCTCCAGAACAGCACTTTGACGATGAAGGGTGGGGACTTGGTGTTCGACAGTTCGGTCTCCGGCAAACTCTTCACGTTTGGTGGTCTGGCGGCAACGACGTCAGGCACCGGCTATGATATCGCCCTGCTAAACAATGCCGGCACTCCGTCGGCTATTGGTCTCACCGTTGGCGGCAACAATGCCAATACAACATATGCCGGCATTCTCAGCGGTGCAGCGGGCAGTCTCACCAAAGCGGGCACCGGCACATTCATTCTGAGCGGGGCAAACGCGTACACGGGTACGACGACAGTGAACGGCGGCACACTGCGGTTTGATGCCATTCCCACCGGTAACGGAGCCGCAATCGTGAATAGCCTTGGTACGCTGTACTTGAACGTCACTGGGGATTGGAGCGGTAATTTGAGTTCCATCACCGGAACGGGATCACTGACCTTGAAGACAAACGGAGGCACGATGTCTACGCCCACCGTTTCCGGCTTCAACGGCACGGCAGAAGTTCTCTCGGCAGGTGGAACGAGCGGCCGCCTGCTTGTGGATTCCGCCGCCCGGGCTTTGCCCGCTGGCGCGACCCTGATCATTGATAGCGGGGCCACGGCCTGGTTTGAGGTGAATGATGACGTTCCAATTCAAGTATCCGGAACCGGTAACAGCGATGGTCTGGGTGCCTTGCGACTCACAAGCGCGACGCTGGGTGGAACGGTAACGTTGATGGCCAATTCCAGCATTGGTGGAAACAGCACGGATACTGGAACTATTTCCGGCAGCATTGGCCAGAATGTCGGGCCGTTCGGCATTACCAAAGTCGGATTCGGCAGTGTGACCCTCACCGGGGCTAACACTTACACCGGTGGAACCACCGTAAACAATGGAGCGCTTTACCTCAATCATGCGGGTGGTCCAGCCATCAAGGGTGATGCAACGATTACAGGGAATGCCACCGGCGGTCTGCGCGGCAGGTTGTATCTCCTGGCGAACAACCAACTTGAATCCACCGCGATTGTATCAATGTCCTCTGAATCAGGCTCTTATGCGGACTTTGTGCTGGGCGGGAGCAGTCAGACTATCGCCGGGTTCTCGGCCTCTGGTGCTGGCGTGCAGTATATTGAAAACTATTTTGGTGCCAGTCATGGAACAGGAACATTGACCTTTGACATCAGCAACGCGAACACTCTGACATCGGATGTGCAAGTTCGCGATGGCTATACCGGCAGTGGTGCTCTGGCGATCATCAAGGATGGCACGGGTGCCCTTACCGCGGGGGTGGGTTCCATAGGTAATACCGGCGGGTGGATATTGAAGAATGGAACGCTGAAGCTGTCCGGTAACAATTTTGGTGCTTCGACCCCGATTACACTGCAAGGCGGAACTCTTTCTTCGGACGGAACCGCTGCGCGCACTGTCAGCGGCGGAATTACCATCGCTGGCGATATCACACTGGGCGATGCGGCAAATAACGGCACCCTGACCATTCAGACCGGGGCCGCAGTAATCACCGGTACAACGCCGCAGCTTGTCGTCAACAGCCCTGTGGTCATCAGTCAAGCCATCAGTGGCAGCGGGCTTGGCCTGACCAAGGCTGGTCCGGGCAGGCTTACGCTCTCCGGCGCGAACCAATACACGGGAACGACCACGGTCAACAGTGGAACGCTGGTGGCCGGGAATGCAACGGCTTTCGGCCCTGCTGCTAATGCGCGCCTTGCATTCGGTTCCGGAAGCACGGGTGTTGTAATGCTCAGCGGTAACAGCATGACGGTGACGGGCCTTGATACCGATGTCTCAACGCCTGGAACGCCGCTGGTGGAGAGCGGGTCGGCATCGGCGGGTACGGATACGCTGACCGTTGATAATTCGTCCGACAGCTCTTATGCGGGTGCACTCCAGAACGGCTCAACGCGGTCGCTGGCCCTTACGAAGTCCGGCGGCGGGACACTGACCCTCTCCGGGACCAATAATACCTACACTGGAATTACGACGGTCCAGGCTGGAACGATTAAGCCGGCGGCCACGAATTCTCTATCTGCGGCAAGCGGCTTACTCATGGCTGGGGGCACTTTGGATATCGGTGCTCTTTCCCAAACGGTAAGCAGCGTTTCGGGAACGGGAACACTCAAGCTGAACGCAGGCCTGAATGGAGCCGGCGGTGTCATCAACACCGCTGGCAATCTTGATGTGTCCGGCCTGACACTGGATATCGCCAATCTGGATCAGCCTGATCGGAACCAGGACTACATCATTGCCACATCTGGCGGCACCTTGATCGGCTCTTTCTTATCGAGCAATGTGGTCGTGCCATGGGAATTGACTTACGACCAGACCGAGCACCAGATCCGGCTCACCAGCATGCGCGGGACGGTGATCATTGTCCGGTAAGAAGATGACAAGGAACATCCAATGGAAGAAGGGTGGGGCCGCCCCGCTGTGACACCTGCAGAGGATCACTACAAATACTCCCTGTATGAATGCGGCCGTGCAGAAACCTGCTTCGTCCCGCAGTAGCGTGACTAAGCAGGTCAGTACACAGCACTCCGAAGGGAATTGCTGAGTCGTTCGATACGCCGGAGTCTCGCGCAAAGGCGCAAAGGTCGCCAAGAAGACTAATTCCTTTGCGCCTTTGAGTCCCCGCCTGATCTTTCGCGTGGCGAGCGAGGGAGAACAGGTTGGCGCGAGAATTCCTGTTTGAAACTTGCCCGCAAGTGTGTGTCTTGTTTCATTCTGACTCCTGACAACCTAAGCAACTACAATCTGCGATAATCGGCGAAATCTGTGGATGGACTTTCTGTCGTATTGAATCGGCCAATCTATGGAAGGCCCTGAAATTCAGTCATCTCCCCTGTAAAGACGCTGGTTTGGAGCGCCGTTTGGCCGAAGCAAGTATGCGCAAAACATGAGATCATATGCGCAAAGTCAGGTTGCGGTCCCGTGGGCATGGCAGTATAATATATGAAGGTTGAATCAGGTGGAATGTTTGCCAGACGGATACGAGAAGGCTCGATCACGAGCTCCAGCATTCGCAGAAGTGTTTTGTCAGTGGGAGGTTTGAACATGAATAAGACGCGAAGCAGGATGATGAAACTTTGCGCATGGATTGTGGCGGCAGTTGTCGCGGCGGCGATGCCGACGCAGGCGGCAACTTACTTCTGGGATGGCGCCAGCATTAGCGGCAACGGCAACGGCGTCAGCGACCCGGCCGCCGCTGGCAATTGGAATACAGGCAGCGTGAACTGGGATCAGGGGAACGGGCTGCCCCGTATTGCGTGGCCCAACTTGACGTCGGATACTGCCGAGTTTGCAGGAACTGCACGTACGGTTACCATAGGCACGGTAAACACTGGGACATTGAATGTTAAAACCAGTGCATACATATTTCAGACTGGCTCCATCACGTTCTCATCTGGGGTGATTGACGTTAATACCGCGGGCAATGTTCAGTTCACAACGGCTCTTCTCGCCGGGTCAGTGACATACAAGGCCACCGGGAATACCACAACCACAGCCAATGGAGGTGGCATTGGTCAGATTCAAGGCAATAGTACTGGCCTGACTTCTTTCGAATTGAACGCGAATGCCGCCAATCAGCTCTATGCCGTGAATGCTGGAGCTTTCGGGCCAAACAATGCGACCCTGAAAGTAACGAAGGGTATTCTGGGTCTGTCGGCCACCGCCGGTACGATCTACAACGCTTGGAACACGCAATGGGCCGGCGGTACGTTGCGCCTCCGCGCCACCGGATCGAGCACGTTCAGCGGCAATGGAACCCTGACTGCCGATACTGATTTTGTCGCCATTGCTTCATCGATTCTGGTCTATTCAGGAAACATTGAGTTGGGAGGTAACACCTTGACGCTTGCCCCGGATACAACCACGGGCGGCGTCACACTTAACGGAATTGTATCAGGCTCCGGGAATCTCACGATCAAGGCGGGGAGTGTGACCGGGAATGGTCTCGGCACAGTGACGCTCGGGGCGGCAAACACTTTTTCCGGCACTGCGGCTACAACCGCGAACCTAGGCTCCCTTGTTCTTAGCAATGTTGACGCCCTGAAGAATGCAACACTCGACACGGGAAACTCCGGGACACAGTCAGTTTTGTTCACCGTGGCGGGGAACAATACCTACAACATAGGCGCGTTGTCCGGCGGAGACGATCTGGCCGTTGGGGGAAACACTCTCAGCATCGGATCGAAGGCCGCAAATACCACGTACTCGGGAACCATCTCTGGTTCGGGTGGTGGACTCATCAAGGTTGGCAGCAGCAGTACGCTGACTCTCTCAGGCGCGAACACCTATACTGGCGGAACCACCATTGGCGATGGCGTCCTCAGCGTCAACACCATCAAGGACGGCGCGCCAAGCAGCCTTGGATCGGTTTCGGCCGCTGCTGGTACGATCACGATCAACGGCGGGACATTGCAGTACGTTGGTACTGGCGATACCTCCAGCCGTGTGATTGATATCTCGGGTGGCAACGGCTATTCCACGGTTGATGCTTCTGGCAGTGGTTCGCTGACGTTGAACGGCAATGTTGTGGGTAGTCACTCACTGTGGTTGACTGGTACCGGAACCGGCACGGCTGGCGGAACGATCAGCACAGGAGGCGGGTCGACACTCTATAAAACCGGTGCTGGCACCTGGTTCTTGAGCGGCAAAACATCCAGTCCCAATATCAATATCAGGGAGGGGGCATTGGCAATGAGCGGGTCCGGGACGCTGAGTGGCAGTGCGGCTCTCGCCATGGGTGGCGGAAGTCTTGACCTTGGCGGCACAAGCCAGACGGTTGGCGCGGTCACGATCACGGCTGCGGCTTCCAGCGGCGATACCGTCGCCAACGGCAGTCTCACCGGAAGTTCCTATGCGGCCAGTCTGGACACAGGCAATGCCATCATCTCAGCCAAGCTGCGTGGCGCGGTGGCATTCACCAAAACCGGAGCAGGCACTGTTACGCTCTCCGGGGCTAACACCTATACCGGCGGAACCGCTGTCAATGAGGGCGCATTGGTCATAAGTGGGTCCGGTCAACTTGGCAGCAGTGCCTCTCTCGCCATGGGAGGCGGCCGTCTGGATCTTGGCGGGACAAGTCAGACGGTTGGCGCAGTCACGATCACGGCTGCGGCTTCCAGCGGCGATACCGTCGCCAACGGAAGCCTCACCGGTACTTCTTATGCTGCTAGCATGACAACAGGCAATGCCATTATTTCCGCCAAGCTGCGTGGCGCGGTGGCATTCACCAAAACCGGAGCAGGTACTGTCACACTATCCGGGGCGAACACGTACAGCGGTACAACTACGATCAATCTTGGAACTGTCCAATATACCGGATCCGGAAGTAATTCCGGTGGTGGTTCCTATGTCATTGTCAATGGAACCGGAGATCCGGTTGGTGCAAATCTTACGCTCAATACTTCCGGATCAGTCACAGCTAGCGGCCTGAATTTTGCCAGCCATTCCAATGAGTATTTGTACCTCACGGCTGGGACCCTGACTATTGGCTCTGGAGGCATCACATATGATGGCGCCTATATTACTGGCGGCATCCAATTCGGCGGGGGTGCTCTCAAGTCCTCGGCGGCATTCAATATTGAGGCTGGTATTCCCATCGACTTCGATGGCGGCACATCCGTGATTGATACAACTGGCGGCAACATTACATCCTCCTCTGCATTCCTGGTCGGCGCCGGAGCAGGAAACCTCACCGTGCAGGGTGGAAACACGCTGACTCTGCCTGTCTCTAACACCTATTCCGGCAACACGCTGATCACTGGCAACTCCACTTTGACACTGGGGACCAGCACGTTGTCCGGTCTGGTCACGGTCGACTCTGGCTCCAGATTTAACATGAATAATGCCGCTCAGTCCATCGGCGGACTGGCGGGCGCGGGCAACGTCGTCAACAACGGCGCATCGGCCAGGACGTTGACAATCACTGGCGCGGGCGGCAACAGTTTCAGCGGGACGCTGAGCGCGAGTACGCCAGCCAATCTCGCCGTCACAATCAATCTTTCCAGCGGCGGTCAGACGTTCTCAGGCGCTAACACCTACGGGGGCGGTACGACATTGAGCGCGGGTGTTCTGAGCGTGGGTGCGATCAGCGCCCTGGGAAGCAGTGCGGGCACGCTGACGGTCAACGGCGGCACGCTGATGTTGAACACCTACTCAATTACGGTTGGCAGCTTCGGCGGTGTTGGCGGAACGGTAGACCTTGGCAGCGGAGCGGTGACGGCCACGCCTGCGAGCGGTAGCCAGACGTATAGCGGCGCCATCGTCGGCACGGGCAGTCTGACCAAGGCCGGAGCTGGCTCGCTGACATTGGCAGGTGCGAACGAGTATACGGGCGGTACCACACTGAATGCCGGGGTGTTAATTGCGGGGCATCAGAATGCGTTGGGCACGAGCGGCACGATCAATTTTGCGGGTGGCACGCTTGCCGCCTCCGGCGGCGGGTTCACCCTGGGCAACGGCGGCACGCTCAATTTCACCGGCGATGCAGCGTTTGGCCAGACCGCCGGCGCCACGGGCACGCTGACACTTACCGGTGCCGGTACGCTCTTACCGATCGGACACACGTTGACGGTCAACAACGCCACGACGCTCTCCGGCGCGATCAGCGGTGCCGGCTCGATCACCAAAGCCGGTGCGGGCACGTTGACACTCTCCGGCAACAATACCTACACCGGTGCCACCACGGTCAGTGCGGGAAGACTCGTGATGAATGGAAACAATTCGGCTGCAACCGGCGCAACCAGTGTCTCTAGCACGCTCCAACTGGGTCATCTCCGTGCTCTTGCCGGTTCGTCGTCGGTGGATTTGAACAGCGGTTCCACCTTGGCCTTGCGGGCGGATACCAGCGGGACGTTCACGATCGGCGGATTTGCCGCGGGTCCATCGGGGACATTGAACTTCGACGTCGACCGGCTCTTTGCGGGCTCTAACAGCACGCTCGGGTTGAGCAGTGGTCTTCCGAACACCCTTAGTGATCTGCAAATCAACGCCACAGGCGCCAACGGTTACACGCTCTACCTGCCATCCGCTTCCGAAGGCGGCGACAGCAATACCCTCACGCTGAATCCGACGAGTGGCGACCTCTTTATCGAAAACATTATCTCCACCAAGCCTACCGGTGGGTCTCAAGTTTCCTACCTGCGTTTCATCGGCACTGGAACCACTACGGTTGGTGCTACCGGCATATCCACTGGGCCGCGGTCGTTCACTTTCAAGTTCAATCAGACCGGAACCGTAATTTTGAACGGGCCTGCCGGTGCTAACTCACACAACTTTGTTGATTGCGAGATTACAAGCGGGACTTTGATCTTTAAGAATACAAACGTCGCGGGCATCAGGATTGACACACTCGGCGGCGGCAGTTCGGCCCCGATATTGGATAACCAACATGCGTCGGGGAGCACAATCAATCTGCCGGACGTCGCCTTCACGCTGGCTGGCAACTTCAGTTTTGGCAGCAACAACACAACTGGCGATCTGGACTTGGGGACCGGCGGCATCACGCTCAGCGGCAACAGGACGATCACGGTCAACTCGACGACGGGTAATTTGAAAGCTCCTGGCGCAATCGGTGGAGGCTATGGTCTCACCAAAGCTGGCACCGGCACATTCATTCTGAGCGGGGCAAACACGTACACGGGTACGACGACAGTAAACGGAGGCACACTGCGGTTTGATGCCATTCCCACCGGTATCGGAGCCGCAGTCGTGAATAGCCTTGGTACGCTGTACTTGAACGTCACTGGGGATTGGAGCGGCAATTTGAGTTCAATCACGGGAACAGGATCGCTGACCTTGAAGACAAACGGCGGCACGATGTCTACGCCCACCGTTTCCGGATTCAACGGCACGGCAGAAATTCTCTCGGCAGGTGGAACGAGCGGCCGCCTGCTTGTGGATTCCGCCGGCCGGGCCTTGCCCGCTGGCGCGACCCTGATCGTTGATAGCGGTGCCACGGCCTGGTTTGAGGTGAATGATGACGTTCCAATTCAAGTATCCGGAACCGGTAACAGCGATGGGCTGGGCGCCTTGCGACTCACAGGCGCTACGCTGGGTGGAGCGGTAACGTTGATGGCCAATTCCAGCATTGGCGCAAACGGCACGGATATGGGAACTATTTCCGGCACCATCGGCCAGAATGCCGGCCAGTCTAGCCTAACCAAAGTCGGCACGGGTATGATTGTGCTGTCGGGCAACAACACCTACAGCGGCGTGACGACCATCAGCGCCGGCGTTTTAAGCGTCAGCGCGCTGGCCAACGGCGGGGCGGCAAGCAACCTTGGCAGCTCGAGCAGCGCAGCGGGCAACCTGATATTTGACGGCGGGACGCTGCAGCACACGGGCGCCAGCGCCTCAACCGACCGTGCTTTCACCATCAACACCGGCCAGACTGCGACCTTTGACATCGCAAACGGGCTGACGATATCCGGCGCGACGGGAGCCGCCACCACCGGCGCCATGACCAAGACCGGCACGGGTAAGCTGACGCTCAACGGCGCCAATACCTATACAGGCGCGACGACCATCAGCGCCGGCGCGCTCCAAATCGGGGCGGGCGGCACGACCGGGTCGCTGTCGGCCAGCAGCACCATCACCGACAACGCCACGCTCGTCTTCAACCGCTCCAACACCATCACGCAAACCGCTGATTTTGGCACCATCACCGGCGCAGGCCAGGTAATCCAGAACGGCGGCGGCACGGTCGTGCTTTCCAGCGTGAACGGCTACACCGGCGGCACCTACATCAACAACGGTGTCGTCTCCATCAATGCCGACAGCCAAATTGGCGGCACCAGCGGCAGCATCACGCTCAACGGAGGTACGCTGAGAATTCCGAATATAACCTTGGTATCGACCCGCACCCTCTACGTCGGGTCCAACGGCGGAACGATCAGCGGACCGTACAGCGGTGCGACAGCGAATGTGTATTCCGCGATCAGCGGCGCGGGCAACACCTTGGTGATTAATCCAAACGGGCAAACAGTAAATATGGCCGGCGGAACCAGCTTGAACCTCGGAACTCTCAGCTTTGCCGGCACGGGTAGCATTTACCTGGACAACAATGCCAGCATCACGTCCGGGATCACGGTTGGATCATCGCAAACCGTCAACCTGAGCAACTCCGCCGGCAGCAGCCTCTCCTACACCTTCAGCGGATTCGGTGTGACACTCAACGGAGGCACGCTGCGAAGTCGCTTTGGCGCTAACACCTTCGACAATACCATTGCACTGACAGGTACAGGCGTGATCGTTAATCGTAGCGGCAGTACCGCCAGTCTGACAATCAACAGCGGCATGCTGGCCCTCGCCGGCAACGCCTTGACGGTTCAAAGTGACCTCGCCACCGAATACGTTTCGATTCTCGGCGGTATCACCGGCACCAGCGCCAGCAGCTTGACGTTGGATCGGAGCGCATCCGGCACAACCGGCCAACTACGTCTGAGCGGCGACAACAGCGGATTCAATGGCAATGCGGCCATCACCATCGGCGAAATCCAGATTGGCAGCTCGACGGCGCTCAGCTCTGGCAACACGGTTACCTTTAATAGCAACGCCAACACCAAGACCTTCACGCTCAATGGCAACAATCTCACGATCGGTGGTCTGGCAACCGGTGCGACGGTCGGCACCTCTTTGGTTCAAAACGCCAATGCGACGCCGGTCACCCTCACGGTGAATCTGGTTTCCGGCAACAACACATTCGCCGGAGTCTTCCAGGATGGCGGCGCCGGGACTCTGTCTCTGATCAAAGACGGCAGCGGTATGCTGACGCTGTCGGGGACGAGCACGTTCAGCGGCGGAGCGACGCTGACGGCTGGTCAATTGAATATAGATTATGGCGGCGTGAGTTCCGCAAACTCGGCGATCGGCACCGGCACCTTTACGATTGCGGGTGGTGTGATTGATAATACCAGCGCTGGAGATGTGACCTTGCTGTCCAACAATACCATCACTTGGACGGGGGACTTCACGTACGCTGGGTCAATCCATAACCTGAATGTTGGTACGGGGACTGTTGCGATGAGCGGCAGCCGCACCGCTACCATTACTGCCAACGCTCTGACAATAGGTGGTTCCATCACCGGCACAGGCGCCGCGCTGACGAAGGCCGGCGGCGGCACGCTGATTCTAGCCGGCAACAACACATACAACGGAGGCACGACGTTGAATGCCGGTGTCCTGAGCGTTGGCTCGACAGCCGCGCTCGGGAACAGCGCTGGTACACTTACGGTCAGCGGCGGCACACTGATGTTGAACACGTACTCGATCACGGTCGGTAGTTTTGGCGGTGGCGGAGGAACAGTGAACCTGGGCAGCGGGACATTGACGACCACCATGCCCACCTCAAGCAGCCAGACGTTTAGCGGCGCCATCATCGGAAGCGGTGGTCTGAAGAAGACCGGAGCCGGCACTCTGTCTCTCGCCGGCGCGAATACATACAGCGGCACAACAACGATTAATCAGGGCGTTATTCAATACACCGGCTCCGGCGGCAATTCAGTTGGAGGACCCATATCCTTGGCGTATTCCGGAGGACAATCCATACCTTTACAGTTTGCTTTGAACACCTCCGGTGAAGTCAAGGCCAGTGGAGTGACGTTTGAAGCAGGCCATTCGCAGACCGAAATTTTGAATTTGGCCTCTGGCGCTCTGACGATTGCCTCAACGGGCATGACGGTTACTAGTGGAGCCGCGAATTATCTCGTTGATTTCAATGGCGGCACTCTCAAGTCCTCTGCGGCATTCAATATTGCAGCCAGTATTCCAGTTAAGTTGAATACCGGCACTTCCGTCATCGATACGACCGGTGGTAACATTACCTCCTCCTCTCCGTTTCTCGTCGGAACAGGGGCGGGAAGCCTTACTGTGCAGGGCGGAAATACGCTAACGCTGCCGGCATCGAACACCTATACCGGCAACACTCTGATCACTGGCAATTCCACGCTGACGCTTGGGGCCAGCACGTTGCCCGGTGTGGTCACGGTCAACTCTGGTTCCAAGTTCAACATGAACAATGCCTCGCAGTCCATCGGCGGAATGGCTGGCGGTGGCACGGTCGTAAACAGTTCTTCCAGTGGTTCGAGGACACTTACCATCACGGGTACTGGCAGCAATGACTTCAGCGGTAAGATAGATCCCGCCGCCGGCGATCAAGCAAATACATCTGTAGCGATCAACTTGGCAGGCATAAGTAACGTTCAAACTTTCTCCGGAGCGAACACCTACGGCGGTTCGACAGCCATTAATGCCGGGGTGCTGGCCCTCAGCGGGTCCGGCAAGCTTGGTAGCAGCGCCGCTCTTGCCATGGGTGGCGGTCGACTGGATTTGGGTGGTACAAGCCAGACTGTTGGCGCGGTTACTATCACGGCGGCCGCTTCTAGTGGGGATACTGTCGTCAACGGCAGTATCACCGCCACTTCCTATGACGCCAGCCTGACCACTGGTAGTGCAACCATTTCGGCCAATCTTCTTGGCGCGGCAGTATTCATAAAGACCGGCGCAGGTTCCGTGACACTGTCCGGCGCGAACACCTACTCAGGCGGGACTACAGTAAATAATGGGGTGCTTTACCTCAATCATGTCGGCGGTCCTGCGATCAAGGGAGATGCAACGATTAGCGGCAGTGCCTCCGGTGCCTTGCGCGGCAGGCTGTATCTTCAAGCGGACAACCAGCTTGAAGCCACCGCGATTGTCTCAATGTCCTCAGGCTCTGCCTGTTATGCGGATTTCGTGCTGGGCGGGTACAGTCAGACTATCGCCGGATTTTCGGCATCGGGTGTAGGCGTGCAGTATATCGAAAACTTCTTTGGTGCCAGTCATGGAACCGGAACACTCACCTTTGATCTCAGCAACGCGAGTACACTGACATCTGATGTGCAAGTTCGTGATGGCTCCACCGGCAGCGGTGCTCTGGTGGTCGTCAAGGATGGCACGGGCGCCCTGACCGCTGGGGCGGGCTCCATAGGCAATACTGGCGGGTGGATATTGAAGAATGGAACGCTGAAGCTGTCAGGCAACGGCTTTGGTGCTTCGACCCCGGTCACGCTGCAGGGCGGAACTCTTTCTTCAGACAATACATCCGCGCGGAGCATCAGCGGCAATGTTACATTTGCCGGCAATGTCATTTTGGGCAATGCGGTGAATACCGGCACATTGACATTGCAGACCGGTACCGCGACCATCATCGGCGTAACGCCTCAGTTTACCGTCAAAAGCCAGGTCATCATCAGCCAGAACATCAATGGCAGTGGTTATGGCATCATCAAGGCCGGTTCCGGCAAACTGACTCTTTCCGGTAGCAACTCATACACCGGTACAACTGACGTGCAGAATGGAACACTGCAACTGGCCGGATCGCTATTGTCAAGCGCCGCCCTGAACCTCGGGAATGGATCCAACAGCGGCAAGTTCGTGCTCGGCGGAGGCAGTCCTGTCAGCCAGACAATAGCAGCGCTGACCGTGACCGGCACCGGCACAGATAATGCCATTGTCGGCGGCAATGCCTCAGTGTCCACCTTGACTTACAACCTTGCCGGCGATGCCGGGACTTTCAGTGGTGTCCTTGGCGGCATCGGGGCAAACGAAAACAAGCTGGCCATCATCAAGGGCGGCACCGGCACCTGGGCACTTACAGGCGCGAACACCTACAGTGGCGGGACAACGGTCAGTGCGGGAACGTTGCTGGCAAAGAACACCAGCGGTTCGGCGACAGGCACTGGAACTTTGACCGTCAACAGCGGTGCGAAGCTTGCTGGTACAGGTACGATCAGTGGCGCGGCGACCATAAGCAGTGGCGGTACGCTGTCGCCGGGTGATGCTGGCGTTCCTGGAACGCTGACGATCGGCGGCACGTTGACGTTTGAGGCTGGTTCGCACTGTGTCATCCGTCTGGTCAGCAGTGCGAATCACGACATGATCGTGGCTGGAGGGCTGGTTCCGAACGGTGGCACTCTAACGCTGGACACCAGCGCATATAACTCCTCCGCAACGAGCGGGATTCTATGGCTGTTCAACAATACTGACGCCAGTGGAACCGTGAGCAGCGCTTTCAATGGCTACCCCGAGGGCGCCAATGTGCCGCTTCCGGAAGGGGTATGGCAGATGACCTACAAGGCGAATTACCCCAGTTCTCCCAGCGGCGGTAACGATGCGGCACTCATTCCGGCCACTGGGACGATCTATACATTCCAATAAGGATTCAAGCTTGACCTACAATGGGTCCCTTTCCAGAGAGAACTCGCTGCCTGTTACCCCAGAAATAGTCGAAAAGACCATTCAGTTGCGGAAGTCGGGCCCGACTTTCGGGGGGAGACCGCGCATAGCGTCACGATCAGCAATTGACAAATAGTGAATTAGCCATGCCTGGCACGCACTTTGGTTTGGATTATTCCTGAAAACTGTGATTCCATTGCACAGTAGTGTTTTGGGCAGGCAGAATGAAAGGGAAAGCGCATGAAGAGAACTTTGTGGGCCGGTTTTGCAGGTTGCGCCTGCATGCTGTTGTCTCTTGCCATGGCTGGTTGCGAATGGCTGGATGTTCCGTCATCTGCAACCACTGGCGACATTACCGGAACGTGGACCTATCTTGACACGGCCGGCGCTCAATTGAGATTAGTCCTTATCCAGGAGGACGACGATTCGATTGTCGGTGTCGGCGCGCAATCGGGGACGAACAACGTGTCGATCAGTGGATATGTCAGCACCGACTCCGTATATATGACCCTGACTCATTCGAACGAGTCAATAGTGGATCTCAGCGGCGTCATCGCAGGTGACGTGATGAGTGGAAGCTTTACAAACTCGGCGTCCACGAACGGGACCTGGACCGCAGTGAAGATCAACTGAATCAGCGCGGAATGACGCTGTTGGCGGCAGGCCGAGATGGCGTGAAGGATTCTTCCGGCTGATCAGGACAGTACTTTCCTGTAGAATCATTACAAGCGTGTTGCCTCTTGCGTATTCGAGATCGGGGATGATATGCTCCGCGACGATGAAATCCGTGCTCGATCTCAAAATACTGATTGCCATGGCCGCTCTATGCGGTTTTGGAATTCATGCTGCCGGTTCGGAAATACATGAAGCAGTGAAAACCGGCGCCGCCGATGTTGTCAAGGCGCTTCTCGAAAAGGATCCGGGCCTGGTCAACCAGATATCCAAAGGCGGCATATCGCCGCTTCATCTTGCCGCTGTCAATGGGAACGCCGATGTTGCCGCCATCCTTATCGGCAACGGTGCTGCGATCAATGCCCAGATGGATACCGGGTTTACCCCGTTGCACTGCGCGATAATGAAGGCATCGCAATCGGTGGCAAAGCTTCTGATTGAGAAGGGCGCCGACGTGAATGCCGTGACGCGCGGAGGGTTGACCTGCCTTCACATAGCCGTTCAGAAGAACGAGACCCAGATCGTGAAGCTGCTGGTCAATGCCGGTTCCGACGTGATGGCCAAGGCGCGGGATGGCGCCACCCCACTGAGTTGGGCGATTGATCAGAACGCAATTGATTTACTGGAAATAATGGCAGGGGCGAGGAAGAAGGTGCCTTCCGACGTGCGGACCGGGACCGTCAATTCGACCGGTTCCGAACAGCCGCCGCCAGAGACACTCAAGCCGGATGAACGGTTGCCTGCCGCAGCGAATGTGGATACAGCGCCCGCGGTGCTTCTTGTGGAATCGACACCAGCAAGCAATGTTGTGGAGACGACAGAAACCAGGAAGCAGCACGTCGGCCCGGACATCAAACAACCTGCCGAGCCGACTTCCGGAACAATCCGATTCGCGGATGGCGGGGTCTACGAAGGCGACTTGTTGAAAGGCAGAATGCACGGCCGCGGCGTAATTACGTTTCCCGATGGCGAGAAGTATGACGGGGAGTGGGTTTCCGGCGCAAAGCAGGGAGAAGGCAAGGTCGTGTTTCCAAATGGCGAGCAGTACACCGGACATTGGAACCGGAACAAGAGGGAAGGCAAAGGAACATACCTGTTCCCTGACGGCGAAAAGTACGAAGGGGAATGGAAGGATGACCGGATGCAAGGAACAGGCGTCTATACATTCGCTGGCGGCGTAGTGCTGGACGGCAGGTGGGAAGACAACAGGTTTGTTCCGGACATAGAGGCCGGGACCAGAGGTCCGGCCGGCAACAAGTAATTGAGCGAGTCCACTATCTTCAAAAGAGCATACACGAAGGGAGGAATGGCATGAGCAATCAGATCAAGGTTTTTCTGGACGAAAAGGAAATGCCGAAACAATGGTACAACATTCAGGCGGACCTGCCTCATCCCCTGCCGCCGCCGGTTGACAAAGACGGCAAGCCGATCGGCCCGGAGGCTTTGGCCCCGGTGTTCCCAATGAATCTCATTGAACAGGAAGTAAGCACTCAAAGGTGGATAGATATTCCCGAGGAAGTGCGCGATCTGCTCATGTTGTGGAGGCCGACGCCACTTTGCCGCGCGACCAGGCTGGAGAAGGCGCTTAAGACTCCCGCCAAAATCTTCTATAAGAACGAGGGTTTTTCACCTCCTGGAAGCCACAAGACCAATACGGCAGTTGCGCAGGCTTACTACAACAAGAAGTTCGGAATCAAGCGGTTGACCACTGAGACCGGCGCGGGACAGTGGGGCAGCGCGATAGCGATGGGCTGTAAGCTCGTGGGGCTTGAGTGCAAGGTTTACATGGTTCGAATCAGCTTCCAGCAGAAGCCGTTCCGCAAGATAATGATGGGCGTGTGGGGTGCGCAGTGTGTGGCGAGTCCTAGTAATGACACAAATACCGGTCGCGAGATACTCAAGAAGTTCCCGGATACGCCCGGAAGCCTGGCCATCGCCATAAGCGAAGCGATAGAGGACGCGGTCACATCAAAGGATACCCGCTATTCTCTGGGCAGTGTGCTTAATCATGTGCTATTGCATCAGACGATTATCGGGCTGGAGGCCCAGGCGCAGTTCAAGAAGTTGGGCCTGTATCCTGATGTTGTGATCGGCTGCGTGGGCGGCGGATCGAACTTTGCCGGTATCGGGTTCCCCTTCATATGCGACAAGATTCACGGCAAGAATGTGAGGGTCGTCGCGGTTGAGCCGAAAGCCTGCCCGACTTTAACGAAGGGTCCCTTCGTATATGATTCCGGTGATGTAGCGATGATGACACCGCTGCTCGCCATGCATAGTCTCGGACATTCGTTCGTGCCTGCCCCGATTCATGCCGGCGGACTCCGGTATCATGGCGTTGCGCCGCTTGTGAGTCACGTGCTGCGGGAAGGACTCATTGAGGCTGTGGCGTTGAACCAGCTGGAATGCTACAAGGCTGCGGTTCTTTTTGCTCACTCGGAAGGGTTTATCCCGGCACCCGAGACGTCACATGCAATAGCCCAGGCGATCAGGGAGGCCAATAAAGCCAGGGAGGAAGGCAAGGAGAGAATCATTCTCATCAACTGGTCGGGCCATGGCCTCATGGATCTCAGCGGGTATGATGCCTTCTTTTCCGGCAAACTCACTGACTATGAACTTCCGGATGAGGAACTCCAGAAGTCACTCGCCTCCCTGAAGGGACTGCCAAAGCCTCCAAAGCTCTAAATGCGGAAGCAGGTATTCAATCAAGGCCGGTGGCAAACTCAACGCGAACGTTGCCACATTGCCGATGAGGAACCGGCACCTGCCGGCAGCGACAATACGACTGTCGGCAGGGTTATCCTGGATCTCATGAAGGAATGGGATCGTCCTGAGCCTGATTGGCTGGAGGAATTGAACAGCGAGTGGGCGGCGATGGCTGGCGAGCTTGCTGCCAGGCACACGCGGGTGGCCAGATGCAAGGACGGCACACTGACGGTCTTTGTCGACGGTGCGGTCATGCTCAGTGAGCTGAAGAGATACTGGCGGACGCAGATGCTTAAGAAGCTTCAGTCCAGGTTTGGAGAAGACAAGGTCAGAAATCTCCTGCTTCAACCGGATCCGGGCCCGGACACGACTGGAAACCGAGGTTGATGCTCTAGCCTGCCCTATTCATGAACTTGCGGGAGTTCGTTTACAGGCAAGCCTGGTTCGGCGTCGGCCTTTGTGAGCAACTGTCCCATTTCGTTCAAGAGGCGAGCTACCTCTACCCTCAGAGCGGTGGCCTTCCTGGCGCACTCGAGTATTTTACTCTTTTCAGCAGACGCCTCCGCCGGAGTTTTTGCCCGTTGCGCAGCGGTCATGGCCTGCGCTGCGCTCTTTATCACCTTCTCCAGCTCAACGGCTTTCAACGTGGCTTCTTCGGCTAGATTCACAGCGTCGGTTGCAAGCTTGGCCGCGCCGGGTCGGCCTTGCTTCTTGTACTTTGCAGGTATAGGTTCAATCTTATCCTTGACGCCTTTGGCGTCAGCAGCAAATTTGCCCAGTGGCGCGAAGACCTCATAATCAGTCTCGATTGCAGTGAGCACCTGCTGGATTTCAAAACGTTTCTGGTCCTCGGTCTTCTTCCAGTTGATTGCCAGGACGGCCAGTACGCCGATGGCAACTACGCCAAATACGGTCAGGAAGGTCACCAGCACTTGTCTCTTCAACTTCTTTCGCCTGGCTTCATTCAGTCTCATCTGCTCAATCTCTTCTTCGGACGGCTCATCTGGTTCAGCGGTCCTGGGTTTCCTGGTCTTCAGATTGATTATCAGCTTGGATGCCGGTGCGGCCGATGTTGCTGGTATCGATGAAGAAACGGGGGCTGGTGTTTCCTGTGGTTCCGGCAGTGAAAGTCCCTCTGGCTGAGGTTGCCGTGTTGTCTTGGGTCTCTTGACCATGGCTATCCTGGCCGCCTGGAGGGCTGGTGAATCAGGAGTCTTCTCGACCTCCTTCAGCGCTTGCTCCAGATCGCCCATGACTGATGCGTAATTTGGATACCGCTTGGCAGGTTTATCCTCCAACATGCGCATTACGATGCTGTTCAGTCTCGGTAAAACCTGTTTCCGAACCACAGACAATGGCCGGGGTGGCCGTGACAGCCTTGCCTTGACCACATCGATAGGCGTCTTTCCTTCAAAGGGCGGAACGCCCGCAATGGCGTGATAGAGAGTGGCGCCGAGGCTGTATATGTCGGATCTTGCGTCAATCGGTTGCTTCAGCACTTTCTCGGGAGCGATATAGTACGGGGTGCCCCAAACACCGCCGTGTTCCGAAGCCTGTTTGTCGACAAATGTCGCGAGGCCGAAATCCACAACCTTGGCAGTGCCTTTCGTATCAACGAGAATATTTCTTGGTTTGACGTCGCCATGGATCAGGCCGATTTCGAAGCCCGCGCTGAGGCCCTTTGCCACATCCAGCGCTATTCCGATCGCGATATCCTCCTGCATTGGTCCTGTGTGGTTCATGATTGTCTCAAGCGTCTTGCCTTGGACGAGTTCCATGACGATGTATGGCTGGCCCTTTTCCTGGCTGACCGAGTAGATCTGGACAACATTGGGATGATTAAGGGCGGCAGCCATGCGCGCTTCCCGCATGAAGGTCTCGACCATCTCGGAGTCGCTCCCAAGGGACTTGAGCATGACCTTGATCGCCACGTCACGCCCAAGCGCATCATCTGTTCCCTGGTAGATTGCACCCATGCCGCCGGTTCCCAGCAGACGCGAAAGCCGGAAGACGCCAAGCTGCGCCGGAACAACCAGCTTGTTGCCGCAGGCAGGGCAATCAATCTCGGAAAATGACGCTATGGATGAAACGTCAAGGACGCTCTGGCACTTCTGGCACGTGAGCTCAGAAACACTGTCAGTCTGAATGGCTGTGGCCTTGTCGGCTTCGCTCATACCACACTCCACACCGAAACCCAGTTAGTGCATAATGAAACCCGTATTGCCAACGACACGAACATGTTGGGCCGCATTTTAGCTGGTTGGTTCACGTTGTCCATGCTATTCATTCGCATATGCATCCCATACTGCTAAAAACCGGATTGATCGACATACACTGGTACGGGGTTATGATGGCTCTTGGCTTTCTTGCGGCAACTGCCAATTGCGTCTATCTCGGCAGGAAGAGCGGGAAAGACGCAAGTTTCATATCCGACCTTCTGTGTTGGATCATGGTGTCCGGCATCATCGGGGCGCGTCTCGCGCATGTAACAGCCAATTTCGGTGACTATCGTGACGATCCGATATCGGTCCTCTACATTCATCGCGGCGGCTTGATCTACTACGGCGGATTCATAGGCGCGGCAGTTGGTATCCTTCTATTTGCCCGGTTGCGCAGGGAGAATCTTCTCGGCCTTTATGACATGGTCGCGGTTGCGGCTCCACTGTCACATGCCATGGGGCGCTTGGGCTGCATGCTCAACGGATGCTGTTATGGCAAGGTAACGCATGGCATCACGGGCATCCGATACCCGCTCGACAGTGCGGTTGGATGGTCCCATTTCCGGCATCAGCTTATTGAAAACGAGCAAGTGCGGACTTTGATGGCGAAACTGCGGTTTTCGCAGATTTCGGATGATAAGTTTGCGACCAATCTGTCTGATATGGTCAATCGTGGCGTAATCAGCCGGACGGACGGACTCAGCCTGCCGGTGCATCCGGCCCAATTGTATGAAGCTGCTTTGAACATCCTGCTATATGCAGTGTTGATGTGGTTTTTCTTCCGGAAGAAGCAGGACGGCAGGATTGCGGCGCTCTACCTGCTGGGATATCCGGCTATTCGTTTCGCAGTTGAGTTTACGAGGGGAGATTCGATCCACTTGCAGAACATGTTTGGCCTCACCGTTGCGCAGATTGTGAGCATACTCCTGTTTGTCGCAGGCATAGTGGCATGGATTTGGTTGCTTAATCGTGAAAGAACACAAACTGATAGTACCAGATGATATGACAGGCGGCCGTATTGACAGATGGCTGGCTGGTCAACTCCAGGGTCTGTCCAGATCGCGGATCCAGTTGCTTATCAAGTCCGGCGACATAACGGTCGGCGGAGTTGCGATCGGTCAGCGCATGAAGCCGGAGGCGGGCATGGTGGTTGACATCAGGATTCCAGACCTGACAGCTCAAAGCGCGGAGCCCGAGGCAATTCCGCTTGATATTCTTTATGAGGACAAGGATATCGTTGTCGTTAATAAACGGCCTGGAATGGTGGTACACCCGGCGATTGGAAATCCTTCCGGAACACTCGTGAACGCACTCCTGCATCACTGCAGGAAACTACCCGGTATCAATGGTGTGCTGCGCCCTGGAATAGTGCATCGCCTGGACAAGAACACGAGCGGAGCGATAGTTGCTGCAAAGACCGAAAAAGCGATGATCCACCTTGGAAAGCAATTTAGCGGGAGGAAGGTGGAGAAGGAATACCTCGCCATTGTAAGGGGAGGTCCAAGGCCTCGGAGCGGGCGAATTGAAACGTTGATCGGGAGAAGCGCCGGGAACCGCAAAAAAATGTCTGCAAATCCTATCTCCGGGCGGACCGCTATAACTGTGTACGAAACTCTAAGGACTTTCGGCGGAATGTCGTTGCTGAAGGTGAAGTTGGAGACCGGCCGCACGCACCAGATTCGGGTGCATCTTGCGCATATCGGGCATTCAGTGGTTGGAGACGCGGACTATGGCAGGCAGAAGAAGATTGAGCTGCCGGTGAAAGCAGGCCGCCAGATGTTGCACGCCGCCAGACTCGCTTTCAGTCATCCATCAACCGGTAAGAGAGTTGAATTCGTCGCTCCTGTGCCGGACGATATGCAAAAGCTGATCGATGCCATGGAAAGAACGCGGAAGAAGGGTGGATGAAGATGCCGGAAGAGCCCCGAGTCGCCGACGACAGCGCTGCTTTCCTCGTGACTGTTGAGAGTATGCGCCAGTATCTGGAACATGAGCGGGAGGAAGGCGTGACATCAGTTGAGGCGGATCATGAAGAGGTGAAGAGATTGCCTGATATGCCTTCGCCTGTAACCGCCGGGGTAAATCTGACGCTGGAGAGAATTGCCGCCGACGCAGCCACGTGTGTCAAATGCACGCTGCACCGCACGCGAACGCGGGTTGTGCCGGGGCAGGGGTCGCCGAAGCCGGAGATAATGTTCGTGGGGGAAGCTCCGGGATTTGATGAGGACCAGCAGGGCCTGGCCTTTGTCGGGCGGGCCGGCCAACTGCTGACGAAGATGATAGAGGCCATGGGTTTCAGGCGCGAAGATGTTTTCATAGCCAACATTATCAAGTGCCGGCCGCCAGAGAATCGCAAGCCGATGCCGGATGAAATGGCTGCCTGTATGCCGTTTCTATTGAGCCAGATATCAATACTCAGGCCAAGAGTAATTGTTGCACTTGGTGCAACGGCCGTGAAGGGGCTTCTCGATGTTGAAACTGGCATTACCCGTTTGCGCGGCACGTGGATGGTGTTTGAGGGGATTCCCACGATGCCGACATTCCATCCGGCATATCTGCTGAGAAACCCGCCGGCGAAAAAAGATGCCTGGGCCGATTTACAGCAGGTTCTGAAGCAGATAGGCCGCACGCCACCACCGCGCAGCACCCGGGGATAGAGTTCCGGTTGGCGGCTTCCATCTGCGACGACACGCAATACTGGCGCCGTTTTCTGTTGATCCCGGCGGGTTTTCTGGTACTTTTTGCGTGCCTGTAGCAGGAAGAGTTCGGTTTTGCGCCCATCGTCTATCGGTCAGGACATCAGGTTTTCATCCTGGTAAGCGGAGTTCGACTCTCCGTGGGCGCGCCATGCAGCAGAGTTCCACAGCGTGCAGAGCACGCTGTAGAACACGCTGCATGGCTGGCGTGAAGCGTGTTCCGCGCAGCGGAACTCTGCTTCACACCGCCATGCCATTTGTTAAGATTTGTTAAGAAAGGAACAACACAATGAGTCCGAAGAAGGCAGCGGTCACGAAGAAGAGCTACAACATAGCCGTTATCGGCGGGGACGGCACTGGGCCGGAAGTGATTGCAGAAGGCGTGAAGGTCATCAAGGCTGCGGCCTCCAAGTTCGGGTTCGGTCTTAATCTGACGAATTTTGATTTCGGCGGAGAGCGCTATCTGAGGACCGGAGAAGTGCTTCCCGAGTCGGCGAGCGCGGATCTCAAGAAGTTCGATGCCATCTTCCTTGGGGCGATAGGTCATCCGGACGTAAAGCCGGGCATCCTGGAGAAGGGTATTCTCCTCAAGCTGCGGTTCGAACTGGATCAGTACATCAACCTGCGGCCGGTTAAACTGTTTCCGGGTGTTGAGACACCTATAAAGAACAAGGGTCCAGCTGACATAGACTATGTGGTGGTGCGCGAGAATACCGGCGATCTCTATACCGGCGTTGGCGGAATCATGATGAAGGGTACCCCCCACGAGGTGGCCACACAGGTCAGCATCTATTCCCGTTTCCAAGTGGAAAGATGTCTTCGCTATTCCTTTGAGCTCGCCAGAAAGCGCAACAAGAAGAAGACGCTGGCACTGTGCGGTAAGACGAATGTTCTCACGTTCGTGTACGATCTCTGGGAGCGCGCCTTTCACGAAATCGGCGAACGTGAATTCAAGGATGTCAAGCGCGAGTACTATCACGTTGATGCAACCTGCATGTGGATGATCAAGAATCCGGAATGGTTTGATGTCATTGTGACAGGAAATCTGTTCGGCGACATTATCACGGACCTTGGCGCCATGACGCAGGGCGGGATGGGCATCGCGGCAGGCGGCAACATCAACCCCGAGGGGGTCAGCATGTTTGAGCCGATCGGCGGTTCAGCCCCGAAGTACACCGGGAAGAATGTGATAAATCCGCTTGCCTGCATCTGTGCTGGCGGAATGATGCTCGATACAATCGGCGAATCGAAGGCCGCAGCAGCCATCGAAGCCGCGGTGATGGATCTTACGGCAAACAAGATCAAGAGCCTGGGTGCCGGGAAGATGGGATACTCAACCACACAGGTGGGCGATATGGTGGCGGAAAGAGTGGGTTGATTTCATGAAAAAGTACAAAGTTGGAATCATCGGAATAGGGACGGTTGGCACGGAACTTGTCAAAGTCATACGGGAACGTAATTTCCCGACGAGCGAGCTGCGTATCCTCGCAAGATCCGAACGCGATGAGGAAATTGCCGGCGAAACATTTCACGTACGTGATGCGTCTGCAAAGGATGCCTTCAAAGGGCTGGATTTCGCGCTTTTTGCGGGAACCGAGGGTGCCAAAGGCGCGTCGAAACTGTACGGATGGCATGCGGTCGAATGCGGGGCCGTCGTGATTGATAACGGCGACGATTTCAGGATGGATCCCCGTGTTCCGCTCGTGATCCCAGAAATCAATGCCGATGCTCTTGCCGGTCACAATGGTCTTATCGCCAATCCAAATTGCAGCACCATTATCGCACTGATGGCAGTTGCTCCGCTGCACCGTGCGGTCAGAATCCGCCGCCTGGTGATTTCAACATATCAATCCGTGTCTGGCACGGGCCGGGATGCTGTTCTGGAACTTGAGAGGCAGGCGCGGGAATATGTCGAAGGAAAACCTTTTACAGTGAAGACATACGGCCACAGGATTGCATTCAATGTGCTCCCGCAGGTTGGCAGTTTCAAGGAGGAGTTGCTGGGCAGCACGACTGAAGAGCTGAAAATGCTCAACGAGACCCGCAAGATACTTGGAGATGGGAAGATTCGTGTCGCATCAACTTGCGTCCGGGTACCGGTTTTCTACGGGCACTCGGAGGTGATCAATATCGAATTCGAGAAACCGATGTCTCCTGACAGAGCCCGGGAGATATTGTCGAAAGCGCCAGGTGTCCGGGTCGTGGATGAACCGTCGAAGGGGCTATATCCACTTCCGATTGATTCCGCTGGCAAGGATGATGTTCTGGCCGGGCGGATCCGCAATGATGACAGCATAGAGAATGGGCTGGCGTTGTTCGTTGCGGGCGACAACATCCGCAAAGGCGCGGCGCTGAATGCCGTTCAGATTGCAGAGAAGCTGATTTACTGAGTCATTCCGGGAATGGAAGGATTCCCTTCCCAAGGCTGCTGTGTATTCCAAGGCATGTCCGAGCCATCCCTTGTCGCGCACCCGGAAACGCAACAGGCTATTCCAAGCAGAATTGTTGCTGCAATTACACGGATGGCCATGTCTTCTCTATCGTACCGGCATAGTCTGCGTGACTGCCCATATGCTGCCGCCGAATGGAGCCATGGGATCTTCATAGAACTTCTTTTCCAAGACCTGCAGGGTGATAAGGGCTCCGAAACACGCCACCGCCATGAAGGCCACGAACGCGAAGAAGATATCACTCACCGATGTAGTCAACGTTGTCCCCTTCCTGAATGGGCATCTTCAACCATTGCCAGAGGATTTCGCCTATTGCGATATTCTGTTCGGCCTTGACTTTCAATACGTGGACCTTTGCGACCAGGATTTTGTCGCGGCGGATCACGAGATTCACATCGGGTGGCAGATTGATGTTGGGAATTGTGGCGATAACAACAAACCCGAAGTCGGGATTGACCTTTGAAATGGTTCCCTTCCTGCCGTGAGTGACATCCCAGACCGTTCCGCCGGGTTTCCCATGCTTCAACGTCTCGATTTCACGCTGTAGGTCGGAGATGAGCTTGTCCTGCGCAGCGATAGTGCTCTTGATCTCAAAGATCTTCTCTTCCTGCTTGGTGATCTTTATTTTCTGTTCCTCGATCTGAGTATTGAGAGTCGATATCTGGTCGTCCTTGCTCGCCACGGTGTTGTCGAGGGCGGCAATCTCTTCCTTCTGGGATGCCACTTGTTCCAAGAGCTGGTCGATTCTTTCAGCCAGCGCCGCTCCCTCGGCTTTCGATTTCACGAGCTTGGCCTGGTTGTCTTCCAGTTTCAGCCGCGTCTCGCGCAGGATCTCGCGCGTCTTGTCCATGGTATCGCTTTGCTCTTTAGCCTTGGCTATGAGGTTGTCAAGAGTATCACGCATCGTCCCCGGCCCGTAGGTCTTGTATATCTTCGCCTGGGTTTTTGTGTCTATCATTTCAATGGGTTTTCCGAGGGAGTCAACGGCGAAGTACTTCTTGAGGTCTCTTACGTCGACATTTACAGGAGGTAGCATCCTCTGTTCTGGATCCTTGGATTTCTCGGTCTCGATCTGGCGAGATAGATCAGCCACGCTGAGTTCGAGCATGTTGACGCGGGCTTTGAGCTGCTCTCTCTGTTGAAAGAGTTTTATGCCTAGATAGAGCGCCACGCCGCTCATTATCAGGAGAAACACAACCATTATGCGCAGAAATATTCTCATTCAGTCATCCCGACGGAAAGAAAGCAAACCTACAACTAGGTGATGAGTATCCTTGATGAGGCTATTGCTGTCAAACTGTAATCGCGCGAAAAATATGGTGGAGCATTCAGCTTGTCTGTGCTGTCTCTCTGAGGGGGGGTGCTTGCGACTAAAGAAGTCGTTTGGCTAAAAATGCCTTTCCTGAGTGTAGACAAAGTACATCTTGTATCCCGGCAGCCCGTGCTTCGTTGCCTCACGGAGCTCGGCTAACTACGCAGGGCACGCTTTCTCCTTCGCTCTCCGCGTGGCCGTGCCACGCGTAGCCCGGAGGGCGAAGCGTGGCGGGGACGACGGGGCTCGAACCCGCAACCTCTGCCGTGACAGGGCAGCGCTCTAACCAATTGAGCTACGTCCCCAAGGAAAAATCTGCGCCATAGTAACCGCCATCCACTCAGGTTCAAGCCCAAAACATCAGGAACTGTATGCGTAAATCAACACGCATCCAGCCCTATCAACCGCCCAGGCAGCGAATTGTGGCCATTCATTGACATTCTCAGATGTTTCCGAGATGATCCAATCAGGGGTTTGCGGTAAGGGGCGATTCAACCGTCAGGTGAACAGACAGGGGGAAGTTTTGACAAACCTGATTCCAGGAAGGCTGCTGTTGGCGAGTCTGGAAACTGCTGCGAGAAGTCTGATTGCGAGCGCAGTGATTGCAGCCATTTCACTTCCAGTCAAGGCAGGCACGATTGAGGACCGGGGCGGGAAGACCATCATCCACGTGACGGCCTGGGCATTGCCCGATCCTATCGACACCTCGACGTTTAACCGGGCCGAGGTGGCTGCCGTGCGCGAATTTCAGCGCCGGTTTCCGCAGATCTTCGCGCAACGCTACCGCGACAAATACAAGGCCAACCCTGAAAGATACGGCATGCATAACTGGGATAATGTCGGAATCGAGTTGCATCCGTTTTCCGGGATCAATGTGCCCGGAATTGAAAACGACCTGCTTGCCATAGCCGGCGGAATGGCCCCGGATATCCTGTACGTCAACTTCAGAAAATCGGATAACTACATACAGAATCGTTTCCTCTATCCACTCGACAACCCTGGTGACGACTACATTACTGGCATGACCAGGGATGAGCTCAATTTCCGTGTTCATCCCAAAATCTGGCCTGTCATGAAACGGAAAGGCCCCGATGGCGATATGCATGTGTGGGCGATCCCATGGGGCGGGGCGATGGGGAAAGTCCTGCTTTTCAGGAAGGACATCTTTGATGAAAAGCAGATTCCGTATCCGACCGCGAACTGGACCTGGGACGACATGCTGGCCGCGGCAAAGAAGATTACAGACCCGAAGCGCGGTATGTACGGGCTTCTGCTGGGCCGGGGCAAACAGGAGGCAGCCCGCTGGATCACGCTCCTCTGGTCGGCCGGCGGTGAAGTGATGACCCGTGACGAGTCGACAGACACGTGGCGGTGTGTCTTTGACAGCCGTGAGGCTGCCGTTGCGCTGGATTTCTATGTGCGTTTGAGTTCAGAGAAGTGGGTCGATCAGGATGGCAGAATACGGCGCGGCTACTCGGCCAAAGATGTCGCGGACTACTGGCATAAGTGGAATGGCGGTGAAATCGGCATGGTCGAGGTGTACATAGACGAAAAGGTGTTTGCCACGATCAACCCGGACCTGGTCGGCATGGTTCCGGTGCCGCTTGGGCCGGACGGCCGGCGTGGCGCCGAACTGAACAGCCGGATGATGGCGTTGTCTTCACAGATCAAGGATGATGCAGTGCGGGATGCGGCCTGGGAGTACATGCGTTTCTACGAAAGCGAGGATGCCGTCCGGATCAAGACCGCTGTAATGGTCGAGGGTGGCATGGGTCCGTTTGTGAATCCGAAGTATCTCCGCAAGTACGGTTATCCGGAGATAGAACGTCTTGCGCCCAAAGGCTGGGCAGATACGTTTGACATAGCGATCGAGAGCGCCCGGCCTGAACCATACGGTCGCAACTGCAATGTGGCTTATGACCTCATGACAATTCCGCTCAGGGAAGCCGAGGGGTTGGCTGTCAACGATATGCTGCCGACTGACCCGGAGGCCAGGATCGACCATCTGCGCGAGATTCTTAAGAAGGCCTGTGCCCGTGCAAACCAGGAGATGCTTGGCATTGTTCCGCCGGAAGTGCGTCAGAAGCGGCGTGTATTTGCCACCGTTGCACTCGTTGCTATTCTGGCTGTATTCGTTCTTGTCTTTCATCGTGTCACAAGGACGTTTGCCGTTGCTCCAGCCGTCGTCGCTTCGGGCAGGTGGTTCGGTAAGTTCAAGTGGGCGTACCTGCTTCTTCTGCCGGCCGCGCTATCCATACTTGTCTGGCAGTATGTTCCGCTCGCGCGCGGATCGATCATGGCGTTCCAGGATTACAGGCTCGTCGGGCCGTCGATCTGGGTCGGGGTTGACAATTTCGGCAACCTGCTTTTCGACAACGTCTGGTGGCAGGCGATGTATAACTCCCTTCGCTACAGCTTTCTCGTGATGACCCTGACATTTCTGCCGCCGATCTTCCTTGCGATTCTGTTGCAGGAGGTGCCGCGTGGGAAGATTGTCTTCAGAATCATTTTCTACCTGCCCGCGATGACGACAGGCCTTGTGATATCGCTTCTCTGGAAGCAGTTCTATGACCCCTCGGAGCGCGGTGCCATGAATGCGATGGTACTCCGGATCCCGGCCCTGGGTTTCATTATTGCAGGTTTTGCGCTTCTGGCGGTGGCCTTTCTCTTTGCCCGCCGACTGTGGCGGCACGAAAAAGCATGGTCGGCGGCGGGTATGTCAATTGCCGGCCTGCTCATGTTCTCAGCCTGCGCGAGCCTGGCCGGCCCGATCCTGTTCCCGGCCCGCGAATCAATTTGGACCAGCCTCCTCCATATTCCGCTGCGTCTTTTCGACAGGATGCCTGAGGCAGTACGCTGGCTCGACAATCCCAGCACCGCAATGCTTTCCTGTGTTATCCCGATGGTTTGGGCGGGTATGGGGCCGGGATGTCTCATATACCTGGCTGCATTGAAGGGAATCGCCGAGGACTACTACGAAGCGGCCGAAATTGATGGTGCCACCTTCATAGACAAGATCCTATTTGTGATCTTCCCGATTCTCCGGCCTTTGATAGTCATCAATTTCATCGGGGTCTTCATTGCGTCCTGGTACGCCGCGGCCGGGCATATTCTCGCAATGACCGCAGGCGGGGCTGGAACCGAGGTTGCCGATCTCCATATCTGGTTCAAAGCTTTCACGTTCCTGCAGATCGGACCTGCTACTGCCATGGCCTGGGTGCTTGGCGCCATGCTTATAGGCTTTGCCGTCTATCAACTCAGGATTCTTTCAAAGGTCGAGTTCAGAGCGACAACACAGAAAGAGTGACGAAGTGACAACACTGAAGGAAGATGTCCGCAGAAGATTCACCACGGAGACGCGGAGACACGGAGAAAGCAATATAATCCGAGGTTTCCGTGTTTTCGTCCCGCTGTCGCGGGATCGAAAACCCGGAAACGGAATGTTCCATGGAGGGAGAGGAGTTGATTCGTCTTCATGTCTTTCTTCTCTGTGTCTCCGTGTCTCCGTGGTGAATTCTGCTTCGAGTCATGTGTCATGGAGTACTGCATGCCGATAATACCGCAAATAGGAAGACAAAGCCTGAAGCTGCGGCTCCTTGTATGGAGTATCTACGGCATTCTTCTTGTCGGATCAGTCGCCATGATTTATCCCTTTCTGCTGATGATTGCCGGCAGCACCAAGAGCGGCGTAGATGCGATGGATTCGCGCGTGGTTCCGGCCTTCCTGCACAGCGATGAAGCTCTCTATCGCAAGCATATCGAAGCATTGTTCAATGAGTTTCCGCAGACGATGCAGAACTTGTATGACAGCGATGCGCCGTCCTTTTCAAAGCTGAAGTTTCCTGCCGCTGTGAACAGCCGTTTTGCCGGAGCCTGGGACACGTTCGTACATCAGGCCGACCTGCCGCATTACAGCTACATGGTCGGCGGTGTCTGGTCGCCGATGTCGCGCGGCGTAATGCCTGCCACGTTGCGGGATTTCAAGCGCATGATGATCAGGCGGTTTGGCGGTGATATCGGGAGCATGAATGCAGAAATGCAGACTGAGTTCGTGAACTGGAACGCCTTTCACTTGGTGCAGGAGACCTGCCAGACCAGGCGGGAACGACCTGGCACAGGGCCGTTTGAACTCGCGTTCCGCGAATTCAAGGCAAGCCGGCCGATCGAAGAACGCTGCTATATCTCGCTTGAGGGTTTTTATCGCAATAACTTCCTGAAGAAGCAGTACACGCGTGATATCAGCGCATACAATGCCGCGCATGGCACGCATTACGGTTCATGGCGCGAGGTGCATCTTGATCAGCGTATTCCTCAGGGCACCGGTCGGACGGACAAGGAGCGGGAAGACTGGGAGTCATTCGCAAGGACAATTTCAAGTCTCTATTGGATCAGGGCCGCCCCTGAAGCCGCGCTGCAATATCACGCTTTTCTGGAGGCCAAGTACCGGCAGATTGACGCGCTTAACAGGTTGTACGGCATGGCTGAGCCCCTTGCAGAACTCCCGGCCACGACGGCCACGACGGAGCGTAACCCTCCAAAAGGCAAGGAAAACGGCCTTATTTCAGACGGGAGGGACGTCCCGCAATTGCGGGACCGCGTCCGCGGAAGTTCTGTAAGAGGCTTGGCTTACAAGTCATTCAATGACGTGCCCCTTGTCGATGAGCCGCCGGGTGAAGGACTGCGCCTGTCGGACTGGGACGCATTCCTGCAAGGATGGAAGGATCCTGATACAGGCATGGTACACAAGCTGCCCGTTTCAATGATCCGCATTCACAGCGTGGATTTCATTTTTAGGGATTGGCTTGTCAGTCGTTATGGCGACTTGGCTGGTGTTAACGCGGCCTGCGGAACAGCCTTCAGTGATTGGCTCGACATCATGCCCCCGCAGCTTGATCTTCATTTCCTGGCATTTGAAAAGGCTAAAGGCCGCTTGCGCTGGGAGTTTGCCACGCGCAACTATGTTACGGTCATTGACTTTATAATGCTTCACGGCAATGGAGTTGTAAACAGTGCGATCTACTGCATGTTGGCGATCCTCGCGGCGTTGATAGTGAACCCGCTGGCTGCCTACGCGCTCAGTCGGTGCAAGTTCCGGGCCGAACGTAAGATCCTTCTCTTTCTGATGATGACGATGGCGTTTCCACCGATGGTAACTCAGATCCCGGCTTTCCTGATGCTTCGCGAATTTGGCCTGCTGAACACATTCTGGGCCCTGATCCTTCCCGGTCTGGCAAATGGCTATTGGATCTTTCTGCTGAAGGGATTCTTTGACTCGCTCCCGCAGGAACTCTACGAAAGCGCGTCTATTGACGGGGCAGGGGAGCTCAGGATCTTCTGGCAGATTACGATGAGCCTTAGCAAGCCGGTTCTGGCCGTCATTGCGTTGCACGCTTTCACGGCGGCATATTCCAACTTCATGATGGCGTTGTTGATTTGCCAGGACGAGAAGATGTGGACATTGATGCCGTGGCTCTACCAGTTGCAGGATCGCAGCGGGCAGGGTGTAATCTTCGCGTCACTGATCATTGCAGCAATCCCAACGTTCATCGTGTTTACGTTCTGCCAGAAGGTGATAATTCGCGGTATCGTAGTGCCGGTGGAGAAGTGAGTGGATGGCGGGGCTGAGTGGCCGGAACGCTTACGCGTTCCGCTCCAGGGAGCGGGAAATTTGGAGCGGAATCGGTCACGATTCCGGCAGGATGTGGAGTGGCGACGGATGCGCGGAACGGAGATTACTGAGCGGAATCGGTAACGATTCCGGGAAATCAAGGAAAGCAAACAGATGACTAATTGTCGCGAGAATCTCCCATGCGGTCGCATGAAACGGATTTCGCCTGAATTCTATTGCGGACAATCCTTCGTGCATTGGAGTATGGCCATTGATGGGCGACGTGTCGGCTGGCTGACGGATACGTTCCACCTTCGCTTCCGCGAAATCCACCTGCATACCCTGGGCCGATACGATCTGCTCTGCCCCGTGTACTGTCTTATGCCGGATCATCTGCATTTGTTTTGGCTGGGCCTGGGAAGCGGCAGCGATCAGAACAAGGCGGCGACTTTCTTCAGACGCCATCTGAACGTGGTCCTCAAGGCCAGCGGATTCGAGCTTCAGAAGCAAGCGTGGGATGTCGTGCTTGACGAGAAGGATCGCGAGCATGGTGCCGTTCTGAAGACGGTGTTCTATATCACGGAAAACCCGCTTCGTGGCGGGCTTGTAGCGGCGGCGGGGCAATGGCCTTTCTCCGGTTCGCTGGCACCGGGCTATCCGAAGTTCGACTGGCGGGAACCGGACTATAGCGAGAAGGTTTGGAAGCTCTATCAGCTGGAGGTGGAACGGCGGATGACAGACCCGGAGCGGAATCGGTGACGATTCCGGAGGATCCTCCTGGAGGCGGGATCCCGCATGGAGATTCTCCGGAACTCCGGGAGAGGCAGACTGACCTCCTGGAATTGCCATGTGCGGAGCGGAATCGGCTTGCCCTGCGAAGCTGGGTAACGATTCCAGGGAGGCTCCATCGTCAAAACGAAACCGACGCTCCCAAGGTGAATGTCTGCTCGGCGTTGGCGGATATCTCGCAGTAGAAATGCCTGTTCTCGACCGCGTAGGAGACGCCGAACCGTGTGCCAACAATGTTGTTTCGTCTGGCGTCCTCTTCTGTGGTCTGGGTCTGTGGAATATACTCGCCATCAGGGGGAATAACTGACGGGGCAACATCTGTTCCCCCGGAGGATTCCGCCGGGAGCGGCATTGGCCCGCCGTACCATGATGTATATGTGCTTTCAATGCTTCCGCCTCGATATGGCAGGACTTCAATGCCGGCGTAGATCGAGCACTTCTCAGAAATGGCATAATTGGCCACGATGCCAACCGCGACTTCCCTGTAGGTGGCCTCTCTCGAATTTTGGGAGGATGGGTACGGATATACCATACGGTCGTCGATTGCGCCTGTCGATGTCGGCTCCTCGGCTCCGCCCATCGGGTACACTATCTGGTCGGATGATCCGTAGTCTTCCTCGATGTACTGGTACTGGGCGTAAACCATCACGCTGAGTTTCTCGTCAACCTTGAAGCCATGCCTCAAACCACCGATGATCAGGCTGCCTGAACCATCCGGTGACCAGTAGTTCTGATCAATATCCACCTGGGAGATGTATCCGCCCGCAATGTAGATATCCACTGATTCCAGTATGCCGTACGCGCTGTAGGCGCCGATAATGGAGCGGCTTATCTTCTGGCCGTACGAGCCGTATGCGGGTGAGAACTCATACTCTGTCTTTGATGTGGTCATGAAAGCGCCAATCTGACGCTTGCCGGCTCCGGTTGTCATTCCGTTGTCGAATCCGACTTGAGCATGGGCCAGCGAAAGGAACGCTATTTCCACGACAGCAATTACGATTGCGATTTTCTTCATTGTCTTGTCCCTTTGCAGTTCTAAACCGTCGTTGCTCTTGTGATTTGAGGAACCGTCTTCAGCGATCAGGCATGATTATGACTTTTCGGTAAGAGCATTTCAAGCGCGTTTGTCCCTTCCGGGAACCGCTTGTGAGCATTCATTGTTCCGGACATGCACGTTCTCATCCGGGCCATCGAGTAAGCGGGTAGTGTAAGTGCAGCCGATGAAGTGTGCGATAGAGTGTTTGCGCCATTCTTGCACTTGATTCAAGCTTTTAATCCTCACGCTTACGCGGTTGCACTTGCCGGCAGGGAGTCTCCTCCCGCGGTATTGAGGGATTACCCTTTTTTGTTGTTTCCGGCTGTGCAATATCCCACACTGTCCATTGGCAGTTAGCCAATTCAAAACGGCGAGGGGAATATGAAACGAAGTTTGTCATTTCTAGTTCTTGTGTGGCTCTTCCTGGTGGTCGGTGTCGTTGGTTGCAAGAGCAACTCAGATTCTACAACGGGCAATTCTTTGGATGGAACCCAGTGGAAACTTACCGGATGGACTCTCAGTTCATTGAATCCAGCTGACTTTACAATCACTGCGAACTTCGCCGATGGGCAGATATCAGGCAACAGCGGCGTCAACTCCTATGGCGGACCTTGCACTGTCGGACCCGGCGACGCATTCATGGCCGGGCAACTTGCCTCTACGGAGATGGCCGGTCCAGAACCGGCGATGCGAGCCGAGAGTGCGTACATGACGCTGCTCAGTCAGGCGCGATCTTACAAGATAGCCGGCGGTGTTCTGACACTCTACGATACGGGCGGAAACGAGTCTCTCATCTTCACCGCTGCGGTCAATTGATCCGCAGCACTTGCTTTCTTTGACCTGCAATTCAGGTCAAAGAAAGAAGACTGGGATGGGAACTGATTTCAAAGCGCTCGTGCGCGAAGAACTGCCGCAGGCCCGCCTGCCCGCTCAGACGGGAGGGAAAGGGAAGGCCGCACCCGGAGCCGGTAAGGCAACCACCAGCAGTCGAAAGAAGAAGTAGCGGTTGTCGTGACGAGCTTCGAGGACGAGGACAAAGACCCTCGAATGCCATGGTCAGAATTCTCTGACTCCTGACTGCTGACTCCTGAACACTTGAGTAGTTAGACACTGTTCGAAAAGGTATTTGAAACAGAAACACTGAAAACGAAGGGCTTTCATGGGTGGGGCGAGGCGTCCCTGCCGAGCCGGAGCAAGTACTGGTCTCGAAATGCGACAGAAATGAACGAAGTTCTCTCTTGGCGCTACACAAGGGCATTCATTTGCGTCGGCTCAGCCGGAGGCTTCGCCCTACCTGTACCTTTTCGAGCAGGGTCTATTCACGGTTTCTTTATGGTTGCATTTGTCCCGCACAGCGGACAATCGGGGTTCCTGTTTACCCTGACGTTGCGAAATGTCATCGCCAGGCCGTCGTGGACAAGAAGCCGATTCGTAAGCAGCCGGCCAATTCCGAGAAGATACTTGATTGCCTCACCAGCGGCTAGTGTACCCATCACTCCTGGCAACACTCCGATCACGCCCGATTTAGCCGGGGGCGGAATAACGCCATCCGGCGGTGGTTCTTGAAACACGCAGCGGTAACACGCCGTTTCTTCCGGGACTACCGTAATCATCTGGCCCTCGAAGCGGGTGACCGCCGCATGCACGTATGGCTTGTGTGAGAAGTGGCAGGCATCGGCAACCAGGAACTTCGATTCGAAGCTGTCGGTTGCGTCAATGATGAAGTCGTATCTGCCAGCAAGACCTGACGCATTCTGAGAGGTAAGGCGAAGATGATGAGGCTCAACACTGATGTTGCTGTTGAGATCGCGGATGGCATCAATGGCCGAGTCCACTTTTGGTCTGCCGATGTCGCCTGTGCCATGGAGGATCTGACGTTGCAGATTGGAGACTTCCACCGCGTCGCTGTCAACCAGGCCGATGGTGCCGATCCCTGCCGCCGCCAGGTAGAAACAGGCAGGGGAGCCCAGACCGCCGGCACCCACGACCAGCACACGGCTGAGCAGAAGCTTCTCCTGACCCCTTGTGCCAATCTCAGGCAGTACGATCTGCCGCGCATACCGGTCGCGCTGTGCATGGTTCAAAGTCATTCTTTTCTGCTCCGGGAAACGGATATGTGGCTGTTATCGAGTTCACATCATGGCCAACCGGCGAGGGGATATGCAAGCACTATTGCCGACAGCACTATTGCTGACAGCGCTATTGCTGAGTGCAGGAAGCCAAATGTGCCTGCTACTTCGTTTTGCTCCAGCTTTTTCCAGTTTCTTCCGGGGACTGGCATTTTGTCTCCTGTGGGAAGTGTACCGCTACCTCGATCGGGAACAGGCAGAATACCGCCATTCGGGCCTCGAAGCGCCCCGGAGGACCGAAGCTTGCCCAGGGTTGCCTACCGGCGCGTCGAAGGGCTAACTTTGAGCAAGGCGCGATAGCATAGCGCCGAAACCGGCACCAGACGCTATGCGTCTGGGCCGGCGCATATGGCATGAGCGACGTTTCCGCTCATTCAACATGCGCGCTAGACGTAATATGGGAATGCATGACTCCGGTGATTTACGAACCACGAGCCGGACGGGAATCAAAACGTATCCATGCGGATCTCACCGGCTTGCTCCTTTGGCACCCGTTGTGTCGTTCATTTTTCAAGGATGGCCCTTATGTCCTGTGCCGCGGTGGTGGTGGGCATGATGTTGAACTTCTCGACCAGCACCTTGAGTACGGCTGGAGTGATGAATGCCGGCAGACTCGGGCCGAGCCGGATGTTCTTGATGCCGAGGTGGAGCAGTGTGAGAAGGATGCAGCACGCTTTCTGCTCATACCATGAAAGGATGAGAGAAAGCGGCAGATCATTGACGCCGCAACTGAACGCCTCCGCAAGAGCAACCGCCACCCTGATGGCTGAATACGCGTCGTTGCACTGCCCCATATCCAGAAGTCGGGGGATGCCGCTGATATCGCCGAATTCCAGCTTGTTGAATCGGTACTTACCGCACGCGAGCGTGAGGATGATGCTGTCCTTGGGCACCAGCCTGGCAAAGTCGGTGTAGTAGTTCCGTCCGCTTCTTGCGCCATCGCAGCCACCGATCAGGAAGAAGTGCTTCACCGCACCGCTCTTGACCGCATTGATCACCTTGTCCGCCACGCCCAGCACCGCGTCATGTCCAAAGCCTACCATGATCGTTTTGTCTGATCCGTTTGACGCAAAACCATCCGCTGCCAGGGCCGCCTTGATGGCGGGGCTGAAGTCATGGCCTTGAATATGCGCGACGTCGGGCCAGGCAACCAGGCCGCAGGTGAAGATCCGGCCCATATAGCTTGGGCGCGGCTTCTGGATGCAATTGGTTGTCATTATTATGGCGCCGGGGAATGCGTCGAACTCCTTCTGCTGGTCCTGCCACGCGCCGCCGTAGTTTCCAACCAGGTGCGTGAATTTCTTCAGTTCCGGATAACCATGTGCCGGGAGCATTTCTCCGTGGGTGTAGACATTGATGCCTTTCCCCATGGTCTGCTTAAGCAGCTCGTAGAGATCCTTCAGGTCATGACCGGATACCAGAATGGCCTTTCCCTTGACCGGCTCGATGCGAACTTTTGCAGGCTGCGGCTTGCCGTACGAGCCGCAGTTGGCGTCGCTCAAAAGCGCCATAACCTTGAGGTTCACTTCGCCGCACTTGAGGTTGTAGCCGAGCAGATCCTTGACTGTTGGACTATCCTTAGTCAGGAAATCCATCGCGTCATGGAAGAAGGCATAGACGTCAGTATCCTCCTTGCCGAGTATCCGGGCGTGCTCGGCATATGCCGCCATGCCCTTTAACCCGTACATAAGCAATTCCTGGAGGCCAGCGATATCTTCACCCAGGGTGTTGCGGCGCGCAGTGATTCCGACTCCCTCGCCTTCCTTTGTCAATTCATCCCGTGAGCCGGCCAGATTCCAAACGGCCGGACCAGAGAGCGCTTCGGATATGTTGCCTGACTTCTTGACTGCATCCAGATACATGTCGGCGGCTTTTGTCTTGATCTTGCTTGCCTTGGCCAGCAGCTGTTCGAGGCGGGAGGCATCGAAATTGACATTGGTCACGGTGGTGAACAGGGCCTTGACGACGAACACGTCGACGTCATGATCCCTGGCTCCCAGTTTTCCGGCGCGATGTGCGTACATCGAGATTCCCTTGGATGCATGGATCAGCAGATCCTGCAATGCCGCAACCTCCGGATCCTTGCCACACACACCAAACTGAGTACACCCCGTTCCCTTGGCTGTCTGCTCGCATTGATAACAGAACATGATCACTTCCTCCCTGTCTCTTTGTTTGTCTTATGGTTTATGAATGTATTGACGATTTCTGAAAGTGTTGTCTTTGAGAGATAATCAATGGTTTCCTTGTTGAAGCGATCGACCATGCCGCCGAGCATACAGGCGGTTCCATCGCAAGTCCTGGCGCGCAGCAGGCACTGGTTGCCGGTGAGGCGGCCTTCGATTGCCTCAAAGACCTCGAGGAGTGTGATTTTACCGGCGGGTCGGGCAAGCTGGAAGCCACCCCTGGGCCCCCTGGTTGCAGTCACCACTTCCGCGCGCGCCAGTCGTTGCATCACCTTTTCGAGGTGGGCCACGGAAACTTTGAAGCTGGTTGCTATTTCGGCGGCCCGGCAAGCCCGGTTTGGGTTGGCGGCGAGTAAGCCTGTCGCGTGCAATGCGATAGCTCCAGCCTCTGATATCTTGAACACGCCAGTCATACTGCCCCTTTCAAATATGTAATCTGGTATCACAATACCACAATCTATCTGAAACGCAATATCATTTCTGCAGTATTTTTCGAAACGGCCGTGGCCGCTTCTTCAGGATAATTCGTGCAGGATATTGCCGAAAAGAATGGCTGGGCTTGCAGGCAGGCAGACAGACAGACTGAGCCGCATTTCCGGGATCGATATCCCGGCTATTCAGCCAGCCATTCGCTTGGGTCCAGGAAACCTTTGCGAAAGACGGTTTCCAGAATCCGGCGGCTGTCCATCACCACCGGCTTTCTCGGCATATATTGCAGCAGGTCGGACCCTGGATCGACCAGTTCGACCAGGATTCGCGCTGTCGGATTCAACTCCATGATGCGCGCGGCGATGTGAAGGGTTTTCACATCCGGGGTTGTGAAGCGCATGTTTGCAAAGATGAAGACGTAGTCGGCTTGCGCCACGTTTGCCCGCCGCAGGACGGTGGGGTTGATCGGGACCCCGCAGACAAAATCGTGTTGCGGGTAAGGATTCCCGGCTACAAGCTCGGTAACGATTGCGACCGGCCGGTTCGCGAGCGCGGGACACTGCGGCAGGGCCTGGATCAGTTCGTCCGCGATGGCGGTGTATTCGCAGATCACGATATGGTGTGACGCCTTGACCTGAGCCATGCCGCGCTGGTGGCGTTCAATGAACGTATGGGCTGTTTCCACTATTACCGCTACAAAGCTGGCATAGATGAAGACGCCGGCAAGAATCACCATGATCCCGGCGGCGCGTCCCTGCCATGTCAGGGGTACAATGTCGCCGTAGCCAACGGTAGCCGAGGTAACCACCCACCACCACACGACATCGAAGGCGTTCTTCACCTGCGGATTGGTTCCGTGCTCGTAATGCCAGAAGATGCCGCCCAGCAGGATCAAACTCCCCAAAGCCACTGACAGCAAAAGCATCGCACGATGTCTCATGAAGTGAATTGGTCTCATGGTTCCTTTATCTCTGCTGTTGCACCGTTGCGAACCGGCCGCGCTTGGCCCTAAAGTTTGCCGCGGTTTGATCTGCGCGGGTTCCCGCTCTTGAAATTCGATCAGGGATCAAAATCCCAATTCCAGGGCGATTAGTCAAGCGTGCGCGACAGTGGCGCAGCAATTGCAATTTTAGTGCAAGCGGATTCGAAGAAGGAATCGACTCGTGCTCGCGAGGTCAAAATGCGAATTGCTGGCGGAGAGACAATGAGGATTGATCTGAGAGAAGCAGTTTGATAGAAGGAACCCATGACAACTGCACTTGAAGAAATTGCAACACTTCCAATTCCAGAGAAGATCCTGCTTGTAGAGGATCTTTGGGATAGTATTGCCAGAAGCAATGCGGAACTGCCTGTTCATGACTGGCAAAAAGAGGAGTTAGCGCGGCGCAAGCGGATTTTTCTAAAGAATCCCGATTCCGCCATGACGTGGGATCAAGTTAAGAAATCCATATTGGTGGCCAATGCCTGAGAAACTGGTGTTTCTGCCCGAAGCCAGACAGGATATTTTGGATGCGTTTTCGTGGTACGAGGAAGAAGCCTTTGGTTTGGGAATGGAATTCCTCAGATGTCTGGATGCGGCAATCTTGTCTTTGGAAAGACATCTCAAGATCTATCCGGCAGTTCATGAGACTTACCGTCGTGCGCTTGTTCGGCGTTTCCCGTATGCCATTTACTTTGAGATTAACGCAGGACATATCATAGTCTACTCTGTCTTCCATTGCTCTCGTGATCCACAAAAGTGGCGCAATAGAACATCAAACTAAACAGGATAGCATCGGAGAGATTATTGCTTCATGTGTTGCTCTCTCTGGTTCACAAACGGAGAATGTCGACGTTACGCCAGCGATGAATCATATTGAGAATGAGAATGAAAATGAAAATGCAGAAGAACCAGGTGGCGATTGTCACCGGCGCTGGCCGTGGAATAGGGCGGAGTGTCGCCCTCGATCTGGCGCGACAGGGCTTTCGCGTGTCATTGGCGGCGCGGACAGAGTTGGAACTGAAGGATGTTTGCGTGGAAATTGAAACTGCCGGCGGGATCGCCGCTTGTTTTCGGACCGATATGAGCAGCGAGGCGTCGATCAAGCGGTTGGTCAAGAACACGATCAAGCGTTTCGGACGGCTCGATGTAGTGGTGAACAACGCAGGCACGGGGATCTATGGTCCGCTTGAGAAGGCGACAGCGGACGAGTGGGATCAGCTCATGGCGGTGAATGCAAGGGGCCCATTCCTCTTGTGCAGGGAGGCTATTCCATTTCTTCGCCGGCACACTCGATCGTTCATCATCAACATTGCGTCTGTTGTCGCAGTGAAGGGTTACGCAAATCAGGCAGCCTACGCGGCATCGAAGCACGCCCTTCTGGGAATGACGAAAGTCCTGGCCAAAGAGGTGCAGAAGGACGGCATTCGTGTTCATGCTATCTGCCCGGGTGGTGTTGCCACGGAAATGGCTCGCAAGGCGAGGCCGGACCTGAAACAGTCCGAGCTTATCTCGCCTGATGAGATTGCTGAAATTGTGCGGTTTCTGGTGTCGCAACGTGGAAATGCGGCGATCGATGAGATTCACGTCCGGCGGGAATCCGCCGTGCCGTGGGCGTAAGAAGAGATGAGAGATGCAACCGCAGATGCACGCAGACGAACACAGATGGGGATTTGGAAAGACTGAATCAAGGGGGAGGGGAATATGACGGAAGAATACACGAAAGAAGAGATGAACAAGGTTTTGTTTGTGAATCTGGTCATGATGTTCAGTGCTACTGCGATGCAGCAGTTGGGTAAGCTTATGAATCCGGCTACAAAGAAGGTTGAACTTGATCTGGCCGGGGCTCAGACCAGTATAGATCTTCTGACCATGCTGTCCGAGAAGACGAAGGGAAATCTGGACAAGGAAGAGGAGCGTCTGCTCAAGGATACGCTGTCAGCACTCCAGATGAACTATGTTGAGACCGCGGAATCAGCTCCCGCGAAAGCAGAGCCGGATGCCGGAAAGGATTTGTCCGGCAAGCCGGATGTCGCGGAATCCGCGGTGGTTGGCGACAATGACCAGGCAAAAAGCGCCGGCGTGAAGACTGACGCCAGGACGAAATATCACAAGAGCTACGGAGAGCAGTAGACCTGGGTCTCAAGTCTTTCTTCTAGACAAGTGGTCACTGGTCGGTTAAACGCATCTGATGTCTATTCACACTTGCCCGCACGCAATGTCGGGTTCTTAAGGAGGCTCACACCATGGGTGGTTTCTTCGGCGTAGTCTCGAAAACGGACTGTGTTACAGATCTCTTCTACGGCACAGATTACCATTCCCACCTGGGCACCAGGCGGGGAGGAATCGTGACGCTCAACGATGATGGCTTCACTCGAGTCATCCACGACATTACTACCAGCCAGTTCAGGTCGAAGTTTGAGACGGACATTCTCAAGCTGAAAGGTAATCGAGGGATCGGGGTGATAAGTGATTTCGAGGATCAGCCGCTCCTTATCAAGTCGCACCTTGGAACGTATGCGATTGTGACCGTAGGTGTGGTAAAGAATTCCGAGACGCTCGCGGCCAGGCAGTTCAAGAAGAGAACCGCCCATTTCGCCGAAATGAGCGGCAGCGAGGTTAATCCAACCGAACTTGTGGCCACGTTGATCAATGAATGCAGTACTTTCGAAGAAGGCATACGCCACGTTCAAGATTCCGTTGAGGGGTCTTGCTCTCTCCTTCTCCTGACTGAAAGGGGCATCTACGCCGCGCGTGACCGCTACGGTCGGACTCCTGTCATTATTGGCCGGAAGAGCGGGTCGTGGTCTGCCACGATGGAGACCTCCGCGTTTCCAAACCTCGACTATGAGGTTGAGCGTTTTCTCGGGCCTGGAGAATGCGTTCTCCTCACGCCTGAGGGTGTGGAGCAGAGGCTGGCCCCGCGAGATAAGATGCAGATCTGCTCGTTCCTGTGGGTCTACTACGGGTATCCATCATCGCATTACGAAGGTATCAATGTGGAGGTTGCGCGCAACAAGTGCGGGGCCATGCTCGCTCGTAGTGACAATGTGGAGATAGATCTTGTTGCAGGTATTCCTGATTCAGGGACAGGGCATGCCATAGGTTATGCCAACGAAAAGAAGGTGCCGTATTGCAGGTCGTTCGTCAAGTATACCCCGACGTGGCCGCGCAGTTTCATGCCGCAGGTCCAGACCACGCGGGAGTTGATAGCCAGGATGAAGCTCATTCCGATCAAGGAGCTCATAAAAGGCTACAGGCTCCTGTTTTGCGAGGATTCGATTGTCCGCGGCACCCAGCTGCGAGACATTATTCAGCGGCTGTTTGACTACGGCGCGAAGGAAGTCCACATGCGGCCGGCATGTCCGCCGTTGATCTATGGATGCAAGTTTTTGAATTTCTCGCGATCACGGTCGGTGCTCGACCTCGCCGGCAGGTTGGCGATACATGACCTTGAGGGCAAGAATCCAGAGTCGGTTGAAGAGTACGCCGATCCATGTTCAGGGAAGCATTGCGCCATGGTTGAGCATATCAGGAAGCGTCTTAACCTGACGACGCTCAAGTACCAGAAACTGGATGATCTGGTCAGTGCAATAGGTCTTCCAAAGGAAAAGGTGTGTACGTATTGCTGGGATGGTGTTGAGGTAAAGTAGCCTGCCGGTCAGGATATGCAGGATTTCAAGAAAGGATACAAGCGATGCCCCGGAAAAGTGATATCAAGAAGGTTCTGATCATCGGGTCGGGTCCTATCGTTATTGGCCAGGCATGTGAGTTCGATTACTCCGGTACGCAGGCATGCAAGGCACTCAGGGCCCTTGGCTACAAGATTGTGTTGGTCAACTCAAACCCGGCTACGATCATGACTGATCCGGGCATGGCCGATGAGACCTATATCGAGCCGCTGAATCTTGAGCGCATCACACAGATCATCAAGAAATCAAGGCCGGACGCACTTTTGCCGAATCTAGGTGGTCAGACGGGTCTTAACTTGAGTTCAGAGCTTAATAAGGCGGGTGTGCTTGAGAAGTACGGGGTTACCGTCATAGGCGTCAATGTTGACGCCATCGAGCGTGGTGAAGACAGGCTGATTTTCAAGGAAACCATGCAGAAGCTGGGCATTGACATGCCCAAGAGTGAAATCGCCTATACCATCGAGGAAGCGGAGAAAGTCGCGGAAAAGCTGGGTTATCCCGTGGTCATCCGTCCGGCCTATACAATGGGAGGAACCGGCGGCGGGCTGGTGTATAATGTTGAGGAATTGCGGACTGTCGCCAGTCGTGGAATTGCCGTCAGCCTTGTCGGGCAGGTGCTGGTGGAGGAGTCGGTCGAAGGCTGGGAGGAGCTTGAGCTCGAGGTTGTCCGTGACGCTAAGAACCAGATGATCACCGTGTGTTTTATTGAGAACGTGGACGCCATGGGTGTCCACACCGGCGATTCCTATTGTGTCGCTCCGATGCTGACCATCGATCCGAAGCTGCAGAAGAAGCTGCAGAAGTATTCCTATGATATCGTGAAAGCCATCCAGGTCATCGGCGGCACTAACATCCAGTTTGCCCATGATCCAAAGACCGGGCGCGTTGTGATCATCGAGATCAATCCACGCACCAGCCGGTCGAGCGCACTGGCCTCGAAGGCCACCGGGTTCCCGATTGCGCGGGTATCGGCGCAGCTGGCTGGCGGTTTGACGATGGATGAGATTCCGTACTGGCGTGATGGCTCGCTGGAAAAATATACGCCGGGCGGTGACTATGTTGTTGTGAAGTTCTCGCGATGGGCTTTCGAAAAATTCAAGGGTTCCATCGACAAGCTTGGCACGCAGATGCGGGCTGTCGGTGAAGTGATGAGCATTGGGAAGAATTACAAGGAAGCTTTTCATAAAGCCATCAGGTCCCTTGAAATCGGCCGGCACGGGCTTGGTTTTGCCAAGGATTTCAATAAGCGCTCCCTGGAAGACCTGTTGATTCTGCTGCGCGAGGCGACCAGCGAGCGGCAATTCCAGATGTATGAAGCGTTGCGTAAAGGCGCGACTGTGGAAGAACTGCACAAGCTGACGCACATCAAGGCGTGGTTTATTGAGCAGATGAAGGAATTGGTGGAGCTTGAAGAGCAGATCCTGAAATACAAGGGCAAGAACCTGCCCGATGACCTGCTGATAAAGGCCAAGAAGGATGGTTTTGCCGACAAGTATCTCGCCAGGCTGCTGGGTGTCCGCGAGGCGGAGATTCGAAAGCGGCGCACGGCTCTCGGCGTTGTGGAGGGCTGGCATGCGGTCCCGGTCAGCGGTGTCGAAAACGCGGCCTACTACTATTCCAGCTATAGCGGGCCTGATGAGACGAAGGTCAGCGACCGGAAAAAAGTCATGATTCTGGGTGGCGGTCCGAACCGAATCGGCCAGGGAATTGAGTTTGATTATTGCTGTGTTCATGCTGCGTTTGCATTGCGCGAAATGGGATATGAGACCATCATGGTAAACTGCAATCCCGAGACTGTGTCGACGGATTACGACACCTCGGACAAGCTCTACTTCGAACCCCTTACTCTTGAAGACGTGCTCAGCATCTACGAAAAAGAAAAGCCGGTAGGCGTGATCGTGCAGTATGGCGGACAAACACCGCTGAACCTCGCTAAAGAGCTTGCTGATGCCGGGGTCAGGATCCTCGGTACCTCGCCGGCGAGCATTGACCTTGCGGAGGATCGCGATCTTTTCCGGAAGTCAATGGAGAAGATGGGCATTCCAATGCCGGTATCGGGCATGGCCAGTAGCGTGAAAGAGGCCATAGCGGTGGCCAATCGCATAGGCTATCCGCTCATGTGCAGACCATCCTATGTGCTTGGCGGGCGCGGGATGGAGGTTATCCATGACGAGGAAATGCTCACACGGTATGTGGCCACGGCAGTGGATGTCACTCCGGACCGTCCGATCCTGATCGACAAGTTTCTTGAAAACGCAATCGAGACGGAAGCGGATGCGATCTGTGACGGGAAAGACACCTTCATTCCGGCGATCATGGAGCATATCGAGGAAGCCGGAGTTCACTCGGGCGATGCAGCCTGTGTTATCCCGCCGGTCAATATTCCGGAAAAGCATCTGAGGACTATAACCGAGTACACAAACCGGATTGCGATCGAGCTGAACGTTGTCGGCCTGATGAATATGCAGTATGCGATATGCAAGGATGTCGTGTACGTGCTTGAGGCCAATCCGCGGGCATCGCGCACAGTTCCTCTTGTTTCCAAGGTTTGCGGCATCCAGATGGCCAGCATTGCAACGCAGGTTATGCTGGGGACGAAGATCGCCGACCTCAAGCTCAGGCACAAGAAGTTCAATCACTACGGAGTCAAGGAAGCGGTGTTCCCGTTCAATATGTTTCCGGAAGTGGATCCTCTACTGGGGCCCGAGATGCGATCGACCGGCGAGGTGCTGGGAATGGCGGGTTCGTTCGGCATGGCCTTCTTTAAGGCGCAGGAAGCCGCCAAGCAGATACTCCCGTCGAGCGGCACTGTCCTGATCAGCGTATCAGGCAAGGACCGTTCGGGTCTTGCGGAGACGGCTCGTCAGTTTGCCAGGCTTGGATTCAAGCTTCTTGCTACTGATGGCACGCGCAAGTTTCTTGCTGATAACAAGATCAAGTCTGAGTTGATTCTGAAGCTGCACGAAGGGCGTCCGAACGTGGTTGATGCCATCAAGAACGGCGAAATTCAACTTGTGATCAACACGCCGATCGGGAAGATGGGACAGTCGGACGACTCGTACATCCGCAAGGCTGCGATCAAGTACAAGGTTTCCTACATCACGACTGTTGCTGCGGCTGCGGCTGCGGTCAAGGGCATAGATGCAAGGGTCACGGGGCAGGGAGAAGTAATGTCTCTTCAGGAATACCATGCGGCCCTGAAGTAGCGGCGTGATGCCGCAAAATCGATCTGCAACCAGGAACGGAGAAGTCCGTCCGGATAAGAATTCGAACTGTTTCCAGCTTGGAAAGCGGGTTTTGAAAGTCCCTCGCGAGTGCGGCGCAGGAGGATCTCCTGATCGACGAAATATGTAGGCTCGAGATTTCTTAAAAAAAAGGGATATAACTGTTGACATACTTTTATCTTTTGGTAGATTCCAAAACTCACCGTTGAAAGGTTCTCGCAGATTTCGGGAACGGGCGGTGTCCAAACATAGCACTGACTGACCTGCGGTATCCCTGCTTTTGAAGCGCAGAGGAAACGCGGGTGTGGTGTGTTTTTTTGTTTGTTTAGGATGCGAGCGAAGAAGTCGCTGCCCATGTAGCTCAGTCGGTAGAGCACGTCCTTGGTAAGGACGGGGTCAGCGGTTCAATTCCGCTCATGGGCTCCAGGCTTTGGATGACGTGGTTGGTATGTTGGTTGTGGTTGTGAGAATGGCTGCGAAGAAATAAGCAGACTAGGAGGCATATCATGGCTAAGGAGAAATTTGAGCGAACGAAACCGCACGTTAACGTCGGCACAATCGGTCACGTTGACCATGGCAAGACGACTCTGACGGCTGCGATCACCAAGGTTCAGTCGCTGAAGGGCATGTGCAATGCCATCAGTTACGACCAGGTGGCGAAGGCTTCTGAGAGTCAGGGTCGCCGCGATCCTTCGAAGATTCTTACGATTGCCACGGCTCACGTTGAGTATGGCACTGCAAAGCGTCACTACGCGCACGTGGATTGTCCGGGACATGCTGATTACGTCAAGAATATGATCACTGGTGCTGCTCAGATGGATGGCGCCATTGTGGTTGTGAGTGCTGCTGACGGCGCGATGCCTCAGACGCGTGAGCACATCCTTCTGGCTCGCCAGGTAGGTGTGCCGTCGCTCGTGGTATTCCTGAACAAGGTCGATCTCGTTGATGATCCGGAACTGCTGGATCTCGTCGAGCTCGAAATGCGCGAATTGCTGACGAAGTACAATTTCCCGGGCGATAAGACCCCGGTGGTACGGGGAAATGCGCTGGCGGCAGCCAAAGCCACATCGCCTGACGATCCGGCGTGCAAGTGTATCGGCGATCTGATGGATGCGCTGGACAGCTTTATTCCTGAGCCCGTCCGCATCATCGATCAGGCTTTCCTGATGCCGATTGAAGATGTGTTCTCGATCGAGGGTCGTGGAACTGTCGTTACTGGTCGTGTTGAGCGCGGCATTGTCAAGGTTGGCGATGACGTTGAGATCGTTGGTCTCAAGCCGACGCAGAAGACCGTTGCCACCGGCGTTGAGATGTTCCGGAAACTTCTGGATCAGGGACAGGCTGGCGATAACGTCGGCGTGTTGCTGCGTGGCCTGAAGAAAGAGGATGTTGAGCGCGGACAGGTTGTAGCCAAACCGGGGTCGATCACGCCTCACACGCATTTCAAGGCGGAAGTCTATATTCTCAGCAAGGACGAAGGTGGAAGGCACACTTCTTTCTTCAAGGGGTACAGGCCTCAGTTCTATTTCCGAACGACCGACGTGACCGGCGACATCACGCTTCCGGCGGGTGTTGACATGGTCATGCCTGGCGATAACGTCAGCATTGACGTTGCGTTGATTCAGCCGATCGCCATGGAGAAATCCATGCGGTTCGCAATCCGCGAAGGCGGACGAACAGTCGGTGCGGGAACAGTGGTCGAAATAGTAAAGTAAAGCGGCATAACAGGGCCGGTGGTCTGCAGCGGAAACCGGCACCGTCGACAGGGGAGCAACATGGTCAGGGAGTTGGTCACACTGGCTTGTACGGAGTGCAAGCGCCGCAACTATACTACGAAGAAAAACAAGACCACCACCACGAATCGCCTGGAGATCAAGAAATACTGCGCTTTTGATCGGAAACATGTAGCCCACAAGGAAGTCCGGTGACGGGTGTCGGTCGAGAGGCCAGTAGCTCAACTTGGCAGAGTACCGGTCTCCAAAACCGGCTGTTGGGGGTTCGAGTCCCTCCTGGCCTGCCATTGGTAATCTGGTAAGAGTGCTGGGGGATTTTGTCGGGCGGGCTTCGCGGGCAGGCACGGGACCTCACGGGAAAACGAGTCTATGAGTGGTGTTGTCGGGGCATTTACAGCGGCAAGGGTCTATATCGAGGACGTAAAGCTGGAGCTGAAGAAGTCGGCTTGGCCTTCGCGTTCAGAACTTGTCGAGTCGACGGTCGTGATCATTCTTTCTGTGATCGCGCTGGGAGTTTTTGTTGGTGCCACCGATCAGGTTCTCGAGTGGGTGATCAAACATCTTGTCAGGTAGTGCGCGGGGTAACTGAACATGCGGAAACAGTGGTTTGTTCTTCATGCGTTGACAGGGCAGGAGGCCAAGGTCAGGGAAAGCATCCTGCGCCGTGTCAAACAGGAAGAAATGAGCGAGTACATCGGCGATGTTCTTATACCGACCGAGAAAGTTTCCGAGGTCAAGAAGGGGGTAAGATCAACCGCAACGAGGAAATTTTTTCCGGGCTATGTGCTTATCAATATTGCCCTGTACGACGAGGGTAACCAGATTTGCGAGAAGGCGTGGTATTTCGTACGCCAGACCCCTGGAATGATTGGTTTCGTGGGCGGTGACAGACCGGCTCCGCTGAGGGACGCGGAGGTGGATGTTCTTCTGAGCCAGGTGGATGAGAAGAAAGAGAAGGTCAAGCCAAAGATTACGTTTGAGCCCGGGGAAACGGCAAAGATAACTGACGGGCCGTTCATGAATTTCAGCGGAGTAGTCGAAGAAGTAGATCCTGATCGGGGAAGGCTGAAGGTTTCGGTCGCTATTTTCGGAAGGGTTGCACCAGTGGAACTGGAATATTGGCAGGTGGAGAGAACTTAGCATGGCGAAGAAGATTGTTGGAAAGATCAAGCTTCAGATACCGGCGGGGCAGGCGAATCCTGCGCCCCCTGTAGGGCCTGCGCTCGGGCAGCATGGTGTGAACATCATGGAGTTCTGCAAGACGTTCAACGCTGTAACGCAAGCACAGGCTGGCCTGATAATACCGGTGGAAATCACTGTATTTCAGGACAAGTCCTTTTCGTTCATCACCAAGAGTCCGCCGGCTTCGGTTCTGCTGAAGCGGTCCGCCGGACTCGCAAAGGGTTCAGCTACGCCCAACCGGGAGACCGTAGGCACGGTGACAAAGCAGCAGGTTCTTGAAATCGCCAATACAAAGTTGAAGGATTTGAATGCCCATGACGTTGAGCATGCTGTCTGCATCATCGAGGGCACGGCCAGAAGCATGGGAATCAAGGTGGAATAGAATCATGGCAAAGCACGGAAAAAAATATCGCAGCGCTAAGGGCAAAGTTGAAGAGAAGGCGTACGAGCTTGAGGAGGCTGTAAACTTTCTCAAGAGCAATCGTGTCGCCAAGTTTGATGAGACTGCCGATCTTGCCGCGACTCTGTCAGTTGATCCTACCAAGACAGATCAGACCGTACGCGGGACAGTCAAACTGCCGCATGGCTCGGGCAAGCAGGTTCGAGTGCTGGCGTTTGCGACTGGCGATGCGGTTGATGCCGCGAAGAAAGCCGGCGCGGACTATGCCGGGTTCGAAGACATGATCGAGAAGGTCAAAGGCGGCTGGGTTGATTTCGACGTCGCGGTTGCCACTCCTGAAGCGATGAAGGAAGTAAAGAAGCTCGGCAAGGTTCTGGGGCCCCGGGGTCTGATGCCGAATCCGAAGACTGGAACTGTCAACGAAGATGTCGCGGCGGCCGTCGAACAGTGCAAAGCAGGACGGGTTGAGTTCCGTATGGACAAGCACGGCAATGTTCACGTTCCGTTCGGGAAGCTCTCGTTTGATGCGGCGAAACTGATGGACAACGCGAAAGCTGTAATAGACGGCATAACTGCAGAGAGACCGGATGCGGTCAAGGGCGCTTTTGTAAAGAAATGGACCATGACTTCAACGATGGGCGTAGGACTTCGCCTCAATATCCGGGAGTAGAAGGAGCGATTCTGTGAGAGCTGAGAAGCAATACATGGTTGATGATATCCGGAGGCAGCTTACCGGGTCTGATTTTGCGTTTTTTGTCGACTACACGCGGCTGACCGTGGACCGGATGAGCGAGTTGCGGCAGAAACTCAGGGCGTGTGGCGCTGAAATTCACGTTGTCAGAAACCGCCTCTTGAAGCTTGTTGTTACTGAGCTTGGATGGAGCGGGATGGAATCGGTGGTTCGCAAGCCAACTGCGCTTGTGACCGGCAAGAACGAATGTGCCACAGCCAAGGCAATCCAGGTGTTTGCGAAGGCCGAAGAGCGGCCGTTGTCAGTGAAAGGCGGCATGCTCAAGGGTTCGATGGCGCTCAATGGCGGGGAAGTGCTTGAGCTTGCCAACCTGCCGGCAAGGGAAGTTCTGTACGCACAGGTCGCCGGGACCATTGCGGCTCCGATGACGAGGCTGGTCGGAGTGATGCAGCGTAAGGTTTCCAGCCTGCTCTGCGTATTGAAGGCGGTGGAACAGAAGAAGGGCGGCCAATAGTTTTTTTTGATACCGCGAAGAGGCGGTGGTGAACGTGAACAGCAGACCAGTGAAGGGAGAAGGGACCATGTCGAACAACGAGGATACAGCGAAAGAAGCGGCGGGGAGTGCCCAGCCAACAGGTAAGATGGCTGAGTTTGTCGATTGGATAGAGGGCATCAGCGTCAGGGAACTTTCACAGCTCGTGAAGGCTCTCGAAGAGAGGCTTGGCGTCTCGGCTGCGATGCCGATGGCGGTCGGAGCGGCTTCGGCTGCGCCGGGAGCCCCGTCGGCGGCTGCTGCTGAGAAGACGGAATTCACGGTGGTACTGACTGCGGCGGGCGATCAGAAGATCGGCGTCATCAAGGAAGTCAGGGCCATTACCGGGCTTGGGCTCAAGGAGTCAAAGGACCTCGTTGAAGGTGCCCCGAAGCCGGTGAAGGAAGGTGTCTCCAAGCAGGAAGCAGACCAGATCAAAGCGAAGCTGGAAGCTGCCGGTGCTAAAGTCGAGATAAAGTAGTGCTTGTTTTCTCTCAGCAGGCATTGGAGTGACGTTTCAGAGAGCGGTAGGGATGTGGAATGATTGCAAGAAAGAACTTTGGAAAACTGATTGAGACCCTGGAACCGCCGGATCTCATCGAGGTCCAGGTGTCGTCCTACAGCCAATTCCTTCAGCGCGATGTGCCTGCGGCCCGTCGCGAGCGGAAGGGGTTGCAGGAAGTTTTCAGGGAAGTCTTCCCCATCGAGAGCTATGACGGCCGGTGTTCGCTTGATTTCGTGAAATACGAACTTGCCGAGCCCAAGATGGAGGTTAATGAGTGCCTGAGGGAAGGTGAAACCTACGCAGCTCCGCTTCATGTCACATTCCGCCTGAAGGAAGGCGAAGAGGTAAGGGAAGAGACCGTCTACATGGGCGAGATTCCCATCATGACGGAACAGGGATCGTTCGCGGTCAACGGGGCGGAGCGGGTTGTAGTAAGCCAGCTTCACCGTTCGCCCGGGATCTGCTTTGAAAAGGCTGTTCACGCCAACGGCACGATCCTCTATTCATTCCGCATCATTCCAGATCGTGGTTCCTGGGTGGAAATCCAGTTTGATACGTCCGATATGCTTTGGATGTATCTGGACCGACAGCGGCGCAGGCGGAAGTTCCTTGCCACCACGTTCATGAGGGCCCTCGGATACGGCACTGACGAGGAGATCATTGGACTGTTCTACTCCTACGAACAGATGAATCTGAGCAAGAGCTACACTGACGAGGAGATCGCCGGCCGCCTGTTCAGGGAAGACATCGTTGATGTCGACTCGCAGGCTGTTCTTGCACGGCGTTATGATCCGGTGACGGAAAGCGCGCTGAAGCAGATGAAAGCCGCCGGGAACAAGACGGTCGAAGTAATCAACGTCACATGGGATGACGGCATCCTGCTCAAGAGCATCCGGGCCGATGAAGTCAGGACAAAGGATGATGCTCTAAAAGATATCTATCACAAATTGAGACCAGGCGATCCAGCGACGCCTTCAAATGCCTGGCAGCTGATTAGAAGACTCTTTTTTGACGAGAGGCACTACGATCTCGGACGGGTTGGGCGCTACAAGATCAATCAGAAGCTCAACCTTGAAGGCAAGATACCGGGTTCGCACAGGGTGCTGGACAAGGAAGACATCATTGCGGCGATTCGCTACCTGATGAGCATCAGGAAGGGTGAGGGCGTGCTGGATGATATCGACCATCTTGGCAGCCGCCGGGTTCGTACAGTCGGAGAACTTCTTGAGAATCAGTGTCGCGCCGGACTGGCGCGCCTTGAGCGGGTGGTCAAGGAGAGGATGACTCTTTTTGATCCGGCCGCCGGCGTCATGACCCCGCAGAAGCTGATCAATCCGAAGGCGCTGTCCAGCGTGGTTCGTGATTTCTTCGGCAGAAGCCAGCTTAGCCAGTTTATGGATCAAACCAATCCCCTGTCCGAACTGGCTCACAAGCGCAGGCTTAGCGCACTTGGACCAGGCGGGTTGAGCCGTGAACGTGCCGGCTTTGAAGTTCGCGACGTCCACAGCAGTCATTATGGCCGCATCTGCCCGATCGAAACGCCAGAAGGCCCGAACATCGGATTGATTTCCTCGCTTTGCATTTATGGCAGGATCAACGATTTCGGCTTCATAGAGGCGCCATATCGCAAGGTGAAGAACGGGCGCGTTACGGATCATGTTGACTACCTTACGGCGGATATGGAGGAGCGCTTTGTAATCGCGCAGGCCAACTCACCGCTGGAAAAGAATGGTGAGTTTGCCAGAGACATGGTTTCGGTGCGGTTCAGGGGTGAGTTTATTGAAGTGTCGAAGGACAAAGTCGACTACATGGACGTTTCGCCGAAGCAGGTGGTGAGCGTTGCCGCCGGTTCGATTCCGTTCCTTGAGCATGATGACGCCAACCGCGCATTGATGGGATCAAACATGATGCGCCAGGCGGTGCCGCTTTTGAACACGGAAAGGGCCTATGTGGCCACGGGTCTTGAAGACAGGCTGGCCCGCGATTCCAGGGTTACGTCTACGGCGACACATGCAGGCCGGGTGGCCTATGTGGACGCGACTGAGATTGTGATAACTGCCGACGGCAAGCTTCCCGGCAAGAAGCAGAAGAGCACGGCCGGGCAGACCTATAAACTGCGGAAGTTCATGCGTTCCAACGCCGGCACGTGTGTCAACCAGACTCCGATTGTCAGGGAAGGTCAGAAGATAGACGCCGGACAGACGATCGCCGATGGTCCTGGTACAAAAGACGGTGAAATTGCGCTTGGAAAGAATATGGTCGTGGCGTTCGTGCCATGGTGCGGATACAACTTTGAGGACGCGATTCTTGTCAGTGAACGCGTGGTGCGTGACGATATGTTCACCTCCATTCATGTTCAGGATTTTGAAGTTGGTGCACGTGACACGAAGCTCGGACCGGAAGAAATTACGCGCGACATTCCCAATGTGAGCGAGGAAGCCCTCAGGAATCTGGACCGTGATGGTGTCATACGCATTGGAGCCGAGGTTGTTCCAGGGGACATTCTGGTGGGCAAGATAACACCGAAGAGCGAAACTGAGCTGGCGCCGGAAGAGCGGTTGCTCCGGGCGATCTTTGGCGAGAAGGCAGCCGATGTCAGGGATACGTCTTTGACTGTTCCGAGCGGCACCTATGGCATTGTCATGGATGTAAACGTGACGTCACACCGGAACATGAAAGCCGAGAAGCTGAGCCCGGGTGAAATGAAGAAGCGCGCCAAGGCGGTCGGTGATGAGCACAAGACGCAGAAACAGAAGCTGCTTGTCGATCTCACTGAAGCTTTGAGCAACATCCTGCTGGGCGAGAAGATACCCCTTGATGTTGTCGATGTTACCACCGGCGAAATCATTATCCCTGCCAACAGGAAGATAACCAAGACCTTGCTGCGCAAGCTGGCGTCGGCCTGTGATCATGTTGAAATAGAGAGCAGTCCGATCCAGATGAAGATCCAGGGTATTCTTGACGAGTACAAGCACAAGTTCGACGAACTTGAGGCCAGGCAGGAGCGGGATCTGGACCGGTTCGAGAGCGGGGAGTTTGAGGATGTTGGAATAATCAAGCAGGTCAGGGTGTATATTGCCAGCAAGAAGAACCTCTCTGTCGGCGACAAGATGGCCGGGCGTCACGGCAACAAGGGTGTGGTAGCCAGGGTTGTGCCTGATGCTGACATGCCGTTCATGGCAGATGGAACGCCGGTCGACATTGTTTTGAATCCGCTGGGTGTGCCTTCGCGTATGAACGTGGGGCAGGTGCTGGAAACCCATATGGGAATGGCGTGCAAGATTCTTGGTATGTTTGCCGGCACACCGGTGTTCGACGGTGCTTCCGAGGCCGAGATTCGTGAGATGATGAAGGCTGCAAAGATGAGCGAGGACGGAAAGGCTGTGCTGTACGACGGCCGGACAGGTGACGCGTTCAGTCAAAGGGTGGTCGTGGGTGTGATTTATATGTGTAAGTTGCACCATCTTGTCAGCGACAAGATACACGCCAGAGCCGTTGGCCCGTATTCACTGGTAACGCAACAGCCGTTGGGCGGGAAAGCCCAGTACGGTGGACAGCGCCTGGGAGAAATGGAAGTATGGGCGCTTGAAGCCTACGGCGCGGCATGTGCTTTGCAGGAGCTGCTGACAGTGAAGAGCGATGACGTGGCCGGGCGAACCCGCATCTACGAATCCATTGTAAAGGGTGAAAACACACTGGAAGCCGGCATGCCGGAATCCTTCAACGTGCTTATGACGGAAATGAAGAGCCTGTGCCTGAATGTGAAGGTCGATCAGTTTGACATGGCATCGGGTGAAGAAATTCAGCCGGGAGGTAAAGTTTGAACTACTCAGCCGTCAGGGAAGGCTTTGTGACAGGAACCAAGGCGGATACCTTTGACACTGTAAGCGTGTCATTGGCCTCACCCGAGTTGATCCGGTCCTGGAGCCATGGGGAAATCAAGAATCCTGAGACGATCAACTACCGGACTTTCAAGCCTGAGCGAGGCGGTCTGTTCTGCGAACGTATTTTCGGACCCACGAGGGACTGGGAGTGCGGCTGCGGCAAGTACAAACGCATAAAGCACAAGGGTGTCATCTGCGACCGTTGCGGTGTTGAGGTGACTGTTTCAAGAGTCCGCAGGGCGCGTATGGGACACATAGAGATGGCTGTGCCAGTGTCTCACATATGGTTCTACAAGTGTACTCCGAGCCGGCTTGGTCTCGTGCTTGACATGACCGTGCGCCAGCTTGAGCGGGTGCTCTACTACGAAGACTATGTTGTCGTGGAACCGGGAAAGACCCCGTTGAAAGAACGGCAGTTCCTGGACGAGATGAGCTATAGAGAGGCGCAGGAGAAGTACGGCGACGAGTTTACAGCGAGGATGGGCGCCGAGGGTGTAAGGGATCTATTGAAGCGCATTGACCTGGATAAGGTCATGAGCGAACTGGAAGTAGAGATGGAGACCGTTCGCAGCAAGCAGACCCGCAAGAAGATTGCAAAGAGAATGCAGGTCATAGAGGGTTTCCGGAAGAATAATACCAGGCCGGAGTGGATGATTCTTGAGGTTCTTCCGGTTATTCCGCCGGATCTGCGTCCGCTGGTTCCGCTGGAAGGTGGACGGTTTGCGACCTCGGATCTGAACGATTTGTATCGCCGTGTAATCAACCGGAACAACCGGTTGAAGAATCTGCTGCAGCTCAAGACGCCGGACGTTATCATACGGAATGAAAAACGCATGCTCCAGGAGGCTGTTGACGCCGTGTTTGACAATGGGCGTCATGGACGTGCCGTTACCGGGGCGGGCGGACGTCCGCTGAAGTCTCTCAGCGATATGCTCAAAGGGAAGGGTGGTCGCTTCCGGCAGAACCTGCTGGGTAAGCGTGTTGACTACTCCGGCCGTTCGGTAATTGTTGTCGGCCCCGAGCTCAAACTGCACCAATGCGGTCTGCCGAAGAAGATGGCGCTTGTCCTGTTTGAACCGTTCATTATCAGGCGCCTGAAAGAGCGCGGTATTGTTCATACGGTACGCAGCGCAAAGAAGGTCATTGAACGCCAGACCGACGAGGTTTGGGATATACTGGAAGAGGTGGCCAAGTCCAAGACTGTCATGCTCAACCGTGCGCCAACGCTGCACCGCCTGAGCATACAGTCATTCGAACCTGTATTAGTTGAAGGCGAGGCCATTCAGGTTCATCCGCTTGTATGCAAGGCGTACAATGCAGACTTTGACGGCGACCAGATGGCAGTTCATGTGCCGCTCTCAGTTGAAGCGGAGATTGAATCCAGGTTGTTGATGCTTTCGTCGAACAGCATATTCTCGCCAAGCAGCGGCGAGTCTATTGTGACGCCCACTCAGGATATCGCGCTGGGGCTCTATTACTTGACTTCTGCTGCGCAGGCCGTAAGGCATTTTGATTTCAAGAGGAAACGGACGCCGGAAGAAGAGAAGAACGATCCCCTGCCGTTGTTCAATGATGCGTCAGAAGTTCACTTTGCCTATGACGATGGCGGGGTCAAGGTGAATGATCGAATTCGTTTCCGCAACCCGGATCAGGGCATGGGGCACACTGCATATGGCAACGCCGACGCTACATATATCGTTACGACTATTGGCAGGGTGTTGTTCAATGAGATATGGCCTCCGGGCATTGGCTTCATAAATGAGAAGGTCGACAAGGGATTGCTCGGTAAACTGATTATGAAGTGCTACCAGATTTCAGGCCATGAAGCTACTATCGATCTGCTTGATAGATTGAAGGAGCTTGGCTTCGAGAGTGCGACGCGCGCCGGCGTTTCCATAGGAATGGGTGACATGATCATTCCCGCTGAAAAAGCGATGATAGTCGAAAACGCACAGAAGCAAGTCAACTCGGTGAGCGAACAGTATAAGCGCGGTCTGATCACGGATGGCGAGCGCTACAACAAGATTGTAGACATATGGACGCACGCATCGGAGGAAACTTCCAATGCGATGTACAGGGCAATCGAACTGAATCTGGGCAGCGCTGAGATGAATCCGGTTTATATGATGGTCGAGTCAAAGGCGCGCGGCAGCAGGCAGCAGATCCGGCAGCTGGCTGGCATGCGCGGTTTGATGGCCAAGCCGTCCGGTGAGATTATTGAGCGGCCGATTATCTCGAACTTCCGGGAAGGACTGAGTGTTCTTGAGTACTTCATCAGTACTCACGGAGCCAGAAAGGGATTGGCGGATACCGCGCTGAAGACAGCCGATGCCGGTTACCTTACCCGCAAGCTGGTCGATGTAGCCCAGGATGTGATTATTGTCGAAAAGGACTGCAACACGTTGAATGGCGTCGAGATTTCGGCAGTCGGGGCCGGTGATGATGAACTGGTTTCGCTCGAGAGCCGTATCCTTGGACGCACATTAGTGAGTGATCTTCACAGTTCTACCAAGCCGGAAGTCCTGCTGCAGGCGGGGGCGGAAATTGACGAAAAGGCATGTGAGCTTCTAAGGAACGAGAGCATTGATCGAATCAGGATCAGGAGCGTGCTCACATGCGAATCCAAACGTGGACTGTGCGCTAGATGTTACGGACGTGACCTCTCGACAGGTCGAGACGTAGAGGTCGGTACGGCTGTCGGCATCATCGCTGCACAATCGATCGGCGAGCCTGGAACCCAGCTTACGATGCGTACCTTCCATATCGGTGGTACAGCGAGTTCTGTATTCAAACAGCCGCACGTCATAGCCAAGAATCCTGGAAAAGTCGTATATCATGACCTCAGGGTCGTTCAGAATAAGGATGGCATGTCCGTTGTCCTGAATAAGAACGGCGCGGTGGCAATTGTAGATGATATGGGCATCGAGCTTGAACGGTACAAGACATTCATGGGTGCTGTGATCTCCGTGCAGAACGGAGATAAGGTGAGAAAAGGCCAGAGCTTCGTGCAGTGGGATCCGTACAGCGTGCCGATTCTGTCTGAAGTCGACGGTGTCGTGAGCTTCCAGAATTTCGTGGAGAATGTCTCTATCAAGAGGGAAGTGGATGAGGCCACCGGCTTGAAAGGCATAGTGGTGCTGGAGCATAAAGAAGACCTGCATCCTCAGATCATTGTAAAGAATCCGTCTGATAAGAATTCATCGGCAGCCTACAACATACCGGCACGGGCGCACATCGTTGTGAAGGAAGGTGATCGTGTTTCGGCCGGGCAGGTGCTGGCTAAGACGCCACGCAAAGAATCAAGAACCAAGGATATCACGGGCGGGTTGCCGCGAGTTGCCGAATTGTTCGAGGCGCGGAGGCCTAAAGACGCCGCGGAGATAGCAAAGATCGACGGCATTGTGGAGTTCGGTCCCAATCAGCGCGGTCGGCGTTGCCTGGTGATTCGTGACCCGGTGACCGGCGCGCAGGAAGAACATCTGATCCAGATGGGCAAGCACATTGTTGTTTATGCCGGCGACGTAGTCCAGAAGGGACAGCAGTTGACGGAAGGTCCTGTTGTGCCTCAGGAAATTCTCGATGTTTGCGGTCCACATGAATTGCAAGAGTATCTTGTGAACGAGGTCCAGGAGGTCTATCGCCTTCAGGGTGTGGAAATCAACGACAAGCACATTGAAATCATTGTCCGCCAAATGTTGCGGAAGGTCAGGATCACGGATCCGGGCGACACTGATTTTCTCTGGGGCGATGAAGTTGACCGGTACAGATTCCTTGAAGTCAACGAGGCGGCAAAGGTTGAAGGCAAGCGCCCTGCGGAGGCCTGCCCGAGTCTGCTCGGAATTACGAAGGCGTCGCTTGAGACAGAGAGTTTCATTTCTGCGGCGTCATTCCAGGACACCACCAGGGTTCTGACCAATGCGGCCACGATGGGCAAGGTCGATTATTTGAGGGGCTTCAAAGAGAACGTTATCATGGGGCATCTGATTCCGGGCGGAACGGGATTCCACATGTACAGGAATATAAAACTTGTTGCGCTTGCTGAGCCAATCCCTGTAGAGGATATGCCGGTGGTTGCAAAAGAGGGGGAACCGAGCCCCTCTGATATTCTAAGATAGTGGGTTGCGTTGCTGTAACTCTTGTGTTACAGTCGCCGCTCATTTTGTCCGGAGAAGAAAGAAAAAATAATGCCGACGATAAATCAACTCGTGAGAAAAGGGCGTAGACACGCGCGGAAGAAGACGAAGTCTCCAGCGTTGATGTCGTGTCCGCAGAAGCGTGGTGTGTGCCTGGTGGTGCGAACGCAGACGCCGAAGAAACCAAACTCGGCTCTGAGGAAAATCGCGAGGGTGCGCCTGACGACGGGTCAGGAAGTGACGGCCTACATTCCGGGAGAGGGGCACAACCTGCAGGAGCACAGCGTGGTCCTCGTGAGAGGCGGCAGGGTAAAAGATCTTCCGGGTGTACGGTATCATATTGTGCGTGGAACGTTGGATGCGTTGGGAGTTGAAGGCAGGCACCGTAGCCGATCCAAGTATGGCACGAAGACGCCAAAGGCCTAGAATGTGGTGGTAAGAAAAGATGGCTAGACGCAGAAGAGCTGAAAGACGATCTCTTGAGCCGGACCGCAAGTACAACAACGAGCTGGTTGCACACTTTATCAGCAAGATGATGGAACGCGGGAAGAAGACTATTTCGGAGCGGATAGTTTACGGGGCGCTGGATAGGGTAAAAGAAAAAATGCCGGGCGAGAACCCTTTAGAGGTTCTGATCAGGGCGATCGACAACGTCAAGCCGAAGGTGGAAGTGAAGTCGCGCAGGGTGGGTGGCGCTACGTATCAGGTTCCAGTTGAGGTGAGTCCGGCAAGACAGCGGGCCTTGGCGCTGAGATGGATTATCCAGTATGCACAGGCAAGAAAAGGCGTCCCGATGGGACAGGCCTTGGCTCTGGAGCTGATGGAAGCGCATAAGAATCAGGGAAATGCGATAAAGAAGAGAGACGATACGTATAAAATGGCCCAGGCGAACAGGGCTTTTGCTCACTATAGATGGTAAGCTGCAGGCAATTATTATTAATGGGGCGGCTATTGCCGAGCGGCAGACTTTAAAATGGCAACACTATTGAAAGAAGCAGGTAGAGAATCGGTGACCGGGAAGACTGGCGGGCGCGAGTCTGCGAGTCGGCGCAGGGGTCTGCGCATGGTCCGGAACATCGGCATCATTGCGCATATCGATGCCGGAAAGACGACCATCTCTGAAAGAATGCTCTACTACTCGGGAAAGCTGCACCGGATGGGTGAGGTACATGAGGGAACCGCCACAATGGACTGGATGCCGCAGGAGCGTGAACGCGGTATCACTATCACGAGTGCTGCAACAACTTTCTTCTGGCGTGATCATCAAGTGAACCTGATTGATACTCCTGGCCATGTGGATTTTACGGCCGAGGTAGAAAGATCGCTAAGGGTTCTGGATGGAGCGGTTGGCGTCTTCTGCGGGGTCGGTGGAGTTCAGGCGCAATCAGAAACAGTGTGGCATCAGGCCACCAGGTATAATGTGCCGAGAATAGCCTTCGTCAACAAGCTGGACAGAGTAGGTGCCGATTTTGAAAAGGTCGTGGGTCACATGCGCAGTCGTCTCGCGTGCGAATTCGCCTGTCTCCAGATACCATGGGGCTCGGAGGATTCGTTCAAGGGTGTGATTGACCTTCTGAGTATGCGCGCCATAGCGTTTGATACTGGTAACCCCGGGTCTGACGTCGAGACTTTTGATATACCCAAGGAGATTGCAGCAAAAGCGGAGCAGGCCAGGGCTGAGCTGGTTGAGGCTGTTGCTGAGAAGGACGAGGCGGTACTTGGTGCCTACCTCGAGAATCCCGATGTTTCAGCAGAGTTGCTGAGAGAAGGGTTGCGACGGGTGGTTGTCGCAAACAAGCTGGTGCCGGTTCTCTGCGGTGCGGCTCTCAGAAACAAAGGTGTGCAGCAACTTCTGGATGCCGTCGTTGATTATCTGCCGTCACCACTCGATATCTCGACCATCAGGGGGCGCAACCCTAAGACGAAGGAAGTTGAGGTTCGTGAGACGGACGATTTCGGCCCGTTGAGCGCGGTTGTGTTCAAGCTGGTAAATGATCCGTATGTCGGCAACCTGATGATGGCCCGTGTATATTCCGGCCAACTGAAGAAGGGCCAGAACGTCTATAATCCCAGGACGCGTTCAAGGGAGCGCATCATGCGCCTGTTTGAGCTGCACGCTGACAAGCGGACCGAGGTTGAGGCGCTGTTCTCGGGGGAGATTGGCGGAATAGCCGGCTTAAAGGATGCGACGACAGGGGATACGCTATGTGTCGAGAACAAGCCGATCGAACTTGGCAGGATGGCCTTTCCTATTCCTGTTGTTGCGATGGCGATAGAGCCAAGGGCGCAGGCGGATCGTGAGAAGCTGATGAGTTCGCTGAGGGCTCTGGTTGTTGAGGACCCGACGTTCGCGCTCAAGGTCAATGCTGATACCGGCCAGACCATAGTCGAGGGGATGGGCGAGCTGCATCTTGAGATCCTCAGGGACAGGCTGGTCAGAGAATTCCGCGTTGAGGCCAATGCGGGTACTCCGATGGTTGCATACAGGGAGACAGTGTTGGAGACGGGTCGGGGAGAGCACTCGTTTGATCGTGAGATCGGCGGTCGCAGACATTTTGCCCGTGTTGTTGTTGAAGTCGGCCCGAGGGAGCGATCCAGCGGCAACGCAGTGGAATTTGACGTCTCGCCCATGCGAATGCCTGTTGAGTTCCGGAAGGGCATTGAAGATGGTATTAATGATGTGCTTGTTACTGGGATTCTGGGGAACTATCCGATGGTGGACGTGGTGGCCAGGATAGTGGATGCGGAGTTTGATGTCTTGACCCCGTCTGAAATTGCTTTCAAATCTGCGTCAATGATGGCGATTCGTGAGGCTCTGCGGGCGGCACGCCCGGTGTTTCTTGAGCCAATCATGTCGCTTGAAATTACGGTGCCGACCGAGCACATGGGGGATGTGCTTGGTGATCTCAAATCCAGATCGGGTGAGGTCAGGGATATAAGCGTCAAGGGTGACATTCAGGTCATAACGGCGCTGGTGCCGCTTGCGCGGATATTTGGTTACGCGACTGCAGTCAGGTCGGTCAGCAAGGGTCGTGCGGCATATACGATGGAGCCTCATTGTTTGGAAATTGTGTCTGAAGCTGTACAGAAAGAACTGTTGAGCAAGTAGGCTGAAATGAACGGTCAATCCATACGAATTCGCTTAAAAGCTTATGATCACGGGGTTCTTGATCAGGCGGCCAAGGAAATAGTCGAAACGGTCAAGCGCACAGGGGCGCGGATTGTGGGACCGATACCTTTGCCGACAAAGATTGAGAAGTACTCCGTGAACCGGAGTCCCCACGCAGACAAGAAGTCAATGGAACAATTTGAAATACGCACACATGCGCGGTTGCTCGACATAGTTGAGCCAACTACGAAGACAGTGGATGAGCTGAAGAAGCTCAATCTTCCAGCAGGTGTGGATATAACCATAAGGATCTGAGCACGACATATGAATGGCTTACTAGGCAAGAAAATAGGCATGACTCGTGTCTATGCCGAGAATGGGCACCAGGTGCCGGTCACGGTCCTCGAGGTCGGGCCGTGCGTAGCTGTTCAGAGAAAGACCCTGAATACCGACGGGTATGAAGCTGTACAACTCGGATTTGGCGAACAGAAGGAAAGCAGGCTGAGCAAGGCTCAGGTTGGCCGCTTTAAGAAGGCCAGCACTACGACGAAGCGGAGCCTGCAGGAATTCCGTGTGGAGTCTGACGAGGGGACAAAGGCGGGCGATCTCATCACGGCGGCAATTTTTGAAGGCGTTCCATTTGTTGATGTTACGAGTACTACCAAGGGGCGTGGTTTCCAGGGGGTTGTGAAGCGTCACAGCATGAGGGGTGGTCCGGGCGGCCACGGCTCAACGTCGCACCGCCGGGTTGGCGCAATAGGATGTCGCGCAATTCCAGGTCGAGTACACAAAGGTAAGCGAATGCCGGGACATATGGGGAATGTGACAGTGACAACGCAGAATCTGAAAGTTATACAGGTTGTGACTGCGGATAACATGATGCTTGTGCGCGGCGCTGTGCCGGGCCCTGCAGGTTCACTTGTTCGAATAGTGAAGGCTCTTAAGAAGACGGCAGTGAAATCATGAGCAAACTAACAGTTTATGACACCAAGGGCGGCGTAAAAGGGGATATTGATATCCCGGATGATTTGCTCGTGCTTAGAGGCGGAGAGCAGGCGGTGCACGACGACATTGTTGCGCGCTGTGCCAGACGGCGCGCCGGAACCGCCTCGACGCTGCGAAAGGGAGAGGTTGCGGGAACGGGAAAAAAACCCTGGCGCCAGAAAGGCACCGGACAGGCCCGGGCAGGCTACAGGCGCTCCCCAATATGGCGTGGTGGCAGTGTGGCTTTCGGTCCGCACCCGAGAAGTTTTGAAAAGAAATTATCGAAGAATGCCAGGTGGCTGGCTTTTGCACGCGCGCTGAGCGACAAGATTGCGTCGGGTGCCGTGAAAGTTGTCGACAAGCTTGAGGTCGAGCAGCCAAAGACGCGTCTGGTGGTGGAGATTCTAAAGACACTTGGAATCAAGTCTCCTGTGATCTTTATTATCGATAGCTCGGATGCTAATCTGGTGCGCGCGGCTAGAAATATTTCCGGGGTGGAAATTGTTTCGGCAGTTACGGTTGATACTTACCGGATTGTAAGATATCCGGTTCTTATCGTCACAAGAAGTGCGATGGATCTGCTGAAGGCCAGACTTCAGCGTGCCGCTTAGGAAAGTTTTATGAAAGAAGCCCGTGAAATTATAAAGTCGGTGCAGCTTACAGAGAAGAGTACCAGGCTTTCCGAGAAAGAGAACAAGTACTTTTTTGAAGTAGCGAGGGATGCGAACAAGATCGACATCAAGCGCGCAGTGGAAGAGCTTTTCAAGGTTACGGTTATCAGCGTTAATACGATGAACTACGCGGGAAAGAAGAAGCGCGAGAGAACGATGAGTTTTGGGAGAAAGTCGCACTGGAAGCGCGCTGTGGTTGCCCTGAAGGAAGGCGACAAGATAGAATTCATGTAGGAATTAGAAAATGGGACTGAAATCATACAAGCCAACGACGCCAAGCCGAAGACATGCAACGGCGTTCACTTTTGAAGAAATCACCAGATCGGTGCCTGAGAGGTCTCTGCTGGAGCCGCAGAAGAGGAGAGGCGGTCGCAATACATCGGGTCGCTTGACGGTGCGTCATCAGGGTGGCGGTCACAAGCAGATGTATCGGCGTATTGATTTCAAACGTGACAAGCCCGGGGTTCCGGCCAAAGTCTTGTCTATAGAATATGATCCTAATCGTTCTGCCAGAATAGCTCTATTGCAGTATGCAGACGGCGAGAAGAGGTACATCGTCGCGCCACTGCAGTTGGCCGTGGGAGCGAACTTGATGTCGGGTCCCGGCGCGGAGCCGATTGTGGGGAACGCGATGCCTCTCGAGAAGATACCGCTGGGGCTGAGCATTCATAATATTGAGCTGGTGCCTGGGCGAGGCGGCCAGATGGTCAGAGGTGCCGGACTTGCAGCTCAACTAATGGCAAGGGAAGGCAGCTTCGCACATGTCAGACTGCCGTCCGGCGAGATGAGGATGATCAATATCAAGTGCATGGCTACGATAGGGCAGGTTGGGAATCTTGATCATGAGTCCGTTTCTCTGGGCAAGGCTGGCCGAAAGAGATGGCTTGGCATTCGTCCGACTGTAAGGGGCGTAGCCATGAACCCTGTTGATCACCCAATGGGCGGCGGCGAGGGCCGTGCAACGGGCGGCCATCCGGTGTCGCCGTGGGGGCAGTCGGCGAAGGGCAAGAGGACGCGGAACAAGCGCCGGACATCCGGCAGATTTATCATCCAACGGAGAAAATAGGCTATGGGTCGCTCGCTAAAGAAGGGGCCTTTCGTAGAGGCGAAGTTGCTGAAGAAGATTGAGGCAATGAATCGCTCCGGCATAAAGAATCCGATCAAGACTTGGTCGCGGAGGTCCATGATTGTGCCGGAATTCGTCGGACATACGTTTGGCGTCCATAATGGCAAAGAGCATATTTCAGTTTTTATCACCGAGAATATGGTAGGGCACAGGTTGGGAGAGTTCTCCATGACACGAGTATTCCGGAAACATGGAGTGCACACTGACAAGGCCGTTGCCGCAAAGTAGTTGTTCTGTAATTGAGGCGAAGCAGGTATGGCCGCGTGGCGGTTGTACAGCATGATCAGGGTGATTGTTTTAGTGCTGGTTCTGGCGTATTGTGCCTGTTTCGCCGGGGAAACCCGGACGGAGAAGGCGGAAGAGACGCAGGACATGCAGAGGCATGTCTGGTACTTGGTTGAGACTCTCGTGGCGGTACGGGGCGAAGCTGATGCGCTCAGAGGCAGGCTGGCGGAACTGGAGTTTGGCAAGAGCAGTGCGGTGACGCTGAAGCCGGAGCGGCTTGGCGCGAGGGACGCTGAGCAGCCGAGGCTGCTTGATGTGAACCGCGCTTTGCGTGTTGCGGTGCTGGATAGGGGTGCGCGACACGGAGTGCGGGCTGGCATGTGGTATGCTGTGATGCGAAACGGCGTATCTGTCGGGGTAGTGCAGGTTATTGACGTAAGAGAAAAGGTTGCCGGGGCAGTCGTGCTGAGCCAGGAAAAAGGCGTCTTTCCCGAAGCCGATGATAAACTGATGAGAATTGCCGGTTTGCAGAAGTAAGGGGCATGAGAATGGAAGTAAAGGCCATATTGAAGTTTGCCAGGATGTCGCCGACCAAGGCGAGGGACCTGATTAAGATGATACGTGGTTTGCCTGTTTCTGATGCGCTGAGGGCGGTACAGTTCAGTCACAGGAAAGGCGCACTCCTGATTGAAAAGACACTTAAGTCGGCAATAGCCAATGCGGAGAACAACGCGAAGTTGTCAGCGGAATCGCTGTTCGTGAAGGAAGCCCTGGTGTTGGACGGGCCCTCGATGAAGCGCTATTGGCCCAGGTCCAGAGGATCGGCGTCCCCGATTCTCAAGAGAATGTGCCATGTAAGAATTGTTTTGTCCGATGAACGCCCGGGCGGCAAAAAGGCGAGGGTCCGAAAGGAGACAGAAGCGAGTGGGACAGAAGGTTAATCCAATTGGAATGCGGATCTCGGTCCGGAAAGACTGGAGATCCCGCTGGTTTGCGGGCAAGAAAGAATTTGGAACTCTCTTGCACGAGGACATGGATATAAGGGAGCTTGTAATCAAAAGGCTCCTGAATGCCTCGATTGCCAAGATATTGATCGAACGCTATGCGAACCGGGTGAGGGTCACTATCTGCACTGCTCGCCCTGGAATTGTGATCGGGCGAAAGGGACAGGATATTGACCGGATCCGGGAAGAGATATCGCGCAAGACCAAGAAGGAAGTCTATATCGACATTTCGGAAATAAGAAATGCCGATACGTGTTCACAGATTGTTGCAGAGAACATTACAACCCAGATTGTCAGAAGGGTATCGCATCGGCGTGCAATGAAGAGGGCGATCAAGACGGCGATGGACATGGGGGTCGACGGTATCAAGGTTCAGGCTTCTGGCCGCCTGGGTGGTTCAGAAATAGCGAGACGCGAGTGTTATAAAGAGGGAAAGGTTCCTCTTCATACGTTCAGAGCGAACATTGATTACGGTTTTGCTGAGGCACATACCACGGCGGGGCTAGTGGGCATAAAGGTATGGATCTGTCATAAGCCGGAGCAGGCAGAGAAGGAAAAGAGCGCGTAGGGAATAACCATGCCATTAATGCCAAAGAGAGTGAAATTTCGGAGAGCGCAGCGCGGAAGTCGCAAGGGAACCGCCACTGCTTGCCAGTCTGTTGCCTTTGGAGAGTACGGGCTGAAAAGTCTTGGGCGATGCTGGTTGAAAGCAATACAGATTGAGGCATGCCGGGTGTGCATCAACCGGTACCTGAAGCGCAAAGGGCGTTTGTGGGTCAGGGTGTTCCCCGACAAGCCGGTATCAAAGAAGCCCCCCGAGGTCCGCATGGGAAAAGGAAAGGGAGATCCGGAGTTCTGGGTTGCTATCGTAAAGCCGGGAACGATAATGTTTGAAATAGGTGGAGTGCAGGAAAATGTTGCTCGCGAAGCAATGAGACTGGCGGCTTCGAAGATTCCGATCCATAGCAGATTTGTGACTCGACAGAGCCACTAAACCCCTGGACGAAAATGAAACTGAAGGAACTGAAAGAATTGGCGGATGCGGAGTTGAAGCAAAGGCTTGCAGACAGCAAGATTGAGCTGTTTAATTTGAAGATACAGCGGTCGACAGGCCAGATTGAACGGCCTTTGCGAATACGTGTCCTGCGTAGAGAAGTTGCGAGAGTCCTTACACTAATGAAACAGCGTGGAGCCAATTGAGGTGGTGGAAATGACGGCAGGCGAGACAAGACCAGCTTTGAGGAAACAACGGGTCGGTCGTGTGGTTAGCGACGCGATGGACAAGACCATCATCGTTATGCTGGAAACAAGGCGACCTCATCCTGACTACGGTAAGATGGTAAGGCATGTGAAGAGACTGTATGCGCACGATGAAAAGAATGAAGCAAAAACTGGTGATACGGTTCGCATAGAAGAGACCAGACCATTGAGTCGTTTGAAGAGATGGCGGCTTATCAAGATTATGGAACGGGGCGAAGTTTCACCGGAAGAGAGTGAGCAATAGATGATCAGGGAAGGTACAAATCTGGTTGTTGCGGATAACTCCGGGGCGCGTCTTGCCCGATGTTTCCGCGTTCTGGGGCAGAGGAGGCGATGCGCCTTTGTCGGGGATATCATCAAGGTCTCCGTCAAGGAGGCTCAGGCCGGCGGGATTGTCAAGAAGGGGCAGGTCTGCAATGCATTGATAGTGCGAACAAGATACGCTATCAGCAGGCCGGACGGCAGTTACCTCCGGTTCTCGAATAATGCCGTAGTGCTTGTTGATGACACTTCGAACCCGATAGCTACTCGAATCTTCGGACCGGTGGCAAGGGAACTTCGCGATAAGAATTTTATGAAGGTGATATCGCTTGCGCCCGAGGTGCTGTAGGCCGCGGGATGGAAATGAAAGATACGGGCCGGGTTTCGGCTCTGGAACAGCAGGGAAAAACAATGCGGATCAGGCGAAATGATATGGTAGTCGCTGTTGGCGGCAAGAATGCCGTTCCTGGCAAGACAGGCAAGGTCATGGAGGTACTGCCAAAGCGCAATATGGCTATTGTGGAAGGCTTCAGCCTGGTCAAGAAAGCTTTAAGAAAGACTCAGGATCGACCGCAGGGAGGAATAGGCGAGAAGGAGTCTCAGATACCGGTCTGCAAGCTTCTGCTCTTCTGTCCGAACTGCAAGAAGGGTGTGCGGACAGGATGGAAGCAGGAAGGCGAACGTAAGATTCGCAAGTGCAGAAAATGTAGTCATCCATTTGACAGCTAGAGAAGAACAAATGACCAACTTGAGAGAACAATATCAGGCGACTATCAAATCGGCGTTACAAAAGGCGCTTGGGCTGCAGAACCCCATGCAAGCTCCCCATCTTGAGAAGATCGTTCTGAACGTGGGTGTGAAGGCGGTCGACAAGGATGCGCTGAAAGACATGGTTGAGGAAATGAGGAAGATCAGCGGGCAGGCCCCCGTTGTTACCAAGGCAAAGAAGAGTATATCTAATTTCAAGCTTCGTGCCGGAATGCCGATTGGTGCCAAGGTTACCATGAGGGGCGGCAGAATGTATGACTTCTTCACGCGGCTGATTGCGGCAGCGCTACCGCGTATCAGGGATTTCCGGGGGCTTCCTGTGACCGGATTTGATGGCAAGGGGAACTACAGTTTTGGAATAGACGATCAGACAATCTTCCCGGAAATTGATCCGGACAATGTGAAGAAGATCCACGGAATGGATATTATAATAGTCACGTCGGCGCGCACCGATCAGCATGCACGCGAGTTGCTGAAGCATCTTGGAATGCCGTTCGCCGTTACGAAGCAAGAGGAGAAGACACTTGGCTAAGAAATCGCAGATGGCGGAAGCGAAACGGCCGCAGAAGTTTCCCGTCCGTCGGTATCATAGGTGCAACAGGTGCGGAAGGCGCCGGGCATATTTCAGGAAGTTCCAGATATGTCGAATCTGTTTCCGGGAGCTTGCGTTGAAGGGCGAGATACCTGGTGTAGTGAAGTCAAGCTGGTAGAAGCAAGTGGAGAAGCATGAGTACATCGGATCCAATAGCTGACATGCTGACAAGAGTACGGAATGGCCTGATGGCCAAGCATGAGGTGGTGGATGCCGCCCATTCCAAGTTCAAGGTGGAGATAGCGCGCATTCTTAAGCGGGAAGGCTATATCCTGGACTACGTTTCAGAGGGCCAGGGACCCAACGGCAAATTGCGGATTTACTTAAAGTATACTGGCGACAACGAACCGGCGATTCGCGGGTTGAGACGGTTGAGTAAGCCGGGTTTGAGGCGGTACGTTAAGTCCGATAAGGTACCAAAGGCTCTCTGGGGGCTGGGAACGGTTGTGCTGTCAACTCCGCTTGGTTTGCTGACCGACAAGGAAAGCAGAAAGAAGAAGGTTGGCGGGGAAATGCTGTTTGAGGTTTGGTAACTCAAGATTCTATTCGGGGGCTAGAAACGAATGTCGAGGCTGGGTCAGAAACCTGTAGTGTTGCCGGCTGGGGTCAGCGCGCGATCGGAAGGCTCCAAGATTTCCATCAAAGGGGCCAAAGGAGAGCTTTCGCTTTCACTTCCTGCTGGCATACAGGCGAGCGTCAAGGGCGATCGCGTGGAGGTTACCAGGCAGAGCGACTCCAAGAGCCATAAGTCTTTGCACGGTTTAAGCCGCACCATGATTGCAAATATGGTGGACGGGACGTCGAAGGGCTACTCCAAGGTACTGGAACTGGAGGGGGTAGGGTACAAAGCGGAAAAGCGCGGGACGAAGCTCGTGCTTGCGCTGGGTTTCTCGAGGCCCATTGAGTATGCCGTGCCGCAAGGAATAAACATTGGCGTTGAAGCCGGCGTGGTGACCGTCAGCGGAATAGACAAGCAGCAGGTTGGAGATGTTGCTGCTTCAATCAGGCGTTTCCATCCGCCGGAGCCCTATAAGGGTAAGGGCATAAAGTATCGTGGGGAACACGTTCGCCGCAAGGCGGGCAAGACGGTGGCATAAAACCATGGGTAATACTTCAAGAAAAGAAAAGCGCGGGAAGAGGCACCTTCGTATCAGGCACAGGGTTCAAGGTACGAGTGAACTGCCTCGGTTGAGCATCATGATTTCCAACAAGAGGATCTATTCTCAGCTGATTGATGATATAAGCGGGACGACTCTTGCCGGTGTTTCGACTCTGGACAAGGAGTTTAAGGCCGGCAATTCGGTGGATGATGCCCGTGCTCTTGGATGTCGGATCGCAGTGGTTGCAAAAGGTAAGGGTATAGTCAAGGTTGTATTTGACCGAGGCGGGTTCCGTTATCATGGGCGGGTCAAGGCTTTTGCTGATGCCGCCAGGGAGGGTGGACTGTGCTTCTAGAGCGTCATGGAAAGATTCGCAGAAATGGAACCGGTCTGGAAGATGCAAGCGATTTGCAGATTTCTGAGGGCGGAGAACTCGAAGAGCGTGTGGTTTTCGTCAATCGTTGCGCCAAGGTCGTTAAGGGAGGGCGCAGATTCAGCTTCAGTGCTGTGGTGGTGGTCGGAAACCGCAAGGGGCTTGTTGGATTCGGGTTTGGCAAGGCTAACGAGGTTTCAGACGCAATCCGGAAAGGCGGGGATGTTGCAAGGAAGTCCCTGTCTTCGGTGAAAATGAAGGGCCGGACAATTCCGCATGAGGTTATAGGTGAATTTGATGGTTGCCGCGTTAAGTTGCTGCCGGCTTCTGCCGGAACCGGTGTCATTGCGGGTGGCAGCGTCAGGGCGGTGCTTGAGCTGTCTGGAATACAGGATATTCTTTCGAAATCTCTCGGAAGCAACAACAAGCTTAATATGGTTAAAGCGGCTCTGAATGCCCTTGGACAGCTTCGTACAGAAGAAGAGGTCATGGCGACGAGAGCCCAGATCGCGCATGCCGGTAGCGCTGCGCATGAAACGGGAGCAGTGCTGTGACGATAAGTTTGTCATCATTAGAGAACACGACCGGCGCCCGGAGGCACAGGAAACGTGTTGGCCGTGGTGAAGGATCCGGCAGCGGAAAGACCTGTGGACGTGGACAAAAGGGGCAGATGTCCCGTTCCGGTCACAAGCGAAAACCCGGTTTCGAAGGCGGCCAGATGCGCCTGATAAGGCGTATACCGAAGCGCGGCTTTACCAGTTTTCACAAGAAGACATTGGTTCCTGTGAATGTTTCGATGCTGAATTGTTTTGATGATGGCGTAACGGTTGATCTTGAAGCGCTGAAGACTGCCGGAATTGTCAAGGCAATGAGCATGGGAATCAAGATTCTTGGTGACGGTGAAATAAAGAAGAAACTTACAGTCAAGGCCATGGCATTCAGCGGCTCTGCGAAGACCAAGATAGAAGCGGCTGGCGGAACCTGCGAGGTTGTTCAAGCCTAGTGCTTCTTCAATTCAAAGCCCGGAATTCGTCGTGGTTTCTTTGCGTGGACATACTTGAATCATGCTTTCTGCATTCATAAATTCTTTCAAGATTCCTGAACTCAGGACGAGGATATTCTTTACCCTTGCGCTGATCATAGCGGAACGTTTTGTTGCAAACGTTCCGACGCCTGGTGTTGATGCAAATGCTCTGGCTTCACTGGTTGAACGGCTTTCAAGCGGTGGCGGCGGCGGCGGGGTCTTTGGATTGGCGGATTTGTTCAGCGGGGGCGCGTTGCGCCAATGTTCAGTGGGTGCCCTCACCATTTGGCCTTACATAAGCGCTTCAATTGTCCTGCAGTTGCTTACGGCGGTTGTTCCTTCGCTCGAGCGTCTGGCCCGTGAGGGAGACGTTGGCCGACAGAAGCTGACGCAGTACTCACGCTACCTGACGCTCGGTATATGCGCATTGCAGAGCTTGGCCGTGGCGCGGACGATAGAGAATCCAAGGATGCTCTTCGGACACGCCGGGGAGACTCCGATTGTGGATCCTGGCATGTCCGGAATCGGCTTTGAGTTGCTTACGATGCTGTCGATGACCACCGGTACGATGGTGATCATGTGGATGGGTGAGCAGATTACGCAGCGAGGTATTGGAAACGGCATATCGCTTATCATTACGGTCAATATTGTAAGCCGGCTTCCGGAGTCGATTGTGCGATTGTACAGCATGTTCCACGGCCCTGGCGGGGCGGCGACTTTTAACATCTTTCACCTTGTGGGCCTCATTGCAACTCTCTTCATCGTTACGGCTGCGACGGTTGCTGTGACGCAGTCGCAACGGAAGGTTCCCATTACCACGACCAAGCGGGTTGTCGGTCGTAAGGTCTACGGCGGGCAGAATACTTTCATGCCGTTGCGTATGAACTACGCCAATGTTATGCCCCTGATTTTTGCGTCATCCCTGCTGATGTTTCCGCCCCTCATCCTGAGCAGGATACCGGCTCAGTGGTGTAAGGATCTGGCTGAAATGTTTGTACGTGAGTCATGGTTATACATGCTGATGTACGGATGCCTTATTATGTTCTTTTCGTACTTCTGGGTGGCAACGCAGTTCAATCCGATACAGATTGCGGATGACCTGAAGAAACATGGAGGATACGTCCCTGGTATCCGCCCGGGCAGGCCTACCGCTGAATTCCTTGATAAGACAATGAGTCGCCTCACCCTTGCTGGGGCGGTGTTTCTGACTGCCATCGCGATCTTTCCGAGTCTGCTCAATCGATCATTCAATATCCCGTATCAGGTGTCGCAGTTTTTTGGCGGCACCAGCCTTCTCATTATTGTTGGGGTTATGCTGGATACTATGCGCCAGGTGGAATCGCACCTTCTGATGAGGCACTACGACGGGTTCCTCAGAAAAGGCAAGCTCAGGGGTCGAAAGTAGAGATCGGGCTGGACTTCTTTAGGGAGGCTGGAGAGTGGAAGCTATTGTGCTGCTTGGAGCACCAGGTGCCGGCAAAGGGACTACCGCGGAAGGTATTCTCGAGAAAACGGCCTACATCCATCTTGCCACCGGCGACATGTTGCGAGAGTCAGTCAAGAATGGCACTGCGCTTGGCAAGGCGGCAGAGGCCTACATGAAGAAAGGCGAACTCGTCCCCGACCAGTTGATCGTCAGGATTGTGGAGGAGCGACTTGACAAAGGCTCGCCTGAAGACAAGTACATGTTCGACGGGTTCCCGAGGACATTGGCCCAGTCAGAGTTGCTGGAAAAGAGTCTCAGGGTACGAGGTGGCACGCTGACCCACGTTTTCTTTCTCGATGCACCGCGCGAACTTCTTATCAGCAGGCTTTGCGGAAGGAGAATATGCAAGAGCTGCGGCCGTAACTATCATGTCACAAATATACCCCCAAAGAAATCGGGCATTTGTGATTTGTGCGGCGGAGATCTCTATCAGCGATCTGACGATCAGGAGAAGACGATCATCAACCGGCTTGAGGTTTTCAAGAATCAGACTGAAAGCCTCATCTCGTATTACGAGAAGCAGGGTGTGCTTGTCCGTGTGGACTCATCGCAGCATCGCGATGCTATTACAGTCCAATTGTGTGAGACGCTGAAGAGATGATCATACTGAAAACTCCTGGCGAGATCGACCGGATGCGGAGAAGCGGCAGGATTGCAGCGGATGTGCGGGATAGGATTGCTGCCGGTGTTCGCCCTGGCGTGACGACATTGGACTTGGATGCATATGCGGCTGAGCTGATCGCCAGGAGCGGGGCGGAAAGCGCTTTTCTCGGGTACCGTGGATATCCGGGGCGTATATGTCTGTCGGTGAACGAAGAGGTTGTTCACGGGATTCCGGCCAGGAGACGGATTGCGATTGGTGATATTGTAAGCATTGACGTCGGTGTGAAGTGCGAAGGATATTTTGGCGATACGACGACGACGGTGATGGTCGGGGTCTCCGACTTGGATGTAGTGCGACTGGTGAGAACGACAGAGGAAGCGCTCAAGGCCGGTATAGAGATGGCGAGGGTTGGCAATAGGTTGTCGGATGTCTCGTATGCCATTCAAACAGTTGCGCTGGAGGCGGGGTTTTCGGTGGTCCGGGAATTTGTGGGGCATGGGATAGGACGGGATCTGCATGAGGACCCGCAGGTTCCAAATTTCGGCAAGCCTGGGACCGGACCCAAGTTGAGGTGTGGTATGACGCTGGCGCTGGAGCCTATGATCAACATGGGCAGTGCCGCTGTAGAAGTGATGGATGATGGTTGGACGGTCAGAACTGTAGACAGGAAGCCGTCGGCTCATTTTGAGCATACGGTTGTGGTGCGAGGCGCGGAGCCAGCGGAGATATTGACGCAGTAAAATAAAAGATTAATTTTGTAGACAACAAGAGTTCCTGTTGATAGATTCAACAGTTTTCGTTTTTCTAGGATAGACTATGAAAGTGCGAAGTTCAGTCAGAAGAATATGTGAAAGGTGCAGAATCGTGCGCCGGCGTGGGATTGTGCGCGTGGTCTGTACCAATACACGTCATAAGCAGAGACAGGGGTAATTTCATATGCCGCGACTGCTGGGTGTAGACATTCCGGGTAAGAAAAAGATAGAGTATTCATTGCGGTACATTTACGGCATTGGGCTTACTCGTGCCAAGGATATCGTGATTAAGGCCAGCGTTGATCCGTCGAAAAAGGCGGACGATTTGACGAGCGAAGAGCTTGCCCGGATCACAAATATTCTTCAAACTGGCTACCGTATCGAGGGTGATCTCAGGCGTGAGGTAGCCCAGAATATACGCCGACTGGTTAGTATCGGGTGCTATCGCGGAACCAGGCACCGTAAGGGATTGCCGGTGAGGGGTCAGCGGACCAGCACAAATGCAAGAACGCGCAAGGGGCCCAGGCGGACAGTCGGGGCCGTGCGCAGCAAGGAAACAAGAAACACGTTGCGCAAGGACGGCGATCAATAGAATAACTGCGGAGTCTTATGGCAGACGAAGAAAAACAGGAAACAACCACAGTTGACAAAGAGAAGCAGGGCGCTGCCCAGATACTGGATGGCGGCACTCCTCCTGCAGATGAAGCACAGCGTGTTGCTCCAAGGTCTCATGCGAAGCATATCAGGCATGTTTCTTTTGCAGTGGCGCATATAAGGGCGACTTTCAACAACACAATGATAGCGATTTCTGATACGAGGGGCAATGTGCTGGGTTGGAGTTCGGCGGGAAGGGCTGGATTCAAGGGCTCAAGGAAGAGCACGGCCTATGCCGGCGGTGTTGTTGGGCAGGAAGTTGCGCGTCAGGCGGTGGCGGTTGGGGTCAAGGAAGTTGAAGTGCGGGTTCAGGGACCGGGTGCCGGACGTGAAACTGCAATTCGTGCCCTGCAGTCGGCAGGATTGAGCATAAACGTAATAAAAGATGTTACTCCGATACCTCACAACGGGTGTCGTCCCAGGAAAAGACGGAGAGTGTAAGACTCTCAGTCGCGGAGATTTTGAATGTCCAGATATACAGGGCCAGCTTGCAGGGTTTGTCGTAGACAGGGGATGAAGCTCTTTCTGAAGGGAGAGCGTTGTTACATGGCCAAGTGTGCTATTGCATTGGAGCGTCCGGTTCCAGGAATGCATGGCGCCTCCGGGGCCAGGAAGAGGAAGACCTCGGACTACGGGCTGCAGTTGAATGAGAAGCAGAGATTGCGAAAGTCATACGGGCTGCAGGAAACGCCGTTCCGCCTTGTCTTTGAACGAGCGTCGAACCGGCGGGGAGTGACCGGTGAAATCATGTTGCAGCTCCTTGAAATGCGCCTCGACAATCTTGTCTATCGGTTCGGGTTTGCCTCTTCAAGACGGGCAGCGAGGCAGTTTGTTAAACACAGCCATGTGCATGTCAACGGTAAGCGCGCAGACATACCGTCAATGGTCTTGAAAGCAGGGGATGTTGTAAGTGTCAAGAGCAAAGCCAACAGCAAGGAACTTGCGAAGCAGTGTCTTGAAAAAACTGCCAATCGTGAGCTTGTGGCGTGGCTGTCGTTGGACAAGGAGAATCTCTCGGGTGCGATTCTCCATGTTCCGTCCAGAAATGAAATAGCGCCAACGATCAATGAACAGTTGATCGTGGAGCTGTACTCGAAGTAACAATACCGGGGAAGGGCTGATACGATGCCAATTAGACTCCGTCGTTTCGAGATGCCGAAAAGGGTGACCAAGGATGAAGCGGTTTCTACCGCGACGTACGGAAGGTTCATTGCCGAACCTTTTGAAGCCGGATACGGCAGGACACTTGGGAATTCATTGCGCCGTGTTCTTCTTTCATCGCTGGAAGGCGCTGCGATATGTTCGGTGAAGATAGAGGGCGCTCCTCACGAGTTCTGTACTCTTCCCGGTGTGGTGGAAGATGTGACGATGATTGTGTTGAATCTGAAGAAGGTTCTCTTGCGACTATCGGGCACGCGGGAGCCTCAGACATTGCGGCTGAAGGTGAAGGGGCCTAAGATTGTCAAAGCCGGGGATATTCAGACCGATGGGATGGTCGAGGTACTGGATCCTTCACAACACATAGCGACACTGTCTGCCGAAGGCAAAATCGATATGGAGATAGTTGTCCGAATAGGACGCGGGTTCTGCCCGGCAGAACTGAACAAGCTTCCCAATGCCGACATAGGCGCAATTCCGCTGGACGCCATATTTTCACCAGTTCGCCGCGTGAATTTTGCCGTGGAGAATACGCGGGTGGGACAGCGCACCGACTATGACAGGCTCGTGCTGGAAATATGGACCGATGGGCGTATTACGGCTGATGATGCCCTGACAATGTCTGCCGCAATAATGCGGCATCACTTGGATGTCTTTGTCAGCTACCACAAGGATATTATCGAGTTTGAAGAAAGCGAAAAGCAGATAGATGCCGAGCGGGAAGCATTGCGCAAGAAACTCAACATGAGTGTCAACGAAATCGAACTGAGCGTTCGCGCTGCGAATTGCCTCAACAATGCCAATATTACCACCGTTGGAGAGCTGGCGCAGCGGACTGAGGCGCAGATGTTGAAGTACCGGAACTTCGGCAAGAAATCTCTGAATGAGATTAAGCTGAAGCTTTCGGAACTTGGTCTTCAACTGGGCATAAAGTTCGATGCAGATTTGCTCGTTAAGCAAGCGGCTTCAGTGGTTGCCGAAGAGGTTGTTGAAGAAACGGCACCGGAAAAAGCATCTTCCTGATAGCAGGGAATTATGAGACACCGACTTAAAGATCAGAAGCTTGGTAGAAGCATGGCCCACAGGAAGGCGTTGATGTCTTCGCTTGTTGGTGCCTTGTTGGAGCAGCGAAGGATCATAACCACTGTCCAGAAAGCGAAGAGCGCAAGAAGCTTAGCTGAAGGACTTGTTACGGTGGCGAAGAAGGGAACTCTCGCCGCTCGACGGCAGGCAATATCCGTGCTGCACAGAAGCAGTCTTGTTAGAATCCTCTTTGACCAGGTGGTTCCAGCCTGTGGCGATCGCGTTGGCGGATACACTCGCATAGTGAAACTCCAGAGGCGACGGTCTGATGGTGCGGATATGGCCATCCTCGAATGGATCAGTTTGCCTCGTCCGGAAAAGAAGCCCAGGCAGAAACCGAAGGCTGAAGAAAAGGAAGAGAAGAACGGCTGACGTCTTCTCCGGAGAGAGAGACATGCCCAAGTTCAGGTTTGTCGCACTTGATGCACAGGGCAGGGAGAGCGAAGGCGTTCTGGACGCGGAGAATCAGGCCAGAGCCATTGCCATGATCAAGGGCAAAGGCTACTTCCCAACGAGTGTAAACGAGGTCGGGGGTGCGCCGGTCGTCAAGGCCGAGAAACAGCGGGCCCGGGCCGGCAAAGACGGTCTGTCTCGAGAAATCAAACTTCCTCCGTTCATTGCGGACTTCTTTGCTGGCAGAGTCAAACCGAAGCAGCTGATGGTGGTTACCCGTCAGCTTGCCACTCTCCTCGATGCCGGGGTGCCATTACTGCGTGGCTTGCAGATACTGCTTAAACAGGAACCCCACCCAACTCTGCGAAAAGCTCTCAGCAGTGTCCAGGAATCAGTTGAGGGCGGGAGCACATTTGCCGAAGCCCTGACTCAGCAGTCCAGGGTTTTTTCAAATTTCTACATCAACATGGTCAGAGCTGGCGAGGCTGGAGGCGTTCTTGAAGAGGTGCTTGAACGTCTGGCCGAGTTCATGGAAAAATCAGAGCGGCTTAAGAGCAAGATCAAGGCCGCTATGGTCTATCCCATCGTGGTCCTCATTGTAGCGATGTGCATCCTGACTTTCATGGTCGTCAAGATTGTTCCGGAGTTTGCGAAGGTCTTCCAGGGCATGCTCGGAAACAACACATCATTGCCGTGGCTTACGCGTTTTGTAATGAATTTTAGCGATTTTGCTGTACACCGCGGCATATGGATCGTCGTTGGGATTGCTGGCATTGTGGCTGCCGTCATGATGGTCGGCAAGACGAAGAAGGGACGCTACGCGCTTGACGCCCTGAAGCTGAGGATTCCGATAGCCGGAAAGCTGATACGGCTCACTGCGGTTGCGCATTTCTCTCGTACGCTGGGGACACTTATGACGTCCGGGGTGCCTATTTTGCAGGCATTGACAATTGTCAGCGATACCGTAGGCAATGCCATTGTCAGTCGTGCGGTGTCATCTATTCATGACAGCGTCAAGGAAGGCGAGACAATAGCCGCGCCCATGATGGAGTCTAAGGCATTTCCGCTTATGTGCGTAAGCATGGTGGAAGTTGGCGAGGAGACCGGGGCGCTACCGGAAATGCTCTCGAAGGTAGCGGATACCTACGAGAATGAGGTTGATACGACAGTGGAGGCGTTAACCTCAATTCTAGAGCCGGTTATGATCGTTCTATTGGCTGTGATTGTTGGTACAATTGTCATCTCTATGTTCCTCCCGATTATCAAGATGATTACCGTTCTGGGCAGTGGCGGCTGATCTCTTTGATCTGATGCGTGTCACCATGTGTCAGTGGCGCTTACGCGAAAGAGCTACCTTTGCACTTCGACCATTGCACCGGCTTTCCGGAGGTCACTTTCTTGACCTGTCTTCCCCCGTTTGCAGGCAACCCCTTGAGGTTCACTCGATCAACGATTTCAACGACAATTGCTTTTCCCCGGTGGCGGCAGGACAATTCCGATGCTTTGGCTGCAAAGACGTGCGCATCTGGCCGAGGTGGATTTTGTCTGCCCCCGGCGAACGACTCTTCCTATTCATTCATGCCAGCATGTTGATCACTATAGAGCCTTTCCATGATTGAGCCCTGCGTGTATGCACGGCATTTCTAATACTCATAGGAGTTCCCCCGGCTCTGCCGGGGAGGCTCCCGGAGTTTGACAGATCTGGGAATCGAAAGAGCTTGGACGGATGGATCGACTTGGAGAGTTGGGCGACTGAATATCCAATATCCAGCCACTACTGTCCGGTTAATTTTGGACGGATATCGAGATCAGCCCTGCAAATACAATAGAGAACAGTCATTGTTGCCTGTTTCGATTTCATTTTGCAAATGCTATTAGCTATGCGAGTTTCTTAGGAAACTCACATGGACTGGAGCGAAAAAACAACTTAACCGGACAGTACTGATATCCAGCACGGAATGTCCAATGATGAAGTATGCGAGACGGGCGAATGAAGGACCGCAGACTTCGCTATTGGACATTGGTTGTTGGCTGTTGGATATTCATGAAGTAGAGCCACCTTGGGTCGCTCATGAACGAATCCGTTTTGAGCGGATCACGATTCAAGCCCCCGGCTCTGCCGGGGGTATCTGACTGCGCTCCATTACCGATGGGTTTGCTGTCCTTCCTCCGATTGCGTCGCTTCAAGTACATGCTCTGGCTGTTGCAGGAGAAGGCCTTTCGCCAACGGGTAGTGTCTGTCCAACAATTTGTTTTGCAGATCGAATCCCTGCAAAAACAGAGGGAGAGACGAAGGTTGAGCCACAAGAACAGGCATTCTTGCCATTGGATGGGCAAAGTTGGGTTCGCCGTGAATGAGGGAGAACGTGGCGCAACATATATGTTATTTCCCCTGATTGCAGCGTAGTGCTGCGGTTTTGTCAACCGAATTGATGTCATCAGGAGAGCGGCAGGAATATGGGAAAGCCCCCCAGTGCCGCAGTGCCGTCCCGGATGCCTTATCCACG
>Ga0247841_10000115_pt1 | contig 208146 bp, 168 predicted proteins | sample LaCruzMarch2015__2_FD_192410 | JGI IMG/M metagenome (GOLD analysis project Ga0247841, IMG submission 192410) | Freshwater microbial communities from meromictic Lake La Cruz, Castile-La Mancha, Spain - LaCruzMarch2015_18m | ecosystem: Environmental > Aquatic > Freshwater > Lake | place: Spain... | reverse complement strand
CCCTATTTTAAACGGACGGATGACCTGTCAGTATTGCTTCCCTCCGCATGGAAGGCCTTGCACCCTTCCATTGGTGCCGACCAATCAAGCACTGAGGGAGGGGTGTAGTTTACCAACCCTTTACGGATGAACAGGCTTTTCATCACGATGTCCAATATTGCTGCCCATCTGAAATGTACCTCCACGAACGAAAACCATTTCATATTCAAATTCACCGTAAGATCGTTTTTTGATTTTTTTATCCGGTGCAATTAAGTCACACTGCAAACGAATCACGACATTATCGGAGATAAGGCTCTCTTGTTCTGAAAGAACATCCCAATATATCAACTTATTCTTCCCTGGTGAAATATTACCCCCACAATCTCCTGTAATCTTTTGAAGATTATTGCCATAGGTATATCCGCCATCTGTTGAAAGATAAACAGATATTTTAGATTTCTGATCTTCTGCTAAGCCTTCGAGATCGTAAGAAATATTAATAATTTTACCAATCTGATTACATTTTACATTGCTTAGTTTTTGAGCACACACAGGAATGGAAGACAAAATGTTAATCATCAACAAGAACAATAAGTTTGTCCCTTTTTCTTTAAGCAAATAGTTGGTTATTGATGAAGGGTACATCGGTAAATATAGTGTGATTGTATCAAAATAAACCAACCTTGGATTTGTATGCCTCTTTGGTCAAACATTTCATATAATTCGCCTTCTTTTTGGTTTTCTTTACGGGGCTCGTCAATATGTTCAATGCTGTGAAAGGGCAGTGCGATGTTGGTCACATCTTCTTTTCGTCCATTCCAAAAGAGAAAAACATCTTCTTCATCAGAAAACAGTTTGTAGATGAATTCTTTGGGCAGTTTTTCACCGGCTTTGATCAGTTCGATGAGGTGATTTTTATCTTGATCGCTTAAATTCATCCGATTGAATATTTTGGTTATACAACTTTAAATCAATTAATTAGTGTATGTTTCGTGTAAAAATTTCGTTTTAAAACTCGTTTAAACTCGTTTAAAACTCATTTAAACAATTTCCCATGTTGCATAACTTATGCTTTTTATCTTTCCTTCCATTCTTAATGAGCTTAAAAAATTTGTTACTTTATTTTTCTTTTGCTCGGCTGATAACGCAGCGGATAACTTAGGCAGTATCAAACCATCAATCGATTTTCGTTTTGTTTTCCCAAACTTTTTAAGATATTCCAGAATCATATCTTTAAAGTGTTGGTCATCAAAACTTCTATTGGCAATGTATTCCGCTTTTAATCCCTCATTGTCCAATGGTTTAATAACCGAATGGGATAAAAATATGTTTGGTTTTCTACCTTCAACAACGCCAATAGCTGCTGAAATTTTGATTTTAATTCATTCCCGGTCATTTTACCTGAAATATTCTACAAATATCGTTAAAGGATCGTAAATCGTTCTTTACATCCTCCCATTTTTCCTGCATCACATACACTGGTTTATAAGTGTATTCCATTTGAGCAGAGTTGATGTCTTTGCACCATATTGCCAAACGCTTTATCTTTCTCACGTCATCAAGATCCTCACGTCCTTTGGTTTCAAGAATGTAAAAGGTTTTGGTGCCGGTTTTTACAAAAAAATCGGGGAAATAGGGAGCGATATTTCCGTCCTCCTTTTGGTATTCAATACTGAAATTGACACCACCTTCTCCCATTGTGTTTTTAGCGTAAGAAATTACATCGTCAAACCGGTTCTCTAAGTAGGAGGCCAATTCCAATTCGAACGGGTTATCACCAATAATTTTATTGAAAACCGATTTCTTTGGAACAAGAAATGGTTGGTTTTCTGCAACCTTTGGTTTGGTCAGTTTTAAAGAAATGTAGTTTTTAACCTCTGCGGTGCCTTTATCCGTAACGGTTAGCTCATCAATCGCTCGCTTGAACGAAGTTTTCAGAATCTCTTTTGGATGAATCTCCGAAAGGTTGCGCAGGGTTTGCGGATCGGATAAATGTTCGTTCAACAATCCAGGGTTTGGGCAAGACTTTAAATGTTCTTCCGTTCTTTTCACAATTCCCAAAGTCCATTGAAATTGAATTCTTACCCATTCAATCAATTCACCCATATAACCTCCATCTGCAAAGATTTTCACAATTCCAGTGAGGTACAATGTCTAAAGTTCTTCAGATATATTGAAATGATTGCGGTGGATGGGAAATATTAAAATCCAATTTTAAACACTGTGGGTGACGATATTTTTTGTAGGATTTAATTCTTATTGCATATCCTGTAGTCTTTTCACCGAAATATTGGTCAAAATATGATTTAGAAATTCCAGCGTCCTTGAAGGTCTCACACCATAAATATTCTGGGGTGCCCGTCAAAACATCCTTTATCTCAAACTCACCAATAATTTTCTGAACAGGAGATGAAGCGTAAACAATAATACTGGTGATTTTATCAGATTTAAAGATGCAGCGGCGGAATTCTACTTTCTTTGTTCCGTTAAAGATTTTTTCTGCAAACTCTGGTTTAATCGCTAATAATACTTTCATCACTATCTGTATGTTTAAGTATCAATTTGAAATTTTCATTGCTTAATCGCCCAAATCCTCGTGGGAGTCCCGCTACCCCTGAAATAATTCCAAGTTCAATCATTTTAGCCAAATTAATCCTTTTGGGAAAGGAATAAGAATATAACAAGTTAACAACGAATGGTCGGTTTTTTGGTCGATATTCCCAAAATGTTTTTAACTTTTCATCTGTTAATACTGTTCTTCCCCGGCATACTCGTTTAAGTTGATCGAAATCTTGCAAATTGTCAACGACTGAATCAACGATGGCAAGTGTTGTAACTACACCTTTATGGAGACCCCCGGTCCTATAAAATACAAGAATGTCACCAGTCTGAATTTTCCTTTCAATGGCATGAGAAATGAATGACTTACATATTACATTACGATGAGGCTCATTTTCGCTATAATTTACTGGTGATTCAGTGCGAAGAATGGAATCCGGGAATAATTCAGTATGATATTCCGGGTATACACTTACTAAAAATACGGGACTATTTGTCGACATGAACGGGAAGGTGGTTTTTGGATTCTGCCTGTCAGCAATTCTACAAAAATTACGCACGTAAACAAGTTCATCATCGACAGACGAACGTTTAACTCCCCAATACTTGAATCCAAAATCTTCAAGTAATCTTATCAACATGCTATGCCCCGGATGTTTATGAAAAATGGTTACATAAACTTCATCAACTTTGAATAGTAATGCATTATCAAAGACAATTTTTAATAATCTTTCGCCCAAGTACACACCATTAAAAGCAACCTTTAATGTTCCGATTTTTAGTCTTTTTTTGGGCGAAAATATTGGTTCAATATTAGAGTAGGGCTCACTTTCCCTTTCAACTTTTATATATAAAAATGCACCCAGTTTATTTTTATAATAAGCTGCATAAACACATTCTTCCGATTTTCTATTGAACCATTTATCAAATTAAGGATAATCCTGTCGAAAGGAGTCAAAAAATGAATCCTGAATATCTACCTTACCAAAGAGGGTCTTTTTAACAGATAGAACTTTATAATCAACAAAGGCAGGGTTTTCTGAAAAAACTCTTCTGAGAAATGTGTCAATAGTAAAAACTTTATCTGAGATAGAAAGCAGACCGGCTTTTTATGAATGTTTTTATCCTCTGTAATCAACAGATCCACCCGATCACAAAAGACCTCATTGATCAGTAGGGTGTCGTTTATATCATTTTCTGTTCTATCCAAAGGGATAATTTTTTCCATAACCTCTGTATGTAATGGAGCCTTGTTTTGTAAAACAACATAAGCCTGAAGTTTTCCTTGGAATAATTTTAAAATGTCCTTCCCCTTATGTTTGTAAATCTCAGTTTCCGTCACTGGGTGAAGGACCTTGTCATATTTCAATTTATCCAGCCACATAAATAATTGAAACACATCCTCATTGATAATTCGGCTGGTTTCCCTATGGATAACTATATTTGTATCAAGTAATACCTTCATTATTGTTAGTGAATTTTGTATCCTGTATAACTGATATGCGAAAATAACGAAAAACCCTTTCAAAACGTAAGATTAACACAGTTTCATCTTAGATTTTCGGTAAGCAACATGATTTGATCAAACCGTATTCTTGGTTTCTGGATGAAAACTCAGCAATCAGATTTACTAACCAGTTGTTTTTGAGGGAAGAAAAGGAAATGGAAGGATAAGCGTTCTGTTTCACAACAACTAAAACTGAATGAATCAATTGCCAATGGTGCCTAAATCAATTCTGAACCGTGATTTAAACCGAAGGATATAAACAACACCTTCATCATAATCAATGAAATACAGAGTATTATTGGGGTGTTCCTGTTGGTTTTTTATCCGAATATCCACTTCGTTAAACTTTTCAATGGTGTATTGGTCCAGTCGTGAACATTCTATGGATTTATTGATAAATCCATAATAAATATTCTTACCTCAATGAATGAGTACCTATTAAATGTGAGGCCGACAATGGACTGGTAATTTTATTTGCAATTTTTTAAGCTTCACTCGAAAAAAACCAATCCGGATACTCGAATTATACCCTGGAAAATTGCATTGACCAGTTTTTCATTCCCAATTTTGCATAATTGAATTATCAAAAAAAAGCTATGAAAAAGAAAAATTTGTTTTTATTGTTGCGCTTCCGCTGGTTTTTCTCATTCAAATGCTGTTGGCGGCCATTGTTTTAATCATAATATAGGAACCGGAAACGGACATCCGCCGGCGAAGGTTTGTAATCACGAAAATTTTCCATGGATTTTTATTTCCATTAAACAAATAATTGATATTCAGGCCGGTAAAAAGAAAACACGTGACCGAAAATTCAATTTTCACAATACAAGCGCATATTAAAGAGGGGGAGTGCACACAGCAATACATATAGCACTGCCCGCTGTACTACACGTAGCATATCGGCAATGAAAAACAGGCAATAAAAACAGGCCAACCCTGTCCGAGTTGGGCAAAAAGTTGGGCAATTAAAAAAAAACCACCTACATTTATTTTCGTAAGTGGCTCAATTTCAGGCTCCCCCTGCAAGACTTGAACTTGCGACCCTCTGATTAACAGTCAGATGCTCTAACCAACTGAGCTAAGGAGGAATTTTGAGGGTGCAAAAATACAAAAACTCGCAAGATTTACAATACTTAAATAAAAATCATTGCAGATGATGCTCTTGTTAATATCTTTGGCCCATGGATAAATGGTTTCGCTTTTTACTGCACCCGGCCTTTTGGCTGATGGGTTCAATGTTCTTCCCGGTAGCTGTTTATTCCCAACCCGACCTCAATTACAAACAAACGGCCATTACCCTTCTCAGAAATGGAAATTATATCGAAGCGCTTGAAAAATTAAACCTTGCCATACAAAAAGAGCCTTCGTTGGCCGAATTGTATTTTTTTCGCGGCTTTTCAAAATATGGTCTCGACGATTATCTGGGAGCAGAGATGGATTATACCCGATCCATCGACCTCTCCCCATACCTGTCCGATGTATTCCTGAACAGGGCAATAGTCAGAAGCCAACTTTCAAATTATAAAGGGGCCATGGAGGATTATGCCCATGCTTTGGCATTAGATAGCACGAATTCTGAAATTTACCTGAACCGGGCCAGGACCAACCTTTATCTTAAAAAATATTATTCCTGTCTGATTGATTGCAATAAAGCCATTCAGATGAAAATTGAAGGAGAGATGGTTTTTGTGCTACGGGGTTCTGCCCAACTTGGGATTAAACGGTTCCCGGGCGCCCTGGAAGATTTTACCCGGGCCATTGAAATCAATCCCACCGGTGTTGCCGGATATACCCAACGGGGATTGGTGTGGCTCGAAATGGAACAAATTGATTCGGCCATTATTGATTTTTCACATGCCATTCAGCTCGATTCTACCAATACGTTTGCCCTCTTTAACAGGGCGCTGACCAAAATTAAAAAAAACGACCCCACCGGGGCGTTATACGACCTGAACCAGGTGGTGCGGCTATCGCCCTATAATTCGTATGCCTACTATAACAGGGCCATTGTACTTATCGGACTAAACGACAAAAAAAACGCCATCCGTGATTTTAATTTTGTAAACAAGCTGGACCCAAAAAATATTATGAGCCATTACTACCGGAGCAGGCTCAAAGCAGAACTGCACGACTACCCGGGGGCCCTGGAGGACCTCGACCGGACCCTTGAACTGTTGCCCGATTACGCAGATGCATATTACGATCGCTATCAGATTAAAAATAAATTGAAAGATACCCGTGGGGCAATGCAGGATTATAAAAAAGCGATCGAATTGGGGGGAAAAAACCATTTTAACCCCGACAGCATCAAATTGAAAAAGAAAGACTATTACGAAAGCCTTACCAAATTAAGCGGCGATTTTGAAGTAATGAACGCTTCCAGCAACAAACTTCAGAACCAAACAATCGAAATACAGCCCTTGCCCGTTTTTGATGTGTTTTTAGGCCGTGCCGATTTTGACAAAGTTCGCCTCTACGATGCGTATCATAAAAAATATTATTATTCGCACATTGTAGTATTGACCAACATCCGCGATTTGATGGGAGATTCTGCCGCTCTTCGCGAAATTGGGAAACAAACCCGGCGAATGGACACCGCCGTCGCCACCCCTGGCTTTTTATACGAACGTGCCATTGCTTACGCCGCTATCGGCGATTTCAGGAACGCCATGCAAGATTTTAATACGACCCTGGCCCTTGACTCGAATTTTATTCTTGCCTGGTTCAGCCGCGCCAATACGAGACACGAACTGATTCGCCGCCTTCAGGCAGAGGAAGAGATAAAAAATGAAATTACCATCACCAGAAGCGCCCAGAGAATTCAAACAAGTACCCCGATTGTCGAACTGGAACACACTTATGAAGAGGTTCTCCGCGATTACGACCACACCCTTGCCCTCGATCCCGAATTTCCATATGCTTATTACAACCGGGGTTACCTCAACACCATCATGGGCAATTATGACGAAGCGGTCCGTGATTTTTCCGACGCCATCCGCTGCAAAAACAGTTTTGCTGAAGCTTATTACAACCGGGGGCTGATCAACATCCTTTTGAACGCAAACCACCAGGGTTGCGAAGATTTAAGCCACGCAGGCGAATTGGGCATCGTTGAAGCCTATAAGGTGATGCGAAGATATTGTTACAAATAACCCCCCCCGGTACCGGTTAATTGTTCATGTTCCTGTACCGGATCGCATTATCCAGCGCGTCTAAGATTTCACGGGCAAAACCAACGGGCGGGTCCTTAGGCAATGGCTCTGGTGCATGTTGATGGTCCACCGGCAACTTATCGATGATCCGGTCGCAAAAATTATCCACCTGCTCTTGCTGAAAGGGGTCAAACGTTTCAAAATTAGCTCCAAACCGGTCGTTATAATCGACCATGGCCTCAATAACCGTCGAATACAACTGTTCCTTTCCCCGCACTTTATCGCGGACCCGATGATAGGCCGCCGTGATGACCTGGGGAGAGTGTTCGCGCAAATTCTCCGAAACCGGAACAACAGAATCATCCACGATAATTTTGTCGGGGTTGTCCCGTTCCCAGGCCGCATGGGCCCTGGCCACCCCGGCATCATGCATGGAACGCTTATAATCAATCAGATAACAGGTATATAAATAAATCATTTTGGGAAGCAGGTACATCCCTTTTTTACCTGTGGCAAGCAAAACTGAAAAAAATGCTTTCCGGTGTTCTTTTCCCAGGTCAAACATATAAAATGTAAAAACCCGCGACAGCATTTTCCGCAACGTCCATAGCGCGGTGATCCCAGGGTCTTTAATTTCGGGTTTGTAATTAATGCCTTTTAAAAAAGCAATGGCGCGCTTTCGAAACAACTTCGGGTCATAAATCTCCTCCCAATAATCGGCCAGCCCTTCAAAAAGTTCTACCCGGGTGAGCTGTTTTGGGATAATGTTCGTGACAATATCCAGTTTATCCTTGATCTGGTCGTTCTCCGTCAAAATAATACGCCCCCTGCGCTTGAGGTCATACCACATTTTTGTCCCATAGGGGGCTGCCAGGGGATGACATAAATGATGTACAATATGGGCTTCGGAAAGAAAAAGGGCCGTATTCCTGAAAACGTCCTTATTATCGGAATCGGCGCCAATGATCATGTGGGCCAATACAATGATCCCGTATGACTGGATTTTCCGGATGGACTCCCCGATGGGGGCCCGGAGGTTTTGTTGTTTGTTAAAATCTTTCAGCGATTCTTCGTTCACCGATTCAATACCGATCATGACCGATTGAAAATTACAATCGGCCAACAGTTTAAGCAACTCATCGTCCCCGGCAATGGTAATATCGATCTGGGTAGTAAATTCAATGGGCGACTTAAACGAATTGTTTAACGGGATCAATTCGCGGAGCAAGGCTTTGGTATATTTTTTATCGCCGGCAAAATTATCATCGGCAATAAAAATCATTTTTACTTTTAAGCTGCTTAGTTTTTTAACCTCCTCAAGAACCTGTGGAATGGTTTTGCTCCGGGGTTTTCTGCCATAGGTATAGATGACGTCACAAAAGCTACAGTCGAACGGACATCCCCGGGTTGTCTGGACCAAAGCGGCAGAATAGGAAGAAAGGTCGTCGCGGAGCAATTCCCAGCGCGGCGCCGGGGTTTTGGACATATCGGGCTTGGTGGCATTTTTATAAAGCGGGGCATACGACCCCCTTTGATAATCGTCAAGAAAACGGGGCCAGGTCTCTTCTGCTTCCCCATGAAAAACAACATCGATGTTTTCAGGATTTTTAGAAATCAGGTTCTCAACGCCAATGCCGCCTACAACCACCAGGGTTTTTGGATTGCTTTTTTTTGCAAGGCCGGCCAGATACAGAGATCTTTTTAACTGATTGGATATGATTGTGATACCAATAATATCGTACTTGTTTCCGGCCAGGATGCCATCGACCGGGCCCCGGGCATACTCATCATGGATTTCCACTTCGTGAATGGGAGGGGTCAACGCGGCAACGGCGGCAACGGCATGGGGAGCAAAAAGGTTCTTTGCAAAAAGATAGGGGATTTCCCGGGTGATCCGGCTGTCGATATCTTCTGAAGTCCCCGGACTGATGAGCAGTATCTTCATATAACCAGTGCCTTATGAGCTTTGGATGAGTAAATCAAGAAAGTGGGACGTGCAGGATTCGAACCAGCGACCTCATGCGTGTGAAGCATGCGCTCTGAACCAACTGAGCTAACGTCCCGGGAATAGGCAAAGATAATAAAAAATTGATATCTAAAGTCCGATTTCAGGGGCGATCGTTTGTAAAGCCCTTATGGACAGTTCGGCAAATTCGTCGATCGGAATACCAATTTTTTCACATTCCAGGATGTTTTCACGTTTTACGGAAGCCGCAAACATCTTTTCTTTCATCCGTTTAACCACCGATTTTGGTTTGACACCGGCAATTTTTTTATCCGGATAGACATAGGTGGTTGCAAAAATCAAACCCGTGATGGTCTCTCCGGCTGCAAGGGCATGTTGAAATTCTGTTGTCCGCTCTTTCCCTGAAGAACATTCGTTGTGCATCCGGATGGCATCCAGAATGTCGGGGTCAACATCAAATTTTTGCAACAATACTTCTGTTTGCGTTCCATGAACCTGTGGATCGGCATGGGTAATTTCCACATCAAGATCGTGGAGCAGCCCTGCCAGTCCCCATTTTTCTTCATCCCGGCCCAACCGCCGCGCAAGAGTGCGCATGACCGCTTCGGATGCAAGGGAATGAAAAATCATTTTTTCATTTTTAACATACTTATGTAAAAGTTCAAGTGATTGATGACGGGTTAGCTGCATTGTTGTAAAGCATTAAATATGAAATTATAAAACAATGGGCATGGAGTTTCTGATTTCTGCCATTTGCCCTTCGGTAAGGCCTGTTGGTTCAACCCCGGCCGATTTGCACAAAAAATAAATCCGGGCAAGTTTGGCAAGAAGATCGAGATTGTCAAAAGTTTCTGTAAAATTTGTCCCAACCGACAAACAGCCATGTTTTTCCCAGATGAGGGTCCGGTGTTTTTCCAAGGCCACAACGGTTTGCCGGGCCAATTGTTCTGTCCCCGATAAAAGATAAGGGACAAAACCAAATCCCTGTGGGAAAAAATACAACGCTTCGGGATGCATGCCAAGCAAAATCTGGTTCAACCGCTCCCTGTTGTCAAAACCGGGCAACTGGGTCAGTGCAATCAATTCGGTGACATGCGCATGTAAAACCACTTTTTCAACTGCTTTTTTTTGTCGCAGGTTCTGATGAATGGCCAAATGGGCAGCAAGTTCCGAAGTCGGTTTTACCGTTTGGTCCCCCTTATCCCCACCAATAATATGATAGGCCGTCCCCGTTGCATCGATGTAAATAAAACAAAGATGGGCAACCGGGTTTTGGGCCATCTGGCGCATCCGCGTCCCTGCCCCGCTGATCATAAACAGGGAACGGGCTAATCCGGAATAGGCTTTGTTTAAAGGGAAAAAGGGATAGGATGATAATTTGTCCAGCTCTTTTTTCGTAAAATAACCAGAGATGTTGACCGAAAAATTCCCTGCATTTCTTTCCGCCCAACCCCGCTCCCAGAGATATCCAGAGACTAAGGAAACTTCTTTTAATAAGGCTTGTACTTCTTTTTTCTGTACAATATCCGGAAAAAAGTTTAAAAAGTTGTCCAATGTTGCGATCATTTCCTTTTTCTTTTAAAAAATTCCTGAAGGAGTTGACGGCTTTCTTCGGCCAGCAATCCCGATACAACCTGTGTTTTTGGATGAAGGATCGGTGTTTTCACGAGACGGTAACCGCGTTTTTCGTCGGGTGCCGCAAAAAACAGTGCCCCGAGATGCGCCCAAAAAGCCGCCCCGGCACACATCACACAGGGTTCCAATGTGACAAAGAGCGAACATTCCTCTAAGAATTTACCGCCCAGATAATTAGAAGCGGCCGTAATGGCTTGCATTTCGGCATGGGCCGTAACATCTTTTAACGTTTCGGTAAGATTGTGCGCCCGGGCAACAATGGTCTGGTTACATACTATGATGGCCCCTACCGGAACTTCGTCCCTTTCGAAGGCAATTTGTGCCTCTTTCAACGCTTCGTTCATATAATAGGCGTCCGAATAAAGCGGGTATGCCTGAAATTTAACCATGGCCGGTATTGGTTTTGATCATTTTTTCTATATCCCCGATTTCGTAGGCATCCCGCAAATAATAGGGTCCAATCCTGGTCCGGCACAGCGTGGCCAGATAGGCCCCGCAACCGAGAATTTGCCCGTAATCCCGGGCCAGGGAACGGATATACGTACCTTTACTGCAAACAACGCGAAAATCGACCAACGGAAGGTGAACCTGGATTATTTCAAAAGCAGAGACCGCAATCGTCCGTGACTCCATTTCCACATCGATTTTTTTCCGGGCAAAAGTATAGGCCCGTTTTCCATCCACTTTTCTGGCAGAAAAAAGAGGGGGCGCCTGGTTATACGTACCGGTCAAACGGTTGGCCGCCTCAAAAATTTCTTCGGTGGTGAGATGGCCGTATGGGGCTGGGTTTTCCGGATCGGTCTCTAAGTCAAAAGAGGGCGTGGTGGCTCCCAGGCAGAAAGTGCCGGTGTACTCTTTTTCAAGACCTTGAAATTCATCGATTCTTTTTGTGAACTTTCCGGAACATACAATCAGCAAACCGGTTGCCAGGGGATCAAGGGTTCCGGCATGGCCTATTTTAATTTTTTTCAAACCAAGGCATTTCCGTATAACCGACCGGAGTTTCCCTACAACATCAAAGGAAGTCCATTTGTAAGGCTTATTGATCAGAAGAACCTCGCCCGTCTCGAACTGAAATTCCATCAAAGAAGGGTTAAACTTTTTCCGGCCAGAAGAAAAACAATAATGACCAGCCCCACCACGATACGGTAATATCCAAACCATTTAAAACCGTACCTTGTCAGGAAAGCAATGAAAGATTTTATGGCGATGATGGCCACGATAAAAGATACAGCGTTGCCAATCAACAACAGGTTGATGTTTTCTGTGGTAATCATGGTGTAATTCCCTGCCAGCTTCAATACCGATGCGGCAAACATCGTGGGCACAGCCAGAAAAAAAGAAAATTCCGCTGAGGCTTTACGACTGAGTTTCTGGCTCATTCCCCCAACAATCGTGGCAGCAGAACGGCTTACGCCGGGTATGACTGAAATAATCTGGAAAAAACCGATGATAAGGGCTTTTTTGTAGGTAAGTCGGGTGTTTTCATTGTCAGGACGATCGAACCAACGGTCAACAAAAATCAACAAAATACCGCCAAGGAACAACGAAACCGCCACAATCATCACGCTTTCAAGCATGGTGTCAATCTGTTTCTCAAGCAAATAGGCAATCACCAGCGGCAAACAGGCAACAAACAAACGAAAATAAAAACCCCAGGTTTGAAAGAAACGCTTCCAATAAAGAACAATTACCGACAAGATGGCACCAAACTGAATATTGACCGTGAAGGCTTTGACAAAATCGGTACTCTCTACCCCAAGCAGGCTTTGTGCAATAATCATATGCCCGGTAGAAGAAATGGGCAAAAATTCAGTAATCCCCTCAACAATGGCTATGATAATGGCCTGAACAACCGTCATTAATCTTTGGGTTTTTTCATAATGGCAAAGATTTCAACAACATACCCCGCCAGGATAAGCACCGGGGCCAGGGTAATCCGTCGAAAACTAAAGATTTCCGGGTTAAATTGATTCGGATCCTCCGACCCTCCGCCAATCATCAGCAGAAACCCGATTACAATCAGGGCCAGGCCAATCAGCATGAGCCTGTAGTTCTCTTTCCCAAAAGCAAATTCACCGACCTTGGCGGTAGTGGCCGCATCGGTGGGTTTGGTAGATGGTAAGCCTTCCTGTTTTTTTGTTGTTGCCGGGGTTTTTTTCTTTTCCATGATCAAGCACAAATTGGGTGTACAAAAATAGCAAAATTTCAGAACCTCAGCTATATAATAAATCGGTAGGAATCCGAAGGTATTTCCTCACAGCCAGATAGGTGGAAGCCCAGGAGATAAAAACCCCCAACAAAACAATCATCACGACCAGGGCCAGCAACATAAACGGATCCTGTAACCCGGCCAGCTCAGGGAGTTGGTCAACGGCAAAATAGGCCAGGACCATCAGCATCCCAATGGCAATCATTGCACTGAAGGTGCCATGAAAAATACTTCTCGACAGCAGGGGTTTCCTTATAAACCCTTCGGTAGCCCCTACCAGTTGCATGCTCCGGATAATAAAACGTTTTGAATAAACCGAAAGACGGATCGTATTGTTGATCAATACAATGGCAATAAAAAGCAAAATTGCGCTGAAACCCAGCAGTATGAAACTGATCTTATCGAGATTGCGGTTGATGGCGTTGACCAATGATTTTTGATAAAAAACTTCTTTGACGATGGGCTGCAACAATAATTTTTGTTCGATCCGTGTTAGGGAATCGGAGTTGGTATAAGGCGCTTTGATCCGTAAATCAATGCTTGGAAGCAACGGATTGTAACCCAGAAAACCTACAAAATCTTCGCCCAGTTCATCCTGGAGTTTTTCTGCTGCCCGTTCTCTGGGAATATATTCGGCCGATTTAACATAATAAGCCCGGTCGAGGTCTTTTTTAAACTCAAGGATTGCGGGTTCTGTCACCGATTCCCGGATTATTATCGAAAAGCCAATGTTCTCTTTAACATAATCCGATAGTTTGTACGCATGTAGAATAATGAGCCCAAGCAGCCCCATAAGGAACAACACAAGGGTTATACTGATAACCGTTGTAAATTGCGAAGTTATGATCCGCCGGTGATAATAACGTTCTTCCTGTAATGCCATGGTTTTGATTGACGCGTTAAAAGTACGTAATTTTTACCTCTTTTTCTTTTTCAACGCTTTTATCAATTCCTTTTGGGTTTTCGTATTGAACCCAACGTTGGATTTAATACCGCTTAAATCGCTTTTCCATACGAAATTGAAAAAACCTTTGGATTGGTCCCGTTCGAAAAAAATCAGACCTGTTCTTAATTTTTTGTCCTCGGCCGGATTGCTTTCCGGAAGCAACAGGTTGATCAACTCGTTCAATGCAAACGTTTTTATCCTTGACCAGGTTTCTTTTTGTGTCGGTTCCAACCGGATGGCAAGATTATCGTAATACATGACCATACGGCCAAACGATACACTGTCGTTCATGTAAACGGGCCCGATATCGGCATGCAAAAGGTTTCCCCTGTATATCGATGCCGGCAGCAACCGGTTGACCATCGGATTGATCTCTCTCAGGTCCATGGGCCCGATGTCGGCTTTGATTATCGTCGAGTCCCCAGGATGATCCATCATAAAATGAAACTTGGCTGTTACCGGGGCCTTGCCCATCAACAAGGCAGTAGCATCTACATCGAAAAAACTTGTCCCGGAATGGAGGCCGGTAATGGTTGCCTGCATCTGGTCGAAAAAAACCTTTCCCGGTTCTGCGCCTGTTTGTTCTTCGTAGGCAGCAAAACCCTGGTTGATATAAATACTGTCGATGTCAAGCAGAAAGGGAATTTTCCGGAACATTTGCTGGGGCAATAAAGGCCTTTGCCAATAAGGAAAAGGCACCCGCTTATCGCGGTAAGATTCAAAATTCAATTTGTCAAACCGTACCGATTTTGCTTTTAGGCGACGGTGGGCAAGCAATTCCCGGAAATCGACGGTTTTAAGGTCGATCCTTGGGATATGAACAACCAGCCGGTCGGTCTGGTATCCAAGTTGGCGTGAAAAATCGGTCCGGTTAAAATTTGGCAGAAGGGTTACAGAATCGAAGAAAATATGTTGTGTCTGGGTTGAAAAACCAAACCGGGCAAACCCGTAAGAATACATACTGTCGCGCAAAACACCTGAAATTCCGGGGGCCGTCAGGAAAATATTTTTTGCGTTGAAAAGCGGGGTTTTCCCAGGATCGGCCTGGGTGGTTGAATCCACTAAAAGATGATCTACCCCTGCAAATATTTTATCCAATGAAAAAGAACGGATGGAGTCGTTCCTTAAAACCGTTACCCCGGCCCTGGCATTGTTGGCCCTAAGCGACGAAATTTTCAGGCTTTTCATAAAAGGAGGCAATTTAATTTGAAAGTCCCCGCTGGCCCATACGCCCGTATCCGGTTTTAAAGAATCTTGTTTTATCTCCACAAACACCGAAGGGTCTTCGGCAAAAATCCGTTTAAATTCCCATTCGTTTTCAAAGATGGCCTTGTCAAAATAAAATCCGGCAATGTGAAATTCCGGGATGTTTACCGTAAATAGCTTCCTGTTTCCCGGTAATTGGCCAATGGATTTTAAGGGTGTTATTTTTAAACCAAAGGCCACAATCATGGCCGGATAGGAATTAACTGCCAGGCTGCTGGCCTCCAACAAATAAAGGCTGTCGGAAATCGTGGCGCGAAAGGGGAATACGGAAAGCTGCAATGAATCAAAACGTATCAAACCATCGTGGGTGTTTTTTCCTGGAATACGAATGGCAGCATTGACCAGTGCAAAATCAATGTCCTTGAGGTCAAAATCCGAAGCTTTTCGGTCTTCCTCCCCATTGTAAGTAAAATTTCCGTTTTTCACCATCAACCGGCCTATTTGAAAATCGCGGATCGGATCAACCGAAGGATGCAACGATACAGTTTCCGTTTCCATTTCCGGGGTGGCCATTCCCTCTGTTTTTAGTTTAAGTGTTGGGGTTTCCAGGACAATCTGGTTAGCTTTCAATATTTTTTCAAGAAACAATTTTTTATGGTTCAATCCGGTGAGAAAGAGTTTCCGGATCGAGAAATCGACCGACCGCGGGGGGCGTTTTTGCAGGTGTGAACCCGCGACCGGGGTCTTTCCGGCCTTTATCATTTTAATGTTCCAGGCTTCAATCAACGAATCGGCTGTAGAAATATGAAGCCGGTCGATGTTGATCTTTTGACGGCCATCGGGGGGCTCCAACAAGACCGAGTTCAAATCCAGGTCAAAATCACGACTATAAAAATATCCCTGCTGGTTTAAGCCGTGCATGGAATCAATCAGAAATTGTTTCATGACAAGGTCAAAACCGGCAGAAGCCGTGATTTTTTCAATTCCATCCTGGTTCCGGGCCATTTGACCATATCCATGTCTGATTCGGATCGAATCGCCCCGAATTGAATGAATGTAGTTTTTCAAAAGGTTATAAACAACATCTTCATTCTCTTCATTAAAAAAATCTTTCGCCTGTCGAAAACGGGGATCTTTGTTTTTCGGAGGACGGAACCGGATAATTTTTAAATCGGGATCCATGATGTCTAAGGTGTGAAAAACCAAGATTCTCCGGTTGAAAAACTGCTTCAGGTCAATGTGGTTGAAGGTCAGGTCGGGCAATTTAAAAAGAATGGTATTTATCCGGCCGGAATCAAGAAGTTCGTTTTTCCGGATATCGGGCGAAAGCAGGCCATCCTGTAAACGGATGATGTCCCGGCGGGTCGAGAAATAGAGGCGTTGTGCCCGAAGTGTATGGATCCGGTCGCGCAATTTAAGGCTAAACCCTTTTAGTTCAAGTTCGATATCCTGCGCATACAATATTTTCTTCTTGTCTTTCCAAGCCAATGAATCCAGAAAAAAATCAAAAAGATCAAGTTCAACATGGTCAATCTTCATTTCCGGAGACCGGTAGTTGAATCCGGAAAAGTATTCGAACGAGGCATTTGAAAGAGAAATGGTGTCGATGGCAATGGTTTTGAGCACCCCTGCAACGACCGTGTAAAGACCGGCAACCGTAATTTTTTTCTTTTTCTTTTTCCCTTTTGGCTTATCCGCTGAAAAAGCATTCCGAAACATTTTCATCGAAAAATCGCCCAACGCAACTTTGTCAACTTCCACTTTTTTATCCGTCAGGGCACGGTACATATTGATCCCTTCAATGAAAAAATAAGGCAGTTTTAGCTCAAAATAATCGCCCTGATTTGATGTATGGGCACGGATCTGTTTAAAATTGGGCTTCAACGTTAATTGTTTCCCATACAGGCGGGAATGTGTCAGGGAAAAGCCTGCCTCTTCTGCCTGCAGGATATAAAGACTGTCGGCCAACACATATTCAAAATCATAAATAACCAAATCAATATCGCGCGAATAAAAAACCCGTTCCCGGTTATAATAACTGAACGGGTTTACCGAAACATCCCGGAGGATAGAGGAAAATTCATATTCACCACTGGTCCGTTTGCCTGTTTTTTGCTCAGATGAGGTACGCAATATGCCCCGTTGTACAAGAACCGAATCGATATGAAAATCATTGAAAACCGTTGAAATAGCCGGATAAATATCTTCATAAATAACCCGCCAACGGTTTGTTTTCGCTGTTTTTTCGTCGGGGAAACCAACAATGCCAATTTCCGGGGCGGTCACAATCAATTGCCGGAGATTGATCCGCTTCTGGGCGTAAATCTGCATGGCGTGCAACCGGTCAATCGTCAGGGATGCAATGGAAACCCGGTACAACGACCGGGTCAATGTTCCCCTCGACTTCCACTGCTGGTATAGCAAGGTGTCGGGTATCAACTCAAAGCTGTCGATGACAACCTTTCCTGTGATAATATTGAAATTCATTTTCCGGAAATCGGCCCGGTATAAGCCCTTGCTTGCCTTTGAAATTTTTTCCTGCAGGAAGCTCCGGAGAAAACGTTCGCCAAAATAATTGAACCCGAAAAAAACAAAAAGATACGCAAGAAGGAATAGCGCCAACAATGCGGCCAAGAAATATTTCAGCCAGCGGGAACGTTTTTTTGGCGTAACCTGGATTTGATCCACTTCCGAACCCGTCATTATTTGTCCTGGTTGGTGTTCCAAAGATACGGATTTCTGGCATTCGGTCGTTTTTCGTAACTTTGCTGTTATTTTTTAGCTTCTTACAAAGAAAACATTCAAGATGGATTACAACTTTTCCGAAATTGAAAAAAAATGGCAACAATACTGGGCCGATCATAAAACTTTTAAAACAGAGATCGATTTGTCCCGGCCGAAATATTATGTGCTCGATATGTTTCCCTATCCTTCCGGGGCAGGATTGCACGTGGGCCATCCATTGGGGTATATTGCTTCCGATATCTATTCCCGTTACAAACGGCTGAAAGGGTACAATGTGCTTCACCCCATGGGTTATGATGCTTATGGCCTGCCTGCTGAACAGTATGCCATTCAAACCGGGACCCATCCGGCCGTCACTACGGAAAAAAACATTGCCCGGTACCGGGAACAAATGGATAAAATAGGATTTTGCTACGACTGGGACAGGGAAGTAAAAACCTGTGACCCGGATTACTATAAATGGACCCAATGGACTTTTGTCCAACTTTTTCATCATTGGTACAACAATACTACGCAAAAAGCGGAACCGGTCCGTAACCTGGTCGAAATTTTTGAATCGGAAGGCAATACAGGGGTCAATGCGGCAACAAACACCCATTGGCCGAAAGAAATAGCCCGGAAAGACCCCTCTTTCAGTCCAACCTGGGATGGCCGGTTTTCTGCCAGCCAATGGAACGGTTTCACGGTCAAACAACAGCAGGAAATCCTGATGAATTACCGTTTGGCTTATCTTTCGGATGCGATGGTAAACTGGTGCCCCGAGCTTGGCACCGTACTTGCCAACGATGAAGTGGCCAATGGTTTTTCTGTGCGGGGCGGCCATCCTGTTGAACGGAAACGGATGCGGCAGTGGTTTCTGCGCATCACAGCCTATGCCCAGCGGTTGCTCGACGGGCTCGACGGTGTTGATTTTTCTGATTCCCTCAAAGAGATGCAGCGCAACTGGATCGGCCGGTCGGAAGGGGCTGAAATCCATTTCCCAATCCAACATTCCAACGATTCCCTGACCATTTTTACCACCCGGCCCGATACCATTTTCGGGGCTACCTTTATGGTGCTGGCCCCGGAACACGAATGGGTTGAAAAAATTACTGCCCCCGACCGGAAAAATGCTGTTATGGCTTATATCCATGAGGTTAAAAACCGTTCGGAACGGGAGCGGATGGCCGATGTTAAAAATATTTCCGGTGAATTTACCGGCGCTTTTTGCCTAAACCCGCTCAATGGGGCTTCCATTCCCATTTGGGTGGCCGACTATGTCCTGGCCGGATACGGAACCGGCGCCATTATGGCCGTTCCGGCACACGACAGCCGCGATTACGTTTTTGCAAAACATTTTTCCCTTCCCATTATCGAAGTCGTTTCCGGCGGGGATATCTCTGAAAACGCATACGACGCCAAAGATGGGACGCTTATCAATTCGAACTTTATCAACGGGATGAACGTTAAAGAAGCCATCCTGACGGTCATTCAGAAAATCAATGAACTCGGCCTCGGAAAAGGCACCGTTAATTTTCGCCTGCGCGACGCGATCTTCAGCAGGCAACGCTATTGGGGAGAACCTTTTCCGGTTTATTATAAAGAGGAAATCCCCTATACCCTCCCTGAAAATGACCTGCCCCTATCCCTGCCCGATGTGGATGGCTATCTTCCTACCGAAACCGGAGAACCTCCCCTGGCACGGGCCAAAAACTGGAAAACGCCCCAGGGATATCCTCTCGAAACCAATACCATGCCTGGGTTTGCCGGGTCAAGCGGCTATTACCTTCGCTATATGGACCCGAGAAACCACCAGGAATACTTTTCGAAAAATGCCGTCAATTACTGGCAGGATGTTGACCTTTACATCGGCGGGGATGAACATGCCACCGGACACTTGATCTATTCGCGTTTCTGGAACAAATTTCTTTACGATATCGGATTGTCCGTAAAAGATGAACCCTATAAAAAACTGATCAACCAGGGAAAGATTCAGGGGAAGTCCAGCATCGTTTACCGGATCAAGGGGACCAATACCTTTGTCTCAAGAGGATTAAAAGATCGTTACGATACCCTGCCCATGCATGTTGACGTAAATTTTGTAAACAACGACATACTCGATTTGAACGCTTTTCGCGCCTGGCGCCCCGATCTCCCCAATGCCGAATTTATTCTCGAAAACGACAAATATCTTTGTGGCCATGCCCTGGAAAAAATGTCAAAATCGCTCTATAATGTGGTCAATCCCGACCTTCTGATCGAAAAATATGGCGCCGATACCTTCCGGCTATACGAAATGTTCCTTGGCCCCCTCGAACAATCTAAACCCTGGGACACCAACGGAATTGAAGGGGTTTTTCGTTTTATCCGGAAATTCTGGCGCCTGTTTCACAATGAAAACAACCATTTCCAGGTTTCCGACGAAATCCCCACCCTTCCAGAATTGCGGGCCCTTCATAAAACCATTAAAAAAATTGAGGAAGATATTGAACGGCTCTCTTTTAATACCGCCGTAAGCGCACTGATGATCTGCGTCAATGAACTCTCAGAATTGAAATGCAACAAAAAAACCATCCTGGACGACCTGGTGGTATTGATTTCACCCTATGCCCCCCATATCGCCGAAGAACTCTGGTTTCAACTGGGCCACAACGAAAGCGTTGCCAATGCCTCCTTCCCCGTTTTTGATCCGGAATACCTGACCGAAACCACCTTCGAATATCCGGTTTCTTTTAATGGTAAAACCAGGTTTAAACTCGAACTCCCCGTTGACCTCTCTTCTGCCGAAATCGAAAAAGCAGCCCTTCAAGCGAAAGAATCGGCGAAATGGCTGGGCGAAAAACCACCCAGAAAAATAATTGTTGTGCCAAACAAAATTATTAACATCGTTTTGTAACAAGGATCCCCCGATTGACCTGAAACCAGGGATTGTTAACAAAGATCCTTGATTGTTCCATTGAAAAACCGCCCTCCCCATGAAGACAAAACTGCATGTATCATTCCTTTTTCTCCTTGTTTTCTTGCTCCACATCGGATCAATCTCCCAAAACCTTCCGGTACCCAAACAGGAAAACCAGAAAAAAAACAAGACGACCGGGAATGAATTCAAACTTTTATGGAAATCCGTCGATTCCCTTGCTGCCCTTGGCCAGCCAAAATCCGCCCTGGAAATAGTCAACAACATTTATGTCCAATCCAAAAACGAGAAAAACCAACCTCAGTTTTTAAAATCCATCCTCTACCGCATCCGGCTAAATTCCGATTTCGAAGAAAATTTCCTGAATCAGTCCATACGCGATTTAAAAACCGATTTCCTGCAAAACGAAGAACCTACCAATACAATTTTACACTCCATCCTGGGCGAAATTTATTGGAAATACTATCAAAACAACGCATACCGCTGGCGCGACCGAACCCGGTCAACTCAAATGAAATCCGACAGCATAGACACCTGGGACCTGAATACCCTTGCTGAAGCCATAACCAATGAATATCTGCTATCGCTCAACAACGCATCCATTACAAAAAATATTCCCCTCGAACCCTATCAGGCCATCCTCGAAAAAAACACCTCCTTTCTGCTTAAACCAACCCTCTTTGACTTTCTATCCCACCGCGCACTCGAATATTTTACCGCCCCGCCCCTTCAAAAAACCCTTTCTTCAGAAATTTTTCTTATTGATCAACCCGGGTTTTTTGACCCGGCCCCCCTCTTTTCAGAATTTCTTTCCGGTCCGGTGTTTTTGGCCAATCAAACCAAGACCGTCGATTCCATCTCAAACCTCTATTTTGCCTTTCGTATCTATCAGCAATTAACCGATTTTCATCTCCGCGATAAAGACCCGGCAGCGCTTATTGACATTGACCTTGAACGGCTCGATTTTATGAAAACCAATGCCGCCCTCCCGAATCCCGATAGCCTTTATAGAAATGCACTTTACCTGCTGGAAAAAAAATATGAAAAAAACCCCCGTTCGACTGAAATTTCTTACCAGTTGGCCAATTTTTTATTTGACCAGGGTCAACTTTATCGCCCATTGCAATCGGAAAATCATCGAAACGATCTACGCGCTGCTGTACAAACCTGTGAAAACGCCATCCAACGTTTCCCCCTAAGCGATGGGGGAAAAAAATGTAAAACCCTTCGCAAGTTAATACACCGGCCCTTTTTGCAAATCACGACAGAATCGGCCGTTCCTGCCGGTAAACCATCCCTGGCGCTGCTGGGTTTCCGCAACCTGAAAAATGTTTATTGTCGTCTTATTCGGTTAGATCCTGAAAAATATTACGAAAAATCTCAAAATAGCGAACGCAAAGAGTTGCTTCGGTACCTGAAAGGAGTGGGGGAGATAAAAAGCTGGTCCCTGTCGCTCCCAGAAACAAACGATTTTCAACAACACAAAACCGAAATAGCCATCCCGGAATTGACCCCTGGATTTTATATCCTGGTGTGCTCCTCCGATATTAATATCAATGAAAAAGAAAATAACTGGGCCTTTGCCCCTTTCTGGTCAACCCGGATCTCGTATATCAGCAAACGAAATGCCAACGGAAGCTTGGAATACTGTTTCCTGGACCGTGAATCGGGGTTGCCCCTGAAAAATATTAATGTGGAAGTCTGGTCAAAAACATATAATTATTCTCAAAGAAACTACCAAACTTCGAAATTATCCGACCATTTCACCGATGAACAGGGGTTGTTTACCCTTCCGGCGCCTGAAACCAACAAAAGGGAAACCAATCTCTTTCTGAAAATCCGCGACCATGAAGATTATCTGCTCTCCGATAATTTTTATCAACATCCGGTACAGCCCATACCGCAAAAAAGTTTTCTTCAAACCACCTTCTTTACCGATCGGGCTATATACCGGCCCGGACAAACCATTTATTTCAAAGGGATCATCCTTGAAAAAACCGGAGATCATTCAAAAATCAAAGCCGGACAAAATACCGTGGTCAGCTTTTATGACGTCAATGGACAACGTATTGCCAAAACTTCTTTGACTTCCAATGATTTTGGGTCCGTCAATGGTTCTTTTACCGCGCCACAGGGTGTTTTAAACGGCCTCATGACCATTTCCAACGAATCGGGTTCAACGGCTGTTGCTGTTGAAGAATATAAACGGCCTTCGTTTTCTGTTGATTTTACTCCCATTGACAATAATTATAAACTGAATGGGCCCGTCTCCGTTATAGGCAATGCGGTATCGTATGCCGGAAATATCGTGGATGGGGCTACCGTAAGGTACCGGGTAGTGCGTACGGCCCGTTTCCCGTTTCGACATTGGGGATGGTACCTGCCAATCCCGGATTCACCCGAAACAGAAATCGCCAACGGCACGACCATAACCGACAAAAATGGTAAATTCACTATTAATTTCAAGGCCATACCGGACCTGACCGTAGCGAAAGATTCCAAACCGGTTTTCAATTTCCGCATTTTTGCCGACGTTACCGATATGAACGGTGAGACCCAATCGTCGGAACAAACCGTTTCAGCAGGATATCAATCCCTGATATTGGAAACCAATATCCCTGAATTGCTCAATCTTTCCAGCGACAGTTTGGTTGCCATTTCCACCAAAAACCTGAATGGCCGCCAAACCCCGGCCATGGTCACCATTACCCTGAAACAGTTACAACAACCCGACAGGACCTTTAAACCCCGGCTGTGGGAGCGCCCGGATATTTTCACCATTCCCAGGGATGATTTTTATCTTCAGTTCCCACACGATATTTACAACGATGAAAATATCCCGTCGCAATGGCCCGAAAAAACATGGGTATTCGAAAAAATCCTGAATACCGCTTCCGATTCCATTGTCAATATCAAGAATCCCATTCCCCTGATAAACAATCCCGGATCGTACAAGCTGACCCTCTCTGCCACAGACCCTTTTGGGGAAAAAGTGGAATCAACCACCTTTTTTACTGTATTTAATCCCGGATCACCAGAAGTTCCCGTAAATACACTGAATTGGTTCGTCCCCCTGAAAACCTCTGGCGAACCTGGCGATACAGCAAAATTTATAGTAGGCTCAAAAGAAGAAAATATTCATCTGATGTATGAAATCCGTCGGCACGACAGCCTCATGTCAAGAGAATGGATCCGGCTCAATAACCGGGCCGTATTTCTTGAAATCCCAATCCGCGAAGCCGACCGGGGAAATTTTTCAGTTAATTTCTTTTTTATCAAATTTAATAGGGTTTTCCAGAATAGTCAGGTCATTAACGTTCCCTATGCCAATAAAAAACTCAATATTGTCTTTGAAACATTCCGCAACAAACTCGACCCGGGATCAATGGAAACCTGGAAAATCAATATTTCAGGACCTGAAAAAAAAGGGGTGCTGGCCGAATACCTGACCTGTATGTACGACGCTTCGCTGGACATGTTTCGGCCCAATACCTGGACATTCAATATTTATGCGCGTTTTTTCGGTTTAAGCCCCTGGGAAACCGGCAGCCTGTTTCGTACCACACCGGGACAATGGTTTTCGGGCGAATATGAAACCCCAATCCCTGAAACTATTCATTTACCCGGTTATAAACTCAATTGGTTTGGATTGTCTTATTTTGGGAACCAGGGCTTTTCAGGCCGCTATAGAAAAGGCGGCGCCTTTACCGACCGGATGATGGTCAATGCCTCTGCACAAGCAATGGACGAACCAGGACGGGAAACAATGCCCCCTCCCGGAATGGAACAGGAACAAAACCCGGAGATTGAAACAGAAAATAAACCGGCCGTTATAACACAAATTCCCTCCATGACGCCCGGAATGAGAATCCGAAAAGATTTCCGTGAAACTGCTTTTTTTTATCCTTCGCTGACCACCGATTCTGCCGGAAACCTAAACCTGAAATTCACCTCTCCCGAATCGCTGACGCAATGGAAATTACAGGGACTGGCTTATACCCAAAACCTTGAATACGGGATGATTGAAAAAGAGCTGGTTACACAGAAAGAATTAATGGTGGTCCCCAACGTGCCAAGATTCGTGAGACAGGGCGATACGGTCGTTTTTTCGTCTAAAATTGTAAACATCTCCGGAAAAAATTTGTCGGGGGAAGCCAGATTGGAACTGAGGGATGCCACCACAATGAAATCCGTTGATGGTTGGTTGACCACTGGCTTTCGGTCATGGAAAACCGTCGGGGGCGAAAGTACTTCGGTACAATGGACAATCATAATCCCTTCTGATCCGGGTTTGTCATTGCTTCAATACCGGATAACGGCCTATTCGGAAAACTTCAGCGATGGGGAAGAACAAATCATCCCTGTGTTGAGCAACCGCTGGCTGGTTACCGAATCCCTGCCCCTGCCCATCCGGGGGGAAGGCGTTAAATCGTTCAGGTTTGACAAATTGCTACAATCCCAACCTCAAAATGGCTCAAATTCCTCCATAACCAATTATAGGTTAACCCTCGAATTTGCTTCCAATCCTGCCTGGTTCGCCGTTCAGGCCTTGCCTTCGCTCAACCAGAAAACGTATGATAATGCCGATGCTGTTTTCGCCGCATTTTATTCGAACAACCTGGCAGCTTTCATTGCCAATTCAAACCCGAAAATTAAAACCATCTTTGAGAGTTGGAAAATGCTGACGCCCGAAGCCTTATTATCGCCCTTGAATAAAAATCAACAACTGAAATCCATTTCATTACAGGAAACCCCCTGGGTATTGGAAGCCAACAGCGAAACGGAGAGAAAACAAAAATTGGGATTGTATTTTGATCTCAACAACCTCGAGATGAACCTTCAGGAAAATTTAAAAAAATTAATGCGACTGCAAAAACCATCCGGGGGCTGGGTTTGGTTTGAAGGAATGCCCGAAAACCGCATGATTACCCAAAATATAATCACCGGTATGGGCCATTTGGACCACCTGGGGGTTACCGCTGTCAGAAAAGACCCGCAGGTTTGGAACATGATCGTGAAAGGAATCAAATACCTCGACGGGGAACTTCAGAAAGATTTTGAAAACCTGAAAAAATCAGGCAAAATCTCCATGGACAAAAACTACCTTGACGCTTCCCATATCCAATATCTTTATGCACGCAGCTATTTTATGGCCCATCCCAAATCGCAGGGAACAACCCTGCCCGATGGCAATGATGAAGCATTCAACTTTTATCGGAAACAAGCCGAAAAATATTGGCTTCAAAGCAACCGGTACCTCCAGGGCATGACTGCATTGGCTTTATTCCGCATGGGAAATAGCGAAATACCTAATCTGATAATGAAGTCCCTTTCTGAAAAAGCCCTCCAATCAGAGGAGATGGGCATGTACTGGGCGCCGGAAAACGGATATTACTGGTACCAGGACCCCATCGAAACACAGGCACTTTTAATAGAAGCTTTTGACGAAATAACGCAAAATGAACCACGGGTTGAATCGTTGAAAATTTGGTTGCTGAAACAAAAACAAACATCCCAATGGCCAGACCAGCGCGCCACCACTGAGGCATGTTACGCTTTATTGCTTCGTGGCACGGATTTGCTGTCGGAAGAACCGGAAGTAAAAATTACCATTGGAAATACGAAACTGAATTCTGATAAACTTATCGATACAAAAAAAGAGACAGGAACAGGCTATTTTCAGGTGGCCTGGTCAGGCAATGAAATTACCCCGGAAATGGGGAATATCCGTGTTTCCAAATCAGGAAAAGGGGTTGGCTGGGGGGCTGTTTATTGGCAATATTTCGAAAATCTTGATAAAATCAAAGCGGCTCCATTGCCCATTTCCATTGAAAAACAACTTTTTATCGAAAAAAACTCCCCTTCCGGCCCATACCTTCAACCCGTTCAAACCGAAAACACAGATACCACCCTTTCTGTATCGTCGGCAGGGCCTCACGCCAGTGCTTTGGTAGTGGGCGATAAAGTTGTTGTGCGCATTGTAATCCATGTTGACCGTCGTCTGGAATTTGTCCACATGAAGGATCTGCGCGCCAGCGCTTTTGAACCCTGGTTTGTCTCCCAACCCTCTTCCGATGTTTCGCTTACCGGCGAATCCGGAACCGGGTCCGGTTACCGTTTTCAAAATGGCCTGGGATATTACCAAAGCACCACCGATGTTGCAACACACTTTTTTTTCGATTACCTCCCCAAAGGGACCCATGTATTTGAATACACCCTCAAAGCCAATGCTGCCGGAAATTATTCAAACGGGATCACTACCATCCAATGCCTGTATGCGCCCGAATTTTCAGCTCACTCAGAAGGAATCAGGATACAAATCAAATAAGCCGTTCAATAATGTCCACCTGCAATTGGAAACGGCAGTTCTTAAATCGTCCTTTCTTCCTACCTTTGCGCCTTTCTAAAACCTGAATTATGCTCCGAACCCATACCTGTGGTGAACTTAACATGGCCCATGCCGGCTTTGAAGTGACCCTGTCCGGCTGGATCCAACGCTCGCGCGACATGGGCGGCCTTACCTTTATCGACCTGCGCGACCGCTATGGAATTACCCAATTGGTATTTAACCTTGAATCCAACAGCGCATTGTGCCTGGAAGCCCGTAAACTCGGCCGTGAATATGTGATTTCAGTCCATGGAAAGGTTGCCGAACGAAGCAACAAAAACCCTAAAATGACAACCGGCGAGGTCGAAATACTTGTAGATCATTTTACCGTACTCAACGTTTCCAAAACCCCTCCTTTTACCATCGAAGACCATACCGATGGCGGCGAAGAGTTGAGAATGAAATACCGGTACCTTGACCTGCGGCGTGAATTGAACAAAAAAAACCTGGTATTGCGCCATCGCATGGGCATCGAAACCCGGAAGTTTTTGAACAACCAACAATTTCTGGAAATTGAAACACCCTACATGATCAAGTCAACACCGGAAGGGGCCCGCGATTTCGTTATTCCATCCCGAATGAACCCGGGACAATTTTATGCCCTTCCCCAATCGCCACAAACATTTAAACAATTGCTCATGGTGGCCGGCTATGACCGCTATTTTCAAATTGTGCGCTGTTTCCGCGATGAAGACCTGCGCGCCGACCGTCAGCCTGAATTCACCCAGATCGACTGCGAAATGGCCTTTGTTGACCAGGAAGATATTCTCAATACCTTCGAAGGATTGGCCAAACACCTGTTCAAAACCATTTTAAACATCGAAATGGACGATTTCCCAAGAATATCGTACGACCAGGCAATGAAACGCTATGGCTCCGACAAACCCGATATCCGTTTTGGGATGACCTTCGCCGAACTGAACGAACTGGTTAAAGGAAAAAATTTTAAAGTCTTTGACGATGCCGAACTCGTTGTTGGGATCAATGCCGAAGGATGCAGCGAGTATTCCCGGAAACAATTGGATGAACTGACAGATTTCGTCAAACGGCCACAGATAGGCGCTTCGGGGTTGGTTTACATTAAATTTGGCAGGGATGGGGTTGTAAAATCATCCGTTGATAAATTCTATGCCCCCGATGACCTGTCGGCAATTATTGCCAAATGTGATGCAAAGCCCGGCGACCTGATCCTGATCCTGGCCGGGAAGGAGGAGAAGACCCGTTCTGCGCTGGGCGCCCTCCGGCTTGAAATGGCAAAACGCATGGAGCTGATAAAACCAGGTTCTTTTAAACCGCTCTGGGTGATCGATTTTCCACTTCTCGAATGGGATGAAGAAACCCGGCGCTTTTATGCCAAACACCATCCTTTCACTTCGCCAAAGCCGGAAGACATTCCGCTGCTCGATACCGATGCAGGCGCCGTACGGGCCAATGCCTACGACTTAGTCATCAATGGTACCGAAATCGGGGGCGGGTCTATCCGGATCCACAATAAAGAACTACAACAAAAAATGTTCAACATCCTGGGATTTACCGACGAAGAAGCATCCGGCCAATTCGGCTTTTTAATGAACGCTTTCGAATATGGCGCCCCCCCCCACGGAGGGATCGCGTTTGGCTTCGACCGGTGGACAACCATCTTCGGTGGCGGCGATTCAATCCGCGATTTTATTGCCTTCCCGAAAAACAATTCGGGACGCGACGTTATGATCGATTCCCCATCGGCAATCAGTGAAGCACAATTAAAAGAATTGGGAATAAAACTGGCCTGAACCGTGCCTCTTGTGAAAGCTCAGAAAGTTCGTTTGCAATAGGAGTAATTCCCGGTTTAAACGAAAAATTGTATTTTTATATACATAAAACTGGCTATGGATACCCTTCCTGATTTTTTCGAAACAAGCGTCGAAAAATTTCCTGAAAATATTTTTTTATGGGAAAAAACAGGGAACCAATATACCGGGATTACCTATCGGGAAGTCCATGAAAATGTTGCCCTCCTCACGGCCGGATTGTTGTCGTTGGGGGTTAAAAAAACCGACCGCATTGCCCTGCTGTCGGAAGGAAGAAACAGCTGGGTTATTTGTGAACTCGCCATTTTTTATTGCGGGGCAATGAATGTCCCCTTGTCGGTTAGATTATCCGGCCCCCTTGAAATCACTTTTCGCCTGAACCATTCTGAAGCCAGCGCAATCTTTGTTTCATCAAACCAGGTAGGTAAAATCAGGTCTGTAAAAAAGGACTTGCCGCTTCTTAAACAGATCGTCCTGCTCGATGATATCCCGACAGAAGGGGCGGATGAAATTCATTACAACCGGCTTCTTGAAATCGGACGCGAATATGGCGCTTCCAACCCAAAAGCCCTGAACCAAAGAAAACAATCCATCCGCCCCGACGACCCGGCCAACATTTGTTATACTTCAGGAACCACCGCCGACCCAAAAGGGATCATCCTTACCCACCGCAATTATCTCACCAACATCCAACAAGCCTATTCTTTAATGGGATTGTCGGAAACTTCCCGTATCCTGCTGATGCTTCCCTGGGACCATGCATTTGCACATACCGCCGGGATTTACTGTTTTATGGGCAAAGGGGCTTCCATTGCATCCGTTCAAACCGGAAAATCAACCCTCGAAAGCATCCGGAACATCCCACAAAATATCCGTGAAATTAAACCCCACATTCTTTTTAGCGTCCCTGCCCTGGCGGCCAATTTTAAAAAAAATATTGAAAAATCGGTGCTGGAAAAAGGATGGATGGCCAATCAATTGTTTCATCTCGCATTACAGGTTTCTTATCGCTATAACAAAAATGGTTGGGACAAAGGAACGGGACTGACCCGTTTTTATAAACCCTTGATTTGCGTTTTTGATAAATTGGTTTTCCGTAACATCCGAAAAGCCTTTGGCGGTCACCTTCAGTTTTTTATCGGCGGAGGGGCTTTGCTCGATATCGAATTCCAACGTTTCTTTTATGCCATTGGTATCCCCATGTTCCAGGGGTACGGGCTGACTGAAGCCTCCCCCGTAATTTCTTCCAACACCTTCGAAAAGCATAAACTTGGTTCTTCCGGAATAGTGGTTTCAGAAATGGAACTTAAAATTTGTGATAATAACGGAGAAACACTTCCACAGGGCGAACAGGGCGAAATTGTTGTCAGGGGAAAAAATGTGATGCAAGGATACTGGAAAAACCAAACGGCCACAGAGGCTGCCATACGCGACGGATGGCTGTTTACAGGCGACCTTGGATATCTTGACAAAGATGGTTTTCTTTATGTACTTGGCCGTTTTAAAAGTTTGCTGATTGGCCAGGATGGTGAAAAATACAGCCCCGAAGGCATTGAAGAATCCATTGTGGCCCATTCCGGTCTTGTTGTCCAATGTATGCTGTATAATGACCAAAACCCCTATACCACTGCTTTTGTTGTCCCGAACAAAGATGCGCTCGCCCATTACCTGATTGACAAAGGGTTTGACCCATCCTCCGCGGATGGGAAAAAACTGGCGCTGAAAGCCATTGAACATGAGGTGACAGAATACCGGCCAAAAGGGAAATTTGAAGGGATGTTTCCCCAACGCTGGTTGCCATCGGCCCTAATCGTTTTAAGTGAACCTTTCAGCGAAGAAAACCGGTTAATCAATTCAACAGCCAAAATGGTCCGGGGAAAAATCGTGGAACGGTATAAAAAGGAACTTGAATTTCTCTATACGCCGGAAGCAAAAAATATCGCAAACCACTATAATTTGCAGTCCATGGAACGGTTGTTCCCCTCTGGTTAAACTGTTATCTTTGCATAAAATTCCCGTTTTGAAGAATATTGAAATCACGGCCCCCGTTGGTTCGTGGGAATCCCTTGCAGCCGCTGTCCAGGCAGGAGCCGATTCGGTTTATTTTGGTGTCGGGATGCTCAACATGCGGGCAAGGTCGTCCCTGAATTTTTCGTTGCGCGATCTTGTTAAAATAAGCCGGATCTGCAAAAAAAACGGAACCCGGTCCTACCTGACCCTCAATATCGTGATCTATGACCGTGAAATCCTCCTAATGAAAAAGATCGTCAATGGTGCAAAAAAAAACGGAATCGATGCCATTATTGCTTCTGATCAGGCGGTTATTCAATTTGCACACTCGGTCGGTATGCCAGTCCATATAAGTACACAGGCAAATATTTCCAATCTTTCAGCGGTTCAATATTGGTCCCGGTTTGCCGATGTAATGGTTACGGCCCGTGAGCTTTCACTTGAACAGGTTGCCTATCTGACAAAAGCCATTAAGCGAAAAAAAATCACCGGCCCTTCCGGAAATCTTGTCAAAATCGAAGTTTTTGCCCACGGGGCGCTTTGTATGGCCATTTCCGGGAAATGCTACCTCAGCCTCGACCATTATAACGCTTCTGCCAACCGCGGAGCCTGTTACCAGATTTGCCGCCGCCCGTATAAAGTGACCAGTTCCGATGGCGAAATTGAATTGCAAATCGACAACGAATACATCATGTCGCCAAAAGATCTTTGTACCATTGGTTTTATCGACAGAATAGCGGATGCGGGCGTTTCTGTTTTAAAGATCGAAGGCCGGGGCCGCAGCCCTGAATATGTGAAGACGGTGGTGGAATGTTACCGGGAGGCCGTGGAAGCCGTCAATCAGGGAACGTACACCCCGGAAAAAATGGGTGGCTGGACGCAGCGCCTCGATTCCGTCTATAACCGGGGCTTCTGGGATGGCTACTATTTGGGAAGAAAAATGGGGGAATGGGCAGAACAGCACGGCTCTGTTGCATCCGAAACAAAAGAATACGTCGGGAAAATTACCAACTACTTCACCAGGCTGAAAGTAGCCGAAGTCAAAATGGAGTCCGGCGAACTGAAATCGGGCGACAGGGTGTACATCCAGGGCCCGACAACCGGCTCGATCGAACTTACCATCGCTGAAATCCGGGTCGAACTGCAGGTCACAGAAAAAACCGTAAAAGGCGACCGATGCAGTATCCCGTCAGAAGTTTTCCTGAGAAGGGCAGACAAAGTATATAAGATTGTCGGGAATAAATAAAAAAATGAAAACGGAAAACGAAATTCTCCCCAATGCCCAATGCCCAATGCCTGATTTTAAATTTTTTACTTTGAACTTGAAACTGTGAACTTAAAAAACTTTCATACCCATACCCATTTCAGCGACGGTTCCGATGCCCCTGAGTTTTATATTAAAGAGGCCCTGAAACAGGGCATGGCCGCCCTTGGTTTTTCCGACCATTCGCCCCTCCCCTTCGAAAATACCTTTGCCCTACGCGAAGAACGGGTCCGGGAGTATTGCGACACCATTCACTCCTTGAAAATACCGGAACAGCCACCTACCGCACTGACCCTCTTTCTGGGCATGGAGGTGGACTTTATTCCCGGAACCGGCTATCCATTTTCCTATTTCACTGAAAATTACCCGCTTGACTACCTGATTGGTTCTGTCCACCTGGTGGGCAAGGGTTCTCCCGACAACCTCTGGTTCATCGACGGCCCGGACCCATCCACCTATTTCGACGGGCTCAGCCGTCTTTTTGGAAACGACATCCGAAAAGGGGTCACCGCCTACTACCGGCAGATCAACGAAATGCTGGAGACCAATAATATGGACATCATCGGGCATCTCGATAAAATAAAAATGCACAACCAGGGAAAGTTATTTCGCGAAGAGGAACCCTGGTATATCGCTTTGGTGGATGAAACCCTTGAACTGATAAAAGAAAAAGGGGTCATTGTGGAGGTAAACACCCGCGGTATTTATAAAAAAAGATCCGGTTCCCATTTCCCGGGACCTGCCATTCTGAAAAAGGTCCATGAACTGGATATCCCCATCGTCATCAGCTCTGATGCCCATAAACCAACCGAGATATCGATGTTGTTTGGTGAAACCGCTGCATTGCTTTATAAAATCGGTTTCAGGGAATTGATGGCCCTATCGGAAAAAGGATGGGTTGCCGAAGCCATCAAATTTTGAAAGGAAATACCCTATTGCCTGTTGTTCCTGGGAGAAAAAGCCGTAGCCACTTTATATTGTCTCTAAATCCCATGGCAAATCATACCAGGGATTCTACAACAAGCCACGGTCAGTAAAGGAGCGAACCTCGTTCAATCATAAAGTTCTGGCAATTCCAATTTTTTGATCCGCGACTGGATGGCACCATATCCCCTGCCCAGTTTCCGGGCCATTGCGTTCAACGGTTTCCCTTCACAATACATCACGGTCAGGAGGTCATCGTCCTCCCCAGTCCACGGTTGGCCGCTCTTATTCTTTTCTTGAACTGGTTTTGGTGGTTTTTTGTTACGGAAATATTCCTCTTCCGCTATTTCAAAACCTGTTGTCTTTTTTGCCGCAGCAATCACATTGATCCGCGACCGGGGCAGCAATCCTTCCGGAATATTTAAAACGTTCCGGGTCCTGGTCACCGCAACGTACAAAAGGTTGATCTCTTCTGCGAGTTTATGGATGTTGACAGAATTGCCCTTGCCTTCATTCATCCATTTAATTACTTTGTCTTCGGAAATAAAATCATCGGCAAGGGTCACCTCATCGTATTCCAACCCTTTACAACGATGGACCGTCGAGAAAATCATCCCGGCCTTTTCTTTTTCATGGTTTTCGACATGGGCTTCTTTGATCTGACGGATATAATTGGGCAAGTTCCGGTGATATTTTTTAACAATATCGACAATAAGCCTGAGCGGAGCATCCTCCGTTTTTTCGATGTATTCCTCCAGGTCGCCGAACCCTTTCATGGAAGCAATCAACTTGTCCCGTATCATTTGGTCCTGGCCAAGGTAAAGGTTGAGCACATCATACACGGAAGCGCCTTCATCAGCATACGTATAGCTTTCGATCCGACCTTCAAAGTAAACCTTCCTGACCGATCCTTTTTCAATCAGCAATTCAATGGATTTGGAAAGTAAACCGACATTGGTCCTGGCCAGGGTTGCGCGGCTTTTAATTTCACCGGAAGGATCTGAACCATATATCTGAATTTCCGGTTGAAGCCCGAGGTGCGATTTCCATTGCAATATCCGGCCGGCCAGTGAGGCAATCTCATGGTCAAAACGAAAACTTCTGGTAAGGTGATAAACCGGGAAATCAACCTTTTCTATGGAGTTCACTGCAAAACGCCATCCGTATATCTGCTGATGGGTATCGCCAACAATCACCTTGACGGCCGGTTGCTTCATCACCACATCGAGCATGGCATCCGAAGCATCCTGCGCTTCATCAAACAGGATAAAATCGTACGGCAGGACCGGAGATAATTGCTGAAACTTTTTCAGGTAGAAATCATGGGTAACCCCGATTTCACCTTTGTTCATTTTATCTAAAAAAAATCGGGTCTGTCGAAGGATCTCCTCTCCAAAATTCCTGACAAAGTGTTTGGATTTTTCATCCGAAAGGATCTCCAGATAATTCAAATCCTGAACCTTGGGCTTGTCGCTGTTGCAAAAAAGGGAAATATATCTGTTGATGTGGTTGGCAATGATGAATTCGGCATGAGATTGTTTTTGTTTTTTCAATCCAAGGATTTCAACGATCTCGTGGGTTTTATACCCGCCATTTTGTTTTAATTGATAATGGCTTCCCCTTACGATGTAGGAATAAGCCAGCGAATGGGCGGTCTCGACTTTTACATGGTCAAGCGCCAGTTCAGCAAACTTTTTTTCTGCCTCAAGTTTAACTGATTTGTTAAAGGCAATATACAGAACCTTACCGTTATTCCTTCGCTCATGGGCGTACCCGATCAGGGTCGAGGTCTTTCCAGACCCCGCCACGGCATTGATCTTGATGTTGCCGGAGCTGTGAATGATTGAAAGCTGTTCGGGGGTATAATTCATGGGATAAAAATACGCTTTTCCTCCATTCCTGTTTTATTGAAAAAATGCTTTCAGCTCTTCGGTCGTCATATCTTTCAAAGGATTTCCCGAAGGGATAAAAGCATCGGCAATTTGTTGTTTCCGCTGCTGGAGCTTGACCATTTTTTCCTCGATGGTCTCCCCGGAGATGAATTTGTAGGCGATCACTTTGCTCTCCTGTCCGATGCGGTGGGCACGGTTGATGGCCTGCAGTTCGGCGGCCGGATTCCACCAGGGATCGAGCATCATCACGTAGGAAGCTTCGGTGAGGTTCAGTCCGGTGCCTCCGGCTTTGAGCGAAATCAGAAAGAACCGGCTTCCGTTGTGCTCCCGGAACTCCCGGATGATGCGGTCGCGGTGCACCGAAGCGCCGGTAAGCATCGAAAAGGGGAGCGCATCCATCTCAAACCGTTGGGCAAACAGTTGTAGATGTTTTACAAACGAGGAGAATATCAGAACTTTATGCCCTTCCTCCCGGAGAACCTCCAAATGATTCAGCACTTCGTCAAATTTTCCGCTGCTTCCGGTATATTCCGGATCCACCAAAGCCGGATGGTTGGCGATCTGCCTCAGCCGGATCAACGCCCGCAGCACCATCAGATTGGTTGCGCTGCCGTTGCCGCTCTCCATCTGCTGCAGCACCTCGTTCCTGACTGCCGACCGTTCCTGTTCGTACTTAGATTCCTGATCGAATGTCATCGCACAGATCCGTTCCTCGAGAACCAACGGAGGAAGGTCCCGTTCCACCTCCTGCTTGGTGCGGCGCAGGATAAACGGGGCGATCAGCCGCTTCAATGAGGCAGATGCATCGTTCGCTTCATGATCGGCTTCCTTTTCTGGTCCCTTTTTCCCGAATGCCTGTTTGATTTCTTCACCGGATTTCTCCCGGTTATCCTTTTCAGTTGTTTTCCCGAAACTCTTTTCCACCTGAAGATAGTGCTTCCTGAATCCTCCGAGCGATCCCAGCATCCCCGGGTTCAGAAACTCCATCTGCGACCAGAGATCCGTCAGACTGTTCTCAATGGGGGTACCCGTAAGCACGAGCCGGTGGGTTGCCTGAAGGGAGCGGGCCGCCTGAGAGGTTTGAGCTTCCGGGTTCTTGATGAACTGGCCCTCATCGAGGATCACATAGTGAAACGGATAAGCGGCCAACCAGTCAATGTCGCTGCGCATGGTGCCATAGGTAGTCAACACCAGGTCCACTCCGTCGAAAAAGCCGGCGTTGGTCGCCCGTTGCGGTCCTGTGTGCTGTAAAACCCTCAGCGACGGGGCAAAGCGGTTCAGTTCGTGCACCCAGTTGTGAATGAGCGAAGCAGGCATCACCACGAGGGATGCCTTACAAAACCGTGCATCGACGGTTAGCAGCACAGCGATGGTCTGGATGGTCTTACCTAATCCCATGTCATCGGCCAGACATCCGCCGAAGCGGTGCCCGGCCAAAAACTGCATCCAACGGTAGCCCTCTTCCTGGTAAGGACGCAAGGTAGCCTGCAGGGCAGCGGGAACCGGGAACTCCCCGGCATCCGCATGCTCCAGTTCCCCAAGCGCTTGCATGACATCCGCGGAGGCGGGAAAATCCAGCGCACGGATGAGGGAAAAATGGCGCAGCGGAACCCTCAGCTTCTCCCCTTCGGGAGCCGAAAACCACAGCAGGTCGGAAAACCGGGTGAACCATTCGGACGGCAAAACGGCGATTTCGCCTCCGGGCAGCGGGAACTCCCGGATACCCTCCAGCAGGTAATGGCGCAAATCGGTAAAGGGGATGGCTACCGTGCCGAACCACACCGTGGCGCTGATGTCGAACCAGTCGTCGCCCGGTTCCACCCGGAAGGAGGGGGTGATCGCACCGGTAAAATAGGATTCCGGTAACCGGCTGGCGTCAACCGTGATATCGTTTCTGCTCAGGAGAATGGCAAACAGGTTCAGCCACTCCATCAGCTCCAGCAACGACAGCTTTCCCTTCGACCGGCTTCCGGGAAGGGAACAGGCGCTCTCCGATTCCCATTTCAGTCCAAGACGCAACAAATGCTCCATCTGCCGTTTCTCTTCCCGAAAGTCGCGTTCGGTGCGCCGGATTCCGATCTCCTCCCCCACCATCTCCAGGGTGGTGAACACCGGTTGTGGTTTCCCGGCCAGGATGCGGTGTTCGCCGTACCGGAACCACACTACCAGCACGGCACGGTCTTCCCAGTTGCGTTCAGGGGCAAGTTCCATGCGACAGGGATGGGGAACGGTTTCGACCGAAAATCCTTCGGCTTTCACCTGTCCGGTTTTCGCCATCTTCAGGACAAATTTTTTGAAGTATTCTCGTTCCGCTGATGCCGGGATAAGCAGTTCGGTTTTGGTGAGGAAGGGCTGGAGTTTTTTCCCGTCGAATCCATGGGGAAAGCGGATCATGGCGGATCCTGTCGGACGGCTGATGAGCAGCCGGCAGGGATCGTTGGTGATCAAGGTGGTGCCCGGTTCCCGGAGGTTTACCGGTTGATCCTCCAATTGGACCTCCAGCCGGTAGCGGGTTTGGGTCGCTTCGCGCGAAAAGTGGAACCAGGGAACGGCCTCCGGCCGGATCAGGGCAATGTGCTGGCCGGGATAGAGAAAGGCGCCGGCTCCGGCCCGGTATAAGGCAATTTCTTCCAAAATGCCTTCGGTGAGGATTGCATCCAGTTGCCGGTCGATGAAGGGACGGATGAACTCCCTGAAGCGCCTCTCGTCGGGGTTCTTTACGAACTCCGCTACCGTAGTGCCTTTGGGCGCAAACCGGCGGGTGAGTTCCTGGTCGCTGAAGGAGGCGGTCAATTCCAGGATCTTCCGGATTCCCACTATAAACTCCAACCCGGCGGTTTCGGCCACTCCGGCCACAAACCGCTCTACGGTCCGCTTTCCGGCCGTATCGGGTTCATCGGCCAGTCCCGGCCGGATCATCCAGCCGAAGGTGCGGTGTTGGTATAGGAGTAGGAGGAAATTCACGAGAGATGATCAAAACTATTGATAAATTGAGTTTTAAACTGTTCGACCAACTTCTGGCAATCAGCGATTATTCGTTGTTTTTCAAATTCCGACAGGGTTTTTCTGGATTTACCCGTATTTGTTTTTATCCAGGCTTTTTGTTTCTTCATAAAATTCGTTCTTTCTTTTACAATCTTTGCGGGACAATGATCTTCATCATCCCTGATGATCAATAATCCAGTTGCATTTGATTTCGTTCTAATCAAATTAACAGCACGTTAAATGAATCGAATCTAAGGAATCCTTCAGTTTCGGGTAAGCATAATAGTTGAAATAGGCCGAAGCAAAAGAGAGTTCCGCATCCGGTTCAATCTGTTCTTTCAGAAAATCACCTACTGAACCGCACCAAACCGGTATATATGGCTCTAAAGTACAAAAAAACAAAAGCAAAAAGACCTTCCAGATGATGATTTGAACCGTTTTTCGTCCTTCCTCTTTGATATAAACGTCAAAGGACAGGATAAACAGGGGGAAGATCAGGCCGGGCCACTTGGCCATTTGTGGAGGCGTTGAAGGAGTTTTCCATTCATCATGTGCCTTGATCGAATAGAAGGGACTTATTTCCTGAAATAGGTCCTGAACGTTCCTCCGTCCTGCTCCATGAAACTGACCAATCGGGTCTTTCCATGTTTTTGTCTGTGTTAATTTGTCATTTTCAATCTTTTGGATGGTAGGAAAGAATACGCTGCTCTCCCTGCAATGCGCGTTTTTCTGTGAGGTCCTGCGATACTTCCAGGGTTCCCATGTAGGATCCGTCGGCATCGCGCAAAGCGAAGTATTCGATGTGGATGAACTGCGGGCCCATCTGGATCCAGAAAGCAGAACTGCGCTCTTTGCCGCTTTTAAAATCGCTGAGGATCTGTTCGACAACATGCACACTCGAAGGAGGATGGCACATCCGTACATCACGGCCGATGATCGCCCGGTTGCGGTCAAAGATCCGTTCCTTTCCCTGGGTAAAATACTTCACTTTGTCGTCCTTATCGACAAACGTGAGGTCAACCGGAAGGGTGTTGAGGATGGCCAGGAGTTCGTTCACGGCAAAGGAGCCACTGGGCAGTTTTACGGCATCCCCTTCGGCCTGACTGGTGTGGACCGGGGCAATGCCCTCGGGTCTCCATGCCACATCGGGATCATACAGACAATACCCGATCTCGTTCGTTTGCCTGTAAATTTCGTACCATTCGGCTTCGGTAAGTTTGTCAAGGGCCATCGGAAAAAGAATCTCTTCCTCTTTCATGATCATGTCGGAAATGGCTTTGGCGGCAGGGGCCAGGTTCAACTCTATCTTCAGCTTCATTTGATCGGCGTTGGCTGCTGGCAGATCGAGCGACCGAAGGGCATTCTTCAGGAGGTCGCGGGCTTCGTCGTGCTTGCCCCACATAACGGTGGGCGGACCGGTAATGCCGTGCTTTTCCAGGAAGGGGAAGAGCAGGTTTTCTTTCTTCCGGTAATGCTTGTCAACATCCATCAGGCTGTTGAACAAAGCCTTTGCACGGTTTGCGTAAGCTTCCGGTCCGATAGGCTCATACAGCGAGCCGACGTCATCAAACAATTCACGTAGATTCTTTACCACCTTTTCAAGTTCGCGGTTTTCCCTTTTGAAGGTATCCACCGGATGTCCCGGGGGCACAATTTTCATTCCCGAAAGATCGATGTGACCTTCTAATGCTTCAGTGTGAATATCGCACAGCCGGAGCATCTCGGTTTGTGGCAATCCCTCGTTAATCAGCTCCTGTTCGACTTCCACGACTTCGTTGTAGGGAATCTTCGAAAGCAACTTCACCAGTTGCTTCCGTATCTCCTCCGGGGCGATTCCCTCATGCAACTGCAGGATCATTTGTTTCAGCAGCGCTTTCCGTTCTCCGGAGTTGTTGATTGGTTCTGACATAGCTTTGGTTTAAATCCGGCCCGCAGGGGCAACCTGACAGGTTGCCCCTGTGATTCGGGATCATCCTTTTATCATGGTTAATATCATTTTGAATCGTTCTGTTGCATTTACCGCATGGGGAATACCGGCAGGCATAATGATCGCTTCGCCACTCCCCAGGTGAAACGGCCGATCGGAAATCACGATCTCCGCCTCTCCTTCAATGACCTGAACCATAGCGTCGTAAGGTGCCGAATGGGTGCTAAGCCGTTGTCCTTTGTCAAAGGCAAACAGGGTTACCGTGCCAACCGCCCGGTCGATCACCCGCTTGCTCACAATGCCTTCCGGTGAGTATTCCACCCGCTCCCGAAAGCGAAATACCGTTGAATGGTCAAACAAACTCTTTTCCATAATGATGTTACGTTGATTTATTTATGTTTCTGATTACTATTGATGCGCAATACGGGATACAGAGCCCACACCCGTTGCACAAATTCTCTTCAATAGGAATAATGGTCTTTTTCATACCGGTTCGGAACAGGTTTGCAAGTGTTGAGCTTTTGTTCCTCCCGGTATAACTGCATCTAACAGAAAAATGCTTTGCATTTTTTGTAAGATGCAGTATATCATCTATTAACACATTTCAGTATTTATTTGCTTATTTATAGGTAAAAAAATTATTTCATGTATTTATCCAGCGTTTGTCCGGATAGGTATTGTTTAAGCCCGGTGGTCATTTCGTTTACAATGTTACCAAAGATGCATTGATCGAAATTGCAAACTGCATAATTGAGCGGACAATCGGATTCCTCTAAGGGGCCTTCCATCATTTCGTAGATATCGAGCATCGATATTGTTTGGGGATCCCGTTTGAGGGAAAAGCCTCCCGCCGGGCCCCGAACCGATTTCAGCAGGTCCTTTTTAACCAGTTGCTGCATCACCTTGGCAATGTGGTTCTTTGACAATCCGGTGAATTCGGCAATCTGATTGACATTTATCCCCTCCGGGGAACGGGCAACCAGCACCATGCTGTGAATGGCTATGGAAGCAGCCTCGGAGAGGGTAAAAATTTTAGACATTCTATTTTGGTATTTGAATACGCAAATATCGAAATAAAAACCGTCGCTCAGATAAAAGGGCAAAAATTTTTTTTCAGGAAAGCCACTTTCCGATGAAGAACCCCGCAAGGCTTACAATCGTTGTCAAGACCATCCCCCAGATCAAATCGATGATGGTGATGAGCAATGGCCAATTCTTCACCGTTGCCAGGTTTGTCAGGTCATACGTGGCATAGGTGATCAGCCCAAACAACGCCGCTTTGATCAGGGTCATCGTAAGGTCATTGTCGCGGATCCCCGGAATGACCACAAAAACAAGGACGCCAAGAATGAAAAGAAAATAAAATATCAAAGCAGCGTACCAGTTGACTTCGGGCGCCATCAGAAACCCAAGGTGCTTCTTATAAAAAGTACGGGCAACCAGCCCCAGCCAAATCATGTCAACGGCGAAAAATACCAGAAGGGTTGAAAAATAAAGTTTTAAATATACCATAATGCATTCTTTTTGATTGGTCCAGGCCTGAAAAAGGGGAAATTTCTGCCATACAAAAATACCAATAGTTTTAATACCGACCGGTTAAATTCCCAACCGCCCCCTTTTTCTTTCCTTTTTTGTACCTTCGCATCATAAGCCCTCCATGATTAACCGCGACACCATCGAAACCATCCTTACTACCGCCCGCATCGAAGAGGTTGTTGGCGACTTTGTTTCTTTGCGGCGAAGAGGCGTTAATTTATTGGGGCTATGCCCTTTTCACAACGAAAAAACCCCATCCTTCACCGTCTCCCCGGCCAAAGGGATTTATAAATGCTTTGGCTGTGGCAAGGCAGGAAATGCCGTGAATTTTATTATGGAACACGAACATTTCTCTTACCCCGAAGCATTAAAATACCTCGCAAAAAAATACAATATTGAGATTGAAGAAGAAGAGCAAACCCCCGAACAAATACGGGAACTTAACGAAAAAGAGAGCCTGTTTAATGTTAACCAATTTGCCCGGCAATATTTTTCGGATAGCTTGCTGGAAACCGATGAGGGGAAATCCATTGGCCTCTCTTATTTTAAAGAACGCGGGGTACGCGAAGATTTAATACGCAAGTTTCAACTTGGGTACAACCCCAAAAAAAGGGATGCCTTTTCAGACCATGCAATTAAAAACGGTTATAAAAAAGAGTATCTCCTTAAAACGGGTCTCTCCGTTGAATCCGAAAACCGGCTCTTCGACCGCTTTCACGAACGGGTAATTTTTCCAATTCATAGCGCTTCGGGACGAATTCTTGGATTTGGCGGACGTATTTTAACCGGTGAAAAAAACCGCCCAAAATATGTCAATTCCCCCGAATCTGAAATATATTCCAAAAGCAAAACCCTCTATGGGATCTTTTTTGCCAAAAATGCCATTATCTCAAAAAACAACTGTTTCCTGGTTGAAGGCTATACCGACGTAATCGCCCTCCACCAGGCTGGAATCGAAAATGTGGTCGCCTCTTCCGGCACTTCTTTGACCTTTGACCAAATCCGAAGCATCCAACGCTTTACCTCCAATATTACCATCCTCTACGATGGCGATCCGGCCGGGATCAAAGCTTCTTTCCGCGGTATCGATATGATCGTTGAACAGGGAATGAACGTTAAAATTGTTCTTTTTCCCGAAAATGAAGATCCCGATTCGTTCGCCCGGAAACACCATCCATCTGAAGTTGAATTGTTTATATCAACCAATACCACCAATTTTATACTATTTAAAACAAAATTGCTCTTAGATGAAACACGCAACGATCCCATTAAAAAAGCTGCCCTGATTAAAGATATTGTCGCTACTATCGCCCTGATCCCCGACGGAATTACCCGCTCTCTTTATATCAGGGAATGTTCCTCCCTGATGTCAATCTCGGAACAGGTACTGATGAACGAATTAAACAATCAACTTCGATCCCGCTTTCAGAAAAATATTTCCATACCCGGACAAAATGACCAAACCCCGGATGTTGCCCCTGCACCGGCCGACCCTCAACCCCCATTTGAAACCAATTCAGCCGAATTTCAGGAAAAAGAGATCATCCGCATCCTTTTACTCTATGGAAAACAATCCATCCATATTAAAAAATCGCCCGACGATACAACTGAATTTGCCGTTATGATCGCCGATTTTATTGTCCATGAAATCCTTTCCGATGAACTGGATTTTGAAAATACCCTATACCACCGTATTTTTCAGGAATATATCAACGGCAGCGAAAACGATTCGATCCCCGACAGTTCCTGGTTCCTTTCCCACCCCGAGTTCGGATTGTCGCAAAGCATTTCCAACCTCCTGATTTCACCCTATGAACTGAGCGAAAATTGGCTCAAAAACAACATCCAGGTCGAAACGGAAGAATCCAGGCTTAAAATGCATATCGAACATTCCATCCTGGCTTTTAAATCCAAAAAAATTGAGAAAATGATCACCGAAATGCAATCGAAACTTTCACAGGCCACCACTTCCGATGAACAAAATGAACTGATGACCGCCCTTCGTGAATTAAAAAAACAAAGCGCCAGGATCAATAACCAGGGATTGGGGAGAATCGTTACACACTAAAATTTATTCTTTTCCCCCAATCAGGATTATTTCACGATAATGGGGATTGTTCCAATGATCCATTAAAATTTTGAAATCCGGATAGTCCTGAACGGATATTACCTGCTTTGAAAATTCAATTTTTCGCTCTATTTCCAATTTTCCATTTTCACGGTAAACTTCCCATAAAAAGGAACCTGCTTTATTGGCAATGGCTACCTTTTTTTCCGGGGTAAACAGATCATACCCCGTAGGCAGTGTAAAACTTAACCTGTAGGTTTCTTCTCCCTGTGAGGGAATTTCAAACGGGGTTTCCCTGCGCGATGATACGGTCGTTATTCCCCAGCCATCGATCCCGGTAAGAACCGATGGTAACGAGAAATAATAAAAATTGCTGTCTTTCCGGAAAGGATGGTCGCATTGGACAATAAAGATTTGTGCCCCCGATATCAATTTTAGGTCGCTCTCTTTTATATCGGTAACATCTTTGCCCCGGATACTTCCGGAAACAGAATTTTTTATTTTGTTTTTATCCCGGGTTAAAGCTAAAAACGGATAAGATTCTCCTGTTAAAGAAATTGAAATTTCCCCGGTAAGTTTTGGATCCGACGATACAATAAAAGCGCCGGCATAAGCAATGGTACTTTCCGGCTTTTCCGATTGGACAAACGAAACTTTCCCATCGGGGTTAAATACCATAAAAGTCCTGCCCGGCATACTTTGCATGAGATTGACCGGATTGAGATTTGTAACCGATACAACCGGGTCGCCCAGCTCTTTGCAGTTGACTTTTACGGCAAATTCTTCAATATCAGACAGTGTCCCCAATTTTTCGGAAAAACAGGCAGTCCGTATTATTCCAACCGGCATGGCTTCTATCCCTGTTTGCCGGATCAATGCCGTTAACAATACCGCTTTTCCCAAAGGGGTCCCGCCGTTGCTGTTCCAGATTTCCTGAACAGTACGACAACGATAGGAAGCAAACTTCAGGGGAATTGGATACAAACGAAAATCGTTCACCACTTTCTGCTGCAATTTTAAAACCAGGTCTGTTTTTTTGCTGGTTGTTCTGGTCAACGTATCCATTTCCGACTGTATCGTCTCCGATAACCGATACTGAAAAGCCGGTTGCCCCATGAGAAAGGCACCCGCCTGCTGACGATTATCGAAAGTGCTGAAAATCAAATGGGGATATAATTCAAATCCCCCGGGCTGGTGCTCTTCCGAAGAGATCGCGGGAATGTTTTTGATTTTCCAGGTATATATCTGAAATAACCCGGCCTCCGACTTTTCCGGTAAGATAGAATGATGAAAAGTATGATAAGCAAGCGTTTGTCCTTTGGGAATCCGGACAACGATTTGAAGCGTGTCAACCGGTTCATTTTCAGCCAGGAGTTCGTTGCCCATGAGCGCGGGAAAAGCGCCTTTTTCAGTCCGGACATTGTAATCCAGATAAATGACCGCGTTGCGTTCCAATCCGGTATGGGTAACAACCATCTCCCGGAGGTGATTGTAGGCGGGGGCATTTGCGGCAAAACCAGGCAATACTTCATTGAACGCATTGGCCGGAACCGTAATTTTTTTTCCGTCTTCCATGATTGTATATGCTTCATTTATCTTCAGTTGCTGAAAATCGGGATTGTAAACAATAAAAGTTTCTCCGTACAAATTGTGAAATGCCCGATATGTCAGAAGTTTTTGTTTTTTGATCAACCGATAATCCATGCTCCCGTCTGGGTTTAATGTATATTCTTTGGTAAGATTAAAATATACCGCATTGTGATCGGACTCCTGTGCAGGTACGGATAACGCAAGGGTAAGAAAAAGGCCGGAAAATAAAAAAAGGATGATATTTTTTTTCATGGTTTTATAGTTCAATAATGACAGGTTGTTCTGAAAAGGTTTGTTGTGCTTCAATAACAGCTTTAAATTCTGGCCAGTCTTGGGCCTCATAAATCCGTTTCCCGAGTATGGCTTTTTCTGAAAAAACCAATTTGTTTCCTGTTAACCGGTATTCCCCCCTGAACGATGCGGCGGATCCCGGACTTACGATAGGCCCTGGCATGCGAACCATTTTTTTAAATGCAGGAATGGTCATGGTTTCCTCAACTTCAACTGCTCTTGAACAGCGGTCGCGAAAAGGAAACTTCCGCTCTTTAATTCCAGTGTCAAAAAACAGGTGTCCCTGAAAATTTTTAAAAATACCGGCAGCCGATAGCGGCGTAAACATCAGGGTACTTCCTGAAACAAGGGCAAAGTCGGAAATCGTATAATCGATGGTGATCCGGATGTTTGTTTTCAAATATTCGTAAGGATCGGGATATTCTATTTTGATTACCCTGGCATTTGGCCAAACCCGCAACAGTTCCCGCTCCACATTTTGATACCAGGACGACCTGCTGCTATATTTAAACAACCCACGGACAGCGGCATCCGATTGACCTTCCGCCGCTATGGTAATCTGGCCCGAAAGGGTCCCGTCACCGGATAGGGTCGAATTCCCAAAAATTTTTATATAATGGTTTTCCGGATCCGAAACCGGGGTTGTGGCCAGATCGGCGCCTTCTGGCAAACCCATCAGATACTGCTGTTGTTGTTCAGCGCTCGACCACAATTCACGCACAAACGGCACCCAGGTCGGGTCAAGCAAATGATATTTCCCGTCGCTTAACTGAACCACGGTGACACAATGATTAAACTGGTCGGCCGGAATATAATCAATCCGCGACCCCGCCATGGTCATGGCTGGATAAGATTTAAAACCGGCAGCCCTGAGCATGGTGATTAACATTCCGGCTTTGTCTTTACAAACCCCACAACGGTCGGTGAATGTCATCGCCCCACGATGAAGTGTAAATCCCTCGCCTTCCCCCATGGATATTCCCGAATAACGAATTTCATCCGCACACCAATGGGTCAATCGGGAAACTGAATCCATTTCATCCTTTGCCCCCCGTAAAATGGTATCGACCATGGCCCGGATCTCCGGGTTCGATTCAAAACTTCCATAATCTTCATTTACTTTAAAAAACCAGGTCGATTTTGAATACCAATCCGGACTGGTGGACAACAATAATTTTGGCGCTATATCCGACAAGGCCACCATCCGGGATTCGCCCTGTACCGGAAGGATATCACTTTTTGAAAAAGTATAAACAACTTTTCCTCCTTTGAGGAAACAGGAGGAAGCGGCCTCTCCATTGTAAAATTCATATTGCAACAACTTTTCTTTGGGTACCATCACCTGATATACCTTGGATTTTATTGGATTGGGGCCAAAAAAATCCACAATATCGTAAAAGTGGCCCCGCATCGGCGGAATGTATTTGTCGTCATCCTGCCCTCCCAACAAAGCATAAGTAAATCCTTTTCTGAAAACAACAACCTCAACAGCATCACCCGGTTCAAGACGCCCGACCGCTATCATTTTTTCCCGTGCGCCCCAATAAATGGCGCGCGCCGGCGCTGGATAATCCAACGTTTCTCCCATATCCAGGATGACCGTCTCCCCGTTTTTTTTATGTATCCATATTTTTTGGAATTCAACATACGCCGATTGGGGGTCATACCCCGATTTAAAAACGCTTAACTCAATGGCCCCTTTCGCAGTAAGCGCTTTCGACAAAGTATGGGAATAAACATAGGTGAGCCCCGATTCCTGCATGTCAACCCGGGCACTGTCAAAAAGCACCACTACATTGTCGTTGGGATAACCCGATGAATGTTGTTCTTTCTTCAACAAATCCTTTACCGGGTCCTGGGCATTACAAGTTACTATAAAGCCAATGAACAAAAAATATTTAACGATTCGTTTAACCATATTGCCTTCGATATTTGAAATTATTTTATATTATTATTTTGATAACCAATACTTTTCATAAACGTTTGATGTATGGCGGGGCGGCCTTTGAAATCGACCGTTTTTAAATGTACCTCCACCTGTGTTGCCTCCCAACCGTTGGAGTTGATCTGTACCGAAAATTCTACTTTTTCCCCATTTGCCAAATCAGAACATCCGAATCGCCATTTGTTCTGATCCTCCGGAGAAAGCAACTGAAGGATATCGGAAAGGGTAAAAGTTAAAAATTCCTGAAGTGAATACCCAAAAAAATCAGCAGTGCTTTGATTGGCAAAAACAAATTTCTCATCCTGCATGATGGCCAGCCCATTGGGGGTATTATCAACAATGGTCTGGTACATGGATATCAATTCCAGGTTTTCCTGTGACCTCTTTTCCAATAAAGCCTCCAGGTCTTTCTGATATAACCTGTTTTCAATCTCCAGGTTGCGCTGATAAGCCGCAATTTCAATGGTCATCTTTGTTTGTTCCAGATCAATCGGTTTTAACAGATAACCAAACGGTTTAATCTTGAACGAACGGTCATAAACCTCTTTTGAACTTTGTCCGGTTAAAAAAATAATCGCACAATTGAACCTTTCGATGATCATTTTTGCAATTTCTATCCCATCTTTTGAACCCCGCAAATGAATGTCCATTAAAACAATCTCCGGTTCTTTTCCCATTGCGGCAAGCTCGGTTATCTCCTCAATACAGATGTTGCCCTGTGCCGAGGAACCTAGAATTTCATATCCGGAACGTTGCAATTGTGATTTTAAACTGGCCGATATGAGCAGTTCGTCTTCAACAATATAAATACTAATTGGCTGCATTCTTTATCTTATTTCATGGTTTTGTACTAATCATTTTTAACATGTTGATTTCCTGTTCTTCCAGAAATCGCCAATGTCCCCGAGGCAAATTCTTTTTCGTCAGGCCGGCATAATAAACACGATCGAGTTTGGAAACATGGTAATCAAAATTTTCAAAAATCTTTCTGACAATCCTGTTCTGTCCCGAGTGTAATTCTACCCCCAATTGCTTTTTATCCTTTCCATCTCCGATATATTCAATACCATCCACTTTAATAAAACCATCTTCCATGGAAAACCCTGCTTCTATTTTCATTAAATCGACCTTTGTTAGTGGTTTGTCCAATTCAACATGATATATTTTCCTGATTCCAAAACGGGGATGGGTTAACTTCCTGGCAATATTTCCATCGTTGGTAAACATCAATAAACCAGTAGTATTCCGGTCTAAGCGCCCGACCGGATATACCCGTTCTTTACAGGCTCCGGCAATGAGGGCCATAACGGTTTTTCTCTTTTCCGGATCATCGACCGTTGTAATGAACCCTTTGGGCTTATTTAACAAAATGTACCTGGGGACTTCCCTGCTAATGGTTTGGTCGCCATATTGTACCTTATCGTCCGGCCCGACTTTTGTCCCAAGTATCGTAACGGTTTTCCCGTTTACCGAAACTGCTCCCGCTTCAATCAGTTTGTCGGCATCGCGCCGGGAACAAATTCCTGCATTGGATATATATTTGTTCAGCCTGATTTGACCTGTTTCTTCTTTTGGTTCCCGGCGCCTGATAATTTTTGTCGGGGTTTTTGATTTTTCCGATTTCATTTATTCCTCCTCTTTTTCAAAGGGCGGCTTAATCCGGATTCCATCATAACGGATCTCAATACCATCCTTATAGGTAATAATAATAAACAATGTCCCATCATAATTGTACTTGTACCAATCGCCTTCTTTCTTGCCCATCATATATCTTCCTTCATCCTTTTTATTACCGTTTTCCCAATAATATACATGATTGCCATCGGGATTGTCCTCAACAAAATTACCTTTGAAAAAACACAAACTATCCCATTTTACACCATCATAATCAAGATAATAGTAATACCACATTCCGTTGCGCAACCCGTCCCGGTAAGTTCCTTTGATATACGTATCCCCAATTCTTTCAACCCAGGGGCCATCCTCGTTTCCACTATAATATTCACCCTCCTCAATGATCATCCCTGTTTCGTCATATACAACCATCAAACCATCTTTTACCCCGTTGTGGTATTCTTCCTCTTTGAACAATTGGCCTGAATCATAATACCATCTCCACATACCTTCCGGTCTCCCCTTCAGATTGTATCTCCCCGACTGTTCCAATTTCCCGTTTGCATGATAATATTTCCACTCCCCGGTTTTTTCTCCCTGGGCATAATTTCCGAAACTTTTGATACTTCCATCGGGATAATAATTTTTCCAGGGGCCCTCTTCTTTTCCGTCTTCCTTGATAATCCCTTCACCGATCACTTTTCCGTTTTGAAAAACCTGTGATTTTTCAATCTTTCCGGTCGAATCGTACATTTGCTGAAGCCCTTCCTGTATTCCATTTCGAAACATTGCACTTACTTTGATGTTCCCGTTTGGATAATAGGTTTTTTGAATCTCCGGTTTCTGAATTTCCTGTGCTTCTGTTTGCAATACATCATCTACATATTTTGAAACTTTCAATAAATCGCCATTTTCAGAATATTCTTTAAAATAGCCGTTTTTTTTGTCATTCTTATAAACACCTTCTGTTTGTATCCGCCCTCCCGGATAAAATAGATACCAACGACCCTGCTTCAATCCGTTTTCATCCCGCCGGTTGATCCGCAATCTGTCGATAAGATAACCCCGCTTATACTCCGTAAGCGTAACAATGGTTCCGTCATCGGCGTATTCCTTTCCAAATCCTTGCTCCAAACCGTGAACAAAGGGTATTTCCTGTTTTATTTTTCCATCGGGATAATAATAACGGGCATAACCTTCTTTGACGTCGTTGATAAAGTTCTCATGGATTATTTCTTTATCTATATAACTGACCTTCAATCCGTTTTTCTTACCCTGGGAATAATTAATTTCCAATACCAACTTTCCATCCACATTGTAAAATTTCCAGAGGCTGTCCAATTCAAAATTTTTCCTGTTGCCCTCCGATTTAATTCGTCCGTTTTCATAATAAGAGCGCCAGTAACCCTCAGGTTTTCCATCTTTTATGCCCCCTTCACTCGATATCGTTCCATTGGTATGGTAATATCTCTGTTGTTTAACCTCAAAAAGAGTGTCCTGCCCAAAAATTGGAAAAGAGATTAACAATGAATATAATATATTGATTAATAAATATTTATAAAATAAATTCATGATGGTTTAAAGCAAGCTATTTTGAAAGTTCCAACATGCGCAAGATAGGTTTCTTTGCCTTTTCAATTAGTGTTGTTGATAATTTAATTTCAGGTTTTTCGTCTTTCAGGCACCGATACAGTTTTTCCATCGTGTTCAACTTCATGTATGGACAATCGTTGCATGAACAATAGGTATCATTTGAAACAATGATGAATTCCTTTTCAGGAGAAAATTTTTTCATTTGATACAATATTCCGGTCTCCGTTGCTACAATAAATTTTTTCTTATTGCTTTTTACCGTGTATTGGAGCATACCGGTCGTTGAACCAATATAATCGGCCAATTCGAGGACAACCTGCCTGCATTCGGGATGAGCAATAAAAACAGCATCCGGATTTTCTTTTTTCAACCTTACAATCTCTTCAACTTTAATGATATCATGAACTTCGCAGGTACCATTCCATAAAACCATGTTGCGTCCGGTAAGCCCGTTGATATATCCACCTAAGTTTTTATCTGGTGCAAACACAATTTTTTCCTGTTTGGGCAACGATTCAACAATTTTTACGGCATTTCCCGATGTACAGATAATATCCGATAAAGCTTTAATTTCGGCAGAACAATTGATATATGAAATTACCGTGTGGCCAGGATACATTTTTAAAAATTCACGAAACGGGACCGGAAGGCAAGAATCTGCCAAAGAACAACCTGCATTTAAATCGGGAACAATAACTTTCTTGGTTTGATTTATTATTTTTGCTGTTTCAGCCATGAAATGAACCCCGCAAAAAACAATAATGTTTGCCTGTGTTGTTGCTGCTTCCTGCGACAATCCCAAACTATCGCCAATAAAATCAGCTATTTCCTGTATTTCAGGCAATTGATAATAATGGGCTAAAATGACCGCATTCTTTTTCTTTTTTAATTGCAATATCTCTTCCTGAATCGTCCCTTTCATTTTTCTTTTTTTTAATAATAATAAAATATTTTATTTATTTATTGTTTTATATAATAGCTGTTCATTGTGTTAATTTCTTATAAGGACAACATTTTTATTTTCAAAATATTTCTTTTGTTAACAAAATACCAACATAAAAATTTTTTTAATAATTTATTGTTCAATTAAATAACATTTTTATTAAAGATGGTTAATAACATGATTTGTTAAAAAATAAAAAAAAAACCGCTTTGATTTTATGTTGAAAGAAAATGAAAAAATGGCCTGAAAAATTCTATTGTCCCAATTTTACAATCAGAATGGAAAAGAAAAATTATTTATCAATATTTTACAACAAAAATAAGCACTTGTAAACAAATAAAAGTTAAAAATTTAAAAAATTGATTCAGAGTGTAATAATCGATTATGTTTACATTTGCCCGAAAAAAAATCAACAATGGATGAAAAAGTGAAAAAAATTGCTATTGGTTCGGACCATGCCGGTTTTTTAATGAAAGAAGAAATTAAGGAATTTTTAAAAAAGTGCAACTATTTTGTAGAGGATTTTGGTACTTTTTCAGAAAATAGCGTCGATTATCCCGATATTGCGGTACCCTTAGCGGAGGCAGTCCATTTGAAAAAATTTGAGTTTGGTATCCTTCTTTGTGGAAGCGGAAATGGTATGGCCATTACTGCCAACAAATATGTAATGGCAAGGGCAGCCATCTGTTGGAGCGAAGAGATAACAAAATTGGCACGGATGCACAACGATGCAAATATCATGGCCCTTCCGGCCCGGTTTATAACCATGGATATGGCCATCCGGTTTACCGATCTGTTTTTGAATACAGCGTTTGAGGGAGGACGTCACCAAACCAGGGTCGATAAAATTTCTAAATTGATTGGCGTTTTGTAATCGCAACAATGAATTAAAAATACAATGAATTATATTCATCAGCAATTTCTGGAAGAGGCAAAAATCAAATCTTTTGACCCGGAACATCGTAAAAGATTGGAATACAACATTGGACAATATAATAAACAGGTATTGCGGGGAAAAGAGCAATATCAAAACTTAGAGTTGGCAAAACGGCGTGCCGCCAACCTGAAACATAAGATCATTAATAATCTGGACAAATACCTGGTTGAATTTGAAAATAATTTCAGTAAGCATGGGGGCAAGGTATTGTGGGCGCAAAATGAAAAAGAAGCGCAACGTGAGATCATGCATATTGTAAAAAAATCAAAAGCACAGGTCATCGTCAAGCAAAAAACCATGGTTTCGGAAGAACTCGAGTTGAACGAGCTTCTTGAAAAGAATAAAAGAGAGGTTTTCGAAACCGACCTTGGTGAATATATTGTGCAGATTTCTGGTGAAAAACCCTACCATATCCTCACTCCTGCCATGCACAAATCGAAAGAGGACGTTTCAAAACTCTTTCATGAAAAATTTAATCTGCCGTTGGACAGCAAACCGGAACAAATTACCCGGTTTGTAAGAGAAAAACTCAGAAATGAATTTGTTCGCGCCGATTTGTGCATTACGGGCGGAAATTTTTTAATCGCTGATGTAGGCGCTGTTGCGCTTACCGAAAACGAAGGAAATGGATTGTTGAGCATGGCATTTCCAAAAATCCATATCGTCATTGTCGGAATTGAAAAACTGACCCCTTCTTTGGAAGATCTCGACCTGTTTTTACCCTTGCTTGCACAACATGGAACGGGCCAGAATATTACGGTTTATAATAACATTGTATTTGGTCCACGAACCGAATTTGAACCTGACGGACCCGATGAAATGTATGTAATTTTACTTGATAACCGGCGAACCGAATTGTTAAAATATAAGGAACAGCGCCGTGCACTCTCCTGTATTCGTTGTGGTGCCTGTCTCAATGGTTGTCCCATTTATAAAAGTATCGGAGGATATACGTATAATGCAACCTATTCCGGTCCAATTGGTTCGGTAATTTCTCCACACTTTCTTGGATTTAAAGATTATAACCATCTTAGTTTTGCTTCCTCCTTATGTGGAAAATGCACGGAAGTATGTCCCGTTAAAATCCCGCTTCATGAATTGCTCCTTCATAACCGGCATGAAGCAGTTTTGAAAAAGTATCCCTCTTTTTCCTGGCGTACCATTGTAAAAGTGTGGAAAATTGTCATGTTGCACCGCTGGATGGTGGACAAACCAAAATCCGGGTTAAAAAATAAAATGATCCAACACTTTGGAAAAAAAATGTGGGGCCCCCGGCGAACACTTCCGCGGATAGCACAAAAAAGTTTTAAGCAACAATGGAAAGAACGAAACCCCGATTGAATTTCCTTTTCCTGAATGACATTAAACCATCCCTTGATGATGAGAAATACCTTTTCGGCTGAATATCAAATCTATGATAATCAGAACAAAAAGAGAAACCCCAATCATTAAACCAAAAGAAACATAGGTAGAGCTGAAAAAATTGCTCAGGCTTTCCACCATAAGCGCCAGATGTTGGAAAGTACCGGTAAACAAATGGTTTACCGATAATTTGTTCAGGAAAGGAAAATCGGAGGTGATCAGGATAAGAACCAGGATAGCAGCGACCACCAGATAGGGAATGGTTGATTTTACCATGGAAAAATAGGTTCTTTGTGATGGTATGGGGGTGGGCGCCAACCTGATTTTTTCCATTACCTTGTCGATAAAGTCATCCGATGGTTCTTCGCTGAGGCTGTTTTTGACCAGCCTCCCGATGATATCATCCCTCCCTATTTCATCCTTTTTCATGGCAGATTAAATATTTGTCAATCAATTAGTTCATTTCTTTCGCCAGCATTACGCAAAGCGCGTCGTGCAATTTTTTCCGGATGCGGTGCAACCGTACCTTGACATTAGACATCGAAAGTCCGGTAATGTTACTGATTTCTTCAATAGAATTTTCACCTTTGTAAAATAAAGTAATCAATAATCCTTCATCGTCGGTTAATTGTTGCATTGCTTTTTCGACCATGGCTTTTTGTTCTTCGGGGCCTATTTCCTCAATTCCACTTACGATTCCATCTTCGGTATAATTGTAAACAACATGGTCGTCGATCGGGATAAAATCAATTCTTTTTTTTCTTGTTCTTGAAATGGCCGCGTTATAGACAATCCGGTACAACCAGGTAGAAAATTTCGATTTTCTCTCAAACGTCTTTAAAGATTGGTATGCTTTTAAAAAACAATCTTGTGCAACCTCTTCTGCATCCTCTTTGTTGTTCAATATTTTCAGTGCAATGGAATAAACAAGCGCTTTATGTTTTCCGATCAACATAGAATACGCAGAAACATCCCCCGATAATACGCGATCAATATAAAAATTATCGTCCTGGTATTTCATAAAAAAGAATAACCCTGCCGGCGCAAAGATAAATTAAATTCAGGGAAACCGAATATATTATTTTTCCGATCTTTATGAAAATCAGAAAGAACCAGAAAGAACACACTGGTTTGTAACCAATACTTTGCAACTGCGTCAAAAGTAACGTAAACGGAAAAATTAATTTTAAATAAACAGAAAATGACTAACGAATTTTTAATCCCGATTGCGTTTTTTGCCATGGTTTACGGAATCGTTTACCTGTTTGTAAGAAAAAAAGAACGCCTGGCGCTGATCCATCAGAACACCGATGCCACCATTTTTGAATCCCATAAAAACGAACCCTCTTCTTTAAAATGGGGACTGCTTCTTGTCGGAATCGGCGTGGGTATTCTCCTGGGCAAGGTATTGGCCGTATATACGACCCTGGAAGAAGAACCGGCATTTTTTTCGATGATCTGCCTGTTTGGTGGGTTGGGCCTCATTATTTACCATCTGTTGGTTAAAAAATACGAAAAACCGTAAAGCCATCAGGGAGCTTTTTTTAATGAAAATGATTTCTCAACCGAATAGACCGGGCCCGTGGATTGTAATTTGCTTGAAAAAAGAACAATCTCATGGATCATTTCCGGCAGGGAAACAAGCTCTTTGAAAGTATCTATGGTTTGTTGGAAAAATTTTCTGTCGCGGATTGTTTTGATTCTGCCTAACGTCAAATGGGGAACAAGGTTTTCACGCGAGATTTCAAACCCATGGTGACTTAAAACATCCTTGAACTCTTTCATTAGGGCCACCAGGTCATGGCCCGATTCAATTCCCGTCCAGATGACCCTTGGGGAATATACGCTCCCAAACAATCCAAGCCCGGAAAGACGAAGCGTAAAGGGTTCCGTTTTTTCTGCCAGGGTTTCCATTACCGAATGGATGATTGCCATCCGCCGTTCTTCTGTCTCGCCAAAAAAATGAAGGGTAATGTGAATATTTTTTTCTTCAACCCATTTGATCTGCTCATGGCGCAACCGATTCCTTAATTCATGGTATTTTTTAAGGTATTCCGGATCGGGAAAAATTTTTATCGCTGCAAAAAGACGCTTCATTTCAAAAAAGTTGTTAATTTTGCACCCTCACGGGGGATTAGCTCAGTTGGCTAGAGCGTTAGACTGGCAGTCTAAAGGTCAGGGGTTCGACTCCCCTATTCTCCACAAAAGTCTGATGATTAAATCATTGGGCTTTTTTTATTTTTTCTCTTTCGATTAAACCGAGTTTGCTCAATGCCCATCCCGCCATTACAAAAGTAGCGTTTTTTGGGCATCGACAGTGGCATACCAGGAATCAGAATTGTTTTGAAGTTTTTCAGTTTAAAAAAATAATTAACTTTGTGCTGTTAAATAATTAACAATATATATATGCAACCTACACATATTGAACATCTTGGCATTGCCGTAAAAAGCCTGGAGGAGAGTATTCCCTATTATGAAAATTTATTGGGGATTTCTTGTTATGCCATTGAAGAAGTTAAAGACCAGCGCGTTAAAACAGCCTTTTTTCAGATTGGCCAAACTAAAATTGAGTTGCTTGAATCCACCGACCCGGAAGGTCCGATAGGAAAATTTTTAGAGAAAAAGGGCGAAGGCATCCATCACCTTGCCTTTGCGGTAAAAAACGCGGATGAAGCTTTACAGGAAGCCGAAAATCAGGGGATTTCCTTAATTGATAAAGTTGCCCGAAAGGGGGCTGAAAATATGAATATTGGGTTTTTGCACCCCAAATCCACCCACGGTGTCCTGATAGAATTTTGTAGTAAATAACACTTAATTTTTTTCAACTGGTCGTTTTATTTTAAAATCAAACTTATGGCTCTTGAAAACAAAATTACCGAATTGCTCGAAAAGCGCGAAAAGGCAAAGCAGGGAGGCGGGGAAGACCGTATAAAATCGCAACATAAGAAGGGAAAATATACCGCCCGCGAAAGGCTCGAAAAATTGCTGGATGAAGGGAGTTTTGAAGAATACGACATGTTTGTGACCCATCGTTGTACCAATTTTGGATTGGAAAAAGAAGAATACTTAGGCGATGGGGTGGTTACCGGTAGGGGTACCATCGATGGGCGTGTTGTTTTTGTGTTTTCGCAGGATTTCACCGTTTTTGGAGGTTCTCTTTCCGAAACGTTTGCCCGAAAGATCTGTAAAATCATGGACCAGGCAATGAAAGTAGGCGCCCCTGTTATTGGGATCAACGACAGCGGTGGCGCACGGATTCAGGAAGGTGTGAATTCGCTGGCGGGATATGCAGAAATTTTCATGCGCAATATTGCCGCCTCCGGCGTTGTTCCCCAAATCTCGGCTATTTTTGGCCCTTGCGCCGGAGGCGCCGTTTACTCTCCGGCACTGACCGATTTTATCGTAATGAGCGATGCAACCAGTTACATGTTTGTAACAGGCCCAAAAGTTGCAAAAACGGTGACCGGCGAAGACATTTCAACCGAAGACCTGGGCGGGGCTACCATCCATTCGACCAAATCGGGCGTTGCCCATTTCCGTTCTGATAATGAAGACGAAGGGCTCCTCCTGATACGGAAACTTCTTGAATATCTTCCACAAAACAACCTCGAAGATCCGATTGTTACCGAATGTAAGGACCCGATCGACCGATTGGAAGACTCCCTCAATGAAATTGTCCCCGCCAACCCCAACCAACCGTATGATGTCAAAGATGTCATTTACCGTATTGTTGACGAAAGCCAATTTTTAGAGGTCCATCAATACTATGCTAAAAATATGGTTGTAGGTTTTGCAAAATTCAATGGGATGCCCTGTGGGATTGTGGCCAACCAACCCAATTTTTTGGCCGGAGTCCTGGACATCGAAGCTTCAAGAAAAGGGGCCCGTTTTGTCCGGTTTTGCGACGCTTTTAATATTCCAATCATTACCCTGGTGGATGTTCCTGGATTCCTTCCCGGAAGCGCTCAGGAATATGGCGGGATCATCATCCACGGAGCAAAATTATTGTTTGCCTATGGCGAAGCAACCGTGCCAAAAATTACCGTGACCTTAAGAAAATCCTACGGAGGCGCTCACGATGTTATGGGATGCAAACAACTTCGCGCCGATTTGAATTATGCATGGCCATCGGCCGAAATTGCAGTTATGGGGCCCAAAGGGGCCATTGAAATTCTCGAAGGAAAACGTATTGGTGAAATTCAGGACGCAAGGGAAAAAGTTAAATATGTTACCGAAAAGGAACAGGATTATAAAAATAAATTTGCCAACCCCTACGACGCCGCACGATATGGTTATATTGATGATGTGATTGAACCCCGCAATACACGTTTTCGAATTATTCGTGCCCTTCAAACCCTTGCAACTAAAAAGGATACACTGCCCCCGAAAAAACATAGCAATATCCCATTATAAATTTTAATTCCCCGTATAGTATGATCCTTGTCAGCCAGAATAACATTGGTTTCTCAAACATCAACGAACTTTCCATCATCATTACCATTGTCGGTTATGGGGTCGTATTTGTTGCCCTTTTCGCGCTGGTAATCGTCATTGGGCGGATCTCTGTCCTTCAGGCTTTGTATGTAAAACTGAAATTGCGGCGAAATAGAAAACAAAGCAATCCAACCGTCGAAATTCCGCCGGTTTCTATCAGCGCCTGTGAAAATGCCGCAGTATGCACTGCGCTCTATCTCTATTTCACAGAATTGCACGATGAAGAAAAATATGTGATGACCGTTAAAAAAGTCTCCCGCTCCTATTCCCCATGGAGTTCAAAGATCTATGGAATTATGAACCTTAAAAAACTATGATAAAATTGTAACCAGAAAGCGCAAACGAAATGAAACAGTTCAAATTTACAATACAGGGTAATATTTACGAAGTAGAGATTTTAGGATTTGAAGAAAATATTGCCAAAGTCGAAGTTAATGGGACACCGTATGATGTTGAAATCCACAAAGATTTAAAAATGAGCAAAACCCCCACCCTGGTACGCGTGGAAGCTCCCCAGCCAAAAGGAAAAGAAACCAGAATCCCGAAAGTTGCCTCAAAAACTACCAATTTGGCAGTAAAAGCCCCATTGCCGGGAACCATCATCACTGTATTGGTCCACCCCGGAGATAAAGTAGTATTGGGCCAAAAACTATTAACCATGGAGGCCATGAAGATGGAAAATAATGTATTGTCAGAAAAAGCGGGAGTTATAACCAATGTGTTGGTAAAGCCCGGCGATACAGTGCTTCAGAACGACGTATTAGTTGAAATTGAATAATCTGTGCCAGCTATGAAAAGTTTGAGAAAACCCAATCCATCTGCCCCTGTGACCAAACTGATCACTGTTTTTGCCATTATTTTGCTTCTATTTGTGGTTAAACCCCTGATTTTTCCCGATACCAACACAAATTTAACTGCCCAATCGGTCCAAACTACCGTATCAACAACAAATAGTACCCTGGCTGGCGTTCAGGATGGGTTGGAGAAATTTTGGGCTTTTACGGGATTTGCCAATTTTTTGTGGGGAAACCTGATCATGATTGTTGTGGGATTGGTATTTATCTTTCTGGCAATCCGGTTTGAATACGAACCCCTGCTGCTGGTTCCCATTGGCACCGGAATTATTATCGGAAATATTCCATTTCTTCATGGGGCAAATCTTCAAATTGGGATCTACGAAGAGGGAAGTGTGCTGAATTATCTCTATTTTGGCGTAGTCAAAGGAATTTATCCACCCCTGATATTTCTTGGCATCGGAGCAATGACCGATTTCTCTTCCCTGATTTCCAATCCAAAACTGATTCTTTTAGGCGCCGCGGCCCAACTGGGTATTTTTATTACCTTTTTAGGCGCGTTGGTTTTGGGTTTTTATGCCCCCGAAGCGGCTGCCATTGGAATCATTGGGGGCGCCGATGGCCCGACGGCAATTTTTCTCTCCTCCAAACTGGCCAATGGGATCAATATCCTGCCCAACGGAGAGGTTGTCAAAAACCTCATCGGGCCTATTGCCATTGCCGCCTATTCCTACATGGCCCTGGTTCCTGTAATTCAACCGCCGGTCATGAGGTTATTGACCACGAAAAAAGAAAAACGAATCAGGATGACCCCCCCCAGGCAGGTTTCCCGGCAGGAAAAAATTCTATTTCCGGTTATTGGGTTGATTTTTACCACTTTCATTGCGCCATCCGCATTGCCACTTCTTGGTTTTTTATTTTTTGGAAATATTTTAAAAGAATCCGGGGTTACCAAACGTCTGGCCTTAACAGCATCAAACCCTTTAATTGATATTGTTACGATTCTTATTGGTCTGACCGTCGGGGCAAGCACACAAGCCGACATCTTCCTAACCCCCCAGTCCATCATGATTTTTATACTGGGGGCTTTTTCCTTTATTATTGCTACCGCCGGAGGTGTTATCTTTGCCAAAGTGATGAACCTCTTTTTAAAACCGGAAAACCAGATAAACCCGTTAATTGGTAGCGCTGGCGTATCGGCTGTTCCTGATTCCGCAAGGGTTTCGCAACTAGAAGGGTTGAGGGCCGATCCTACCAACCACCTGTTAATGCACGCCATGGCCCCCAATGTTGCCGGCGTTATCGGTTCAGCCGTCGCTGCCGGTATTTTATTGGGTTTTATGATGTAAACTATGTTAATTATTGGAATTGCCGGTGGCTCCGGCTCCGGAAAATCTACGGTCGTTAAACAAGTCATCAAGCACCTGCCCAAAGAAACGGTTACCATTATCCCGCAGGATGCCTATTATAAAGATAACGGACATAAATCGGCCGAAGAGCGGGCAAAAATCAATTTCGACCACCCAACCTCTATCGAATGGGGATTGCTCTTGCGACAATTGGAAATCCTTAAATCGGGAAATCCAATCGAAATGCCAATCTATTCCTACGTTACCTGTGCAAGATCGAGGGAAACCAATCAAATAAGTCCTTCCGAAGTAATTATCGTCGAAGGGATACTGATCCTTACCAACCCAAGGGTGAGAAATAAACTGGATATCCGTGTTTTTGTTGACGCCGATGGGGACGACCGACTGATGAGGATCATCCGGAGGGATATTGAAGAAAGGGGCCGCTCTTTTCAACAGGTATTGGAACATTATGAATCTTTTGTAAAACCCATGCACCTCCAGTTTATTGAACCGACCAAACGGTATGCCGATATCATCATCCCCCAGGGAGGACAAAACAAAGTAGCCATCGATCTTCTTGCCTCCCACATAAAAACCCATATCAATATCGAAAATTATTTCTCAAAAAAAGCAGGCAACATTAAATAATGCTGTTTTGAATGACCTCGATAATGAATTAAAAGAAAAAATTTGGAACGATAATCAATTTTGGCCATTTTAAGGGCTTGATCAACCGGGAGGCCGCCATTTTTAAACCCCGGTCCGCATGGCTTCCACCGGATCAAGTTTTGAGGCTGTATAGGCAGGCAAAATCCCTGAAATCAATCCGATTATAGCAGATACACCAATGCCCAATAAAATGTTCCCCTGGGTTAAAGTCAGTGTGAACGAAGTTGTATTTGAAATGATCAGGGTTAACATAAAAATGATAAACAGCCCGATTACCCCTCCGATAACCGATAAGAAAATAGCTTCAAAAAGAAATTGTAAAAGAATAAAATATCTTTTTGCCCCAAGGGCTTTTTGAATGCCTATAATATTGGTCCGCTCTTTTACCGAAACAAACATAATGTTGGCAATACCGAACCCCCCGACCAACAGGGAAAAACCGCCGATAATCCATCCAACCATGGCAATAATCTGAAACAGGTTGTCGAAACCTTTGGTAATAATATCGGTTTCGTTTATTGCGAAATTATCTTCTGCCGATGGTTTTAGTTTACGGATGGAACGCATTATCCCCGTTAGTTCGTCCCGGAGCTCATCATTGGGAACCAGAGGCTTTGCCTTGACAATAATGGTTGCATCCATATCGCGGATCGATATGATGGTCTTAAAATAGTTGATGGGAATGTAAACCAGCTTGTCATTTGAATTTCCAAAAAAATCTTCCCCCTCTTTTTTTAAGACCCCGATCACTTCGATGTTCCGGCCAAAAATTTTAATTTTTTTACCAATGGGGTCCCCCTCCGGAAATAAATTGGTGGCAATTTCATCACCGATAACGGCTATGTTTTTACCGCTCATCGACTCGGAAGATGAAAAATATCGGCCATTCGCCAGCTCAAACGGCCATACTCTGTCAAAATCCTGGGTTATTCCTAAAATCCCGACATTTTCAATATAATTGTTTAAATATTTTACCGTTTTGTTTACCTGGACCATAAAGGCAACTGCTTCGGTAAGATTGCTGCGCCTTTCAATTTCTTTCATATCGTCTAAGGATGCCTCAGGCCGTTGCCAGTATTTCCACCAGGGATAATCCCCGCCCATGGCCCATGGCCATTTCTGGACATACAAAACATTGCTTCCCAACGAATCAATGCTCTTTCGAATGGCGGTTTCCATCGAGTCGAAAACAGTAAATACCGAAATAACACAAAAAATACCAATGGTGATGCCAAGTAACGAAAGAATGGTGCGTACCTTGTTTACAATGATAGCCTGAAAGGCAAACAGAAAACTTTCCCGGACCAATCGTAATATCAAAATCATAAATATGCAATTTCTGGTTTATACCACAGGTTTTCGAATCAACAATGTTGCCGGTCCATGATCTTGCGAATAAAACGATAAAATTAATACATAATTGCCATTCCGGATAAGCCGTTGCAGGATAGCGTAATTTTTGTTATCATTGCATTGCGTCCCGGCCCATTGCAATAAGACGCCGGTAAATAGGAATCGTTACATTGTAAAGACATGAATGATCTGGTTAAAATTAAATCTGCCCTCCTTTCCGTCTATTCCAAAGAGGGTATCGCTGAAATTGCCAAACTTTTAACTGCCTCAGGCGTTCAGGTGTTTTCAACAGGGGGCACCTACGACCATTTGCTAAGCCAGGGGATTGTGGCTACAGCCGTAGAATCCGTTACCGCATATCCTTCCATTCTGGGAGGACGGGTCAAAACCCTTCACCCTAAAATTTTTGGGGGCATTTTATGGCGGAGGGAGCAGCTCTCAGATACGGGCGACATCGAAAAATATGGGATCCCCTCCATCGATTTGGTTGTTGTTGATCTCTATCCTTTCGAAAAAACATCACAGTCAACTGAAAATGAAGCAGAGATAATTGAAAAAATAGATATCGGGGGAATCTCGCTGATCCGGGCTGCGGCAAAAAATTATTCCCATGTCGTGGTTATCCCGGCCGCATGTTTTTTTAACGAGCTGAAAGATATTTTTGAAAAAAGCCATGGAACAACAACCCTGAAGGAACGGCGTCGTCTTGCTGCTGCGGCTTTTAATATTTCTTCGCATTACGATACAGCCATCTTTAATTATTTTAATAAAGTTGAAAAAATCAATGCGTTTAAACAAAGCGCCCTTGAGGGATCGACTTTAAGATATGGCGAAAACCCGCACCAAAATGCCATTTTTTATGGGGATTTAAAACAGGTTTTTAATCAACTTCATGGCAAAGAATTATCGTATAATAATTTGGTTGATATTGATGCTGCGGTTCACCTGATCGGGGAATTTTCTGAACCTACCGTCGCCATTATCAAACATACCAATCCCTGTGGGGTTGCAACGCGGAGTACCTTCAAAGAAGCTTTTTTGGATGCCCTGGCTTGTGACCCCGTTTCTGCTTTTGGCGGCATAATTATCGCCAATGGCACCATTGACCGGGAAACTGCAGAAGAATTAAACAAATTGTTTTTTGAAATTGTGATCGCAAAAGAATATGAAAATGATTCCCTGGAACTCTTAAAAACAAGGAAAAATAGAATAATTTTGCAAAATCATTCCTTTACGCTCCCACATAGGCAGTTTAAAACAATTTTGAACGGAATACTTTTACAGGAAAAAGATTTACGCACAGAACAAATAGCCGATTTTCAAGTGGTTACTACAAAAAAACCAGGAACCGAAGAAATGGAGGCATTGATTTTTGCCAATAAAATTGTGAAACATCTCAAATCAAACGCCATAGCCCTGGTTAAAAACAATCAATTATTGGGTTGCGGAATGGGACAAACCTCCCGGGTAGATGCCCTTCGACAGGCCATTGTGAAAGCCGGGGCCTTTGGTTTCGACCTCAAAGGGGCGGTCATGGCTTCCGATGCTTTTTTCCCTTTTTCCGATAGTGTCGGAATTGCCGGCGAAGCTGGAATTACTGCCATACTGCAACCAGGGGGCTCCATACGGGATGCCGAATCGGTAAAATATTGCAATGAACATCAACTCTCAATGGTATTCACCGGAGTACGACATTTTAAGCATTAAAAATACGCATACATGGGTCTTTTTACAAAAGAAATAGCAATCGACCTGGGAACCGCCAACACGATCATCATCTATAATGATAAAGTTGTTGTTGACGAACCATCCATAGTCTCAATCGAGAGAAGCACGGGAAAAATTATCGCAGTCGGGAAAAAAGCCCAGATGATGCATGGGAAAACCCATGAAAACATCAAAACCGTTCGCCCCCTGCGAGGAGGGGTTATTGCTGACTTTCAGGCAGCCGAACACATGATCCGGGAAATGATCAAAATGATCGAATTACGAAAATCGTGGTTCCCCCCTGCCCTGAAAATGGTCATTTGTATCCCATCCGGAATAACCGAAGTTGAAGAGCGTGCCGTAAAAGATTCTGCCGAACAAGCTGGGGCAAAAGAAGTCCGATTGATCCATGAGCCCATGGCCGCTGCCATAGGCATTGGAATTGATGTATTGGAACCGGTTGGCAACATGGTCATCGATATTGGTGGAGGGACCAGTGAAATTGCAGTTATTGCCCTCGGGGGAATTGTCAATAATAAATCCATCCGGATTGCAGGCGATGAGTTTAATTCCGACATCGAAGAGTATATGCGGAAACAACATAATATCAATATCGGGGAACGTACTGCCGAACGCATTAAAATCGAAGTAGGGGCTGCTCTTGCCGATATTGATAATCCTCCGCCCGAATATCCGGTCCATGGCCGTGACCTTCTTACCGGAATTCCCAAAGAGGTTATCGTCAACCACGCAGAGATAGCCCATTGTCTCGATAAATCTGTAGCCAAAATTGAAGCCGCAGTATTGAATGCGCTTGAAATGACCCCTCCGGAACTGGCATCCGATATTTTTGAAACAGGAATTTATCTTACCGGCGGCGGCGCATTGTTGCGAGGACTTGATAAAAGGCTTAACCTGAAAACCAAACTTAAAGTGCACGTTGCCGAAGATCCGCTAAGGGCCGTTGCCAGAGGAACCGGCATAGCACTGAAAAATTTCGATAAATTTACCTTTCTCATCAAGTAGAAAGAAAAATGCGGAATCTTTTTGAGTTTCTTCGGAAACGCTATTTTTATTTCCTGTTCCTTGTACTGGAAACCATCTCTTTATTCCTCCTGGTCGGGTTTAACGAATTCCAACAAAGTAAACTTGCGGCAGCCTCTCATTTTATTTCGGGTTCTGTCAATACCCTTTTTTATGGAATTGGTGAATACTTTTCCCTTCGGAAAACAAATAAAGTTTTGATTGAAGAACTGGCCCACATGCATGCCCGGATGCCTGAAGCATTCTATAAAACAGATACGGCCTCCTGCTTTTGGAAAGATTCCATAACACTTTTGGAATATCGCTATATCGGTGCTAAGGTGATCAGTAATTCAACCAACAAACGAAGTAACTTTTTAATGATAAACAAGGGCAAATTACAGGGGGTGCAAAATCACATGGGGGTTGTTATCGGTAATAAAATTGTGGGACAGGTTGTTGCCGTATCACCCCATTTTAGTTGGATCATGTCAATCCTGAACAAGGACAGCCGTATTTCCGGAAAATTTAAAAAAAACAACCAACTGGTCAATATCGAATGGAACGGAAGCAACTACACCAAAGGCCAGGTGAAAGAAATCCCGAAACATGTCGTCATAAAGAAAGGAGATACCATTGTCACCAGTGGAAATTCAAACGTTTTCCCTGAAGGGTTGCTCATCGGTACGATCTGTGATTTCAAAATTGTTCAGGATGAAAATTTTAATTCCGGGACCCTCCTTTTTTCAACCGATTTTAACAGTCTTGGTTATGTTGAAGTGGTAATCGATAAGCTTAAAAAAGAAAAAGAGGATTTACAAAATTCTTTTAAATCACAATAACAAACTTTAGGATTTTGTCGTATGGTCGTAACATCCAAAACCGTTGTAATAAATATTGTCTGGTTTTTCGTATTGATCTTTTTTCAGGTATTGATTTTAAACCATATAAATCTGGGAGGTTTTATCAATCCCTACTTTTATGTTTTCTTTATTCTGTTGTTGCCGTTTGAAACCCCGAAATGGTTGTTGTTGATTTCCTCTTTTTTTCTGGGTCTTGGAATTGACCTGTTCACCTATACTCCTGGACTGAACGCTTCTGCTTCTGTTCTGACCGCTTTTCTCAGACCCTTTGTTATCACGGTAATTTCTTCCGGGCAGGAGTCATTTACGGAAGAATCCCCGACGTTGCGTGGCCAGGGGTTAAAATGGTTTTTATATTATTCGGTTTCACTCGTGGTCATCCATCATACATCCCTGTTTTTTCTCGAAATCTTTCGTTTCGACGAAATCTTTTTCACTTTGTTCCGTGCGGTGTTAAGCAGTTTATTTACATTGCTATTAATCTTTATCACCGAATATCTGTTGTTTTCAGGAAAAAAATAAAAAAAACCCGTTTCAGGAATAAAACGGGTTGTAAGGCAAAGATGAGGTTTCGAGCGGACTCGAACCGCTGTACACGGTTTTGCAGACCGTTGCCTAGCCACTCGGCCACGAAACCTTTTTCTCATAAACCGGAACGCAAAGGTAAACAATATTTTTTAATCCATAACATCATTTGCCCCAGTGGGTTTTATAACATACCTGGGTTATCTTTCCGCCAATGGGCGGATTGAGTTTGGAAATTTTTAATCCTATATGCACCACCGATGGAAAAGTAAGGCGGAGCGAATCCACAATGCGACGGGCAACATGTTCCAACAGATGCGATTTTTGTTCCATTTCCTTTTTAACCTTCTGATAAATGATCACATAATCCAGGGTGTCTTGCAAGCGGTCAGAAATTTCAGCCTGGGCCGTATCTGACTCAATCTCCAGATCGACGATAAATTTTGTACCGATGATCTGTTCTTCTTTAAAGCATCCGTGAAATGAAAAAAATTCCATTCCTTCAAACTGTATGGTTCCCATGGATAAACGTTTTAAGCGGCCGAAATTATCAAATTCCCTTGAATAAAAATGCAGTCACAAAAAATCAGTAAGTTTGCAGGCCATTTTACGGCCCATCATTTCTAAATTTTATGGAAGAAAAAATAACGAAAGAAGAAAAAAGGTCGCTTAACTTCATCGAAGAGATCATCGAAGAAGATCTTCGCAATGGAAAAAACGAAAAGCGGGTACATACCCGTTTTCCGCCCGAACCCAATGGTTATCTTCATATTGGCCATGCCAAATCGATTTGCCTGAATTTTGGCCTTGGGAAAAAATATCATGGAAAAACAAATCTTCGCTTTGATGATACCAATCCGGTAAAAGAAGAGGTTGAATATGTCGATTCCATAATGGAGGATGTACGATGGCTTGGCTTTGACTGGGAAGACCGGTTGTTTTATGCGTCGGATTATTTTGAACAACTTTATGGATTCGCCCTGGTCCTGATTCGCAAAGGCAAAGCCTATGTGTGTGATATGACCGCCGACGAAATTGCCGAAACCAGGGGAACCCCAACGCGACCAGGGATTGAAAGCCCTTACCGTAGCAGAAGTGTGGATGAAAATATCCACCTGTTCCAGCAAATGCGAAACGGCGATTTCCCGGATGGGGCAAAAGTATTAAGGGCAAAAATTGATATGGCTTCGCCCAATATGCACATGCGCGATCCGATACTTTATCGAATATTACATGCATCCCACCATAGGACCGGCGACAAGTGGTGTATTTATCCAATGTACGACTTTGCACACGGTCAGTCTGACTCAATCGAAAGAATTACCCATTCCATTTGTACCCTTGAATTTGAAGTACACCGGCCCCTTTATGACTGGTTTATCAGGGAAATTGGCATTTATGCCCCGCGACAAATCGAATTTGCCCGGCTTAACCTGAGCTATACCGTTATGAGCAAAAGAAAACTGCTGGAATTGGTGAAAGAAAAAAATGTTACCGGATGGGACGATCCCAGAATGCCAACCATCAGCGGACTGCGACGTAGAGGCTATACCCCCGAATCAATTCGAAATTTTGCCGAAATCATTGGCGTAGCCAAACGCGATAATATGATCGATGTGGGCCTGCTGGAATTTTGTGTCCGCGAAGACCTTAATAAGCGTGCTCACCGCCGGATGGCCGTTCTAAACCCACTGAAAGTCATCATCGATAACTATCCTGACGGTGTTGTAGAAGAAATGGAAGCCATTAATAATCCCGAAGATGAAACTATGGGAAAAAGAAAAGTCCCTTTTTCACGCGAACTATTCATCGAACAGGATGATTTTATGGAAAACCCACCGGGAAAATTTTTCAGGCTCTCCCCGGGAAAAGAGGTAAGATTGAGGTATGCTTACATTATCCGGTGCAACCACGTAATTAAGGAACAGGAAACTGGGAAAATTATAGAAATCCATTGTAGCTACGACCCCTTAACAAAAAGCGGAATGCCAGATAGTGGCAGAAAAGTAAAAGGAACCTTGCACTGGGTGTCAGCCAATCACGCTGTTAAAACAGAAATAAGGCTTTACGACCGGCTGTTTACCAAGGAAAATCCAGATGACATGCCGGAAGGACAAAGTTATAAAGACTGCCTCAACCCGGAATCGTTAAGCATTCAATCCGGATGGGTTGAACCTGAAATCCTGACAGCAAGAATTATGGATAAATACCAGTTTGAGCGAATCGGGTACTTTTCCGTGGATAAAGATACCACGCCCCAACATCTTGTTTTTAACCGGGTCGTGCCATTGAAAGATTCATGGGCAAAAATAGAAAAAAACAAAGAAATTTGATTTCTTTGCATATTTTTCCTTAATTTTGCACCTGATTTGTCCGATGGTGTAACTGGCAACACAACTGATTCTGGATCAGTAGAGTCTAGGTTCGACCCCTAGTCGGACAACATGAAAATCCAACTGTTTATAGATTAAATGGTTGGATTTTTTGTATCCACTCAAAAAAACCGGCAAAAACCCAATGGATAAATTTGTGCTGATTACCGGGGCCGCCGGGGGGTTGGGCCAATCGCTAACCAAGATTTTTCATCAGAATGGTTGGAAGGTGGTAGCTACCGATCTATTGCCTATGGCTCAGGATGAACATTTTCTAAATTCGGGTATCCGGGTATTTCAAATGGACGTAACCAGCAATGAATCGGTCACTGAGGTTTTCAAACAGTTAAACGACGAAAAAATATGCATACAGCTTATAATTAACAACGCTGGAATTGATAGCTATTTCCCCCTAAGCGAAAAAAAGGTGGAACATTTTCAAAAAATATTTGAAGTCAATGTTTTTGGGGCTTACCGGGTCAATCAGGTTTTTCTGCCCATCCTCCAAAAACCAGGAGGAAAGATTATCCATATTGGAAGCGAAAGCCTGAACCTTACGGTTCCGTTTATGCCCTATCCGCTTTCAAAAAAATTACTTGAAGGGTACGCCAGGGTACTCAGGCTGGAATTGAAATTCTATGGAATTGATGTCACCGTCGTTAGGCCAGGGGCCATAAAAACCCCGTTGCTGGAGCAGGTCAAAAACCTATGGAATAAGGAGCAAAGCCAATTTCTGAAGAAACCGTTCGACGCTTTTTCAAAAACAGCCGGAACGGAAATTGGGAAAACAATTACGCCCTGGTCCGCAGCCCGTTTTATTTATCAAATCGCGTCAATGCCCAGGACCCGTCATCTTTACCGGATCAACAATACCCTGAAACTTAGAATTGCGGCCTGGTTACCTTACAAAATGGTGGAAAACTACATGTATCAGCGGCTTTCGCGCATGAAAGGATAGCCCTCCGGATGAACAGGAAACGAAAAGTACAACGGGAAAAAGCGGGTTTGCAAAGCATCATTCCAAAGCCAAGGGCATCGCTCAAGGTGTAAAAGGAGGAAACAATACACTATCATTGAACACCGTTCCCGAACTTGTTTAAGCCCGTATCAATCCGTGACAAAAATTCATTCTTGCCCAAAAGCTCAATGATCTCCATAATGCCAGGGCCTTGATTGGAGCCGACCATTAACAATCGCAAAGGGGTCATTAACATTCCCATCTTAATCTGTTTTCGTTGGGTATAAAGCGCTGCGGTTTCATGAAGCAGTTCTTTTGAAAATTCATTCAAAAGAGACACTTCATTGGCAAAATCGCGGACTATCGTCCCAGTATTTGGCTGCCATATTTTTGCTTTTGACAACGCATCATACGTTGCAGGAGCTTGAAAAAAGAACCAGGAATTTGTCCATAAATCACCCAATAAAACGGCACGTTCCCGGGTTAAAGAAAGAACCTTTAAAATATAGTCGTCAGACGCGAAAATTTGATGTTCATTTAAAAGGTTTTTAATAATTATAAGTAATTCATTAATATGAAGTTGGGAAATATGTTGGTGATTGAACCATTTGACTTTTTCGGGATCAAATTTGGAACCGTGTTTTACTACTTTTTCCAAAGAAAATTCCTGGATGAGTTCAGACATGGAAAAAAGTTCTTTTTCTGACCCGGGGTTCCATCCAAGCAATGCCAGCATATTGATAAAAGCAGAAGGCAAGTATCCTTCTTCGCGGTAGCCATGGAATATTTCACCGTTGGCCGGGTCGATCCATTGCAGAGGGAAAACAGGAAAGCCGAGCCGGTCGCCATCCCGTTTGCTCAGTTTCCCATTGCCGTCGGGTTTAAGGATCAAAGGCAAATGGGCAAAAAGGGGCATGTTTTCTTCCCAGCCGAAAAAACGGTAAAGAAGTAAATGTAACGGAGCCGAAGGCAACCATTCTTCGCCCCGGATTACATGGGTTATTTTCATCAGAAAGTCATCCACCACATTGGCAAGATGGTACGTAGGAAATCCATCCGATTTGAAAAGGACCTTATCGTCAAGGTTGCTGGTATGGACTTTTACTTCCCCCCGGACCAGGTCATGAAAAAGGATCAATTCATCTTCCGGGATACGAAGGCGGATAACAAAGGGTTCCTGTTTTTCGAGCCTTTCATTGACTTCTTTTTCTGAAAGGCTAAGGCTGTTTTTAAGGTGGGGCCTCGATTGATAGTTGTATTGAAAAGCCCCTGCACCGGATTCAACAGCCTGGCGGCGCATGGCATCCAGTTCCTCTGGTGAATCAAAAGCATAATAGGCATGGCCTAAGCCGACCAGTGTTTCAATATGCGATTTGTACAAGGATAGCCGTTCCGATTGGCGGTAAGGGGCAAAGGGCCCTCCCTGAAGGACATCTTCGTCGAAAACAATACCGCACCATTTTAAGGAATCGAGAATATATTGTTCAGCGCCTTTAACAAACCGTTGCCGGTCGGTATCTTCAATACGTAAAATAAATGTACCTCCATGCTGACGGGCATACAAATAGTTAAACAAAGCGGTCCTGACCCCTCCGAGATGTAAAGGGCCTGTAGGACTGGGGGCAAAACGAACACGAACGTTACCGGTCATATAAAAATAGATTATCAGGCGACAAAAATAACTATAATAAAGGATGTTGCCCTATTATGGAGCGGATATTCGTATTTTTGTAAGATATTAAAGACTTCACGGATAGGAGGGAAAATTTCAGGGGTTTTTTGAAAATGAAGCGATGAAAAACGATCAAATACTACTTGCAAAACTTGACCGGTTTATAAAAAAGTATTACCGGAACAAACTAATACGGGGGATCATCCTTTCCGGCGCTGCTTTGGGGGCACTCTACCTGTCGCTGGTTTTTATTGAATACCTTTTTCATTTTAATCAGGGGGTTCGTGGAATTTTTCTGTTTGGTTATATTATCACCGCACTCCTTCTTCTAATCCGCCAGGTTTTTGTTCCCTTGGTCCATTTATTGAGATATGGAAAAATAATAAGTTATGATCAGGCTGCAACGATCATTGGGGAGCACTTTGACGAAATACGGGATAAATTGTTGAATACCCTTCAATTGATAAGGGAAAGCGAGAAGGGTGCTGAGAAATCTGAATTGTTGGAAGCCAGTATTGACCAAAAGACAGAACGGTTGAAATTGATACCATTTTCAACTGCTATTGATCTTAAAAAAAACCTGAAATATTTAAAATTCCTCCTGGTTCAAATGTTATTAATTTCGATTGTGGCCTTGGTTTCACCAAAAATTATTTCTGAGCCCACCCATCGGATTGTGCAGTTTACCCGAAGTTTTGAACAACCACCAAAATTTTCTTTTCAGGTTTTAAACAAAGAACTAACCGTTATGCAGCAAGACGACTTAACATTGCAAGTAAAGGTAACGGGAGATGAACTGCCTGGCGAAGTTTATTTGCATACCGGGGGTGGCCAGTACAAAATGAAAAAGGAAAAAGGGATATTTTTTTCATATACGTTTAAATCGCTACAGTCAAGCCTGCAATTTGAATTACAGGGAGGTGATATTCGTTCGGGCGAATACACAATTACCGTGTATCCAAAACCAATTATATTGAATTTTCAGATTGAAGCAACCTATCCGAAGCATGTGAACAAACCCCAGGAAACCTTTGACAATGTTGGCGATCTTTTCATTCCAGAGGGAACGGTTGTTACCTGGACTTTTTATACCAAGGATGTTTCTGAACTCAAAATGAAATTTTCGAACGAGATCGTTGACTTATTGAAGAACAAAGGGAATACCTTTACCTATAGCAGACGGTTCCTTGTTTCCGACCACTATTCCATTCTGCCCAGGAATAAATTTACTTACAAACCGGATACGTTGTCTTATAAAATTAGCGTAATCAACGATGGATACCCCTCCATTGCTGTAACGCAGGAAGAGGACTCAACATTAATGCACCTGATTTTTTTTCAAGGGGTTATTAAAGATGATTATGGGTTTACAAAGATGCAGGTTGGTCTTGAAACCAGGCAGGAAGGGGATACAACCATGCTCAAAAATCAACGCATCGATATTCATGTCATGCAAGCGTTGAGCAGTCAACAGTTTAACTATACGATGGATTTAACTGAATATTTGATTGAGCATGGGGAAGTGGTCACCTGTTATTTTGAGGTTTGGGACAACGATGGAGTAAACGGCCCAAAATCGTCGCGTACTGACAAAATAACCATTGCGTTGCCTACCATCGAAGAAATAGAATCAAAAACAGAAAAGGCAGAGAAAAATATAGAAAAAACGTTTGAGGCGGGTTTAGAGAAATCAAAGGACATCAGGAAAGAAATCGACGAGTTGAATAAAAAAATGGTGGAAAAAAATACGATGTCGTGGCAGGAGAAACAAAAAATGGAAGAAATATGGAAGGCCCATGAAACCATTCTTAAGAACATCGAAAACATCAAGGAACAAAACTTGAAAAATATTGAAAACGAAAAGAGGTATTTAAATACAAGCGAGCGGATACTTGAAAAGCAAAAAGATTTAAATGCATTGATGGATCAGCTTCTTACGGATGAAATGAAAAAACTTATGGAGGAGATGAAAAAGTTATTGGGGGAGATGGATAAGAAGAAATTGGGAGATTTGATCGAAAAAATGAAAATAAACAATGAAGACATCGAAAAACAGTTGGACCGGAGCCTGGAAATATTCAAGCAAATAGAATTTGACCGAAAAATTGAAAAATTGATAGGGGATATCCGGGAAAATGCAGAGATGCAGGAAAAAGCAGCAGAGCAAACAAAGAAAGGGAACAACAAAAGCGAAGGGGAAAAGGAACAAAAAAAAGTAAAAGAGAAGTTTGATTCTATTTCGGCAAATTTGGAAAAGCTGACAAAAGAGAGTGAATTAGTAGAAAACAAGCCAGATATGGACAAAGCGCTTGAGAAGCAAGACTCCATAGAAAAAAAGTTGAAATCCATTGACCGGAAAATGCAGGAAAAGAAAGGGAAGGGTACCGAGAAGGAGCAAAACGAGGCAGCGCAACAAATGAATGAACTGGCCATGGAGATGGAGCAATCCATGGAAGAGGATGAAATGGAGCAGGCAGAAGAAGACGCTGGGGCAATCCGTATGATTTTAGAGAACTTGGTACGATTGTCGCATGAGCAGGAAACGCTGATAAAAACAACACAGGTAATATCAAAGGGTGATCCAAGGTACAATTCGATGGTCGAGCGTCAAAAAGAGATGAATGATAAGTTGAAAGGGAGCGAAGATTCACTCAATGAAATTGCAAAGCGGCAGGTACTGTTGCAACCGGTGATATCACGGGAAATAGCTGCTATTAGGAACAATATTTCTTTGGCCATTGAATCGATGGGCAACAGGATGTTAAAAAACGCGGTGGTGCAACAGCAATTGGTAATGACATCCATCAATAATTTAGCCTTGTTGTTAAACGAGTCGCTGGATAAAATGAATCAGCAGATGGAGATGAGTATGTCGGGAAAAGGGAAAAAGAGCGCTTGCAAAAAGCCTGGAAGTTCAGGGGGAAAAGGTTCGATGAAGAATATGAAGAGCATGCAGCAGAAACTTGGAGAGCAGTTAGAGCAATTGCGGAGTGGAATGGAAAAAGCAAAAAAAGAGGGGAAAGGGGATAAATTAAATGAAACCTCCATGAGCAGACAAATTGCAAAATTGGCAGCGGAACAGGAATTTTTACGCAATGAAATGCAAAAGCACAGGGACGATATGATGGAGCAGGGAATCAATGACGGAGGAGCGCTCAAGGAGGTATTGAAAAACATGGAACTGAACGAAACCGATTTGATTAATAAGCGGATCTCTCAGGAAACGATCAAGCGCCAGCAAATGATTTTAACAAGGATGCTTGAATCGGAAAAGGCAGAGCAAATGAGGGAACGGGAAGAAAAGAGGGAATCAACAGAAGCAAAAAGCAGGGAATATAGTAACCATTTTGCAAATTTAAAGTATAAGGTAAAAGGAAAGAACGAACAGGATTTACTTCAATTGATATTGCCTGGGATCAATCCATACTATAAAAGAAAAGTTAACGAATACATTTTAAAAATCGATCGGTGATATGAAAAACGAAAACAGGACCTTGCTTGTTAAAAACGAAAAGGATGTTCATAAAATTGAACGGTATATTGAAGAGATTTGTGACTATTTTAACATCAACAATGAGTATTTTGGTAATATTTTATTGGCTGTAACTGAAGCCACTGAAATACTTTTCGCCTTGGAGGAAAAGGTTGAAAAGGGAAATGTGACCATTGCTTTTGAACAAAACAAGACGGGGCTAATATTCAGGATCAGGTTGGAAAATGGGGAGGAAGGGGAGCAGGTTGGTGAGGATGAATTGGACAAGGCAATCAGAAAGCATAAATTGTCGAAAGAAATTTTCATAGTAAAAGCCCTTGCCGATGAAGTAACGGTATCGCTAAGCGGAAGAAGCGTTGTTCTTGTCTTTTACATTACGAGTCTCAATTATGAGAAATCATTGCAGCGGATCGAAAAATTGAAAGAATATTGGGGAAAGAAGGTTAAGATATCGCACAAGGAAGGATGAAAAGAGAAATTCGTTTTTTTACAGAAGGGGTTGATTATTTAATTCGGGAAAAAGGAAAAATTCGGTTGTGGGTAGAAGGAGCGGTGGAAAAGGAGGGGTATGTACCGGGGGAATTGAATTTTATAATTTGTACCGACAAATATCTCCAGAAAATTAATCGTAAATATTTAAATAACAGGTTATTAACAGATGTTATTGCTTTTAATTTCAGTGAGCGTGAACATGAAGTTTGTGGTGAAATTTACATTAGTCTGGAACGGGTAAGGGAAAACGCAAAGAAATACAAGCAAACCATAAAGATGGAGTTAAAACGTGTTATGATTCATGGAGTGTTGCATTTAATGGGATACAATGATCATAATGAGAATGAGATTGGAATAATGAGGGAGAAAGAAGCGTATTATCTTGCCGGATATTCATAATAGAATGAACCCCATTGCGGGGATTTTGTTTCACGTGGAACCAGAGTTAAAAAAATGAAGGAATACGATGTTATCGTGGTAGGGGCTGGACATGCCGGATGCGAAGCAGCTGCAGCGGCAGCCAATCTGGGTTCAAAAGTTTTATTGATTACAATGAATATGATGAACATGGCCCAGATGTCGTGTAATCCCTCGATGGGAGGGATTGCCAAGGGGCAGATCATTCGGGAAATTGATGCCATGGGGGGATATACGGGGATTGTAACCGATCGGACAATGATACAATTCAGGATGTTGAACCGTTCCAAAGGTCCCGCCATGTGGAGTCCAAGGGCTCAGAACGACCGGGTTCTTTATTCGATGGAATGGAGGGCGATGCTGGAAGAAACAAAAAATGTTGATTTTTGGCAAGATTCTGTAAACGGAATTGTTGTAGAAAACAAAAAGGTTTGTGGCGTAAAAACGGGGTTGGGGAAAGTTTTCGCATGTAAAAGTGTGATATTGGCCAACGGAACGTTTTTAAACGGGGTGATCCACATTGGGGAAAACAGTTTTTCGGGAGGAAGAATTGGAGAAAACTCAGAAGACGCACTGACCGGAAACCTGATAAAAAATGGTTTCACCGTTAAACGCATGAAAACGGGGACCCCGGTAAGGGTAGATGGCCGGTCGTTGGATTTTGGAAAGATGGAAGAACAAAAAGGAGATGACAGCCCCAAAAGGTTTTCATTTACCAAAACCCCTGAATTGATTTCACAAAAGAGTTGTTTCCTTACCTATACAAATAAGATTGCGCACGATATTCTGAGAACAGGATTCGACAAATCGCCCATGTATATGGGGAGGATTCAGGGAAAGGGCCCAAGGTATTGTCCATCGGTTGAGGACAAAATTGACAGGTTTCATACCAAAGAGCGGCACCCCTTGTTTATTGAACCGGAAGGATGGAATACCATAGAGTATTATGTAAACGGGTTTTCATCTTCATTGCCACAGGAAGTTCAATTTGATGCGTTGAAACAGGTTCCGGGATTCGAAAATGCTAAATTTTTCAGACCCGGATATGCCATTGAGTACGATTATTTTCCGCCGTTTCAGCTAAAAACATCGCTGGAAACCAAGGTTGTTGAAAATCTATTTTTTGCAGGGCAGATCAATGGAACAACGGGTTATGAAGAAGCGGCTGCACAAGGGATCATGGCGGGGATTAATGCTCATTTAAAAATTAACAATGAAGAAGTATTTATATTAAACAGGTCCGATGGATATATTGGGGTATTGATTGATGACCTGGTTACCAAAGGGACCGAAGAGCCCTACCGGATGTTTACATCACGGGCCGAATACCGGATTCTTTTGCGTCAGGACAATGCCGATCTAAGGATTACCCCCAAGGCATTTACCTTGGGTTTGGCCTCCAAAACAAGGTATGATGCCGTTATCGAAAAGTATCGCAAAGTCGAAAAGCTCATTCACTATTTGAAAACATACCATGTAGAACCGGAGGAGGTCAACGATCTGTTGGAAAAATTGGAAACAAGTAAAATTCAACAAAAGCAAAAAGCGGCAACCTTGTTGCTCCGGCCACAGGTTTCTTTAAAAGCATTGTTGCAGGGGTCCTTACAAATCAAAGAAGAGGCATTGTTTGATTGTGTTCAGGACGAAGAAATTCTCGACGAGGCGGAAATCCAGATTAAATATGAAAATTACATTGAAAAGGAACAAGAAGTTGCCGATAAAATGATATCGTTGGAAGGCATTTCACTCAAAGATGATTTTGATTATATGAAAATCGGGGCTTTATCCTACGAAGCGCGTGAAAAATTGATAAAAATTAAGCCCAGGACCCTGGGCCAGGCTGGCAGGATCAGTGGTGTTTCCCCTGCAGACATCTCTGTTTTAATTGTTCATATTGGCAGGTAATGTTTCACGTGGAACCTATAAAAATGGAAACGTTGTTTGTATGTCCGGTTTGTGGCAGTTCTGGGATAGAGCCCTTGATACCGGTAAAGGATTATTTTTTGTCAGGACAGGAATTTGTAATCCAGCGTTGTAATTCCTGTGGTTTTATGTTTATTAATCCGAGGCCAACCCAGGAAGAAATAGGAAAGTATTATCAAACCAGCGATTATATTTCACACAATGCCGATAAATCTGATTTGGTTTCAAGGTTATATAGAAGCGCAAGGCGATTTTCGGTGAAACATAAATTTGGTATGGTTGCATCCCATATCCAAGGCAAAAAAATTTTAGACATAGGTTGTGGCACGGGTGAATTTTTAGCCTATTGCAAAAAGAACAATTTCGAAGTATATGGAATAGAACCCAATGAACAAGCGAGAAATTTTGCCATTACGCATAATCAGATTCAGGTTGGCGCTGATGTTGGTGATATGGAAAGATTGGGCGTTCGGTTTTCGTGTATTACTTTGTGGCATGTTTTAGAACATGTGCATTTACTCAATGAAACGATTACAAAAATCAAAAGGATGTTAAGCCAGCATGGCGTTTTGATTATTGCAGTTCCTAATTGTAATTCGTACGACGCATGCCATTATAAACAATATTGGGCGGCTTACGATGTACCCCGCCATCTTTCCCATTTTAATACACCTTCTTTTACTGCCTTGATGGAGAAACATGGATTTGGGATTGATAAAATCCAACCCCAATACCTGGATGCTTTTTATATCTCCCTTTTAAGTGAAAAATACGAAAATGGCAGTTTAAATTATTTCAAGGCCTTTTTTCTGGGTCTCTGGTCAAATCTTATGGCATTGAAAGATAAACAAGGCACTTCCAGCCTTATTTATATACTTACATTAAAAAATACTTAATTTTAAGCCTTCCTTTAAACGATCACCCCAGTGTGGTACACAATGTTGACCAGAACGAAAAAACGCATCCTATTGCTTATTTTGGTTCTCATTGTAATTAATTAATTATGAGCAAGATACAAGGGTTTGCCCAAAATTTTGGAAAGTCCGGGCCTTTTTTTACCCTGATCGTATCCATCTTATTGGTGGGATCTGTTTTTTTTGTAAGTTACCATACCAACCCAATCTCCGACCCTGAACATTTGGCAAATCAACTTCAGGAAAAAATTGCAGAAGCAAACCTGGAATTGACAAAAGCACTGACCGATTTTAGCAATGGGTTTGATACCCTGACAGACGCCCCATCGATTCAGTCGGGTCCGTTTTGCGATTCAAATATGGAACGCGGAGATTTTTTCTTTTTGGTTTTTAAAAAAAACCAACTGGTTTTTTGGAGTAACAACAAGGTCCCTGTTGGGGAAGACCTTTTCCGGAACCAGGAGAAGAATTTTTATGTCTCCAGGTTACAAAATGGATGGTACGCCCTATCGGTAAAGAAAAGTGGGGCCTATGCATTTTATGGGGGCTTTCTTCTCCGGACGGAATATCCGATACAAAACAATTTAATAAAAAATGAATTTTCAGCCCGTTTTAATGTTCCTGCTTATATACAAATAGAGTCGCGAAAAAGTAGGTATCCGGTATATGGTCCGGATGGCGGCTATTTATTTTCGCTTACCATTACAGCGGCAGGTCCTCATCAGGAGCCTGCAAACGCCGGGCTTATGTTACTGCTGTTTTTAGGCGGGGCAGGATTTCTTTTCCTTTTTATTTATCAAATGTTTCTTCGTATTCGTTGGTTAAGGGACAAGCGGGCATTGTTGCTGGTAATTTTTACAACGACCATTCTTTGTTTGAGAATTGTTCAAGGTTATTTTCGCCTCCCACATCCCTTGTACGGCTCCGGGGTATTTGGCCCGTCATGGTACGCTTCATCAGCCATCATGAATTCCCTTGGCGATTTTGTCATCAATGTGTTTCTGCTTTTGTTATTGTCATTTTTGTTTTACACGAATCGGGACATTGTAAAAAAAGAATGCAAAATCGGCCTGTCAAGACCTTTGTTATCGGGGTTTTTGAATGTCCTGTTGTTGGCGTTCACTTTTCAGGCGCTTACTTATTTTGTGGAAGATGTAATCCTTAATTCACGCCTTCCAATGAATTTGCAGGATATTGCTTCGCTAACATGGTATAGCGCCTATGGTTTTTTAATAATCTGTTGTCTCTTTTTTGCTTTCTGGTTCCTGTCGATCCCATGGATATCGTTCCTGTTGCCTGTTTCTGGTAAAAAATATACCTTGATTGTTCCGGCTGCCACTGCATTTATTTTTTACGCTGTTATTTGTTATTTTTCCGGAATACACTGGCAGCCCATAACCCTGGTTTTTTTACTTTTTTACTTCCTTGCTGTATCCTATCTTTTATTAAAACACCTACCCCTTCTCTCGTTTCAAAATGTTTTGTTCTTCCTGACCTTTTTTTCGGTATATGCAACCGTAATTATGAACCAGTCAAACAACGACAAAGAAAGAGAGAAACGCAAACTGGCGGCAGTGGCTTTGGCAACCCGCACAAATCCGGTCACAGTGGCATTGTTTGAACAAATGGAACGAAAATTGGCGAAGGATTCCATTGTTCAGGATGTCCTGCAAAACTTGAAGGAAAACAGGGAATCAAACTACGATAGCATTACCAAATATATTATAGGGAAATATTTTACCGATTTCTGGACCCGGTATAATATTCAGGCAACCTATTGTAATCCCGGTAAAATTCTACAGGTTCAGCCACAGGGATACCTGATCGATTGCGGGGAATATTTTCAGGAGTTAATCAACGCTTCTGCTGAGGCCACTACGGTAAAGGATTTCTATTTTCTCGATTATGGTTATGGGAACGAGAATTATTTAATTGTATTAACCGATCATCCCGTACTTTCAGAAGGAAAGAAAAGGCATGGCATATATCTTGAGTTAAGTTTAAAGTCGGCTTTCAAGGATTTAGGGTATCCTGAATTATTATTGGACAGGTCGTGTTTTGGGCCCTCTGATTTTTCAGAGTATGCCCACGGATTGTACCAATACGACCGGCTTGTGCACAGTGTAGGATCTTCTGGTTACAGGACCGGGTTAGAACAATATTTTGTATTTGCACAATCCTGGCCTTTTTTTACGCTTGATGGGATGGACCACTATTACTGTCGCGTTAACAACAGCGCTTCCTTGTTGGTCAGTAAAAGCAAACCAACCCTTTTGTCCCAAATTACCCCTTTTTCGTATCTCTTTATTCTATTTTCCGGATTTGCATTCATTCTTTTTCTGGTTGTCAATATCCGGAAAAAAAACAGGATTGCCCCAAAAAGCATACGCCAACGGCTTCAATTGGCCATCACCGGAATCCTTGTTTTAACGTTTATTATAATCGGAATCGTTTTGATTTTAAACATTACAAAGATCAACACAAAAAAGAACGAAAACATTTTACAGGAAAAAGCTTTTTCTGTTCTTACCGAAGTGCAACATCGATACTCTGGGCTTAGGGAATGGCAAGCCCAGTCAAAAAACGAACTGAATGATTTTCTGGTTAAACTGTCCAATGTTTTCTTCACGGATATCAATTTTTATGATGGTACAGGTTTCTTAATTGCAACCAGCCGTCCACAAATTTTTGAAGAAGGATTGCTTTCCCTGAACATTGACCCTTCCGCTTCCCGGAAATTATTGAAAGACAAGCAGTCGATTTATATCCACGATGAAAATATAGGGCGCCTTTGTTATAGTTCTGCCTATATTCCGGTTTATAACAACGACAACCGGTTGCTGGGAATTTTAAACCTTCCCTATTTTTCACGACAGGATGAATTGACAAAAGAGATATCTACGGTATTGGTAACGTTTACAAATATTTACATCTTGCTTATTTTATTTGGACTTTTCATAACCCTTCTTATTTCAAATTATTTAATATCGCCTTTAACGTTGCTTTCCACCACCATGGGCCGGTTACGGATTGGAAGGACCAATGAAAAAATTTCCTGGAAACATCCCGATGAAATTGGCCAACTTGTGGGGGAATATAACCGGATGGTTGATGCTTTAAGTCAAAGCGCTGCCTTGCTTGCAAGGTCGGAACGTGAAAACGCCTGGCGTGAAATGGCAAGGCAGGTAGCCCATGAAATTAAAAATCCGTTAACCCCCATGAAATTAAGTGTTCAGTATCTTCAAAAGGCATGGGACGAAAAAGCGCCCGATTGGGACCAACGACTGCAACGGTTTACAAATACCCTTACTGAGCAAATTGACACGCTCTCGGCGATAGCTTCGGGTTTTTCTGATTTTGCACAAATGCCGCCCGAAAACATAGAAATACTTAACCTTGAAACATTGTTGCCTTATGTTGTTTCACTTTATAATGATGGCTCTCCCATTCGGTTTGCCTTGTCGATAAATGTAACCAACCCCTATGTGCATGGGGATAAAAAGCAGCTGGTCCGGGTTTTCACCAATCTTATCAACAATGCGGTCCAATCCATTGAAAACACAACAGAGGGCAAAATTATGCTGGAACTTGAAAATGAAGGGGAAAACATCGTGGTCCGTTTGTCGGACAATGGATCGGGAATCCCTGAATCGAAACAACCTTTTATTTTTCAGCCCAATTTTACAACAAAATCAGGCGGAATGGGTTTAGGCCTGGCCATCGTGAAAGGGATTGTCGAAAAAATGGGAGGGGCCATAACATTTCATTCAAAAGAACAAAAAGGAACTACCATTGTTATTAAATTCCCATGTCATGTACTTCCCGAGTAACTTTAATCTGATTTCTTTATTGTCCCGCTATTTCTTCATAACGCTGTTCTTTATGTTTATGGCAGTGGGATGTGCTTCAAAAAAACAGTATGAAAGTTATCACAAATTTGAAACAAAAACGTGGCCGCGATTTGAAAATGTAACATTCGAAATTCCCATAAACCAAACTGATTTCACCTGCGACATCTATTTTTTTGTTGGTTTGACCAACGAATTTCCTTATGAATCCATTCTGTTCAATATGGTGATGAACACGCCTTCGGGCGAAGAACGTATCAGGGAATATTCCATGCCGGTCAAATCGGACAATGGAAATTTTCTTCTGGAATGCAACTCCGATTCATGTCACGGTCAATTGCTTTTAAAAGAAGGGCTTACAATTGCCAAACCAGGAACGTTAAAAATTGAATTGGAAAATTTAATTCCAAAATTAGAGATAACCGGAATTTCCGGAGTAGGCATCCGGGTGGTCCGGTCGGGAAAATAAATATTCAGCCTGAAGTTTGTCCTTACGGATTTGTTCAACCAGGGCGTCAACAGATGGAAACTTTTTTTCATCCCTAATCCGTCCTATAAAAAACACCGTCAGGTCCATTCCATAAATATCTTCATTAAAATTGAAAATATGGACTTCCAATTTTAATTGGGTTTCATTAAAAGTCGGACGAATTCCAACATTGGCCATTCCCTGGTAAACGGTGCCTGAAACATGGGTTAAAACTGCATAGACACCACGGGCTGGAAAAATATGTTTTTCCTGGTCAAAATCAATATTGGCAGTAGGGAACCCAAATGATTTTCCCAGATGGTCGCCAGGTACGACCACCCCGTGCAGGGAATAGGGGGTGCCGAGCAGTTGGTTGGCCAGGTCAATATTGCCCTGGGCCAGGGCCTGTTGAACGGGGATCTTAATCTTGTTTAAATGCCGGACCATCGTTCGATTTTATTTCCCCACCCGCAGGAGGCGGTTTTTGTTTAATAGGTTGTCAGTCAATCCCCGGATGAATAGCCAAGGGATGAAAAATAGTCAATTCCAGACTGAAGGATATCACGGGTATAAGGATAATTGTGTACCCCGTTGCTCCGGTCGGCATATACAAGCTGAAAATTCCAATACACGGCCATGGTTTTCTGAGGAAAAGTTTTCGGATTTATAACCGAAATATCTCCTTTGAGCAACATGTAACTGGAAGAAAAGGGAATGGTATCCAGGATATCTGCAGAAGCGAGTTGTACTTTCAATTGTTGAAACAACCCTGCGATTTCGGTTTGTTTTCCATTAATATTAAAATCAACCGCGCCGGAATGACATTGTTGGCAGGCAAGGGTATTTTGTAAGGAAGGGTATTGATTGTAATCGGCCATTTTCCATGTATGGCCCCCTACCCGGTTTCCCTGGCCATAAGCCGAATGACAGGTAGAACAAGAAGCATTGTCTTTATGTGAAACGATTTGGCTAAAGGGGGCAGCGCCAATTTCGTACGCGCCTTTTCCGGCCAACAGTAAAGCTTGTGTTGCATGGTGGGGGCCCCAGGCATTACTGGTTATCAAAACAGTATCGAATGTACTGGTTGGGTTTGTCAAAGCGGGATTTGGGGCTGTTGCCTGATGACAGCGGCCACAGAGATTGGAAGAGGCATCGATGGCGCTTAGGTTGATGGTGACCGTAGAGTCGTAGCGGGCCCTGAAGGGCACGGTTGTTCGTAATTGCCAATCCAAATAGGAATAGGTCGTATGTATTTTATGACAGGTCCGGCAATTAACGGGAGCAGCGTCATATACCGGGGAGGAGGTCATAAATTGACCTGTTGAAATACATTCGGTAAACCCCTGGCTGGAATGACAGGGGGCGCATTCCCTTTGTGGGCTTGCCCAGGTAGCGTTTCCAGCAGCGTGTTGCGAGCTGTTGTATTGAAAAATCCGGGCAACCAGGGAGTCGTTCCAACTGTGACATTGTATGCAATTGGAATTTGCATCGGTTCCATTGGTACCATCGTTGCCCGGGGGACCCTGGGGCCCTTCTTTTGTACAAGAAAAAAGGAAAGAGATTGCCACGTACAACAACAATCCGGCAAATACAGGCCCATATTGGTGTTTCATATATTGATTATTGTTAGTATTCCGTTAAACGACATATTTTACATGAATGTTGATCGCAGGTAAGAGGCAATCTGTACAGCGTTGGTTGCGGCCCCTTTCCGGAGGTTATCGGCCACAACAAACAGGTTTAAGGATTTTGGCCGGCTTTCGTCCCGACGGACCCTGCCTACAAAAACATCATCTTTTCCTTTGGCTTCTAAAGGCATGGGATATATATTCCGTGTTACATCATCACGGACGGCAATGCCCGGCATACTTTGTAAAAGATGGTAAACATCCTGTAACTCAAAATCCGATTCAAATTCGAGGTTGACAGCTTCCGAATGGCCACCGATGACTGGGACCCGGACAATGGTCGCGGTAATCATAATGGAAGAATCGCCCAGGATTTTTCGTGTTTCATTCACCAGCTTCATCTCTTCTGTGGTGTACCCGTTTTCAAGAAAATCGCCGCCGTGGGGAAACAGGTTCAGATCGATGGGATACGGGTAAGCCATTTCGCCTTTTATTCCCTTCCGTTCATTTTCAAGTTGACGAACCGCTTTTGCTCCGGTACCCGTCACCGACTGGTAGGTGGATACTACCATTCGGCGAATCCGGTATGCATGATGAAGAGGGGCAATGGCCAAAACCAACTGAATGGTAGAACAGTTGGGATTGGAAATTATTTTATTTGAAGGGCTTAATTCAGTTGCGTTGATTTCCGGGACGATCAACGGGATGTCCGGCTCCATTCTCCAGGCCGATGAATTGTCGATAACGGTTGTTCCCGATGCCGCATATATGGGGGCCCATTCCTTTGACGTTTTGGCCCCGGCCGAAAATATGGCAATATCGGGCTTTTGCAGGAGGGCTTGTTGATGGTCCAAGATGTGATATTCTGTTCCCCGAAAACGGATCGGGTTGCCCACAGACTGTTTTGAGGCAACGGGAATAAGCAGATCGGGATAAAACCGATGTTCATCCAATACTTTTAATATTTCTCTTCCAACCAGGCCGGTAACACCAACAACAGCCAGTTTCATAAATTGCAATTTTTTCACAAAGATAATCGAAACAGCCCAAAGTAAGATCAGCCGGCGCAACCAATCCGTAAGAAATCGTAAAAGGAAACTGAAAAAAAATTCCAGCCCGGTATTACTTTTTACAATTTCTCAGGATTAAGCAAAAAAGGGACAATGAAAAAGGTTTTTCTACTGTTTGGGCTCATCCCATTTTTTGGGTTTTCACAAGTAACCGATGGGTTTACGGATGGTAATTTTTTGGAAAACCCAACCTGGTGTGGCGATATGACACATTTTGAAGTAAATGGATCTTTGCAGCTTCATCTTAAATCTTCCGGAACCGATACCTCGGTATTGCAAGTCCCCAACCGGTGTATCCAGGATACCGAATGGAATTGGTGGATGAAGTTGTCATTCAATACTTCGACAAATAATTATGCCCGGGTATATTTAACAGCCGATACGTTTCATTTACAGACAGCCCGGGGTTATTTTATACAGGCCGGCGGGGCCGACGACAGCATTTCCATTGTCAGGCAGGATGGAGAGGCGGCTGAAAAACTCTATTCCTTGAAAACGTACAGGATGAATCACAGCACCAATGCCCTGTTTTTTAAAATTAAACGGGATGTTCCCGGTAATTGGACGGTCCAGATTGATACAGCCGAAGGAACCAACTTTTTTACCGATGGTTGTTTTTTCGACAATACGCTGGACAGCAGCAGATGGTTTGGGGTTTATTGTCGTTATACTTCGAGCAATTCAACGAAATTTTATTTTGATAATTTTTATGTGGGCCCGATTTTGTACGATACCATTGCCCCTGAAGTGAAGTTGACGGAGGTGTTAAACAACCGGAAAATCAGGATTACATTTTCAGAACAAATTGTTTATGAGGGGATTGAAAACAATCATCATTTTAAATTGCTTCTTGGCAACCAGTTCCCGGATTCCGTTGTTCAGGATTGGCAGAACCCGGCCAGGGTTGACCTCCTGTTCCCGGGGCCGATGGAGGAGGGGCAGATGGATTCACTCTTTGTACAGGGCATCCGGGACCCATCGGGAAACACGATGTCCGACACGTTGATTGCCGTTATGTATCATCGGGTTATGGCGTATGATCTGCTTATCAACGAAATTCTGGCCGACCCTGAGCCAGGGGTTGATTTGCCTGATGGAGAATTTATCGAATTATGGAACCGAAGTCCGGTTCCCATTAATTTGGAAGGATGGAGTTTAAAATTTGGCAGTTATCTGAAGATATTTCCCTCCATTGTTGTTGAACCAGACGGTAATCTATTGATTGTCAAAGACTCATCGTATCTGAAATATGGCCAATGTGTCTTTCTTTTTACATCTTCTACTTCTTTATCAAACGGTGGCGCCACGGTGATGTTGAGAGATCCCGATCAACACGTCATCCATACGGTTACCTATAGCCCGGAATGGTTTCGTGTTCCTTTTAAAGCGGAGGGGGGATGGTCGTTAGAGCTAATTGATCCTTTGAATCCCTGTGGTTGCGATAAAAATTGGGATGGTTCAAAACAGGTTACCGGGGGTACTCCTGGAAAAATTAATTCGGTTTATTCGCAAAATCTGGATCTGGTCAACCCCTATTTAACACGCGCCGTACTTTTAGATTCGAACCATCTGAAGGTCTGGTTTTCGGAATCTATGGATTCTCTTTCCATGATGGATCCCAATTGCTGGAAAATTGAACCGGGGGAATTTTATCCGGACCAGGTTTTATTTACCGATCCGACGTACCAGTCGGCCGTAGTGTATTTTTCGGGGACCCTTTTCCCCGATAGAATTTTTTTCCTCACGACAAGGTGTCCGGTCGAAGATTGTGCCGGGAACCAATCGGATACCAGTCATTCGGTTCGCTTTTCATTGCCCGGCGCAACAGAAGAAGGCGATGTAGTTATCAACGAATTGTTATCGGATCCGGTTTCCGGGGGTTCGAGGTTTGTGGAATTGTATAACCGGTCGGAAAAAGTGATTGATTTAAAAACATTGGTACTTTCTTTTCAGAATATATTGCCTGGTGTACCGCAGGAAGCAACGCCGCTGTCGGAAGAAGGGGTTTTGATGTTTCCGGGAGATCATTTCGTTTTTACTGTTTCACCGCCGAATATTTTAGGGCAATACCATACCCCATTTCCGGATGGTATTTTCAGGGTACCGGATTTGCCTGTTTTTGATGACGATTCAGGGACAATCCTACTTGCCCGGAAAGAGGATATGCAGGTTATTGATATTGTTCGCTATGAAAAAGAGATGCACTATCCGCTGTTGGTTACACGGGAAGGTGTTTCGCTGGAGAGATTAAGCCCCGACCGGTTGTCAGGGGAGAGGAACAACTGGCATTCTGCCGCAGAGACCGTAGGTTATGCCACTCCGGCTTATCTGAACTCACACGGTTCTGCTTTCACGATGGAAGAGGAAGGGATAAAGATAACGCCCGAAATTTTTTCTCCTGACAATGACGGGTTCGACGACATTGTAAACATCGAATTCAACATTTGTGAGACAGATATTGCAGGAACGGTATCGGTTTATGATTCCAGGGGCCGGAAAGTCCTCTTGTTGGCGAACAATGTTTTGCTCTCGTCCCATGAAATTTTTTCGTGGGACGGCATGACCGGGGATAGGCAGAAAGCGCCCATGGGATATTATCTTATTCTTGTTGAAATGACAAAACCGGATGGCACGGTGGTCAGAAAAAAAGCAGCTGTTTTTCTTTGTGGGCGGATTTAAACCTTCGTAAAAGCAATGCATGCCACGCTTACTTTACAACCGGGAACCACCTGTAAAGCCTGGATGCAGGATTCGACCGTTGCCCCTGTTGTGATCACATCATCGACCAGGAGCAGGTGCTTCCCTAACAATGGTGCGGGATCTTTGATGGTAAAAACTTCACGAACATTCCGGTACCGGTCAAATCGTGATTTTTTAGTTTGGGTTTCTGTTGTTTTTATCCTAAGAAGGGAATGGCAGTTGACAGGAAGGTGCATGGATGAGGCAAGGCCGCTGGCGAACCGTTCGCTCTGATTGTATCCCCGTTGTTTATATTTGGTTTTATGCAAGGGTACCGGGACGATCATCTGAATGGATTGAAAGAAGGGCACAGAAGACAATTGCCGGCCGTACAGGGTTCCCAGATAAACGCCAACATCGCCCCTCCCTTTGTATTTGAGTTGATGAATTAAATGTTGTACTTTTCCCCCTTTGTTAAACGATAAAAATGCAGTGGCATGTTCAATGGCCACCCGTCCCCGGAAAACTTCACAAAGGGGGTTTTCATTGTCAAGATGAAAATGGGTCCTTGGCAAATGATGGTTACAAAAATGACAAATGGTATTTTCATTTTTCCATAAACTGTTCCCGCAACACAGACAGGTTCTTGGAAAAATCAGCGATAGAAAATCTTCGATCCAGTTCATATTTTTTTCATTAATCGGGATTGCCAGGAAAAAGTAACACGGTTGCCAGATATTTTTTTCTAATCCCGGCTTGTTATTGAAAAAAATCCTGTAGGTTTGAGTAATATTACCTATTGCAATGAATGCTTCTGGTTTACTTGATGTTGTTGATTTGACCGTTGGTTTTGTCTCAGATGGGCAGGAGCATTTGGTTGTGGACCATGTTTCTTTTGAATTGAATAAATCTCAAACCTTGGCCATTGTTGGTGAATCTGGCTCAGGAAAAACCATGACTGCCCTGGCCATCATGCGGTTGATCCCTTCTCCTCCCGGGAAGATCAAACAGGGATCGGTCGTACTGCGAAAGGATGGTTTTCCAGACATAGATCTTTTACAAATTGATGAACGGGGAATCCAACGGTTGCGGGGCAAAGCGGTTTCCATGATATTTCAGGAGCCCATGACCTCTCTTAATCCGGTTTATACATGTGGAAATCAAGTTGTTGAAGGATTAAAAGTGCATTTCGGCCTTACCGGGAAAGAGGCAAATGAAAAAGCGTTGGATTTATTCAATGAAGTCATGTTGCCCAGGCCTAAGGATATTATGAAAGCGTATCCCCATCAATTATCGGGGGGACAAAAACAGCGGGTAATGATTGCCATGGCCATTTCCTGTAATCCAGGGGTATTAATCGCTGACGAACCCACAACGGCGCTTGATGTTACGGTTCAAAAGGCCATTCTTGAATTAATGAAAAGGCTACAGGCCAGTCGTGACATGGGAATTTTGTTTATCACACATGATCTGGGGCTTGTTTCTGGTTTTGCCGACCGGGTTTTGGTGATGAACAAAGGAAAAATTGTTGAATCGGGGACGGTGCAGGAAATATTTCAATTTCCCAAACATGCATATACGCGTGGACTGATGGCATGCAGGCCTCCGCTTGACAAGCGGTTGAGACATTTACCCACGCTTGACAGTATATATCAGAATGATTTTGCCCGGCAGGAAGAAGAAATCACCTGTGGGCAACGAGCATTGGCCCATCAAAAAATTTACAGCCAGGATCCCATTCTTGTGATAGAAAAGGTGTCGAAAGGGTACCGGTTGTCGGGAGGGTTGTTCAAAGGGAAGCGCAAGGAGATATTTGCCCTTGAAGGAGCGCGGTTTGAGGTATATCCAGGAGAAACATTGGGTGTTGTTGGAGAATCGGGTTCGGGGAAAACCACCCTGGCCCGGGCAGCCCTTCATTTAATCCCTGTTTCGGAAGGAAAAATTTTTTATCAGGGGATTGATATTTCCAGGGTGCCCCATCGAACCATGAAAAAATTCCGGAAGGACCTACAAATAATTTTTCAGGACCCGTATTCGTCCTTAAATCCGAGAATCAGCATTGGCAGGGCCATAGAGGAACCGATGAAAGTTCATGGGTTACATAAAAACGATGCCGGGCGAAAAGAAAAAGTTTATGAACTTCTATCGAGGGTTGGGTTAAAACCGGAACATTATTCCCGGTATCCCCATGAATTTTCAGGCGGACAGCGTCAACGGATTTGTATTGCAAGGGCCCTTTCGGTTGAACCGCGATTAATTATTTGCGATGAATCGGTTTCAGCCCTTGACGTATCCGTTCAGGCCCAGGTTTTAAATTTATTGAACGATTTAAAAAAGGATTTTGGGCTGACCTATATTTTTATATCCCACGACCTGTCTGTTGTAAAATATATGGCTGACCGGATGATTGTAATGAAAAGTGGTAAAATAGTGGAAATAGGGGAAGCCGACCGGGTTTATGCCCACCCGGAATCAGCATATACCCGGGAATTGTTGAAAGCAATACCAAAACCGAATACCGAATGGGCGTAAGATAAATTTAGCGACAATAATCCGATATTAAATGACAAAGAAAAAAAACAGTGCAGGAAGCAATGATCAAAACACATTGGTTCAATCGGTGCTTGACATTTTCAGGAAAAGCCCTGTTGGGGCATTGAATTACAAACAAGTGGCAAGCAAATTAGGAATTAATGACCGGGCGTCGAAGGATTTGGTGCGCCTGATCATTGAACAATTGTACATGAACAAAGAACTGGTACAGGCAAAACGGGGCAAGTACCGGATCAACGTGCAGGATTCGGCTCTCCGGGAGACGGTCAAAACCGCGATAACCGGAAAAGTGGACATGAAGCAAACGGGGAAAGCGTATGTCATACCGGAAGACAAAACAGAGGATGTTTTTATTTCTGCAACCAATACAAACCATGCCCTTCACGGGGATATTGTCAAAGTTTTTCTTTTCCCGGTCAGAAAAGGCCATAAAAGAGAAGGGGAAATCATTGAAATTTTACAACGGAACAAAAGACAATTTGTCGGGATCATTGAGAGCTCTAAAAATTTTGCTTTTCTATCTCCTGACAGTTCGACGATGCCGGTTGATTTGTTTATTCCGGCGTCAAAGTTAATGGGGGCAAAAAAGGGGCAAAAAGTAGTTGCAATAATTACCGAATGGCCTGCCCAATCGGCCAATCCTTTTGGCGAAGTGATCCGGGTTTTGGGAAAGCCGGGAGAAGATATGGTTGAAATGCAATCCATTTTGGCTGAAATTGATTTTCCTTTGTCCTTTTCGCCGGTTGCAGAGAAAGAAGCCGCGACGTTTGCGGAAAAAATACCAGAAATTGAAGTTAAAACGCGAAAGGATTTCAGGAAAACAATTACAATAACGATTGACCCTGAAGATGCCAAGGATTTTGACGATGCCATCTCGCTGAATTTAATGAAAAACGGGCATTGGGAGGTGGGGGTCCATATTGCCGATGTATCCTATTATGTAAAACCCGGTTCGGCCATTGACCAGGAAGCCAAAGAACGAGGAACTTCCGTTTATATGGTAGGCCGTACCATACCCATGCTCCCGGAGCGGCTTTCCAATGACTTGTGTTCGTTGAGGCAGGGGGAGGACCGGCTTTGTTTTTCGGCGGTATTTGAAATGGATGAAACGGCAAAAATTTATTCAGAATGGTATGGTAAAACCATCATTCATTCTGACCGAAGGTTTTCTTATGAGGAGGTTCAGGCGATTATTGAAACAGGAGCGGGTGAATTTTCAAAAGAAATATCGATTTTCAACGCGATCGCCATGAAGTTACGAGATCTTCGTTTTCAGAAAGGGGCTTTTAATTTTGAAACACAGGAGGTACGGTTCAAACTTGACGAAAAAGGGCGGCCGTTGAATATTTTTATCAGGGAGATGAAAGATTCCAATAAACTGATCGAAGAGTTTATGTTGCTTGCAAACCGGAAAGTGGCGGAGTACATGGGGAAGAAAAAAGAAAACCAGGCAGCAAGGACCTTTGTTTATCGTGTTCATGACACCCCGAACCCTGAAAAACTGGAGACGTTCACACAATTCTTAGGACGCATAGGGTTTAAGCTTAAAATCAGTTCAAAAAAAACGTTGGCAGATTCATTTAATAAATTGTTTCAGGACATCAAAGGTACCGGCACTGAAAACATGATTGAGACGATTGCCATCCGGACCATGTCGAAAGCCTATTATACGACCCATAACATTGGACATTATGGGTTGGCTTTTTCCTATTATACCCACTTTACCTCACCCATCCGGCGTTATCCCGACCTGATGGTCCACCGTATGTTGTTCGATGGCTTGCAGCATGTCCCGGGCGTCGGGCAAGCGTTGGTTGAACCGGTTTGTGAGCATGCATCGGAAATGGAACGAAAAGCGGTCGAAGCCGAGCGGATGTCGGTCAAATATAAACAAGCCGAATATATGTTGGACAAAATAGGCAGGGAATTCGATGCGGTTATTTCAGGGGTTAGCAAGTGGGGGATTTTTGCCGAGATTACAGGCACCAAATGTGAGGGAATGATCCGGTTACGCGATTTGGATGACGATTATTATTTTCTGGATGAAGAGAATTATCAGATTATCGGACAGCGGCGAGGCCACCGGTTTAAATTGGGCGATAAAATAAGGATCCGGGTGAAACGGATTGACCTTGCGCGAAAGCAGATCGATTATGATTGGGTTTGTTGATGGTCAGGATAGTTTTTTCCGTTCAATCAGTTCAAAAAAGGTCTTGTGATACGTTTCGCTAACAGGGATATATTTATCTCCGATTTTAATCCGGTTTCTTTCGATGGACTCAATTTTATCGAGCGCCACAAAAAATGATTTATGGACCCGGCAAAACTGGGGTTCATGGAGCACTTCTTCGAGTTTTTTTGCATTCATCAGGGTCATGATCCGCCGCGTTTTTGTTACAATCCGCCAATAGTCGCTCATCCCTTCAACATACAGGACGTCATTGTTTTCTATTCGCTCCATGCGCGTTTCCGTTTTAACAAAGAAAAATGAACTTTCGGAAGAAGTCATTTTTTTAGGTTCTCCGGGGCTTGAAAGGTTCGATTCCAGTTGCATCCGTTCACAAACTTTGTTTACCCCTTTGATAAAGCGTTCAAAAGATATGGGTTTTAGCATATAATCGACCACGTCAAGCTCAAATCCCTGGAGTGCATAATTGTCGTAAGCGGTTGTAAAAATCACATACGGTTTGTTCTTTATGGCATTCAGCAATTGAATGCCGGACAGTTCTTCCATTTGAATATCGAGAAAAATCAAATCTGTTTTATTGTTCCTGAGATATTCAATGGATTCAACCGCATTGACGAAAATTTGGGTAAGGTTTAGAAACGAGACTTTCGAACAATAATCTTTGATGATTTCCAATGCCAGGGGTTCATCATCGATGGCGATACAATTGATTTTCATTGGGTTACGATTACGTATATAACAATAAGATGACAGAAAACAGTTCGTTTGTTTGATTGATTTCAAGTTTATGGCGACCGGGATAAAGCAATTCAAGCCGCCGCCGGATGTTTTGTAGGCCAATCCCTTTGATTTGGTCTTTATTGGCCGTATTCGATTTTTTGAGATAATTGACCACTTCAAATTGAATCCATTGTTTATCGGCAAACAGGTTAATTTTAATACCGGGGAGCGCACAATTTTTGCATCCATGTTTAAATGCATTTTCAACAAACGGGATTAAAAGCATGGGGGCAATGGTATGGTTTTCACAGGAGCCTGCAATCGTCAAATCGACCATCCCTTTTGGGTGTAGGCGCAGGTTTTCGAGTGCGATAAAACTTTTTAAATATTCTATTTCTTTTTCAAGGGGAACAACATCTTCTGTTGCGTCATAGAGCATATAACGCATGATGGCCGACATTTTCATGACCGCTTCGGGGGCATCTTCCGATTTGGTATAAACCAGGGAATAGATATTGTTCAGGGTATTAAACAGAAAATGTGGTTTAATTTGCGATCTCAACAATGCCAGTTCGCTGGCTTTCGTCTGCAGGATCAATTCAGATTTCAGTTTTTGATTTTCATACCACCGGATGGCAAGCTGTACAAGCAAGGCATATATCCCGTAAATGATGACCAGGCGTGTTGAAAAAAACCACCATACCTTGCCGACCTCTAAGGGTTCTTCGATAATCACGAAATGGCTCCCGATATATTGCCAGAAAAGATATTCCAGTCCGATACGGGCGGGGATAAGGGAAAAGAAAGCCAAAACCAGTAACAAGGCAGGAACCAGTTTTCTTTTTTTGTTAAAAACAATTCCGATAAAAAAGTAAAGTGTATAAAAAGTCAGAAGGCTTGTAACGGGATATATGGTGAAGTCTTCGAATGGGTGATATTTGTCGCCCCCTCCCCTTAAAGCAATCCCAAAGAGGATTTGGTTAAACATGTAAACCCAGAAGGCAAGATGGACCAGGATTTTATATTTCAGCTTCATATCGACGAAATGACTGTACGAAAATAAGAAGAAATATCCCTGCTGTAAAGCCTTTTATCCATGAAATCGATATAATCCTAAATAAATCAGGTGGTTCCCTTAAAAAACACGGTAAAATAACCCATCCATTTATAATTTTTATTAAAGAACAAACAGAAAAGTTACTTATCTTTAGATGCCAATGAAAAAAAATGATTTAACCATTCAAAAATGAAAACGCCATCCATTTTCCGGTTTTTTTTCTCAGGTTTTTTAGCCTTTTTTACAACCGCTTGTTTTATTCCGGCAACAGGTCAATCAAAAGGGACCTGGTCCATTGTAGCTTCATACACCATTCCAGGAAAAGCCTCGGGATTGGCCTGGGATGGGACATCGGTTTTTTTTGGGATTTATGGTTCAAACGGGGACATGGTATATAAGTTTGATCCCCTTACCGGCAATTCTACATTACAATGCATGGGTCCTTTTGAAGACGCGTATGGGTTGACTTTAAAAAGTCCCAACCTGGTTACAATTAATCAGCCATCTTCTTCTTCACAGCCATCACAGGCGCTTGAATTCAATTTGTCCGGGGAGCAGGTTTCTACCCTTCCCCTTCCCGATCATTACATGTCAGGTATTGCCTGGGATAACGGAACCTATTGGGTATGCAGTTACTACCCGGATCCGGGGATGGTTTATCATATTGACGGGCAGGGGGATATTCTCTCTCAGTTTATACCTCCCAACAACCAGCCGTGGGATATTTGTCTTCAAGGATATGATCTTTGGATCGCAGATTATTATGGGAACATGCTCTATAAAGTTACTTCAACGGGCACCCTTCTTGAAAGCCATCCTACTCAGATCGACCGGCCGGCCGGTGTTGTTTTTGATGGCACATACTTATGGTATTGTGATGGGCCCCTTGGAGGCAACAGTACCCTTTATAAAGTTGATCTGGGAGGTTCCGGGACCCCGGTTATTGACATTCCGGTTACGAATTATGATTATGGCATTACCACCATGGGTGATTCGGCAACCTGGAATTGCATGGTCGTTAATTCAGGGGATGCCGATCTTGAAATTTCATCCATTGTGATTGCTCCTGACGATCCCATTTCCACAACGTTTGTTTTACCCCATGTATTAACCCCGGGGGGATCGGTGAATATTGATTTTCAATATTCACCCGTAGTTCCCGGGTTGCTCGATGCGGAGGTTCTTGTAATATCGAATGATCCGATAACGCCTGAAGTTTCGTTAACGTTAACCGGCCATGCTGTTTTTCCTGGCCCGCATATGGAAATAGGCACTGTGGCGTATGACTGGGGCGAAAAGAGGGCTGGCGCCTATTCGCGCTGGTTTCTTTCTGTTTCAAACCATGGTGACCAGCCCCTGGTAATTGACGCATTGAATGTTACCGACGATCATTTTATGGTGGATGAGGCAATAATGGTTCCAATAACGATTGAAACCTTACAAACAAAGAATATCGGTATATGGTTTCATCCGGGGGAAGGAATGTCTTATTCCGGGGTGTTGGAAATCGGTTCGAACGATCTCTCCCAAAACCCTTTTTTGGTTTATTTATCCGGAACCGGAAAGGATACGGTTTATCCGGTGGGGGCCATGCTTTGGAGTTATTTAATAGCTGGGGGGAATGACAACAGCCCCAAAGCCATCCACCCCTTACAGGATATTACCGGAGATGGGATCGATGAGGTGGTTGTAGGATCAGAGGACGATTATATTCGTTGTTTCAACGGAAATGCATCGGGAGAGGGGGATGTTTTGTGGGAGACAGAAGTACCTGCGGGCGCCGTATATTCACAGAATGGGCTGGAGGTTATTATGGATATTGACATGGATGGTTATCAGGACGTTGTTGCCGGCTTTGCCTGGGGCGACCGGTCTATTACAGCATTTTCGGGAAAGACAGGAGAAATACTCTGGAAACACGACACGCATGAATATGGCGATGGGGGTTGCGTGTATCAGGTTGATGTTTTGTATGATTACAATGATGATGATTTTCCGGATGTTCTTGCTGCCACGGGGGACGATGGAAACGGAACGGGACCACGGAGGGTTTACTGTTTGAATGGAAAAACCGGGGTTAGTATCTGGGAGGATCAAACAGAGGGGCCTGTTTTTTCTGTCATTGGCGTGGAAGATTTTACCGGCGATGGAATCCCGGATGTTGTTGGTGGATCGTCAAATTCAAATGAAACAGAGGGCAAAGTATATGGGATTAATGGACAAAGCGGGGCCACCCTGTGGACACGAAGCACACCGGGCACTTCGGTTTGGGCTTTAATGCAGGTTGACGACATCAATGGGGATGGAACAAAGGATGTTTCGGTCGGTGATTTTTCGGGAAATGTGATGATGCTAAATTCTGTAACAGGGGGCCAACTTCATCAACTTGATATTGGCAATGTGCTAATATTAAGGTTTGAGCGCATGGAAGATGTGAACATGGATGGCCATCCCGATATTCTGGTTGCCCATAGTGGTACTCAAGCCATCATGGTAAACGGTTATAGTTGTTCCTATTTATGGACAAAACCCCTTGTTGACAAATCATGGTCTGTGGGCAACATTGGTGATATCAATCAGGATGGTATTAATGATGCCATTGTAGGGACGTTATACTCTGATAACAGGATATATTTTATGGATGGTGTTTCCGGGGCCGTTATACAGTCGGCTGATGCAACCAGTGCGGTCGATGCCATACATGCTATTCCGGATATTGTCGGGGATGGCACCATGGAGATGGTTTATGGAGGCCGGGATGGAACCATCGGGTGTCTTTCGGGAGGAGACGGCCCTTCTGTCGGAATAGCGACAAAACCATTCCATTCAGCCGAAGTTAAAGTACAGGTTTTCCCAAATCCTTTTACCAGCCGATTGCACTTTTTTGTTGATTTGCCGGTAGCATCGGGGATCCAGATTTCACTTTACAATACCTATGGCGAAAGGGTTTGTTTTTTACCCGAAAGCCATTATTCTGAAGGGCGGCACGATATTGTACTCTCTCCTGGCCGGATGTTTGGCGGCAATTTGTTACCAGGTCTGTATGATGCAGAGATTTTGACCGGGGGCATTAAAAAGCACATCAAAGTCATCCATCTGGGTGAATAACCAACTGTATGGTAATATTATTTTACCAGCGTAAGCTCGTTGATCAGGTTTGTTGCCCCGGCAAACTTATCGATAATAAATAGTACATAACGGATATCGACATTGATGGTTCGTTGCATATCGGGTTCAAACATGATATCGCCGCTCATAGCTTCCCAATTGCCGTCGAAAGCCAGGCCGATCAGTTGGCCGTCGCCATTGATGACCGGGCTTCCGGAATTACCTCCGGTGATGTCGTTGGTTGTCAGAAAACAAACGATCATTTCCCCGTTTTCGCCATAAGGGCCATAATCTTTGGTTTTATACAGTTCTTTCAGTTTTTTGTCAACGATAAATTCATCGTTGGTAGGATCTTCTTTTTGCATGATCCCTTTCAAGGTGGTGATGTAATTGTAATGAACGGCATCGGCCGGATAATAGTCTAAAACGGTACCATAGCTCATCCGCATGGTGGAATTGGCATCGGGATATCTCACCAGGTTGGGGTTCATTTGCCGCAGGCCATCGATAAAAAGACGGTTAGAAACGCTTAGGCTGGATCGTGTTTTCCCAAAAGCGCCGGCATTTTTTCCCATGGCTTCCGACATGGATTGTGCCAGTTCCCAACCAAGGTCTTTTTTGAATACTTTCAAACCTGGGTTATCGATAAATGCGTTGGCTTTATCGGGGGTGGCAAAAACGGATTTGGAATAAACATCTTGTGCAAAAGCGTTAAAATCGTTGTGGTAATCTTTTTCAATTTTCGAAAATATTCCGGGCAGTTCGGTTTTAGGAACATCCGTGGCATACATCTGAAGAAGGCTGGCCAGCGTATTTTGTTCAATGGTTTGGTCAAACTCTTTAAAATGGGTTTTAACATCTGATTTTAATCCCTCCTGGAGTTCTTTCAGGGCTGCTTTGTTTTTCTTTTCCAGGGCATTTTTCAAACCATCAAAGCCATTGGCCATTTGAACAACGTTGAGGCCCATCCCCCCCAGGTTGGCATAGAAAAACGGAACAGCCACTTTTTTCATGTTTTCATAATTGAATTTCAGGTCATCCAAAACTTTTCCATATTTTTTCTGAAGGGCAGGATCTTTGCTGTACCAGGAAATAAAATCATTTTCGATGGTTTTCTTTTTTTCTTCCACGTTGTTGCGGACCAGCATCCGGGACTGGCCAATAAAATTTTTCCAGGTATTGGCAATACCGGCATAATTGGCAGCATACGCGATTTTTACCGCCTTGTCAACGTTCATGCGTTCTTTCATAATTTCCAATTCCTTGCCAAAGATTTTAATAATGACAGGATAGAACACGCTCAGGTTATAATCGATGCCATAAGAGGTAAGATACCGGGAGGTGCTTCCGGGATAACCCCAGATCATGGCGAAATCATTTTTATTGACTCCTTTCAGGCTGATTGGCAGGTGGTATGGGGCCTGGAGCGGAATGTTGTTTTCGGAATAGGTTGCAGGGTTCCCTACGGAGTCGGAATAGACGCGGAGAACCGTGAAGTCGCCGGTATGGCGGGGCCACATCCAGTTGTCGGTATCGCCGCCAAATTTTCCGATAGACGAAGGAGGCGCACCGACCAGACGAACATCTTTATAAGTTTTAAAAACGAAAAGGTAATATTCGTTCCCCCCATAAAAAGGTTTCACCGAAACCTCATATTTTCCGTTTTCTTCGGCTCTTTTTTTCAACCGGGAAGAAATTTCCTTAATTTTACTATTGCGGTCGCTTTCCCGGAGGGTATCGGACAAGAAGGGGATGATGGAATCGGTCACGTTTTCGATGCGTTGTAAAAAAGAGGCGCACATCCCTTCGTTGGGAAGTTCTTCTTTGTATGATTTGGACCAAAAGCCATTGGTAAGATAATCATGTTCCGTAGAACTTTGTTCCTGAACTGCCCCAAAACCACAGTGGTGGTTTGTAAATAACAGTCCCTGTGCAGAAACCATCTCGGCGGTACAGAAAAAACCACCATTGGCCCCTCCATTGGATAACCCGACAATGGCATCTTTAAGACTATTGTGGTTGATGCTGTATAGTTCGTCGGCAGTCAAATGAAGGCCCATCTTTTGCATATCCACATAGTTAAGCCGTTCCAGCAGGAGTGGCAGCCACATTCCCTCATCGGGTGGGTTTTCGGCGTAAGTAAACGTTCCTGCCGCCAGGGAAACCAGCAGCATGAGAATAGACATTTTCGTTTTTAAAAGGACTGTTTTCATGGTTTTTTTGTTGATCTGAATGGGATGGATAATAGACAAAATTTGAATTGGAACGGAAAATCCGATCTGGGTGACAAATGTAATGACAATTTTAAAAAACCCTTAATTTTTTAGACAAACCAATTTTTCTCTCGGTGACTGTTGTTTTTTTGCGGATCAAATAATCTTTAGGATGCAGTATAATTTCTTTTATTCGACGGGTTTTTTACAAGGTATATCAAAAAAGGTTGATATTTCACAAATCAATTCTCAAATTTGCCAAAAATTGAAAAAAGTGGTCAACGAGCTGATCGGGAAAAATAAACCCTATTCTTTTATCCCGCATGTTTTATTTTGGATAATCAGTATTGTGCTTTTTACGGTGGCACTGGTTTATACAAGGGACGATTTTAATATCGATGACATCAACCTTCAGGTAGCTTCCAACATCCTTGTTACCATTGTTTTTCTGGCAATTTCGGTCTATATTAACCTTTTTTGGCTGATACCCGTTTTTTTTAACCGGAGGCGATATGGGTTGTTTTTTATCCTTGAAACCGGGAACATCCTTTTATTTATCCTACTCAATTTTGTCGTTTCCTATTTTTTTGAGGGAGGGCAACACCCTAATTTTTTTTCTGAAGTTTTTGCAGAGCTGATCCTTGTTTTATTATTTCTGGTTGTTTCGACCATGCTAAAGTCGATGCGCGATTCGGTCCACTTACAGGATGTGGAATTACGGATGAAGGAGATAGAAAAACAAAAAATCGAAGCCGAATTAAAAGTCCTGAAAGCTCAGATTGATCCCCATTTTTTTTTCAACACGCTGAACAGTCTTTATTCCCTGACCCTCGACAAATCGGAAAAAGCCCCGGAACTGATATTAAAACTTTCTGATTTGATGCGGTTTGTAATATATGAATCGAAAGACGATCTGGTCCCTATGGGCAAGCAGATCGATTTTTTTAACAATTACATTTATTTGGAGCGGTTGCGTATGGATGAAAGCCTTGTCCTGGATTTTGAGGTTAAGGGGAAAAACCTGCAAAACAAAACCGCTCCACTGCTGTTTATTGCATTTATTGAAAACGCTTTCAAGCACGGATGCAAATCCCGGCAGGAGCATCCATTTATCCACATTCTTTTTGATCTTGAAAAAACCGATCGGGTCGGTTTTGGTATTCAAAACAACAAAGAGGCAAATCCCGTAAGCCATCCTTCCGGGGGTATCGGGTTGGCCAATGTAAAAAAACGCCTTGAGTTGTTGTATCCCGGGAAACATGAACTAAACATTCAGGAAACAGATTCTACATTTAATGTCCAATTAACCTTATGGATCGTATGAATATCCGGTGCCTGGTTATTGATGATGAACCTTTGGCCCAACGTGTCATAGAACGGTATGCCGAAAATCTTGCCCACCTTGAAATTGTTCACAAGTGCAACAATGCCTTGGAAGCCATAGAAATATTGCATCAACAGGAGATCCATCTTATATTTTTAGACATCAACATGCCCAGGTTAAGTGGGATTGAATTTTTGAAGACCCTAAAAAACCCGCCCCTTGTTATTATTACCACCGCTTATGCCGAATATGCAGTTCAGGGGTATGAACTCGATGTTGTTGATTATTTGATGAAACCCTTTGCTTTTGAGCGGTTTTTAAAAGCTTTGCAAAAGGTGGAGGAATTATTAAAAAACAAGGATTCCGTCTATTCCGAGCCTAAGGAACGGGAGCGAAAAGAAGATTCGTTTATTTTCGTTAAATCGAGTAAAAAGACTTATAAAGTGAACCTATCGGAGATTCTTTATATCGAAGCCCTGGGCGATTATGTTAAGATATATACCACGGACAAAATGATTGTCAGTTATCAATCGTTAAAGAATATTGAAAGTTTATTGCCATCCAGGTCGTTTCCGCGCATTCACAAGTCTTTTATTATTGCATTGTCGCGCATCGACATGATTGAGGGGAACCAGGTGAAGATCAAGGATCGCCTGATTCCGGTCGGGACAAACTTTAAACCCGATTTTGACCGGTTGATTAAATTTATTTGATCGTTTTTGGTTCAATGGTATTCGCCGATAAGCGGGAGCGCAAAAGAAACGAGAACCAGATCAGGGACAAACCAAAAACGACGGCCAGCGCCCCAACAACTTTAACCAGAAAAATTGCCCAGGAAAAAGGGTTAAAAAACAGTGAAACGCCCAGTGCGATGGTTAAAAGGCCGTTGATCAACAATCCTGTTTTTAACATTGAAGAACCCTGAACGTTCACAAGAACCACCAGTTGGATAATCCCGATAATGACTATCCACACGCCGGTAAGGATAACAATAAGGTTAACCGAGCCTTCGGGGAAAAAAGTCAGGATTAACCCAATGGTCATGGCCGCAACAGATTCTAAAAGTATCACATTGGCCTGTTTCTCTCTCCGGAAATTATTGATTCCGATAATTAACAAAACAATCCCCAACAACAGGATTGCAATTCCAAGGTAGGTCACCATTGTTTTTATTAAACCTGGCGGGCTAAAAAGTACAAGTGCCCCGAAAATAATGAATATGATTCCGTTTAATGTGAGGAACCACCAGTTTTTGAAATAATTTGTTGCCATGATTGTTGTGTTTAGTGACGGTTATAATTTCGGTTGGTTTACAAAGATAATCCCCGGTAATACTCAAATAAAGACCCAATAATAACAAAAGCGCCGATAATGATAAAAAGCAATCCAACAATCCGGTTCATCCAAATTCGTACCTGAGGGTTTCCGGCGACTTTAATTTTATTTGCAAGGACCACTTTCAGGATGTCGGTGGTTAAAATAATGCCAAGCGTTCCTGAAAAGAAGAGCGCCACATTTTGTTGGTTGCCGCCATAGGTAGAGTTGATGGCGATGACCGAAGTGATCCAGAACACCCACAGCGTGGGGTTTGCAAGGTTCAGAAAATAGCCTTTAAAGAAATAGGGAAGGACTCCCTTCTTTTTTACAATGATTTCGTTAATGGGTTCTATTTGTTCATTTTGTGGTATTTTCTTAAAAACGGTAAATAAGCCAAATGCGCTCATTACGGTTCCGCCAATGATGCCCAGTACCAAATGGTATCCGGGTTTTGTTATTATCTGGTTGGCGCCAAAAAAACATCCCACAACCAGGGTCAGGTCGCTGAAGAAAATACCCAGGGCCAGAAATATCCCTGTTTTTATTCCATGTTTAATGCTGGTTTGAAGCAATGCAAAAAGGGCAGGGCCAAGAGTTATGGCTACGGTCAATCCAAGGATTATCCCTTCAAATAGCGGATGTAAGACAGATCCCACGGGAAAAAAGGTAAATTATGGTTTTAAATACGGTTTAATATGTTCTTTCCACTGTTCCAACTGACCATCTTTGAGGACCCTTGGAAATTTATGGGCACCCCCTTCTTTCCCTCTTATTTTCATCCAATCGCGGAAAACATGTAAAGGTAAAATTTCTACCGAAACATTTTTTATTGCTTCGATCCGCTCTACCCGGTAGTCGTCGTTGAGCATTTTCAAATAGCCGTCTAATTTTTCTGCGGCCAGGGCAGGGTCGGGAAGGTCGTCGGTACCTAAGTACCAGTGATGGCCAAAAAGGTTTCCATAACGCATCCCGGTAATGGTAAATTCGTTAATTTTAACGTTCAGGTCGTCCTGCAACATTCCAATTGCCCGGTTCATGTTTTCCTGTGAAAGATGTTCCCCACAGAGGCTGATATAGTGTTTGGTCCTTCCTGTAAGCACGATTTCGTTTCTTTCTTTGGATACAAACTTAAGGGTGTCGCCAATCAGGTACCTCCATGCCCCGGCACAGGTTGAAAGCAGCAGCGCATATTCTTTGTTTTCAACAATTTCCCCGATGGTATATGTTTCGGGATTGGAACGAAGTTCCCCTTCACCATCGAAATTTGAATCGTTATAGGGTATAAATTCAAAGAAGATGCCATTGTCCAGGATTAGTTCCAGCCCTTTGCGATTTCCGGGTTGCTGGTAGGCAATAAAGCCTTCAGAAGCAAGATACGATTCGTTATAGAGTATTGGATGGCTGAACAGGTTTGCAAAACTTTTTTTATAAGGATCAAAAGAGACGCCGCTATGAACATAAGCAGCGAGGTTTGGCCAGATATCATGAATTGTATTTACGTTATAATGGGCAATGATTTTTTCCATTATAATCTGAATCCAGGCGGGGACGCCCACAACAATCCCAATATCCCAATTCCTGGCATTTCGGACAATCTCATTGAGTTTCACCGACCATTCTTTTTCTTTGGAGATTCGCCGGCCCGGCTTATAAAAATGTTGAAACCAGAAAGGGATATTGCTGGCCGTGATGCCGGAAAGGTCGCCCTGGTAATAGGTCCCATTATACTGAAGGTGGGTGCTTCCTCCGATCATTAAGATTCCTTTTTCGTAAAACTCGTCGGGAAAATCGTATTTTGTGGTGGAGACCAATTGTCGGATACTGGCTTTTTTAATGGCCCGTAACATTTCGTTGGTAACGGGGATGTGTTTTGAGGAGGCATCGGAAGTTCCCGAAGTCAGCGCAAAATATTTTACTTTTCCGGGCCAGGCAACATAAGCTTCCCCGTTCAGGCTCCGGTACCACCAGTTTTTAAACATTGACCCATAATCGTGAATGGGGACCGATTGTTGAAAACGTTTCAGGAAATCGGGAGCGGAGAGCGTCCTGTTGAAATTATAAAATTCGCCGAAGGCGGTGTTTTGGGCCGTGGACAATAATTTTTTCAGGACCCTTTTTTGTTTGACTACCGGATGAATGGCGTTTATATCAATTGGGAATTGACGAAGTTCAAAAGCTTTTTTGATAAGGGATCCGAGGATGGGCATAAAACAGAGGGTTACATTTGAGAAGGTAAAGTTAAAAAAAAAGTGTAATTTCGGTTTTTATACGTCGCCTTATAGTAAAAGCATTTGAAGAAACTACTTTTGCAAATCCGGTTTCGACCGATATAATCCTTGATTTTATGAAAAAGGTCCTTCGATTTTCATTGATGGGTACGGGCTTTTTGTTGTTGTTCGTACTTTTCGTGGTTGTGGTTTTTTTTATTATTATGACTTTGTTTGAGTATAATCCCCGTACGGTGTCTAAGGCTGACGTTTATGGGCATGGCCTGGCCTTGCCGCCATTAACGGATGAATTTTCTTTTTTAACGTGGAATATTGGGTATGCGGGGTTGGGCAGGGAGATGGATTTTTTTTATGATGGAGGCAAAAAGGTTATACCTGAAAAAAAATTATCGGAAAAGTATCTGGAAGGAATAAAAAAAGCGGTCCATTCGTTTGACACCCTTGATTTTTTGTTGATTCAGGAAATAGACATCCAATCGCACCGGGCGCATTACATCAATGAATTGGATGCACTTGCCGCCGAACTTCCTCAATTTTATTATGTTTTCGGAATGAATTACAACAGTTGGTTTGTGCCTGTTCCACTATATCAACCCATGGGCTTTGTAAAATCAGGGATTTCATCTTTTTCCCGTTATCGGCCAGATTCGGTTTCCATGGTCCCTTTTGGGAGTAAATATCCCTGGCCTCAGCGGCTCGTTCAATTAAAACGTTGTTTTTTGATGATGAGACTATTATTGAAAAACGGTAAAGAGCTGGTTGTAATCAACACCCATAATTCGGCCTATGATTCAACCGGGGAATTGCGAAAAAACGAATTACAAATATTGAGCCGCTACCTGTTGGCAGAATATGAAAAGGGAAATTATGTTGTGACCGGAGGGGATTGGAACAGCAACCCTGAAGGGTTCCGTCCGGAGACCATCGTTTCGGGCGACCATACAACAAAGTTGGATGTACCGGTTACTTCCTCATTTTTCCACGGTTGGCATTTCGTTTTCGATTCACTTCGGCCCAGCAACCGTTTTGTCAATGAGCCTTACCGGAAGGGGAAAACCAGGACTACCACCATTGATTTTTTTGTTGTTTCACCGAATGTTGAGATACAATTGGTGCAAACGGTAAGGATGGGTTTTAAATATTCCGATCATGAGCCTGTAATCATGAAGGTTAAGTTAAAGTAAAACGAGGCGGTGAAATAATGAAAAAGGGCATTCGGCCAGGAGGGTTAAAAAGCGGAACATGAAAAAGGTTGCAAAAGAGCGGATGTTGTTGATGGATTTTTTTCTAAAGGAATTTGAATCCGTATCCAAAACGACGGTAAAAAAATGGATTGCCCATGGGAGTGTTAAGGTAAACGAAAAACTGGAGACAAACCCGGTTGTTTTTATCGGTCCGGGGGATTCTGTGGAATATCTCCGGCAGGTTTTTCGGCCCGGGAAAGTGAAACCGCCCCATCCTGTTCTTTATGAAGATGAATGTTTGCTGGTTGCCGAAAAACCTGCCGGATTGCTTACCATTGGTGACCGGGGGTTGGGAGGAACCTCTTTTTATCAGGCAATGTTGGGGTATGTGAAGGAAAATTCAAAAGGGAAAGAACGCATTTTTGTTGTTCACCGTTTGGACCGGGAAGTTTCGGGAATTTTGCTTTTTGCAAAAACAGAAATATTGCAGGAAAAGATCAAAAACCAATGGTTTGAAGCGAAAAAGCGCTATTATGCACTTGTGGAGGGCGGCCCCAAAGAGGATTCCGGGACAATACGCAGTTGGTTGGTTGAAGGCCGGGACCAAAAAGTACGTTCCGTGACAAGTCATGAAGGGGCCAGATTGGCGATAACCCACTACCGTGTAATGGACCGGGCTCCGGATTATGCTTTGTTGGAAATCGAATTAGAAACCGGAAGGAAAAACCAGATCCGGGTACATCTTTCCGAAATGGGTTGTCCGGTAGTGGGCGATCGACGGTATGGGGCCGATGACCGATATAAGCGTAGGGTACGGTTACATGCTTTTTATCTTTCCATTCGTCATCCAGTAACCGATCGTGTAATGGAATTCAGGAGCAAGATGCCCAAATCCTTCTTAATGCTCAGGGATGGTGACGAAAAGTATAAATAATCATTGAAAATTTCGTTGTCGCAATGCTTCAAAAATCACTACTGCCGCAGATGTGCTAACATTCATGGAGTCCATTTTCCCACGCATGGGGATTTTTATCAGGGCATCGGCTTCATCCAACCAACGGTTGCTTAACCCATAGGCTTCAGATCCCATAATAATGGCCAGTGGTTGACACATGTTTGTTTTATGATAAGGTTGTGCCGCATGGAGGGATGTGGCGTAAATCCGGATGTTTTTTGAATGCAGAAATTCAATGGTCTCTTCCGATGAAGCGGTAATAACGGGCAAAGTAAATACGGATCCGATGGAAGAACGGATCACATTTGGATTATAAATATCGGTTTGTGGGTCGCAAATGATGACAGCATCCACCAAAGCGGCATCGGAAGTGCGAAGGATGGCCCCCAGGTTGCCTGGTTTTTCGACAGTTTCAAGAACAAGGAGGAGTGGGTTGGGGGCCAGGGGAAGTTCTGATAAGGTTGTTTTTTTGGGATGCGCCAGGGCAAGGACCCCACCCTGGTCATTTCTGTAAGCAATACGGTTAAATATTCCGGGGGTTACTTCAAGAATAACCGTTCCGGGAGATATTCCAGGAGGAAGGTTTTTGAAAAATTCCGGATGAAGGATTTCCCTGCAGAAAAACAAGGTATGGATGAGAAAACCCGATGTGACAGCCATGGATATTTCCCTGACTCCTTCAATGACCATCAGATTTTGTTCTTTGCGGGCACGTGGTTTTTCTTCCAGGAGCAAAAGGTTTTTTATAACCGGGTTGTGGATACTGGATATAATTTGTGACATAGGGGGGCAGCAATTAATTTTTTACAAACCGGAGCCTGTATTGAGTTTGGGATGTGATGATGGTTGTCAGATAAAAACCCTGGGACCATCCTTCAATATGATAGGATTGCGAATACCGGCCGTAAAAAGCAATGCTCTTGCTTGCAGGATTTGGAAATATCCGGAAGGGGCAACCGGGTCCCAATGAGCCCATGGAAGTAATGGTGCAGGATTTCATATAGGTTATACGCGAAGAGGCGGTAAGGGAATCGTTAAAGGCACTCCATGAAGAACTATTTTTTTTCAGGTGATGGTCGAGGTACATCCAGGTGAAATCGAGAACAACATCCTGTTGTTGTGAGCGGTTGATGGGATGAAGTTGCATGCACCGATTGTTTAAAGGTAGAATTGTTGTGTTGTTTTGTGTTGACTTTCAATGTTTGTCATCAAAAGTAACGTTTTTTTTTCGCTTCTGATGGATATGTTTTTATATTTGCGCATTCAAATGCCTAATTAATTCATGTCCAGAATTTTTGCTCTTTCTGAAGCGGCTTCTATTGCCATTCACAGCATGGTTTTGATTGCCAGGTCAGAGCGTGGGCTCAATGTCAGCCAGGTTGCCAGGATGACGGGTTTGTCAAAAAATCACACTGCAAAAATTTTACAACGGTTGGTCAGGAACGACATGCTTACGTCGGTTCGTGGGCCGGCGGGCGGGTTTTCGTTAAAAGCAGATCCACAACAGATTACCCTTCTTGACATTTATCAGGCAATTGAAGGGAACCTTGAAATCGGAACATGTCCTTTGAGGCGAAAGGTTTGTGGTTTTGACCGATGCCTGATGGAAAATATTGTGAGTGACCTTACCATTAAGTTCAAAAAATTTCTTCAGGACCAGGTTTTACTGTCCTATCTTTAAGTTTTATACAGAAAATTATGGAAATAGCCGGAAAAATCGTCAAAGTATTGGCATTGCAACAGGGGGAAGGAAAAAATGGCCCCTGGAAGAAGCAGGATTATATTCTTGAAACCACCGACAGGATCCCGCGAAAAGTTTGTTTTTCGTTATGGGGAGAAAAAGTTGATCAGTTTAAGTTGGTTGATGGCCTTGATGTTGAAGTAATGTTTGACCTTGAAAGCCGGGAATTCAATGGTCGTTGGTACACCGATGTCAAGGCCTGGAAAGTGACCAGAAAACAATCCACGGGGGGGCCTGGTACCCTGGATGGGCCCGTACCCGATTCTGGTTCAGGCATGCCGCCGGAGGATGGCCCGCAGGATGATTTGCCTTTTTAACCGCAGAATGGTTGAATTGTTTGTTCCGGTTGTTGTTCTGGCCATTTCGGACCTTGAGTTACGGAATGATCAAATAGTATGAAAGGAATTTTTAAAGAAACCGGCGAACTTGCTTTTTATATGCAATCCATTCATCGCCAAATCGTTCAGATAAAAATTTTTCTTCTCCAAGGATCATCATATAATGGGTTGCGATACAATAGGCCCCGATGATTATATTCCCAACGCAGGGAAAGAAAAGGATGGAGGAGAAGGTAACCAGGAATACCCCCAGGTAAAGGGGGTGGCGACTGAACCGGTAAAGACCGGATGTTTTTAGCCGGGTCTCCTTACCGGGCAGGCCGTATTTTAGCGAAGGCCCCAATCCATAAAAAGAAAGCAGTAAAACAACGGTTCCAACGCACAGCAGCAAAGCGCCGGCCCACGACATCCAAAGGGGTACCCCGATCCATCCGAAATCCGGGAAAATTGCTTTTACCAAAGCCAGTGCCCAACTGATAAACATCGTAATTTTTCCGGAATAAAAGAGAAAAGGATTGATGGAAGGGCTTCCCCATAAATTTCCCTCTTTTATCAATATTTTGCTGATGGTTAGAAAAAAGCCAATACCCATAACAATAAAGGCATAAATGGCAATCAGGTAAGGAACAGGGTGCATATTGATTAAAATTAGCGATTTTTATTAAGATAAAAAATTTTCCGGATGAAAAAATTCCCAATTCCAATTGGCATGGCAGCAGAAGTGGCCGAACAACCAAAGGACCAATCGTATGCCGGTATGTCGGACAAAAGAACGGCCGATCTTGACGGAACAGCAACCGGCACGTAAAACCCGGGAGGTATTCCTGGAACGGTGATTTCATGGATGGGCTTCCCGGCGTTATCGTACAAGGTACGTTTAAGGTATTGTCCTGGAGTTACAATCCGTTGGCCATGGACAGAGAAAGAAAAAACCAGAAGGGTGAAAAACCATAAAAAAAATTTTTTCATCCGATAAAAATTTAAGATCAATGTTCGCCAATTAACAGGTCATCGCACCAGTTGCCAATGTAAATAAGGATTTTTTCTTTTTCAAACTCATTGTGAAGCTCGTGAAATAATCCATCCCAGGGTTTAAAAGTATGTTTTGTGATCATTTTTTTCGAAAAAGCAAGGGTAGCTGAAAAAGAGGTCAATGGGTCGTCGGAGCCATGCATCAGCAGGAGGGGGCACGAAATTTTGTCAGCATGGTCCAGTGCGTATTTTCCGGCAGCAGAAATTTCGAGGAATCCACGCACAGAGATCCGGCTATGGACCAGGGGGTCGGAAAAGTATTGTTTCCCAACTTCAGGGTCATGGCTAAGAAAAGAGGGGTTAATCCCATCGCGGAGGGTCAAACCTGGTGCAATTTTATTAATCAGTATGGCCAGAAGTGTTTTATAAAACGGGGTTTTAAAGTTTAAAAGCAGCCATGGGCTGGTAACAATGGCTCCGGTCAGCGGGGGCATTTCCCTGATCAGGTAATTGAGAACAAGGTTTCCCCCCATGCTGTGGCCATATAAAAAAAAGGGTAGGGAGGGAAACCGGTTTTTTGCTACGGCGATATAGAGGGCGATATCTTCCATCATCGTGGTATAGGAAGGAAAATGGCCTTTTTTGCCGAATGACCTGCCATGCCCGCGAAGTTCGGGAAGGATCATTGCATAACCCAAAGAAGAAAACCAGGCTCCGACATGACGGTACCGGCCGGCATGATCGCTCAGACCGTGTATGAGAACAACCACTCCTTTTGGTTTTCCTTCAGGCGCCCATTCACAGGTGTGGAACCAAATACCGTTTTGGGAAGATATGTTATATTCTTTTTCCAAGGCGTGATAAAAATACAACATTTCCGTTCACCCTGCTTTTTTTGATTAAATTTGGTCCGGAAAATAACCCGGTCGAACCCGGGTTTGAAAAACCAGTTGCTTCAACCCCACCGGTAGGACATGTTTTGGGACTGATCGTTGTCAATAAAAAACCATTGATGTTGACTGGGTAATCCAGGGTTCGGGCTCAACAAATACCTTAAATTGTGTTGTTTTTCCAGAAGCGAGTACGGGATATATTGTTGGTGCAGGGGGTACGATAATAAAAACCACCAATGGCGGGGGTTCTTACTAAACCACAAAAAATTGTTTTAAGATATTTCTTATTTTTTATCTTTGCGGCAACCATTGAAAACTTTTTCTTGCCATGAGCGCTGAAAGCCTGATTTTATTTTTCGTCGTCGGGGCATTTTTAGTCGGTTTCGCCCTTGTTTTCGCCCACTATGTTGCCCCCAGTTCAACCAATCCGCAAAAAGCTGAGTCGTATGAATGCGGAATTCCAACCGAGGGTTTGACCTGGCTTCAGTTTAATGTGGGATATTATCTTTTTGCCATCATCTTTCTGGTGTTTGACGTAGAAAGTGTTTTTATTTTTCCATGGGCGGTTGTGATGAAGGAATTAGGCATGGTTGCTTTTATCGAAATTTTGATTTTCTTTTTTGTGCTGGGGTTGGGATTGCTTTATGCCTGGAAGAAAGGAGCCTTGAAATGGGAATAAAGAACATGAAAGAAGCCGATTTCAGGGACAATGAAACCCTTGAACTGTTCCGGAAACAGGGTGGCAATGTTTTACTCACCACCTTGGATGCAGTAATGGATTGGGGCCGGTCAAATTCGATCTGGCCACTCACTTTTGCCACAAGTTGTTGTGGTATTGAGATGATGGCAACCGGTGCCGCCCGTCACGATTTCAGCAGGTTTGGCATTGAAGTTTATCGTGCCAGTCCCCGGCAGGCCGATATGATTGTGGTTGCAGGCACCATTGTCAATAAAATGGCTCCGGTTCTCAAACGGCTTTACGATCAGATGTCAGATCCAAAATATGTTATTGCCATGGGGGCTTGTGCGGTATCGGGAGGCCCTTTTTTTTATAACACCTATCATGTGATCCGCGGTGTTGATCATGTCATTCCCGTCGATGTTTATGTTCCAGGGTGCCCGCCGCGACCAGAAGCGTTGCTATACGGCGTGATGCAGCTTCAACGGAAAATTAAACTGGAAAGCCTGACCAATCCTCGAAAAACACAAAATTTAAAGTAGATATTTTTCTAACAATGGATAATATAACGTTGAAAGGGCGGATGTTGGAATTGGTCCCTGACGCTGAATTTCAGGAAAACAAACAATTTCTAACCTGCATCATCCCTCCGGCAAAGTTGCATGCCCTGGCTGTAAGGTTGGCCGGTGATGCCGATCTTGCTTTTGATTTTCTTTTTTGCCTTTCCGGTGTCGATATGATACAATATATAGAAGTGGTATATCATCTCGAATCCACAGCCCATCGTCATCAGGCAGTACTCAAAGTGCGGGTGTTTGATCGCGACCATGGCGCCGTTGATACGGTTTGTGATATCTGGAGGACTGCCGAATTTCATGAAAGGGAGATTTATGACTTATTGGGCATACGTTTTACCAATCATCCCGATTTACGGCGGATTTTTCTCGAAGAAGAATGGATTGGCCACCCGTTGCGCAAAGATTATGCGGATGAAATTAATATTGTGGAGCGTTAAGGTATGAAAGAAGTTGTCAACCTGCCTGTAAAAAACATAGAAGAGGAAGAGTACCATATTAATATGGGGCCACAGCATCCTTCTACCCATGGGGTTCTCCGGCTTGTTGTCTCCCTACAGGGAGAGATCGTAAAAAGCCTGAAACCTCATTGTGGCTATATTCACCGGGGAATTGAAAAAATGTGTGAAAAGGACACCTATCCCCAGATCATTCATCTTACCGACCGCATGGATTACCTGTCGGCCCACATCAATAATCATGCGGTATGTCTCCTGGTCGAAAAAGCGCTTGAAGTGGATGTCCCGGAGAGGGTCAAATACATTCGTACCATCATCGATGAATTGAACCGCATTGCCTCCCATCAATTATGGTGGTGTAGCTTCGGTATGGATATGGGTGGCCTTACCTGCTTTTTTTATGGTTTGCGTGACCGTGAAAAGATCCTTGATATTTTTGAAGAATCGTTTGGTTCCCGTTTGCTACACAGTTATTATACGCCGGGCGGCCTGATGATGGACATTCACCCCAATTTTCAAAAAGGGGTAAAAGCGTTCATTCATTATTTCAGGAAAAAGATCAAAGATTACGATGATATTCTGACGGGGAACATCATCATGCAGGAACGTACCAAAGGGATTGGTGTCCTTTCAAGGGAAGACGCCATCAGTTATGGCGTGACCGGGCCATCGGGCCGTGCTTCCGGTTTTTCATGCGATGTGCGAAAGCGGCATCCTTATGCCCTGTATGACAAAGTGGATTTCAACGAGATCCTGGGAACGGAAGGGGATACCTTTACCCGGTATATGATGCGGATGTATGAAATGCGCGAGTCGATGAATATTATTGAGCAATTGATCGACAATATTCCGCCCGGGGATACTTCGGCGAAAATGAAGGCTGTGATTAAATTGCCAGCCGGAGAGTACTACCAACGGGTAGAGGCTGCCCGGGGCGAACTGGGCGTATATGTTGTGAGCGATGGGAACAAAACGCCTTACCGTGTGAAATTCCGCTCGCCCAATTTTTCCAATCTTAGCGCCCTTGACCACATCAGTCGCGGTGTCAAAATTGCCGATCTGGTTGCCATTGGAGGTTCCCTCGATTATGTTATTCCCGATATTGACAGATAATAAAACGTATTTATGAATTTTAGTATTTACGATTTCACCTCATTCAACCAATGGACCGATACCTTTCTTCGCGAGCATTTGGGCCCGTTCTGGGCAGTTGCAGTAGAAATGGTCATTATTGGGTTGGCTATCCTGTTATTTTATGCTTTGGTTGGGTTGTTTCTTGTGTATGCCGAACGTAAAGTTTGCGCGTTTATGCAGAACCGGGTAGGGCCAAACCGGGTAGGGCCTTATGGGTTTTTTCAAACCATTGCCGACTTTATCAAGCTAATGCTAAAAGAGCTGATCACGATAAAAAACGCCGATCAATTTTTATTCAACCTGGCCCCGTTCATTGTCATCATTGCCTCTTTTATGGCGATTGCCGCCATTCCCTTTGCCAAAGGGCTCCACGCCATCGATTTTGATATTGGGGTATTGTATGTCATTGCAGTTTCTTCTTTGGGCGTTGTTGGTATTCTATTGGCGGGTTGGTCGTCGAACAATAAATATTCCCTGATTGGTGCCATGCGAAGTGGTGCCCAGATCGTAAGTTATGAACTTTCGGTAGGGTTGTCCCTGCTTACCATTATTATTCTGGCAGGGACCATGCAATTCTCGGCCATTGTGGAAGGGCAGGCCAACGGCTGGTTTATTTTCAAAGGGCATATTCCTGCTTTTCTGGCATTTGTCTTGTTTTTAATCTCAAGTACAGCCGAAACCAACCGTGGCCCTTTTGACCTGGCAGAGGCCGAATCGGAATTGACGGCCGGGTTTCACACCGAATATTCGGGGATTAAATTTGCTTTTTTCTTTTTGGCCGAATATATGAATATGTTTATTGTCGCATCCATTGCCGCTACCGTTTTCCTGGGAGGGTGGATGCCGTTCCATGTTGGGGGTTGGGCCGGGTTTAACCACATCATGGATTTTATTCCGCCATTTTTATGGTACATCGGGAAGACCTTTTTTGTAATCTGGATCATGATGTGGTTTAAATGGACTTTTCCCCGTTTGCGCATCGACCAGTTGTTGACACTGGAATGGAAATATCTGTTGCCCATCAACCTGGTCAATATCCTTCTAATGGCATTTATTGTATTAATGGGCTGGCATTTTTAAAACTATGAAACCTTTTTTCAAATATTTCACCGATATCTTCCATGCTGTGACATCGCTCCTAACGGGGATGAAAGTAACCGGCAGGTATTTTTTCAGTCCCGGGGAAATTGTGACCCAGCAGTACCCCGAAAACCGGGACACATTGAAAATGTTCGACCGGTTTAAAGGGGAGGTCATCATGGTCCACAATGCCCAGAACCAACATCGCTGTACGGGATGTGGAATATGTGAAACGAATTGCCCGAACGGATCTATTGAAGTTATTCAGGATAAAACAGAGACGCCCGATGGTAAAAAGAAACGCATTCTCGGCAAGTATGTTTACCATTTGGGAATGTGTACTTTTTGCGGACTTTGTATCAAATCGTGTCCTTCCAATGCCCTTGCCTGGGGACAGGAATTTGAACATGCGGTTTTTGACCGGTCGAAATTGACCAAAATTTTAAATCAACCCGGATCATCCATCATTAAAGATATTATAGAATGACGATCAATCAATTGATGTTTGCAATCTTTTCGGCAGTCATTATTACTTTTTCAATTTTAACGGTAACCAGCCGGCGTATTTTACGGGCGGCCACTTTTCTGCTGTTTGTTCTTGTGGCCACCGCAGGGTTGTATTTTCTGTTGCAGTTTAACTTTCTGGCCGCCATTCAGCTTACCCTTTATGCCGGAGGAATTGTGGTACTGATTATTTTCTCCATCTTACTGACCAGCCATATCAGCGAAAAGATGGAGCCCCCGGGATGGAAAAAGGTTATTCCCGCTTTCATGGCCGTTTTGGCCGGGGCAATCATAACCATTTCCACGATTTTACAATACCCCTTTCCGCAACAGGTTCTGGCCGACAGCAGCCGTACCGATATCCGGGCGATAGCCAGAAGCCTGATAAGCACCGAAAAATATGGATATGCGCTTCCCTTTGAAGTGATCAGCATTTTGCTGCTTGCGGCCATGGTTGGCGCCATCATTTTAGCAAAGAAACGTAAAGATTAATGTTTAATATCCCTGTTTTATGTTTGAAGGAGTCCCTTTAACCTGGTTTTTGATGATCGGCGCCATCATGTTCTTTGTTGGCATCTATGGTTTTTTAGTACGAAAAAACCTGATTACCATTCTCATGTCAACAGAATTGATTTTAAATTCGGTAAACATCAATTTTGTGGCTTTTAATAAAATCCTCTATCCGGACCATCTGGAAGGAATGTTTTTTACGATTTTTATTATTGCAGTGGCCGCAGCCGAGGCTTCCGTGGCCATTGCCATCATTATCAACATTTATCGCCGGCTTGTCAACATTGATGTTGAAAAAATGAACGAAATGAAGTATTAGGCCATGGGATGAAATAAATACAGGATAACCAGCACATCCATTAGAAAAACAACGTAATTCAAACCCAATATGATCGATTTCAGTTATACTTCGTTAATTCTGTTGATTCCAATGGTTATTTTTGTATTGCTGGGTCTTTTCGGTAACCGGTTCAAGCCCCTTGTTTCGGGTATTGTCGGCACGGCAGGATTGTTTGTCATCTGGGTACTTTCGCTGCTAACGGCCTACCAGTACTTTTTTTTATCAGGGAAGGCTGCGGACGGGACTTTTCAGGAGTTGCTTGCGGTAAACATCCGATGGCTTACGTTTTCCGACAAACTTCACATCGACATGGGGGTATTGCTTGATCCCATTTCGATCATGATGCTCTTAGTGGTCACCACAGTATCGTTCATGGTGCATATTTATTCCATTGGGTACATGCATGGTGAAAAAGGGTTCATGCGGTTTTTTTCATTTTTGTCGCTTTTTAGCTTTTCGATGCTTGGGCTGGTGGTTGCCACCAATATTTTCCAGATGTACATTTTTTGGGAACTCGTTGGGGTTTCCTCTTATTTGTTGATTGGTTTCTATTATACTAAGGATTCTGCAGTTGCAGCCTCAAAAAAGGCCTTCATTGTTACCCGGTTTGCCGATCTTGGGTTTTTGGTGGGGATTTTAATCTTGTCCTATACAACAGGGACTTTCGATTTTATTACCTTGACCGGGAGTGAAAGCCCGGCCTTTACCTCGGGGCAGGGCATCTGGTTTATGGGGCTTTCGACCATGACCTGGTCGATGATTTTTATTTTTATTGGCGGGGCAGGAAAATCGGCCATGTTCCCGTTGCATATCTGGTTGCCCGATGCCATGGAAGGCCCCACGCCCGTTTCGGCCCTTATTCATGCCGCTACCATGGTTGTTGCCGGTGTTTATCTTGTGGCACGGCTTTTCCCGATTTATATTACCACAGCGCCGGCAGCGCTCGATGTGGTCATGTATGTAGGGGCGTTTAGTTCAATTTTTGCAGCCATTATTGCCTGTACGCAGTTTGACATAAAACGGGTGCTGGCCTATTCAACCATGTCGCAAATCGGAATGATGATGTTTGCACTGGGGGTATCGGGGTATGGTGGTCATGAAGGGCTTGGTTTTATGGCATCGATGTTTCATCTGTTTACCCATGCATTTTTTAAATCTTTGTTGTTCCTTGCTGCCGGGGCCATTATCCATGCGGTTCACAGCAATGTAATGAATGAAATGGGTGGGCTTAGGAAATATCTTCCGATTACCCATGCCACGTTTCTCATTGCCTGTTTGTCCATTTCGGGGATCCCGCCACTTTCAGGGTTTTTCAGTAAAGATGAAATTCTGGCCGCAGGATATGAAAAAGGGCTGCTGCTTTATTGGGTGGAGATGGTTGTTTCGGGTTTGACTGCCTTTTACATGTTTCGCCTCTATTATTCTATTTTTTGGGGGAAGCCAGCCCACTACCATCATACGCCGCAGGAAGCGCCTAAAACAATGACCATCACCCTTATGGTTCTTGCGGCAATAACCCTTTTTGCAGGGTTTATCCCCTTCTCACATTTTGTTTCTTCCGACAGGGTCCCCTTTGCCGCTCATCTCGATCTGGCCATTGCCATTCCGGCAATTCTTGTCGGGCTTCTTGGTTTTACGATCGCTACCTTGTTTTACCGCAAAGAGACAACCATCCCGGAAAAAATTTACAGGGCTTTGGGAGGCTTTTCCCATGCCGCCTATCATAAGTTTTACATCGATGAATTTTATCTGTTTGTAACCAAGAAAATCATCTTTAACTATATTTCAAGGCCCATTGCATGGTTCGACCGGCATATTGTGGATGGGGCCATGAACGGGTTATCGTATGTTACCAATGAAGCTTCGTTCCGGATCCGAAGGTTTCAATCGGGACAGCTTCAGCAATATGCACTGGTATTTGTTTCAGGGGTTGTTTTTCTCGCCCTGTTTTTTCTCTATTTATGGACCCGTTAAACGCATTGAAACATGAGTTTTCTGACACTTTTTATAATTATCCCGGCGCTCACGGTCATTGGTGTTTTGTTGTGCAAAAACCACAGGCAGGTGAAATGGACTGCCGCAGTTGGGATGGGTCTTCAACTGATCCTTGCCATCGGATTGATATTCTTGTTTTTGGTCGAACGCCGGGCCGGGAACATGGCCGAAATTCTTTTTATCCAGGACAATTTGTGGTACCACTCCCTGAACATTCATTTTTTTATTGGCGTTGACGGGGTATCGGTTGCCATGATCGGCTTGACCGCACTGGTGGTTTTTGCAGGTATTTTTGCCAGTTGGGATATCGTGGACCTGCCACGCGAATTTTTCACTTCACTGATTCTGTTAGCTTCGGGGGTTTTTGGTTTTTTCATCTCCCTCGATCTCTTTACCATGTTTTTGTTTTATGAACTGGCAGTCATCCCGATGTATTTGCTGATAGGGATCTGGGGAAGTGGCCCGCGGCATTATTCTGCCATGAAACTGACCCTGATGTTGATGGGGGGATCGGCATTAATTCTGCTGGGGATCCTTGGGTTGTATTTCAATTCAGCCCCCGATGGCGGTGTGCGGACTTTCGATTTGATCCAAATTTCCAAAATTCAGGTTCCTGTTGCTGCACAGCTTTTCTTTTTTCCGCTGCTTTTTGTGGGTTTTGGCGTTTTGGGGGCTCTTTTTCCTTTTCATACGTGGTCGCCCGATGGCCATGCTTCGGCTCCCACGGCCGTCTCTATGTTGCATGCAGGGGTATTAATGAAACTGGGGGGATATGGTTGTTACCGTGTGGCTGTTTTTCTTTTGCCGGAAGCGGCCCATCAGTTGGGGTGGATTTTTCTGATTCTGGCCACCATTGGGGTGATTTACGGGGCGTTGGGGGCCGTATGGCAGAAAGATCTCAAATATATCAATGCCTATTCTTCGGTAAGCCATTGTGCCCTGGTCCTTTTTGCCATTCTCATATTCAATGAAACCGCCATGAACGGGGCCATCCTGCAAATGATCTCCCATGGGATTATGACAGCCCTGTTTTTTGCCCTTATCGGAATGATTTATGGAAGGACCCATACCCGGTACATCAATGAAATGGGGGGATTGATGAAAGTCATGCCTTTTCTTGCCGTTGCTTATGTAATCGCCGGATTGGCGTCGCTCGGACTTCCCGGGTTCAGTGGTTTTGTTGCAGAAATGACCATCTTTGTCGGGGCTTTTCAAAAGATCGGCACGTTCTACCGGGTCGCTACCATCATTGCTGCCTCGTCTATTGTCGTAACAGCCGTTTATATACTTCGCGTGGTTGGCATATTGTTGTTGGGAAAGATAACCAACCCGGAATACGAAACAATTACCGATGCCAAATGGTATGATAAAATAAGCGTGACGGCATTAATTTTAGGGATTACCTTGATTGGCCTTGCCCCACTCTGGCTTTCGGACATGATCACACAGGGGCTTGGTCCTGTTATGCATAAACTGTTGGCTTCTGTACCAATTTTAAATTAGGGGCCCTCCGGCCCGGGTACAGGGTCCTCAGGGATGGTGTTTAACACTTAAAAGAACCGATATGATGCTGATAATGAGACACGAATTGTTGTTAATAGGAATAACGGTTATTTTGTTGGTTGTCGAAATATTTTTACCCAATACCGGAAAAAGTAAAATTATCCTACCAGCAATCCTTTTAATGGCAACCGCAACCATCCTGGGGTTTTTCCCCGCCACGCCAGGGGTTCTTTTTGGAGGGATGTACCAATCGACCCCCCTGACGGTTTTATTAAAGAATATTTTGAACATCGGGGTATTGATTGTTTTTATCCAATCGGTCGATTGGCTGAAACAGGAACAGAACCGGGAAAAAGTCAGTGAATATTTTCTTCTTGTTCTTTCAACCCTGATCGGGATGAATTTTATGATCTCTTCGGGCGATTTTCTCCTGTTTTATTTGGGTTTGGAACTGGCCACCATCCCGATAGCAGCCCTTGCGGCGTATGAAAGGTTTAAAGAAAAATCGGCAGAAGCCGGGGTGAAACTCATTTTTATTTCGGCGCTATCTTCCGGAATTTTATTGTATGGCCTGTCGATGGTTTATGGGACAACGGGCACCCTTTATTTTTCCGATATAGCCCCGTTGATCCATGGAGCCCCTTTACAGGTTCTTGCTTTTATCTTCTTTTTTGCCGGCATGGCTTTTAAAATTTCGCTGGTCCCCTTCCATTTATGGACTGCCGATGTTTATGAGGGCGCCCCGGTCAATGTTGCCTCCTATCTTTCGGTGATTTCCAAAGGGGCGGCTGTTTTTATTTTTACCATTATATTATATACGGTGTTTTATAAGATTGCGGATTTGTGGAGCGAAGTGCTTTATATTATCATAATTTTAACCATTACCATTGGGAACCTGTTTGCCATGCGTCAACAAAACCTGAAAAGGTTCCTCGCCTTTTCGTCCATTGCACAAGCGGGGTTTATTTTATTGGGCATCATTGGCCAAAGCCAGTTGGGCATGACCACGGTAATCTATTTTATTCTGGTTTATATTTTTTCGAACCTTGGGGCATTCGGCGTGGTCGGCATTATATCCAACCGCACGGGCAAAGAGGCCATGGATGATTATGATGGTTTGTACCGCACAAACCCCAACCTGAGCCTGGTCATGATGTTGTCGCTTTTTTCGCTTGCAGGGATCCCCCCGCTGGCAGGTTTTTTTGGAAAGTTCTTTTTATTTACTGCTGCTGCTGAAAAGGGCTACTATATTTTGGTTTTAATTGCACTGCTCAATACCATTATCTCTTTATATTATTATTTATTGGTGATCAAGGCGATGTTGTTGAACAACAGCGATCGTCCGATCGGATATTTTAAAAGCGACACATACACCCGGATTGGGTTGATTTTATGTGTAACGGGGATCGTGGTGGTGGGATTTACAAGTTCGGTGTATGAAGCAATATATAACCTGGGATTCGGTTTGTAAAAAAGAAAAGGCAATGGGTTGTTTAACAAAGAAGCGATGAAAGCGTTCAAAGGGAAACATGTAATTATGAACATTGACGGGGTCCCCTGTACCGTTGTTGAACCGGGGGTTTCGCCTGAGCGGGCAGCGTTTCTGAAAGAACTTCTGACCCTAAACGGGTATGAAGTGAAAACCATGTTGGAAAGCGATGCCAATGGCCAGCCATTAAACACCTGCCTTGTGGGGGTAACGGACCTTATTGTTAACCCGGTTATCGTATTATATCAGAGAAAATTATTCCGGAATGACGGAGAAGTGGTAACGCCTGCTTACTGGTTTCAATATCCCGATCAATGGGATATACCCTATTGGCAGGTTAAAATTTAAAAAATGCACAAATTTTCATTCTATTTTTCCCTGATGGTGGCCCTTCTCTATTTTTTTTTAGGGGCTTTCCTGCTTTTCAGTCCCAGGTTTCAATATCTTACCAAAGAAATAAAAATAATTTTTTCGGTTTTTTTATTTCTTTACGGGGCATTTCGCCTCGCACGTATTTGGACAAAAAGGAGGGAAAGCAGAGAAGAAGATTAAAAATATTATTGTCGTTTTTTCGGTTTAATGTACATTTAACGCCGGAATGTGCAGCAGGGAATAATAAAAGTTTTAAATTTGTGTTTTTACATAAGAAAACATTGCTTAGAATCAATAAACAATGAAAAAAACAAGCTGGTTTTTCCTGGGGTGCCATTTTTCTGCCGGGGTCATTTTTCTTTTTTTTCTTTCTGGTTGTGGCCATCCAGGTCAAAAAGACATGGATACCCCTACTTCGGGAACGATCAAGGTGGGGGTCGACGAATCGTACCGGTTGTTCATGGAGGCAGAGGTTTATACGTTTGAGTCGCTTTATAAATACGCCAACATCGAGATCCTTTATAAAACAGAAGCCGATGTCATCAACGATTTTATGAACGACTCGGTGCCCCTGATTGTTGTAAACCGAAAGCTCACCGAAAAGCAAGAGGCGTATTTGAAATCGGCCCAATACATACCGAAAACCACCCTGATTGCCCACGATGCGGTAGCTTTGATCGTAAACAGGGAAAATCCGGATTCAAACCTGTTTTATCAGACGGTCAGGGAAATTTTCGAAGGGAAAACAACATCCTGGAAACAAATCAACCCAAAATCGAAGCTTCCCGGATTAAAAGTGGTTTTTGACCATTTCAAATCAAGTAACCCAAGGTATTTCAAAGAACGGTTTGCAATCGACTCTTTCCCGGAAACCTGTTTTGCTGTTCAAAGCAATGAAGAGGTGGTCAATTATGTTGAAAAAAACACAAATGCCATAGGCATTGTCAGTGTCAACTGGATCAGCGACAGGCAAGATACGGTTTCAAATAAATTTTTAAACCGGATCCGGGTTGTTGGGATTTCCCTGGAGGGCGATAACGTTCCGGGAACGCGGTTTTATAAACCTTACCAGGGATATATTGCCGAGGGGTCCTATCCTTTTACCCGTGAAGTATATTGTATCAACCGGCAATCATATACCGGAATGGCATTTGGTTTTTCATCGTTCATTGCCGGAGAAAAAGGACAGCTTATCCTTTTACATTCAGGACTGGTCCCAGCGACAATGCCAGTGCGGCTTGTTGAGATAAAACATTAAAGAAAGGAGAAATTTTATGAAGAAAGTTTTAAAATCATTGATTGTAATCGCAACACTCCAGTTTTTTTCCCCTTTTCTTGTGGTTCTTTCTGCCCAGGATTTACAAAGCGCCATTAAACTGACAACAAGCGAGCAATTTTCAGCGGCAAGTTCCCTGTTCAACACTTTGATACAACAAACACCCGGCAATGGGGACCTCTATTATTATTATGGGCAGAATCTTTTGGATAAATACAATTCAGATACGCTCAATGTCTCTTTTGACGAAAAAGCCGATTCGGCAAAAGCCATTTATGAACTAGGGATCAAACAAGATCCTACAAACCCAATCAATTATGTTGGCATGGGGGGGCTCTCCCTTCTGAAAAAGAACATTCCGGAGGCGCAGGGATATTTTACCAAGGCCACCTCCCTTTTGCCGTCCAAGGCCAATAAAGCCATTAAAATGGCCCCCGACAGGCAGGCCCTGGTTTTAATTCAGATAGCCAGTGCTTACGTAAGCGCCAAGGTAAGCGACACGGCCTATATCTTTTCGTTGTTGGGAAGGGCCGAAAAATTAGACAAAAAAAACCCGGAACTATATATTGTTGAAGGCGATGTCTATTTTTATCTGCTAAACGACGGATCAAAAGCCATTGCCAATTACAAGATGGCACAATCGTTGGATCCCCAATCGCCCGAAGCTACTTTGCGGTTGGGATTATTGTGGCTCAGGGCCCGGCAATATACAACGGCTTTGGGTTTTTATCAGGAGGTGGTCAAAATGGATTCCACCTTTGCCCCGGCTTATCGGGAACTTGGACTGTTGCTTTCACGTGCAGGCAGAAAAGAAGAGGCCAAGGTAAATTTTTACAAATTTCTTGAATTGTCGCGTAACATTTCGGCACGCAAACAGTTTGTCAACACCTTGATCGAACTCAACGATTATCCGGAGGCAATCGTTCAGCTCAAGGAGATTTTAAAAGTTGATACTTCCGATAACGATGTTAACCGGGCACTGGCCTATTCCTATTATGAGACCCAGCAATATGATGAAGCGCTTGCTTCTATTACTAAATTTTTAGCCAATGCCCCTGCCGCAAAAATCCGGCCCCTCGACTATATTTACTATGGAAGGACGCTGGCAAAAATGAAACTGGACTCCTTAGCCCCCGAACAATTGCTAAAAGCCTATGCGCTGGATACCGCCAAATCGGAACTTCTTTCAGAAGCGGCAATATGTTGGACAAAAATTAAAAAATACGACAAGGCCAAAGACCTTTATGAAGAAAAAATCAAACTACATAAAGGAAGTGCCATGGATTACTATAACTTAGGCAAGGTGTATTACAGCATTCAGGATTATACCAATGCAGACACAAACCTGGCCGTTTTTAACGGTTTATATCCCGATTATGTCCCTGGATGGTTATGGCGTGCCAGGGCCAAATCGAACCTGGACCCGGACAGTAAACTTGGACTGGCAAAACCAATTTATGAGATCATTCTGGAAAAAACCCAAAGCGATACGACAAAATATAAAAATGAAAGAATTGAATCGCTCTATTTTTTGGCTTTCTATAATTTTTTACAATACAATGAAACCAAAGACAAATCATACGCCATTCAGGCTGTAAATTACGGTGCGTGGATCAATGCCATTGACCCCACGGATGAAAAAGCGGGAAAAGCCAAACAAATTATGGACGTTTTAAAAGATAAGGTCAAATAACAACATTTGCTTTCTTTTATATTTTTTTTAACTTTGCGAGCCTTAAATAAAGAAATATCAATAATTCAACCATTTTTTAACCAAAAAAATTTTTACCGATGAGCAAGAAAAATAGCAAAGGCGGATCCCTGGGAGATGCCTTAAGATCAACATTTACAGTGTTTGCGATGGTTGTATCGTTCATCATTGCCTGGCTGGTTTACAAGTATATCATGGGAAACCCCATCAATTTTGAAGGCGGCAACCCAGATGGGCACCCGTTGCCAGGGAATTACCTTGCAATGATATACAAAGGTGGAATTATTGTTCCTTTTCTGATCACCGTGAACTTATTGGCAGTCATATTTGCAATTGAAAGGGCCATTACCTTATCACGTGCTACCGGTAAAGGCAGGATCAATGTTTTTGTTAAAAACCTTCAAAACCTGTTGGATTCCAATAAAATTGAAGATGCAGTTGCTGCCTGCGACAAACAAAGGGGTTCCCTTGCCAACGTTATGAAGGCAGGCCTGATGCGTTACCGTACCCTCCAATCGGATACAACCCTTGAAAAAGACCAGAAAATCCTTGCCCTGCAAAAGGAGTTTGAAGAGGCCACCGCACTGGAACTACCCATGTTATCCAGAAACCTGGTCATCCTCTCTACCATTGCCTCCATCTCTGTCTTGATCGGTCTTCTCGGAACGGTTCTCGGGATGATCCGCGCTTTTGGTGCACTTGCACAAGCAGGGTCGCCCGACGCCCTTGCCCTTGCAACTGGTATCTCTGAAGCGCTTATCAATACTGCTTTTGGTATCTTTGGTTCGTTACTGGCCATTGTGCTCTACAACACTTTTTCTACACAGATCGACAGTTTTACCTATAAAATTGACGAAGCCGGGTTCAGCCTTGTACAATCGTTTGCCGCTTCCACCAAGTAATATTTTTGGCGTTCCGGCAAATTAAGTACATTTAATAATGTATTTATCCTTTAAAAAAAGAACTCCATGCCAAAGATAAAACCACCGGTAAGAACACCACACATAGACATGACCCCTATGGTGGACTTGTTTTCGGTGCTCCTGATCTTCTTGCTGCTCACCGCATCCTTTCGTCCGGCAGAAGTAACCCCGATCGAAACGCCCAGCAGTGTTTCCGAGAAGCAGGCGCCCGATAATGATATCATGACCATCATGATTTCAAAAGACAGTCTGGTCTTTTTTAACATCGATAATGGAAAAGACACATCAACCCATTTCAGGTCAAAACTGCTTGAGAAAATGGGAGAACAGTATAAAATCACTTTTACTCCCGATGAACTGAAAAGGTTTGGGACCATGGCCGCGTTTGGCATGCCGATCAAAGACATGAAAGCATGGATCAATGCCAAAGACACCAAGGAACGCGATGCTTTGCAGATAGGGGTCCCTACCGATTCCCTTGACAACCAGCTTGCATGGTGGGTCCGGTTGGCCCGACTGACCAATCCCGGGGCCGAAGTGGCCCTCAAGGGCGATGCGGAAACCCCCTATATGGCTGTTAAGAAAGTCATGGACCTTTTACAGGAAAACAAGGTTAATAAATTCAATCTCGTTACCAATTTGACGAAAGAGGAGGTGACCCTAAAGGACCTTCCCCCTGCAAAGAAATAACGGGAATTTCCACTGTTAAATTAAACCAACATGGCTGAACTAATCGTTGAGGAAAAAGGAAAAAAAGGGGGTAAGCGCAGACCAAAAAAGCATGGCACACGCATCGACATGACCCCCATGGTTGACCTGATGTGCCTGCTGATTACCTTCTTTATGCTTACAACCGCTTTCAATAAACCCAAGGTCATGGTGATCACCATGCCCGAAAAGGACAAGAAGGAAGACCCCAAAGACGCCCCGAAAATTTCTGCCGAACGAACCCTGAATATTTTGCTGACAGAAAAAGACGAGGTATTTTACTACATGGGCATTGCCGACATCAATAAACCCCCTTTGCCGGCCCTCGTCAAAACCGATTTCAGTAAAGATGGAATCAGAAAAATCCTGTTGATCAAAAACAGGGACCTCTTTACGAAAATTGCCGAATACAGGGACCAGCGGATAACGGGAAAAATTGTGGTAGCTGACACAACCGCCGACAATGAGATCAAAAAGTTGAAAAAAGAGGATAAACATGGACCCATCGTTTTGATCAAGGCCGATTCAAAGGCAAAATATAAAGACATTGTCAATATTATCGATGAAATGGCCATTTGTAACGTTGCCAGTTACGCCATTGTCGATATGGCGCCGGTCGAATTGGAAATGTTGAAGACTGCCCCAAAATAATGATATGATTTTATTTCTTACAATTCAAAAAACATAAAATATGGCAATTGAAAAACAGCGTGTTGAACCGCTGGACGAAATTGTATTCCAGAACAGGAATAAGGAATATGGATCATATGTGCTGAGAAAAAAATACAGGAAATATGTGACCATATCGCTTATTGTTGGCCTGTTGACCTTATCTGTTGCCGTGGCCTATCCATTGATCAACGCTTATATGAATAAAAGCAAACTGATCAAGGAAAAGGAAAAGGAAGTTGGGATTGAAATGAAAGACATCCATCATGAAGAAGCCCCACCCCCACCCCCACCGCCCCCACCGCCCGAAGCGCTGGTTGAAAAGGTAAAATTTACGGCCCCGGTTGTTGTTGAAGACACGACCATTGAAACAGGCCTGGCCACTCAGGATGACCTGTCGGCAAAAGTAAATACCGAAGTGCCTACCGAAGAAGTGGAAGTTGAGGTTATCGATGAAGGCCCAAAGGTTATTGAAACCCCCGTACAGGCTGAAATTTTCACGGTAGTTGAAGAACAGCCGGGCTATCCGGGAGGGGAAGAGGCACGGATATCATTTCTCCAAACGAACATCAAGTATCCCGAGGAGGCCAAGGAATTGGGAATCCAGGGAAAAGTATTCGTGACTTTTGTTGTGGAAGTCGATGGCTCTATCACCGATGTTCGAGTCCTGCGTGGAATTGGTGGAGGATGCGACGAAGAGGCAATCCGGGTTATCCGATCAATGCCTAAATGGGTTCCTGGAAAACAACGGGGTGTCCCAGTACGCGTACAATTTAACCTTCCTATCAAATTTACGTTGCAATAATAAAAAATTAGGAAACGGGGTGGTATAAGCAATAACCAGTTTTATACCACCCCTTTTTTTTTGAATTTTTCGAGCAATGCCTCACAGCAGGTTATGGGTTGTGCAATGGAATCGTTACAACCGGCCTCCCGTGCTTTCTTTCAATATTCGCTCCTGGTCCTGATTGGCCGGTGGAAGTGAAAAAAAGAAAGAACTCCCCTTGCTTTCTTCGCTTTCGACCCGGATGGTGCCGCCCATTTTTTCGACGTATTCATGGCAAAGCAACAGTCCAATACCACTGCTTGGTTCTCCATTGGTCCCTTTTCGGTTGATTTGATCGTTCAGCCGGAACAATTTGCCCATTACGGTTTTATTCATCCCGATACCCGTATCGTGAACGCATATCTCAATAAGGCCAATGTCGGTTTTTTTTGCAGAAATGATAATTTTTCCAGTTTTTGGAGTAAATTTTACTGCATTGGAAAAGAGGTTGCGTATAACCGTTGCAAGCATGTGGGCGTCGGCGCAAACAAACAGATCTTCGGGAATTTCCCAATGGGTTTCTATCTCTTTTTGTTGGGCTGCTCCCATGATCAGTCCCAGATTTTCCCGGATTGAAGTAGCCAGGTGAATGGTCGTAAGATTGATGCGGGTTATGCCCCGGTGCATCATGGCCCACTCCAACAGGTTTTCCAGAAGGCTATAAACGTTGGTTGCAGATTTTCTCATGCTGGTCACAATCGTTTTTATTTCTTCAAGGGTCATGTTGTCAAGTTCTTCTACCAGCAATTGTGTAAAACCCAGAAAAGAGGTAAATGGGCTGCGCAGGTCGTGCGCAATAATAGAAAAAAACTTGTCTTTTGTTGCATTTGACTCTATTAGTGCATTTTTCTGAGTGTTGATTTCCTTGTTTTTTTCCTGAAGGATGATATTGGCCACCCTGGCTTTTTTACGGCTTTTGAAAAAAGTGATGGCAAAAAGGAGAGAAATCAACAACAGTAAAAAGGTAATATAAAAAATGATCGTTTGCCGGAAATTTCGTTCTTGTATTAATTCATTGCTTTGTGAAAGCAATTCAATTTCAGCTAAGTGTTTGCGGTTATCGTACTTGTTTTCAATATTTTTGATCAGGTCCTCTTTTTCTATGGAAAAAAGTGAATCTTTTGCCTGGGTGTATAATTTGTAATAGGAGAGGGCATTTTTATAATCTTTTTGTTGTTCGTAATAGTCAAAAATACTTTTATAAATGTTGGTTTTTACGTTGCCCACTTCGGTTCTTTTGAGGATTTCCAATGCAATTTGAAGATATTTCCAGGAGCTTTTATAATCGCCTTTTTGAAGATAGATAAACCCAACATTGTTTGCGCTGACGGCTGTTTCCTTCAGGTTTGTTTTGTTGGAAAAATAGTTGTAAACCTGTATATAATGGTCGAAAGCCGGATCGAATTTTTTTTGTTTTTCAAAAACAAGGCCGATGTTGTTGATGGTTGATATGATGGAGGCTGAATCATCGTGTTTTTCCTTGATGGCAAGGGATTTTTGCAAATATTCCAGGGCTTCGCCATACTTTTTTTGATTTAGGTAGATCAAGGCGATGTTGTTGAAAATTTTTCCCTGCGCTTTTTTTATCCCTGCCCGTTCAAAGCTTTCTGTTGCTTTTTGAAAATATTCAATGGCCCTGGGGTAATCATTTAAAATGTTGCAGATGATACCGATGTTGTTCTGTGCCGAAGCGGATATAAGATTGTCATGCGATTCTTCGGCCAGTTGCAGTGCATTGTAAAAACAACCGATTGCCTGGTCATATTCATCGATGCGCAAAAAAACAGTGCCCAGTTTGTTGTTCAATCCGGCAAGGGCCGGTTTGTCGTTTGTCCTGGAGCACGATTCGATGGATTGTTTGTAACTGGCAATGGCATGACTAAAAAGGCCGGAATCGGCATAAATTTGTCCTTGTAACTTTTTAGCTTCTGTAATAAGGCTGTCGTTTTTGGTTTTTTGGGCGATGGAGTCTGCAATTTGGGAATAAAAAAGGGCTTTTGCACGTTCATTCTTTACATACAGTTTTCCAATACGAAGATAAATTTCGGCTTTTTCGGTGGCCCCGGAAAGTCGGATTTGTGAAAGCAAGCTGTCCGCCCATTGTTTTTGGCCCTGGCAATAGGCCACAACAGCGAGAAACAGAATAACCATCCATGCGTTTTTCATCCTTGTTTTCTTTTCTTGATTGAAAGATTGGATCAGGATTCAAGGTATCTGGCAAGTAGTTCCAATAGTTTGTTTCTGTTGATGGGTTTTGAAATATATCCGTCGCATCCCGATTCTGTGCTTTTTTCCCGGTCTGTTTCCAGAGCGTAAGCCGTTTGGGCTATGACCGGCAATTCCGGCCTGATTGTTTTGATTTCCTGTGCAAGTTCCCATCCGTTGGAATCGGGAAGCCGCATATCAAGCAAAACGGCGTTAAAATCGTCAAGGCGGTGAAAATGGGACCTGAGTTCCTTTCCACTGACTGCATGCGTCAAAGAAGCCCCGGTTCGCGAAAGGACAATGGTAAGGTATTCCATATTTGCCGGGTCGTCTTCAACGACAAGCAATTGTTTTCCGGTCCACTGTTTTTGGTGGATGGGTGCAGAATGAATGGTTTGAGATGGTGTCGGCTGCCGCCGGGTGGACGGTTGTTCAAATGGGATGGTGAAAGAAAAAGTACTTCCTTTTCCCGGAGCAGATTCAACGCTGATTTTGCCGCCTAAAACAGAAAGGGACCCTTTACAGATGGCGAGGCCAAGACCGGTGCCACCATATTGGCGGGTATGGCCCATGTCGACCTGCCGAAAGTGTTCAAAGATGACCTCCTGGTTTTCGGGGGCAATCCCGATGCCTGTATCGGCCACAAAGCAGGTCAAAAGGTTGTTTTCGGGAGGGAAAAAGCCAAACCGGACCGATCCGAAAGGGGTATATTTTATAGCGTTATCAATGAGGTTGGTAAATACCTGTTTAATGATATAGGGATCGCTGACAATGGTTGTATTTTCAGATGTTTCTGGTTTCTCACAGATTAAAGTAAGGTTGGGTTTTCCAGACCTTACTATTTTTTGTGCCGAAACGGTTTCAATTTCGCCCAGCAGGTTGTTTAAATTGACTTCTCCCTTCACAATATTGATATTTCCCGATTCAATTCTGGATATGTCGAGAATATCGTTGACAAGATGCAGAAGATCATCGGTGCGGGAGTTGATGATGTCCGTAAATTTTATGCGTTCTTCCATGGTTGTTTCCGGGTCGGCCAGCATGCTTGCAAAACCAACGATGGCGTTCATGGGGGTTCTGATTTCGTGGCTCATATTGGCCAGGAAAGCCGATTTAAGCCGGTCGCTCTCCTGCGCTTTTTCTTTGGCGGCGATCATCTCCTGTTCGGTTCTTTTTTGTTGTATGGAAAGACCGATCTGGTCTGAGACAAACTCCATGATTTCCATGTCTTTTGAAGAATAGGCATTGGGGTCATTGTAATTTTGAACCACCAAGGAGCCAATAACCCGGTCCCCGATGTGCATTGGAACCCCGAGCCAGCATGCCGATGCAACGCCATACCGTATGATGGTGCCTGCTTTGATCATCTCGTCTACCTCTTTGGGCGTGACCAACAGCGATTTGTTTTGTTGGATTACATAACCCGTCATCGATTTGGCAATGGGCCAGGTGCTTAGCTGGTCTTTTTGGTCGTGTTTGTAAGGGGCTGTAAGATATTCGGAAGATTCATCGTAAAGGGCCACAAAAAAATTGCTTGTATCGATGAGCCGTCCAAGCTCATTGCGAATAATTCCAACCAACGCTTCCATATCCAGGGTTGTTACCACCGCATTGGAAATATGGTAGAGGGCCTGTTGGATTGTTTCGTTTTTTTTCCGTTCCGTAATATCAGAAATAATATGGACGGCCCCTTCTATCTCCCCATTTTCATTGAGGATGGGATCGACCAGGATTTCGCACAGCAAACCATTGATTTTCATTTCCATGGTTTCGCGTTTTTTGCTCTTCAGCATCCGTACAAACGGGCAACCATCAATCGGGTTTTCGGTATGATGAACAAAATGAAAACAGGATTTGTCCTTAAAGTCGGCCTGGGTTTTTTTGACGAAATCACGGAATGCCTGATTGCTTTGGATTATTTTCTGGTCAATGTCGAGCAGGGCAATTCCATCGCGAATGGCATCGAACGTTCTATTCCAGTCGATGGATGCTTTTTTTAACCGCTCTTCGGCCTGAAGGATCCCGGCTTTGATCTTTTTTTGTTCAAGGGCAATAACAACCGCTTGTCCCAACCGCCGCAGATGTTCTTTGATCACATAATCAGCGGCCCCGGCTTTCATGCAATCGACCGCAGTTTCTTCGTTCATGGATCCGGTGGCGATGATCACCGGGGTAAGGGGGGATTTTTCAAGCGTTAAATTCAATGCCCGCAGACCATCAAAACTCGGCATTTTGTAATCGGATATAACCAGGTCCGGTTTAAATTCTTCCAGTGCGGCGACAAAATCCTTTTCAGTTTCGACAATCCTGGTGGTAAAATTTTTCAATACCTGTTTTAATTCATGTTCGGCAAGCAATACGTCCGAAGGGACGTCTTCGGCTATCAGTATGCGGTATTCCTGTTCCATGTTTATTTGAATAATGAAGGTGACCGTGTTGATGGTAAAGATAACAAAAGGTATTAAAAATTAACCTGGTATTTTTAGGGTATCCTGTTACGAACCGGTAGCGTTTAATTTCAGGTTAAAAGTACTACTTTTTTTGGGTGATGAAAGCGTATCCTTGTCGGGATATTTTTCTCTTTTGTGGTAATTTAGAATATGTCTAAAAATTTCTTTTTTTACTTTTGTGCTGTGAATTAATTAACACTTTTTGGTCGATTTCCAGTAAATGGATTGTTTTTAAGTAATATTCCAATCTGATGATTACACTTGGATTAGAGGAAAAAAACGGGATCCTTCCCGAAGTAAATAAACGGAGCGGCGCAAATGTACTTGAATGTTACCAGTGTGGGAAATGTGTCTCCACCTGTCCGGTTTCGAATTTCATGGATTTTCCCCCAAGGGAAATCATGCAAATGATAAAACTTGGGTTGAAAGATGAAATTCTCATTGCCAACTCCTCCTGGTTTTGTCTCACCTGTTCTGCTTGTTCGGGCCGTTGCCCGCGTGAAATTGATATTCCGGCCGTTATGGAGGCCATTCGTCATTTGGCCATCGAGGAAAAGTATGTCCCAGTTTCGAAAAAAGTAAAAGATATCCGGAAGTTCCATGAAATATTCCTGGATATGGTCAGGCGTTATGGCCGTAACTATGAGTTGCGGATGATGGCCGAATTTAACATCCGGACCAGGAACCTGTTTAAAGACATGCATTTGGCGCCAAAAGCATTGTTAAAAGGGAAAATTCCTTTGGGGGTAAAACCGATGAAGCGCGCCAAAGCCATCAAAAAAATGTACAAGTTGGCCGAAAAATTGGAAAAAAAGCATCAATAACCTGAACCCTACATGAATAAACTGACCTATTATCCGGGTTGTTCCTCACATGGCACCAGCGAAGAATTTGACAAGACGGTAAAGATTGTCATGAAAATCTTAGGTGTTGAAATGGAGGAGATACCCGACTGGAATTGCTGTGGCGCTACTTCGGCACATACCATGAGCGAAACCCTGGCCTATGCATTGCCCATGCGCAATCTTATTCTTGCTGAAAAGGTTGGCAATAAGATTATAGCGACCCCCTGTGCTTCATGTTACCAAAGGTTAAAAGTAACCAAATACCATTTGGACCAGGATCCGGAACTTGCCCGAAAAATCAATGCAACCATGGTCGATGAGGGTACCTATACGGGGAAGGGGGAGGTTAAATCGATGCTCCAGTATTGTTTCGAAGATATCGGATTGGAGGCCATCAGGGCCAAAGTTGCCAAACCGTTAACGGGGATTAAGCTGGCGTGTTATTATGGATGTTTGTTGACCCGTCCCAAGGTGGTTACTCAATTTGATTCTCCCGAATATCCCATTTCCATGGACCGGATTGTGGAGGCATTGGGGGCACAAGCTACCGAATTTGATTATAAGACAGAATGTTGCGGAGCCTCTTTTTCTATTTCAAATACCGAAGTTGTACTCCGCCTCAGCGGAAAAATTCTTGAAATGGCCAAAGAAAGTGGCGCCGATGCCATTGTGGTAGCTTGTCCGTTGTGTCAATCAAACCTCGACATGCGACAACCAGATATTGAAAAACACGCAGGGATACCGTACCGTCTTCCGGTTTTTTATTTTACCCAACTGATGGCCCTCGCCTTTGGAGCCGGGCAAAAGGAGTTGATGTTCAATAAACACATTGTTCCGGTGGAGGGGGTTCTTTCAAAAATTGGCAAGGCTGTTCCCGGACCCGAAGCGATACATAAACCAAAAACAGCGCTTGAAGCAGAAAGGAGCGGTGAATAATGGCCAGAGTAGGAGTTTTCGTTTGTTTTTGTGGCGCAAACATAGCCGATTATGTGGATGTCCCGAAGGTTGTGGAAGAGACAAAAAAGATCCGTGAAGTCAAGTTTGCGGTTGATTATAAATACATGTGTTCCGATCCCGGGCAGCAATTGATCCGGGATGCCATCGTGCAGCACCGGTTGACTTCCATAGTGGTTGCCGCATGTTCGCCACGTATGCACGAGAAGACTTTCCGAAAGGCGCTTTCCGATGGCGGGATGAACCCGTATCTTCTTGAAGTGGCCAACATCCGGGAACACGCATCCTGGGTTCACCAGAAAGATAAAAAAACGGCAACGGAAAAAGCAACCGACCTTGTCCGTATGGCCGTGGCCAAATCGATTGCCAACGAACAGTTGTTCGAAATATCGGTCCCTGTCACCAAGCGGGCGTTGGTCATTGGGGGCGGTATAGCAGGAATTCAGGCAGCGCTCGATATTGCCGATGCAAGAATTCCTGTCGTATTGGTTGAAAAAAGCCCCTCCATCGGAGGGAAAATGGCGCAACTCGATGAAACTTTCCCGACCCTGGATTGTTCCCAATGCATCCTGACGCCGAAAATGGTCGATGTGGCCTCCCATCCCTATATTGAGCTCATTCCATATTCGGAAGTTGTTGAACTTGAGGGGTTTGTTGGCAATTACAAAGCCAGGATAAAAAAGAAAGCCTCTTATGTGAATTTTTCGGCTTGTACCGGTTGTGGCGCCTGTTGGCAAAAGTGTCCGGTTAAGGTTCCCAACGAATACAACCTGGGCCTCGATAAACGGAAAGCGATTTATACCCCATTCCCTCAGGCCGTACCCAACAAACCGGTTATTGATACCGCCCATTGTACGATGTTGTTGAAGGGCAAATGTGGAATTTGTGCCAAAGTATGCCAGGTAGGAGCCATTGATTTTAAAATGCAGGATGAAATCATTGAACGGGAAATAGGCGCCGTGGTGGTAGCTACAGGTTATGACCTTTGGGACCCCAAACCATACGAGGAGTATGGAGTAGGCCGTTTCAGGGACATCATTACTTCTTTGGAATTCGAGCGGATGGTTTCGGCCAACGGGCCTACCCATGGTCTTCCAGTGCGCCCATCCGACGGAAAAGTGCCGAAAAATGTGGTCTTCATCAAATGCATTGGTTCCCGTGACGAAGCCAAAGGAATTGAATATTGTTCGAAGATATGTTGCATGTACACTACCAAACACACCATTCTTCTTCACCATAAAGTGCCTGGCTCACATGCCTATGTCTTTTATATGGATATCCGGGCGGCCGGGAAAGGGTATGAAGAGTTTGTCAAAAAAGCACAGATTGACACTGCCGCAACCTATCTCCGTGGACGGGTTTCGAAAATTTATAAAAAGGGGGATAAACTCATTGTACGGGGAGAGGATAGCCAGATCGGACAGGTTGTAGAGGTCGTTGCCGACCTTGTGGTATTGGCCACTGCGGTAATTCCTCCCAAAGACAATCCCGAACTTGCCCGGATGCTTGGCATTTCTTATGACAAGTATGGGTACCTTTCGGAAGCCCATCCGAAACTCCGGCCGGTTGAAACGGCCAAGGCAGGAATATTTTTAGCCGGGTGCACGCAAGCCCCCAAAGACATCCCCGACACGGTAGCGCAGGCGTCGGCATGTGCAGCGAAAGTATGTGGTTTGTTTGCCGGGGATACCATGAAAAAAGACCCGATGGTTTCCACGGTGAACAAGGAATTTTGTTCCGGTTGCCAGAACTGCATCAACGTTTGTCCTTATGGGGCTATTGTAACCGAAGAGGTACCCCTGGGGCATGGTTCGAAAGAGATGCGCACCGTGGCCAGGATCAATGAGGGGGTGTGTCAGGGTTGTGGCTCCTGTGTTGCCGTTTGTCGCAGCATGGCCATCAGCCTGGCTGGGTTTACCGATCAACAAATCATAAACGAGATAGTTTCAATCTGATGGAAGAAATAGTTAAAGATCAACTTGTTAGTGTTGAAAAGCCTGAGATCGTGGCCCCGCCCGGTTGGGAACCTGTTATCGTTGGAATCCTTTGCAATTGGTGTTCGTATGCAGGATCGGACCTTACCGGGACCTCCCGGATTCAATATCCTCACAACATCAGGATTATCCGGGTTCCCTGTACCTCGCGTGTTGATCCCTGGTTTTTGATCAAAGCGCTGCAAACTACCGCCGATGGCGTACTTGTTTCGGGATGCCATCCTGGCGATTGCCATTATATCACAGGGAACTATTATGCCCGTCGCCGGTTTTTGGTAACTAAAAAATTGTTGAATTTTATTGGGTTTCACGAAAACCGGATCCAGTTTTCATGGGTTTCGGCGGCCGAAGGGCCCAAATTTGCCAAAGTCGTTGCCAAAGTTACGGACGATATTAAAAAACTGGGCCCCCTTCACTTATATAAAAAAGAAAACTTCGAGAAGTAATGGACTATACAAAAGAAATCCGGGAGATTGCCACGAAACTCTTTGCTGAAGGGAAGATCGATGTTTTCGTGGGCTATCGTATGACAGGGTTTGATGAAAACCAGGTACCGGTAATCATTTCCGGGTTGGAAGATGTCCCCATGCTTATCTTCAACGACAGATCGGTATTTAACCTCGCCAATTACCTGAAACAGGAACATACCCGGAAAAAACGTGTTGGCCTGATCGTGAAAGGATGCGACAGCCGTTCGCTCAATCTCTTGTTAACTGAAAACCAGGTAAATAGGGAAAGACTGTTTGTCATAGGGATTGCCTGCGAAGGTATTTGTGACCAGGAAGGAAATAAAATGCAGCATTGCAAGGAATGTGTGTTTCCCGATGCTGTTGTTTATGACCAAATGGTTGGAACGCCCCACGATGCCCGTCAATACCAAGTAAATGCCGATGTCAGGGAACTGGCCTCAAAAAGCCTGGTAGAACGGCGTGAATACTTTGAAACGGTTTTTGAAAGTTGTATCCGGTGCAATGCATGTCGTCATTCCTGTCCCCTTTGTTATTGTGCCAAATGTGTTATCGACCAGGAAACTTCGACACTTTATCATGGGTCAAACACAACGTCCAGCGCTTTTCATGCCCTCATGACCTGGTCGTTGCACCTGGCGGGCCGGTGTGTCGATTGCAGGAACTGTGAACGTGCTTGTCCAATGGGGTTGCCTTTGCATTTGTTGCACAAACAAAATGAAAACACAATCTACGGGAATTTTCAGGGACATCTGGCGGGGGTAGTCGATGGCGACCGTGGCGCTTTTTATAAATACAATATGAATGACCCCGATGATTTTATTATGTAATCCGAACCTGTACCATGAGCGTTGACATTTTTGTTACCGATAAAACCGGCTTGCAGCGTTTCTACGAAACCATTATAGAAAAAAACGAAACGTATGCCCCGGTTGAAAAATCCGGTAAATTTGATTTTAAACGGGTCACCCGCCTGTCGGAGTGTGATCCCGCTTCGCCGATTGAAAAAACCAGGAGTATCAAACCCCTGTTTTTTCCCCGTTCGGCAAAAGTAATGAAGTATGTAACTACCAGTGCCGGTACGGAAATATCGGAGGCAGATAAAGATCCGTTGGCTGGCAAACGGGTTATTCTTGGGGTCAAACATTGTGATGCCCGCGCGTTACAGGTTCTTGACAAAGTATATTCCTGGGATTATATTGATACCGATTATCAGAACCGCCGTCAGAATACGGTAATCATTTCTGCCCGTTGTGATAAGGCCGGAACCCATTGTTTTTGTACTTCGCTCGATTATGATGTGGAAACCCTGGATGCGATGGATGTTCTGGTCGTAAACGGGGCCGATGGAAAGATTTATGTCCAGGCAAAAACCGTAAAAGGAGAATCGTTCTTAAAAAATTTACCCGTTAATTCTGTCCCAACCATAACGGAAAACGAAGCAGCCCCTGCAATGAAAGCACAGTATCAATCGTTTGCTGCTTCTTTCCGGCTGAAAATGAATTATCGGCAAACCAACGAAAAACTCTCCAAAATATTCGATTCGCCGGAATTCGAACGCGTATCTTCTAATTGTATCGGTTGTAACACCTGTGCTTTTATTTGCCCAACCTGTCATTGTTTCAAAATTTCGGACGAAAGGGTGAAAGATACCGGTGTTCGTTATAAAAGTTATGATTCCTGTAATAACGGTTATTTTACCCTGATGGCCGGCGGCCACAATCCCCGACCGGAAAAGTACCGTCGCTGGAGGCAACGCGCGTTGCACAAATTTGTATATTACAAAGAACGTTTTGGGGAAAACCTCTGCGTGGGATGTGGAAAATGTACCGTGGCATGCCCGGTGAACATCTCCATATTTGAGGTGGTTAACCAGGTTGCAAAATCAGAATAATTTGAAGATTTGAAGATTTGAAAATTTGAAGATGAGACGATTAATGGGAAGATCACTCAATTATTCAATGATTTGATAATTCAGCCATACAATAATTTAATTATAATTCCATGGAAACGCTTCTCGTCCCGATGATTTGCACGATCGACAGGATCATTCAGGAAACCCCCGACATTCGTACGTACCGGCTCAGATTTAAAGAGGAGGGACAGATGGAACAATTCAGTTGGATGCCTGGGCAGTTTGTCGAATTTTCATTGCCCGGTTCCGGCGAAAGTACCTTCTGTATTGCGTCCTCTTTTACCCGGAAAGGCTCATTCGACTGTTCTGTAAAACGGGCAGGGGTTGTAACAGCCGACATTCACAACATGCTTGATGAAGGAGATGAAGTAGGGATCCGGGGACCCTATGGAAACTGGTTCCCGCTGGACGATATCAAAGGAAAAAACCTGTTGTTTGTAGGGGGTGGCATCGGGCTTGCCCCGTTGCGGTCGCTGATCCAGTATTGTATTGATAACCGGAACGATTACAGGGATTTCACCATTCTTTACGGTGCCCGTACTTCGTCCGACATGTGTTATAAGGAGGAGATCAAAGCGTGGCAGGCAAACAAAGGGCTAAGGGTAGTGCTTACCATCGATAAACCTGAAGAAACCTGGAAATCCAATGTTGGTGTTGTGCCCAAAATTCTCGAAGAAGTAGTAAAACCCATGATTGAAAACACGAAGGTGATCACCTGCGGGCCTCCGATCATGATCAAATATACGATTCAGTCGCTGGTAAAGCTTGGTTTTGCTGATAAGGACATCATAACGACCCTGGAGATGAAGATGCAGTGCGGCCTCGGAAAATGCGGCAGGTGCAACATCGGGTCAACTTATGTTTGCAAGGACGGGCCGGTATTTACCAATGAACAGTTAAAAATGTTGCCGGACGAATTTTAAAGTTTCTCAAGTCCATCGAAAAACGCATTATTATATACTGCATCTAACAAAAAATGCAAAGCATTTTTCTGTTAGATGCAGTTATACCGGTAGGAACAAAAGCTCAACACTTGCAAACCTGTTCCGAACCGGTATCCCTAAAGGAGAAACATTTTATCATGGATATTACCAGTCATAATCGCACTCCTGCCACAATTGGCGTTCTTGTTCCGGGGTGATTTTTACCGCTTCCTCCGGGGTGTATTTTTCCGATGTTTTTTTCAACATGCAATCGCATAACCCCGCTGCATCTTTCGGATCCACGCCCCGGTCGTTCATAACCTTCATGCAGTTGGTTGACCATGTCTGTTTTTGCGCCTCGCTCCAGGAACCGGATTTTGATTTGCATCCGGTAAAACCAACCATGAGTATAAAACAGAGTACCGGGATAACCTGATGAAATGTTTTCATGAAAAAATTTTTATCAAAGGTACATGACATTTTTCAATTTTTACATAAGCACAACGGTTAGGTTAACCCAGATTTAATGTTAAGTTAACCATTTATTAACATTGGGCGCTTGTAGCAGGAGTACTTTTACAAACAAATTTACAAAACCATGAAAGTTCTTAAGAATGTTTATAAGTTGCTGTTAATCACCTTATTCGTATTTCCGGTTGTTGTTTCGGCAAAGAAACCGCTCACCCCTCCGGATGCTTCTGCCAATTTTTCGGGAATTATTGTCGATAAATTGACGCAGGAAGAATTGGGTGGGGTTTATCTCTATTTTGAAGAACTCCAGAAAGGGGTTTATTCCAGTCCGGATGGTACTTTTAATTTTGAAGGGATTGTGCCGGGCGATTATAAGGTAACCCTGCAATATATTTCTTACCACGAAAAAAAGCTTTCTGTCAGGATTAAGAAATCAAACCATCACTTTAAAACCATTCAGTTAGAACCGGTATTGCCATAACGGTTCTTTTTAACCTGCATTTATTTTGCCTTCCTGTATTTAAATCTTTTTTACAGGAAGGTTTTTTTTGTTATTTTTGAAATTAACTTAAAAACCATCCATAGTGAAACAGTTATCTCTCATTCTTATTTCCTTCCTGTTTTTTGGCGCTTTGTCTGCCCAGACGGTCGTCTTGAAAAAGGGGAAGTACTACGGTGCCGATGGGAAAAAATTTACCGGTATTTACAAGGAATATAATTCCAATGGGACATTGCTTGCGGAAAACAATATAAAAAATGGTCTTCCCGATAGTATTACGATGATATATTATGCAAACGGGGCAAAAAAGGAACAGCGCTCCTATCATACAGGGAAGAAAAACGGATTATGGGCCAATTGGTCGGAGAATGGGACCAAAACAGCCGAAGCCTGTTTTAAAGAGGGCAGTAAGGATGGGTTCTGGTACATCTGGGATGAAAAAGGAACCAAAAGATATGAGATGTTCTATGTAAAGGGAGTGAAGAGGGGGAAATGGTTTATCTGGGATGAAGATGGAAAACTCATCACGGAAAAGGATTATCAATAACCGGCCTGGTTTATTCACCCACCCATCATCGCTACAGGGTGGATTTCAATTATTTGAACAGGTTGTATTTCAATGAGGCAGTAAATGTTTGTCCCTGGTCGAGTCGTGTGAAGTATTGATCGGCTGCTTCATAGGATTTGTAAACCGATTCTTTATACGCGTTCAGGATATTGGTGATCTTTAACCCAACCTGGAAACGCTTGTTTTTTCCGAGATCTTTGCTTGCATTGAAGTTTAAACTGTTAAAGGGTTTTGTATAGATATCGGGACGGTCAACCATTCCGACATACTGGAGGGTAAGTCCCTGAACATTGAAGTAAAGTCCTGCAACAAAGCCATTCCAGAATCCCTTGTCACCCCCGTCATACCCAAGTCCAACATTGATGACATATGGCGCCTGACCGGCCATTTCACGGTATTCAGACACGGATTGACCGGTGCGGGCATTGTCGATCCGGGAGTCATATTCGGTTTTATTCATTTTGATACGGCTTTTTACATAGGTTATGTTGGCCGTGAACATCATGTTTTTCAATGATTTAGAAAAGAGGTCGAGGTTAAACCGAAATTCTACTTCCCCGCCAAAAACCTGGCCATCGCCAACGTTGCGTGGTTGGAAAGCCCCGGCAAGGCTGGCATACTGAACGATTTCGATGGGGTTGAGGAATTTTTTATAAAACGCGCTTACAGAAATCACCTGGCTGGTCTTCGGGAATATCTCCCATCGTAAATCAAAATTATGTATATCGGTGCTTACCAGGTTGCCGTCCCAGTAAACGATTTTTGCGGCATCGTTGGCATCGGGGAAAAGCCCGCCAATGAAAGTCCGGCCACTGATCGGGTCATAAATTTCGGCGTACGACAACTCTTTGAACGAAGGCCGGGCGATGGTCATGGTATAGGAAGCCCTCAGGTTTTGTTTATCCGAAATGTTGTATATCAGGTTGATTGAGGGAAAAAAGTTGGCGTCGTCCAATACTTTCTGGTTGTCGAGTTGATACTTCCCGAGTTGGTCTTGTCCGGTATAGCGCTGGATATAATTTTCGAAGCGAACGCCCACGATCGTCTTTAGCTTCTTAAAGATATATGCTTCAAAAGAGAGGTATGCCGCTGCATTGTTGACATTGGCATTAAATTGATTGGGGTTGACGGGGACAAAGGAAGCGTCGTAGGTCGTTCCCCGGTTGACATTGCTGTCTTTGGGCCAAAGGTTTTCCGGATAGAAAAGTTCATCGGGATTTCCTGTCAGGGTTAAATTCCGGATATTAAAGGCGAAATCGCGGATGGCGAAATCCCGTTCCTTATAGGTATATGCCCCCCCGAATTTCAGTTCTGCTTTTTTTTCTTTGATCTGGAATTCTTTGGTAACGTTCACAAGGCCTGCCAGGTTGGTTTCCGACAGGTTCCGCCAGATCCTTTGGGGGAACCCCGATTCGGTTCCGATAATGAATTTTCCGTTTTCTGTTACATAACGGGTAAACCGGATGTCGGGATCGTCCATGGTGGAATGTGTTGGGGACAATTTCCACTCAATGGTCCATTTTGATTGATCGAAAATGTGCTTGCCATCGAGTAAAAGGTTGGTCATTCCCCGCTGACTGTAATCGAGGTTGTGCTGGATGGCCTCGAAATTGCTGCCCTGGTCGGCGCCGAGGAAATCAAAGATGCCTGCGCTCGACTCGCCGTTCTGGAGATGCACCAGATTTAACCGGTATTTCGATTTCTGGGTTTTCAGCGCGACGCCGGCGAGCCCGCTTAATAAAACGGAAGAAACCCCAAGGTTTCCCTGCTGGAATTCCCTGACTTCCATTTCATAAACATTGGGGTCGGCGGATAATCCGTAACGTCCATATTCGGCGTTTTTATGAAATTCGGTATTGTTTTTATAGGATACGGCAAAATTATAACCCCAGGTAACTTTTTTCCGGGCCACCTGGTTTCCCAGAGTGGCGCTGATACTATAATCCATGAAGCTGGTTTGTGTATGTGCCGCCATGGTTGGGTTAAAACCCTGCAGGATTTCCTGATAACGCATCCCCATAGCCCCATAGGGGTCTGTAACAACCTCGGCATAAAAAGGAATGTTATCGGTTGCGGGGATTGCCCTGGCGCCATTGTCAAAGCCAAGAAAATCGGTCGGGCTGCCTTTATACGTAAGATAATTTTTATTGAAATGGTAGGAGGGGTTGTACCCTGCGCTTACAGAGATATTGCCCTGTTTTGTTTCTGGAAAATCCTTAATGGCGATATCGATTACCCCTCCGGTGAAATCGGCGGGCAGATCGGCCGTAAAAGATTTGTAAACAATGATGTTATCGATGATGTTGGTGGGAAAGATATCCAACTGGATCGTATTCCGGTCCGGGTCAAGACCGGGAATTTCCATTCCATTCAGAATGGTTTTTGTATAACGGTCGCCAAGTCCGCGCACAAATACATATTTTCCGCCTTCTACCGACAAACCAGGCACCCGTTTCACCGAAGCGGCAGCATCGGAATCGCCGATCTTCCTGAAATTGGCTGCCGAGATGCCATCCATGACATTGGCCGATTTTTGCTTCATGGTGAGCAGCGCGTTTTCCGTATTCCGGACTACTTTGGCCGTTACGGTCACTTCGGCCAATTCAATGGTCGATTCTTTCAGGTGGATGTTGTCATAGAGACTGACCTCATTGGCCTTAACTGCTAAATCGTTAATAATAAGAGTCTCGTAGGAGATATAGGAGATTCTGAGCCGATAGGTGCCCGGGGGAATGCTCAGGTTGAATTTTCCGTCCAGATCGGTAAGTGTTCCCCAGGTTGTACCTTCCACAAAAATGGTAACGCCAGGAAGCGCTTCACCGGTAGCGTCATCGTAAACGGTTCCCCGGATGGTCCCTTTCTGGGCCCAGGCAGTAGAAGTTATAAAAAGTAAAAGCAGCAGTGAAAAGAGACTCTTTTTTAAATACATTGTGTTTGGTTTGTTGTTGTTGATATTAAATCAAAACTCGCAGGTTTCATTGGCCTGCGAGTTTTGATCCATAAAATGCCATTGGGATGGTACAGTTTTTTAGAAGTCGTTGAGTTCTCCTGCAACGGCTGCCCATGACCAATTTGCAAATTGGGTCACATCGGCGCCAACGGTGTTGGCCCCGGCAGGGACTACCGTTACAAAAGCATCGGTACCATCTTTAAAGAAGTCGGTTACCGCGGTTCCGTCGGGAAGCGTTGCCTGGAAATTTGATGCAATCAGCCCAACCGGTTTCAGGTCGAAATCCTGACCAGAAACCAATCCGAAGTAATAAATGTTGTTCATCGTCACGATGGAGTTGGCGTCGAGGTCGGCAATGCCCTGTGCGTCATCGGCGCGAACGGAACCGTTCATGAGGTTGTGCCCGGCTTCCATTGTGCCTTCCGGTCCATCCAATTCGAAACATTCATCGCCGGGATTGATCACAACAAAATTGTCGAGGGTGCCTCCCCACGATTGGTCGGTATCAACGGCATCGTCGCCGGTGTTCCAGATGATCGCATTGCGGACAACCACCGTACCCCCAAACCATTCAATTCCGTCGTCCTGGTTTGCTACGATCTCAACATTTTCGATTACGGTCCCGGAACCTACGCCACCGAGGGTCAATCCGTTAATCTCGTTGCCTTCGCCAATGTTGGTGCCACCATGACGGATCGAGACAAATTTTATAGATCCTGAATTGTCGTCGGAAACAGTACCGCCATAAAGACCATTTTGGTCTGAAGGAGGAATGCCTTCAATCTGGGCAGGACTAACATCGGCAGAAATGGGGGCATAACCAAGAATTAAGAGTCCTCCCCAGAGTCCGTTGAGGTTCGGGTCAAGGTTTGGGCTGGCAATCTCGCCAGGCATGATTTCGTCGGCAACCGAAGTGAAAATGATCGGAGCGTCGGCAGTCCCCTCGGCCATCAGTTTGCCTCCCCGTGCGATCAGCAGTGCAGTGGCATTGGCGCCGGTCCCGGCCTGTCCCTTAATGATAACTCCTGGTTGGATGGTAAGGGTTACTCCGGCAACCACGGCAATACGGCTTTGAAGCACATATACCTTGCCTGTTTCCCAGGTTGCGTTGCTTGTGATGTTTCCACTGACCGGGATAATAATTTGTTCTTCAACGATATTTAAAACACCGGTCCCCAAACCCGTTTGATTCAGGTTATCGGCAATGGTTAGTACAACAGACCCTGCACCGGTGGTGGGACCAGCGGTGAAAGTAACAACTACTGTCCCTGAAGTTGAACCGGCAGTTCCCGGGGTTTTTACAACAGCAGTACCGTTTGTGGCAACCGGTGTGGCTGATTTAAATCCGCCAGCCGTTGTGTAGTTAAAAGTAATATCGATCGAAAGGTTTTTTTCAACATCGGTGGTTGCAGGAGCAGTTACGGTCGGAGCCGCTTTGGTGTCCGGAGTTGTCTCCTCATCTTTTTTACACGATGTAAATCCAATGGCCAGGATAAAAATTAACAAGCCGAAAATTTTTAAATAGTTGGTTTTCATAGATTTTCTTTTTTTTTAAATTTAATTTCTTTTGACTGCAAAGAACCATAGAAAAAATCTGTCGCGGATTAACGGATAATTAAGAAAACATTAAATAATTGTTAACAACTTCATTTTTTAAACAGATAATGAACTGACAAAGAGCAAAACACATCCACTCCCAAACCATAGATTAAAAATAAATGACTATTTTCGCATAAAATTCTTTCCTATGAAAACACAAATTCTCCTGGTTTTTACTTTTTCTTTTTTTCTGGTTTTCGGCCCGAATCCCTCTTTCAGCCAAAACGAACGGATTTCCAAAGAAAACAGAATGATGATGCATCAGGAGTTGCCTGAAGATGAATATCTCCCTCCCTCAGGGAAAACGGCCAGCGTTCCCGGTTATCGCTATAAGAGTACTGGTTTTTTTACGGTTCAGGTCAATGTGGATTCAGAAGGGAATAATATCCTGGGGGACGCTGCCAATGAACCTTCCATTGCCATTGATCCCACCAATCCGGATAAGATGGTAATCGGATGGAGGCAGTTTGATAATATTAACAGTAATTTTCGCCAGGCCGGATATGGTTATACGGTAAACCAGGGGCTTTCCTGGACTTTTCCCGGGTCCATCAATCCGGGGATCTTCAGGTCGGACCCGGTATTGGATTTTGACACGGCCGGAAATTTTTATTATAACAGTTTAAATTCCAATGGGGGCAATTATACCTGTAAGGTTTTTAAAAGTGTTGATGGCGGTGCCGGATGGGATGCCGGGGTAAATGCAAAAGGCGGGGACAAACAATGGATGGCCATTGACCGCAGCGGGGGCATCGGGACGGGAAATATCTATTCAGCATGGAATTCCAATTACAGTTCTTGTTCCCCCGGTTTTTTTACACGCTCCGTTAACAATGGTGCCAGTTTCCAGAACTGCATCGAAGTTCCCGGCGATCCCTATTGGGGCACGATGGCCGTGGGGCCTGATGGCGAGTTATATGTTGCTGGTTCGGGGTATTGGGACGGGATTGTTGTAGCCAAATCCTCAACGGCACAAAACCCGGATGGCACGGTGACCTGGGATTTTTCAACGGTGGTCGATATCGATGGTTATCTTACAGGGTGGGAGCCCATCAACCCGGCAGGGATTCTTGGCCAGGCAAATATCTCCGTCGATTGTTCAGAAGGCCCGGGCAGGGGAAATGTTTATGTGCTTGCTTCTGCCACGCGCGTATCTAACGGGGACCCTGCCGATGTGATGTTCTCAAAAAGTACCGATGGCGGATTGACCTGGAGTGAACCGCTACGGATAAACAATGATCCGGGAACCAGTCGTTATCAGTGGTTTGGGGTTATGTCGGTGGCCCCCAACGGGCGGATTGACATTGCCTGGCTCGACAATCGCGACGCCCCTTCCGGTTCCTATAATTCGGCCCTTTATTATTGTTATTCCGAAGACCAGGGAGAAACCTGGTCGATCAATAAAAAACTTTCCGGATTGTTCAATCCTCATCTGGGCTGGCCTCAGCAGGAAAAAATGGGCGACTATTTCGACATGGAGTCGGACAATGGCGGTTCACATCTTGCCTGGGCCAATACCTTTAATGGGGAACAAGATGTTTATTATACGCACATCATTCCTCAAATTGTTGGTTTTGAAGACAATACAAATAATCGGGATCTGCTTTCTGTTACCACCTATCCGAATCCCTTCTCCGGGATGGTAACCGTTCAATATCAAAATCCTGTCCATCAGAACGTTAAGATTTTTATATGCAACATCTATGGCCAGGATATTCACACCTTAGTTGATAAAGAACAGGATCCGGGAACCTACACGGTGCATTATCAGGCCGAACCCTTACCGGCCGGTTGTTATATATGCCGGATGGTTGCCGGGCAACAGACCAGAACAGCCAAAATGGTGAAAATACGTTAGGGCCGGTATCTTCGTAAAGATTCATATTTCTATGTTTACCCCCCGACGCCTCCTGATCGGTTTTTTTATCAGCCTGACCCTTGCCGTGGGCGTTGCCCTTACGGACCATTTTTTTTTAACCGGTTTGCCTGTTTGGTTGCTGGCCCCGATACGGTGGTTGCCCATCCTGTTTTATTTTCTTTATGCCTGTAAAAAGAAAAAACTGACCACCTGGATTTTTGTAAGCATGCTTGCGGGGGTGGAATTTGGGTACGACTTTCCCATGGTGGCAAAGGAGTTAAATATTGTCAGCCAGATTTTTATTCACCTTGTAAAGACCATCATTGCCCCTTTGTTATTTGGGACGCTGGTTACCGGCATTGCCGGCCATGCCAACCTGAAACAGGTTGGGCGCATGGGATGGAAGTCGCTTGTTTATTTTGAAATTGTTTCAACCATTGCCTTGTTTATCGGATTGGCGGCCATCAACATCAGTGGCGCCGGGTTGGGGGTTACGGTTCCCGAAGCCATGTCACAAGGGAATTTGCCGGAGGTACAGGCCCAAAGCTGGAGGGACATTGTACTTCATGTGTTTCCTGAAAATATTGCAAAATCGATAGCCGAAGGGCAGGTTTTACAGATTGTGGTATTCAGCATACTTTTTGGTATTGCCCTGGCCATGGTCAAAGAACAATACCGTTTGCCCATGCTCCGTTTCACGGACTCACTGACCGCCGTGATGTTCAAATTTACCAACATGATCATGTTGTTTGCCCCCTTTGCCGTTTTTGCGGCCATTGCCTATAGTGTCGGGCACATGGGACTTGGGGTGTTATTCAATCTATTTGAACTCCTCGGGACTTTATACATAGCGTTAATCGTTTTTTTGCTGGGGGTACTTTTGCCCATTTTGCTGGTCTTGAGAATTCCGGTAAAACGATTTATCAGGGCGGTGGCAGAACCTGTCACCATAGCTTTTGCTACCACCAGCAGTGAATCGGCGCTGCCCCTTGCGATGGAAAACATGGAGCGGTTTGGGGTTCCCCGAAAAATTGTATCTTTTGTTATACCCACGGGGTATAGTTTTAACCTTGACGGCACCACGTTGTATCTTGCCATGGCTTCCCTGTTTGTAGCGCACATGGCGGGGATCAGGCTTTCATTTGAAACACAGATCATTATGATGGTGACGTTGATGCTCACCAGCAAAGGGGTAGCCGGGGTACCACGGGCGTCGCTGGTGATTTTGCTTGGCACGGCCACCAGTTTTGGTCTCCCTACCTGGCCCATCTTTATCATTCTTGGTATTGATGAACTGATGGATATGGCCCGTACGGCGACCAACGTTATTGGGAATTGTCTTGCGACTGTGGTAATAGCAAAGTGGGAAGGGGAGTTTAAAGAAGAAGTGCCCGCCCATGGAGGATAAAAATTCAGGCAGGGGCGCTAAAACGAGAGTTTTTGTGAAGCCCCGGCTTTCAATCCGTATTTCCCGGTTTTTGCATTGAATACAATTTCATTGGTGCCGGTTTCCTTGATATAATTGAGTGTTTGAAGGTACTGACCGGTTCCTTTTTTAAGCCAGTCGGGCAGGTCAGAATCTTTTTCAATATGCATAAGCGCCTTCAGTTCTTCAATCAGTTCTTCTAATTTTTCTTCCGGTGATTTGATTCCAAGGATATCTTTGGTTATCACAGACCTTAGAATGGAACGGGAAAGTTCGTGCATTGAAGCCGAAACGGCCTGGCCGATCAAGTCCATCCGTGCCAGTTGTTCAATCCGTCCAAGGTTGCCCTCAATCTCTTCACCGGGAAGGATAAGGTTCAGTAAACCGCCATACCAGGCAAGGCTGATGATGACCACGTCCCTGAAATCGGGAAGTTCGTTGCTGAAAATGAGGTTTTTTAACCGGGTTTTTACTTCGGTCACCTCCTGGTTCCTGATAAGGATGGGGTATTTTGTTGAGGAGAACCCAAGAAATACCCGTTCCTTTTCTATTTTCAGCAATCCTTTTTCAACCATACCGGCAACCAGCAATTCACGGTAACGGGCTGATTGTTCAGTCAGTTTGATCAACCACCAGGTGATTTTTTGTTGTTCCCCCGTATGTTGGATGAGCTCCATGACCGTATCCAATAATGGATTTCCTGTTGGTTCCGGGCGGTCGGGGATGATGTTGTTAAGGTCTGTATCGATGCGGTTGCGCAGTGCAAGGTCCATCAGCAACGAAGCCGAAAGTAACAGGTCGAATTTTTTTGATTTTAAAAATGCCTTGCGACCGGTTTTTTCATTCACTGTAAGCAAAAACAATTCTTCGGGAATGGATAAAAGGTCATTCATATCGTAATTTTTAAGAATTGAAAACCAATATTAAAATATAGGTTAAGGGATTTTTGGCGTATGTTTCTGTAACCGCGCTTCCCGGTATCCCCTTGTCCAACCCGGGATAGCATCTTTCAGGATAATTACAACCGAAAGGATAATAATGACGGTAAGTACCAGGTTGATCAAACCCTGGATAAAAAGGGAAGGTGTCGACAGTTGTGGAATATAAATACCGGTAATGTTCATGATCCCTGCAATCAGCGTGGTAATTCCAACAAAAGCTAAGGGAATAAGGGTTACCCAGGCATACTTTGCTTTTCCCTGGTTGATAATATAAGAGGTGCCGATGGTCAGTGCGATGGTGGCCAGGAGTTGATTTGCCGATCCGAACATGGGCCAGATGGTGGAAACGCTGCCGGTATAGATAAAATATCCCCAAAAAAAGACAACGATCCCGCTGCTGATCAGGTTTCCGGGCAACCAGTTGGTTTGACTGAATGGTTTATAAAACTTTCCGAGAAGTTCCTGCAGGATAAAACGGGCTACCCGGGTCCCGGCATCGATGGTGGTAAGGATAAAAAGCGCTTCGAACATGATGGCAAAATGGTACCAATACGACATCAGCTTATCCAATCCGGGGATTGCCGAAAAAATCTGTGCCATGCCCACGGCAAGAGAAACTGCGCCCCCCGTACGTCCTGCAATGTTTTCACCTACTTCTGCGGCCAGTTTGGGAAGTTCTGTCTGGGTGAACCCCATTGCCTGCAACTGAGGCAGGATTTGGGCGAATTTTTCAGCAGAAACATTGATTTGAAAATAATCGAGCGGATGAAGGCTTGCTGCCGCTATGAGCGCCATAACGCTGACCACTCCCTCGGCAAGCATGGAACCTACCGCAATGGGTTTGATGTGTGATTCGCTCATGATCATCTTAGGCGTCGTCCCGGAGCTGATCAGGGCATGAAATCCCGAAATTGCCCCACAGGCTATGGTAATAAACAGGTAAGGGAATAAAGTTCCCGGGATAACGGGCCCGCCCCCATGGATAAAGTCGGTAAAGGCGGGCATTTTCATGTTGGGGGCAACAATGATGATCCCTACTGCCAGCAGGGCAACAACGCCGAGTTTCATGATGGAACTCAGATAATCACGGGGCGAAAGCAATAGCCATACCGGCAATACAGAGGCAATGAAACCATATCCGGCCAGCAACAGGGTGAGGGTTTTGTGGTCGAACGAAAACCAGGAAGCAAAGGGGGAATTGGGGATATAACGCCCGAAAATAACGGCTGCTGTCAACAGAATAACACCCATGGTTGTTGCTTCTGCTACCCTTCCTTTCCGAAACCGGAACATCCAGATTCCCATGAACAGGGCAATGGGGATGGTTGCAGCAATGGTGAACAACCCCCAGGACGATTCGCTCAGGGCATTCACCACCACCAGTCCCAGTCCAGCCATGGCAATCACAATAATCAGAAAGGTAGCCAAAGAAGTAGTTATGCTGCTGGTAATTTTCCCGATTTCGGCACGGGCTATTTCGGCCAGCGATTTGCCGTCATGTCTTACCGAAGCGGTAAGAATTACCATATCGTGGACCGATCCGGCCATGACAGCGCCAACGACCATCCACACAAACCCCGGGAAGTACCCAAACTGACAGGCAAGGACCGGCCCCACCAAAGGGCCGGCGCCTGCTATTGCGGCAAAATGATGGCCAAATAAAACCCATTTGCTCATGGGATAATAATTCTGTCCATCGTATAACCGGCCCGATGGCATGATACGTGCAGAATCCAGCGTCAGGATCCGGGAAGCGATAAAACTAAAATAGAAACGGTACGCCAGCGCGAAAACGGCTAAGGCAGTGATGACCAACGGCATTGCATTCATGTGGCAAAAGTAGCATCAATTTTGCTTTTTTAATAATTTCTACCTTGTTTTTTATCGTTGAAACCGACTCCCAGGGATTACAAGTCCTGTTTTTCGGGATCAGCTCACGCTGAAAATAAACGGGAATAGAAAAATTACCACAATACAATACAGAAAATATACCGGCAGATAAAAGCTTATGATTTTTTCAACCCGGTCGAACGATTTTCCTTTGAAGCCGGCAAGAAAAAGACCGGGTAAAATCAGCAACAGGTTGGCCAAAACTAAGATATTGGAAACCAGAACCACGGTCCGGTTCGGGGTGAACCCGTCCGAGAGCCGGGCAATAATGGCGGAAAGGGCAAAAAGATCGATGATGAGGGTTACAACGGCCAGAAAGAACAAAAGGATGACATTCAATTTACGGATATTGGATTTGTCGAGTTCCGAAAGGGAAAACACGATGATTACCATCACCCCGAGCAACAACAGGTTAAAAATGATCAGGAATTCACGGTTTTTCGAAAGGTCGATGGATGAGATGGCGATGGCGACCAGATAAACCAAGGCTGAGATCAGAACCAACGGGGTAAAGATCCTGGCGATGATGGGTGCAATTCTACTGGTGATATCGGGGTACAGGTCAATCAGCCAGGCGGCCACGACCGGGAATATGGCCAATCCGACAATTCCAATGTTTTCCATGTAAAAGGGCCCAATTTCCATTCCGATGATGGCAAAAAGGCTGACGGTCATGCCCGAGAGAATGGCCCCGGCGATGCACAACAACCCATACATGATGGCAAGTTCTCCGTTATAACGGATAAAAGCCGAAACTTTCGGGGGATGGGAATACTGTAAAGAAACCCAGGCCAATCCGAAAATAAACCACATGAACAGAGGGGCATGGATGAATGCCAGTATGGTTGTGTCGGAAATTTTTGCGGGGAGCAAATTCAGAAATGTGGTAAGGACAATGACCGGAAGGGCAAGCAGCAGGATATTTTTCAGACCGGAAATTTTGTTTTTTAAAATAAACCAGGCGGTCAATCCTGAAAAAGCGATAATGACAAGGTTCCGTGACCAAAAATCTTCCATTGTTCCGGCAGTGAAAAGAAGGTGCGATTTTACCAATAAAACAATTGCGGCCGAAAGGGCCACCAACCTCCATAAACTTTTCACGGGCAGCAGATGGGGTTGCCCGGAAGACTCATTTTTCAGCCGGATCTGCCAGAACCGCACCAGGTCGGTTTCCTTTCCAGCGGACACTTCGGGAAAAACCCGGGCAAAGCTGCTTTTGTCTTACGAAACAACATTTCAAGCGCTTCGGGGTCGTTGATACTTTGGATGATTTGTTCTTTCATGGCTGTTTCAAGTTGATTTTATCTATTATCAAACTCACAGGGGATCAAATTATTGCAAGAAATTGTATGGTTTCTTCCACGCTTCTGTTCAGTGAAAAGGGGTACAATTTCAGAGGTGCCGGTTTTTTTAAAATGGTCAATAATTGCAACCCGAACGTTGGGTGTGATAAAAAATGTAACTTTGACAGACAAAATCCGTCAAATACAAAAATTTAAAGACATGACAAATCCGGAGATCAAGCGTTTATACCGTTCCAAAACAGACCGGATGCTCGGTGGGGTATGCGGTGGGATGGGCGTTTATTTCAATCTCGATCCTGTACTGATGCGATTGGTTTGGGTCATTCTCTTCTTTGCCGGCGGGATCGGGGTACTGGGGTACATTCTTGCCTGGATCATCATCCCGGAAGAGCCTTCTTAGCCAGTAGCCCCAATCTGATTTACCGTTTGTGCACCATTGAAGTTTTGACACTTCTTTGTTTCGCCATTCTTTTTTTTTGTTTTTTCCTCCTTTTTCCGGGTGGGCATTTTGGGCATGGTACCCTGGGTTTTTTCGTTTGATTTAGGAACCCTGGCCTTCGTTCCGGAGGATATCTTCTTTCTCTTTCCCTGTTAATTACAAGATTTTTCTTACTTTTGCACTCCTTTTAAAAACAATGAAAACAAAATACCCGGAATATTCGCGACTTGACCTGGCCAGGATTGGGGATGAAGTTCAATCCTATTGGCAGGAAAAAAAAATCTTTGAAAAAAGTTTAAAACAAACGGAAGGGAACCCACCCTTCATTTTTTACGAAGGGCCACCCTCAGCCAATGGCATTCCGGGTATTCACCATGTCATGGCACGTGCGATCAAAGATATTTTCTGTCGTTATAAAACCATGAAAGGATTTTATGTCAGCAGGAAAGCCGGCTGGGACACCCATGGGCTCCCCATTGAGATTGGGGTAGAAAAAAAACTGGGGATCACCAAGGAAGATATTGGCAAATCCATTTCCATCGGGGACTACAACAAAGAATGTCGCACCGAGGTGATGAAATACAAGGACTTGTGGGATGACCTTACCGTGAAAATGGGGTACTGGCTGAACCTTGAAGATCCTTATGTTACATACGAAAACAAGTATATTGAAAGTGTATGGTATCTGTTAAGCAAACTCTATGAAAAGGGATTGCTTTATAAAGGTTATACCATTCAGCCTTTTAGTCCGGCAGCGGGGACAGGGCTCAGTACCCATGAATTAAACCAGCCGGGTACCTATAAGATGGTCAGGGACCATACCGTGGTGGCGCAGTTCAAGGTAACTATGGATGCGAAATCGGCGTTTCTTTTCAACGACCTATTGGGCGAATTGTATATCCTGGCCTGGACGACCACCCCCTGGACCCTTCCATCGAATACCGGATTGGCCATGGGAAAAGACATTGTTTATGTATTGGTGAAAACCTATAATCCATACACCTATACAGAACAAACGGTAGTTGTGGCCAAAGCGTTGTTGCACCAGTATTTTCCTGAGAAGAACAGCCATCTTGAAATGGAGAATTACCATGAAGGCGATAAACAGATTCCATTCCAGGTGATTGCCGAATTCAGGGGAGTGGATTTTGAAGGCATCCGTTATGAGCAGTTGTTGCCTTATGCCCAACCCGAAGATGGAGATCCTTTCCGTGTGGTGTTGGGCGATTTTGTGACTACCGAAGATGGAACCGGGATTGTTCATATAGCGCCGAGTTTTGGTGCCGACGACTTTCGGGTCGGGCGTCAATATGGATTGGGATCCCTTACACTTGTTGATAAACAGGGAAAGTTCACCGGGCAGATGGGCGAATTTGCCGGTCGTTATGTCAAACCGGAATACGATGCCGGTTGTGTGGCAGAAAATTGTCTTCCGGTTGACATTGACATTATTGTCAAACTCAAGCATGAAAACAAAGCCTTCAGATCAGAAAAATACGAACACTCCTATCCCCATTGCTGGAGGACCGACAAGCCGATTCTTTATTATCCGCTCGATTCGTGGTTTATCCGCACAACCGCCTTTAAAGAGGAAATGATCGCCCTCAATAAAACCATCAACTGGAAACCTGAATCGACGGGTACCGGTCGTTTTGGGAACTGGCTTGAAAATTTGGTGGACTGGAACCTTTCGCGTTCCCGTTTCTGGGGGACCCCGTTGCCAATCTGGAGAACGGAAGATGGTTTAACAGAGGTTTGTATTGGCTCGGTTGCCCAACTTTATGACGAATGTGAAAAGGCAGTGAAGGCAGGAACCATGAAAGTAAATCCCCTGGCGAAATACAAAGCGGGGGAGATGACCAGCGACAATTATCGTTCTTTCGACCTGCACCGTCCGTTTGTTGATGATATTGTCCTTGTTTCCGATGATGGCCGGCCCATGTACAGGGAACCGGACCTGATCGATGTTTGGTTTGATTCGGGGGCCATGCCCTATGCACAATATCATTATCCTTTTGAACAGGGCGAGTCGTTGCACAACTACTTTCCGGCCGACTTTATTGCCGAGGGGGTAGATCAAACCCGTGGATGGTTTTTTACACTCCACGCCATTGCCGTGATGCTGTTTGGAAGTGTTTCCTATAAAACCTGTCTTTCCAATGGCCTTGTCCTCGATAAAAATGGAAACAAGATGTCGAAACGGTTGGGAAACGCCGTTGACCCATTTACGACCCTTGAAAAATATGGCCCCGATGCCACCCGTTGGTACCTGATTACCAATTCGCAGCCCTGGGACAACCTTAAATTTGACCTTGAAGGGATTGAAGAGGTCCGCAGGAAATTTTTCGGGACGCTTTACAATACCTATGCTTTTTTTGCCCTGTACGCCAACATCGATGGGTTTACTTACAATGAAGCAGAGGTTCCCATTGAGGAACGGCCCGAAATCGACCGGTGGATCCTCTCGGAATTGAATTCGCTGATCCGGTTGGTAGGCACATGTTACGAAGATTACGAACCTACCCGTGCCGGCCGTGCCATCGGCGATTTTGTCGATGAGCATTTAAGCAACTGGTACGTGCGCCTGTCACGGCGCCGTTTCTGGAAAGGGGAATATTCTGCCGATAAAATTTCAGCATACCAAACGCTTTACCGTTGCCTTGAAGTGATTGCCCGGCTGGCTGCGCCCATTGCCCCGTTTTATATGGAGCGCCTCTTCCTGGACCTCAATCAGGCCACCGGTCATAAAAAAGCCGAATCGGTCCATCACACGGCCTTTCCGGAACCCAATGCCGGTTTAATCGATAAAGCACTGGAAGAACGAATGGAGTTGGCCCAGACCATTTCCTCCCTGGCATTGTCGATCCGGAAAAAAATGAACATCCGGGTACGCCAGCCATTGCAAAAAATCATGATTCCCATGGTTACGGACCATTTTAAACATCAGGTTGATGCCGTAAAACACCTTATCCTTTCAGAGGTCAATGTGAAGGAAATTGATTATCTTGAAGACACTTCCAACATTTTGGTAAAAACGGTGAAACCCGATTTTAAAAAAATGGGTTCGAAATTCGGGAAACTGATAAAACCGCTGTCTGAACAGATGAAAAGTTGGGATCAGCAGTTTATCCAGGAATTTGAAAAAGCAGGGGAGACCACTGTTTTTATAGGCGAAGAGCAGGTTCATCTGATGATGGGGGATGTTGAAATACGGACAGAAGATTTGCCGGGTTTTCAAACAGCCACACAGGGGACGTTGGTGGTAGCGCTCGACACCCAGGTTACCCCTACGCTTTGGAAAGAGGGCATTGCCCGTGAAGTGATCAACCGGATACAGAACCTAAGAAAAGATAAAAAGTATGAGGTAACCGATAAGATTTCTGTCAAATTCCTGTCACAGCCAGAGATAGAGGATGCTGTGAATCAAAATATTTCATATATTTGCTCGGAAATATTGGCGCAATCGTTTGAGGTTGTGGATTTGATTGAAGAGGGTGAAAAAACACCCATCGAGTTGACCGATACGGTTGGGGCTTATATCTCAATCTGTAAAGTTGAATAGGTAATGGACGACAAGGAGATGCTTCAGGTCGTCTATTGTTTTATACAGCGATGAAAAGAAAAATTTAGTAAGTGAATTTAATTTTTTGAGCCATGAAAAAAGCAGCAGGAAAGCCTTCACAGGAAAAGAACCGTTATTCTGATGAAGAACTGGAGGAGTTCAAACAGATTATCATGAAGAAACTGGACAAAGCCCGAAATGACCTTACCATGTTGACAGAGTCGTACACTACAGGCAACGAACACGACACCAACGATACCTCTCCGACCTTTAAAATTCTTGAAGAGGGATATCAGGTTTTTTCGAAGGAAGAGAACAGCAAATTTGCTGCGAGGCAGGAAAAATTTATCAAATCGCTCGAAAACGCCTTGATCCGGATTGAAAACAAGACCTACGGCATTTGTCGCGTTACCGGTAAACTCATCCCCAAAGACCGGCTACGTATTGTTCCCCACGCTACCTTAAGCATTGAGGCCAAACGTGTACAAACAGTTTCCCCAGCGGCCCGTCCTTTGGACCCGGACCTGGAATAGGCAATGGTTATAAATGCGGCCCCCTGTTGAAAAAAGCGGTTTACATCATTCTTTTGATTTTATTTTTTGACCAGGTACTTAAAATCTGGGTAAAGACCTCTTTTTTTATGGGGGAAAGCCGGTTTGTTTTCGGGCATTGGTTTATATTGCATTTTACTGAAAATGAAGGGATGGCCTTTGGAATGAAATGGGGGGGGGATTATGGGAAATTGATGCTTAGCCTGTTCCGTGTTGCCGCTGTGATCGTTATTGGCTGGTGGCTCTACCGGGCGACCCGCAAGGGGGCCGGGAACCTTTTGGTCATCAGCGTTTCATTGATTCTTGCCGGGGCTCTTGGAAATATTATTGACAGTGCTTTTTATGGGATCATTTTTGGTGAAAGTTCCTATATGCAGGTTGCTTCCTTATTCCCTAAAGGGGGCGGTTATGGGACTTTTTTACACGGGAACGTGGTTGATATGCTCTATTTTCCCATCATCGAAGCCCGTTATCCGGCCTGGCTCCCCTGGCTTGGCGGAAAGGAGTTTGTTTTTTTTCAACCCGTATTCAATATTGCCGATTCGGCCATTACGACCGGCGTGTTGATGGTCATCCTTTTTCAAAAGAAAATCTTTTCTTCGCTCAAAACAGTTCCGGGGGAGCAGCATCCGGCTACCTGACCCTTATGGAACGGCCAATTCGCAAGACCGTTGTAGGTTTAATTTTGTTCATGGCGCAAATTTCCTTGATGGAGGTATGGTATTTTTTTGCCAGTTTCCCCAGGGTATCGCCACTTTTAATTTTTACTACAACGGCATTCTCAACATGGTCGTTGGGATAAAAAACCCGTTGGGTAATCTGAAGCGTACTGTCGATCAATTTTTTCTTGTCGAAATCAACGATTCGCAAGGGATCCATGGGGACGTTTTTATAACGGATCTCGAAATGAAGATGGGGCCCGCGGCTTCTTCCCGTAGATCCCCCCAGGGCAATCGGTTCACCCGATTTAACAATCTGGTTGACTTTGACAAGCATTTTGGAAAGGTGTGCATAATAGGTTTCCAGTCCGTTATAATGACGGACGATAAGCAAATAACCAAATCCACCCCGGTTATATTTTGAATATCGGACCACCCCATCGAATGCAGCGCGGACCGTATCGCCTTTATTAAGTTTAATATCCAACCCTTTATGGGTGTACATAAACCCACGGAGGAGTTTCCCGTCAATGGGAAAGGTAAAGGCACGGCCGGATTCGGTGAGTACAATCAGGGTATCACGGATGGAGTCGGGTTTTGTGTGGTAGGTAAAAATTTGATCGTTGACCCACCCCGACGAAAAAATCCCGGAGCTATCAATTTCAGGGTTAAACATCAATGGTTCATCCGGAATGTATTCCCAGGTAAAATTTTTATAGAGGATGGCTGGGCCATCCGGGGTGTCAACGGTATCGACAATGGTTGTGGGATTTTGCTGGGCCTGGGCGGCCAGGGGGGATAGAATTAGAAGCAACATCCACAGTTTAAATAACTTCATCGTTGGTTTGTTAGGTTCCCGCAATCATCAAACGGCAAAACTACGGTAAAAATTTTTTATCCCAAACATTTAATCGACCAGATATTTTATATTTGCATAAATTATTATCCGGATATGGAAGCGAAGAAAGTTGGAAAAATTTCGCAGATCATTGGTCCTGTTGTCGATGTGACCTTTGATGAGAAGGTAAAACTGCCTGACATTTACGATGCATTGGAAGTGACCAATAAAAAGGGTGAAGCGATTATTTTGGAGTGTGAGTATGACATTGGGGAGCAAACCATGCGGACGATTGCCATGGATTCAACCGACGGGTTAAGCCGTGGGATGGAGGTGGTGGCATTGGGCAAACCCATTTCAATGCCGGTAGGCGATATGGTCCGGGGCCGTTTGTTCAATGTAATCGGAAAGCCCATTGACGGGCTGGGGCCTGTTTCGGAAGAACACACCTATCCCATTCACCGGGATCCTCCCTTGTTTGATACCTTAAGTACCTCTCAGGAAATTTTATATACCGGAATTAAAGTCATTGATTTGATAGAGCCCTATTCAAAAGGGGGGAAAATTGGTTTATTTGGTGGTGCCGGAGTTGGAAAAACGGTAATCATCATGGAGCTCATCAATAACATTGCCAAAAAGTATGCCGGATTGTCGGTATTTGGCGGCGTTGGCGAACGGACCCGTGAAGGGAACGACTTGTTGCGGGAGATGCTGGAATCGGGAGTCATCCGGTATGGGGATGCATTCAGGGAAAATATGGAAAAAGGGGGTTGGGACCTTTCAAAAGTTGACCGCGAAGAGTTGTTAAAATCGCAGGCGACCTTGGTTTTTGGCCAGATGAACGAACCACCCGGGGCACGTGCCCGCGTAGCCCTTTCGGGGTTGACAATGGCTGAATATTTCCGCGATGGCGATGAAAAATCGGGAGGCCGCGACATTTTATTTTTTATCGACAATATTTTTCGTTTTACACAGGCCGGGTCGGAGGTTTCAGCATTGTTGGGCCGGATGCCATCGGCCGTTGGATATCAGCCCACGCTGGCTACCGAGATGGGGATCATGCAGGAGCGGATCACTTCGACCAAACGGGGTTCGATTACTTCTGTACAGGCCGTTTATGTCCCTGCCGACGACCTTACCGATCCTGCCCCGGCAACAACCTTTGCCCATCTTGATGCCACCACGGTATTAAGCCGTAAAATTTCCGAGTTGGGCATTTATCCGGCCGTTGACCCGCTTGATTCCACTTCTCGTATTCTGAGCCCGGATGTTGTGGGCGAAGAGCATTACAATACAGCGCAACGCGTAAAACAAATCCTGCAACGTTACAAAGAGTTACAGGATATCATTGCCATTTTGGGGATGGATGAATTATCGGATGACGATAAATTGATAGTTTCCCGCGCCCGTCGGGTCCAGCGGTTTTTATCGCAACCTTTTTTTGTGGCAACACAATTTACAGGCATACCGGGGGCTTTTGTGAACATTGAAGATACCATCAAAGGATTTAACATGATTATGGATGGCGCGGTGGACGAATATCCCGAATCGGCCTTCAATTTGGTGGGGACCATTGAAGAAGCCATTGAAAAGGGGAAAAAGATGCTTGCCGACAGCAAATAACCAGGAATTCTGTTTAAAGGAAACGCCCCGATGGCTAATCAACATATTTTGAATTTTCAAAACGATGAAAGTTGAAATTATCACCCCCGATGTTACCCTCTTTGCGGGGGAGCATGTTCAACTGGTCCAATTGCCCGGAATTGACGGATCATTTGAAATCCTCAACCACCATGCCGCGTTGATTTCTGTTTTGGGCAAAGGGAAAATTAAGATTTTGAACACTGGCGAAAAGGAAGCATTGTTTTTCGATATCCAGGGAGGCGTAATCGAAGTACTGGACAATAAAGTATTGATCCTTGCCGAATAGTTGTAATTTATTTCATGAATCCAAAATGCACGTTGTTTTTCCTGGTTTTTCTGGTATTTCATTTTACCGGGTGTTATAAGAACGAGCCAGTCCCGGTTGCTGGGTTCGTTTACACCGGGAACAACCAGTTTCAGGTTCCCTGTACGGTTGCCTTTTCCAATACGTCGTCCAATGCCTTTTCTTATCTCTGGAGATTTGGCGATGATTCCACTTCCGTGTTGAAAAACCCTTCGCACACGTATCGCGAACCGGGCAAATACGAAGTTTATCTCCGCGCTTATACCGAAAGTCAAAAAGAATGGGCGTCCCTGATAAAGATCATCGTGATCAAGGACACCCTTTGATTTTTATTCAAACCGGATATTGGTGATTTTAATAGAATTTGATCCGGTTGTCGGTAATTTCGGCTTTCTTTTCAATGGCTTTATAGAGCGATGTGGCGACCCGTTGGGAGAAGGTTTGTTCGTGCTGTGATTTCTCAAAGCTATAATCTTCTTTTGCCGGGGGTTCGGATACTTCGTCAACGACAACAACGTATGCTCCGTATTTCCCGGTCAGGGGACCGGCGGTATGTCCTTTGGGGAAGGTAAAGATTTCGCCCACAATATCCATTTCACGGCCAATGGCCGAACGGCTGAAACCGGTAAAGGTCAGGACGGTAGTATCCACTTTAATATCCATTTTGGCGGCAAGGGCATTGATTTCTTTAGCTGTTGTCATGGCTTGTTTAATTTGTTCGCCGAGCATGACTGCTTTTTTCATGTTTCTAACCGAGGGTTCAATACGTTCTTTAACGGCTTCGAGGGGTTGTTGTCCTTTGAGGACAATTTTTTTCAGGACGGCGACCACATATTTTCCGTTCACGTCAAACACCGGGCTGACTTCCCCAACTTTGGTGTTTTCGGCGTAGGCCCAACGGACGACTTCCCGGGCGGAGGGCAACCCCATCAGGTTATTGTCCATTTCACGGAGGTTTGGGGAGGTCCGTTTTTGAAGTCCCTGGTCGGTAGCGCTTTTATCGAAAGCCTCGGCGGTTTTGTTTTTGCCCGCAAAAGCGCTTGCATTGGTATAAGTATCCTGGAAAGTTTGGTTACTGGGTTCAATGGCACGGGTGAGCACAGCGGCCTGGATTTTTTTAACCGGTTTTGTTTTTTCATCGAGAATAAAAACCGAATAGCCGATGGGGGTTTCGAGAACTTTTATCTCTTTGGGTTTCATCTCAAGGCCTGCTTTAAAGAAGGGGTAATATCCGGTATTTCCATCGAGGAACCATTTCAGGTCGCCGCCATCTTCTTTGGCGCTCGGGTAATCGGAGAGTTTACGGGCAAGTTCTGCAAAGGTGGCAGGATTTTTTTTCAATACATTGAGAAGGCTGTCGGCTTTCATTTTTGCCTCTTCCTTTGATCTTTTAATTCCTTCGTTGCCCGGGGTTGTAAATGCTATGAGGATTTGTGAGCCACGCATGGAATCGGGACGTTCCTGGATGGCCAGCGATTTTGCCATATACCAGGTATTGTTGGTTTCGAAGGGGGGAATGATTGTCCCAACGGGGGAGGTGAAAAGAGTGGAATCGAGGAAGGCGGGAAGGGTTCCTTTTTTCATGAAAGCGGTATCGGCTTTTTTATCGGAATTGGCGTTGGTAAAGTTAACGGCATCAGAACTGGATGCAAAGTCTTTATACAATTGGGCTACATCTTCGGCAATTCTTTTACGGTCCAGGTCGGAGGGGGCTACGTCAAAAACAATATAATCGAGATCGCGCATCGGTTCTTCCTGTAAGAAAAAGGCTTTATTTTGGTTATAAAATACCGAGAAATCGGCATCGGTTAATTTAACGGTGCTGTCGGGGATTGCGGTCAGCGGGGGTGCAATAAAACGGACCTTCATGGATTTCGATTGTTTCACATAGTCTTTTTTCAGAAAGGCGGTGGGCATAAAGTATCCTTTGCTGATCAGGTTGTTGAATTTTGTTTCCAACCGGTCGTCTTTGATTGCTTTTTCGAAACGCAGCCACATGTCCCTGCTCTTGGCGTCCATTTTTTCGAGATTTTTCAGGTAGTTTAAAACCAGGGCCGGGTCGTATTGTCCGGTATTCGGATCTTTAAAATATTGAAGAATATAACGATGTGGTTGTTTTCCCTGAACCTGGTCGAACAACTCCTCGGCCGATACGGTAAGCCCCAATTCGTCGTATTCGCTACCCATTAAAATATTTTTAACTTCGTTGTTCCAGGTTGTCTGACGAAGCTGATATGCATCCTGGTCGGAAATTTTATCGCTTCCCGAATTGTCCTTTTGAGCTTCCATGGCTTGTTCCACCTGAATATTAAATTCGGCATAGGGGATACTTTCGCCGTTGACGACCCCTATGTCGCTGTTGCCCTGGGTTCTTTTCTTTCCAAAATCGCCGATTACGAAGGCAGCAATAGCAACACCAATGATAATTACAGCCAATCCTGAATGTTTTCTGATTTTTCCAATAATCGCCATGTATGTAAGTGTTTTAATGTAAAATAGGGGGCAAAAGTAGGGAAAATTCGTGAAATATACTGCATCTTACAAAAAATGCAAGGCATTTTTCTGTTAAATACCGTAATTATCACAGGCTATCTTTCTTTACGGTCATTTGTCCGGTCACATTCGAAATAGAGTAATTGGTAAAGCTTTCGTTTGATTCCATACTGTCGCCGAACAGGATTTTATCGGGGGTTGTGATTTTAACTTTCACATCCGATGAGATGCTGTGTTTGTTTTCGTCCCAGAGCAGGTGTTCGGTATTGAGCTGTTCGTTTTTTTTCTCATTTCTTACAACTACATTTCCCCAGGCTTCCATGGTACGGGCAACTTCCTTCCGGATGCCCCGGTTTCCCGTGATGGTAGTGCGGATGGCCTGTACAGAGTCGTACATCCATATTTTAAATCCATTGGGGAATTCGAGGTATGGGTCGTTTCCGCCAAAGCGGTTGAGCAGGGGGCTGATGATGCGGGCCTGGATTTTTCCCGAATCGCTGAAAAGCACATCAATATTCTGTGCCGACATTTCAGGGCTGTTTTTGTCGTGTGTTATTGAGTTACCGGTGGTGTCCGGTTTGATACAGGAATGAAAAAACAGGAACCCGGGAAGAACAAGGGCAAAAAAAAGAATTACCGGGAGCCTCAATTTAGAAGTATTTGCGTTTTAAAAACCAGCGTTCATAGATGGTGAAGCCGATGACAAATTTGAAATAGCTTTCCTGGATCAGGTTTTGTTGGGTTGTCCCCCTGGAACCGAATTGTGCCCCGAGGTTCAGCATTGTTTTAACGCCCCTCAGGGGAAGGCCGAAACCGATGGAGATGGCATATTCGTTCAGATCGGTGTTGCGGAGATGGAGGTAGGTTTTGGAAAAGGAAAAACCAAGGCGGTACCGGATCCGGGCGAGATAGTTGTTATAATTGTCGATTTTAGGGATGATTTCGCCCCCTGCGCTGATTTGCCAGGAGTTAACAAGTGAGTCGCTCATTTCGAAAGCAGAGAAATTTGCCCAGTTTTGCCAACGGTAATCCAGTCCAACCATCCACTGATCGGGTTTTTCAAGCGCCAGTCCGCCACCGGCCATCATCGGGACAACAATTTTGCCTTTTAACGCCTCTGCCATGAATAGCGTGTCTTTGATCTCTTCGCCGGAGGAGCTGTTTACCAGAAACGTTTCGGCTAAAACATCGGTTTTGGCCGACATTCCTGAAGTGGGCGAAAAAACGGCGCCAACGGTTAGAAAGAGGTCGTTTTTCAGTTTGGCGCGGTACTGAAGGCCGGCATTAAAATAGAGGTCGTTCATGGTGACATAATACCCGACCTGGAAATTCATACTGTTGACCGAATCGGGGAATAAAACCAATGCTTCCCGGATCATGCTTCCGAACAGGTATGAAGCATTGATCCCGAAAGAGAGGTTTTTTGTGATACGGAAAGCATTTCCCCAATAAAAGCGGTTAATCCCCCCCGAACCAACATAGTTTCTCACAACAGTGCCGGAATTTGGGTATTCTTCATAATTGGCCACATTATAACCAACGTCGCTGAAAGGCACCAATCCAGGCTGGTTTTCCACCATCGGGTCACAGGCATTCCAAAGAGCAGGTTCCCCAGGGAGGCATAGTTTCGATTAACACGTTGAAAATTAGACGAAAGGGTTACAAATTCGCTGTTAAAACCACCTTCAAAAACAAATGACATGGAATCGAAAGCGGTATAGGAAGCCGGGTTCAAATAGTTCACGTGGTAAGGGCTCCGGAAGGCATAGCCGGTTTGTCCCATGGTCATGTTCCAGGCATTGTTGTTGTCAGCCAGGTCGCCAATGCCGAAACGGGAATAGGGCGAGGCAATCCGGATCTGGGAAAACAGGTTCAGGTTGAGGAAAAGAAACAATAACGTAAGAGGAAGAAAAAATTTAAGTTGTTTTACCGACATTAAATTCAAGAATTTGCTGTAATCCGTAGAGAACAATATTTGGTTGTGCAAAGATGCTAATTTTTAGCCGTTTAACAAAATATTTCTGGTCCCCGCCACTAAGAACAACGTTCAGGTCGGGATATTGGTTCCTATACCTGCCCACAATCCCCTCAATTTCAGCGGTTGCCCCCACAAGGGCGCCGTATAGCATGGAGCCTTCGGTATTTCGGCCAATCACAATTTCCTTATTCCGGAAAGAGAGTAACGGCAATTTACCGGTAAAAGTATGCATGGCTGTTAACCGCATTCGGATTCCGGGGGAGATGGCCCCGCCAAGGTATTCATTTTGGGCATTGACAAAATCATAGGTAATGCAGCTACCGGCGTTGACAACCAGGACGTTTTGATCGGGGAACAGGCGAGATCCGGCAACGGCAGCGGCCAGGCGGTCTTTTCCCAGGGTGTTTTTTGAACGGTATTTGTTTTTCAAGGGGACTGGGGTGGTTTCGCCCAGCTCGGTAAATTGAAAACGGGAGGCCAGAAAACGGGGGATGGATGTAGGGTGGTTGATGACCGAGGAGAGGATACAATGGTTGGTGGATGGAAACTTCTCGATAAAGTTCCGGACTACGGCCAACGAAATTTCAGGAAATTGTTGTAGTTTCATCATCCGGTGGTTTTTAAAAACCGCCAGCTTTTTATTGGTGTTGCCGAAGTCGAGGACCAGATATTCCATGGTAAATTGCCACAAAGGTATTGTTTTTTCAAAAAATGTTGTAATTTTGCCCTCCCGTTAATCAAAAAAGGGATTTGGCGTCGTAGCTCAGATGGTAGAGCAGAGGACTGAAAATCCTTGTGTCACTGGTTCGATTCCAGTCGATGCCACGCCAAAAATCAAACGAAAAACCCTGAACCTTTTAATGTTCAGGGTTTTTCGTTTTTTTAGTTCACAATCCGGTCCACCGGTTGATGTTTTTCAGGTTTCTTTTCAAATAGCCAAATTGCTGTCGGACCGATGCCCAATCGTTTGCGGAATTCAACAAACAAGGAAGGGCAAGTATTAGAGATAAAATCAGCAGACCCTAAATATGGCATTGGAGAAATTCGGTCGGCTATTTTCAGTATTTTGCATGGGGAAAAATACCATTTATCGATTATTGATTGATCTATTTGGTATTGTATGCAAAATTTGAAATAAAAACCCGTAAATACATGACAGCAAAAAAACAACTTTTAATCAGTGCATTGGTGTTTTTCACCTTTTGCCTGATTATTTTAGCATCTAATTATTTAATGAATTTGGCCGAAACCACGAAGAATGAAAAATTTGAGATATTCTCAGGTATGTTATTCGGTTTTATTGGTGTTCCTGTTTTCTCTATCCTTTTACCTCTTTACTTTGCTAATAAATGGAAACTTGATTTTTCGCTTTGGCCAAAATCAAAAAAAGCCTGGCAGGTCATTGTTTTTCTTGTTGCTTACATAATTATGACAAATTATTCTTCTTTACAGATAGTCTTGCAAAGTCATTATTCCACCACTGATTATTTGGTTCATTATATTTCCACTCTTTTATTTCATGTTACCTATTATCCCTTGTTTTTAATTTTAATTTTTCCGGTAATTCGTTCGAATTATGGCTTATGGACAGGGATTTTGGCGACCTCAATGTTGTTTGCCTTGTATCACCTTGCCCAATATCACTTTTTCCCTGCCGGGACTACAATTCAATTGCAGATTATGCTTTTTATTGCTTTTGGTTTTAATATCCTGATTTATCTTTGGTCAGAATCAATTATTCTTGTTTCTTTACTTCATAGTACGAACGGTGCCATTGGATTATTGTCAAATGGAATGATTTCCAATCAAGTAGATTTTGTATTTTATTTAACAATTGTAATAGTGTCATTCTTGTTTATTTACTATATCATTCGGGAGATTATTCAGCGAAAGAACAAGGAATTTTCAGAAAATTGGTGGATTAAACTTAATATAGGGTTAAAATAGTGTTCCGCAACAATGATAGCCAACTAAAATGAAAAGCCATGAAACATATAGAAATTGGGGTATTTTTGATAATTTTGCTTATGATGGGTTGTACAAATAATCAAAAAATGGAGCGGAACAACATCACTAAGAACACCTATCTCGACTATTCCAACCGCGAAGATAAATGGAGCGGAGGGGTCAGGATGATCCCGATTCATACATCGGCGGGGGAATTTAAGGTATGGACAAAAAGAATCGGGAACAATCCCAGAATTAAAGTTCTTTTGCTACATGGGGGCCCGGGCGCCTCGCATGAATATTTTGAAGCGTTTGATTCCTGGTTCCCTGGTGCGGGGATCGAATATTATTACTATGACCAATTGGAATCGGCCTATAGCGATCAACCCAATGACCCCAGTTTGTGGAGTGTAAACAGATTTGTAGAAGAAGTTGAGCAGGTAAGGGCAGCGCTCAATCTCGACAGCACAAATTTTTATCTGTATGGTCAATCCTGGGGAGGGGTACTTGGCATTGAATATGCCCTGAAGTACCAGGGCAATCTGAAAGGGCTTATTATCTCAAACATGATGTCTTCAATCCCCGAATACATTAAGTACGCAGATGAGGTCCTGGGACCGCAACTTCCGCCGGAAGTACTTGCAGAAATAAAAGAAATTGAATCCAAAGGGGACTTTAAAAATCCCCGGTACGAAAAACTTTTATATTCGCATTTTTATACTCAGCATATACTACGGATGCCCTTAGACCAATGGCCTGAACCCGTTAACAGGGCTTTCGCAAAAATCAATCCCGATTTATATACAACCATGCAAGGGCCCAGTGAATTTGGCGTTGCCGGAAATGCAAAACTGAAAAATTGGGACAGGAGCAAAGATTTATCAAAAATTACTGTTCCCACGTTAATCATTGGAGGTTTGTATGATACCATGGATCCGGAACACATGGAATGGATGGCTTCAGAAGTCAAAAACGGGAGATATTTGCATTGCCCCAATGGCAGTCACCTGGCCCTTTATGATGACCAGGAAATCTATTTCACAGGCCTCATTCAATTTATTGAAGAAGTAGATAATGGAAGTTTTAAAAAAAATTTACCACCAGCCAGCATTTCTTCAAAGAAAAGATGAAGTTATATGGAGTTTATAACGGTAGATTTGATATGACTATTTTTGCAAACCCGGTTTCGACCGGTTAATATTACTCCAAAAACCAATCGTCCAATATGTTGGTTTTCATAATCATTTGGGCCTCCTGGCTTGTTTCTGAAATACTTCTGGCCCGGTTCCTGCGGGCAAAATCCCCCAAAACCAAAACCTGGGATAAAAATTCTTTAAATTTCATGTGGATAACCATCGGTGTGTCTGTTTCCTTAGGGGTTGTTTCGATGATTTTTGCCCCTTTGCCTGTTTCAAAGTCCCCCTTGTTTGCATACCTGGGCTTAATCCTTATTTTATCGGGCATTGTAATCCGGTTTTTTGCGATCCGGACGCTTGCTCATTTTTTCACCGTGAATTTGGCCATCCATCACGATCATCAGTTGATAATCAAAGGGCTTTATAAGTTTATCCGACACCCTTCCTATGCCGGATCGCTTCTTTCCTTTGTCGGATTGGGCTTTTCTTTCAACAATTGGTTGAGCCTCATTGTAATTGTTTTGCCCATCCTCATTTCTTTTATTTATCGGATTAACGTCGAAGAAAAGTTGTTGGAAAAACAATTCGGACCGGCGTACATCCAATACAAAACAAGCAGCAAACGGTTAGTCCCGCGGATATATTAAAAAAAAACGGAACATGAAAATAATTATAACATGCTCCGTTTTCCTAAAAAATAAGGTTGATGATAATGCAACAGGTGCCCGGAATTTAGAATAGATTGCGGGACATAGCCCATGGCAGGGGTAAAAACACGGTAATCTTTACTTCCCGATCACCAAATACCATTCCCCGTCGATTTTGATCAGTTCCCCACTTTCATTATCCGTATCGCCGTTGTTATACATCATTTTATATTTGACGGTGGCTGTTTTCCCATCGTCGGAGATGATCTCTTCAACAATTTCGACATCTTTCAGCCCTTGCTTCGATTCTTTTTCCTTCAATGCCATCGGCATCATGCCCATCAATTTGGCTTTTTCTTCTTCGGTGAGTTTTTCGCCGTCTTTTTTAACATACATTTTTACTGCGGCCTCGTACTTTTTATCGTATAAAAGCTTAATGCCTTTTTTTACTGTCGCCCCGGGGTTATTGCCCGAAGAGCTGCATCCTGACAAGGAAAACAATCCAATAATGAACATCAGTGAGATGGTCATAAAAATTCCCGATACTTTTTTCATAGAGATTTTTTTTTGGTGTAACATTAATGTTAATATGAACAGACCCTGAAAAAATCAGGGCTTTGGATAAAAGCGCTTGGAAACAGGATTTTTTTTGTGCCCAGCACAAACCGGAGTTCACGCTGCGGGTATTTTCCCGGGTCAAGACCTGCAACCTGGTATGCTTTGAGGACCAATTCGCTGCAATACAACCGTCCATCGGTTTTCAGATCATAATCGTCGTCAAATTCTATATTCCGGTCAAAAAATTCCCGGGCTTTCACGGCCACAGTATGTAGTTCAGGTAAAGGGAACTTCGACCGGTAAACGGCCCAGTGGCTTGCCATAGAGTCATTGAGAAATGCCTGAACCGGTTCTTTTATAACCCGGGAAGGCGTTTTTTTTGTTTCGGCTGGAACAGCGTGGATGACAAAGGGTTGGTTTTCTTCCATCACCACCAGTCCCAGGTGGGAAAAGTCATGCTCTTTATCGGCCAGGCAAACCAGGAAACTTTCGGGGCTCCTTCCCTGGCGGAAAATCAGGTCGCCATCCTGAAAGGTTACCACGCGGATGGCTTCTTGATCTGGTTTTTGCGATTGACGGAAGCGGAGGTATAAGGTAAAAATCAAGAAGAGGGGTGCCAGAAGGATCACAAAAATAAGAAGGGTTTTCTTCAGCATGGGAAAAGGGTTGAAACAAAGATAAAGATTTTTTTTTACCGGCAATGTTTTTTTTCCTTTCAGGCCGAAGGGCCCTGTTTGCCAACAGGGGGCTTTTCCTGGAAAAAAATTCTTACTTTTGACACTCCATCTTAATCTGTATGGAAATCATTGATGGATGGTTGGTTTATGGGCAATCGCCTGAAAACGTGTATTATATGAAAAACAGATTGTTGTTCTTAGTTGTAATTTCATTTTTCGTCTTCTCCCTCCCTGCGCAATCGCAACAACCTCAAAAGCAGATGCGGCAACAGCAGGTTCCCATGGAAGAGATCTCGTCGGCCGACCGTTCCAAACTTTTTGTTGACCGCATCGCTCCGAAATTGGATCTGACAAAAGTTCAAAAAGATTCCCTCATTTTCATTTTTACCGTGTTTATTGACGATGTTCAGAAGTACAAGGCAGAAAATACGCCCCAGATTGTTGGCTATATGCAAAAAATCAGGGACGATAAAGTTAAAATGCTCTTGCGGGATGAAAAGAAGTATGAAAAGTACCTGCAGGTTTTGGATGACATGAAAAACCAACAGGGCATTCAACAGAGGGGTTCCCAGCCATCGTCGCCGGGGCAGGGCCGGTAAGAGAATTTTATATGTAAATGGGCCGGGGACAATGACGGCCCGCATCCCGAAAATCATTTTATTCAGGATCCATCATGATTAAAGTCGCCCTGTTTTTCTTCCTTCTGATAACCTGGCCAGGGATCAATTTTGCCCAGGGTGCCACCGGTAAAAACGAACATCTGGATACCAAAGAGGGAAGGATTTGGTTCCGCCTTGAGCTGGAAGCCCTTACCGAAGCGTTGCTTTCGCCGACTACCGATGAACAGGCAACCTACCTTACGCACGCGCTGATTTTCAGGAATTACAGACATTCTGTTTTTGAGAACAGCGCTGAAAACGAAAATACCCTGGAATTAAACGAGGGAATAACAGAATATACCGGGCTCATGGTCGGTTCTTCTTCAGAGGAGGAATCCATTGCCCAATTGGTTTATAGGTTGGAAAATTTTTATAAAACTTCCTCTTTTGTCAATGCGTTTCCTACGGTGACCATACCTATTTACGGTTTCCTTCTTTCGGAAACAGATCCTGGATGGAATACAAAGACCAATGATTCGACCAACCTCACGGATTTTTTTATTGCTTCGTTCCATGTGGTTGTTCCCGACGATTTGAAAAAGGCTGCCGACTCCCTTTCTCTGTTTTATGGGGCGGCATCCATCCGGGCGGGCGAGTGTTTGAGGGAAGAAAAAAGAAAAAGCCAAACCACTTCGTTGAAAGCGATGTTCATCGCACAACCCCATCTGGAAATAAGGGCGGTAAAAATGGATTTTACGTTTGATCCACAGGGCATTGTCCCACTTGAAGCGCTGGGGTCGGTATATTTCACGGTCCGCATAACGGATGCATGGGGAATCCTGTCGTCCGTCAAAGGGGTCCTGATCACTCCTCAATTTGACAAGATCACGGTGAGCGTGCCGATGGCCGAAGAGGGCCAAAAAATATCGGGTGACGGATGGACAATACAGCTAAATAAAAACTGGAGAATGCAAAAGGATCCGGTTACCGGTAATTTTACACTGGTACAGGGCCCATAAAGATATTTTTTCGTGACCGGAATATCGCAATTCAAAACACCACCGGTTTTTTGTTGTCAAATCCTATTAGAACAGATCAGAATGAAAGATTTTAAAAACTATTACCAGATTGCGGCGCCCCCCGAAGATGTATATCATGCCCTGACCAATCCGGTGACCATCCGGTTATGGACGGGTGAACCTGCGGAAATGTCAACCGAACCCGGTTCGGAATTTTCACTTTGGGACGATAGCATTGTTGGACAGAACATCGCTTTTGAAGCGGGGATGGAATAGCAATTATTTCGGGTCCCTTATTGATTTTTACCGCGAATAACCGGTAGGTTGTTGTTTCACCGGACGGTACAGGGTGATTTTCCCTTTGGTGATGTTTTTCAGGTTTAAGTCGCTTAACCCCACTTTTTTCCCTGAATGAGCTGTGTTTTGATGTGCCAGGACGAATACTCCCGGTTCTTTGACCTCGTAAACAATGGCGGTATGGTGGGTCAGCGTCTCCGTATAGTGTCGGTTCCCTTCCTGATATTCTACTTTGACCCCGTTAAACTGAATGATGTCGCCAGGATAAACGCATTCCTTCTGAATATCGATTTTTTTGCCAAATTCATATTTTTTGTTCCATCCGGCATTCAGGGCATTTAATGCTTCAGCGGCCAGGTCCCAGCATTCGCCCCTTCCGACTTTGGTATTGATACGGGCCTTTACGAACTTTAGTATTTGTTTGTTTAAATCGGGGATACTGTCACAACCGGCAATCCCGTCTAAGGATTTTACGGTTGAAGCGAAGGGCAGGTTGGTAAAGGAGAGAAAAGAGACAACAAGCAAAAGGAAGAATTTCATTTTTCCGGTTTGGGTTAAAAACAGAAGGACGGTGACGGATCTTATTTCCATTTTTTCGAAGCCCCTTTGCCACCCAGGAACCCCCATCCGCCGCTGCCGATTAAAAATCCCAGCGCGTACCAGCCGCCGTTGTTGTTGGTGGCATAAACGGTGATGTCGTCCCTGAAAAGCATGACAACAAAGTCAACCGGCGCAATGATCCCATGCCACAACCCGCCCCAGAACCCGTAAGTAGTCCCTGAGAGGCATTCGGTGACGATTTCGCGGTGGGCGCAACCGGTAAATAGGATCAAAGAACCAATAAAAAGGAGGAATACGATGCTTCCGCGATGTTTTAAAATTGTTTTCATGACTGATGATTTTTCGGGTTGTCTTAGAGTTTAACCAGTTTTTTAAACAATGCTTTTTCCGTGGTAATTTTTTCGGAATTCCCATAAACACAAAAGGCGTTTTGTTTAAGGATTTCACGGGCAATTTCTGCAAATCCCCGGATATCGCCCGATTGGGTTGACAAAACAGCGTCGCGGTCTTTTTGAATATTTTCCGCGGTGCGTTTGGCAAAAAACATCGACACGGCTTGTTCCCCTTTTTGGGAGGGGGTCAGGGGGGCATCCATTTCGGCGATGGTACCGATGATATACCGGGTCATGGTCGCGTTGTCGGCTTCGAAGGCGGCCAGGAACCCGGGGGTGGCATTGTAGTTTTCGAGGGTGTTTTTCAGGTTTGGGTCGCGGTATGAGTTAAAAATAAAAGAACCATTGGGGGCAATGTGGCTGAACCCGCCATACGCGCCCCCGATGACCCTGATTTGGGTCTGGAGCCAGTCGGTAGAAAGAATCTGGCTTAGGACGCGCATTTTCCCGGTCCAGGCGTATCCAAGTTTTTTAAAGTTATATCCATCAATAACATATTGCACCTTGGATGCGGCCATCAACCCTTCGTTCTTTTTTTCGGGGTGAAATTCCCATGTCATGTAAACGGGTTTGTTCTGGGGAAGTTGTTTGGCCAGTATTTCCAATCCTTTGTTAAAATCGGGCAAGGTTTTTTCATCACCGGTAAAAGCGGCAATCAGGTTTTCTTTGGTAAAGAGCAGAGTAGCGGTTTTTTTCAGGTTTTCACTGATTTGTTGATGGTTTTTGTCGAACGATTTCATCAGTCCGGTCACGAACCAGTAATAATCGATTCCGGCAATGAGTTCGTTGAACATGCCCTGGTTGCTGATGTATGACTGTAGCCGTCGACTGGCGATCTGGTATCCGTTGCCTTTCACCATGGCATCGAGTTGTGATTGGTGCCTGGAAAGAACGGTTTTCAGCCGGGCCGTATCGGAGAAAACGGTACGAAGGAGGATTTCCGCGCTCAGGTCGAACAGTTTATCGGTTTTATTGTTCATGGCTTTTGAAGTGACCATGAATTTGGGGAGGAGTTTTTCGTCATCGAGGTTTTCCTGGAACGAACGCAGATTGGTATAAAACCCACCCGTATGGATATTCAATAATTTATTGAGGTCGGCAAAAGAATGGTTTTCTGTATCCAATGTCCCGAAGAGGTTGGCCAACAGGGAGGCATACGGGATCAGTTCCTGTGGGATGGCCCTGAGGTCGAAAAAGAGGTTTACATAAACCACGTTGTTGGTAAATTCTTTATAGGCCAGGATGGGTATCCCCGCTGCTGTTGTTTGTTCGACGGCATAGAAAGTAGCTTTGGGATCGATGTCTTTGATTTCGAGCATGGGTATGGTGGCCAGGGCTTCGGGGGTATCTTCCCGTTTCTGATAGGCGATCAGGTCGTTGGTCTCTTTGATCAGGCTGGAAATTTCAGCTTTGCCGAGGGTTGACTTATAGGCTTTGAGTTCGGCTTCGGCAATGGCGTTTTTTTCCTTTTCGAGGCCTTGTTTTGGTTCAAGGCTCAGCAACAGGGAGTGGGGATTGTTGAGGAAATACTTTTTGATAATATCTTCGAGGTATTGGGTTGTGAGCGATTTTTTAACCTCTTTCAAGGTTTTTTCATATTCCAGGCCTGAAAATGGGTCGTCGGCAAAAATCCAGGTTGGCAAAGTCTGGTTAAGCCAGGTGATCCCTTTTTGGGCATCATCGCCTTCCCGCAAACGAAATTCGACCCGGTTGATGATCCCTTCTATTTCTTGTTTGTCCAACCCTTTATTGGCGGCAGTTTTCAGCGCATCTTCAAGTACCTGGAGGAATTTTTGTTTATCTGCCGGATTGGCGTTCCGGGCCGTGATGGTGATTACATTTTGTTTATAGCCGGAGTTTGACGCGCTGACATCCTGGCCGATTCCGGCTTTTTGAAGGGCAAGGCGAACGGGCCCGGATTCCTGGTTGACCAGTGCTTCACAAAGGATATCAAGGGCCATTACCAGCGGAAGATCGGTATTGTGGCCAGCCACGAAACTGTATGACAGATAGGTTTGGTTGTTTGTATCCGCTCCTTCCATCAATGGGTATAAAGCGGTGACTTCTTTCATCGCCTGGAAAGGTTCCTGGTCCTGGATGGTTATTACGTTGTTGGTTTTTGTATAATTGGACAGATAGGCGGAGTCGATAAAAGCGAGTTCTTTTTCAAGGTTGCCGTTTCCATAGAGGTAGATGTAGCTGTTTTCGGGGTGATAATATTTTTTGTGGAAATTGATGAATTCTTCCTGAGTGAGGGTAGGGATGGCCGATGGGTACCCGCCCGATTCAAAACCATAGGCATTGTCGGGGAAGAGGTTTTTATAAATTTGTCGCCACAGTTCCCTGTTGGGATTTGAAAAAGCGCCTTTCATCTCATTATAAACAACGCCGGTATATTGGATGGGCCCATCTTCGGAGGTAAGCTCATAATGCCACCCTTCCTGTTTCATAATCCGGGGGTCGGTATAGAGGAGCGGATTAAAAACGGCATCGAGATAAACATGTACCAGGTTGAAATAATCCTTGTCGTTCATACTGGCCACGGGGTACATGGTCATATCTTTGGAAGTCATGGCGTTCAGAAAAGTATTCAGGGAGCCTTTTGAAAGCACGTCGAAAGGACTTTTCACCGGGAAATTTTTTGAGCCGTTAAGCACCGAATGTTCCATGATATGCGGGATGCCGTTGTCCGATTCGGGAAATGTTTTAAAGGTAATGCAGAACGTTTTATTTGGATCGTCGCAGGCAATCTTGACTATGTGTGCCCCGCTTTTTTCATGTTCAAAAGTGAGGACTTCGGCATTGACCTCTTTGACAAAACGTTTTTCGGTTAAACGGAAACCAGGATACTCTTTTTTTTGCATACAGGATGGTAAAAGGAATATAAAAAAGGATGTCGTTAAACTTAACGCAACAAAGGTTAAACAATTTTGGAAACAGCGTGTCATTTTTTTCATGGTTGTTGGGGATATGGATGAATCGGGGTTGAAAATTAGTTTAAATTCCCGTTTCGGCAAAAAAAAATCGTTCACCCGATGAAAGTTCCCGATGATCCCCTTTTACAGAAAGTTTTTCATGTACCTTTGATTTTTTTATACAAATCGACCAAAACCCAAGCCTATGTGGAAATTTTTTCTTTTGGTTTTTCTCATTCCTGCCTGGTTGCAGGCCCAGCCCATCATCGCCTTGGACGGTTCTGATTTCACAGATGCCGTGGTCGCCCCGGCTGAAACATACAATCCGGAAACGGTTTGGAATTATCTGAATTCGGATGTAGATCTTTATCTCGAGTTTGGTTTTACCTCCCTGATGGTACAAAACATAATCTGGGACAACGAAAAGGTAAAAGTTGAAGTTTTTCGCATGGGAAGTCCCGCAGATGCTTTTGGGGTCTTTTCCCTGAAGATTTTGGGTTGTCTTCATCGGGATTCGGTATATGCATTTAGCTGTAATACCCGGTTCCAATACCAGATGGCCTATGGGATTTTTTACTTTTTGATATCGGGCGAACCGGCGACAGAAAATTTGCAGCAACGTTTTTCCTCCATAGCTGCAGCCCTGATGATGAAAAATCCCCAACAAATCCTGAAAATACCGGAACCTTTTACGTTGCCTGCGCTGAAGCAGGGATATAATAACCTGGCCTATATCCGGGGGCCGGTTGGCTTGCAAAATTGTATGTTTCCCTTACAGAATTTATTGACAACGGTACGGTTTGGCATGTATATCACCCTGATAACACAACCAGACAACGTTATCTATTTTGCCCGGATTGCTTTTCAAACACCTGACGATCTTTTCCGGTTTCTGGGATATGCCGGGCTGATGCAGGGAAATGTCCCCATACCAAACACCAGCACGAACGATGGCCTTTATCGCGAATACCAACAAATAGACCCGCTAACGATCTATTTTTTACAGAGCCAGGTTGCCTGGCCCATCCGTGCCATCATTTCAGAAAAATAACCGATGTGTAAGGCCCATCCTGTTGCGGCAAGGTCATTTGATCAGCGATAGCCCTTCCATGGCCGAATCGTCTTTTGGCTTGTTCAGCAGCACTTTGGTAAATAAAACTTTTGCTTCGCGCAGTTTTCCGAGTTTGAAACTGGTCCATCCGAACAAAAGGTTGGCATCATAATCAAAAGGGTAGAGGTTGACTACTTTTTCAAGGTATTTTTCTGCCTGGAGATAGTCTTTTTTGTTGTAATATATTTGTCCCATGCGATAGTTTGCCAGGGTGTTCAGCGGGTCGATCTTCAATATTCCCTGGTATTGATACATTACCTGGGTCCAATTTCCCATGGCAGCAGCAGGCAAAACGTACCCAAATTTGGGTTCAATCGAATAGGGCCTCAATTTTATGGCTTTCTGATAATAGTTAATGGATTCTATGTGTAATCCGGCAAGATAATGAAGCCAGCCAAGCCGCAGGTTTATTTCATAGGAATTTTCCTGGTAAACATCTTTCAGGGTCCGGATGGCCCTGGAATAATCGGCTTTGTCCTCCATCGAATAACTGTTTTCAAAAGCGACCAGGAGGTTTTTTGTTTCATTCTGGGCAAAGATGGGATGGGGGAAGAAAAACAGAAAAGCGAAAAGTAACGCAGCTGGTTGCAGGGCCCGTGGGAAGTAGTTTTGAATGGCCCGTAATGGCTGTCGGGCCCTGTTCATTTTTGATCTGTGATTGTTCGTTATGGCTTCCATGTAATTCCTCCGATAAAAGAATGGGTAGAATAAGGATAATATTTTGTTTGTGGGATGGCTACCGTTTCGCCACTCAGTGGATCTGCTGTATTGATATAATAGAGCTGCAGATATTCTTTCCGATAATACTGGTAGGAGAACGAAAGTTGGAAATGTTTTGAAAGAACAAAAAACAGGTTGGCCCCCAGCCGGTAATCAATTTTATCGCTGTTATTATAAACGATAGCCCCGTTGTTAATATTGGCATTGGTATAATTGCCATACAGCAGGGTTCCTTCCCCCCACAGCCAGGGGGTGATTTTTGCGCCAATCATCTGGTTGAGCAGTACCCGTGATTCATCGCCCTGAAAAAAGCCGGTAATGGAGGTATTCCCGTAAAGATTGAGGTTGCCAAACGGATAATAGGTCAGCCACCCTCCGGCCTGTACCTGGTTTTTTCCGTTTAAATTGGAAAAACTCCCGGAAAGGCCCAGGGTAAAAACAGAAAAATCTTTGGTAATGGTAAGTCCTGCAACATAATTGTAAAACGAGGTGTCGTTTTGTGTAAGGGTATAAACAGAGCGCTGGAAGGGAAAGGTGTAGGCAGTGTCGCGCGAGGCAACATAAAACAAGGTATCCGTAACTGTTTGCGACTGATAATGCGCCTGGATATTGGGATAGCGAACATTTAACAGATGAAACGACGGTATGATGCGAAATCTCTCCGGCAAGGGAATCGTGGCTTCAAGAAAGGCTTCGTTCTGGATGATCCGGTAGTTGAAAGCCGTATCCATGGTAAGGGTATCGAAGCTATAATGGTTATAATATCCCCAGGTACAGTCGGCTTTGGAAACCAGCCGGTCATCAATCCAGGACCAGGCAAAGGATTTTGTTTTTGAAAAGTTGAGATAATTGTAAGCGATGTTCAGGCTTATTTTGTTCCAGAGGTTGAGGTTAAAGCCAAAATGACCGTAATAACTATCGCCATAGCGGTCCTGTTCGGTATAAATGGGTTTAATCCCCTGGTTTTGTTTTCCTTTTGAATTGTTAACAGGGATAAGGGTTGCGCCCCCTTCTAAGCCGATCTCCCGGATTACCGGGGTTTTTAACTTCAGCCAGGTTGTCATTTCGACGGGCATACTGGCGATCAGGCGGTCGGCATCGGCTTTCCGGTTTACGTTGACGTAAGAAAAATAGAGGTATTCGAGGGCGACAGGGTCATTGGCATTGAATTTCAGTGCGGAAGAAAGGTGGTTGATGGCAAGGATAAATTGTTTTTTTTCAAAATAGGCAATGCCAAGCCGGATGCGCAGGTAATAGTAATCAAAATCCTGGCTGAGTACCTGTTTTCCAATGAGGATAAGGCTGTCCCATTTTTTTTCCTGATACAGCCGGTACGTCAGTTGGTCGGCTTTTTTAAAATCAGGCTCATCGGATCCGTTGGCCGATGGGGCTGCCATCAGGGAAATGAAAATCAGAAAAAGGGAGGCCGATTGTCTGATGATTAGCGAATGATGCATAACAAGGGAGTTTTGTTCAGAAAATAAAGCCGGTCATGAATAATTTTCATTGTCAATCAATTTCGCTTCGACCGCATGTACCTTGTCGTGGAAAAGGAGGCGTTCGATTCCCTCCGGGCCAATAAAAATCTCGGAATCAAGTTGTTTTGTGTTCCATTTTCCGATATTGACTCTTGTTTCCGAATGCAGTTGGATGGCAGATTGCATGAGTTCATCTTCCATTTTCAGGTAGTGTAACCGATAGGTTGAACGGGTAAAAATCCAAAAAGGTGCAATAAAATCCTGAAAAAAGATCAGAAGTGGTTTATTGAAAGTATGGATTGGATAATTATCGGTTACCAGCAAATCATTGTAATGGCCTAAGGGGACTTTGTAGGCAGCCATAAAAAAAAGGAAGAGGAAAGAGGATTTGTCCCCTTCAAAGTGGGTAAAATAGTGCAGGTCGCCGTCGTTTCGGAACCAGGCTTTTGATTTGCTGTTTGTGCACGCGATACAGGTGTTGTTCAGGCCATCCACCGCTACTTCCCACGAAATGGTTTCTTCTGTTCCCGGGGTTCTGGTAACCCGATACCGGATCACCTGGCCGGGTATAAAGTGAAATGCATTTTCGAGCGTGGTGTTGCGGCTGATATTGGATACCCGGTCGTTAACTTTTGGAATTTGGTACGATTTGATTTCAAACGTGTCCCGGTTGTGCAGGATATAGTGGCTGATGGGATAATCGTGGGTCTTTGAACCAATGTGGGGGGTGGTCTGAACCTGGAAGTGAATGTGTGGAACCGGGGAGCGGCCTGAATTGCCACAGTTTGCGAGGTGTTGGCCTTTGTAAACCGTTTCGCCCTTAATTACTTTAAAGCTCCCTTTTTTTAAATGGGACAATTTGGAATAAAGCTGATCCGTATGGCGAAGTATGATGGTATTGCCCCAATTGTGTTCCAGGTCCATGACACCAATTTCATTGTCTTCATACCCGTCAATTACCTCTTCCACCCAGCCCCCGGCAGGGGCGAGTACGGGTTTGTTATAACCATAATAATCTTCGGGTTTTTCGCCCTTTCCCGAGAAACAGGCGCCATCCTCGTCGGCTATCTCAAAATCCCAGGCATGCCGCCAGTCTGATTTGTGGGTAAAAGCGCCATTATGGCCCTGTGTTATGATCCATTTCCCAAAGAATGGAAGCGCGAATGGGAAAAAAAATGTTTTTCCGAAACGGATCTTGTAATTGGAGTGGGAATAGAGGTTTTTTTCAGGCGAATTTTGTTGATAGGCGACCAGTTCCGGCTTCGTGAAATTGCGTTCCCTGAGTTTGAGCAAATAGATAAAAAGCAATACGATCAGGTTAAAAGGCAATGAATAGATGGAGAGCTGAAACAGGCCAAAAACAGTATAAGTACTGGTCAAAATGATTGAAATCAACGGGGTAAGGAGCATTACCCAAAGAAACGACCAATAGGATGGAATAATAAAAAATCCGCCAATAGCAATGGCGGTGAGGATATAATTAAAACCGATAAACCCATAGCTAAGTTCGGTGATATCGGCGCCTATAAACCGATAATATAAATAGGCCGAAAAAAAACCGAGAAGGGAAAGCAGAAAAGCAATGCGCGAAAAAATGATCAATCCCAGGGCAACTAAAATTCCGGCAAAGAGGTGATATTGAAAAAAGATGGCGCCCAACGATTTAAAATACAACCGCCAGGATTCGTGTAAATTAATGTTATTGAACCAGTTATAGGCATCGACCATGGTTTGGCCGCCCCAGGCATAGAGTTCGTTCATTTCATAAATCCCCGCTTCGCTTATCTGTAAGGCGGTAAACTGGCGTGCCGCCAGGGAAACCAGCCAAATTCCAAGCAAAAAGGGCAGGCTCAGATAAGGGAGCCCATATTTTCCGATCACCCCTTCAAGCCCGATGGTAAAAAAAAGGGTAAGAAAGGATGCAAAAATCAGGAAAATAAAAAACGCCATTCCCGGTACGTAATACAATCCGAGTCCCAAACCTACCAGAAGGCTGTTAAACCCATAATAGCCCTGTTTGATATGATAACGGTTTAAACCAATAAGATAAGCCAGCAGATTTGAAACGATCACTGCGATGATACCGCTTAATCCCGCATTGACATCAAAAAACGACACCAATACCAGAATCGATGCAAATAGCTTGTTGTCGGAAAAAAAAATCTGACTATAACTGTTTGCAAAACCAGACAGAAAAAGGGCAAAGTGGGATTTTAACCGATCGGGCTCAATCATAAAACAAGTAAAATTTCCAAACAGACCGTTGCCTGTTGTTAGTTGATTTTTGAAAGATAGTCCGGGATTTTTTCCATATTGTTCATATTGTCAAGTGTTTCTCTTTCACGGATCAAATGGGGTTTTTCGTTGGTATCAATCAATACTACATTGGGGCGGAGTGAAATAAACTGCATCCATTGGGTAAGGTTGTAGGCACCCACATTGTGGATTACCACATGGTCGCCACGGTTGAGCAAGGGGAGTTCGGTGTTTTCACGGATCACATCAATGTTCATGCAAAGGGGGCCATAAACACAGGTTTCTTCGGTATATTGTGAAAAGGATTGTGCGGGCGTGATTTTATGATCGTACCAGAATGAGGTAAAAAGAATGTTAACGCCAACATCCAGGATTGTATTCCGCCGTCCCGTACTGGAACGTTTGTTGGCAATGACCGAACCCAGCAGGTATGCTGCTTCGTCGATAAGGGCGCGGCCTGTTTCGAGGATCAGCAAGGGCAATTTATCTTTTCTGAAATTGCTGTTCAGCAATGCCGTGGAAATGGCTTCGGCAAAGTCGTCGAATGTGGGGTTGGTATCTATCCCTGGCAAATAGGACCCTTTAAGGGTATTCCGGGAAGGGAACCCACCGCCCAGGTCGATGTATTTTATTTCGTGGTTGAACTTTTGTTCCAGGGCCAGGGTCAGCTCGGCCAGTTTTGATGCAGCAACTCCATAAGCGGAAGGGGAAAGCATGAAAGTGCCGATATGACAATGAAGCCCGATCAGTTCCATTTTTCCGGAGTGCATGATTTTGTTTATGGCATCCCAGGCCTGTCCGTTTTCGTAGTTGAACCCGAACCGGTCCCAGATGGGATAAACCCCGGTATCCATATTTACCCGGATGGCAACACGGGGCCGTTTTTTTAACGCCCCGGTCAGTTCGACAATGGTATAAAACTCGTCCAAGTGGTCGATGTGGATCAGGGAATCGTTTTCAATGGCTTTGGTCAGGTCTTCGACACTTTTTTCCGGGCCATTGAAAATAATTTTTTTCCCGGAGACCCCCAATGCGATTGCTTTATCGTACTCGAAACCTGAAACTACTTCAGCCCAGGAACCTTCCTCATGGAAAATATTGCATACGGCATTGAGATAGTTGGTTTTGTACGACCAGGCGAACTGAACCCTTGGGTAGCGCGTTTCAAATGCTTTTTTTGCTTTTTTCAGGGTGCTCCGGATCGTTTTTTCCGAAATTACAAACAATGGGGATCCAAAATCCCGGATCAGATTTGCCACCGATAGGCCATCAATGGTCGGTGTGGGCTGGATTTCAGAACGCAATCCAAATTTATTGGGCATTCCGCCTTCCAGTTTCTTGATAACCGGCCGTTCATACCTGAGTTTTTCCATGTTTTTTTCTGCTTAAGAGTTTACCAATATGTAGATGCTATTTAACATTCGTTGTCCGGTATCCTGTATTCCTGTTACAGTTCGCCATAGATACTGATTTGTTCAAATTCTTCGCGGTCAACGATCATATCCCAGGAATAGCGGATAAACATTTTTCCGACAGTATAAGCAGGAAAAGGTTTAACTTTTAGTCCCAGGGCGAGGTTGACGAGGGCTTCGGGAATGTTTTGGCCAACCCCAACTGCCAGATAAATCCAGGCGGGAAGCCGGGGGTTGATTTCCAGCAGATAGAGTTTTCCCTCTTTGTCTTTCATCAGTTCAAGTTCGAACCCGCCGCGCCATTTGGTGTTTTTTAAAAATTTGCGGGTCATCTCAAGCATTTTTTCATCGGCTATCGAAATCCCGCCCCATGCTTTGCCTTTATCTGTGATGTATTGTTTGCGCATGGGCACGGCGGCAATGGTTTTCCCTTTTCCGTCGCCCAGCCCGGTGACATTAAACTCAGTGCCATGGACAAACTCCTGTACGATGATCGGAAGTCCCCATTTGGCGCTTATCTTATTGAAGTGGCTTTTTATCTGTTCAACGTTGTAGGCAATGGAGGCATCATAAAATTTTCCTTTGATGATCATGGGAAAAGAGAATTCAGACTCCAGGCTGTGCAATGAATTCAAGTCATGGATTGCCTTGCTCTTAGGCACGTCGATACCATATTTTTTCCCGAAAGCATTCAGGTTTACTTTGGTCCTTTCTTCATACTGGGCCAGCGTCGGAAGGAACATCTGAATGCCCATCTCCTTCAACTTGTCTTCCAGCTTGATGAACGAATAAAGTTCAGCATCGAAATTGGGAATGATGATATCCAGATGTTCTTTTTCCTGGATATATTTTAACCGTTTTAACAGGGCATCGGTCCCTCCGGATGGATATGGGATCTGGTAGGTGCGATCAACAAGATCGTGCATATAGATACCCGGTTCCAACGATTCATACGAAAACCCGATAATCCTGACTGCGAACGATTCTGCTTCCCGCAAGGCCCGTATAACGGAAACCCCCGGGCCCGGGCTGTCAATGGCATTGAGGCCGGTAACCCCGATATTAAGCGTCCGTATCTTCATTTCGTTCGGTCAGATGGTTATGGGATAAAATTCCTATGAAATCCTGATAGTCGTTCTCCACCGTTGTCCTGTCGCACAGATATTTACCGAGAATGGCATCGCAAATCTCTTCCCGGGTTTTACCTGCCTGTATCATGTTGAGAATATCAATCCCGATGGGGTTTACGGTGTACGATTCTCCTGTCACCGGATTGAAGAGGAGCCCGGCCTCACTGACGGCAATGTTTTTTCTGAGCTTCATATGGGTTGATTTTTTTCAGCGTATTCCGACTAAATCCTGGTTTGTTTATTATTTTGCAATATTACGACCAAATCGCCTTTGGGAAGTTATGATATTCAAAGAATTTTGTATAATATTTTAAACCATGGCTTAACCCAACTTGCACCTTGTGCCCCCGAACTTATCCTGTACCGGGCGGTTCGGTTTTTTTTCTTCAACCGTTTTGGTCCACACGGATTTTATGACCAACGGGTAATGTTTGTATCCTAAGGCATTGTAAATGTTGGTACTTTCGGTTCAGGGGCAGTGCATTTACGGATGAATATCTCCTGGTCGTTTTTTCCTTGAAAGCAAGTCACAAAGCATTGATATTCAGTTTATAGTAAACGATTCATCTGCAAAGATTTTTTCAACATAAAGTTGGTCGCAGTACCTTTATTTAATAATAGGGAAAAAATTATGCTAATGCTGTACAATACCATATATTTGTATCATAATAGGCATTCAACCAATAGCTTTTATTGTCGTTCTTAAGACATACCAAAAAGTCAAATCAAGTCTTATGAAAAAATCTATCCTGCGTTTCAGCATTATTTCCTGGGGATGGGTGTTTTTATTCTCCACGTATGTTTTTTCACAGAATGCCCCTGTGACGATGGCTGGAAGTTCATTGGCTTGCAATTCAAGTGAGGTTCTGGTTCCTGTAACAATTAGTAATTTTAACTTAATCGGTTCTTTTTCCCTTCGCCTGGAATACAATCCGGAAATGATAATTTATCTTGGTATAATGAATTTAAATTCGGCTCTATCCGGATTGATGATAAACGACAACCATGTATCTGCTTCGGTCCATAAAATTATGGTTACATGGTCAGATGTAGTCCCAATATCATTGCCCAATGGTTCTAAGTTATTTGATATAAAATTTTCCTATATAAGCGGAACAGTGCCTGTGACTTTTAATAATACCGTTAACAATGGCATTGAATGTGAATATACCAATGGTTTAGGAACTCCCTTGAATGATCTTCCAACTTCTTCTTATTATATCAACGGACAAGTAAGCTCAAACATGGTCGGGCCGGCAGGAAATATCACAGGAAACGGTTTCGTATGTCAGAATCAAATAGGTGTCAATTACAGTGTATTGCCAATTACAAATGCCAGCGAATATATTTGGACCTTGCCTTCGGGGGCGACTATTGGATCCGGTTCGGGAACCAGCAGTGTCAATGTAAATTTTTCGGCTTCGGCTTCTTCGGGTAATATTCGTGTACAAGGAACGAATATTTGTGGAAATGGCTCCGTTTCGGAAAATTTTTATATTACTGTTAGAACTCTCCCAACCGCCACCCTCAGCGGATCGACGGCCATATGCCTTGGGGGCAGCGCAACTTTGTCCATTGCCTTCACCGGAAGCCAGCCCTGGGACGTGACCTACAGCGACGGGGAAACGCCGGTGACGGTTGACAATATCTTGGCAAGTCCCTATACCTTTAGCGTAAGCCCGATAACCACAAAGACATATACTGTCACCAATGTGACCGATGCAAACACTTGTTCCAATAGCGGGACAGGAAGCGTGGTGGTGACGGTAAGCCCATTGCCAACGGCCACCATCAGCGGAACCACCGCAATCTGTTCCGGCAACAGCGCTGATTTGTCCGTTGCACTTACCGGCCCCCAGCCCTGGAGTATTACCTACAGCGACGGGGAAACCCCGGTTACGGTCAATGGGATCACATCCAGCCCATACACTTTTGATGTCAGCCCAACGTCAACGAAAACGTATGCCGTGACCAATGTGACCGATGCCAACACCTGTTCCAACAGCGGGACGGGAAGCGTGGTGGTGACGGTAAGCCCCCTGCCAGCACCCGCTGAAACCATAACAGGGCCATCCACAGTCCAGCAGGGACAAACCGAGGTTAATTATAGTGTTTTATCTATACCCAATGCCACAGATTACGTTTGGACCTTGCCACCAGGAGCAACGATGACTTCCGGCAATAATACAAACACCATCCTCGTTGATTTTTCGACAAGCGCATTATCAGGGATCATGTCCGTTATCGGAAGCAACGAATGCGGAAATGGTATTCCTTCAGCCGACTTTTACATTACAGTCAGCCCGCTTGTACCCCTTATATATGATATACCGACTACCATTGTGGCCAATGGCGAATCTCCCTGTTATAATGCAACACAAACCATCAATGTTGCCGGAAATGGAAAAACCTTTACCGTCGGGACCGGTGGAAATGTAACGCTGATTGCCGGACAAAACATCCGGTTACTCGATGGTACCATTTTTCATACGGGCAGTGCCCTGTGGGCGTACATTACCACAACTGACGATTATTGCGGAATGAAAATTCAACCCCTTGTTGCCAATACAAATGTGTTTACCAGAGCAACAGTGCCTGTTGAAAAAGAACAAGCTATGTTCAAAATTTATCCCAATCCCAACAACGGAAAGTTTATCCTGGAAATGAATTCATTTCAGCCTACAGGAAGTGTTTCCGTTTCAATATTTGGGATGATGGGAGAGTCCATCCTGAAGGAAGAAATTGCAGCAGAGAAATATCATGAATTCTCCCTTGCCGGCCCCACACCCGGTATCTATGTTATCCGTGTGGTCAGTGGTGAAATGGCAGCGACGAAGAAGATCATTATCAATTGATGAAAATATAATAGTCATAACGCAGAATATCAACATCCATCAATAATGAAAAAGTTCCTGTTGAATCTCAGCCTGGCTGTATTAAGCCTGGGCGTTCTCGCCCAGGTCAATGACCCGGAAAAACCAAGAAGGATCGATCCACGACAACCGGAATATGCCCCCGGTGAAGTGTTGGTAAAATTCAAGGATGATATTTCGGTAAATATCAGGCATATTCAAAATGTTTTGAATACAGGCATTTCAGGTATAGACCTGTTTATCCAAAAATACAAAGTCAGTCAATGCGAAAAGATTTATCCTGCGGAGATGAAACGCATGACTAAAAAATTTATAACAGCTCCGGGAGGCAAGCAGCAGGAGGTTTCACAGTTATTCAATATTTATAAATTTAAAAGTTCCGGAAAAATAAATGTCCTTGAATTGATTGCAGAGCTAAAAAAGGATTCTGCCGTGGAATTTGCCGAACCGAATTATTTTGTGTATTCATTGGGAGCACCTGTAACAGAGCCCGACGACCCGCTTTACCCGCAACAACCATGGCTGTTGACCATCAATGCACCCGCAGCGTGGGACAGTACGACAGGAGACACAACCCAGGTGATCGGGATCATCGATACCGGTGTCGACTGGACCCATCCTGATCTGGCCTCGAATATCTGGATCAACACAGATGAAATCCCGGGAAATGGTGTCGATGACGATTATAATGGCTTTGTAGATGATGTCCGCGGATGGGATTTTATCAACCATGACAACAACCCGATGGACGACAACAGTCATGGTACGCATGTATCCGGTATTGCAGCAGCCAGGGGAAACAACGGCATCGGAATAACAGGGGTGGCATGGAAGGCCAGGATCATGCCGGTAAAAATGCTGCAAAGCTCAGGTTCCGGTACCATGGCTGACCTGGCGGCAGCGATCAATTATGCAGCAAATAACGGTGCAACCATTATTAACCTGAGCCTGGGATATTATACCGAATCCTATACTGTAAAAGCCGCCCTGGAAAATGCGTATGCCGGTTCTGGTTCCGGAGGCGGTTCTATTCTGGTTGCGGCTGCAGGAAATGACGGGAACTGCATTTGTGAGGATTGCGACCTTTGTTTTACCATGTTCCCTGCCGCCTACTCATTTGTGATCGGGGTTATGGCCAATGGTCCCGGAACCGGATTTTCCAATTATGATCCATCCGGTCCCATTGTTTTCTCTAATCCCGAACAATATAATTATGAAATCTATGCCCCCGGTGGCAATATTCTGAGTACTTTACCTTTTGGTTCATACGGTATGTATTCAGGAACCTCAATGGCTGCTCCGATGGTGTCGGGAGCCATCGCACTTATGCGAAGTTACGATCCCTTACAATCGGGCGAAACGCTCCTCTGCCGACTGATACAGGGAGCAACGGATGGCACCCTGAACATATTTAACAGTCTGGATCCAATCCTGATCCCACAATTGATCCCATTGGATATAACCCTACATGATACACTGCCGGGGTGTAACAGGAATAATATTGCCAATGCCGGAGAGCAGGTCAACTATACCCTGACGATACAGAATTCCGGCGGATGGGCCGACAGTGTCCGGGTCATCATGAGCCTGCAAAACCCTGGTGATTCTGTCGAAGCCGTCATAACAGATAGTCTGTGCTATCTTGGTGATATTTCACCCTACGGTTCCATTCCTTCGACCGGCCCACTTGTTCTGACCATTTCGCCCAACTCCCTGCACCATACCCGCATACCAATAAAGTTCCTTATCATATCTCAGAATGCACCCACCATCACACTGGTTGATACCATCGATGTCTTCCGTACCGACCTGTTGCATGGCCGGCTTGATTCGACCCTTGTGCTGACCCCGGATAAAAGATGGATTGTTTATCCCTGGTTTTATATAGAACCTACAGGCACGTTAATTCTGCAACCTGGCACAGAACTGGAATTGGAACAGGGGATAAACAACTATGGTTCCATTATCTGTCAAGGGACCCCTGATAGCCTTGTCCGTATTTTTGGACCGTATGGTATCAGAGACGGTAATTTTTCATTTACCTATACTGAATTCAACAATACAGGGTGTCTTTATGGGTCAGGGAATTTTCGTCATTGTATTTTAAACAATACCAGTATAACAGGTGGACTTTACGATTTCTCTGAATGTGTTTTTAACAATTGTTCAGGAGCTATCCGATATATGGGAACAATGAAAAGATGCAATTTTATCAATTGCAGGGGCGTTCTGACAGCTTATTGGGCGGGTTGTCTGGATTATTCTTTTTGCAACTTTTCTCAGACGAGCAACTTTGGCGGGCCCTATTTCTTTCATGGAAACGGACGCGCAATGACAGGTAATAATTTCCTTGATGGACCCGGAATACAAGTTTTTAATCCGCCAAATGGAGATGTTTTCGAATTGAACCCTCAATATTGGGGCACTGCAGATACGGCCAAGATTGATAAAAAGATAATGGATTTCTGGGATGACCCATCATTGCCCATTGTCAGGTATCAACCCATTCTGATAAAGCCCTCCGATTCGGCACACGGTATTGTCTGGAAAGTATTGCTTAATGGTATCGATCCTCAGGATGAACAGCTTGATCCCATTGGACCTGGACTGGTTAAATTCGATGTTTATTTTAATCGTCCCATGGATATCAATTATCCTCCACGAGTTACTTTTAGCGCCTGGGAACCCTATACCCATCGGGTCGTCAGCGATTCTGCCTCATGGAACAATGATTCAACCATCTGGACTGCCTATTATAATATCATCAATGGAACGGGAGATGGGATTAATGTCATTAAAGTATCAGGAGCAAGAGACGATGAAGGGTGGGAAATCCCACCGGAATTCAATAACCGTTTTCAGTTTGTTGTTCAGGCCGCCTCTGCAGCAGCATTAGATTTTACCGCCCAAGCCGGATTGGATCAGGTAACGCTGAAGTGGCCTCCTGCAACCTCTTCCGATTTTTTGGGTTATAATCTCTACCGGTACAAAAAAATAAATGATAGTCTGGTTTCTGACACTGCTCGGATCAATGCTCAGCTAATTACTGACACTGCATTTATTGACCAAAATCTCTTGACCGGATTTACCTATTACTATTTTTATAAAATATTGGGAACAGATTTTCGCGAAAGTGAAAGAAGTAAAATTGTTTTTGCCATGCCCTTTTCAGCTCAGAATGGAGACGCAAATGGAGACATGGTGGTGAATGTTCTTGATATTACCACTCTGATCTATTATATTCTGGGTAGGGATCCTATACCTTTTGTTTTCTATGCCGCAGATGTCAATAATGACAATTTCGCAGATATACTGGATGTTATCGGTGTCGTTAATATTATCCTTGGATTGAAGCAAACTCCACTTTCCGACCAGGCAATTGATACTAATCAAGCAACGATCAATTTAGAAGCAAATGAGATATATCTCAACAGTAAAGGCAACGTCGCTGCCCTTTACTTTGAACTCGCCTGTAAGGAACCTGAAAAAATTAACCTGACAAGCCGGATACCTGGTTTCGAACTGGCCAGTGCAGTCAATGGCGACCGGCTAAGATGTGTTATATATAGCCTGATCAACCAACCGATACCCGCTGGTATCCGGCATCTTATCACTCTGAATGAGGAGGTGACTTGTCCTTCCTGGGGAAACGTTGCAGGAGGAGATCCAAATGGCTTCCCGGTAAAGTTTATTGCGAATATTTCTTCCGGTTTTCAACAGAAAGAATTTACCCTCTATGCCATTCCAAACCCTTTCAGGAAACAGGTTTCCATTTATTACCGGAATCCGGTTCCCGCTTCGGGGGAATGGAAGATATTTGATATTTCCGGTAATCTGATATCCATCGAGCAAATTCCTTTTCAGGATATCGGAGAATATTGTTTAACATGGGATGCCGGTTCGGTTCCGCAAGGGACCTATTATGGATTAATGACCCTGAAAACTTTAACGGGAGAGATATTCCGTCAAAATGTAAAACTTATTATTGTAACCGATTAGGGATTATTTATATGTGAGTTATGAAAAAGCGCATTTTTCTGTTTCTTTTCCTGATACCCGGGGTCATACAAGGCCTGGGACAGGGATTTGCCAATAACCACACACGGGATCCTTTCAACCCTGCCTGTGAGGAGGGCGAGATCCTGATTAAATTCAAGAATGAAGTAATGGCTAATCTCACAACGACAAAGGGAACAATCAGCGTTGGTATTCCATCCATTGATGAGATATTCACAAGATATCAGATCGGGGGAGGGAGGAAGGTTTTTCCAGCCTCAATCCAAACTAATGTACCTGCCAGAATGATTAATATTCCGGCAGGGCCGCCGGTAGTATTACCAAGCCTGTTCAATATTTTCAGGCTGAAAGTATACCAATGCCCTGATTTACCTGGTTTGATCAGGGAATTAATGTCAGACCCTGCCGTGGAGTACGCCGAACCCAATTACGTCATCACCACGATGATTACCGAACCCAATGACGCCCTTTGCCAAAGTGGAGATCAATGGTATCTGGCAGATATAGGCGCCCCTTACGCCTGGGACTCGGTGACAGGCGATACCAGTCAGGTTGTCGGCATTATCGACACAGGCATTGATTGCGATCACCCAGATCTTGACGGAAATATCTGGATTAACAGAAACGAAATCCCGGGCAACGGGATCGATGATGATAACAATGGCTACGTGGATGATGCTCACGGCTGGGATTTTTTCAACAATGATAACAATCCGGATGATGACAATGGACATGGCACCCATGTTGCCGGCGTTGTTGCCGCCGAAACCGACAATTATATCGGCATTGCAGGCATTGCATGGCACGCACGCCTGATGCCCTTGAAAGTTCTTTCAGGAACAGGGAGTGGAAATATGGGTGATTTGGCAGAAGCCATAAATTATGCAGCCAATAATGGCGCCACCATCATCAATATGAGCCTTGGCGCTTACAGTGAATCGCAAACCGTGAAGGCCGCGCTGATAAACGCTTATGAATCGTTGTGTCCGGTTGCGGCCGCCGGTAACGACCATTATAAAACAGATACGATATCCCCGCCTGCTGATATTTATGCTCCTTCATTCCCCGGATGTTATCCCTTCGTTGTGGGCGTTGAAGCTACTTCGCCTGATGGAACCCTTGCCGACTTTTCCAACTTCGACCCAAGTGGGTTCAGCCATTGCTGGAACCCTTCCGGTTATAATTACGAAGTCATGGCTCCCGGTGTAAATATCATGAGTACCTTCCCGAACGGAGGCTACAGGACTTTAACAGGCACCTCCATGGCATCGCCGGTTGTGGCCGGTGCCATAGCTTTATTAAAATCATACAAACCAGGAATCTCCAATGCCGAAATTTTTGCCAGGATCATCCAATTTTCACAAAACGGTAAACTAAAGATTCCCAACCTGCTTACCAGTGCCTTGAACCCCGATCTTCTATGTACCGGCCAGACGGTTGTGGATACAACAGGTAACGCAGATCATGACGGGCTTCCCGATGCCGGGGAAACAATTGAAATCTTCTTCACGGTAAAAAATGCAGGCGGGTTTGCCGATAGTGTCTGGACCAAACTTCGTCTGTCCTATCCCGGAGATACCAACTGCATCATACTTATTGATAGCCTGAGCTTTATCGGCAACCTTGATACTGCAACCAATTACGGCAGCATACCGGCATATACAACACTTACGGGCGAAAGGGATCCCTTCAGAGTTTATATCAGGCCCGGCGTGGTCAACGATAAGGAAATCATGCTTGAATATGAAATTGGAGCAAAACATTCTTTTACAAAGACCGGTACCTTTATGATTACCCTGCAGAATGCCCGGGAACTTTGCGGCGTACTTGATTCGACATTATCGATAACAGCGGGAAAACTATGGCTGGTCAGCAGAAGTTTCAAAATTGCTGTAACGGGTGTACTCAACATAATGCCAGGCACCCACCTGACCATTCAAAAGGAGATAATAAATAAAGGGATCATCAACTCGCTGGGAAGTGCCGATAGTATGGTTACCATTGACGGCAACAAAGGAATAACCGATTGGCCAGGGCTGGGAGAGGTCCATTTGAAATACTCACTTGTCAGATCTGAGTCCGGCATATTTTTGAGTTCAGTCAATACCACCATGGACCATTGCATTTTTGAATACTGCAATACCATTATCCATAATTCCCAATTCACCATGACCGACTGCATCTTCAGGGAATGCGGCGATGCTGTTAGCTGGAGCTATGGAACTGCCAAACGGTGTATTTTCGATAATTGTATCGGTTATTTCGGAAACGGAGCGTGCTGGCTTTATAATAACAATTTCTCACACAACCCAGTTACCAAATCGTTGTATGCTAGCGAAAACATTAATGCAGGCTTTTTCAATCCCAAAGTTGTAGTGTCCATGGGCCATAATAATTTTTCCGCCGGAAAAAATGTAATGGTTTACAGGACCTGGGCCTACGAGTATGATACCATTCCACGACATCAATACTGGGGCACAACGGACAGCGTTGAAATTGACAAGTTGATTTATGATTTCTGGGACGATCCTGACCTGGCCCAGGTGCTATTCAATCCCATACTGGTTGAACCTACCGATTCTGCTCATGGATTTGTCTGGAAAGTTCATTTAAACGGCCAGAACCCTCAGGATGGAAACCTGGAACCCATTGGCTGCGGAGATGTCAGATTCGATGTTTACTTTAATAAACCCATGGATACAACCCGGACCCCATATCTTTCTTTTGGCGTCAGGTATCCTCATACCCAACGTGTGGTGGAAAAAAATTCCCGGTGGAGCCCCGATGGGAAAATATGGATAGCATGGTATCCTATTGGTCTTGAAACAGGAGACGGAAACAATACCATCAGGGTCTCAGATGCGTATGATTTTGAAGGATTCCGCGTTGCCACTGAAAAAAATGAACGGTTCCGGTTCGTCATCCAGGCCGCTTCGTCTCTGGCTATAGACTTCAATGCCACCCCCGGAATAGGTAAAGTATTTCTTGAATGGCCGTTTGAGACCACGAACGACCTGATGGGTTTTAACATGTTTCGCTTCAGAAAGATAAATGATACTGTAACAACCGATACTTTGCTTATTAACCAAACTCTGATAACAGATTCTACCTATATTGACTATGGTGTTTCGCCCGATTCTATTTATGGTTATTGCTACCGGATTGTAGGAACGGATAACAAAGAAAGCGATTTCTCCAAAGTAGCTTATGCCAAACCGCTTTCGTCGGCCAATGGCGATGCAAATGGCGATGAGCAGGTGAATGTGCTGGATATAACAGCCATTATTTCCTATATACTGGAACAAAATCCCAGACCATTTCTCTTTGAAGCTGCTGACCTGAATTATGACAAAAAGATTGACATTCTTGACATCGTTTTGCTTATCGAGACCATTACCAATGGAAAATCAAAAACTGATCATTTCCGGGAAATAACCACTCCGGCATACTTGGATATCAGGAACGACCAATTCAAAATTTCCTCTTCGGGAAACCTTGCAGCCATTCAGTTCCGTATCGAGGGCGAAAAGCTTGAAAACCTGGAATTGACGAGGTGTTTTGATGATTTTGAATATGTAAGCACCTGTGATAAATCAAGGATGATAGGGCTGATTTTCAGCTATGATCTCAGGAAGTTTGAGGCAGGGATCAAAACGCTTTTTGCATATCATTCCAAAACTCCGATTATTAAGAATATTCAAATCCATGGTTCAGATTCAGAAGGAAATTATATTCCTGTTTTGATCGGTTCATGCCCCGTGGATGTTGCAACAAATGAGGGTATTCAGATTATTCCAAACCCGTTTTCAAACGGAACAACAATTTTTACGAAGATACCATTTGACGGGAATGTTTCTTTATCGGTTGTAAGTTTAGAAGGAAAAGAGATCTTTTCCACTTCCATAAAATCAGTCCTGCAGGGCGATTTCAGTTTTTTCTGGAATGGGCTGGATAACAATCGATCCAGGATAATGCCAGGGATATATATAGTTAAAATCCTTATATGGAATGTAGAAGGAAAGGAAGTTGTCGCTACAAATAAAATGGTTTTTTTAGGACAATAAAATGATTGGCCATGAATAAATCAATGAAGTCAATTTTGTCAGCGCTCATTTTTTTAATGGGTTGCGGCCAGGTGTCAGGTCAGGAGTATCATATGTCGTCAGGGATCAGGCTGGATCCGAAGAATCCTCAATCCGTCGCTGACGAAGTAATCATCAGGTTCAAAGACGAGGTCGATATCACCATTCTGGCATCAGACAATGGGGTACAGACCAATCTTGTTTCCCTGAACAAAACCCTGGAAATGGTCCATGGCAAATCCATGCGAAAAGTATTCCGTTCCTGTACCAGAAAATCGTTTGAGGATTATAATGCACAGCAGACCGGCAATCGTAAAGTCACAGCCTTGTATAACTTTTACCGTTTGAAACTGAATGATCGCCAGGATATCAATGAAGTTATTTCAATATTAAAAAGCGACCCGACTGTTAATTATGCCGAGCCCAATTATGTTTTCTATGCCATCGATCTCATTCCGGATGATCCTATATACCAGGCCGGAGCACAGTGGCATTTGGATACCATCGGAGGCCCTGCCGCATGGAGTATTACCACCTCCGACACCAACCAGGTGATCGGGATATTGGATACCGGTATCGACCTCAACCATCCTGATCTTGAAGCAAATATATGGATCAACCGCGATGAAGTTCCCGGCAATGGCATAGACGATGACAACAATGGGTTCATCGACGATCACCGTGGTTGGGATTTTGTGAATGACGATAATTTCCCCGACGATGATAACAGTCATGGTACCCATGTTTCCGGTATAGTCGCTGCGGTTAGCAACAATACGACCGGGGTGGCCGGAGTAGCCTGGAATGCCCGTCTGATGGCGCTGAAGATGCTTCAAAGTTCAGGGCAGGGAAATGCGGCTGATTTTGCCGAAGCCATCCAATATGCTGCCGAAAATGGCGCAACGGTCATCAATATGAGCGTAGGCAGTTATGCGGAATCCTTTGCCGTTAAAGCCGCACTGGAATATGCTTATTCATCGGCATCCCTGGTGGCATCAGCCGGTAACGACTTTTATAATCTTGATATGGCGCCCATGTATCCGGCCTGTTATTCCTATGTGCTTGGGGTCGAATCCTCGGATTTTTACAATGAACTTGCTTTTTTTTCCAACTTCGATATTGATGGGCCTGTAACAAGCACGTTCCCTCAACTTTACAATTACGAAGTCCGCGCACCGGGATTGGCGATCTACAGCACTTTCCCCAATGGCGGTTACCATGCGCTGACCGGTACTTCGATGTCGGCCCCGATCGTTTCCGGTTCGGTTGCATTGTTAAAAAGCCACTTCCCCGGAATTTCCAATGAAAAAATCTTTGTACGTCTTATCCAGGGGGCAGAGAATGGCGTTTTGAACATTTTTAACAGCCTCACCATTTCACCTGTTCCGGTTCTACAGTTCCTGGATTTTTCCATTCTGGATACTTTGCCTGGATGCGACAGGGATGGAATCGCCGATGCAGGGGAGACCATACAGATGCTTGTAAACCTGAGAAATTGCGGGGGCACTGCCGATTCAGTCTGGTCAACCCTGCGGTTTGGGCTCTATGAAGATACTACTGTGGCTATCATCCAGGATAGCACTTCGCTGATCGGGGATATCTCTGAATATGCCACATTGAATAACAGCCTGGCCCCGTTCAAGGTTCATATACCTTCCGGTGTGGCCCATAACAGGGATATCATATTTAACGTCATCACCGGGGCGGCCAATTCAGAAACCATCCAGACACCCATCATGATAAAGGTTCATAACGCGAAGGAACTTGCCGGAGTCATGGACACAGTGATGTACCTGACACCAGAAAAACTTTGGTTCGTCAAACGAAGTTTCAGGGTCGGTTCTAACGGGATCATCCACATTTTGCCCGGGACGACCCTGGAATTGCAAAAAGAGTTCATCAACCGTGGCAGGGTTGATGGTTATGGCACTCCCGACAGCCTGATCAACATCATTGGCCCCGGGGCTTTCGGCGGATTATGGGAATTCAGTTATACGAAATTTACAAGCCCGGAAAGCCTGGTGGGAGACAATAGTCGTCAAGAGAAAAGATACCCGCCTGGGAACAAATTGGCACATTGTATTATAATTGGAGTTGAAGGAGCCCTGGGGGCCTCCTGTTACGAAGATTGTTCCTTTATAAATTCCTTCGGAAACCGCTGGGCAGATAGTGTTTTGCGTTGCAATTTCGATCTTTCCTCCACTTTCCACTTCTGGGCGCCGAATTATATGGCGTTCAATAATTTTTCCGGAAGTTTTGCTTTCTTTCATGAAGGAGTTGCCGATTCAACACACCTCGGCCCCAATAATATTGTAACTACCACACCACAATATTTTTTTCAGTGTCCGATACAAAGAATCCCTTCCCAGTATTATGGAACGACTGACACTGCCTGGATCGATGCCCATATTTATGATTTTGAGGAATCGCTGGAATGGTGCACTCAGGCACAGTTCACCCCGGTACTGGCTGCCCCTACCCCGCTGGCCCATGGATTGGTATGGAAAATCCATATCAATGGGTTCAATCCGCAGGAAATCAACATGGATCCCATAGGCGCTGAACAGGTCAGGTTCGATGTTTATTTCAACCGGCCAATGGATACTTTATTTGAACCACAGTTGTCCTTTGGAGTCAGGTCGCCTTATAACCAGCACATCGTGACCGACAGCGCTTCCTGGAATGCCGATTCAACAATCTGGACTGCCTATTTTGATGTTTCGCTTGAAACCGGCGATGGAATGAATTGGCTGCGCGTTCAGAATGCCCGCGACCCGGAAGGGTTTGAGATACCGGTCGAGAACAACAAACGGTTTGGGTTTATGGTACAGTCGGCCGGATCGGCTAGTATCCCGTTTCTCGCAATTCCCGGTATCGGCCGTTCGACCCTGCGTTGGGCACATGCTTCCACCCCAGATATCCTGGGTTATATTTTATACAGATTTACCACCAGTACCGATACTGTTCGGTTGAATGCCGGGTTCCTGCTTACCGATACAACACACATTGACTTCAATGTAATTCCAGATACCACGTACCACTATCTGTACACGATTATCGGAACCGATTTCAAGGAGAGTGATTTCTCAAGGGTTGTATTATGTACACCAGTCCCGGCAGTGGCGGGCGATGCCAATGGGGACGGAGAGGTAAACGTCCTGGATATTACCGCGGTCATTTCTTATATGCTCAACCAATCGCCCTTGCCTTTTCTTTTTTCAGCTGCAGACATGAACCATGACAATATGATCAACGTGCTCGACATCATTGGAATTGTGGATATCATCCTGGAGAAGAAAAAAATGGCGACCAATGTAACTGGAACCAATAACAATCCTGCCTATATCTGGATAGACGACGACAGGATCAGTTTCAAAAGCGACGGAAATGTGGCGGCGATGCAATTTGAACTCACCGGCCAAAACCTTGAAGGGATTCGATTGATACTGAAACAACAGGGATTTGAATTTGCCACCGGAATTGTGAAAGGCAAACTCACCGGCATCATCTATAACCTCGAAAACCGTACTATTCCTGAAGGAATGGTCAAACTGGCCGGGATCGAATGTAAAAGTTCGCCGCTTTCCTGGGGAGAAGTCATTGCCGGCGATCCGGAAGGCAGACAGGTCGAGGTTCTCAGGGATTTTAGGGAACCCATTTCGAATGAGTTTCAACTTCAAGCTTTCCCGAACCCGTTCAAGGGATCTGTAACGATCTCCTATAGACTCGCCGAACCGGCCACAATTACCTTGTCCATCTACAACAATCAGGGGCAGCTCATAGAAATACTGGAAAACCGGGAAAGACGGACCGGCGTTTGCGCCCTTGACTGGAATGGGGAAAACGTATCATCGGGTGTTTACTATTGCCGGTTGAACGGAAAAACCGAACAGGGAATTGAGGTCGAAAGTGAAGTTAAAATAGTGCTGATGAAATGACAAGATACGGAAAAGGGAAAGAATATCGGATAATGATCAACGAATGTTGAAATACGAAGTATTCACGAACACCCAAAAATATTAACATGATCGTCAATAATTGTGAATTTTCTAAAACATGCAACCTGAAACCTATTGAAAACATGATGGATATCAAACATGGATAAAGCAGGCATATTACATATCATTAAACAAAGCGAAAGCGAAAGCTTAGAGTTCAAAACTTCGTTCGGTAAAGAAGTTATTGAATGCATTGTTGCTTTTTCCAATACCAGGGGCGGGAAAGTCATTGTAGGCGTAAATAACGATAAAAATATTGCCGGAATCACTGTTTCGGATGAAACCATCCAAAATTGGCTGAATCAAATCAAACAAAACACCCAACCCCAGGTTATCCCGGAAGTACAAACTATAGAAGTAAGCAACGGGCACATGGTTGTTTTCGATGTCATGGAGTATCCAATAAAGCCGGTAGCATACCGAAATAAATACATTATTACAGGCGATCCACAACGAACCGAACGTTTTGATTATCCACCCGATGCCATACGCGAAATTGTTGTCAATAAATTAATTGCAAGGGCTTTTAAGGAAATCGGATTGATTGAACGTTACGGTTCGGGTATTATGCGGGTACGCAGAATTTGTAAAGAGCATGGCATAAATGAACCGAAATTTGAAGAAGCAGGCAATGGATTTATGGTCACTTTATTCAAAAAGAAAAGCCATGTCACCGATAATGACACCGATAATGACACCGAACGGGCACAGATAGTTATCAACTTAATAAGAAAGGATTCAAAAATTACAATAAACCAAATTGCAAAGAAATTATTGGTATCACGAAGTACAATTTTAAGAGACATTAATAAATTAAAAGCAAATGGTCAGCTTAGAAGAGTTGGAAGTGAAAAAGGCGGCCTTTGGGAAATTTGCCTGAAAACCTGAACCTGAAACCTGAAACATGAAACCCCTCATTCTAATCCTTTTCGTACTGCTTGTAAAGCCCTCGATGGCGCAGAACGTAATGATCATCAACAATGCCTTTGCGCGGCCGGGAGATACGGTTTCGGCGACTATCGATATATCCAATACGGACAGGTTTGTCTCGTTTCAGTTTGACCTGCCTCTGCCGCCGAATGTATCTTATCTGGGCTATTCCTTGCGTCTGGGCAACCGGAGCGTAAACCACGTGGCCATCGGGAACATGGTCGGGGCCAATCTCCTGCGGGTTTTCTCCTACTCTCCAAACAATGCTGCTTTTACAGGCGAAACCGGGACCGTGGTATCGTTCAGCCTGGTAATCGGGCCTGTCCGGGGCGAATTCCCGCTTACCCTCGAAAACGGCATTATCGGCGATAGCCTTTCGACCAATATCCTGACCGGCACCGAAAACGGCATCCTGTCGGTCTTCCCGCTTGGGCTGAACGACCCGGGAGACAAACCGGATGACCAGGTAGGGTTGATTGTTTTTCCGAACCCTGTCGTCGATTATGCGGAAGTTTCATTTACGGTTTCTGACTTTTCTGAGGTCACCCTTATCCTTTATAACCAGGATGGTAAAAAGCTGATCGCTGCTGATGCGGGGAACTTCGGGAAAGGCAGGCATTCACTGGAGTTGGCTGATGATATGATGAAACAAATTAAGCAGGGCAAAATTTATTACCTGGAAATGTCAGCCAAATCAAAAACCGAAATTTTCAGGAATGCAGTGATAAAAATTATACGAATTGAAAAATGAAAATTGAATCAGTAATACTCCCCTTCTCCTTGAGGAGAAGGGGCCGGGGGATGAGGTGCTTAAATGGGCTGGGGGATGAGGTGGAATCGAACATCGAACATGGAATTTTGAGTTTTGAATTTTGGATTTGCATTTTGCATTTTACATTTTGAATTAATTTGATAGCTATGAAAAATCTTGCTGGTTTTCGCAGAGCGCTTGCAATCACAGTATTTGGGATGCTTATCACTGGTGGCCTTCATGCCGCCAATACCATGCATATGGGGTCTGCGTCGATGGGGCCGGGTCAACCCTTTACACTAAGGGTAAGCATCAGCAACAGCAACCCGTTTGTGGCGTTTCAGTTCGACCTGCCCATTCCGGCCGGGTTTTCTTATGTGGGCAATTCGGCGGTGCTGAACCCGGCGCGGACCAGCGGCCATGCGCTCCAGGCTCAGATGATCGATGGCAATACCTTGCGGGTGCTTGGCTATTCGCCCAACAACATTCCCTTTACAGGCGATACCGGGGCCATCGTGACCTTCCAGCTCGTGTCGGGAACCGTGCCCGGTGCTTTCCCGCTGAACCTCCAGGCGCCCATCATCGGCGATGTCAACCAGATGAACATCCTCACCGAATCGTCGAACGGAACCGCCACCGTACTGGCGCAAGATATCAATATCATGGCCACTTCCATCGATTTTGGCCGGACACCGTTGGGACAATCTGCCACGCGCACCTTGCAGATCGCAAATACCGGCAACCAGCCCCTCAATATCCTTTCCATCACTTTTAATTCCCCCTTTTTTGAAGTGGTCGGAAGTTCCACTTTTTCCATCTCCGCAGGGCAAGCGACAGTGGTTACGATCCGGTTTAATTCCATCGTTAAAGGATTTTACAATAAAGTGATGACGATCGTTTCCAACGATCCGGATGAAGCCATAATCCTGGTCGCACTTCAATCGCATGCCTACGCAGTGAATGAACTGCACACGGGGAACCTGTCGGTGTTTTCTGGTAAACAGGGAACGCTTAGCTTTTCTGTCAACAACATGGAAGGATTTACCGGGTTGCAGTTCGACCTTCAATTGCCTTCGCCCTTCACCTGGATTGCCGGCTCCGCTGTGCTCACGGACCGCAAAACCAACCATATCGTTTCGGCAAACATTGTAGCCGGGAATCAGCTCAGGGTAGTGGCCTATTCTCCGGATATGCAGGTTTTCAACGGCACAACCGGGGCAGTGCTTGACCTCGGATTTCATATAGAAGGCGCCGGGGGCGCCTATCCCCTGAATATTGTCAATGTTGTTATAGGCAACACCCTTGGTGAAAATATTCTATCCGATTCATACAACGGAACACTACAGATCGCTGCCCCCGATATATCTTGCAGTTCAGATATCAACTTCGGGGATGTATCGGTGTTGGAAAACGGATACCAAAACCTGCAAGTTTACAATTACGGAAATGATACGCTCAAAATACACCAGGTAACCTTCACAAATCCTTCGTTTTCACTGGTTACCGAATTGCCACAGGCCATTCTGCCTTCGGAAAACAAACCAATTCAAATTGTTTTTCATCAACCTGGTGAAGAGATGGTATCAGGGATTATGAAGATCTTCAGCAACGACCCTGAATCCTTTGAAAATCCAATGCTTGTGAATCTTTCTGCCAATGCTTTTATGCCCAATTATATGTCGCTGCCATTCCTCGACTGTAGAAATATCGATACGGTCGCGGTGCCGTTAAAAGTCAGCAATATTGAAAGTTTCGTTGGGCTCCAGTCCGACATCGGGTTTCCCCCGTTCCTATCCTACATTCCCAATTCAGCAACCCTCACTTCGCGGGCACAGGACCATATGCTTTCCGTTACCCTGCTTGATACTACCCATCTTCGTTTGATCGCTTTTTCCATGACCGGAAAACCTTTTGAAGGAGATACGGGCGCAGTGGTCATCCTGAAGTTTGTGGTTAATTCCCTGAATACGGCAGTTACGACAGCTCCCCTGACCCTGATGAATGCGGTCCTTGGGAATAACCTTTTGCAAAATATACTTTATGCCGTCAATGACGGTATTTTGAACATTGAATATCCGCGCACCCTTTCTGGTACCTGTACGTACAATAATATCCAGAATACGCCCATTGGATCTTTAAAAGTGATCCTTGAAGAGAACGGCGAAAGACTGGATTCGTTAAATACTGTAGCGAACGGGGACTATTCCTTTACGGGTATTTACAAAGGGGCTTATGTTTTAAAGATGGAAACTACTGAACCCTGGGCCGGGGTGAACGGCACCGATGCCCTGAAGATTCAACTGCATGTAGTTGGGATCGAACTCCTGGCCCCCCCTGTAAGGGTTACAGCTGCCGATGTAAACAAAAACGGTTATGCAAGTGCGGTTGACGCGCTTCATGTAAAGAAGCGTTTTGTAGGCTTAGACAGCTCTTTTGTTAGGGGCGACTGGACCTTCGAGAAATGCTCCGGGGGAGATACCGTAGTGATGACCGGTTCCGACCAGGCCGTGAATTTTTATGGTCTTTGTGTAGGCGATGTAAACGGTTCCCACATCCCGGGAACAGGTTCCAAAGCAGGACAGAAGGTAGATGTCTCTGTCGATAAAGTAATAGGTTCCCGGGCAAACCGGGAACTTTTCATCCCCGTTTCACTGGATGGCGAATTTGACCTGGGTGCTTTATCACTGGTCCTCGAATTTCCAAAAGAGCTGGTCATGATCGAGGATGTCACTGTTGTTCAGGGAACGCCAGTCTATGGCATTAAAGATAACTTCCTCAGCATCGCCTGGTCGGAACCGAAGCCCCTTAAAGTTTTCAGGGACGAACCTGTGCTTTTCCTGAAGGTGAGGACAACCTCCAATTTTCAGGAGGGACAAGTCATCCGATTTACGAACGCTTCTGAACTATCTGAAGTTGCCGATAAGAATGCCAATATCATCCATGGTTTGAAAATAAACATCCCAACAGTCCTCTCTTCCGGATCGTCCGGGGATTTGGAAATGGCCCTGATACCCAACCCGGCCCGGCAGTTTACCAGTCTTATTTTCAGGACGGACGAAGAGGGTAAGGCGATCGTGGCCCTGTTTGACCAGACTGGCCGGAAAACGGACCAGAAAACAATTCCTGATATTACCGCCGGTCTTTCAAGGATCGACCTTAATATAAGTGATTATAAACCTGGGGTTTATATCCTTAAACTTGATTTTGAGGGAACCACATGTTCTTTCCACCGGGACACTATGCTGATTATTGGAAGATAAAATAAAACCCTTTTCTGTCCGGGATCAAACCCGTTCCTGAAAACACACTCGGGTAAGTGTTGCAAAATGCTAATTAAAAACAGACAGTTACAAATTTAACCTGCCCACTTACCCATTTTAATTTGCATGCATTTGAACAGAATGGTATTTTTACCGGAAATAGAATTTTTATGTTAAAAAAGTATCCGCCCCTGTGGTTGTTTTTGGCCATCCTCGCTCTCTCTTCCTGTAAAAAAACCGATCCCGATCCGGAAACAAACGTGAAAGAGATGAAGAATTTACAGGTTTCTAGCACTTTTAATTGGGAAACATCCCGTGATGTCACTTTTTTGATATCCTCCGAATTTTCATCCGTGGTTACAATAACATCTGAAGACGGTGATATACAATTTTACCGTGGTTTTTTTAACCGGCTCACCGATCTTTTCCATGTAAAACTCAACATCCCGGCACGTTTCACCAAGGTACGCGTGAATGGCATCCCGGTAACAATATCCGGCGATGTGGCAACGGTTTCGTTGTCAAACGGCCTGAAAAGCGCCCATAACGGACATCCAAAAGAGATTCCTACCCTTGGTCTCATTGCTGCCTGGCACTTTGACGAAAATGCCGGAACAACGGCAAATGATGCAGCGGGCGATCATCACGGAGTGATCAACAACGCCATGTGGACAAGCGGGATCCGTGGCAGTGCGCTTGAATTCGATGGAAGTGTTTCAAGTCATGTCAGGATGGCCAACGGAGGGCTGTTCAATCCTGTTGGGAACAACATCAGCTTTTCTTTCTGGTTCAGGTTAAATGCGGTTGGCAATAACGGAACCTTTATTTTTCAGAATGTCAAATACATTGTTAATCTGGATGCCCAGGGGAAGATAACCTTTGCGCTTTATACCCCTGATTGGAAAGCGGTTAATTCGGGCGTCAGCAACCGGGTTTTGGATACCGATTGGCATCACGTGGCCATGACTTATGATGGTTCTGAGATGAAAATCTATTTAGACGGTCTCCAGAGAACTTCCACCCCCAACACCGGGGACCTGCGGTCGTCAACTTCTGATGTGTATATCGGGAAACAAACAACCAGCAAACCTTTTACGGGCATCATCGATGAGATGCTGATGTATGAAAGGGCCCTTACAGAAACAGAAATCCTTCAGATATATGGTTCAACGCCCGATCCCGGAAGCGGTGAAAACGCTTTGGTTTCATATTGGAACCTCAATGAAAATACAGGAACCATTGCGAACGACAGTTTGGGGGGCAACAACGGCACCATCACAGGGGCTTCCTGGGGAGAGGGTATTTCGGGAAGTTGTCTTGTGTTTAATGGTACAACCGGAGCTGTACGGGCGCCCAGCAAACTGAATTTAAACCCTGTTTATGGAATTACCATGATGGCCTGGGCAAAAACCACAGAAAACAAAACAGCTAAAATTTTTCAGAAAGGCGATTGGGACGGTCATGGGCTTGGGCAGGGAAATTGGGATGGCTGGGATGCACGCATCATGCTTTCGGACAATACGGAACATTCCATAGACTGGGGGGGCGGACTTCCCATCTTAAACGAATGGTACCACCTGGCCATGACCTACGATGGCCAACAACTTAAATTATATGTAAACGGACAGCTGAGAAATAGTTTGGCTGTAGCGGGATTATTAAAGGTCAATAACCGCGATTTATCGATTGGGTCTGACAACAATCTCCAAAAATGGTTTAACGGCTCCATCGATGAGCTTAAATTTTTTAACCAGGCCTTAGATGCCACTGAAATTCAGACAAACTACATACATACAGGCAATTCGCCCGACACAGATGGCGATGGCGTTCCGGATGAGGACGATGCATACCCTGAGGATCCGGCACGGGCATTCAATAACTATTCCCCTGCCGATGGTTTCGGGACCCTTGCTTTTGAAGATTTGTGGCCGGGTACGGGCGATTACGATTTTAACGACCTGGTGATTGACTACCGTTTCAAAACAATAACGAATGCCAACAACAAGGTATCGGATATCGTCGTAACCTTTATTATCAGGGCCATTGGCGCGGGACTTCAAAACGGGTTTGGTTTTCAGTTGCCCGGAAACGGTATTCCGGAGACCGATGTGGAGGTTGCCGGGTTTAGACTCACTGAAAGCTATATCAACCTAAATGAGAATGGGACTGAAGCAGGCCAGGAAAAAATTACGGTGGTCGTTTTCGACAATGTCAATAAAATCATGCCGTCCAGTGGTTTCGGCGTGAACGTGGAGCCCGGCGCCCCCTATCTGACACCCGATACAACCATGGTTACGGTTAGCTTTAAATCCAATACCTACTCCATGGACGATATTGCGATGGATCGTTTTAATCCGTTTTTGATTATCAACCTTGACCGGGGAAAAGAGGTACACCTGCCCGATAACCCTCCTACAAGCCTGGTGGATTTGGCCTGGTTCAAAACAGGGAATGATGATTCAGACCCGGCATCGGGCAGATATTATAAAACGCAAAAAAACCTTCCCTGGGCCATCCGGATTTCTTCTGGTTTTGATTACACAATAGAAAAAGCACAAATTACCAGCGCTTATTTAAAATTCGTTGCCTGGGCAGAATCTTCGGGCACACAATATCCTGACTGGTATCTGAACAACAGTGGTTACCGGAATGAATCAAACATTTACCAGGTTCCCTAAGGGGAGGGGCCAAATAAAAAAAGGCTGCCGGTAATTTTACCGGCAGCCTTTTTCCTGAGAAGAAACCGTTATTCTTTGATCAGTTTTATATGTTTGGTTTCAGCTCCTTTCTGAATATTTAACAGATATATGCCCTTCGAATGACCGGTCAGGTCCAGTTCAAAGGTATTTATGCCGGAGGTTGCCTGTAAAGTTGTCCTGGCTATTGTCCGGCCAGTGATATCCAGTACCTGCCAGGTATAGTCATTGTGGTTTTCGGAATTAAAAGTAACGACGGTCCCTGTTTTGACCGGGTTTGGATAAACGGTTAATCCTGATAATTCCGGGGTATTGTCCGTTTCATCAACCACGGCTGCTTTAAACATATCGGCCAGGGTGGTGAACGATCCGTTTCCGGAATATTCGGTCCAATGGCCATCACAGAAGTTGTTGAGGTCCCAGGAGTAGGCCGTTTCGGGGAGCAACCTCCTGATGGTGACGTGGTCGGTTGTGGTGAACATGTACCTGTAGTTGGTTGTGCCCGTTGGGTAGTAGCGGACGTGGGTAGGCCCTGAGATGCCGGCCCAGGCCAAATCGGCGGTATGGGCAGTAACGTTGGTAGCGGTAAGGTCGGTTGGGATACAGGTTGGAGGGGGAATGGTATCGGCCAGGGTGGTGAATGCCCCATTGCCTGAGTATTGGGTCCAATGGCCATCACAGAAGTTGTTGAGGTCCCAGGAGTAGGCCGTTTCGGGGAGCAACCGTCCGATCATGACGTGGTCGGTGGTAGTGAACATGTACCTGTAGTTGGTCGTACCGGTGGGGTAGTAGCGGACGTGGGTAGGCCCTGAGATGCCGGCCCAGGCCAAATCG